>ERZ778021.10-NODE-10-length-619875-cov-13.011899_pt1 | contig 619875 bp, 585 predicted proteins | sample MGYA00375751_ERZ778021 | MGnify/ENA primary metagenome ERZ778021 (study PRJEB29350, sample SAMN05389814) | bioreactor metagenome | isolation source: Thiocyanate stock bioreactor | place: South Africa: University of Cape Town | collected 2013-08-29 ...
ATCAGATGTTGAGCATATTATATTTATCTTCTCCGTTTTTTATTCTATCAGCATCACTTAATCACGTATTCTCAACAATAACATAATCCATCTTCTTACACCCAATTACATCAGCAATCCGATCGCACTTGGCTCTAAACAAGAAGAAGATCTCTTTATCGGTTTGACGATAGAGCGTCTCAAAATTTGCCATGCCTTTACTGATGATGAGATCAGACGCATTAAAAGCCTCCCAAAAGACATCAGAGCAATACGCTCTGATCACGCCTTGTGAATTATGACCCGTATCTATAATGCGATGGACCAGATGCTGTAGACCTGCTGCCTCAGCATCGAATAACGTAGCATCGTTGACAATAGGACCGCCCTTGACCACAAGTGTAAGCTTCTCATTATTGATCTGCTCTAATAAAAAACGGTCGAAAAACACCTCGCCAGCGTTATCTAGGATGTACATGATTTTCTTACTTTCAGAAATTTTCTTTAATAAAGACTTAGTGCTTACGCCATGAAGCTCAGCGGCCATACTCTTCTTAACAGAAGTCAGCACCGTATCATAGTTGACGTCGATTCCAGCGGAATAATCGATGATATTTCCTGCAATAGCAAGTCGGCACGCAGTATCAAAATCATCAGCTTCTCGTTCAACAGAGGAAGACTTAATCCATCCCTCTGATTCAATCTGCTCAACTATTTTTCTTGAAATCTCATTTGAATAGATTTTAAGTTGCTCATATGGATCTGAAATCCCGGTGATGCTCTTCGCTTCAGTCTGCATCAGATAACTGATGGCAGGCGAGCTGGTCTTATAATCGGCTTCACTTAAAACACGAAGGCAAGCACGCAGGATTTTTTCGTTTGTTTCATAGGGACCACCAAATTCTTCAGCAATTTTTACAGCTTGCTTTGCCATGCAAGCGACACAATCGAATGTTGTTTCCAAAAGTTGACCTCCATAGTGCATGTCATTTTCGGTTTAGGGTATGTATGGTTCATAAAAAAGTGCAAAAAAAAATTGACCAAAACCATTTTATCATGATAAAATGATATGTCAACGCTTGGAATTTCAACGTTTGTATTAATATCCAATTTTATTATATCATACCGTTGAATTTAAGTCAATACCTTCAGACAGTTTTTTAGGAGGCAACAATGAATAAGAACTCAGAAACTTATCAATTAGAAAATCAATATTTAACACGTGTCTTAGATGAAGTTGAGCGTCAATACGACGAGGCGATGAAGCTTAAAGAACGTTTTAAAGAGATTGATTTGGAAACCAGAAGAGAACTGTGGGACTCTGTCGGGTCAGTTTCTATTGAAAATGGGCTTGATCAAATCACCGAGTTTATGAGTCAGATTCAGACCCTTAATACCAATGCCAACCGACAAGCAGTGACACAAAGATGGCTCGATCAGCATGATGCGATGAAAGCTAGACCATATTTTGCACGCTTTGATTTTAAAGAGAAAGGCTATTCTCTTGAAAAATGCTACATTGGTCTTTTCAATCTTATCGATGCGGATTCAGATTTCCTCATCTACGATTGGCGTGCTCCCATAGCAAGCCTCTATTATGACTTCGAGCTGGGTGATGCACAGTATCTATGCCCTGATGGTTGGGTAAATGGTGAAATACAGCTTAAAAGACAGTATAAAATCGATTCAGGAAAGCTCAATTATTTTTTTGACAGTTCTATTAATATAGAAGATGATCTATTACAGGAAGCGCTCAGTCAAAACACCAACGACAAAATGAAGGTCATCGTTACCTCTATTCAAAGAGAGCAAAACAGGATTATTAGAGATGAGGAATACAGACACTTGATCGTTCAAGGCGCTGCAGGAAGCGGCAAGACTTCAGTAGCACTGCACCGAATCGCGTATCTATTATATAAATACAGAGACCGCGTCAAGTCAGATCAGATCGTTATTTTCTCACCTAACTCACAGTTTGGGGACTACATTTCTGCAGTATTACCTGAGCTTGGTGAAGACAATGTCAAGCAGATGACCTACGCCACACTGCTCGAGGACACCCTTAAGAGTGGCAAGGGGAAGGAAGCCTACAAGCACAGTCTAAAGGTGCTTTACGAGGGTTCTGTCGATCCACTTCGCAACCAAAGCTTGGCACTTAAGACGTCAGATGAATTTTTAGCTGCACTGGAAAGTTATGTGAACCGAATTAGCACTGAGGCAATAAAATTCAAAACGATTAAGTTCGCTGGACAAACCGTTATTACAGAAGCTGAGATGCGCGCGTTTTTTGATGAAAGACATTATGGCCAGCCGATACTCAAGCGCCTAAAAGGGGTGAGAGGCAGAATTGATTTCCTTCTTGAGCCGTTTTTAGAAAAGCGATCACAACAGTTAAAACAGGAACTGAAGAAAAAATATCCCGATAAGCTTGCGCTCAGTAAAGCAGTCCGTCAGCAGCTTAATAATGAAAAGAGTAATTTTTATCAGTTCGTTAACCGTATGCTACACTTAAACAGTGAACAGGCGTATTTGACTTTTCTTAAGTCACTGACAACCGTTGAAAACTCAAATATGCTCTCATTGACCATCAATCATCACTTTTACTTTTATGAGGATCAAATAGCGCTTTTGTATTTCAAACTGTTGATGGGAGAGGTCGAGCCAGAGACGGAGATTAAATATCTGGTAGTGGATGAGGCGCAGGATTACAGCACACTACAGGTAAAGCTGTTGCACGTCCTTTACCCAAACGCAAAAATGACGCTTTTAGGGGATGCCAATCAGTCCATCAATGCGCATCACGGCTACAGAAAGCTGGCGAGCTTTGGTCCAGTTTTAACCGGCGGGAGTCATACGGTGATGACGCTTGAGAAGACGTATCGCTCAACCAAGGAAATCACGGATTTTGCAAACGCTTACTTACCTGGTGCGCCACTGGATAATGCCATCGGCAGACGGGGAGAAGCACCAAAGGTTTATATAGAAGATTCTTTTGAGGCTATGGTAAGTACGTTGAAATCTAAAGTGACTGCGATTAGCGACAAGCACTATTATTCCATCGGCATATTGACCAAAACAGAAGCTGAGGCAGAGCAAATTCATGCATGCTTAAAGTCAGATATTAAAACGCATCACATCACAAGTGATAGCCTTCTCAATATCAATCAAATCAATGTCCTACCAACGTATCTCGCCAAAGGGCTTGAATTTGATGCAGTGTTCGTCGTGGATTATAACAACCAAATTTCATCAGGAGAGAAGTCACTTGTGTTATATACAGCCTTCACTCGTGCATTGCATCATCTAGAGGTATTTAGCTATAATAAAAATCTTCAGGCTAAATAAAAAACACTGATGAAAGCAGGACTTTCACCAGTGAGTATGATTATTCGAGTGGACCAATTTTAATTTTTGAGCCATTTGGAAGGGCTTTAAGAACTTTATGATATTCGGGAATAATAGTACCGATAACATTGACGCGAGGGTCTGACGGATAGTCTACCCTCGTTATTTGTATTTCTCCTGAATAACGAAGGTAATGAACGTTATCTATAGTAATGCTGCCTTTAGTTCTTTCAACGCAGTTTCTAGGTTCTATCCTTTCACCCTGTGTGGCGTATTCACGTGATTCTTGAAGGCGCATCAATGTTTTCGGTGAATCAGGTCGGATGGTATAGATTGGGCTAAAGCGTTTCGCTGTGTGAGCAGTATGCTCATAATCAGAGGGGAGGTAATAATAACCTGACTCAATCGCCTGTCTAATCCAGTGAACCTGATGATCGCTTATAAAACCGTCGCCGACGATGATCCAATCCAAACCATAGATTTCTGAAAGCTCTGTATAAGCCACGTAAGGTGGTACTGTCCTATGATGCTCTAAGGTCGGTAAGCCTTCATGAATAGGGCCTCTTAATGATAAATCACCAGCGATAAATGCCATTACAGTTATTCCAGCTGCTTTAAGATTTGAATTGCGTTCGAAAAACTGCTCTGTATCAAGCCCAGTTTCAGATCGCGGGTAATAGTTGTGAAGTGCATAAACCGTATGTGCATTTTGGGATAAAGCATCAATCCAGTCTTGATCGACCGTAGAGGCATTGATACAGATGGGCATCTCATGTGCTGCCTTTACCACTGCTTCAAGTGAAAAACCGTAATCGATTCTTAAAATATCGATCTCGAGCCCCTCTCGAAGCTCTGAAAGGGTATTATAACCGAACTGACCAAGCGTTCTAGGGGATACATCAGCAAGTATTTTATAACCAATTGATTTACATGTTCGTAGCATTTCGATACAATTGGCCACATATTCTGAAGAAAATTCTTCTGCGATATGAAGCGAAGTGAAAATCATGCTGCCTTCAATAAATTCAGATTTTAGACGAGATTCATTTTCACGCCATGTGGATGGAAATATCGAATAACCAAAATGTTTCATAGAAGCCTCCAAATTAATGCTATTTATCAGTTAATCTGTGAATTATTACTTTACAAAGAGCGATTTTATAACACAATAGAATAATATATTACGATAAAATTGACATAAAAGTAATAAAATATACTTTAATTTTATTATATCTGTAGGTTGCAATTTTGTGAATAGTATAATTTTAATTATTGCTGATCTTATTGTAATCGAATGATTACAGCGAGAGGATTCTCAAAATCAACTGTAAATTAAAGTATACATATTTCGAAATAGTCATGTATCAAAATGGAGACGATTGCATAAAAATGAATGAATTAATACTATTTAGTGTAATTAAATGTTTACAAATAAACGATTTGAATAAATAATGGACGACTTGAATTAGATATTTATTATCCTGAATCTATAGTTATACATTTCTGATTAATGAGTAGAAATTTCCTTCATATCTGAGTCATTTAATGTAATTTATTCCCATTTTTTATTCAATTTATGTTAAAAAAGCGGTTAATAAACACCATTTTCTTTAAAATTCATAGCTAGGCAAACAAAAAAATATTTAAAATGCATAATTTGGCACAAGAATTGCTTTATGTTTAATTGGGTTAGGGGTAACCATATGGTTGATTTCAGCAGTGCTGATTTCATAAAGCAATCATATCTATTTTAGGAGGGAATTATGTTTAAAAAAGTAACGAGAGCTTGTGTTAAGCTCGTGCAGAATTACCTGCCAGATCCATTTCTCTTTGCAGTAATCTTAACGCTTATTGTATTTGTAGCAGGGATGATTACAACTGCTGCAGGTCCACTTGAGATGGTTAAAAGCTGGGCAGGCGGATTTTGGGGATTATTGTCTTTCTCTATGCAAATGGCGTTGGTACTTGTAACAGGTCATACATTAGCAAGTACGCCAATCGTTAAGAAGTTACTTGAAAAGTTAGCAAAGCCTTGTAAAACCCCTTTACAAGCCATCGTAGCGGTTACATTTGTTTCAACCATCGCGTGCTGGATTAACTGGGGCTTTGGCTTAGTTGTTGGCGCATTATATGCGAAGCAATTGGCTAAAACGGTTAAGGGCGTTGACTACCGATTGTTAATCGCATCAGCCTATTCTGGCTTTTTGGTTTGGCATGCAGGTATTTCAGGCTCTATTCCTTTACAAATGGCGTCAGGTGGAGAAGCACTTTCAAAGGCGACTGCAGGTGCTGTCGTTGATCCAGTAAGTACTTCACAAACCATTTTTTCAAGCTGGAATCTGATTATCGTAGCAGTTATACTATTTACCTTACCACTTGTAAATAGGGCGATGCATCCTAACAAGGAGGATGTCATAGTGGTAGACCCTAAATTACTTGAAGATGAAGAAGTCAAAGGCGAAGCAATCAAGCATGGCAATACTTTTGCAGACAAGCTTGAAAATAGTATGGTCTTCTCAATGCTAATTGGTATTATGGGTTTAGTATATATCGTTTACTACTTCTACACTGAAGGATTTGAGCTTAATCTCAATATCGTTAACTTTATTTTCTTATTCTTAGGTATCATGCTACACAAAACACCTAGAAAGTTCTTAGATGCTGTAACTGCAGCTGCTAAAGGGACTGCGGGTATTATTCTTCAGTTTCCATTTTATGCAGGTATCATGGGGATGATGACCGGTGTCAGTGCTGCATCTGGAACTTCACTTGCTGGTGTTATTTCGCAAGCATTTGTAAATATATCAAATCAAACTACTTTCCCAGTATTCACTTTCTTGAGCGCAGGGATTGTTAATTTCTTCGTACCTTCAGGTGGTGGTCAGTGGGCAGTACAAGGTCCTATTATGATGCCTGCAAGTGTTGAGCTTGGCGTTAGTACAGCTAAAACTGCAATGGCAATCGCTTGGGGCGATGCTTGGACAAACATGATTCAACCATTCTGGGCTTTACCAGCACTTGGTATAGCCAATCTTGGTGCGAGAGATATTATGGGCTTTTGTTTAATCGATTTAATTTACGCAGGGGTCATCATTGCACTCGGTTTAATTATTTTCTAGTTTTCAAGTTAACCCATTATATAGTATCCTTATCAGAAGCAAAGAGCCTGTGAAATCACGGGCTCTTTGCTTTTTGATGCCATATTGTTGGCTTTATTATATTTCATAAAGCTACTGATTCAACATCAGTTAATTGTAGTGATTGTTAATGAAATTACTCAGTTCTTAGTGCGACGACAGGATCCTTATTTGCAGCCATTTTAGCTGGAATAAGACCTGCAATTAAGGTTAAAATCATGCTTCCGATGATGAGTATAACGGCATGCTGAGGTAATAATGTCGCAATGGTATCAATGTCAACTAGTTTAGAGATAATTCGGTTAATCGGTAATGACAATAAGAACGAAAGTCCAACGCCGATAACGCCAGCGGTAAAACCAATGATGATGGTTTCTGCATTAAATACTCGAGAGATATCTTTCTTTCTTGCGCCAACTGCACGCAGGATACCAATTTCCTTAGTTCGCTCTATAACGGAGACATAAGTGATAATACTGATCATAATAGTTGAAACTACTAGAGAAATTGCAGCAAAGCCAATAAGAACATAGGTAATGGTATCCAATAACGTTCCTGTCATATCAGTAATAGTTTCAGCAAGATCTGAATAGAGAACCTGATCTTCAGACGCTAGACTAGAGTTATAGTCTTCAAGATAATTCTTGATCAGCTCTTTACTGTCATAATCTGTTGGATAAATATTAATCCCAGATGGGGTCGTATCTGCACCAAGCGAAAGAAGCATTAAGGCTTTCGTTTGCTGCTCGTTGAATTCAGTTCCCAAAAGGACATTGTAATCTGTTGTTTCTTGTGCTTTTGCAATTTTACTATTTTGTGAGTCCATCAAAAGCATATTCGTAAGCTCATGTGTGTAGGCGATTCCAGTTGATAAAAACCCAGTGTCGTCTTTAGGACGTAGGATGCCAACAATTTTAAGCGGAATTGAAGATTCATCATCGTATAGCTTTTCATAGTCTAGTGGCGTTGCTGCAGTAAACAGACCATCGGCTTCTGTGTAATACAAATCATTAGGTATTACCTTTAAAATCGATTGACCAATTAATGATTCAAAGCTAAAGGCATTTTCATCTGGATTTAAACCCAACTGTGAAAAGAAGCTACTATCGATGCGGTTATAGGCATCTACAACGAGTACCACTTCGTTTTCATTTTGAGGCAAACGGCTGCCATCGCCTAAAAGGTCGTAAAGTGAAAGTATGAAGTCCTCGCTTTCGGGTAACTCCTGCCAATAGCCAGTATTGCCATTTAGCGTTGCCATAGTGGAGGTTTTTCCTGAGGTCTCAAATTTCACAACTGCATCATCAGCTTTTGCTAATACATTGCTCGATATCGCATAAGTGTAGTTGATGGCATTGACTGCATCAGGAAGCTCTGTTTTAAGACCCTCGACGTAGGAAACGTAGTCGCTTGTAATCCTGTTTTCATGTAAGGTCGTGTTTTTTTCGCGATCATAGACATAGACTTCATTTGTATCTGGGTACTCTGTATACTGATTTTGATCAGAAGAGTTGTTATTAAACCCAGGTCTTTCTGTAAAATCAACGCGCTGGGTGCCAGAGGTTACTGTGATTGGAAAGCCTGATAAGGTATCTGACTGCATCGAATCTATATAGGATGAAAGACCAGATGAGAGCGCTAGTACAAGTGCAACACCAATGATGCCGATACTGCCAGCAAATGAGGTGATAATCGTTCTTCCGCGCTTGGTTAAAAGATTTTTTAGCGAAAGTGAGAGTGCAGTGAAAAGTGACATGGACGTTTTTTTGTAAGCACTTTTTTTGTTTTCACTTATTATTTCGATAGGCGCTTCATTAGAGGTTATCGGTTTTGAATCATCAAGTAACGCACCGTCCAGAAGCTTGATTACCCGATCAGAATACTCATCAGCGAGTTCTGCATTATGAGTTACCATAATTACAAGCTTTTCTTTAGCTATTTCCTTTAGAATATCCATAATTTGAACACTGGTATGACTATCAAGTGCACCAGTTGGCTCATCAGCTAAAATAATGTCAGGATTATTAACGAGGGCTCTTGCAATAGCAACCCTTTGCATCTGACCACCAGAAAGCTGGTTTGGTTTTTTGTGTAGCTGATCACCTAATCCCACATCTTGAAGTGCCTTAGTTGCACGTTTCTTTCTTTCAGCTTTCGATACACCTGATAAGGTCATTGCAATTTCGACGTTTTGTAGAACACTTTGGTGACCAATTAGGTTGTAGCTTTGAAAAACAAATCCGATAGACTTATTTCTGTAGGCATCCCAATCGCTTTGCTTAAATAATTTGGTTGATATGCCGTTGATAATAAGATCGCCTTGATCGTATTGATCAAGTCCTCCGACAAGATTTAATAAAGTTGTTTTACCACATCCTGATGGTCCAAGTATTGCGACAAATTCTTGTGCCCTAAAACCAATGGATAAGTCCTTTAATGCCACTACGGTTTCACCGCTTTTATAAGTTTTTCTTATATGCTTGAGTTGAAGTTTAATCATGTAGTCCTCCTTAAGTAGTCTCAGTATATAAAGGAAATATCAACTCAATATAAACTAATCCTTAAAATTTGTTGATATTCAGTTGATAATTAAGAATTAAAATAGTCATATCCACTTAAATGGACTGGCGTTATAATGTAATAAAGTGTTCCTTTAGGTCTGAAAGGAGTAAAGTGTGTTTAGGATACTGATTGTAGAGGATGACAGTAACACGAGAAAATTAATAAGTGCGGTCTTAAGGCAGGAGGGTTTTGAAGTTATCTCAGCAGAAGATGGCCTCGCCGCCTTGGAGATAATGGCACATGCACATATAGACTTAGTGGTGACAGATGTTATGATGCCCAATTTAGATGGCTTAGAATTAACGCGTGAGCTTAGAGTAGGCTGGCCATTATTGCCCATCCTCATGCTGACTGCAAAGCAAGAGCCACTGGATAAAAGACTTGGTTTTTTAGTCGGGACAGATGATTATCTGACAAAGCCGTTTGACGAGCAAGAACTGATTTTAAGGATTCGGGCACTTCTCAGAAGGGCACAGATCGTCAATGATCAAAAGCTATCGTTTGGAGAAGTGACACTTGATTACAACGCACTCAGTGTTAGAATCGGTGAGGAATTAATTCAATTGCCGCAGAAAGAGTTTTATCTCTTATTTAAGTTACTGGCAAATCCAAATCAAATCTTTACAAGATTACAGCTTATGGATGAAATCTGGGGGCTTGAATCGGATACAGACGATCATACTCTAAATGTACACATCAATCGATTGAGAGATCGGTTTAGAGGCTGTACAGATTTTGAAATTGTTACAGTAAGAGGACTGGGGTATAAGGCGGTGAGACACCTATGATCAAATATTTAAAGAAGAAAATGAGCTTAACGGTGTCCTTAGTAATGTTCGTTTTTTTTGTTTTACTTGGAACGTTTATGATTCTGATGTTTGTCGTGATCTTACTTCATAAAATAGGCTATATCTCATTATCAGACATCAGGAACAACTCATCAGACGCGCCACTAAATATTCCGACGCGATTTTTACTTTCAAACTTTATCTTTTGTACCTTTATTGGGACTGCAATTTCGGGATTTTTCAGTAGAAAACTGCTAAGACCTATCAGAAAAGTAATAGCTGCTACCCATCAGGTCGCGTCAGGTGATTTCGATGTCAAAGTAGACATAGGAGGAATCGATGAGCTTGAGGAGCTCTCAAATTCGTTCAACAAAATGACTGAGGAACTAAGCAGTACGGAAACCTTGAGAAGAGATTTTATCAATAATTTCTCCCATGAGTTTAAAACACCTATCGTTTCCATAAAGGGCTTTGCTAAGATTTTAAAGTCAGGTAACCTCACCGATACCGAACGCGTAGAGTATCTAGATATTATCATTTCTGAATCAGAAAGACTGACTCAATTATCCACTCAGATCTTGAATTTATCCAAGTATGAGCATATGGAAATCGTCGGTGAGAAAACGCTATATCGAATCGATGAGCAAATACGTAAGATCATTTTGCTATTAGAACCAAAATGGACTGCCAAATCACTTATATTTTCATTGGATCTACCAGATACGCTGATGGAAGGAAACGAGGATCTCATTCAGCAGGTCCTTTTAAACATCATTGATAATGCAATCAAGTTTTCTTACAATGGTGGACAGATTGAGATTGGCCTGCACAGAAATGAAAAGGAAGAAATTATCATTAAGGTGAAGGATGAAGGCTGCGGTATGAGCGAGGAAGCGAAAAATCACATCTTCGAGAAGTTTTATCAAGTTGATCAAAGCCATCAAATCGCCGGCAATGGGATTGGCTTAGCAATAGTAAAACGCTTAATTGGCCTTATGAATGGTACCATTTCTGTGGAAAGTCAGGTTGATATAGGTTCAGTATTTACGATCAAGCTAGTTTAGGAGATCACCACTGAAAAATCAAACTAAAACCCTCCAAATTGTGGAGGGTTTTTTGTTGTTTCATAATAAAACCTCGAATTATGTTGCAATTCATCTCTCTAAGTTTGTCCTAATATTACCCCTCAAAATGATTATTAAGAGTTTTATTTGACTGATGCTATTGTGCTTCATGTTGTAGAAAAATATAGGGCATGTTAGTATAAAAAAAAGAAAATTACATAATGTTACTAAGTGTGGAGATTGTATTTATGATTAAAAATGTTTGAAGATGCTATAAAAAGGAGAGAATTATGAAAAGATCAGAGATTAATCAAGCGATAAGTTGGGCAAAAGAATTGTTAGAAAAGCATCAAGTAAAGCTACCCCCATTTGGCTATTGGACAATGCAAGATTGGGAAGAGAATAAGATAAAAGCTGATACGATAAAGCAGGTCATGCTAGGGTGGGACATTACCGACTATGGTAAAGACCAATTTGATCAGCTAGGAGCTGTACTTTTTACGCTTAGAAACGGTTCACTTACCGATGTGACAATGGGTACGCCGTATGCAGAAAAGCTGATCATACTTAAAGAGGGACAAAGACTTCCGATTCATCACCATGCCAGTAAGACTGAAGATATCATTAATCGCGCAGGGGGGATGTTAGCCATAAAACTCTACAACACATTGTCCAATGGTGACGTTGACTATGTTAGGGATGTAACGGTAGATCTGGATGCTGTAAAAGTAACGCTAAAAGCAGGGGAAGAACTCTTAATTCCACCGGGATGTAGTATTACCTTGAGACCTTATATGTATCATCTCTTTTGGGCGAAAGAAGGCCATGGTCCATTGATTTGTGGTGAGGTTTCATCGATTAACGACGATTTAACGGATAATTATAATGCAGAAGCTGTCAGCCGATTTTCAACGGTTGAAGAGGATGTCCCCTTGTTGCATCCACTCTGTAATGAATATGATCGAATTTTATAGTAACTAGGAGGTAAAAGTATGTTTGATATTTGTGCTGTGGGAGAATTGCTTATCGATTTTACACCTACATCTGAAGGAAACTTTAAACCGAACCCTGGCGGTGCACCCTGTAACTTTTTAACCAGTGCACAAAAAATGGGGTCAAAAACTGCCTTTATCGGTAAAGTGGGGAAGGATGCATTTGGAACGCATTTAAAAACAGTATTAGAGGAACAGAAAATTGATACCAACCATCTTAAATTAGATGAAAAATATGGTACCACACTCGCTTTTGTTCATCTTTATCCAAACGGTGATCGTGATTTCAGCTTTTATCGAAAAGGCTGTGCGGATGTAATGCTTGAACAAAATGATATTGACTTAGAGCTTTTAAATCAAACAAAGGCTTTTCATTTTGGTTCGCTGTCTTTCACTGATGAACCAAGTCGTTCAACGGTTTTCACACTTCTAAAAGAAGCAAAGCGCAAAGCCCTTTTGATTACCTATGATCCTAACTATCGTGCACCGCTTTGGAATTCTAAAACTGAAGCCATAGACTATATGAAAAAAGGTTTAGCGTATGCGGATATCGTAAAGGTGTCGGATGAAGAACTAGAATTATTAACCGATGAAAAAGACTTTAGTTTGGGAGCAAATAAGCTCATGGCCTTTGGTCCAAAGCTAATTTGTGTCACATTAGGAGATAAAGGCTGTTTTTATAAAAGTGCAGCTGGTTTAGATGGGCTCGTGAGAGGTGTAAAAGCGAATCAAGTTGATACCACCGGTGCTGGAGACACTTTCTTTGGTGCTTTGATCAGTCAGATCGTAACATCCGGTCAATCACTTGAAGGAATTGATCAAGCAACACTCGAAGCCATGATTTTGACTGCAAATGCAGCAGCTGCAATCTGTATCGAAGGCTACGGCGGCATACCCTCTATACCAACGAAAGAGGCTGTGCTAAAACGACTAGAACATGGTTAGAGTCTATTTTGATATAAGAAATTGATCTTTAAGCAGATATAGAGAACAAACAAATATAAAAAGAAGTCAGAGAAGGAGAATCTACTAGAGGAAGAAAGCCAAATTTAATTGCATTAAATGCGCAATATAAGTGGATCGTTGGAGTGAAAATTACCAGTTAAAATCACATTGGTCTTCAAAAACGAACTAATTGATGACAATAAAACTAATTTGAATTAAATATATAAATAAAGTCCCTTACATTTTAAGTGCAATATTAGGTGGATTACCTGTATTAGCATAAAAATTGGAGGGACTTTTATTTATTAACTAGTGATTGGTATGATGCCTACCTATCGGAATAATCATTGGCGTCCCTGAAACAGGATCCTTGATAACCGTTGAGGCGAGATTAAAGACCGTATCTATAAGCTCAGGTGTAATAATAGCTTCAGGCGTACCTTCTGATATCAACTTGCCTTCTTTGATTGCAAAAAGGTAATCTGCGTATCTTGCAGACAAATTAATATCGTGAAGTACCATAACAATGGTGGTACCTTTTTTGCGGTTTAAATCAGTCAAAAGATCTAGTATCTCAACTTGATAAGCAATATCTAAAAAGGTAGTTGGCTCATCTAAAAGTAAGATATCAGTATCTTGTGCCAGTGCCATTGCAATCCAGACGCGTTGCCTTTGTCCACCAGATAGCTCATCCACACATCGGTCGGCAAGATGCGTAATCCCCATAAGCGACAAAGCCTCCTCAACTGCTTCAAAATCGTGATGCCCCAATCCTTTTAGAAAGGATTGATAAGGATAACGACCCCTTGAAACAAGGTCTGCGACTGTGATTCCCTCTGGTACAACCGGTGATTGTGGCAGTAACCCCAGTTGTCGTGCAAGCTCTTTAGGCTGATAATGGTTCAAAGCTTTATTTCCCAAAGAGACATTGCCATCCATCGGCTTAATTAACCGCGAAAGCGTTTTTAATAGCGTTGATTTACCACAGGCGTTTGCACCGATAATCACACTGATTTTATGGTTGGGGATGTTAATTTCAACACCATTTACAATCACCTTATTATCATATCCCGAGGTCAGGTTTTTTGCGGATAGACTTATATCAGTAGCAGGTTGATTCATTATGCTGTACCTCCTTTTTGATTCATTCTAATGAGTAAAAATAGCAAGTAGGGCGCACCAAGAATACCGGTTACGACGCCGACTGGGTATTGAAAGGGTAAAGCAAATTGTCCAATCAGATCCGCTGAAAGAACGAGTACACTACCAATTAAACCTGCTGCAATTGGTGCGGATGCACCTATCTTTTTCGCGATAGGTCCCGATAAGAAGGATACAAAAGCAATTGGTCCTGTTATGGAAGTTGAAAAGGCTAATAAAACAACGGAGCAAAGTACCAAAGAAACTCTAACAAGATGTGTTCGTACGCCAAGTGTTATGGCGGATGGATCTCCTAATTCTAACAGCTTTAGCTGATTGCTCAGCAAAGATAAAAGAAAACCAAATACGAGTACGATAGGTAGCAGCAAACTGACGTTAGAGAGACGCATACCATTTAAGCTACCGCTTAGCCATCGCATAGCTGCTGGTATATCGTATTGTGATGCTCTAAGTAGTAGGAATGAGATAATTGAATTTAACATTGCCTGAACGCCAATGCCGATTAAGATCAAACGACCACCTGAAAATTGTCCACCCTTGGAGAGTCCATAAATAATAAGTGCAACGATTAAACCCGATAGAACAGAGGCTAATGCAACTGTAGTACCGCTTGTTTTAAGGACGAGAATACAAAAGACAGCTGTAACACTTGAACCTGCGGTTATACCGATAATATCGGGGCTTGCCAATGGATTCCGTAACATGGTTTGAAAGGTAGCACCCGCCATCCCGAAGGATAATCCCACTAAAAGTCCAATTAATAATCTCGGCAATCTCAGTGTTTTAATTGCAAAGGTAGCACCTTTAATGGTTTCACCACTTAAAACACGTACAACAGTTGCAATGTCGTAATTTGTATTACCAAGGGTTAATGACAAAATGCTTAGAATACTAACTAATACCAATAAGCATATGAATATCAAGCGGTTCTTACGTCTATGTTTTTGATAGAGTTTTTTAATCATAATGTACGTACCTTAGCCTTCATAGCAATGATTATCAATACGGGCGCACCGATAAAGGCAGTTACAATCCCTGCTTCAAGTTCACCCGGCGATCCAATTAATCTGCCTATAACATCGGATACGGTTAATAATACAGCACCACCAATCGCAGAAAAGGGGATGATAATTTTGAGATTTGGACCACTGAAAAGGCGAATCACATGAGGTACCATCAGTCCAACAAACCCTATTGGACCAGCAAATGCAGTCGTTGCCCCACATAATACAACCCCTGACACAGTAGCAATCAGACGAATAAATCGCGTATTAACACCTAGTCCTGTCGCCACATCATCACCAAGCGAGAGTGCATCAAGTGCTGGCGTAACGATAAAACCTAAAAGCAATGCAAATCCAACAACTGGTGTAAGTATTGCTAGCTTGGACCAATCACCACCGCTGATGCTCCCAACTTGCCAAAATCTGAAAGCGTTCATTACATCGACTCTTGGTAATATGACTGCGCTGACAAGTGATGAGAGTGCTGCACTGGTTGCTGCACCTGCAAGTGCAAGTTTGATAGGGGTAGCCCCACCGGACCCTAATGAACCGATCCCATAGACAAAAATCGTTGTTAAAGCAGCTCCGATGAGTGCAAACAAAATATAAGCACCTGAAGTGTTTACGTTAAAGAATGCGATTCCTAAAACGACCAGTAGAGAAGCGCCTGTGTTAACGCCTAGAATACTAGGATCTGCAATTGGATTTCGCGTGACCGACTGCATCAGAGCACCAGATACACCAAGAGCTGCACCAGCAAGTAACCCAAATAAAGTCCGCGGTATTCTTTCGTTAAGTACAAGCGCATTCATCGTATTACTCGTCTCGTTATTCATTGCATCATTCATTAAGCTTCCCAAAATTTCTATGACTTCTTTAAAGGGAATGTTTCTTGCGCCAAAGGCAAGTGAGATAAAAATAGTAAAGACCAGTAGCAGAATGCTACCGGTCACAAGAACAGTCAATTTTTTGCGCATCATTTTACTAAATCAGCTGCCTCTCCAATTAGTTTTAAATATTCATCTATTGTAGCTGGGATAGACAATGCACTTGGCGTACCAGATGCTGCAAGTGGTGTATTGTCTTCTATGATTGCAACAGATCCTCTTTGTACCGCTGGAATTGTGCTTAAAAGTGCATCCGATTGAAGTGCTTCTAACAGAGTGTCAGAACCGTAAGTGATGATAATGTCAACATCCTGTAATTGGTCAGCATTTTCTGCACTTAATGAAATGGCAAAGCTTGCATCATCTTCAGCTAATGCTAAAACACTTTCAGGGAATGCCATTCCCAAATCTGTTAAGTAGGCTGCTCTCGGGTCAGCTGGCAGATAGACATAGAAGCTACCTAAGTCAGCTGGGTTAAAGTAGAAAAATGCTGCTTTTTTACCAGCAAGCTGTGGATATTCTGATGTTTTATTTGCAATTAATGCCTCGAGATCTGCAACAAGTGCTTCACCCTCTGCTTCAAGACCCATTCCTTTGGCATCCATTTTGATTTGATCTCTCCAGTAGGTTTGCCAAGGTAATGTAGGATAGGCAATAACAGGTGCAATCTCACTTAATAAATCATATTCCTCTTGAGTTAAACCTGAATAGGCAGCGAGAATCACATCTGGCTCAGAATCGGCGATAGCTTCATAGTTAAGCCCAGCTAGATCATCGTATAATACAGGTGCATCTACACCTAATTCTTTAAATTTATCAGACGTCCATGGTAACATGCCACTACCATCTGTAACGCCGTAATTTGCCATAGAAATACCGACAGGAACGACGCCAAGTGCAAGAGGTGTATCATGATTTCCCCAAGAAATAGTAGCAATTCTTTCAGGTTTGCTTTCTAAAATAGTTTCGCCGAAAGCATGTTCAATCACAAGGGGATAGGTTACATCTGAATCTTGAGAAACCTCGGTTGTAACAGAAGTTGTTTCTGAGGTTGTCATTTCTGCTGTTGTCGTTTCAGTTACAGTTTTTGAACCACATCCGGTTAGCAAAATTGTAGTTGCGAGTACGATGGCACTAATAGATTTTAAATGGTTGAATTTCATGAGTTTCCCTTTCTAATTCTATATTTTCTATAAGTCATTCTTTTGATGTTCATTTAAAGAGAATGATTCTATCAAAAAAACTTCTAAATGAATATTATTATCGTTCTCAATTAGAGTCAAGTTTATTTTTGTTTTTTATGGTTTTAATCTGAAAAATGTAATGGATTTCATTATAAAATTTGTATGCTTGATCTAATTGACTCTTGCTTGCTAACATTGAGAGTCCGATTATTATAAGCTAGAAGTTAACTCTAGACTAATAATTTCAAAGAAAGAAAGGATTTTGATTTCATTTGTAGAATATACATCTTAGAAAAACTAGGAAAGCAAGTGAGGTGTCTTATGAAACGATCAAACGACAAAAGCATTATCATTGAGCAATTGAGAAAAGCTGAATTTGTACCTTACAATGTCATCGGAGTTCTTGAGAATAGGGACTTTAATGTCTATTTTGACGATGAGAGTGGCACGGTTTGGGCTGAAAATGAATATTTTAATTATGTATATGGTGATATCTCTCTTATTAAAGAAAAAGTTGCAAGTCTTGAAACTGGTTTTTATGGCTTTTCTGCAGTAAGGGGAGATATTGCTGAGGCAATATATCGTGATTATCTGTTGCATTGGTACGAGCCAACTGACCGCTATTTGCATATGGGACAAAACTTTGATGAATTATCAATGTGCCCATATGAACTGGTTAGCTTAAGCTTGGATGAGGCGGAAGGCATCGATAACCGTTACGAGTATCAACAAGAAGGGTCACTTGAGAAAATAAAGGATGCCATCATTAACCGACCTACCTCGGCGATCTATATCGACGGTGAGTTGACAAGCTATGTTCTCGTACATGAAGATAATTCTATCGGTTATATGTTTACGCTTGAAAAATATAGAAAACATGGCTTAGGGTATTGGGTAACACTTGATATTTTAAAGAAGATGCAAGATAAGGGATCGCTGTCTTTTGTAGAAATCAATCAGAAAAACTACAAATCTCAAGGACTAGCAGCGAAGACTGGATTTGTAAAGGATGCATTTACGCCTTGGTTTGGGATCATTAAAGGTCGTCCAAACTGGTTTGACGAATGGCAACCCTTTGGTCAATCGCCATTTATGTTTACAACACTCGTCCATTTAAGACACGTCGATCAACTAGCTGAATCTAATCTACAAGGTATTTTTCACAAAATTGAGGGTGGTTATACCTTCGAAATCTGCGAAGAAAACAATAAGTGTGCAACTGGAACGATTATGGTTGATGCGAGTGATGAAGCTTTTGTGCTAAAGGTAGAAGAAACAACTTTATCAACGTATGAGATATTAAAAGTTTTAGTGACTTATTTTCCTGAAACACAAGCGAGTATTGTTTTGCCATATGAGTCTGAATTGGTTGGTCAGATTGGCTGTATCGTTGGATTACAGGATTTGATAGAGAAAAAATAATAAAAATATGATATGCTAAATGCTATGAGAGGTTATGTAATGGAAAAAAGAGTAATAGGCATTTTAGCACATGTTGATTCTGGCAAAACGACTTTGTCAGAAGCTTTATTATATAAAAGCGGTAAAACAAGAAAACTGGGGCGCGTAGATAACCAAGACGCCTATCTTGATACGTATGATTTAGAAAAAGCACGAGGCATTACCATTTTTTCAAAGCAAGCGGTTTTTGAGTATGGCGGCATTAGCTACAATTTGTTGGATACCCCGGGACACGTTGATTTTTCTGCAGAAATGGAGAGAACTTTACAGGTTTTAGATTATGCCATATTAGTGGTGAGTGGTACAGATGGTGTTCAGGGCCATACAAAAACGGTATGGCGATTGCTTGAGAGCTACAAAGTTCCGACCTTTATCTTTGTCAATAAGATGGATCAAGAGGGTGCCACCAAAGAAATGGTTTTATCACAGATTAAACGTCAATTGAGCGATCATTGTATCGATTTTACGGATACTTTGACCGCTTCTTTTAGTGAGGAAATCGCACTAACCAGTGAAGCCTTGATGCATCAATATCTTACAGAAGGCAATATATCCCATGAAGCGATTATAGATAAAATAGCTGAGAGATGTATTTTTCCTGTTTTCTTTGGATCCGCACTAAAAATGCAAGGAATAGATGCTTTTATTGAAGGGGTAAGCTATTTTACTCAAAATAAAAAGTATGTCAGTGCTTTTGGTGCTAGGATTTTTAAAATTGCTAGAGACGAGCAGGGAAACCGATTAACGTACATGAAGATTACGGGTGGTTCACTTTCCGTTAAAGATCAACTCATAACATCACAGTGGAGTGAAAAGGTTAACCAAATCAGAATTTACTCTGGCTCAAAATATGAGATTGTTACAAGTGTCGATGCAGGTACTGTGTGTGCCGTTACTGGATTATCACAATCAAAGGCGGGAGAAGGACTGGGTATAGAAGCAGACAAGGATGGTCATAAGCCTTTATTAGAGCCTGTTTTAAACTATCAACTTGTATTCCCAGAGTCCTCTGATGCGCGCATGATGCTACCTAAACTCAAGCAAATAGAAGATGAAGAACCAGAACTCAGTTTTGAATGGGACGAAGAAACCAGTAACATACAGGTCAACCTTTTTGGTGAGGTACAAACTGAAATTTTACAGAGTATCGTATTAGAACGATTTGATGTCTTAATAAACTATGGGCATAGTCGAATTGTATATAAAGAGACGATTCTCGATACCGTAGAAGGCGTAGGGCACTTTGAACCACTTAGACATTATTCTGAGGTACACCTGCTTTTAGAGCCGTTACCTCGAGGGAGTGGTTTACAATTTGAGACCAATTGTTCAGAGGATGAACTGGCTAAAAACTGGCAAAGGCTTGTTTTAACGCATCTGGGGGAAAGGGCACATCGAGGTGTTTTGATTGGTGCTGAGCTAACCGATGTGAAGATTACTTTGGTTGCAGGTCGTGCACACAACAAACACACTGAAGGCGGCGATTTTAGAGAAGCCACGTTTAGAGCAGTGAGGCAGGGTCTTATGGAGGCTGAATCGCAGATTCTAGAGCCTTATTATAGTTTTCAGCTTCACATCCCCGATGTTTATGTAGGTCGCGCCATGACTGATATCGATCAAAGATTTGGTAGATGCGAGGTTTCTTTACAGGAAGGTGGATGGACGCTATTAACCGGTACAGGTCCTGTGTCTACGCTTCGCAATTACTATAAAGAAGTGGTGGCATATACAAAGGGTGAAGGTCTTTTGTTCATGTCTGTGGACGGCTATGACGTTTGCCATAACACGGAAGCGGTTTTTGAAGCTGTGAGTTACGATCCAGAGCGCGATCTTAGAAATCCAAGTGCATCTGTGTTCTGCGCGCAGGGGACAGGCTTTATCGTCTCGTGGGATCAGGTCAAGGATTATATGCATGTGCCAAGTGTTTTAAAGCCTGAAAGACAGTTGTTTGATTTAAACGCGCCAGTACAAGAGTCGGTGAGCAGTGGCAATTTGAGTCTTGAAGAAATTGATTCGATCATCAATCAAACGGCTTTTGCCAACAGTGGACGCAAGTCTATGTGGCGAGATAAAAGGCGGAATAGTGAGCGATTGGGACGGTCGTATGGTACATATGAGACGGATCGAACTGGTAAATCAGGGCGTGAAACTGACTATAATACGCTAAAGCTAAAAGAGTCCTATCTGTTGGTGGATGGATACAATGTCGTATTTGCATGGGATGAGCTGAAGGCTTTGTCTGAGACCAGTTTAGATGCGGCTAGAGATAAGCTGTTAGAGCGATTATCTGATTATCAAGCGATAAAAAAATCAAATATCATCGTCGTCTTTGATGCTTATAAGGTGCCAGGAAGACGCGAATCGGTTGAGATGTATCATAATATCAAAGTGATTTTTACAGCTGAAGCACAAACTGCAGACCAATACATCGAGAAATTTGCGCACGATCACAACAGCGAATATCAGATCACCGTAGCCACTTCAGATGGCATGCAGCAGATGATTATCCGAGGTGCAGGGTGCCTACTTATGTCGTCAAGAGAACTAAAAGAGGACATGGAGCGGGTATCAGAAGAGATAAGAGCACAGTATCTAAAAACCACAAGTGGTGTAAAAAGTTCAGTTGATCAGGGCTTAAGTGAAGCCGATCTGGAAAAACTTAGACGCGTAATTAAGGATTCAGAGTAAGTGTGTAAAAATAAGCATATGAAAGACCACACATTTTTAAAGATTAAGCTTTAATTATGTGTGGTCTTTTTTACTTACATAAATTATGTGCCAATTGTACTTTCTTTTTTTACTACTTGTCGTTTAAACAGACTATAAAATAGCCAAGTTGCAATTAAATAAAACACGATGGTAAGTGTGTAAGGTGAGTTATAGCCATACTTGGCCATCATTGCACCACCGACATAGATGCCAAGTGCTCTTGTGATGTTGTTCATCATGGCACGCATGGCGCTCATCAGAGGTCGATGTTGATCTTCGACAATATGCATGGAGATGTTTCTGATAAGGGGCTGTCCCATATTCATCAGTGAGCTTCTCAAGAAAAATGCAATGGCGACGACGACTAACCCCTGTGGTAAGCCTATGGCCACAAGCAGTGGAATGCTAAGCAGCTGTGTGATGATAATGGTTTTATAATTGCCAATCCTTTTATCGAGCATCGGTACCACGAGTCCGCCGATCACTGTGCCTAGCTGAGCAAAGCTTAAGATCAGTCCAACGATACCTTCTGTGGTATCCAACATGTATTTTAAATAGACGCCAAAGAAGGGTACGATAAGGCCAGCGCCTAGTCCTATGATGCCTGTATAGGCTAAGAAGAGGACATTGAAGCTGGTAAAGAAACCTTTGATTTCTTTTAAATTCAATCGTTTTTGTTCTGCCATTGGCTTGGATTTTAATTGACTCAGTGGAACGATGGCGATGATGCTCATGAGACTGACGAGAATCAGTGCGTAACGAATAGGCAATATGCCGACGCCAAACTTTATTGTAAATAAATCCGTTAGATAACCAGTCGCCAATGAGCCCGTCATAAAAGCTGCATTTCGAGTCGCAAAGGTGAGGCTGAACGCATGAACACGCTCTTCACTTGAAGTTTGATCGTAAATAAAGGGTGATTCTACAGTGAGCATAGCTGCCTGTCCAAGTCCAAAGAATACAGATACCACTGACATCCAAAGGAGGTTATCGTAGCTGACAATGGCAATACTAGAGAGTCCAACTACAAAGAGTCCAAAAATAAGCGTTTTTTTGTAGCCAATCCGTGCGGCGATCCATGTGATTAAGAATGCAGTAACGCCCACAGAAAGCTGTCGCAAGGATAGAAGTGTACCCACTACAGACTCTGAATAGCCAAGCTCCTTTACATATATGCCAAAGAAACCATTGAATGAAGCTGAAGTTAGACCATATAAAAAGACGACCAATATGAATTTTTTAATTATCCGATTTAAATGACGATATCCCATAGTTTTAGTATACTACAAGAATCATTAGTGTTGCAAATATTTCGGGTGTCTATAGAAATCGATTCGATGTATTTGTTTATGTCCGATTTTGAGTGTTTTTTTATGCGCTAAGATGCTAATATTAGATTAAGGACGATATTATTATTTTAAGGACTAGAAAAAGGGAGTCGACTATGCTGGAATATAAAAGCTGTTATGAGGCTGTGAAATCAAAAGATGCGCGTTTTGACGGTAAGTTTTTTACCGCTGTGAAAACAACGAAAATATACTGTCGTCCCATCTGTAAAGTACCTGCACCGAAGGAAGAAAACTGTGATTTTTACGAGACCAGTGCTGAAGCTGAGGCTGCTGGATTTCGTCCCTGTATGCGTTGTCGTCCAGAGTTAGCACCTGAGTTTTCAGAGTTTAATCAGGAAACGGTTTTAATCGGTCAGTGCCTAAGATTTTTTGAAAAGAACGAATATGGTTCAAATCTAATCAAGCAAGCTGCAGAAGAGCTTGGCATTTCAGAAAGACACATCCATCGACTGTTCGTATCAGAGCTAGGGGTAAGCCCGAAGCAGTATATAATGACCAAACGTCTTCTAAATGCAAAGCAATTACTTCAAAGCACGAATCTTTCTGTAACAGAGATTGCAGGGAGGGTTGGCTTCGGAAGTCAAACGCGACTCACCGATACAATGAAATTAAGATATGGCATTACACCTAGAGATCTTAGAAAATCAGGTAAGCGTCTCAATGAAGTTAAAGTCAAGCTCGGCTATAGACCGCCCTATGATTGGGAGCAAATGCTCATGTTCTTTAAAATGAGAGCCATCCCCGGTGTAGAATGGGTGACTTCAGATGGCCTCTACAGACGGATACTGCGAATGGATGATCATCATGTTGGTTGGATCGAGTTAAAACCAGATCTTACATCGCATTATCTTGAACTTAAGGTAAGCGAATCACTTGAGCCTGTTTTATTACAGGTCATTGAAAAAGTAAAACGCGTTTTTGATCTCAGCCTTGATCCTTTGTCTTTACCTATGGGAATCGAACGTGGCACCAGATTACCTGGTAGCTTTGATGCATTTGAGATGTCTGTAAGAGCGGTTATTGGTCAGCAGATCTCTGTGGTCGCTGCGACGACTTTAATGGGAAGGCTGGTAAAGCAAACGGGTACACCGATTCAAACCCCCTGGGAACAGCTGTCGCATGTCTTTCCAAAACCCAAAGAGATATTGGTTATTGATGACATCGAAGGTACCTTTGGGAGCTTGGGAATCATTCGAACGCGGTCTCAAACGATTTATGCGTTGGCAGATGAAATTGAATCCAACAGACTGAATTTAGATCCAGTTGCTCAAGTTGATTTTAAACCTGAGCGAATCATTGATACGCTGATGCAAATTAAAGGCATAGGACGATGGACTGCTGAATATATTACGATGCGGGCATTGTCTTGGCCTGATGTGTTTTTAAATACGGATCTGGTTATCAAACAAAATTTGTTACCGCGTTTAAAGGACACCGCTGGAACTGATTTACTAGATTTAAAAGCGACGATGAAGCCTTATGGCTTTGATAAGTTATATATGGGGGTCAGTGAGACTTTTGCAGAGGCCTATCGACCATGGCGAAGCTACCTAACCTTGGCGATATGGAGAGGAGGACTTTCAGATGAAATCGAGTCATGATAAACAATTGAATAATAAAGAAAAATCAATTAATAAAGAAAAATCAATTAATAAAGAAAAATCAATTAATAAAGATCAATCAACGGATAAAGTACTTTTAAAAAATGATGAACTTTCAAAGGAGAAAAATGTAATGAATCCCAGCTATATAAAGTTTGATTCGCCATGGGGAGAGGGTCTTTTAAAAATTGATGCAACAGGTGCGATCAATGGCTTTTGGTTCTATGGACAAAAGTACTTTCCAAAGATTAATGCGGCGCTGATTATAGATGCTCCTGATTTCCTCATAGACTCGGATCAATCGACACTGCAAATGAAGGATAGTTTTGTCAGGTTCCAATCCGAAATTGAAGCCTATGCTAGAGGTGAAATAAGTGCATTTAATTTAGAGCTTGCTCCAGAAGGGACGGATTTTCAAAAGTTAGTATGGGCTTTGCTTTTAGAAGTGCCTTATGGTGAAACCTCGACCTATGGTGAACTTGCAAGTGCTGCAGCGCAAAAGCTGGGTAAGGCGTCAATGTCCGCACAGGCAGTGGGTCAAGCGGTTGGGCATAATCCGATTTCTGTGGTAATCCCATGTCACAGAATATTGGGTAAATCGGGTGATCTTACAGGCTATGCTGGTGGATTGGATAAAAAAATTGCGCTTCTTAAGCGAGAGGGCATTATCGTTTAGTAAGAAAAATGGAATGATGTTTCGTTGAGATTAAACACATTAATATGATTGAGAATTATTATCAATGGGTATAAACTTTCTTGGAAATTGAAAGGGAGGTCCCGTTATGATAAAGTTCAAAACTAAGATTTTAAAAGTTTCAGAAGCGCCTGAAGGTGTATGGACGTATGCGCTAGAAATTCCTCAAGGCTTTGGGTGGGATGAAGGCACGCATATGCACGTCGCAAATTTGGGGTTTGATGAGGGTGATGCACCTAATCGTGACCAGATCAGACATATGTCAGTCATGTCGCTACCAACGGAAGGCTATTTGGGATTTACAACAAAAATCGACGCTGAACCTTCAGAATTTAAGTCTGTCCTTAAGGATTTAAAGGAAGGGGATTCTCTCGTTTTATTTAAATTTGGTTCAAGAATGGTGCTTAGACGCGAAGAACGAACTATTTTACTACTTTCTATGGGCGTAGGCATCACCACTATGCGACCTCTTATCTTAAAGTATAAAGAAGATCGAAGTGGTATTTCTGAGCTTTATAGTATCAACGTCAATGGCGACGGTGATTATGTCTATTACGATGAAATCGAGCCTTTGGTGGGTGATGGGTTTGATACGGTTTGGTGCCGACATAGAACAGAGTATTACGAAAGACTTGCTGATTTGGTTAAGTCGAAAAATCCGATTTGCTATGTGGTTGGGAATGATGCCTTTATTAAGGATCATATCTTAAAGCTTAGAAATTTAAAGGTTTCAGATAACGATATCATCGTCGACAAGAAACCAGAAATCAGAAGGGATTATTATCATCTTAGAGATTAGGCGAGATGACCTGCAATTAATCAAAATAAATTAAGCGCTGGTTCATATTATATTATGAATCAGCGCTTTTTTTAGCTCAAAATTATACTTCTAAGAAATTTGAGGCTGTTCTGTCCCCAAAGCTTTTATGCTTGGCTTTTTAGCTACTAAAAGAACTCCAAAACACCAGATTGGATGGATTTTTTAGTGAGGATTTTAAATAAACTTGTACCAATGATCATAAATATAACACCAAGTCCGATTTCACCAAGAAGCAGATGCGTGTTTTCAGAGAGCGGTGTTCCTTCGTATAAAGCGCGGCAGAGGGTGATGCTTCTAGTCAGTGGCATCATTTGGCTTATGGGTTGTATGAATTCTGGTAGGCGACTTATAGGAAAATTTGCACCTGTTAACCCTAAAAGTGACATTGATACTACATTGAGGATTAGGTTTAAATCTCTAGATGCAAGGCCGATACTAGCAATGATCAGCCCAAATGCCATGGCTGAAAATGATGCTGCTAATAACACCACTCCGAAGGACAGCCATGCCTCTATCGGAAGATGAAAATCAAAAAATAGTGCCCCTATAATCAGTCCGATAAAGATGGTTAAGATACCATCAAAAATGTGGAGTAGCGTGCGTGGCAATAGAAGGTTAAACCCGTTGGAGGGAGAAGCAATCAGTAGTTTTAATGTGCCAAATGATTTTTCTGCACTTAAATGTGTACCAACGCCAAAGATTGCGTTAAAGTAAGTCAATACAACTGCATTCCCAATAAACCAAGTCGTGATGTTTTGCGAGCCGTAGACGTAATTTGCAACCAGTGTAAAGCAAAGCATTTGCATTAAAGGTGCACCTAAGTTAACCATTAAGTATTGCTGTAGCGACATCACTGCAAAGGTGCTTTTATAGGCAAAGGTACCTTTTCTAAAGAATCGTTTGATTGGATCGATTAATCCTGCCATTAGTACACCTCCAAGGTTGCTTCAACTCTACATTTCACATCAATTTTTTCAAAAAAATACACCGCTAAAACACCATAAATAATCGTTATAACAACTAAACCAACAATATAGTTTATGGCACTAAATAAACTGCTCCCCGATACAGCCAAATGTATGATTTTAACAGCCCAAGTCGGGGAAAGTACATAGGCAAAGCTTCTTATCAATAATGGTAGTTGTTCAAGTGGAAACAAAATGCCACATAAGATATAGACGGGATACTCCATAAAGTTCATCATAATACGCGCATTTCTAGAGAGTGTAAAAAGTGCTGCAAAAAGGTAACCAATCGCTATCAAAGATAAAGTCATGAGGAATAAACCGACTAAAAGCAAACTTAGATTACCAATGATGATTTGTCTTTGAAATAGTAGAACGACAACTGAAAAGCTTAATCCAATACTAAACACACCCCAAATTGAGTTCCCTATAATCTTGCCGAGTACAATCCATTTAAACCCAACAGGTGCGGAATAAATGGTTTCAAGTGTACCATACCATCTTTCACGATGAATATCACTGGCAGAGGAGAAGCAGATACTCGACCAAAAGGTAGAGAGACCACTACCGAATACTGCAAATAAAGTGAAATCAATGTTACTTTTCTCAAGGTAAATCATACCGAGTATTAAACCAAATAAAATGGGCTGACCTATGACGCAAAATCTGAACATCGGTCTACCGATAGAGGTTTTAAACTGTTGTGAGGCACTTGCTATTACTGCATTTATAGTTGACATGAGATGACCTCCTAGGCGATATTGGGTTCAGAAATAAGGTGAATGTATGCATCCTCTAGGTTGGGCATCTGACTGCTGTTTTGTTCGTTTTTAACTCTATTTTTCAACCCCTCAACCGTATCCAATGCGATGATTTGACCGTGGTTGATAACAGCAATTCTATGACATAGCTCTTCAGCTTCTTGCATGTAGTGTGTGGTAAGCAAAACGGTTTTTCCTTTTTCTGAGAGCGCTCTGATCATATTTTTGAGCGTACGTGCAGCAACGGGATCAAGCCCAATACTCGGCTCGTCTAAAAAGATAATCTCTGGATCATTTAATAACGCCCTTGCGATTTGTAGTTTTTGCTTCATCCCTTTGGAGTAGGTTTCAACCTTTCGTTTTCTAACATCATAAAGTCCAACCTCTTTAAGGAGATCATCGATTAACTCAGTCTGTTTCTTTCTTGGAATCTTGTAAATATCCGCAAAATATTTTAAGTTATCAAGCCCACTTAAACGCCAATATAGGCTCCTTTCACCACCAAAGATGAAATTGATACGAGGGCGGATTTTTTTTTCTTCACCAAAAGCTTTGAATCCAAATACCTTCGCCTGGCCAGAGGAAGGTGCTAAAAGCGTTGTAAGTATTTTTATAGTGGTTGTTTTACCTGCGCCATTTGGACCTAATAATCCAAATATTTCACCAGGATACACCTCAAAATCAATTCCTTTAAGTGCTTCTACGAGCTTTTTTTCCTTATTTAGAAGACCGATGTGTGTTAAATAGGTTCGCTTTAAACTTTGTACAGTTATGATTGGATTTTTCATTTTCCCCTCCACAAGAATATTAGACAGACATCTAATAAGATATACATCTAATATACTCTCGCATCATATGACTGTCAATTCAATTATTTGTGAGAGTATAAAAAAACACTGGATTGAGTTGACAATCCAGTGTTTAAAATAATTATAAGTTTATAGTATTATTAAGCTTATCAAATTATTTAGCTTATCAAATTATTTAGCTTATTAAGCTATTAAGCTTACTATACTATTAAGTTTATTGGTTTTTGATGTACTTTTCTATCTGATCGAGTTGCCTAGATAGGCGTGTGTAATTTGTACTGAAGTACTTGATTTGCTTAACCTTTTCCATATTAATCAAGCCTTGTTGATGGAGTGCATCTAAGTGATGAGAAACCGTTGCAGTCGTTAGACCGAGTGCCTCTGCAATTTCTTTACCATACATTGGCTTCATATAGAGCATTTTTAGGATTTTTAATCTGCTGTTATCGGATATACTTTTTAATTGATCTATCAACTCATTGACAGTAGTAGTTTCATCCTTTTTCTTGCGCTTGAGTGCATGCAGGTAAATCATTGATTTGCCATCCATAAGTCGCATACTATAAGGGCTTGAATAATAAGTTGGAATAAAATCATAATAGGTGTAATCTGCGATGTTCCAAAACGGCTTTCCCATTAACTCCTGTGCGTAGGAGAGTGGATGCCGTACAAGCATACTCTCTTTAAACTGATTTATTAATGAAGATATTTCATCACTGACAGAAAGCTCTTTAATTTTTGCATTAAAAGCGGGATGCTGATCGATTTCTCTTAAAAGTTCAAACAATGTGGATACATATACTGATGGGTCTTCGAAAAGGGGTTTACTCGATGAATCAAAATCATAGGTTTTAGCTAGTTGGTTGAAATCGCCTGAAAGCTTCAACATTTCTTTTACTTCATCTTTCGTGTACTCTTGACCGAGTAAAATATGAACTTGATCAATTAATTCATACCGGCTAACTTCATCGATAAAGTGCGATATATCATCTCTTTCATATGACAGCAAAGCAAATTCAAGTGCTGAAAAATTAGGACCAGTAGACGATAGCTTTATATTAAAAAAATCAGAATAGCGTTCGTATAGATTATCAAATGAAGACAAGTCAATTACTTCTAAATGTGCCTCAGGTGAGCAAAGGCTAGACATCAAACCCAGTGCTTCTACAACTCTGCTTTCTCCAATTTTAAGTTGATGCGAAAACTCTACAATCATAGTTGCCTCCTATTTGCTATCATACTCTTTTTATGGGATTTCTGTCAATTTCGATTGACATTAATTAACGTAGAGATTATTATCAAAGTGATGTAAGGTTAACATTACAAGGAGCAAATATGAAAAATAGACTTAAAGAATTGCGAGAAGAAAATGGATTAACACAAGAGCAATTAGGGGAAATGGTTGGCGTTTCAAGACAGGCGATCATCGGGATCGAGTCAGAGAAAAATGAACCATCAATTTGGTTGGCACACGATCTTGCATCTGTTTTCAAATTACCGATAGAAGAAGTTTTTTTATTTGATGAAAGTGAAAGAAAATCCAGAGCTGAGGTGAGCAGGAGGAAAAAAATTGGCGCTTAGAAAAATTAAACAGTTTGACGATGTATTTTTAAGTAAAGTAAGCAAACCGATCGAAGAAGTGGATGATCGCATCAGAGAAATCTTGGATGATATGGTGGAGACCATGTATCATGAGCCGAATGGTGGTGGACTGGCTGCGGTTCAAGTGGGCATACTCAAAAGACTGGTTGTCGCTGACATGGGTACGGGACTTTATAAGCTGGTTAATCCAGTAATTGTTGAAAAAATTGGAGAGCAGACGGTTGTTGAAGGCTGTTTAAGCTATCCAGGTGTTTGGGGTAGAGTCAAACGACCATTGAAGGTTGTTGTTGAAGCATTAGATGAGTATGGAAAACCACAGCGTATAGAAGCTGTTGGCGCTCTCGCAAAGTGCTTTTGTCATGAAATTGATCATTTAGATGGCATTGTTTTTAAAGAAAAAGTGTTTGAGTATATCGATTAGTTAAAGGGAGGCAATGATGGAACATAGAGAAATAGCTGTAAAATGCTTCAACTCTACATGGGATTTAATTGATAAGAAGGACAGAACAGAAGAAGAGGTTCTTCAGATGATTCACATGGCACACGCTTCGAGATATCATTGGGGTGAGATTGGTACACCGGTTAATTTTACAAGAGGTGAATGGCAAATCTCAAGAGTATACGCTCTTGCTGGTATGGGAGAAAGTGCACTTTATCATGCAAAGCATGCTTTGAAATTCTGTGTAGACCATAACATCGGTGACTTTGATTTAGCATTTGCTTACGAATCACTTGCTCGTGCTTATAGTGTTTTAGATCTACAGACTGAAAAAGATGTTGAAATTGCACGCGCAAAAGATGCGGCTGAGCTAATTTCAAAGAAAGAGGACAAGGATTATTTCTTGTCTGAGCTTGCTTCAATCTAATTGACTGATTAGGTGTGAAATAGAGATTAATAAAGATAATAATAGCCTTCTAAAGATGATTGATTAATAGCTCATTTTAGGAGGCTTTGTTTTATTTTCAAACTGTTCACAGATAATTAATCGGTCAAAATGATTACTTCTCAATAAATTTGGTATACATAAAATAGTCACATATGAAAGGAGTGTTAAAAATGCCAAAAACTATTTTTAGGGACAGATGGCACCATCTAAAGGATGGAATTAAACACAAATGGGAAGACATTTCAGATGAAGAAATTGAAGAAATCAATGGAGAATTTGACAAACTGGTCGCATATATAAAAAATAAATATGGTGTAGAAGAAGAGGATGCTGTTAAGCAAGTACTTGAGTTCCAAGATGCTTGGATTAATAGAACACATTTATAGAAAAATGGGTTTCGACCCATTTTTTTTATGCAAAAATACTTTCTAAAAAATAAGTTTTATAGGACTTTAGACCTTGATAAAAACTTAGTTTGTCGATATAATAAATTGTAAAATGTTGGGGACATAAAATTAACATACATACATATGAGGTAGATAATGAAAAGTATACGCTCAAAGGTAATGACTTGGTCTGTGAGTATATTAATATTACTTATAGTAATATTGTTTTTTGGTGCATTTCATACATATAAAAGTTCAATCGAATCGACTGTTAAGGAAGCAATGGCGAGTACCTCTTCTGATTCTGCGTGGCATTTAAGTAATTTCCTTGATGGATACTTAGCCCCTCTTGAAAAGCTTGCAGAGGATGATGTTGTAAAAACGATGCATTTAGCCATTCAGAAAGAAGTTATTAGTCTTCAAATCAACCCGAATTATGAAAATGTGGCTGTTATTGACTTAACTGGACGTGCCTATTATTTGGATGGAAGTGAAATTGATCTAAGCGATCGAGGATACATACAAGAAGCGCTCAAAGGGAAAAGAAGCTTGTCCGAAATGATCATATCACGAAAAACTGGAGAAGCTGTTATCGTTGCCGCAGTACCAATATTTAATAACGACGAAGTCGTAGGTGCATTAATTGCAAGATTAGATATGAATCTTTTAAAGCAGTACCTTTCTACACAAAGTGTCAACAAAATCTATGATACGTTTATCATTAGCGATTTAGGCTCAATAGTTATGGTTTCAAATCCAAACCTGCTTCACAATTTAGATTGCTTAAATATGGATGATCTTATTAGTGAAGACCGATCATTTAAAGGATTTTCAGATATTGTGAAAGCAAGTAGCATCTCACCAAGTGGTGAAAGTGAATTGACCTTAAACGACGAGGACTACTTTACACATTATGAAGCGATTCCAAATACAAATTGGAAAATCTACATTACTATGCCAAGATCTGAAATTACTAACAAGCTGCGTTCCGTTTTACTAATTTTAATTGGAATTGCGATAATAATTTCAATTGGTACTATATTATTTACTTGGAATATTATTAAGAAATATACCGCGCCCATACTAGAACTGGATCGATTGATGGAAAAAGGCTCCTCAGGTGATTTTAACGTTTATTTTAATCCAACCTCAGAGGATGAAATATCGAGATTAGGAATTAGCTTTAATAGATTGATGGATAAGATTAAGACCTTAACCTACTATGACCCTGTGACACAGGCATTAAACCGTAATGTATTTAAAAATAGCATTCGACATCTTTGTAAGGTGGATCAAAGAAACAAGTTTACTTTAATCATGATTATTGTAAATGATATAAAAATCTTAAGCGAAACAAAGGGCTTTGAGTATACGGATAGTATATTAAATATAACGGCAGAAAGAATAAGAAGTAAGCTTAATGAAGAACAAAGACTTTATCGGTTTGATTCAGATACGCTCGTGGTTACAAGCGAGTGCTATGAGCATCAAAGTCAAGACATTGAAGCAACTGCACATCATATTTTGCAGTTGATTCAGGAGCCGATGTACTTAAAAAATGGCTATGAGGTCAACCGAGTTAAAGCAAGCATGGGTATTTATCATAGATGTGAGGAGCGTGAATACGAGGACCCTATTATGGCTGTAACCGTTGCAACTAAGTATGCTCATCAGATTCAAGCGGATGAACCCATTGTTTTTGACTCTAGCATCCATCGTTTTGAAGAGGCGCATCAAAACTTGATTGTGGAAATCTACAATGGTATTAAAAATGATGAATTCGTACTTTATTATCAACCACTTTTCAATCTAGATAATCGTGAATTTGCAAAGCAAGAAGCTTTAATTAGATGGCACCATCCTAAGCATGGCCTTCTATACCCAGATGCGTTTATTGAGATCGCTGAAAAATTTGATGCTATAGTTGAGCTCGACTACTGGGTAATAGAAAATGCATGTAAAACAATTGCAAAATGGCAGCTGGAGGGAAGGTTAATAAAGCCGGTATCCGTTAATGTCACAGCAAAGACATTTGAGAATAATAGATTTATTGAAAAGGTTGAAGCTATTTTACGAAAATACAATATACCTGTCAATATTTTGGAGTTTGAAATTACTGAACGCGTTGTAATTAAAGAAGTTGAAAAGAATGTCAGGACCTTGCATCGACTCAAACGACTTGGCATAAAAACAACTCTGGATGATTTTGGCATCGGGTACTCGTCGCTTAGTTACTTGATTAATTTGCCAATAGACAGTGTGAAAATTGACCGTAGCTTTATTGAGCAAATGAGCAGTAGAAATGAAGCAAAATCAATAGTCTCGGCGATTATTAATCTGTGTCAATCCATTGACCTTCTCGTGGTTGCTGAGGGTATTGAGAATTATGAAGAGTATGAATACCTAAAAAATTGTAATTGTGAAATCGGACAGGGCTATTATTTTTCTAAGCCACTGACTCTGGATACTTTAGAGCAGCGGTACTTATCCCAAAATGGCATTAAAAGCCTTCAAGTAGAATCAGAATACTATTGACAATAGAAGTAAATTAAACTAGACTAGCATTGACCACTTTGGTCAATGCTTTTTTTGTGAGGTATCCTTTGGATCATTTAAGAGAAACGTATTGTAAATTCTTTGCATTGTCATATGAGAAGCGGACTTTGATCATTAACGCTGGAATTGAAGAGTTTGTTCGTGGCGGATACGATAAAGCCTCGGTGAATGCGATTGTTGAAGCTGCTGGCATATCGAAAGGATCATTGTTTTTTTATTTTGAGTCTAAGAAAAAGCTCTACCTTTTTTTATTTGAATATTGTGAGTACTTAATCATTGAAAATGCACGAAAAAGCATGCATTTTGTCGAAGGTGACTTTATAGCAAGAATGCAGGTAACCATGCATCAAAATCTAACCTTACTAGAAACGCATCCTAGGATTTTTGCCTTTGTAAAAGCGTGCAAGAACGAAAACGATGAAAATATTAAAGCGTTAATTGAGGATATCGTAAAGGATGCAGATGAAAAAATACTTGCACATGACTATCATCAGATTGATAAGACACTTTTCCGAGATGAAAATGAAATTGAAATGGCGATTGCAACGATAAAAGCGACCTTATTTAATGTTACTCATAGCTGCTTATCAAATTCGTCCATGACCCTTTATGATGCGAATAATGAAATAGATCGTTATATCCATTTTTTTAGAAAACACTTTTATAAGTAGAAGGAGAGGTATTTGTATGCACATGGGAGATGCACTAGTTTCACCAGTAGTGGGAGGCGCTTTAATAGCTGCTACCTCTGGTGTGATGACTTATTCTATAAAGAAGCTTGATAAAGATAGCTTAAAATCTAAGGTTGCGTACATGGGGGTTGCAGGTGCTTTTGTATTTGCAGCACAAATGATAAATTTTTCTATCCCTGGTACAGGATCGAGCGGTCATATTGGCGGTGGTTTACTGCTTGCTATTCTTCTTGGTCCCTCGGCAGGATTTTTAGCTATGGCCAGTATCTTGTTAATCCAAGCCCTATTTTTTGCTGATGGTGGGCTGTTGGCGTATGGTGCCAATGTAATTAATATGGGGCTATTTACTTGCTTTTTAGCTTATCCTTTGATATATCAGGCATTTCTTAGATTGAAGGGTTTAAAAATGAACACTCGAATCGCACTTGGTTCCTTCTTTGGAGTCGTTATTGGGCTACAATTAGGAGCACTTGCAGTAGTGATAGAAACGGTTGTCTCTGGTAGAACAGAATTGCCTTTTTCAACCTTTCTTTTGTTTATGCTGCCAATTCATTTAGCCATAGGTGCTGTAGAGGGCGTAATAACCGCTACAATCGCCATATTTTTACATCAACAACAGCCAGCGCTTTTATATCAAACACAATCCAACAAAATGATTGGTTACAAGAATAAAATTGTAATTGGTATTATGATACTAACGGTATTCATCGGTGGTGTAGCCTCATTATATGCTTCAGGTAGTCCTGACGGTCTTGAATGGTCAATTTCAAATGTTTCTCAAGGCTTTCTAGTGCATTCAGAGGGATCGTTTTTACAAGGTATTCAGGATAAATTGGCTATCCTACCAGATTACAGCTTTAAGGCTAATCAAGAGGGAACTGCCATTGGAACCAGTTTTTCAGGGATCATTGGGAGCTTTGCAACCCTGATTTTAGTTATTTCGGTTGCATTAATAATTAGAAGGGCTTCAAATCAAAGGGGCGCATAGGTACTCAAATGTCAAAATTGGTAAATGCATTGTTTAATTTAAGAGAGATAGATGAGTTATGTATGAATGAAAACTGGTTTTCAATGCAAAAGCCAGTTTTTAAACTTTTGGCGGTTTTTATTTTTCTAATAATGGTCTCTACTGTGCCAAAATACGGGCTCAGTCAGATGCTTTATTTTACTATTTTCCCAATTGTTATATTGATTGCTTCGGGACTTCCAGTGAAACCCTTTATTAGGAAAATGGTTTTGCCAAGCTTTCTTGCAATAGGGATTGGGTTAATTAATCCATTTCTAGACGTAAATCAATTTTATCTTACACGTCAAATTGTTATTTCAGCTGGTTGGATATCATTTTTCACTCTGTGGTTGAAATCGTTAGTTTGTGTGGGTATGACACTTTTGTTAGTCGCAACAACAGAGATTGATGCTATTGGAGATGGATTACTTCAAATGAAGGTACCTAAATTATTTGTTTCAATATTTGTAATGACCTATCGAATGATCGTAGTTCTCGTCGATGAATTAGAGCGAGGATTGACGGCTTATCTACTGAGAAGTAATGGTAAGGTTGCTTTAAATTTTTCAAATTGGGGTTCATTTGTAGGACAGTGGTTTATACGAACTGCTGATAGAGGCGAGCGACTTCATCATGCAATGCTATTAAGGGGATTTGAAGAAACGGTGATCCACGAAACAAAACCCTTTCAGTCAATGGATGTGGTAAAGCTGATGGTATTTATCTTGGCATTGATGTCAATCAGAATATTACTTTAATGAGATAGGATAGAAAGGTGAAAGCCTTACTGAAGTGAAAGGAACCTATTTATGCAAGAAATACTTAAAGTCGAAAAGCTTAGTTTTTCATATGATTCAGATTATGAATTACTTAATTCAATTGATTTTACCCTAAAGAGGGGTGAAAAGGTAGCACTTTTAGGCGCAAATGGCACAGGAAAATCAACCTTAATGAAGCTGATGATGGGACTGTTAACACCAATATCTGGTCAGATGTATCTATTTCCATCTTTGGAGAATGAAAATAATGAATCTGACCCTATAGGACTTCAGAATGTAAAGGAAATTAGAAAGCAAATAGGCTATGTTTTTCAAAATGCAGAAGATCAGTTGTTCTGTGCCTCTGTCTTTGAGGATGTAGCCTTTGGCTTAAGAAATTATCGCAATCCTAAAGGTGATAAATTATCAGCTGAAGATATCGAAGGAAGAGTTCTCAAAGCCTTAGAAGAGGTTGAAGCCTCTCATTTAATGGATCGCGTGCCATTTAAGCTATCTGGAGGTGAAAAAAGGGCAGTTGCTATAGCGACGGTACTATCAATGCAGCCGAGGATTATACTGATGGATGAACCTTCGACAGCGTTAGATCCTTATTCAAGAAGAAACTTAATTCATTTGCTCAAAAAACTGTCTCAAACTCTGCTTATCACGACGCATGATTTAGAAATGACTTTGGAGGTATGCGATAGAGTGATGGTAATAAATCAGGGAAAAATCGTAGCAGAGGGACATCCTGTAGAAATTTTGTCTAATCCAACTATTTTAGATCAAAATCGTTTGGAAATGCCTTATTCGCTTAGGGGATAAACACGATAATTGACATATGCCATATATCCGTTATAATTAGGTTAGATTTTAATGAATGGAGAATCATATGCCTAGACCTCAAAAGGGAAGACGCGTGTGTTGCATGCCCAGTAACCTGCAGTTTGGTCCTTTAGTAGCCAATTATGAAAGTAAGGAAGTCATCATCATGACTGTGGATGAATACGAAACGATCAGATTGATTGATCATGAAGGCTTTACACAGGAGGAAAGTGCTAAGCTTATGAGTGTTGCACGTACAACGGTTCAATGGATTTACATGTCAGCAAGAAAAAAATTATCAGATGCTTTGGTAAATGGGAAGCTTCTCAAAATCCAAGGAGGTAATTACGAGCTTTGTGATGGTAAAGAGCAAAATTGTGTGTGCGGCGGCTGTAAGAAGCATAAAATTATCAATCAAATAGAGCCTTTATAGATTTTGTGGCAGACGATATCTCAAATTGTTATAATCAGGAGAAGTTATTTTTATGGAGGGTATTAATGAAGGAATGTATATGTAGTACATGTGGTAATTTGAAGACCTATGTTGACGAGGATGCCTTAGGAGGCGACGGTATTTATGAAAGCTGCGAATTTGGCTATCCTGAAGAGACTTGCGAGGCATGTAATGTGGATGGCTGCGACTTGACGTGTTCAAACTATGTTACTGAGCTGCTTACAGAAGGTGTAAAAACGGTTCCTTGTTCAATTTGTGGTACTCAGGTTGAAACTGCGACACAAAATGATCATGCTGAAGTATTTTGTGTGTCCTGCTACTTGAAGAAGTGATTATAACAAGATAAGTAATTTGTATTGTTTGCCCCTGTTACTTTAGATCATGTAACAGGGGCTTTTGAATTTACTAATTGATGATTTTACGATACATTTTGGTTATCTTTGTGCTATTTCTTATCAAACTGTAACAGATGAATTGCTTTCTTTTGTCAGAGTGGTAAAATTAGAGATGGACTTATTGATAAAAAAATAACAGAGAGAAAAAGGGGGAATTACAGTGTTTTTATTTGAATCTATACCTTGGTATAGTGCCATTATGTGGTTTGTTGTTTTGGGTGGGTTAATTGGGTTAAATGAACTTGCAAGACTGAACAAATGGGTTTCATTAGGACTGTTTCTTGTATTGCCGATCATACTTACTATCTTTGTTTGGCCAAAGACAGCAGTTGAAGGAACAAGTGTTGGTACCTGGTTTCACTGGGCTAAGGTATACTCTGCATTGGCAGGCTGCTTAGGATTTTTGGCGATTAGAAATATCAAAGGCGCTGCCAACAACAAATGGGTATTATTTTTTCCAGCGTTTATATTGGCTCTGAATATTATGGAAGCAGTGATAAGAGATTTTCAATGCTATAGCTTTAATGGCTTGGTGGATGGTGTCATAATTATTGGTGGTCCATGGAATATTATGAATGGTATCGCAGGGCTATTAAACATCATTACTATTTCAGGCTGGATAGGAATTACAATTGGTAGAGATAAAAAGAAAGATATGCTATGGGCAGATATGCTGTGGTTTTGGATCATTGCATATGATTTATGGAATTTTGCTTATGTGTATAATTGTGTCTCAGATCATGCCTTTTATGCAGGTGCAGCACTGTTGATTTCATGTACAATCCCTGCTTTCTTTATAAAAAGGGGGGCATGGTTACAGCATAGAGCACAAACATTAGGCTTTTGGATGATGTTCGTCATGAGCTTTCCAGCCTTCGTGGATACATCTAAGTTTGCAATCAAATCCTCACATAATGAAACGGCGCTATTTATAGTTAGCTTTTTGGCACTTGCAAGCAATATTGCTGTCTTTATCTACCACTTTGGTAAGATTATCAAGTATAAGCGAAATCCAATTCATACAGAGGTTCATAGTGATTTAGCAGCATTTAAAGAAGTTAAAATGAGTTAACTTAATAAAAAAACGTGTCGATTGGAAAGACGTGCTGATTGGCACGTTTTTTTTATTTCTTACAGAGGAGAAAATTTATTATATAAATTTATTTTGATAACTTAAGTGAATTGACAACACCAACTTGATTGCGTATAATCGTATACAATAATACGATAAATGAAATTTGTAAAATGCAATCTTGCAAAACGGAGGACGTAAATCGATGAACTTAACACTTAAATTACTGAGTAGTCATCTACTTGAAGGAGAATTAAAGTCAGGGAATGAAGCTGTTTTAAAGGTAGATCAAACCCTGACACAGGATTCAACGGGGACAATGGTCTATTTGCAACTTTTAGCTCTTGAACCTGTAAAAATAGCACCTGAAATCGCAGTTGCTTATATCGATCACAATCTCTTGCAGGCTGGATTTGAAAATGCCGATGATCATGATTTCATAAGAACAGTAGCTGCAAAATACGGTATAAAGTACTCGAAGGCTGGTAATGGCATATGCCATCAGCTACATCTTGAAAGATATGCCGTCCCAGGGAAGCTTTTAATTGGTTCAGATTCTCATACGCCAACCTGTGGTGCAATGGGCATGCTCGCTATTGGTGCAGGGGGGCTGGACGTGGCAGTCGGTTTGGCATATGGCTATTATATGCTGAAAATACCAAAGGTAATTGGCATTCATCTATCTGGTTCACTCAAGCCTTGGGTAAATGGAAAGGATGTTATTTTAACCCTGCTTAAGCAGTTAACCGTTAAGGGGGGAGTGGGTTCGGTAATAGAGTACTTTGGCGAAGGCGTTCAAGCGTTGTCGCTTACAGATAGGGCGACCATCACAAATATGGGCGCCGAGCTAGGTGCGACAACCTCTGTATTTCCATCTGATGAGAGAACCTACGATTATCTTAAAAGACAAGGCAGAGCACATGACTATGTCGAGCTTAAAGCCGATATGGATGCTGATTACGATCAGGTGATTCATTTAGATTTAGATACGGTTAAACCAATGGTAGCTCTTCCGCATAGTCCAGATAATGTCGTAAGCGTTGAAGAGGTGGGTGAGATTACCATCGATCAGGTGGCTATAGGTAGCTGTACCAACTCTTCCTATAAGGATTTAATGAGAGTTGCCAATATCCTAGATGGTAAAAAGCTTCCTGCTCATGTGAGCTTGGTGATATCGCCTGGTTCAAGTACGATTCTCAATATGCTTGCTGCCAATGGTGCGTTAGGTAAAATGATTGCATCAGGTGCAAGGCTACTAGAAGCGGCATGTGGCCCTTGTATCGGTATGGGGCAGGCGCCAAAATCAAATTCGATTTCTCTAAGGACCTTTAACAGAAACTTCAAGGGACGATGTGGAACTGATAGCGCAAGTGTGTATCTAGTAAGCCCAGAAACTGCTGCGATATCAGCCTTGAATGGCAAGCTGACTTCACCAGAAATCTTAAGTAAAGAGGATGAACTTTTTGAAATATCAGAGCCTGAGCTATATAAAACAATGGAAAATTATATGATTGAGCTACCAGCCTATGAAGCAGTTCAGATTCAAATGGGTCCAAACATTAAGCCCTTTCCAGTCAATCAGCCCTTACCTGATTTATTAAAAGGGGTTGTCATTCTAAAAACAGGAGACAATATAACAACAGACGATATTGTTCCATCAAGTGCATCGTTATTACCGCTAAGATCCAATGTGCCTGAGCTGAGTAAGCATTGCTTTAAAGGCGTATCAACTGCGTTTTATGAGGATGCTATTCATAAGTTTAAGAATTCTAATCTGATTATTGTAGGTGGTGACAATTATGGTCAGGGCTCAAGCCGTGAGCATGCAGCGCTGGTTCCTCTATATCTTGGTGTTAGAGCGGTGTTGGCAAAATCCTTTGCTAGAATTCACCGTGCAAACCTAATCAATTCAGGTATTTTACCGCTTATTATTGACGCTAAAGGCTATAGGGATCTCAATCCATCCGATGAAATCCATATGAGTAATCTAGAGTTGATTTCAGATGTTGATTTTATTGAAGGCTTCGATATTTTTAATCACACACAGCGCATGACGTTTCGAGTGAAAATTGATGGATCAATTGCCGATATCGCTAAGATTAGAGCAGGTGGTCAGATTAATTATTTAAAATCAAGATCGGTGTAATAGGGTTACGGCGTATCAGTTCTGATTAAATGTAAGACGATTAAATATAAAATAGACAAATAGAAGGCAGTGAGGTAGAGGTATGGCAAATATTGAAATTACTTTAATTGAGGGCGATGGCATCGGTCCTGAGGTTACAAAAAGCGCAAGGGAAGTGCTTAATTTTTTAGTTGAGAATATCATATGGCATGATGTGGTTGCAGGCGGTAAAGCACTTGATGCAACTGGCGAGCTAATTCCGTCTCAAGTTTTAGAAAGTGCGGAAAAGACAAAGCTGATCCTCAAGGGACCAATTGCGACGCCGATCGGAAAGGGTTTTAGAAGCGTCAATGTTTATTTGAGAAAGCATTTTGATCTTTACGCAAATGTAAGACCATCAAAATCCTTTAAAGGTGTATCGACGAGATATAGCGATGTCAACTTGGTCATCTTCAGAGAGAACACGGAGGACCTATACGCTGGAATTGAGAAAAGAGTGGATGATGACACGAGACATTCGATAAAGGTAATTACACGTAAGGGCTCTGAGAGAATTATCCGCGCAGCCTTTGATTATGCACGGGCTCAAAATAGAAAAAAGGTGACGCTAGCGCACAAGGCTAATATTTTAAAGGAAACGGACGGTCTTTTTTTAGAAATTGGTCGTCGAATTAGCTTGTCCTATCCTGAAATTGAATTTGAAGAAATAATTATTGATAATTTGTGCATGCAGCTGGTCATGGATCCCACCCAATTTGATGTCTTTGTCACGATGAATCTATATGGCGATATTTTGTCTGATTTATGTGCTGGGTTAGTGGGAGGCCTCGGGTTAACCGCTAGTGCAAATATTGGAAACGGCTATGCCATGTTTGAGCCCGTCCATGGAAGTGCCCCTGATATAGCAGGAATGAATATCGCTAATCCAACAGCAATGCTACTTTCAGCGGCTATGCTTTTGAAGCATGTCGGTGAAGCTGAAAAGGGCGAATTGCTTGAAAAAGCAATAGAATACGTGCTTGATAGTCCCCAAAATCATACGAGGGATTTAGGGGGGATAATGTCGACAACTGCATTCACAAAGCTTGTAATTGAGGCGCTTGCATCGGAGGTGAAGCGCGTATGCTAGAGGATACAAAGTATGCTGCATTGATTAAGACGCTCGCTGAAAAGGCGGAAAAAAACAATCGCATCTCTGAGAGCTTATATGATAAATACGATGTTAGAAGAGGACTTCGAAATCCGAATGGTACTGGCGTGCTCGTTGGCCTTACTGAGGTTGGTAATGTAGAAGGCTATCGTATAGTCGACGGGGTCAAGCAGCCGGACGAAGGGCGGCTTTATTACAGAGGCTATAATCTTATGGATTTGGTCAAGGGCTTTCAGAGTGAAAAAAGGTTTGGCTTTGAAGAAATCGCTTATCTGCTTTTAGTTGGAGAGCTGCCATCGGCTGTTCAGCTACAAGACTTTAAAGCCTTACTTGGATCCTTTAGACAACTGCCTGCCGGCTTTACTGAGAACATGATTTTAAAAATACCCAGTCGAGACATAATGAATAAGCTACAGCGCAGTGTTTTGGTGCTTTATTCAGACGATAACAATCCAGACAGTATTGAAATTGAAAATATGATGCGACAGTCCATTCAGCTTATTGCTAGCTTTCCAACTATTATCAGCTACGGCTATCAAGCAAAGGCGCATTATTTTGACGGGAAAAGCTTATACATTCATCAGCCTGATCCAACACTTAGCACAGCAGAAAATCTGCTACGACTGTCGCGTCCTGATTGTCTATTTACCACTATTGAAGCTGAAACGCTAGATCTTTTAATGGCCATTCACGCAGAGCATGGCGGTGGGAACAATTCCACTTTTGCCATACATGTTGTATCCTCAAGTGGCACAGATACCTACTCTGCGATTAGCTCTGCAGTTGGTGCGTTGAAAGGACCAAAACACGGAGGCGCTAACTCAAAAGTAACTGCTATGGTAGAGGTGATTAAAACAGAGTGTGAGGATTGGAACGATGAATCAAAATTAAAAGCTTATTTATCAGGAATTTTAGATAAAAAGTACTTTGATGGGACAGGTTTGATCTACGGAATGGGTCACGCGGTCTATACCTTATCCGACCCAAGAGCTATCCTACTTAAGGAAAAAGCGTTGGAGCTTGCAGAAGAAAAAGGGTATGAAGCAGTGAAGACGTTTAAGCTTTATACGAATATTGAAAACTTAACTAAGGAGCTGATTAGAGAACGTAAAGGTGAGAATGCAACTATTTGTTCAAACGTGGACCTCTACAGTGGTTTCGTTTATGAAATGTTAAATATTCCAAGTGATTTATTTACGCCTTTATTTGCTGCGTCAAGAATTGCCGGATGGTGTGCTCACAGACTAGAGCAGGTTGCGAGTGATACTAAAATCATGCGTCCGGCCTATCAATCTGATATATTTGACCGAGTCTATACCAACATTAAAAATAGGACATAAGTCTGAAATCTTTGTACCCTATGGAATTTGTGTTTTTTGTATGCAAATTCCAATTGTTCGTATAAAATAGTTTTATGATAAACTGACACGCTTGTGAAAAGATAATTATATGTTTATCAAGGAAGTATTAGAATAGAACTTGGGGGAAACATGCAATTAAAAAAATCAATGAAACTTAGTACGCATATCTACATTGCCATATCGCTTATTGTCTTGATATTGATGTTAATATCAAGTATTACAATAGGTGTATTTACCGGCAATTCGATGCGGAAAAAAGTGGAACAAGCCTTGTCTGAAACTGCTTTTCACATGGCAGATAAGATGGATCAGTTCATGTGGTCGAGATCGGGAGAGCTCTACACGATTTCAGCGCTTGAACCAATGAAGACTCTGGATAATGTAGACGAGATCACCGAGTTACTCAATCGGTTAAAGCTTCAGTTTCCATCGTTTTCTTGGATTGGCGTTACAGACGTAAATGGAACGGTTATAGCAGCTACAGATGACATCCTTAAGGGTGGTGACATCTCTCAAAGACCTGTTTACCAGCAAGGAATTAAGGGAGAGTACATCGGAGATGTCCATGAGGCGGTTTTACTGGCAGATTTACTTCCAAATCCAACTGGTGAGTTGATGCAATTTGTTGACATTAGCTTTCCACTTACCGATAATAGCGGTAACACGATTGGTGTCATTGCTGCACATCTAAGCTGGGAATGGGCAAGAGAGGTTCGGGCAACGGTACTTGAACCTATTGACAATGATCAGATTGAAATCTTTGTGGTAAGTGCGGTAGACGGAAGCGTGTTGCTTGGTGATGAAGCGCAAATTGGTAAAATGTATGAAAGCGATAAAAGTCGTTTTATCGAAGCGAGCTCAATTGCAGATGGCTATTTGAATTACAATGGGTTAAATTGGACCATATATGTAAGACAGGATAAAACAACTGCGTTAAGTAGTGTTCACTATTTACAATGGGTGATATGGTCTATAGGCGCGGTTCTATTTATCGTTTTTGTTTTGCTAGGTCGGTATTATGGCAAGGCAATCTCAAAGCCACTAGATACCCTAATTAAAGCGCTCGATCAGGCGAGATTTGGTGAAAAGCCTGCTCTTCCAACGCATAAGGGTGTTCTCGAAATTGAGAGATTATCAGAAACGCTACATGAATTATTTGACGCATTAAACATTAATATGGCAACGATTAATACCCTTGAAAATGTTGTGAATACAGATAATTTGACTGGAATATCCAATCGAACTGGTCTGAAAAATTACTTTGATCTAACCACAAGACATTATAAGCAGTTATCTGTTTTATCCATTGATCTTGACGGCTTTAAACAGATCAACGACCAATATGGACACGAGGCGGGTGACTTTGTACTCTGCGAAGTGGCCAAACGATTGCAGATGACAATTAGAGATCACGAAATAGTTGCAAGAATAGGTGGCGATGAATTTGTGGTATTACTTATTCCCAATGAGACACCTCTAGATATAGGTTCTCTTGTTGCTAGAAGAATCATAGACGTTATCAATAAGCCATTCATATTCCATTCATTTTCTCTACAGGTTGGATGTAGTATTGGATGTTCATCGTGGAATGAAGGTGAAACGCTGAAGATCGCCATCCAAAGATCGGATGAAGCACTGTATCGAGCAAAATCAGCCGGTAAAAATCGATTTGAAAATTAATAACTAATAAGAAAACGTCCGCCAATCGCGGACGTTTTTTTAATAAAATAAAGCTTTGTATTTGAAACAAATGTTACGTAAAATTAATCAATAACCAATCTAAATTACTTGATGTTATGTATTTTTATGTGTAACCAGTTGTTAAAAAAATTGAAAGAAGACTTGTAAATGTTGAAAATAAATAGATTTACAGCAATTATTTATATAAAAATTAATTTTTATTTGAAATTATAAAAAAAGTGATTGATTATTCAGAAAATACAGATTACAATAAGTTTCATATTTGAAAGATAAAAGCGTCCGCCGTAGAAAGACTCTGTTCGATAGGATACAAGGCGGAAATAAAAGAGAGGGGAATTTCTTATGAAAAAAAGTTTAGCGTTATTAATGGCTATGGTTATGATACTTAGTTTGGCTTTGGCTGGATGTGCTAAGTCGGATGCAGACAGTGTCATCAAGTTGGGGGTAATCGGACCAATGACGGGCGATTACAGTATGTACGGGACAGCAGTTGCTGAAGGTGCAAAATTAGCTGCTAAGGAAATCAATGCAGCAGGTGGTGTAAATGGAGCTACTATCGATATCATTGCATATGATAGTAAAGGCGATAAGACAGAAGCGGTAAATGCTTACAATCGCTTAAGAGATCAAGATGGTATCAAAGGCTTAATAGGCGGTACTTTTAGTGGTGAAACCTTAGCAATTAAAGAAATTGCAGTTGGCGATAATATGCCAGTGTTAACACCGACAGCGACACACAGTGACGTTACACTTAATGCACCAAATGTGTTTAGAGCGTGCTACACCGATCCATATCAAGGTGCAACTGCTGCTAAGTTTGCTACTGAGCAGTTAGGCGCTAAAACTGCAGCTGTTCTATATAACATAGAAGATGCATATTCTGATGGTTTGGCAAACGCATTCAACACTAAGTTTGCAGAGCTTGGAACCATTACTGACTTCGAAGGCTATACAACAAAGGATGCAGACTTTAAAGCAGTCTTAACTAAAATTGCTGATAAGGATCCAGATGTCATCTTTTTACCTGATTACACAGCAAAGGTTGGCGTTATCCTTTCACAAATTAAAGAGCTTGGTATTGACGTGATCGCTATTGGTGGTGATGGCTGGGACGGTATTGAAGCAGATTATGCAGACGTTGCTGAAGGACATTACTTTGCAAATCACTATGCAAAAACGGATAGTGCACAAATCGTACAGGATTTTATCGCAGCATATGAAAAAGAATATGGTAAAACTCCAAGTGCACTTGCAGCTCTTGGCTATGACTCAACCTATATTATGGCGCAAGCTATGGAAAAAGCAAAAAGCACTGAAGCTCAAAAGGTCGTCGATGCACTTGCGAAAACAGATGGTGATTATGTAACTGGACATATTACATTTGATGCAAATGGCGATCCTGTTAAGAGTATTTCTATCATTCAAATCGTGAATGGTGAGCATAAATTAGCTGCTAAAGTATCAGGTGAATAATAATTAAGTATCCTAATTGAAAAGTAATATATATAGGTATTGAATAATAAGGTTGAGGTGCTGTTGGATATTTGTATAAGTTTTCAACAGCCCCTTTTCTTAATCATCCAAATCGTCGATTTCAAAATTCAAAGGAAAAAGAGTTATAGAAAAATATGGCTAACACAGAGATGCTGAAAAAGCAAAGAAAACGGTAGAAATAGGGGGGAAGTCATTTGGTTTTATTCCTACAACAAATGATTAATGGTTTATCCGTAGGTAGTATATACGCCTTAATAGCATTGGGCTATACGATGGTATATGGAATAATTCGATTAATCAACTTCGCACATGGTGAAATTATGATGGTAGGTGCATATATTGCTTTTATACTGGCAGTCAATACAAGCTTACCATTTATATTGATATTGCTTATCTCAATGGTCTTATCTGCAGTAATAGGCGTTCTTGTCGAAAGAGTTGCCTATAAGCCGTTAAGAAAAGCGCCTAGAATATCAGTACTCATTACGGCTATAGGGGTTAGTTTTTTTCTTCAAAATTTAGCTTTAGTTATATTCAAAGCAGATCCTAAGATTATGCCAGAGCTTATAGAGAAAAAACCTATAGCAATTGGACCGCTACAGGTTGGAACTGTAACCGTAACCACCTTAGCACTTTCAATTGTATTTATGATTGCACTTGATTTATTTGTTAAGAGAACTAAGCCCGGTAAAGCGATGCGTGCAGTTTCAGAGGATAAGGACGCAGCTGTATTGATGGGCATTCATGTCAATAAAACCATTTCATTAACATTTGCTATCGGCTCTGCCTTAGGTGCACTTGGAGGTGTATTATACGGCATCACCTATACTCAGGTGTTCCCAACACTTGGTGTTTTACCAGGTCTTAAAGCGTTTATTGCAGCTGTATTAGGCGGCATTGGTTTAATTCCAGGCGCTGTACTTGGCGGCTTTGTTATTGGGATGATAGAAACAATTACAAAAGCATACCTTTCCTCTCAATGGTCTGATGCCATCGTATTTGGCTTACTGATCATCGTGTTGATTGTCAAGCCAACAGGTATACTTGGCAAGAACGAGAAAGAGAAGGTGTAGTATGAACAATAAGATGTTGAAAAATTACGCAATCAACCTTGCTGTGGTGATTTTAATATTCACTGGTTTAATGGGTATGATGGCAACGGGGATGCTAAATAAATACCACCAGGGTATTATTATTTTTATTCTTATCAATGTAATTCTAGCGAGTAGCTTGAATTTAGTAACAGGCTTCCTTGGTCAATTGACCTTAGGTCATGCTGGCTTTATGGCTGTTGGTGCATATGCCTCTGCTCTATTTTCAGTGGCGTTAAAGGGACAAATGCCTAATTTACTATTATTGATAATCAGCTTGATCATCGGTGGTATAGCAGCAAGCATCGTTGGAATTGTCATTGGTATTCCTGCACTTAGGCTTAGAGGTGATTATCTTGCTATTATTACCTTAGGGTTTGGTGAGGTTATACGAGTTGTAATTAATAATATTAAAATAACTGGCGGTGCACAGGGTCTAACTGGTATCCCGAGAATTGCGTCGTTTCAAAGTGCATTTTGGATTGCAGCTTTAGTCATACTAGTGCTTTACAGATTAACACATTCTAAGCAGGGAAGAGCCATTCTTTCCATAAGGGAAGATGAGGTTGCAGCAGAGGCAGTTGGTGTAAGGACGACCTATTACAAGGTATTAGGTTTTGCAATCGCAGCTGGATTCGCAGGTGTAGGCGGTGGGTTATACGCACACTACATTGCTTTTCTTGATCCAAATACGTTTGGATTTATGAGATCGGTTGAAATCTTAGTTATCGTCGTACTCGGTGGAATGGGAAGCTTAACTGGAACTATTGTTGCTGCAACTGTTTTAACGATCTTACCAGAGGCGTTAAGAGGTTTCTCAGATTTTAGAATGCTTTTATATTCATTTATGTTAATTGTCATGATGCTTTTTAGACCACAGGGATTATTTGGAACAGGAGAGTTTTCATGGCAAACATTATATGATCGAACAAAGTTGGTTCACTCTGCATTAAGAAAAAGAGAGAAAAGGGGGGGAATCGATGGCTCTACTGGAAGCAAATAATATCAGTATACAGTTTGGTGGGCTTAAAGCAGTCGATAACTTCAACCTTCAAATTAACGACAAAGAGCTCGTCGGCTTGATTGGACCAAACGGGGCAGGGAAAACGACCGTTTTTAATATGTTAACGGGTGTCTATATGCCAACAGAGGGTGATATCGCTTTGGATGGCAGGAGTATCGTTGGAAAAAAACCATATGAGATTGTAAAGATGGGAGCATCAAGAACCTTTCAAAATATACGATTGTTTAAAGAACTCACTGTTCTTGAAAACATCAAAATTGCATATCATCACGATCTGCATTATTCAACCCTTTCAAGTATTTTAAGACTCCCATCTTTTTGGAAATATGAAAAACTTGCTGAGGAAGCTTGTCTTGAATTTTTAGATATCTTTGAAATGCGAGAGTATGCAGATACTCTAGCGAAAAATTTGCCTTATGGAAAACAAAGGAAGTTAGAAATTGCAAGGGCACTAGCGACAAAACCTAAAATTTTAATGCTAGATGAGCCCGCTGCCGGTATGAACCCCCAAGAAACCCATGAGCTTATGGAGACGATTAGTCTGATCAGAAAAAACTTTAATATTGCAATCTTGCTCATTGAGCACGACATGAGTTTGGTAATGGGGATTTGCGAGAAAATTGTGGTTTTAGATTATGGTAAGGTTATCGCACAGGGAACTGCTGAAGAGACAAAAAATAATAAGGACGTCATTCGCGTCTATTTAGGGGAGTAGGTGACAGCATGCTAAAAGTAAAAAACATCGATGTCTTCTACGACAAAATTCATGCGATTAAAGACGTAAGCTTTAATGTGAGTCCGGGTGAAGTGGTTACCTTAATTGGTGCAAATGGCGCTGGTAAAACAACCATCCTCAAAACTATTTCTAAATTGCTCGAACCGACAAATGGTGTTGTTCTATTCGAAGATGAGCCCTTAAACAAACTTCTTCCGCATCAATTGGTTTATTTAGGAATGGCACATGTGCCTGAAGGTAGACGGGTGTTTTCAAGGATGACTGTCAAAGAAAACTTGGAAATGGGCGCATTTATTAGAAAGGACAAAGCTGGCTTAAAAGCAGATTATGACCAAGTATTCTCATATTTTCCTCGATTGAAGGAACGAATTAACCAGCCCTCTGGAACCTTAAGTGGTGGTGAACAGCAGATGCTTGCTATTGGTAGAGCGATGATATCTAAGCCAAAGCTTCTGCTTTTAGATGAGCCTTCAATGGGACTGGCACCTTTATTAGTTAAAGAGATTTTTAACATCGTTGAAACGATAAAAAAACAGGGGACAACGATATTACTTGTAGAGCAAAATGCAAATCAAGCCTTACAGGTTGCAGATCGCGCCTATGTGCTTGAAACCGGAAGGATTATCAACTCGGGAGATGCTAAGGTACTCCTAGAGGATGATAGTGTCAAACGTGCGTATTTAGGAGGTTAGCCACTCTTTAAATAGTCGATCCTTTGAAATGTCAACAATCTAAAAAAGCAAGCCGTGAGGCTTGCTTTTTTAGTGCATGACTTTGTCAAAAAAGGGTAAAAGAGTTACACGAAATTGAAAAAATTAAAGGAGATGATTTTATGAATCAAATCAGCATTAAATTCAAACTCTTAGGGGTTTTGATGCTTTTGGTGCTAATGATTGCTTTAAATATCATAGTCATTTTCACTGGCTTAGGCAACCAGGCAGATGACGGGCTTTTGATTAACATAGCAGGTAGACAAAGAACGCTGTCTCAAAAAATGAGCAAGGATGCCTTTTTATTAAACACGGCGTTTGACTCTGATGCTATGAAGGACAGCGTTAAAGAAGAATTAAACGGATCAATTTTGTTATTTGAGAGCACACTAAAGGGGTTTATCAACGGTGGTGAAATAACCGATGCCAAGGGAAATAAAATAGAAATTAGCAATATTGGTAAGGACGTGTCAAAGGCAAATGCAGTTTTAACGCTATGGCAGCCATTCAGATCAAACCTTGAAAGGGTTATAGATAATGGTGACACAGCTGCATTACAGTACATTTATGAAAATAACAATCAACTCTTGACGCTTTCAAATGAGGTTGCAGTTGCCTTGCAAATAACCTCTGATAAGCAAATTGCATTTTTAAAAACATTTCAATATATCATGATGATATTTTCTTTCATACTATTAATTGTCGCATACATAATAATAAAAAAAGTAATACTAAGACCTGTAGAAAATCTTTTGAATGGGGTTGATAGCGTTTCAAAAGGCAATCTTGCTACCGTTGTATTTACAGATAGAAGAGATGAAATTGGAAGACTAACAATTGGATTTAATAGTATGGTTGCCAATTTAAAGAATCTAGTAAGTAATTCAATGTCGCTAGCCCTTGAGGTTCAAGAGGCCACAATTTCCTTACATGAAATGATAAAACAAACCTCAGAGGCCATTACTCAGGTGACAGAGGCAACAGAATATATTGCGAGCGGAACAACTGAGCAAGCAACGGCTTCCATCGAAAGCGTGAAGAAAACCACCAAGCTTGAGCATAATGCTGAAATCATTTTGGATATCACAACCACACTTAAAAAACAGGATGAAGTTATGGATCAGATGAGTAAGGACGGGAAAATGGTCGTCCATATACTTCAAGAAAAACAGGATATCAGTTTAAATTCTGTACAGAGTGTGGACCATGTCATAACATCACTTGAAAAGCAAGTGGATTTAATTAGTCGATTCACGACGACAATTTCCGATATTGCTGCTCAAACAAATATGTTGGCATTAAATGCCGCAATAGAAGCTGCAAGAGCTGGCGAGATGGGAAAAGGTTTTGCAGTTGTTGCTGATGAAATCAGAAAGCTGGCGGTTCAATCCAGTGGATCGGCAGGAGAAATTCAACAGGTGGTAAATGAAATTTTATCTAATACTAAGGACGCAGTTGAAAAGGTAACCGATGCAATTTCAGTTGCAAAGGAACAAGGAGAGACAGTCGAAAATGTAAATCAATTGTTTAATGAAATTGATGGCATTATTGCTAAGTCTAATCAGCATATTGAATGCGTCTATGGGGAGCTTCAACAGCTCGTAGTATTTAACCAAGAAATTGTATCCTCAATTGAGCAGATTTCCAGCGTTGCTGAAACTACAGCATCATCTGCTGAGGAAGTATCTGCATCTATCCAACAGCAAAGTGCAGCTATGGTGATCATTAATTCAAATGTCAACGTATTGGGTGAAAAAGCGAATACATTGAGCTCAGCACTTGCAAGCTTTAGTCTTTAGACAGCTAACGCCTAGACGAACCAGCGTCTAGGCGTTATTTTAGTTTTGGAAAAGGTTAAAGAAATCAAAATCACTTTTAATTATATGACCCACGACGACATCCTGAATAAGATATTTGGCTACGGTTAGGACTGAGATGGAATGGTTATGTAGCCCTTTTTCAATGGTTTTGGCCTTTGTAACCAGTTCTCTATGAATTTGCTTGTGCTCTTCTAGCTGAGAATAATGATACTGATCAAGTATTTCCTCTTCGTTATCAAAATGGGTTACAATATGTGACATCAGCTTATCAAACTGCTTTAACGTTTCTTCCTCCGTTTCAGGTCTAAAGCAATTTATGATTATTTCATTTGAAAGTCGGATTAAAGCGAAATGCTCATCATCGATTACAGGGTGACCACTTCGGAAGAATGGCCCCCATTCTATATTGATTGGTAAACCGGAAGCATTGATATAAAGCTCTTCATCTGTGACGACTTTATTTCTACCAGTTAGCTTTGCAAGGTAGAGAGAATTATCAACGCGTTTAAACACGGATTCTTCAGTGTCCTCCTCGCGCCATTGTGTTACACCAAAGCTCGAAGTCAATTTAACGACACCATTAACGCGAAGAAGCTCAATCTGAGTGCGGATTTTTTCTGCAACATAAGAGGCAGATTTAAGATCCGTGTCGAGTAATAGAATACTAAATTCTTCGCCACCCCAACGGCATATTAGATCACTTTCTCGAAGATGCGACTTTAAAAGCTGTGCAACTGATTTTAAAACCTCATCACCTGTCAAATGGCCATATTCATCATTAATTTGCTTAAAATAATCCAAATCAAGTAATATCAGTGAAAAGGCTCTATTGTTTCTAAGAGATTCATGTACCTTTTTGTTAAAGCTTTCAATGTAAAAGGCGCGATTATAAACGCCTGTAAGCCCATCACGAGTCGCAAGCTCATATAGCTTTTCTGTCTTTTTAAAATTATCCTGCGACATACGATAGTGAGATAAGCAGGTGTGGATACGTAGCATGAAAAGCTTAAAATCCAAAGGCTTAAGAATGAAGTCGTCTGCGCCTATTGCTAAACAATGGGAAATAGCCTTACCCTCACCATAAGTTGTCACAAGAATGACGATTGCATTGTGATTGTATTCTCTAATGTTATAGATGACATCCTCACCATCGTAATCAGGCATAACCAGATCCACCAAATACAAATCATACATAAACTCTTGATCCATAAAATCAGTTGCTTTTTGATAATAATCCACCTTAGTGATGTTGTATTTTAAAAAGAAAGCCTTTATAATTTCTAGAGAAAACCGACTGTCGTCGATGACTGCAATATGCAGCTCTGATAGCGTCTTAATGGTTTCAATTTCTTGACTGATGGTTTCTAAGTATTTATTGAGCCGACCATAGCTGAAACCAGTTTTGCGCATGACGGTCATAATGCCTAAATCGTAGAGATGTGTCTTAGCTAAAAAGTCGATTTGATCTGATATAATAATTATTGAGATAGGACTAATGGAGCTTGAGAGCATTTGCTTAATCATTAACTCAATATTTAGTATATCCTCAGAGCAATCAAAAATAATCAACTGTGAATCATTGAGTGCCTCTGTCATTAAAGAGGTAGGGTCCAATCTTTTATGTTCAAAGGCAATGCCTTTATTTTCAATAAAAGCGCCCAGGCTGTTAGAAAAATTGTCGTCATTGGCTATATAAAGTACTTTCATATTGACTCCTTTTGTAGCTTCATTTTTAACCGTATACCCAAAAAAACAAAAAAATCTTTAGCTTAATTTTAATCTTATTTTATCCTTTAACATATGGGTCTAAAGTTACATATTTATCTCGAAATGATTTAAAATACTCAAATGGGATAATAATTAATTAAATAAAGGAGGCATATATGTTACGAAAAAATATAGGAATAATGTTGTTGGTTTTAGTTTTTTTACTTTCGGGTTGCTCTGGAGGTGATTCAAACGTTGAAGAGACAACTCAAATGACGACTACTATTGAAACGACTCAGGCTGAGGCTACGACTGAAACAACAGAGGCAGCAAGTGAAGCTAGTGATTTAGAAGGACTAGCATTGCTACAAACACTAAATTATTATCAACCAGATCATATGGTCATTAAATACAAGCTAACTTCTGCAGAGGGAACAATGACCTCTACCTACTATTATTCAGGCGACAATGTGAGAATGGAAACTGAAATTATGGGATTTGGTAATCAGGTTTACATTCATAATTCGGATGAGGGCGTTTCGTATCAATATCTAGAAGGCGACACACAAGGTATAAAATTTCCTGATATGAGTGAAGAGGAATCGGAAGCTTTAGCCACAGGTGGCGATATGGGGATCAACACGGATTTAGAAGAAATTACTGACATGGGGGATTCAAATATTATCGCTAGAAAGGATACCTTAAATGGTGAAGATGTCATCTACGTAGAAACACAAGAGTCAGCAGATGGCGCTGGGACATACATGTTAAAGATGTGGTTTTCAGTAAAGTATGGTATTCCAATGAAATATACAGTTGAACAGGGTGGCGTTCTTTTAATGACGAATGAAGTAACCCACATTTCTGAGGATTCAAGCCTAGATTCAAGTTTATTTACAGCGCCTGATGGTATTGAATTTATTGATTTCGATAGTAGCTCTATGTTTAATATTCAACCTTAAATGAAGGGTGCAGCATTCTAATTTAATATAATTTCATTGATAAACTTTAAACACTTGTGGCACTCGCTTTAAAAAGTTACGCTACAAGTGTTTTTTGTAACCTATGTTACTGAAAGTGATTCTCAATAAGAATAAGATTAAGACAAAAGAACACAAAGGAGATTTCAAATGATTTCTATAAGTTTAAAAAGCACCGTTTTTGAATTATGTGAAAGCTATCCTGATATGAAAAATGTCTTATTTGAGCTTGGGTTTGTCGATATTGTAAAACCTGGTATGCTACAGACAGTTGGTAGAGTAATGACGCTTGAAAAAGGTTCTAGGCTTAAAAACATTGCATTATCAACGATTAACGATCAACTAAAACAACACGGATTTGAACTGAAGGAGGATGAATATGAGTGAATTTATCAACAACAGTGACCATAAAAAGGACGCATTAAAGGCAATCATAAAAAGGCTACATGAAGGCGAGTCCGTAGATGCAGTAAAAGCTGCATTTGAAGCACTTACAGTTAACGTATCTGCTACTGAAATCACAGAAATCGAACAGGCCTTAGTCGATGAAGGGCTAGCGGTATCTGAAATACAAAAATTATGTGACGTACATGCAAGTGTGTTTAAAGGCTCTATTGAAGACATTCATAGAGAAGATGGCTTTAACCCTCAGGATTTTGATCTAGGTCATCCACTTCATACCTTTAAGCTTGAAAATCGCAAATTAGAGCAGCTCATGGATCATGATCTTTTAGGTGCCCTTAGTGCATACTCAGAACACACCAGTACAGAGAGAAAACAAGCATTGATAAATATCATCCTGAAGTTAGAGACCATTGACAAACACTACAAACGCAAAGAAAATCTTATTTTCCCATACATGGAAAAATACAATATTACCGCGCCACCTCAGGTAATGTGGGGTGTAGATGATGAGATTCGCCTTAAAATCAAAGTCGTAAAATCACTTTTAAGCCAAGAAAAAGTGGATGTACTACAGCTCAATCAAATGGTGAATGACGTCGTCCATCAAATCAATGAAATGATTTTTAAAGAAGAGGAAATTATGTTTCCAATGATCCTTGAAAAGTTTTCACAAAGGGAATGGATTGAGATAGAAGCGGCAAGTGCTGAAATTGGTTATACACTATTAAATTCAGTGAACAGATGGCGTCCAAAGCTCGTTGAGGAAATCGGTGAAGTCAATTCTGTGGGAGAACCTGCAAGACCTTCACAGATATTGGAACAGCCTGAAGTAACACATGAAGTTCCAGCGTCTGTTTCTCTACAAGATATCATCGTTAACCGGATTCAAAAAGACGCACATACGTATGTGCCAATGGATGCTGGTGGTCTTTCAGCAAAAGAGATTAACGCCATTTTAAACACCGTACCATTTGATATGACCTTTGTGGATGCCAACAACCAAGTGAAGTACTTTACTCAAGGAAAAGAACGCATTTTTGATCGACCAGTAACGATTATTGGCCGTGAAGTGAAGCATTGTCATCCACCAAAAAGCGTCCATATCGTCGAACAAATCGTAGATGATTTGCGTAGTGGTAAAAAGGACAATGAAGATTTTTGGATCAAGCTTGGTGATCAGTTTGTCTATATCAGATACTTTGCAGTGAGAGACAAGGATGGACAGTTTTTGGGTACTTTAGAGATTACTCAAAACATTAAACCAATCACTGAACTCGAGGGTGAAAAACGGTTGATGTCATAAATTGAAGGGATGAGCTTTGAATTGGAATTAACATTTATTTTAATTTAATTAGCCTAGTTTTAAATTAACTATTTAAATTTCCAGTTAAATAGCATAAAATAAACCCTAAGAAAAGAGAGAGAGAGGGTAATATTATGACAAGAGAAGCTGCATGGACATTATTAACCGAGTATAATTCAGATCCATTTCATTTAGAGCATGCTCAGATTGTAGAAGAAACCATGCGTTATTTTGCAAATAAGCTTGGATATGGAGATGAAGCTGATTTTTGGGCGAATGTAGGCCTTCTACATGATCTTGATTTTGGGCAATTTCCAGAGGAACACTGTATTAAATCACAGGAAATTATGCGTGAACGTGGATTAGATGAACGATTGATACGTGCTACAGCAAGTCATGGCTATGGCATCGTAGTTGATATAAAGCCGGAGCATCAAATGGAAAAGGTTCTATATGCTGTAGATGAGTTGACTGGTTTAATAGGTGCAGCAGTCTTAATGCGTCCTTCTAAAAGTGTTCAGGATTTAGAGCTCAAATCTGTTATGAAAAAATACAAAAGCAAAGGCTTTGCAGCTGGTTGCTCGAGGGATGTTATTGAAAATGGCGCAAAAATGTTAGAGTGGGAGCTCAACGATTTAGTAGAGCAAACCCTCGAGGCACTTAAAACATTTAGACCATAAATAAAAGGAAATATAAAGCCAAATGCGCCTGTTTACAGACGCATTTTCTATGTTCTCAATTCGTTTACACTTTGTTCTTCAAATTATCTTGAATTAGTGAGATTTAAAAAGTATGATTCTTTATACAAAGCACTTATTAGGAGGATGACATGAAAATAGAAATATGGTCGGATTTTGCTTGTCCTTTTTGCTATATCGGCGAAAAAAGACTGATGAAAGCAATAGAAGAGTTGAACTTAGAGGATCAAATAGATATTGAATTCAAAAGTTTTCAATTAGACGTTAATGCAAAAAGCCATCCAGATAAAGACATACATCAATTGATTGCAGAAAAATATAACATTAGCTATGCGCAAGCAAAAAACTCCAATGCCGATATCGTTCAGATGGCTAAGGAGATTGGTCTGAACTATGATTTTGATAGCCTAAAGCCAGGAAATACACGTATGGCTCATGAAGCGCACAAATTTGCTTCGGAGAATGGAAAGGATTTAGAATATGCTCAATGGGCATTTTCAACCTACTTTGAAAAGGGAAATGATCTAAGTAAAATCGAAAACCTAGAAAAACTGATCAATGTAATTGGACTTGATAAGGAAGCATTTCATAAAGCCATAGAAAGCGGAAAATACACTGGTTTAGTAGAAAACGATCAAAGCAAAGCGCATGAAATCGGTATTAATAGTGTTCCTACATTTATTATCGATGGAAAGTACGCGATTACAGGTGCGCAAAATGTCAATTACTTTAAAATGGCAATCGAACAAATCAGAAATGGAAAATAAGATTATGAATTTTTGTGTTCCACCATGTAGTCTGTCGATAGATAGGCGACAGGTGGAACTTTTTCATTAAATAGTGATATTTTTAAAACTTGCCTTGACAACAAGAGTGATTTGAGTAAAACTGTTCTTATCATGTAAATATTTATTTACAAGAATGAATAAACTAGAGAGAGGTTGTCAATGAAGCATTTAAAAGTTTCTAAGAAATTGTGGGTTCTTATTATTCCTTTAATCGCCCTTGTGGTTATTTTTCAATTATTTTTCGTGATCATTGTGAACACAGTTCAAAACAATTTAGAAAAAACACTCTATGACGAAATCTACATAAGCAGCGCAGAATTATTAAGCGCGGATAGAGATTTGTATCAAGCTGCGGTTGCTGAAGAAAAGTATAAAAATAGCGCTTCCAAGCTTTCTAAAGAGCAAAAGGATCAATTGATTGCCGATTATCAAGAAAATATTGGTCAGGCTAAAGATAGGGTTTCAGGTGCAGTTGACAATCTAAAGAATAGCGAAGTACTTTATCATGAATATAAGGACTCAGATACAGGATTGAATATCGCTGAACTATTTACCTCCTATCAACAGGACATGAATAAATTTGAAACCTCATATAATCTAGCGAGCTCTGCAGGTGACTTGGCAGTTCATGCAAAGGCATTTGAAGAAACTAGAAGCACACTAGATAAAATGACGACCATACTTGAAACCTATGCCAATGATAAGGTTGACTCAATTCGCTCTAGTGTAAGGCTATTGCTCATTGCTGTAGCGGGCATATCATTGGTTCTAATTCTTGGCGTTATTTTCTTAGCTGCAAAGGTAGTGATTCATTTAGCAAAAACCATTCAGCAAGTGACTGAGGATATGGAAAAACTATCTGATAATGACCTGAGCTTTGATGTAAAAAGCAGTGACCATAGAGATGAGCTCGGCATATTAACTCGTTCCGTATTAAAGCTTCAAAATTCACTTAACCAAATGGCTGGCCTGATGAGGCATTCGTCTACTGAGCTTAACGGCGCTTCAACACTGATGAAAAATAGTACAGATGAAATCACAACCTCGATGAATGAAATTGCAAATGCCATCAGTGAAATTGCAGAAGGCTCATCGCGTCAAGCGGGTGATACTGAGAAGGTCGTAAACGAGTTCACTCAGTTGGGTAACGTTATTGGAAACAGTATTAAAAGCACGCAGGCGTTACTAAATGCAAGCACAGTGATTAATTCAGCCTCTGAAGAGGGCTTAAAGGAAATACAGAGATTAACCAAAATCACAAATTTCAATCAGAAGGATCTAAATGAGATTTTTGACTTAATTGAACATACCAATGATAGTGCTGGTAAAATAGGTGCGGCTAGTCAGATGATTGCCAGTATTTCTGAACAGACGAACCTTTTGGCACTTAATGCTGCCATAGAAGCTGCACGAGCGGGTGAAGCGGGAAGAGGTTTTTCAGTTGTTGCTGATGAAATCAGAAAGCTTGCTGAGCAATCCTCGAGCTCAACTGAAGAAATCGATAGAATGCTGAACGCGTTAAAAACTGATATTGAAAAGGTTAACGACAAGAGCAGCCTAGTAAAAACCGCAATAATTGATCAGGCAAAAAGTGTATCGGCAACAAAGGAAAAGTATGATACAATAACCACCTCTATTGAGGCAATAAATACGGAAATACATGCGCTTACAAGGGTCAGTGACGATATGGAAAGAAGCAGAGGTGTCGTTGTGGATATCGTCACTTCACTAGCTGCTATAGCAGAGGAAAATGCTGCTAGCACTGAAGAAACGTCCGCAACCACTGAGGAGGTTTTGGCGACCATGATGACACTTAACGAAATAGGCACACAAATTGATGCCTTATCCACTGAGTTAAATCAAATTATCGGTCAGTTTAAGGTTAAAGCATAGGAGAATTTATGAAATTACAGGAACAACCAATTTTAATTAGAAATATGTCCATTCATAGCAGATTCGTATTGCCGCCGATGGCGACTTCAAAGTCGGAGGCAGATGGACAAGTATCGGAAGCAATTAAGAATTATTATGATGAGAAAACTAAAAGTGGTCAATTAGGTCTTGTCATCATAGAACACAGCTACATCGATCCAAAGGGTAAAGCAAGTCCGAATCAAATGTCCATCTGTAATGAAAAAGATATTGAGCCTTTAAAAGCGCTCTCTAAATTGATTCAAAATAATGGATCTAAAGTGGTTATGCAAATTAACCATGCCGGTAGTGCGACGACTCAGGAAATTACAGGCTATGATGTAATTGGCCCATCGGCAACGCCCAATCCTAGAAGAGGTAACGTTCCGACGGCTATGCGTCTAGAGGATATACAACATGTAAAAGAAGCGTTTGTAAAAGCAGCTGTAAGAGTTAAGACAGCTGGGTTCGATGGCGTCGAGATTCATAGTGCACATGGCTATCTGCTAAATCAATTTTACTCGCCACTCTCAAATAAAAGAGAGGATGAATATGGTGGTGATTTGATGGGAAGAATCAAATTGCATCTTGAGATTATTAAAGAGATAAGAGCGGCTGTTGGTGACGAGTTTCCAATTCTACTACGCTTAGGTGCTTCGGACTACTTGCCAGAGGGTGCGACGATAGAGGATGCAGTTATTGCGTGTAAAGCATTTGAGGCAGCTGGGGTTGATGTGATAGATATTTCAGGCGGATTTTGTGGTTATATGGTACCAGGTAGAGATTTTGCAGGCTATTTTTCTGATGCAAGTGAAGCGGTAAAGAATAGGGTTAGTATTCCAGTGATTTTAACCGGTGGCATCGTACGGAAAGGTGAGGCTGAGGCTTTATTAGAAGCGGGCAAAGCGGATATGATCGGTGTGGGAAGAGCCATTCTCAATAATTCTAACTGGTTTGAACAAGAATAAGCTTCGTAGATGAACCCTATGGATTAGATAAATATTTAGATTTATTATATGTAAAAAGCTCTATTACTTTTCAAAAAGTAATAGAGCTTTTTTTAGTCGTTTTTCTCAATTGCGATCCAGATTTCTTGGCGATTTTCTTGGATGTAGCTTTCGATGACAGGTAGATCTGCAAGTTGATACCCAGAGCTAGGTAACCACTCACTGTAAAATTTATGATAGGCATTTTCAATAACCTCAGGCAGAACACCATCGGCATTTATAACAACCCACAGGGCTGAAGGGAGCTCATAAGATACGATGTGTTCTTGACCTTTAATCGCCTCCGAATTATCAATTGGCTTCTTAGCGATTCCAATTAAATAGCTCATTTCATCTGATTCTCCCCATTCTCCACCTATAGCAATCCCTAGATAGCCCAATGGGGGATGATTTTCATAAAATTCATTAAGGCTTTCCATTCTGCCATTTTGCCATGCATCCTCCCAGAGCTTGGGTACTGTTGAAAACGCTGATTTCGTTTCAATTTTATTCTCATAACCAATTACATTAAATGCGTCATGTTTTAATAGCTTATAATTCATTTGTTCCCCTCCTGATATTGTAATTTTAAATTGGAGTTTTGGAAGGGATTTTAAATTGGTTTCATTAGTCCTCGCCATTGATGGCAGGACACCGTGAAAGCCTTTAAATGCACGAGTAAAGGCATCTTGAGATTGATAACCATATTTTAATGCAATGTCAATTATACGATCATTGGTATTTACCAGATCTAACGCAGCCAGCGACATCTTGCGATTACGTATATAGTCAGCAAGAGTGATCTGTGCGATATGAGAAAAAACTCTTTGAAAGTTATAAAAGGAACAGCATGCGATCTCAGCAATTTTATCTTTTGAAATATCGTTATCTAAATGTTCGTCTATATATGTTATTACCTCGTTAAGTTGCTTAATCCAATCCATAAATTCTCCTTAAACTTATTATGATATATAAGATAAAACTAGACTCGCTTTTTTATGCCTGAATTTGTAGAGATTAATAATTATTTTATCATAATGTAAGAATTTTATTTGATATATGGAAACATTTATTTGGTATAAAGATATATTTATTTGGAATAAGGATTTTTTTTTGCGGAAGACATAAAGTCGCCACAAAAATCATAAAAGACAAAAATGAAATTGAACCATGTATTAAATTGCATAATTAATAAAAAAATACGGAGAAACCCGCTAAAGTTGTCAGAAAAATGAAGGATTAGAAACAAAATTATTTCAAAAATGACGTAAATTTCATTGACGACTCTTTGTGACAGTAGTATAATTCATCAACATAAAGACAAAATAAAAGGGGGATTTACATGAGAAAACTATTATCTTTACTTCTCATCGTCATGTTAACAGTTGGATTATTTGCTGGCTGTGCAAAGACAGAAGAACAGACACCAGCCGATAGTACAAATGGTACTGAAGCAAATACGGCTGCGGCTGCAGAGGGAAAAACACTTAGAATTGCAGTAGACGTGGATCTACCATCTATGGATCAAGATGTTGCAACTGATGGCCTTTCATTCGAGGCAATTGCAGCTACCATCGAAGGATTATATTCACTTGATGCAGCAGGTAATCTAATTCCTGCAATTGCAACTGATTATGAGGTGAGTGAGGATGGCTTAACCTACACCTTCCACCTAAGAGATGCAAATTGGAGCAATGGTACACCAGTTACAGCTAATGATTTTGTATTTAGCTGGAGAAGATTGGTGGATCCAGCGATGGCAAGTGAGTATAGCTTTATCGCTGAGGTTGCTGGCGTCGCAAATGCTGCTGCTATCACAGCTGGTGAAAAACCAACTACTGAGCTTGGTGTTCAAGCTACGGATGATAAGACTCTAGTGGTTACTTTGGATAGAACGGTTCCATACTTCTTGTCATTAACCGCGTTCGTTACTTTCTTCCCACTCAATGAAGCTTTCGTAACAGAAAAGGGTGCTGATTACGCATTATCACCAGAAGCATTATTGTCAAATGGTCCTTTCAAAATGGTTGAATGGAATAAAGGCTACGGCTTCAAGCTTGAGAAAAATGCAACCTACTATGATGCAGATGCAGTTAAAATCGCTGGTTTGGATTATAGAGTTATGAAGGATCCACAAACATCGGCACTTCAGTTCGATGCAAATGAGCTCGATGTGGTTAAGCTTACCGCTGAGCTTGTAGATAACTACAAAGATAATGCAGCATTTGCAAACATTGAAGCTTCTTATGTTTGGTATATGTCACTTAATAACGACGATCCAATCTTCTCAAATGTCAATGCTAGAAAAGCATTACAGCATGCAGTTAATAAAGACAATATCGTTGCAAACATCTTAAACGATGGCTCAACTGTGGCTAACTTTATCGTACCTACTGGACTTGCTACAGGTCCAGATGGAAAAGACTTTAGAGAGACTAGCAAGAATGATTACGCGTTATACGATGTTGCAGAAGCTCAAAAATATTGGGAAACAGCTAAACAAGAGCTTGGCATAACAGAAACAACTATCGAAATTTTATTTGATGATGCTGAAACCGTAAAGAAAATGGCGGAGTTCATTCAAGCAGAGCTTGAAACCAATTTACCTGGTTTAACCGTTTCATTAAAAGCACAACCTAAGAAAAATAGACTTGAGCTCATGAGAGAGCATGATTTCCAAGTGGGTATTACAAGATGGGGACCTGACTATGCAGATCCATTAACCTACCTTGAACTGTTCTTAACAGGAAGCTCTAGCAATACACCAAATTATGCAAATGCAACCTATGATGAACTTGTTAAATCAAGCTCGACGACTTTATCAGCAGATGCAGAAGGTAGATGGGCTGCTATGAAAGAAGCAGAAGATCTTTTATTAGCAGATGATGCGGTTATCGCACCTCTTTACCAAGCTGGTTACTCTTACTTGATCAATACTAAGGTTACAGGAATTGAACCTCATGCAATCGGCACACCATTTATCTACAAAAATGTGTCTATAGCCGAATAAGGATTAAATCTGAGGCAGCATTGCCTCAGATTTTTTTTAGCTACAAACAAGACACAACTTAGGAGTAAGCTATGATTAAATATATTGGCAGAAGACTACTGATTGCATTTGTAACATTGCTGACAATTATGACACTTTTATTTATCTTGTTAGAGTTCATGCCTGGATCCCCATTTAACGATGAAAAGCTATCTGAGAGCCAACGCGAGCTGCTCAATGAAAAATATGGATTAAACGATCCCATTCCAGTTCGATATAAGACCTTCATGGTCAATGTTTTGACGAAAGGGGATTTTGGCGTCTCTTACGCGATTGAAAAAAATGCTGAGGTTTCAAATATAATAGATAAGCGTCTGCCTCTTTCTATACGATTTGGGCTACAGGCACTTGCACTTGGCTCGGTTGTCGGCATAATACTCGCCGCCATAGCCGCACTAAACAAAAATACCATCTGGGACACCATGACGACTGGATTCTCCGTATTAGGGATTTCGATACCGTCCTACGTATTTGCACTAGGCTTAAGCTATTTCTTAGGCTATAAGCTGACAAAAGCGACAGGGCACCAATACTTTCCTATGACCTTTGATATATATCAGCCTTGGAAATCGAGTATTCTACCGACGATTGCACTTTCCATGTTCGTTATCGCAACCGTTGCTAGATTCATGAGAACGGAGCTGGTAGAGGTCATCGGATCAGACTTCGTCCTTCTTGCCGAGGCAAAGGGCCTAAACTCAAGGAAAATCATCACACGACATGCGATGCGAAACGCTTTAATTCCCGTCGTAACCGTATTAGGGCCACTTACAGTCAGCCTGATGACTGGCTCACTTGTAATCGAAAGAGTATTCGGCATCCCGGGAATCGGCGACCTTTTGGTGACCGCCATCAGTGTAAATGATTTTAATATCATCATTGCAGTATCTTTCTACTATAGTATTTTCTACATTATTATGCAGCTGTTTATCGACATCCTCTATGGCATTATCGATCCTAGGATTCGGGTTGCAAAAGGAGGTCAGTCATAATGGAAAAACCAACGATAGGAAATGACACTCGATTTGAACGCATAATGACCTCTGACGCCTTTCAAAGAGACGTCGTTTATGAAGGCATCAGTTTTTGGAAGGATGTATTTTTAAGATTTAAAGCCAATCGCGGTGCGGTTATAGGGATGATCTTAATCATATTCATCACCTTTATGGCATTCGTAGGTCCAATGATGAATGAACATACCTACAAAAGTAAGGTGGACAACCATATCAATCTACCGCCTCGTGTACCCGTCGTAGAAAATTTAGGCATATTCGATGGTGAGAGAGCAGGTAAAAATGTCTATTTGGATAAGGGCTTAGACGATGTGTACTACTGGTTCGGTACCGATAACCTCGGCAGAGACCTTTGGACGCGAACATGGGTAGGTACGCGCGTCTCCATCTACATCGCGTTACTCGCAGTGGTGATCGATATGTTTATCGGAATGGGCTATGGTTTAGTATCTGGTTATCTAGGTGGAGGCGTTGACACGGTAATGCAGCGCTTTATCGAAATCCTGAGCGGTATACCTAATCTAGTTATCGTCACCTTATTCGTAATCATTCTTAACCCTGGTATACTCTCGATTTCATTGGCACTGGTGATTACCGGTTGGATTGGGATGAGCCGGGTGGTTCGTTCTCAGGTACTAAAGCTCAAGGAGCTGGACTTCATCTTGGCTTCCAAAACCATGGGCGCGCCGACTGCAACTTTGCTCATACAGGATTTACTCCCAAACATATTTGGTCAGGTGATCATTATGAGTATGTTTTCAGTGCCAAATGCGATTTTTTATGAGTCCTTCTTAGCATTTATAGGACTTGGCTTACAACCGCCCCTCGCAAGCTTGGGCGTACTGATTAACGATGGCTATAAATCGATTTTGGTGTATCCACATATCATATTGCCACCGGTTATCGTACTTGCATTGCTTATGCTGTCCTTCAACCTTTTGGCAGACGGATTGAGAGATTCGTTCGATCCAAAAATGAAGCAACAATAGGAGGCGCTTGATGGAAAACAAGTCTGAGTATAATAATAAAAACGAACAGAATAAAAAGCTATTAGAAGTTAATGATTTAAGAGTTGATTTTAAAACCCATAATGGCGTAGTGAAAGCCATAAGAGGCGCAAGCTTTGAGCTTTATCAAGGAGAAACACTCGCCATCGTCGGTGAAAGTGGATCGGGCAAATCGGTAACCACAAAGGTGCTAATGGGCATCCTAGCCAAGAATGGAACCATCACCAGCGGTGAAGTCCTCTACAAAGGTACTGACCTTTGCCAGATTACAAATAAACAGTTTATACAGTTCAGAGGTAAAGAGATTGCGATGATTTTTCAAGATCCAATGACTTCTTTAAATCCAACCATGACTGTGGGTAAGCAGATTAGAGAAGCGGTTATGGAGCATACCAAACTGAATCGGAAGGCGGCAAAGCAAAGGGCGATAGAGCTGATCGAGCTCGTCGGCATCGTCAATCCAGCTGAAAGATACAAACAATACCCACATCAACTTAGCGGCGGCATGCGTCAGAGAATCGTTATCGCTATTGCACTTGCTTGTGAGCCAAAAATTCTCATCGCAGATGAACCGACAACTGCACTTGATGTAACGATTCAAGCGCAAATACTTGAGCTGATCAAGTCTTTGCAAAAGCAAATCGGCTTATCGATCATATTCATCACACACGACCTCGGTGTCGTGGCAAACATGGCCGATCGTGTCGCGGTTATGTATGCGGGTAAAATCGTGGAATATGGAACCGTTGAAGAGATCTTCAATGCACCTGCACATCCTTATACTTGGGGACTTCTGTCTTCGGTACCCGATATGGCAAACAAGGATATCGATCTGTATTCTATCCCTGGATCACCGCCAAATATGCTGTACCCACCAGTAGGGGATGCATTTGCACTTAGAAGTGAATACGCACTTAATATCGATTTTGAAGAAGAACCTCCAATGTTTAAAATCTCAGAGACACATTATGCGGCAACATGGCTTTTAGATCCAAGAGCGCCAAAGGTTGAACTGCCTTTATTTTTAAGACAAAGATTACAGAAAGAGGGTGCGGTTCATGGAAACTAGTGAAGTTTTATTGGAAGTTAAAAACCTTAAGCAATACTTTAAAATGAACCGACATTTTACCGTGAAAGCGGTGGATGATGTATCCTTTAAAGTATATAAAGGTGAAACCTTCGGTATCGTTGGAGAAAGTGGGTCTGGTAAATCGACCACGGGAAGAAGTATCATAAAACTGTATGAGCCGACTTCTGGTAGTGTTCAGTTTGAAGGACATGAGCTAGTTGGCAAGATGAGTAAGTCGACCTCAAAGCTATTGCGTACAAAGCTACAAATGATCTTTCAGGACCCAATGGCATCACTCAATCCGAGAAAGACAGTTATGAATCTCATCGCACAGGGGTTAGACATCCATAAACTCTATAAAACCAAGGAAGAGCGGGAAGAGATGGTCTATGAAATGCTTGAAACGGTTGGTTTAAGTAGAGAGCATGCCCATCGCTATCCACATGAATTTTCAGGGGGTCAAAGACAGAGGATTGGGATTGCAAGAGCACTGATTATGTCACCCTCCTTCGTCATCTGTGATGAAGCGATCAGTGCACTGGATGTGTCCATACAAGCACAAATCGTCAATCTCCTTAAAAAGCTACAAAAAGAACGCGGATTGACCTATATCTTCATTGCACATGACCTCTCTATGGTAAGGTACATCAGTAACCGTATTGCAGTTATGCACCGTGGTAAAATCGTTGAAATTGGTCTATCAGATGATATCTATAGTCATCCTGTACATCCATATACACGTGCGCTGCTATCGGCAGTTCCTCACCCTAACCCAGCAGTGGAGAAAACGAGAAAAAGACAGTTTTACGACGGCAAGGATGTCGATTATAATCTCGGAACCTACCACCAGCTCTCAGAAAATCATAGCGTTCTTGCAACGAATGAAGAACTAAAGAAATGGCAAAGTGAAATATAGTTTAAATGTTACATTTTATTAAAATAATCCTTTCATTTTTGAGGATTCCCTTTATAATGTTTATAAGACATTATGGAGGTAGGGGGCAGAGATGAAAAGATTTAGAGAGAAAGTCTGCGTCGTTACTGGCGCGACCAATGGCATTGGCTATCAGATTGCCTATGACTTTGCAAAGGAAGGTGCTACGGTTTACAACCTAGATAGAGTTGCACCTTCACACATAGAAACAGGGTTTTTAGATGCGTTATTAACTGATATTTATCACCATGAAGTAGAAATTCCAAACAAATCACTAAAAATTAGATATATTTCATGTGATTTGAGAAGTGAAAAAGAGATAGAAAATGCCATACGCCAAATAATCGATGAAGCTGGCGAAGTAGATTATCTCATTAACAATGCATGCTATAGCAACAAAGGCTTAATCAGTGGCTGTGATTTTGAGAAATTCAACGATGTCCTAAAGGTTGGTGTAACTGCGCCTTACTTATTAACTAAGGGTTTCATGCCTGTTTTTAAACCGGGGGCATCGATTGTCAACATCGCATCTACAAGAGGCTATATGTCACAACGAGATACAGAGAGCTATAGCGCTGCAAAGGGAGGCATTCTATCCTTGACACATGCGATGAGCATCAGCTTAGCTGGTAAGGTGAGGGTGAATGCCATCAGTCCAGGCTGGATCGATACGACGAAAGGACAGTTTTCAACAGAAGATCATCATCAGCATCCTGCAGGTAGAATTGGGAAACCAAAAGACATCAGTCGATTGGTTAGATTCCTTTGTTCACGTGAGGCTGGATTCATCACAGGTGAAAACATCACTATAGATGGCGGTATGACGAAACAGATGATCTATCATGGCGATGAAGGTTGGCGCTATTCTGAAGATTAGTGTCAGAAGTTTGATAAAATTTATCAAATCTATATCTAAATCTATATCTAAATCTATATCTAAATCTATATCTAAGTCTATATTTAAAGCTATATTTAAGCTATATTTAAAGTTATATTTAAGCTATATTTAAAGTTATATTTAAGCTATATTTAAAGCTAAATCCTGTTTTCTTAGGGTATTTAACCCCTTTGAAAATGGGATTTTCATTTTGTTCACAAAAAGTTATCACTAATTTTTACTAATTGGATTGACAGATTACTTTGAGAAAGCTATTATAAAAATATAATATCACTAATTAGTGTTAAAAGTGTTTTTTAACCATTCCTCAGCATCAATCATACATAAAAAAATTATCAAATCTGTTGTCATTACTTTATTTGTTTTAATTTGAAAGGAAATGTTATGAAACATATAAAACATGAAAACATGGGAAAGAGTGATTTGGGGTGGTTGAAGAGCTTATTTCATTTCTCGTTTGCCGACTACTATAACCCCCAGAATATGCAGTTTGGAATGCTTCGAGTCGTAAACGACGATCTTGTAGCACCTAACAAGGGGTTTGAACTGCATCCGCATAGAGACATGGAGATCATCTCATATGTTGTTGAAGGCGAGTTGACACATGCAGACAGTATGGGCAATCAAAGAACCCTTAAACGTGGTGAAGTACAATACATGAGTGCAGGGAAAGGCGTCTTACACAGTGAACATAATCGAGGCAACGAGACATTGAGATTTCTTCAGATATGGATCTTACCAGATCAAAAGGGACATCAGCCTCAATATGGCGATCGTCAATTGGAGTGGTCTCAAAGAGTAAATCACTGGCTAAAGTTAGCTGAAGGTAAATCTTCAAGTGAAGAAAGTCAATTTGAAAATGCAATCATTAACAGTGATGTCATATCGCTTAATCAAGACGCAAATCTATATGTTACTGAGCTACATGCGCCGAATCATCATACTCTGAACATACAAAAGGGCAGAATGGCATATCTGATTTTAATAGAGGGTGAGGTACAACTAAATGATGTAGATTTAAGAACCAGAGATGCAGTTGAGCTAACTGAAGAAACCGTCGTAATTAAAACAAATTCAAAAGCGCATATCCTTTTAATCGAATTGGCGAAAAACTAATTTGTTCGATTAGAGGTTATAATAATTAAAATAAAAATTATGATTTAGCGTCAGAATGACGTAAGAGGAAAGGAATTAAGAGTATGAGTCAGTTTATGGAAGTTGTAAAGAGCAGAAGATCTGCAAATAAGTTTTTAGAGGGCATTCAAATACCTAGAGAAGATTTCGAATCTATTTTTAAAGATTTGTCGTTAGCACCATCGGCGTTCAATTTACAACACGCTAACTACTATGTTGTGGAGGATCGAGCAAAGATGGACGAGGTCTTCGAGGATGCATTTAAGCAATACAAAATTAAGACAGCTTCTGCTGTTATCATCGTTACTGGCGATAAATTGGCTTACCAATCCGCAGATAAAATCTATGAAGGATCTAGAATGCTTGGCATTTTAGACCAGGTGGAATACAATATGATGATTGAGATGATCAATAATCTATACGAGAGCTGGGGCGATACCTTCAGACACGATGAAGCGATTAGAAATGCTTCACTTTCTGCGATGCTTTTTATGCTTTTAGCAAAGGAAAAGGGCTGGGACACCTGTCCTATGATCTACTTTGACAAGGACAAAATCAGCAAGACGCTTAATCTACCTGAAAATGAAGTGCCATCACTGATGATCACCATCGGTAAAATGGATCAAAAAAGCGATCGTATAAGAGGCTATAGAAAACCAATGGCAGAGTTTGTGAGATTTGTGTAGATATATAGTGAGAAAGAATATATTAGAAAGAATATATATGAAAGAATATAGAAGAAAGAATATATAAGAAAGAATATATTAGAAAGGACCAAGCTACTAAGATTAAGTAGCTTGGTCCTTTTCGTTGTTATTGATATCTTTAATTATGAATATGAATCTTGAATTGAATCGGTCATCTATCATTGTCTATGCTTGTATTTAGGCAAGTTACTTCTTGATGGTTATCGGCTCTTCAGGTGTATAGCCATTTCTTTCTATTGTAATGCTTTTAATTACTACTGGTTCTAAAGGCTTATCGTCTTTATCCTTTGGAACCGTTGCAATCCTATCTACGACTTCTAAACCCTCAGTGACGAATCCAAACGCAGCATAATCACCATCCAGCGTTGCAACATCCGCATGCATGATAAAGAATTGAGAGCCAGCAGTATCATTATCTCTAGCTCTTGCCATGGAGATTACGCCCTTTGTATGGTTGAGACCATTGGCAAAGCCATTATTACTAAACTCGCCCTTAATCGCGTAGCCTGGACCACCAAGACCATTACCATCGGGGTCACCCCCTTGGATCATGAAGTTTTCAATAACCCTGTGGAAGGTTAAACCATCATAAAAGCCACTCTCTGCAAGACTGATAAAATTATTTACCGTGTTGGGTGCGACCTCTGGTAGTAAGCAAACGGTCATAGTTTCGCCACTGTCCATTGTTATAATGGCTTGAGGGTGTGTCGTGATATCGACCGTTGTGATATCAAATGGTTCAGTTTCAACTGGACTAGAACAGCCTGTGAAAAGCGTCGCAAGTATTCCCGTCAAAACAAGTGTTTTAAGTCTTTTAAGCTTCATAAATGCCTCCTATTGATTACGTCTTATATTATATCAGATACTAATCAAAAATTAATTTTATTAAATAAAATTTATGATATAATAATTCAAATTCATTTGGAGGGTGTAGATGTCTTGTAAAAAAGTATTTTGGGAAAATCCATATTTGACTGAGCTGTCGACTACTATAACATCTGTTATGGGAGATACAATTACGGTATCCGAGACGATCTTTTATGCTTTTTCAGGTGGACAGCAGTCGGATAGCGGTACGATTGGTACTTATGAAGTAATTGAGGCTTCAAAGGTTGGAAAGGAAATCTATTATAAACTAATACCAGAGCACAGGCTCCGTTCTGGCGAGAGCGTTCATATGATCATCGATTGGGAAAAAAGATATCGACTCATGCGGCTTCACTTTGCAGCAGAGCTGGTTTTAGAATGGGTGTATCAAAATTATGGTCATCCTGAAAAGGTAGGTGCTAACATCAGCGAGGATAAGGCGAGAGTAGATTTTAAATGGGATGGGAATATCAATTTGATCTTTCCAGCCTTAGAGGCAGCCTTAAAGCGATTAATACATGAAAATCATGAAATTACAAGTGCCTTTAGTGATCCAGAAAGTGAACAAAGATATTGGAAGATACTAGGCTTTAGTCAAGTGCCATGTGGCGGAACGCATATAAAAGCAACAGGAGAAATAGGCGATGTAAAGCTAAGCCGTCGAAACATAGGTGGAGGAAAAGAACGCATTGAAATAACGTTAAAATAGGAGGCAATATGAAGCTAGTCATTATAATAGGAAATGCCGCAGTTGGAAAGATGACGGTTGGACAAGAGCTAATGAAAATAACGGATCTAAGACTGTTTCATAATCATATGACCATTGAGCCAATCATTGAAATTTTCGGTTATTTTAACGGAAGGGCAATAAGTCGTTTGAGAAGAGTGATTTTTGAGGAGTTTGCAGAGTCCAATCTATACGGAATGATATTTACGTTTATGTGGGCATTTGATCAACCCTCTGATTGGGAAGCTGTAAAGCAAATCACAGATCTATTTGAAGCCAAGGGAGGAGAAGTCTACTATGTAGAGCTCGTCACTAATAAGGAAGAACGGCTTAGAAGAAATGTAACAGAAAACCGACTTGCAAACAAGGCTTCTAAGCGCGATATTAGAGGCTCAGAATTGCGTCTTCACAAAGACGATGAAATCTATAGACTTGAAAGCTTTGAGGGTGAAATGACCTTTGAACATTATATGAAGATTGATAATACAAACGTGGCGCCAGAGGAGGTTGCTGAGATCATTAAAAACCAGTTTAATTTATAAAATGGAGGCGTTATATGGAAAATTCAATTTTAGATAAAATTATTCAAACGACGGATGCAAGGTTAATTGCCAAGTTAAATAAAGATGTCCAAACGCTCCATCATGAAATAGAGCCGGATTTGTTTAAGCCCTTTAATGAATCTGAAATGAGTCATTGCTTTGAAGAGATGCTCAGCTTAGTGGGTGTGGCGGGTTATGTGGTGTTTCATGGTGATGCGCCTGCAGGGTATATGCTAACCAGTAGAAAAACCTCTGACGAAACGCCATTTAAGTTTAGAACAGATACGCTTCATATCGATCAGATTTGTGTTGAGAGTCGTTTTAAAGGCTTGGGACTCGGTAAAAAACTAGTGGACCATGCTAAGGCAATAGCCAGAGACAACAACATTCCCAGGGTGGAGATGAATTTTTGGTCTCAAAATGCTAACTCTGGTGAATTCTTCTCACACGAAGGCTTTAAAGTGTTTAATGAACGTATGGTATTTAAGCTATAAAAAAAGAGATGTATAAGCATACATCTCAAGGCAGTAATTACATCATCCGCTCAACTTCAGCGGCGTAGTCGTCTACCCAACTGGACGCTTCGTAGGTAGAGAGCTGGATTAGAAAGCTAGGTTTACCTTTGTCTGTAACTGCGATGACATCTGCACCACTGTTTCTTTCAAGCATTAGACTTCTGAATGTAGCTGGGTTCCCGCTAGCTAGGTCGATACATTCCATCAAAGCTTCGAAACTGACAGTTCTTAAACCGGTCATAGCGACGCCTCCTTAATATTTAGTTGTGCTATACTTAGTATATGCCTAATTTGACAAAAATTAAACAGTTTAGCCATTAATTTTTCAACTAGCAGTTGCTAAAGACTTACCTTTTCTTTAATCGTTTTTTAAGAAATAGCCTATATAATGGAAAAGACATAAAAACAACATAGAACTAGGAGGCAATATGTGGTTACATAAGTTAAACAAGCTCAAACCGATTTTGGCAATTATCATCATGGGGTATCTTTTGTTTCTCACCTTAAATGGATGCAAAGCGCAGCCAAATCCTATATTTATCGATGGCTCAGAGGCGATACTGGATTTGAACAGTAAGACGATCACCTATGAAGGCAGTAAATATCAGTACCAAGCGGATGAAACATCAGTAAAGATAACGTATCCAAATGGCGTCATGTATGAGAGAGTTTATCAGGGGACAGACTATACCGAATCCATCAGTGATAACACAGATCTCATGGACAACAGTTATTTTACTAAAAATGGCTTCTTAACCCCATTTGTCATTATCAATCAAATTTTGGCATATGCGCCAGATACATCCGATGAAAGCACCGATAGTGGCATGCTACCAATAATTGGCTTCATCGCTTTAATTATTGGGATAGGTACAACCGCATCACCTAGAACTGCGTGGTACTTGAGATACGGTTGGCACTATAAAGATGCTGAACCTAGTGAAGCATCACTGATGCTAAACCGCATCGGCGGTGTCGTCACCATTATCGTTAGTGTCGTGATTCTCTTATCGACATTATAAACTGAGTTGAACTCAATATAAACTAAGTCGAATTAAAGTAAAATTAGTCGATTTGAAGTTAATTTAATCGAGTAATAGTAAAATTAGTCAAGCTCAAAATAGGATAGATCCAAAAGTCTGATCTTCTTTTGATCGACAAACTCTAACACGTTATCTTTAACCAACTGTGAGAGCTTACGACTGATGGTTTCTCTAGTTACTCCGACAAAGTTTGCCATATCCTCACGGGTCAAGGTCAAAGATAAAACATTACCATGGTTGCCAGACTGCTTATAGAGCTGCTGAATTAAAAACTTCAGTCGTATGTCGGCGTCGTTTGAGGCGATTGCACCGACGAGCTTTTCAAGTGAGGAGATACGCTCATAAGCAGTGGTTAGGATCGCAAACATCAGGTCCGGGTTTTCCTTTAAAAATGCATCGAAACGCGACTTAGGAATCGTACAAAGATAGGTTTCTGATGCAGCGACTAGGTCGTATAACGCGGACTCACTTTTTAAAAGAGCTAATTCGCCGATACTATCACCGTCACTGAGGAGATGCAGAATTTGTTCCTTACCATCTTCTTGGGTACTAATCGCTTTAATCAGTCCTTTATTTACTATATATAATCGATCAAACCAATCGCCCGTTCTCAAGATGATTTCTCCCTTTTTATAGCGACGGCGTTCTATCAATGTGATGATCTCACGGATATGGGCATCATCCAGACCAGCAAAAAGCGTTACCTTTTTTGCGCAAAGCGTATGCCCGCAGGTAGCGCAACCGTTGATTTGAAATGCTTCAGTAGCAGTGGGGGACATAGGTGCCTCCTTATATAATAAAAGTATCAAACTCTACCATTAATTTACTATCTTTCTACCACCATTATACCACAGAGGAGGCTAACACATGAAACTTGTCAAATCCTATAAGCCACTACTTGCATGGTTCCTCACCCTCGTATTGGGGTTGACCGCTGTAGCTGGCATCAGCTCTAAGTTTGAGGTCGATCCCAAAATTGCATCACTTCTGATCACCAACACAGTAAGTGTCCTGCTCGTTGGATTGATGCTCATCATCTATCGGACGCAGCGCATCTACTACATCAACTACGTGACCTATAAAGAAGCAGCTGCTCTAGTTGAAGAGAAACGCAAGCAATTCGCCTATCAACATCTGATGGCGTTTGTGTCAAGTGCAATCTTGTTTGGCATCTACACCCCTATCTCCATCTTCTTTAAAATACCTATGATGCTGGATGTGGTGGTCTTTGCAGTGCTTCTCGTCTTTACCGCGATTCGCACGGTTCCTTTTAGCATAAAGGACAAATAAAATAATATAGAAATAAAAAAAAGAACGCAAAGTGTGAGGCAAATCACATGATGCGTTTTTGTTTTGTCTTAAAATAAGGATGAAATCAAAATTAACCCTAGGAGGTATTCATATGACAAGCACTTATAATGATCTTTCCCAAAAAACGATTGGGCAGGTCGTAACCGAACATCCGGAATTAGTAAAGGTATTTATGGCATACGAGGTGGACTTTTGTTGTGGCGGCGACCGTTCGCTAGAGGAAGCCGTCATCAGAGACACCGATGATGTAGAAGCTTTAAAAGCAGCGGTTTCGGAAACACTTGCTACCGCTTTTCAGGTACAGGCAGGTGGCAAAAGCAGATTGCTCTCCACCCTTAGTGACGCTGAACTCATCGATAGAATCATCACCACGCACCACGCTTACCTTAAGGAGACACTACCAGAATTATCAAAACTAATCTTTAAACTGCTTGGTGTCCATGGCGAGTCACATCCAGAACTTTATGACGTTCATCGCGTGTTTGGTACGCTGAAAAACGAACTAGAGAGTCACTTAGTGAAAGAGGAAGTAAAGCTGTTCCCAGCGATGCTCAGAAGGGATGACGACCTTGTCGAATTAATTTCAACACTTGAAGCTGAGCATGACGGTGCCGGAGATGCTTTGCACGAACTGACAGAGATTACAGATCACTTTAAAGTGCCGAGCGATGGCTGTAAGACGTATGCGTTAACTTATGAAATGCTAAAAGAACTGGTATCGGATATGTATCTTCACGTGCATACAGAGAATAATATTTTGTTTAAACGAGTGAGTGAAAAGGTATATTAACCATTAGAGGATTCGATAAGTTGTGAACTTTAAAATTTAAAGCGATTAAAAAGCTGATTACAAGTGGTCGTGTGAGAATTTAATTTTAGCAGTTATACTTAAGCTGTTATTTGAGAGGAGTCTATAATGTTTAAAATTAATGAAAGAATTTCATGGGTAGGTAAAATTGATTGGGAGCTTAAAAAATTTCACGGGGAAGAGTATTCGACACATCGTGGCTCTTCATATAACTCATATCTAATTCGAGATGAAAAGGTTGCGTTAATCGACACCGTTTGGCAACCATTTGACGCTGAGTTTGTCAAACGTTTAAAAGAAGTCATCGACCTAAATGAGATCGACTACATCATCGCCAACCATGCAGAGATTGACCACAGCGGTGGGTTGCCAGAGCTGATGAAGGAGATTCCAAACACACCGATTTACTGTACTGCAAATGGTGTGAAGTCATTAAAAGGGCATTATCATCAGGATTGGAACTTCAATGTCGTTAAAACAGGTGACACATTGGATTTAGGGGAAGGAAAGCTCGTCTTTATCGAAGCGCCGATGCTACACTGGCCAGATAGCATGTTTGAATATTATACAAAGGATGCGATTTTGTTCTCCAATGATGCTTTTGGACAGCACTATGCATCAGAGCTGATGTACAACGACCTTGTGGATCAAGCGGAGCTCTATCAAGAAGCGATTAAGTATTATGCAAACATACTGACACCATTTAGTGCGTTGGTTGGAAAGAAAATAGAAGAGGTACTTGGCTTTAATCTACCAGTCAACATGATCTGTCCTTCACATGGTGTGATTTGGAGAGACAATCCAGTCCAAATCGTACAGCAATACGTCACATGGGCAAACAGCTATAAAGAGCATCAGGTGACCCTGATCTACGATACCATGTGGGATGCGACCAAGCATATGGCTGAGGCCATAGCAGAGGGGATTAAGTCGGTTGATCCAACTCTGAACATCAAGCTGTTTAACGTTTCAAAAATAGATAAAAACGACGTCATCTCAGAGGTGTTTAAAGCGAAGCTCGTGGTGGCAGGGTCATCGACCATCAATAAAGGGATTCTTTCAGGCATGGCGTCTATCCTAGAAATTATGAAGGGGCTGAGATTCAAAGGTAAAAAAGCAGCTGGATTTGGGAGCTATGGCTGGAGTGGGGAATCGCCTAAGCTGATGACGGAAGCACTTAAAGAATGTGGCTTTGAAGTGAGCGCAGATGGACTTGGCGTTTTATGGCAGCCTGATGATGCTGCACTTAAAACTTGCTTTGATTACGGTGTTGAATTAGCAAAAACACTTTAATAATAAAGTTAGAAAAACGTAAGTCTTAGAGAACAATTTATTTTATGAGAAAAACTAAAGGTCCTAAATTGACACACAAATAGGTGTCTGTTATCCTACTAAAAAGGAGCAGACACCTATGATTTTGAAGATAACTGAGCCTAGTGGCTTTGAAACGATATTACCGAACATTTTAGCTGAGATTGAACGGTATGTGGCTGATAATCGGTCAACCGATCAACTGAAAAATCAATCGATACGCATCGCCATCGACGGCAACTGTGGCAGTGGTAAGACGACTCTTGCTGGGCTGTTAGCGGAAAGGCTAGATGCAAACCTTTTTCACATGGATGATTTTTATATCTCATGGAAGGACAAGACACCGGAGCGACTTGCAGAGCCTGGTGGCAATGTGGATTATGAACGTTTTTATGAGGAAGTGTTACTACCATTAATAAGTGGCAAGCCATTTTCATATCGAAAGTTTAACCCCATAGAACAAGCGCTAGACGTACCAGAGGCAGTTGTACCAAAGCCGTTTACGATAGTAGAAGGCGCATATGCGCTTCATCCCAAATTAAAATCGGGCTATGACTTTAAGATTCTACTTAAAATCACGCCCGACTTACAGGAAAGTCGCATCTTAAAGCGAAATGGCATCGAAAGTCTTAATCGCTTCAAGATGATGTGGATTCCACTTGAAAATGCTTATTTTGAGGCTTATCCGTTAGATACTGAGGTAGATTTAATCATTGAAGTGTGTTAAACACTTTAAAGTTAGTTCGAAAGTGCTTCAATCGCCGTTTTTACCTCAGAAAATGAAAGTCCGTTTTGTACGCAATAGTCCTTAACGAGCTGATTGGTCGGTGGCATATTTGCCCCTAAGATCGCCTAGATTTGGGCTTTTTCTATGCCTGCATCAAGAAGCTGTTGGAAGGTGGTAGTTCCTTTGATCAGCGGTTCTTTATGTTCTGTGGTTGTTTCTGTAGTTACTTCTGTTTTTGGTTCTGTCTTTGGAGCAGTGGTTGCTTCTTGAGCGGTACTGGTCGTTGTGCTTGTCGAGTTGTTTGTTGTGTTATTTGTTTCTGTACTTTCTGCATCGGGTTCTTTTGATTCATTTGTAGCCAGAGCTGAGTCCTTATCACTTTCGGAATCTTCTGAAATCGTTACGATGACGCTATGTGCGTTAAGATAATCTATGGTCTCTTGTGACCATGATCTATCTAAAGACAAAAGCAGTTCAACGGCTTGTGTCGGTAGGTACGTGTCTGTAAGCACCATAGGTAAGTCGTTATAGAGTGCAACGAAGACCTGAACCGATTCATTTCCAACCTCTATATCTTCGGCTACTATACTGTAGAGCGATTCTAAATCTTTGGTTTTAAAGGTGTCCGGATTGGTGTCAAGTGGTAGATTAAATGCCTTAATTAACACTTCAGTAGGAATATCGAAAAGCGTTGAAACCTCACCTAAAGTATATGACCCTCGTATGTCCTCAGGGTTGTATTCGCCTTCTGCTGAGCCTGTTGTATAACGTGCAGGCGTCTTAGTATTTTCTGTCGTCCATGCACCTACGATCATGGTTAAAAAGATACCACCGAAAATAATGCCAAGTGTTAGCAATGCCAATGTTTTCTGTTTCATAGAAAGCCTCCTGATTATTGGTTTAAGTTAGCGCTCACTGGCTTTTTAATGTTCAGTGGCTCTAGAGTTAAAGTGACAGTTTCAGGAACAGGACAGCTTTCTTCTGATGTACACGCCATGCAGCTGATACATTGTAGATCCGTTACAGTGGTTTTGTTAGCCACATCGATGTTCATTGGACAAACTGTGGTACATTTGTTACAAGATACACAAGTCGCTTCGACGCGTTTGATTTTAAAGATTCTTACCTTATTGGATAGGCCTAAAAGAGCGCCGTATGGACACGCATATTTACACCAAGGTCTTTCAACGAAAAGTGAAAGGATGGCTGTAATTCCGAGTACAATCAATGCTTTTACCGAAACCTCATCCGACCAGAAGGAGAAAAGTGCGTTATATGGGTCGATATCGGCAAACATCAAGTAGCCTGATTTAGCAGTAACATATACCACGAGGATTAAAACCACATATCTTAAATACTTAAGCACATCGTGTACTTTCTGAGGGATAAAATGATTGTATCTTTTCTTAAAGAGCGTCTTACCGATTTTTCCAAGGAACTCTTGGAAGGAACCTAATGGACAGACAAAGCTACAGAAAACTGGACCAACTAAGATCGCTAGGATAAAGATTAAGATCATCAAAATGGATGATGACATATGAATCTTTTGAATAAAAGTACCTAGAGTTGCTAGGTTATACAGTGTTACGACCCCGCCAAATGGACAGAGTGCATGAAGTGAAGCATCACTCAAAAAAGGTATCCCAGCACCCGTTTCCACAAGTGTGTGGTTAATGGCTATAAGTCCGATGAGTGCAAAGAAGAAGAACTGCACATAATGTCGGATGGATAGTTTCTTTTGAAGTGTTTTTGGTTGGTTTTTAAATAGCTTGCTCATACGCGTAACCCCTTTTTGTTCTCTATGCGTTATCCAAAAAGGTTCGCCTGCCTTAAGGATTAAGAGAACTTAAATTTGTCCTTATCATAAATGAGAAATGTGATGAATTTGTGATAGAATAATCATAAAGAGATGAAAAGTTTGGGAGGCGACTATGAATATAGAGAAATTGGAACAGCTTGAAGCTAAATTTTTATCACAATATCCAATGGGATTTGACGATCCAGACCTGATGGTCATCGCAAAAAAGCATAAAGTCGATGCAATGAAGGCGTTTGTTCATACGCATTTTGCAAAGGAGAAGTTTGATGATCCAGATGCGATCTCAGATGCCTTTACCAAACTCATCGCCAAGTCCTCTCTGGTATCTGTATTTGAAAAGGCAAAATACAAGGATGTGGCAAAGCTGTTTAGAGAAGATGAAATCGAAACGCTTTCAAGTGCACTTTATAACATCCTACATGGGGATCAAAAAAAAGGGTTTAACCAGTTGGTCCTTCTACTTGCAACCTTTGGCCTTGCTAAGTGGCCGATACTTACGGTTCTTGGACTATACTATAACGGTGACTACGAGGTGCTTGTAAAACCGACCACTGTTAAAGCTGTCCTCAGCTATCTGGAAGTCACTGAGTTCAAGTATACGACTAAACCCAACTATGAGTTTTATGCAAAGTACCGTGATTTGATCAATGATCTTAAGAAGCGTACGGGGAAGTCACTTGCGACGGACAATGGGGCTTATTGTGGGTTTTTGATGATGACGATAGAGTAGGGGTTTAAAGGTAGGTAAGTTTATAGGTGAAAGTAAAAATCAAAAGTGAGTTCAAAAGAAAAAGAAAAAAGTAAATTCAAAAGAGAAGATATTTGTTGTATATGAAATTTAAAAGCCTAATTATAATAGGACTCCGATTCCGGTTAGTGAACTAAAGGAATCTCCGTCCTAATATAATTAGGCTTTTTTTACGCTAGATTTACCAACGATTAAAACCTCTTGAACTGGTTCTGCTTGAATTGCCTCTTGATACTTCGTTTGTTGAAAATCTGCTGTTATTTCCTATAGAGCTACCTTGGTTAAAATTACCTTCACTTCTATCCACTTGTTTTTCAAATGAAGCTAGGTGGTTTTCTGATGCATCTCTTAGAAAGGTGAAAACGGATGCAACATCAGCAGGTAAGTCTTGTGATAGAAATGCGTTGTACATTGCGATGTTATTGATCTCAGCTGTAACGCCTATTGGGTAAGTTTCATTTAATGTAGCTGGTAAAACAACATGATCTGCTGCATCGTTTACTGGAACATCGATATCATAAGCTTCGAATAATGGTAATAAGAGGTTAATGTGCGTGTCTTCAGATTTTAGGATGTTTGTATAGGGTCTCGCTGTATCAAATTCATCGATGATGGCTGCGTATTCTGTTTTTGCTGCGTATTCATCTTGAATTGCATAAGTTAACATTTCTTCTAATGTATAACTTGAATCTGCTAAAGCTGCTGCTGATCCTGTGAGCGGTGCATCTGTTGCAAAGGTGCTTCCTGAAAGTGAGCTGAAGATTAATGTGAATGCAATTAGACCAGAAACACCAAATTTTTTAATCTTACTTCCAAAAGTAGCTTTCTTAATCATTTCCATTTTATTAAGTTCCATTTGATTCATTTCTTTTTCGTTAAATAATATGTTTTTCATAACTTCCTCCTTATGGGTTTTATATAGTGGAGACCTTTTGTCTCTTACAAGCTTGGCTTGCTGTTATGGTCTTATATTAATCTGCAAATGTGATGGAAGTTTGATGGACAAATGGAAAAAGTAAGAAAAAATATATCGAAATCGTAATATTGTTGTGCTATAATACAATTAATTTAATATTGGTAAAATAGTACCAATTATGGTGAGGACAGGGATACATATCATACAGAAGGGTCATAAGACCACCCACACCATAGCATAGGGGGGACTTATGCAACATACATATTACCAAGGCGAGAGTATGCCAAATTTATACATAATTTATAGCTCTTATTCAGATGATGGATAAGGGCTATTAGTGTTTATTGAAGTAAAATATTAGGAGTTTGAGGAGGATTAAATGAATAGGACAATTTCTTTACCTGAGCAATTCACACTAGATTATTTTTATTCATCTTTACTTGAAGAAACAAATGCTTTTATGAAAAATGAAAAAGTAGTAATGGATTTTTCTAGAGTCATTTATTTAGAACCATCGGTTATATCTAATTTAATTGTTTTGGGAAGCCAATTTAAAAATTCATATGGAGCAACAATTAAAATTCAATTTGCTAACAACGAATCAAATGGAAAAGTGAAAAAGTATCTTTCAGTTATGAATTTTTTTGATTTAACTGATACAAAAAAGAATGGATATAGATGTTTCGAATATGATAATAGTGCATATCAAGGTTATGTGGATAATGATAGCTTTAACTATGAAACTAGTAAAACACTTTCAACAGATAATTTGGAATATTTAAATATCTTCAATCAAACTTTTTTTGCAACTAAATTTCCTGAATATAACTTAATTCCTATAAGAGATGGTTATTTAAGTGTACCTGTTAAAATGAATGTATTGTCCCTGATAACAAATAGTTGTTATACAAATGTAAGTGAACATACAAATTCGTTCGGTATAATGACAGTACATAGAAATTGGAATGAGAAAGTAAGTTATTTTTCAATTAGTGATTCGGGAACTGGGTTCAAAGAATCACTAAATAATAAAAATGGGATAGATAAAAAAACAAATAAAAGTGTATCTTATTCAACGATAGAAAATGAAATTGATGCCATTGTTGAAGCCATGTATTTTCGACATGAAGAAAAATATCATGGATTATCAAGAATGATTTTAAAAGTACTTGAAGTTTTTCACTTAAATACCTTAGAAAATGAACCGTATACAAAGCAAAATGATATATTTTTTGATTTTCCAATAATTTTGATTCATTCAAATAATTACTTAATAAAAATATATGGAGATATGTACAAATATTTTAATTTTTATCATTACGAAGATAAGGGTGATAAAAGTTTAGAGTTTAATAGTAAATATTATAAGTCTATGTTTAAAAATTATTTGAATGATAATAAGGATCGATGTATTACAAAGACGCTAGACTTTAATGGTGTCCATATTGCCATTAAAATGCCATTTAGTAAAAAAAATAATAAATAATTTGGAGTGTAAAATGGGAAAAATTAGTTATAATATTTTGTCTTTTAATTATGTTAAGTTTCTACTATCTGTAAAAAGTAACATAATTAGTAATAAATCAAATATAAATAAATCTGAAAAAATAAATTATAACGAACAAAGATTTAAAAATAGTAATTTTGGAAATATTTATATTGGAAAAGATTTTTATAATTACGCTTTTGGCGATAATTCCTTAAATACAATATTTGACATTAGTAATAATTTTGATTTTAACAACGATTACTATGTTATAGATTTTAAATATATAACAGGTTGTGAAGATCGAACAATAATTAATTTTCTTGATGATAATAGAGACATAATCTTTCTTAATTTAAGAGAAATGGACGGAGTATTTTTGAATCAAATATGTACAAAACTACTTTCAGAGAATCAGAATTACAAACTTTATGATATTAATGGCAATGAAGTAAATTATTTTACCCAAACGACAGATAATAATAATTTAATATCTGATGGAAATATCAAAAATATTGTAGAAGATGAAACTTTGAGCATTGAATTTACTAATGATATTGATTCATTAGTTATAGTAAGTGACATAAGTAAAACTATTACTTATACTGATATAGAATATATTCGTGATTTGATTCCAAAGTTTCTTTTAGAAAAAAACGAAGAAATAATTAAAGATTTAGTTATTGTTGACGAGTGGTATTATGTAGACTCTTCGAGTATCTGGGTCAAACCTTATGTAGATATTAAGAATATATTTTCTAAAATTGATATATATATTTTTCTTATTTATGAGTTAGTTGAAAAAATATATGATTTTATTCTTATAGAAAAAGTAAGTAAATTAAAATTAATTGCGACTAGCCAACAAGGTGCACTAATTACAGATTTAGTTTCAAAAATTCTAGATATTGATATGTTATTTTTTAATACTGTTGGTCCGAAGTTTGGTATTTCACAAGAAAATGACTATCTTAAAGAACTTAGTAATTATAATTTTATATCAATTTCAGATTTTATATGTTTAGGCACAGAGCTGAAAATTTTGAATGCTATACTTCTATTAACGAACTCAAATTTGATTAAATCATTCACTTTTTCTAGTGCATTAGATTTAAATGAAGGCAAAATATCAAAAAAAATATCGAGCGTAATAGATGTTAAAGAGACTACAATCAAATATCAAATAAGTCTAATTAAAGGAGAATAATAATATGTATAAATCTTTTGCTTGCTATACAAGGATGCAGGAGAATCATCAAGATATATTTAATAGGTTGGTAAATGATTATAAAAAAGAGTTGGTGTACAATGTACAACCAGATTTATATACTATTCACGACTTCGAGCATCATACCGTTAACATAATGAAAATACTCTCTGAAATATTTTTAATTCGTGAAACGAGTTTTAACTCTTATGAACTTTTTTATTTGAATTGTGCAGCGTTGTTTCATGATATTTCAATGTATAAGTATAGGGAGCAAGTATTAAGAAAAAATCATGCAATAGAATCCAGTAAATACTTAGATTCAGAAAAAAACGATAAAAGAAGTAGTATATTTAAAGAGTTCATACGTGGAGAATTATTAGAAACAGATTTGCTAATTATTCAAGAAATTATTAATGCTCATACTAATTCGCATATGGAAGAAGGTAAAGACAGTTTAACTACTGTAGTCGAACATAGACCAAGAGGGGAGAAAGTTGAAGTACTAAAATTAGCATGTATATTTCGGCTATGTGATGAGTTAGACATTACTAACAAAAGATTATTAGATATTGATATTGAAAATGCACTAAGTGAAACAAAAATTGAAGATCAAGTTAGTATTGATCATTGGCAAAAGCTTTATTTATTTGAAAATGTATATAATGATAAAATTGAAGATACATTAGTATTGAAGATCAGTTCAAGTGGAATAAAATCTTCAAAATTATCATTTAAACAATATAGTTATGAAGAAAATTGTAAATTAGCTGCAAAGGTATATAGCAAAATAATAGATGCATTTCAATTCATAAATAAATCAGTTTTGATGGTTGATATAGATATCATTAAGTTATTTGATAGAAAAATAACCATATTAGCTGATGACCCTAAAGTTACTGAAAAGATTAATGATGAATATGCAATACTTAAAAAATTAGATCGAGTTAGAGTTAACGCAAGTAAGTTAGTGAATATAGAATTAACGAATGATATTCAGGGCTTTGTAATCGATAACAATCTCTTATATGGTGGTCATTATAAAATCAATGAAAATTATTGCGTTAGAGATTGGATTGATTGTACAAAATTACTTCAAAACAGAATTTTAATTGAGAAAATATCTAAAGTAATAGCATTAGATATACAAAATAATGTTTATGATCAAAATACTCTAATTGTTGGAATAAATCAGAATGGATCTTTGATAGCAAATGAAATTGCTGTTAAATTGCTCTTACCATTTACACCATTATATTCTAAAGAACAAAAAAAAGATAAATCAAAACAAGAAACTAATATTAATGTCAAATTTAAAGAGTTCTCAAATATTATTTTCATCTGTGATGTAATAATTACTGGAGATACACTTCATGATGTTGTGACTAGTTATTCAATACCAACAAATAAAGTTCAATGTTATACAGTATTTTACAGAAAAATTATTAACGAAGAGACAGCTAATCAAAGAGTACAAAGTAAATATAATATGAAGTATTTGAATGATAAAAATGATGTTGAAATATTTGATAGGAATAAATGTACTTTTATGAATGTTTATGGTATTAATAAATGTATAAATCATGTGAGGTAGTCTATGAATATTATTAATCAATCTTATAGAATAATTGATAGTTTTAGTGGTAGTGATATTTTGAAATATATTGAATCAATTGGTAGAGTTTGTTATAAAAGTGAAGCTCTTATTTCTGATAGTACATCGAAAAATTTTGTTAAATCAATAATATTAAATGGACATGAATCTGTAATAGAACATTTTAAGATATCTGTTCAATTTGTTTGTGATCGAGGAATTAGCCATGAAATAGTTAGGCATAGAATAGCAAGTTATAGTCAAGAAAGTACAAGATACTGCAATTATGCTTCTGATAAATTTGGAAATGAGTTAACATTTATTAAGCCTTATTTTTGGGAAGAAAACAGTGAATGGTTTAATGTGTGGTTTAAAACTATGCAAATAATTGAAGAAAACTATATAGAAATGGTGAAAAATGGTGTAAAACCACAAGAAGCTAGAGCAATTTTGCCAAACTCACTAAAAACTGAGATAGTTGTTACGATGAATCTCAGAGAATGGCGACACTTTTTTAAATTAAGATGCTCAAAAAATGCTCATCCCCAAATGAGAGAGTTAGTAATTCCCTTACTAATAGAGTTTAAAAGTAGAATTCCAATTATATTTGATGATATTAATTTTGATTAATCATTGATAAATAATATAAAAATATAATGAGAAGGTAATATGAAAGATTGAAGATTTATTAATTATTATAAAAATACTATTTGCATATTAAGATCGATTAAATCAAAATATTAGTATCAAAAAATATTTAAAACTCCAATTACTTGATTATTTCTCAAATATCGTTAGTGTTCTTGCTATATATATATAGCAAGAACACTAACGTGTATAAATCATCAAGTTTTAACTATTATATTGCATATACTTACATAGGTTCGATTAGCATCTTAAACAAGTCAGTTGGGTTTTTGAAATAGTGATTATAGTATATTTAATATTTAATAAAATACTTAACTTTCTTCTACAATCAAAGCCTCTTAGACTATCTTCTAAGGGGCTTTTAAGTCATTTTAACCTTTAATCAAGATTTAATCATATGTCAGAACATCCTTGTGTTAAGATAAATACATAGAAAGTCCTTCGTAACAATGCTCTAACCAAGTATAATAGGAGGCTAAATGAGTCAATTTAAGAAAAATATTGTTATAGTTTTAGTCATTTTGATAGCGATTTCAAGTTGGATTACATACGATTATATCAAATTTCATAAAATCTCTAATATCATCGATATGGACAAACTGGTCTTATCGAGTGGCTCATTTGGCGATGAGACGAGAACGGTGAGTTATGACAACTCTAAGAATGAAGCCGCTCTTTCCTTCAAAGGAGATTTGCTCATTGTTCCTTATGATGAGCTGATCGACATTTTGTCTAAGTATAAAAGTCAGATGTTCAGAGGCGACTATGCACCTTTTGAGAAGGATCATTTAGAAGTTGAATTCTTCATTAACCAGTCGAACAAAACAATTGATTTTGTTTTAGGTGAATATAACTATTGGATCAGTTCGGGTTCTAAAAGATCTAACCGAATCATCGATGGTGACAAGCTCCTAGAAGAGATTAGAGCACTTGCAGAGCGATCCATAGAACAAGAAAAAAGCAGCAACTACGAAAAACATCGATTGACGATGGCTGATATCGAGGCATCTCCCTTTTATCGCCCTGATTTCACTATAGAAAAGGCAATAGAAGAGGGTTTGACGCTCATAGAGTCAACCTCAGGTATCGTTTATGGCAATGAGTTGGTAGAATACACATATTACAATTGGGAGACCACACCAGTTGTTGCTGAAATCAAATCCTCAGCTGATGAATATGCAATCATGGGTATCAAGCTTGGAGATACCTACGCCTCTGCTGTGGAGAAATTGCCTATTGAATACGATGATTGGCAAACCAGTGATAACCACCTGATCTATGGAAAGCTTCCAGACTATGTGAATCCAGGTGACTATGCACATGGAAGTGCCTATGCAGATGAAAATGGCATTGGAACGATTACTTTTGTACCAACAGAATACTATCCATTTGTGCAATTTATCATTAAAGATTTTAAGGTATTTAAAGTGTACATTCATTACTATGATCTTTAATGTCCTTGATTGATTATGATAAGTAGGTTGTTTTAATAAAGTGCTAATAGTGCTGATTGAGTGAGATTTACGCAATTATAAGCGGTTATAAAGCATTTTAAACAGGGGAGGACCATATGCTGAAAATAGAAAGAGCCAACCATTATTTCACGATATCACGCGAAATCAGGCCTGTTCTGTACTGCAATTCAGGCGATGAAGTCGAGTTCGAGACGCTTGACTGTTTCAGTAACAAGCTCTTACCAGAAGGGGCGACCTTTGGTAAGGACAATCCAAAGCAGAGCAACCCAGTAACCGGCCCTTTGTTTATTAAAGGTTGCAATGAAGGTGATACACTTCAAGTTGAAATATTAGAGATTTCTCTTGGGAGTACGGGCATTGCTGTGACGGGGCCGATTAACGACACGTTCGCAGAGTACCTTTCAGAGATAAAGACGCACCACGTGAAAGTGACAGGAGATAAGGTCATGCTACCTAATGGTGTGCTAGTTAGAGCAAAGCCTATGATTGGTACTATAGGAACGACACCAAGTGAAGAGATACCATCTCTTAGACTTGGCGAGCATGGTGGTAATCTTGACTGTAGTGATATAACGGTAGGAGCAACACTTTTGTTACCTGTGTACGTAGATGGTGGTCTGCTTTACATGGGAGATTTACATGCAGTTATGGGGGATGGGGAATTAGCAGAAGGCGGACTTGAAATTGATGGCAAAGTAAAGATTAGAGTTACAGTCATTAAAGGGCAACATCATCCGTTGCCTATGGTATTTTCTGAGTCGCATATAGGGGCTATCGGACTGGGGGGCAGCTTAGATTTCGCCGTAGATGCAGCGACAGAAAAGCTATTCACTTATATGGTAAAGTCACTTAAAGTGCCAGCTGATGAAGCCAATTACTTAATCGGACTATGTGCTGAAATCAAGGTAGGACAGTGCGTGAACGATCTTAAATCTGTGGTCGTTAAATTACCAAGGTTGGTAATCAACAAACCCTATTGATAGTGATCAATAAACCTAATTGACATTAATCAATAAACCTAATTGACAGTAATCAACAAACCTAATTGACAGTAATCATCAATAAACCATATAAATGTTAATCATTAAAAATAATGCTAAATTATAATGCTTAATTATAATACCTAAAGGGGGAATCTATTTTGGAACAAGTTGAAGCAAGAGCACTTTCACTTAAGAGCTATATGAGGTTGTTTTTGTATCTTGGTATCTTTACATGTTTTATCAATTGGATATTCATGCTGTTTTCTTTTTTTCCATTTTTCAATTTTAGGTTATTTGTGAACATGAGAGCGTTGCCAACGTTATGGTCGGTTTTATTTCAGCTACTTTTTTTTCCGCTATTTACGATCATCATGTCACAGGTTTCATCTTTTATCACTTACTGGCCATATCGATTGATTTCTAAAATTTTTAATCACAAAGAGATTTCTTACATACCTCTTGATCCATATGCGGTGAGAGAGAATACTGGGGCAGTGATGCAAAGACCGTTAACACCTGATGAACGGCATCAATCGGCTTTCAATGAGCGTGAGCGCGTCATAAAAGTGAAAGAGATGAAGAAGAACGATTTCTTAATCAGTGCTGATGACCCAAGATACCAAGCGATGAAGAATAACAGAAGGTAATATTATGGCAGTAGATCGAGAGCTTTATGGTTTTTTATCCGTTCCAAAAATCAGATACAAGTACATCCTGATTATATTAAATATCACCACTGGGCTGATACTTGGTAGCATTTATAAAGGTCTTGAAAAACAGGAATTCTATGGCTATACCATCTATTTGGTATTACTTAGTTTTATCTATCTAGAGGACTATGCAGCGCTTCGCTTTAACTTTCGATATAATCTGTATGGTGCTGCTATGCTTGGGTTATTGGGGGTAATCATCCTATTAAACTTACCTAGCTTTACTTATACCGATGCCGTGGAAAAGCTAAGCGCGTATTTACCCGACAGTTACTCAGTGGTGAGCTATGAAGCGCTCAATACGCTGTATGATGAAGGCTTTGTGGAGAAGTCCAAGGTGATCAATAAGATTGATCTTTTTGATAACGCGTACATCGTGTATGCGATAGAAACCGAGTCGATGACGCTAGAGGCTTATAAGGTTTATGAAGAGACAGGGCAAATAGAACCGGCGGTTTTCGTATATTTTCATTAATGATCACGTAGTCATAATTATGCCATATTTGTAGCGCATACTGATCTCAATAAAAGCAAATGGAGGCGATATTATGATGTTTTTACCTTTACTACTTATAGGTGGTGTCGTATATTATATGTACGCACAGAAAAATGGGAGTACAATAGTTACGAAGAATCCTGAAACGATATTGAAGGAGCGCTTTGCAAGAGGCGAAATAGATGAAGCAACGTATTTGAGAATGCTTGAAACGCTGAAACATTAATGATGATAAGCTCAATAAATTAACGTATAATATAGGAGTGAGTTCACTATATAGGCGGAGGAATGAATGAAGCAATTTATTATAGAAGAAGCATTTTGGGAAGTGTTTCCTAAGGCAAAGATTGGCATTCTTGTTTTTAAAGGAATTGATAATCAGGTTGCTAACCAAAGGAATTATGAGCATGATTTTGGTCAAATCTTACGGTCTGCCGAGGCGCAGGCGACAAGCTATTTCACTGAAGACGAATTCAGCCAAAATACGGTTGTAAAGGTATGGCGAGACGCTTTCCAAAAATTCAAGACTAAAAAAGGCGCTAGATCCTCTATAGAAGCACTTTTGAAACGTGTCAAAAGTGGCAATTCTATCGGCTGTATCAATCCGCTGGTAGATATATACAATTCGATTTCTTTAAAATATGCCTTACCCTGTGGTGGTGAGGATATCGATACTTTCGTAGGTGATGTTAGACTGACAAAAGCAACTGGAAATGAAGACTTTATCACCTTAGGCACTGACGAAGCTGCACCGCCATTTGAGGGGGAAATCGTCTATAAGGATGATGCAGGTGCTATCTGTAGATGCTGGAACTGGCGTGAATCGGTGCGAACCATGCTTACAGAGGAAACCAAGAATGCTTTTTTATGTATCGAGTTGGTAGATGAGAGCAGAGAAGAAGTGCTTACGCAGGCTTTAAAAGAGCTTTCTGAGCTCACTCAAAAGTATCTAGGTGGCACCTTCGAAGTATATGTATTGGATGGCTCACATAATCGAATTGAGATTTAGGAGGGCCATGTATGCGGTTGAAGAAAGTGACCTTTGTTGTCCTTATGCTACTGATTTTAGTCGCGGTATTTATTGATTTTTACAATAGATTTGATTTGCGTGACCTAGCTCTAAGAGAAGTTAAAATAGAGTATATGGGTGATGCAAAATACATAACCATTTCAGATGAAGCAGAAATTAATAACATTGTCGAGCTATTGGACACGAAAAGCTGGCGCAGATACTTTTTTTGGAGAATGAAATGCGCACCTTCTTTATATCTTGTGGCGGATGAAATTGTGATTGGATTTTTTGATTCCTGTATGAAATACTGCTACGTAGAAATTAACGGTGATACACGATATTATAAAGTCCCAGAAAGTAAGTTTGATCAAATCTACCTTATTTACAAACGGCTTGTTGAACCGTAAACTAAGGCCGAACCAATCGATTATCAATAATTGCAATGAAAAAAAGCACTTTTACAGGTGCTTTTTTATTTGCATAAAATCATAGTTATATTGTAAGCATAATTGAAGTAAGATTGAACCAAAATTGAACCATATATGAGCTATATGGTGATCAATTTCTCATCGTTTTTAAGTATCTCGGTTAAGCCTTCACCCCAATATTTCACTTCGATGCCCATAGATACCAGTTTTTCACTTACCCCAAGCTGGTCTGCACATGCCTTACAGGCAGTAACTTTTATACCAAGACGAATAGCGTATTCCACCATTTCTTGAATCATTTCATTTTCAGCGACGAGCTTAGCAGGTGCTCCCCAAATAATCAAGGTAATCTCATCCCACCATTTGTGCTTAATGCTATTAACAGTGTACATCATAACCATTTTTTCAGAAGTGATCGGATCGGCATTAGTCCATAATACGTTTAATTTGCTCATAGATTCCTCCTTGTTCTTAGCGATCGGGGTCACAAAGTGTGGACTAGATATGCTGTCACATATACAAGTACAAACACCCATCGGATGGTACAAATATATAATTTCAGTATAGATCTGTCAACTAAGGTAATAAAGGATTTTAAAAAAAGGCATTGACTAAAAGAAGAGTAAGTGGTAAATTTAGTTTATAGACCACATGGTCTACAGCGTTTAAGCCAATGATACGCATGTACTTATATGAATTCGACCGAAGTCGATTGAAAGGAGATTTTTATGAACTTTTTAAAATCAAGTAAGGATGTAACACAAATCAATAAAATATTAGCTTTAGTTTTTTCCGTTCTCGCCTTGATCTTTATCGTTATTATGGCAACCAATAAGGCTTTCTTTGATTGGGCATTTACGAGACATCAAAACGTACTCAGCTGGTATTTAAGACCCTTGTCTTTAATTCCATTTTGCTATTTTGCTTATAAACGCAATCCGATGGGGATAGCAGCGACGATATTTTTACTGCTCACCAGTATGGCATGGTTCCCAGTCCCATCATCAGTGGATGATAAGGTCATCGGATTTTTACAAGTGGAAAAGGATTACCTAACCTCAACATGGACAGTTGGAAAAATATTAATCAGTTCACTTGTACCGATTACTATGGGCTTCTTAGCTGCAGCTCTCTGGAAGCGCAAACTTAAGTGGGGTATCTTTGTTTTAATTACCATTGCATTTGCAAAGATGTTTTGGAGCGTCCTCACAGCAGGTTCAGACGGTACTGCAATTATGGTACCGGCTATGATTGGGCTTGTTATTTGTATCGCAGTCGTTTATTATGGTTTTAAAAGAGCTGAAAAAAAGAAAGTAGCTTAAGCGTTTGGGAGGACATATGAGCAATGAAGTTGAAGGTCGCGAGAAGTCTTTTGAGAAAAAAGAAGAAGTCTTAGAAGCGGCACTAAATGAGTTTATCGAGGCAGATTACGAAAAAGCTTCATTGAATCGGATCATAAAAAACGCAGGCATCAGTAAGGGCACATTTTATTATCACTTTGAAAACAAGGAAGCGCTTTACTTGTTTCTCTTAACGGAGAGCAATCGTATGAAGTGGCAGTTTATCCAAAGTGAATCGAGCGCTGCACCGGTTGATTTCGCAGCCATGGACATATTTGACAAGTTCTTATATCAAGCGGAGCAGGGCTATACATTTGCAAAGAAATACCCCAAGTTTTATCAGCTAAGTGTGATGTTTTCAAGAGAAAAGGGCAACCCCATCTACGATAAAGCCTTAAAAGCTTTAGGGGGAGACGGCGACGCTTTAATGAGACAGCTCATCGATGCAGCTTATGAAAATCATGAGTTGGATGCGTCTTTCGATAAGGGATTTATCGCTCAAATATTAAGCTATCAGTTTATGCACTATGATCAAATCTTTAATGTCGCTACAGACTTAGAACTTAATATGCAAAACCTTAAAAATTATGTCGCATTTTTGAGAAATGGATTTGGTGCAAAGAATAATTTGTAATCAATGATTGCAGTTTCATGACAAAATGATGTCAATATAAATATATGGGTTGCTTGTCAATTTGATTTATGCTTTAATAAGTTCAAAGGTGCAAAGCGCCGTCACAAAAGGTGACACAAAAGAAGGAGGTCGAAAATATGACATGTACAAAATTCAGAGAAAACTTAATAAAATCATATTTTATGACCATCGGTAAACAGGCGTAGGTATTCGTTTCAGACTTTAATGATGCAGTTTTGTAAGCTTCTAGAGTAACTAGATCAAAGCTAGATCAGAAACGATTTGCTTATCTATACCTAATTAAATCTCTTATAATTTGAGTTGATTACCACAGTCATAAACTGTGGTTTTTTTGTACCCAAAATTCGGAACAAATCAATCATACAAATAATAGGAGAAAATAATTTATGAAGATGAACATAGGCATATTGGCACATGTAGATGCTGGAAAGACAACGATTACAGAGCAAATGTTATATACATGTGGCGTCATAAATGAAATTGGTAGAGTGGACAACGGCAATACGACCACTGATGGGATGGCACTCGAAAAAGAGCGCGGGATTACAATTAGACAGGCCACTGTAACCATGAATTATAAAGCGCATAAGATTAATCTGCTGGACACCCCTGGTCACGTTGATTTTATCTCTGAGGTGGAGCGTTCACTCAGCGTACTCGATGCTGCGATACTTGCGATATCAGCAAAGGAAGGCGTTCAAGCACAGACGAAGGTGATTTTTAATGCATTGAAGAAGATGGGCATCCCAGTGATCATCATGATTAACAAGGTCGATCGAATGGGAGTTGATCTTTCAGATATAAGGACACAGATTAAAGAAGAGCTGTCAGACGCCCTCTATCTGGTGAATGCTGTGAACGATGAAGGCGAGAGGCATGCCAGTTTAAGGGCGCTAGATGAAGCTGAGCTAGGTAGTAATATCGAGACCTTGGCGCTGTTAGATGATGGTGTATTTGAAGCATGGTCAAGCGATACCGTAATGACATCAGCGATGCTTTCTGGAAAAGCTAAGACGTATTTCAACCAAAATAAGCTTTTTCCGGTTTTAAATGGCTCCGCTTTACTTGGACTAGGGATAGAGCCGCTACTTGAGTTACTTTCAGAGTGGGTGGAACCCGTGATACAGGAAGAGCTTTCGGGAATCGTCTACAAGGTCGATCGAGACAGTCATGGGAATAGACGCTGCTTTACACGCCTTTTCGGAGGCACTCTTGTTTTAAGAGAATCTTATCCGGTGTATGGCGAGGAGAGAGCGTATAAAATCCTTAAAATGGATGGGTTATTCGGTATCAAACCTAGAAGACAAGACGCCGCTGTCGCAGGCGATGTGGTGGTCCTTTATACGGACGCTTTAAACGTTGGCGACGTTCTAGGTGAGCTACCTTTGGACCGGCAGCTGGTGCATATCGCGTCACCGACATTAAGAGCAAGAGTTGTGGCTGAGGATTTGGCAATCAGACGTGCGGTTTGCGATGCTCTAACACAGCTTACGGATGAAGATCCCTTTTTAGGGTTTGAGATCCATCCTGAGACAGAAGCGATAGAGCTAAAGCTGTTTGGTATGGTTCAAAAGGAAATTATCGAACAGCTTTTGGTTGAGCGATTTGAGATCAACACTCAGATTTTAGAACCGGAAATCGTTTATCGCTCTAGTATTAAAAACACCACTGAGGCATGTCTTTACATGTACACAGCGGATAACCTTTTACCGGCGACAGTGGGCTTGGTGATTGAACCTTTAAAGGTCGGTGAAGGGATTGTTTACGAAACCGAAGTGTCATTTGGCGATCTTAAAAAACCTTTTCAAAATGCAGTTAGAGAGGGTTGTATCTTTGGACTTAAAAAAGGGATGAATCAGCTAGAGGTAACCGATGTCAAGGTGAGATTTGTCTATTCAGAGTTTAATAGTGTTGATAGTACGCCCTCTGATTTTAGAAAAGTAGCCGGTCAGGTGGTTCAAATCGCGCTAGGTAAAGCGGATGGCGTTAAGCTTGAACCGATAAATCAATACGAGTTGATAATTCCGCAGCTTTTAATCGGTAGGGCAATCGCAGATATCTTAAGGATGAGAGGCAGCTTTGAGGAACCGATGATTAAAGGTGAAATGGCGGTTATAAAAGGCATTTTACCACTTGAGACTTGCCAATATTATGAGGTTGAACTATCAGATTATACCAGTGGTAAGGGCATCATTTCTTATCAGGCGGGAGGTTATCAGATTGCGCCTGAACAAATTGTATAAAATATAATTTTAAATGATGCAAGTTGACTCAATTTCATTTATAATAGGAGAGTATCTTATACTTAGAGAATAAAGGAAATGAAATTGGAGGAATCGGTATGTTACCATTTGCAATTATTAGTATCACTTTAGCGCTTGTATTTTATACCATAGGGGTATGGGGTGAGCGCTTAAAAGGCACTCTGACTAAGACACATTTAACGATATTTTGGATAGGATTATTATTTGATACGATTGGTACCACACTTATGAGTCAAATCGCTGGAGATGGCTTTAAGCTTAACTTTCATGGTATTACAGGCTTAATTGCAATCGTTTTAATGCTGTTCCATGCATTGTGGGCAACCGTGGTTTTAGTTAAAAATGACACTAGAGCTAAGGCGAATTTTCACAAATTTAGCCTTGTTGTCTGGTTAATTTGGTTGATTCCGTATGTTTCAGGCGCAGTGTTTGGAATGGCTAGATAGGTATATTGTTTGAGTTAAAAGGCAGGTTGGTTACGAGACTTGTTCCATTTTGCTTACTGGGTTTAAGTTAATTCTTAATTTGTGGAACTTTGATGCTTTTTTTTCGTCTTAATACTATGTCAATCAAAACGGAAGATCAATTAGGAGGAGACATATGATTAAGAAAATGAAATTAAAACCTGTATATACGATGATGTTAGTTCTGGTATTCGTATTTGCTTTAACTGCGTGTGGTACAGCTAAGGATACTGCAACAACTGAGAATAACACGCCTGATATGACCATTGAAGATCCAAATCTACTAACCAGTGAGCCAGTTGATGAAGAAACTACTGAAGAGGACACAACCGCAGGTGGCATTATGATCAATCCTGAAGAGTTATTTGAATCTAAATTAACATTAACTGAAGACGGTGAAATTTTAAAAATTAATTTTGAGTTTACAAACATTGGTTCTGAGGACCTTTCATTGACCTATATGTCAGGTCAAAGATTTGACTATCAAATTTTAGATGCATCAGGTGAGACGGTATTAACCTGGTCGGCAAATAAGAGCTTTATCGAGATGATTTCAGAGGTACCAATGGCTGCAGGTGAAACCATCACTTATACTGACGACTTTGATTACAGCGATATGATGGGTGGTAAAATACCAGCAGGTAATTATACACTTAAATTCTTTACAAGCTTCTCAATTGATGAGCAGCTGATTACACTTGAAGCAGCTGAAGCATTAACAGTAAAATAACAAAGGCTATGCTTGGGAATATTAAACCTAATAAATTGCTTTTGAATCGACCTTAAGAATCCTATGACCTTTCATATAGGATTCTTTTTTTTAGCAAACGGTCAATTTAGTTAGCCTTTGTTTTAAAAAGTTCTTTCAATAAACTGTTAATATTTGTATAATAAAGTAACCGTTAAATACGGAATACATACTAGGGGGAAAATATGGAACAAAATGTAACAAGAGATGAGTATGGCAACAAGCAAGAAAAATGGCAGGCACATGATTCGTCAAATTCAGGTGTGGTTAGCCTAAAGGAGTGGATCATCACATTGCTCATAATGATGATTCCAATCGTTAACATCGTTATGGTCTTTGTTTGGGCATTTGGTGGTGGAACAAATCCAAGTAAATCGAATTATTTTAAAGCGACTATTATTGTCGGTATTGCAGGTATAGTTTTATGGTTCTTATTTGTTGGCGCATTTTTGGCACCAATTTTTAATTCATTGTATTAAGTAAAAAGCTTGTATTTATGTGAATGCACATAGATACAAGCTTTTGTTTTATTTAGACATACTATCTAAAAACCAGAGGTTTTTATCATAACCGGTAATATGGTCTTCCACCATGTTAATCTCCTTAACTAGAATTTTTATACGTTAAGAACGTTTCTCATTTACTAAATTATATGATATACTATAAAAAACAAAAAGAGTCAAATTTGTTACTAAAAGATAAGCTGACTAACAGGTAGGAGAACAAAATGAAACCACAGACAACAATGACGGAAGGCTTTAAGCTTATTCATGATATTTTTAGATTGAGATGGATCCCTGAGATTATTTCAACTATTGGAGAAGGCTATCACGGCTATAATGAAATTTTATCTCAAATCGATTTTTTGAGTAACACAGAACTTAATAGAAAGCTCAAAGTATTGCTTGAGCGAAACGTTATCGATAAAAAGGAATCAGAGGGCTATTATTTAAATGAGTTTGGTGAGGATCTACATCATATTTTTAAGCATTTTTCAGATATGAGTGATAAGTACCTTACTTAAAGGAGGCAGGGTCTTGGACGCAATCAGTGTACGAGCTTCGATTTTTTAAAATAAAAATCGGAGGAAAAAATGGAAAATAATATAAAACTAAATAAGAACAGATTATTGTACACGCTATTAGCGACACAAGCCGTGTCTATTATTGGTACGAGAATGACGGGGGTAGCACTCGGCATTTGGGTGTTTCAAAGAACTGGGCACACAACTGATCTTTTACTGATTCCGTTCTTTGCTGAAATGCCGCAACTTTTGTTTGGGCATTATTTAGGTGCGCTCATCGATCGATTTAGAAGAAAATGGGTACTAGTCCTATCTGATTTTGGACAAGCCTTGGGGACATGGGGATTGATCCTGCTCATACTTTTGGGAGTGTTCCAAATCTGGCAGCTCTATGTTATTGTATTTCTTCAAGGTTTCTTTTCAGCAATTCAGTCACCAGCCGCTGATGCCACATTGACATTTTTAACTGATGAATCTAATCGTGCTAGAGTAAATGGCTTAAAGGAGATGCTTTTTCCAACTGCAAGTATCATTGCACCGGTTATCGCGGGTATTGTCTATGTGAATTTTGGAATACAAGGTGTGGTTACAATTGATCTGTTCTCATTTCTAATAGGGTCACTGGTGGTAATTTTTATGAGATTTCCTGAAATTCCAGTCGCTCTTGAAGATACAATTAGTGAGGGAATGAAGGTAGGGGTTAGATATCTACTAGGCTCGAAGGCGTTAATTGGCATAATCGTTTATGTTGCTGTAATTAACTTTTTGCTGAATGGACCACTAGAGCTTGTGATTCCATATGTTTTATCAATTACAGGTAACGAACTGATACTTTCAGTCATAATGGCCATCATGAGTGGGGCTGCCTTTTTAGGAGGGCTTTTAGTAACTATTTTTGGTCTACCGAAAAACAAAAATAGATTGATTACACTTATGATGTCTTTAACAGGGTTATCTATGATCGGATTTGGAATTTCAAGACAAGTGCTCCTTTTAGGGCTTTTTCTAGTTTTATGTATGATTCCCTTACCTGTACTCAATGCAGTTTTCAGAACGATATTACAGGATACTGTCCCAAAGCATCTTCAAGGACGCGTTTTCTCTATCGCGTATCAGGTGGCTTATGGCTTAGCACCCTTATCATTTATAGTCGTGGGACCTTTGGTCGATCAGATTCTTGAGCCCACAATGTTGAGGGGAAGCATGGGACTTATATCGCAATTGTTTGGTGATCAGGCTGGTTCAGGAATGGGATTGTTACTTGGCTTTGCGGGAGGGATAATCGTAGTTGTAACCCTTGTTTTTCACTACCGAACCAAAATAGAAGGATAATACAAGCACATATTCATTCAATTCTAAAGGACTTTGGAAGCCTCAAGTATAAACTTGAGGCTTTTATATTTTATAAGCCATGCGAGCTTGATAAATAAGCCTTTTTACTTAGAAGGAATCATGTACTAAAATCAGAACATAATTTGATTGTAATTTAAAGCATCAAAAATTGTTGACAACAAGTAAATAGTCTGATAAATTAATGTTAAACAATGTTCATATATGATGAACAATAAACATTGAAAACCGAAAGGAGATTAGCATGTCTGAAAAAACGTCAGAATTTATAATAGAAAATGGTATAGTTACCATTTGTCGTAAATTATATGGCGAAGATCTTCTAAATCTTGCAAAAGCACTTTATGAAGGTGGAATTAAGCTAATAGAGGTAACCTTTGATCAAAGTGATGCAGATTGTATCAAGAAAACATCTGATGCGATAGCGATGCTAGTAGCAAATCTAGGAGATAAGATGCTGTTTGGAGCAGGTACTGTTCTCACCTTAGATCAGGTCAAAGCAGCTGCTGATGCGGGAGCAACTTATATTATCTCACCAAATGTTGATCCAGCAATTATTCGTTATACCAAAGAGCTGGGTTTAACTTCAATACCGGGTGCGATGACCCCTACAGAAATCGTAAACGCACATCAATATGGCGCCGATATCGTTAAAGTTTTTCCAGCAGGCTATCTCGGAATCAAATATGTGAAAGACATTAAGGGTCCGATCAGTCACATTCCTTTGTTGGCTGCAGGCGGAATCAATGAAGAAAATATTGGCGAGTTTTTTAGCTCAGGCTATTTAGGCTTTGGCGTAAGTGGTCGTTTAACTGAAGGTAAACTGATTAAAGAAAAGAACTTTCAAGAATTTACTGAAAGAGCAAAAGCATTTGTAAAAGCTTTAAAGGAAGCGTAGTTGGAGGCAGGATGAAAAAAGTAGTTTGTTTTGGTGAAATTATGTTAAGGCTTGGAACTGAGGGTTACTTAAGATTTTTACAAGCTGATAAAATGATGGTAAATTACACAGGTGCTGAGGCAAATGTCGCTGTTGCACTTGCACAATTCGGTATGCAAACTGAGGTCGTGACAAAATTACCAGATAACGATATATCAAAGGCTGCGATTGCAACCATGAAGAAGTTTGGTGCAGGAGTTGATCACATCGCTTTAGGTGGTGAAAGAATCGGCGTGTACTATATAGAAAAAGGCGCATCACAAAGAGCGTCAAAAGTCATTTACGATCGTAAGAATACAGCAATCTCAGAATCAAATCGTGAGGATTTTAACTGGGAATTGATTTTAGAAGGTGCAGATGCTTTTATCTTTACAGGGATAACAGCAGCACTAGGTAAAAATTTGCCTGCAATTATAGAAGATGCCTGTAAAGTGGCTAAGAAAAAAGGGGTACTCGTTTTCTGTGACCTTAACTATAGAAAGAATCTATGGACGCCGGAACAAGCGCAGTCAGTAATGAAAGAGCTGGTTAAAAATGTAGATATACTTATCGGTAATGAAGAGGATACTGAAAAGGTGCTTGGCATAAAAGCGGGCGAATCTGACGTCACACAGGGTGACTTGGATTTTGATTCTTATTCAAAGGTTGCAAAGCTATTAAGCGATACCTATGGCTTTAAATATGTTGCAACTACGTTGAGAAAAAGTATTTCTGCCTCTGACAACAAATGGTCTGGGCTTCTTTATCAAAAAGGTGAAACCTTCCATTCAAAAGAGTATGATATTAGAATTGTCGATCGTGTCGGAGGCGGAGATTCTTTTGCATCTGGACTGATATATGCCATACTTAATCAGTATGATCCTCAAAAATCGGTAGAGTTTGCAGTTGCTGCATCTTGCTTAAAGCACAGCATCGAGCTTGACTTCAACCTGGTTACTGTGGATGAAATCACTAGCTTAATGAATGGTGATGGTTCAGGAAGGGTTCAAAGATGATGAAGCCACTTTTAGAAATTAGTAAGACTGGCATTCTCCCCACAGTCTCATTCAAAGATGTTGAGTCAGCAGTCAAGACCGTAAAGGCTCTTGAACTGCATGGCATCAACGTTATCGAAATCATGCTGAGGTCGAATGCTTCTATAGATGCCATAAAAGCAATCAAGGATCATTATCCTGATTTCATAGTTGGCGCTGGTACCATTAAGTCCATTGAGGATGTTGAACGTACACTTGAAGCCGGTGCTTCATTCTTCGTATTACCTTATTGGGATGAAGCCGTTGTCAATTATTGTCTTGAAAAGAATTTACCAGTCGTACCGGCTGTATCAAGTGCCAAAGAAATCGCTTTAGCTGAGAAACTTGGATTAGAGTGTGTCAAGTTTTTCCCTGCAGAGCCATTAGGTGGTACAAGCGCTCTTGAGTTATATTCTGGTGCATTTAAGACCATGAAGTTTATTCCGACTGGTGGCATAACACAGGATAATTTTAAATCGTATTTGAATTTACCTTGCGTTTCTGCAGTAGGTGGTGGCTTTATGCTCGATAAGTCTGCACTAGAGAACAATGATTATATTGCTGTAACTGAGTCAATAGGTCAAACCATTTTAAAGCAGTTCAATTTTAGAACAAAGCACGTTGGAATTAATATGGATTCAGAAAGTGATGCTTTTTCACTAGCGGGTCAGATGGCATCTTTATTCGGAAAAACGATAAGGAATGGTAGCAAATCTGTCATGGTTGGTAGTGATGTTGAGGTCATGAAGTTTAATTACCATGGTGATAAGGGTCATATTGGCATCGCATCTGATGATGTAGATAGAGCTTACCATTACCTCTCTAAAAGAGGCGTGATTTTTATAGAAGATACAATCGCCTATGATTCTCATGGTAAAATAAAGGTTGCCTATTTAAAAGAGTCCTACGGTGGGTTTGCAATTCATTTGATGAGGTGAAAACGATGAAAAAGTTAAAGGGTGTAATTACTGCTATGACAACGTGCTTTGATGAAAACGATCAAGTTGATGTCAGTGGCATGCAAGAGTTGACAGAGTTTTTAATAGAGAGTGGTGTCAATTGTCTATATCCATGTGGGACGACTGGAGAAATGCACTTGCTATCAGTAGAAGAAAGAAAGCTTATAGCAGAAACCGTTGTGAACGCAGCAGCGGGTCGTGTTACGGTTTACATTCAGGTTGGTGCAATGACAACGAAGGATACCATAGAGCTTGCAAAACATGCCTTTGAAATTGGGGCAGATGGTATCGGTGTAGTCACACCAAGCTATTTCCATGTGAATGATGAAGCAATGATAGATTATTTTCTAGAGGTAGCATCGAGCGTGCCGGATCATTTTCCAGTTTATTTGTATGGCATACCGCAATGTGCAGGCAATGACATTAGCGCTTATGTTGCAGAGTCATGTGCAAAGCGTTCAAAAAACATTATTGGTATCAAATATAGTTATCAAGATATGCACAAAATTTGTGAGTATCTGAAGGTCAATAACGGTGATTTTTCAGTTGTCGTTGGACTGGATCGATTATTTTTGTCTTCGTTGGCGATTGGCTGTGATGGGACAGTATCTGGCGTTTCTTGTCCTATGCCAGAACCATTTGTCAATGTATATAGAGCTTTTTTAAGAGGGGATTTTGAAACCGCTAAACGTTGGCATAACATTGCGCACGATGTTGTTGTCGATTTGAAAGCAGGATCAGACATGAGCATTTTCAAACATGCGTTGGATGTAAGAGGTTTAAAGGGGGGATTTATGAGGAAACCACTGAAAACCATCGATGAAAATGAAAAAGAGCATTACACAGAAGTGGTGCAAAAGCACTTAGGAGTATTTAATCAAATAAAATAGGTGGAGGTTAACATGTCAAAGAGAGTTTTAAGTTTAGTTCTAGGATTAATTTTGATTATGGGTTTATTTGCAGGTTGTTCAGCTGGTAAGGACGAGTTTCCTAATAAAATTATTACCATCGTCGTTCCATATTCTCCAGGTGGTGCATCAGATACAGTTGCGAGACTTTATGCACAAGAGCTTGAGAAAGCAATCGGTACTTCAATTGTCGTTACGAATAAAACAGGTGCATCAGGAGCAGTTGGTCTTGAAGCCGTTAAAAATAGCAAGGCAGATGGCTATACGATAGCTTATATGCCTGTAGAATCTACAATGATCAAATCTTTAGGCTTAACAGATATTACAAGTGACGATTTCACTTTTATCGGTAGAGCAATGACAATTCCTGCTGCAGTTACTGTAAGAAGTGATGCACCTTGGAATACTTTAGAAGAGTTCTTAACCTATGCGAAGGAGCATCCAGGTGAGGTTCAAGTTGGAAACTCTGGTACAGGTTCAATCTGGCACATTTCGGCGGCATTATTAGAAGATAATTCTGGTGCACAATTTACACATGTACCATTTGATGGTGCAGCACCAGCAATTGCAGCTTTAATGGGCGACAATATTCAAGCGGTAACCGTAAGTCCATCAGAAGTTCAATCTGGCGTTGAAAGTGGCGACTTTAAAGTGTTGGCAGTATTAGGAGAAGAGAGATCTTCAATCCTTCCTGATATTCCTACAGCTAAGGAGCTTGGCATCGATGTAGTCGCACAAGGCTGGGGCGCATTTGCGGTTCCTAAAGATACACCTGCCGATGTCGTTAAAATTTTAGAGGACGCATCAAAAACCGCTCTTAACAGTGACAATATTAAAAACCTATTAGCTGAAAGAGGCTTTGAGCATGCTTATATGAGCGGCTCAGACATGGATAGCTATGCAAAAGAGCAATTGGATAAATTTTCTGAGTTGATTCCGAAGTTAGGTATTGTACAATAGACTTATAAGTGAATAAGTTTAATCATTCAGTGTGGAAGGGTGATTCTTGGAATCATCCTTTCAGCTGTATGTCTATCTTTAAAATCTTATTCATAGAAGAAATTTGAGAACAAAGGAGCCAAATATGTATAAAAAGAACATGATTTCCAGTATCTTATTTATCATTTTAGGTGGGTTGTTTATGAAACCTTCACTAGATTTAGGTTTGACCTCGACAACCTCGGATGGTGTCCCAGGAGCTGGTTTTTTTCCTTTCTTTATGGGTCTAGGCATCGTAATTTTAGGATTAATTTTATTCATCACTGCATTAATACAACAAAAGAAACTGACAGAGCCTCAAGAAAAAACCGTCGTAAATCGTGAGAATGTACGTAATGCTATCGTGATGACGTTTATCATATTGGTCTATATTCTTCTGTGGAAGCTGGTCGGTTATTATTTAGCGACATTTATCGCGGCATTTTGCGTCAATTGGTACTTTAAAAGAAGCTGGATTTTCACAATTGGTTTTTCTGCTGTTTTTGTCCTATTGATTTATGCGATATTTACCGCTGGCCTTAAAATTCAGTTTGTCATGTAAGGAGGATCATTATGGAATGGGCAGCAGCTTTTGACCAAGTGTTACATTTAAATGTTATGTTTTACCTTTTAGTCGGTGCTATTATTGGAACCGTGGTTGGTGCGTTACCAGGCTTATCGGCAACAATGGCGATCGCAATCTTGACACCGCTTACATTCTGGCTTTCGCCAAATGAAGGGTTTGCTATGCTAATTGGCGTATGGAACTCAGCCATCTTTGCTGGAGGCATCTCTGCAATTTTAGTTAATACACCTGGAACACCAGCTTCAATTATGCAGTCCTTAGATGGTTACAAAATGTATACCAAAGGGCAGGGTGGACTTGCGCTGGGGATCAACGTTATTTATTCTGTTTTTGGTGGTGTCTTTAGTACCCTAATGCTAATGTTTTTCTCGTTTCCTATTGCCAGATTTGCGATTAAATTCGGCCCGACGGAATACTTCGCAGTTGCACTTTTGGGAATGTCAATGATGATAGCAGTTTCAGAAAAATCGATTTTAAAAGGGTTAATAGTAGGATTAGCAGGGGTTTTAGTCTCTACTATAGGACTAGATCCTATACTTGCTGTTAAACGATTTACCTTTGGTAGTACAGATCTTATAGCTGGCGTAACGTTTTTACCTGTTATGATCGGTATGTTCGGAATTGGTGAGGTACTTAATCAAATCTACGAGCGAGATAAAGCAGTGGAAGCAGTTGAAGAAGCACAAAAGAAACAAAATCTCAAGCTAGGTAGGGTTTTACCTACTAAAAAGCAGTTTTTAAGCTTGATTCGTCCTACGGTTATCGCAGGTGCTATCGGCAGCTTTATCGGTGCAGTTCCAGCAGCAGGAGGCGATATTGCTTCTATCATCGTCTGGGGTCAATCTAAGAAAATGTCTAAGCATCCTGAGGAATATGGAGAGGGCTCAATTGAAGGGCTTGCTGCAGCTTCAACAGCTAATAATGCCGTACTGGGCGGGGCGCTGACGACTATGCTGACGCTCGGTATTCCAGGCGATGCAGTAAGTGCAATTTTGATTGGATCTTTAATGATGTACGGGATGCAGCCAGGACCAAAAATGTTTACAGAAAATAGCAGTTTTGTCGCAACAATTATTTTATTGATGCTTTTGGCAAATGTTGTTATACTATTCCTAGGGCTTGCAACTGCAAAGGCTTCAGCTAAAGTTCTCAATGTTAAGAAAGAAACCGTTTGGGTTGCGGTTACACTTTTTTGTATCGTAGGTGCATTTTCACTTAATAACAGTGTATTTGATGTAATGATTATGCTAGCAGCAGGAATATTAGGCTTTTTATTTAAAAGAGGTGGATTTGTTCCAGGTCCATTTATCCTTGGTTTACTTTTAGGAAGCTTGTTAGAAGCCAACATGAGACGTGCTCTTGTGATGTCCCGTGGTAGCTATGCAATTTTCTTCACTAGACCGATCACATTGGTCATTTTTATATTCATTACCATTTCACTAGTTTATCCAACATTAAAGAGTCAACTTTCAAAGAGAAAAAAAGCAGCTTAAAATTTAACGAAAGGCAGTGTATTGAATGAGTAAGAAAGATACTGTAGAAGTGTGGAAAATTAATACAATAATTAAAGCGACAGGTATCTTGAAATTATTTACAGGTAAGAATCCTAACTGGTCGTATAATCAATTGGTTCAAGAGACGAAAATGCCTAAAAGTACGCTGTCAAATCTACTCAAAACGCTCGAGTTTACAAGATTACTTGAAAAAGATGAGCATACGCAGCTCTATCATCTAGGTCTTGAGATTTTAGAAATGAGCTACAGTGCTCGAAAAGCATTTAATATCATCGAAACGGCGATGCCTTTTTTAGATGATTTACAGCAACGTACAGGTGAAATCGTTTATTTCTGTGTACCAAAGGATGGAAAGGTGCTATACCTTGAGGCAAGCTATCCAGCAAGTAAAAGCGTCGCTTACTCAGTAACGGGAAAAACACTGAATATGCACTGTACGGGAGTTGGAAAGGCAATGCTTTCTAAGCTTTCCTCCGATGAAGTAAAAACAATTGTAGATTATTACGGACTTCCCAAATACACTTCAACAACGATAACCAGCTACGAGGGTTTGGTTGATGAGCTTGAAGCCATTAGAAAAAGAGGCTTTGCTATCGATAATGGCGAGGAAGCCTACGGTGTTAGATGTATCGCAGTACCCATTGTAAATGGCGATCGCGTTATTGGCGCTGTAAGTATTTCAGGTTCTACCTTGAGTATGAAGGATGAAAAGTTCGATGAGTATGCACCGATGCTGATGGAAGTTGCAAATACTTTGGCACGTAGTGCAGATAAGTTTCCTGAGTCAAATATTTTGCCTCCAGAAAGAGAATAGACTCATTTAATACCACAATAATAAATCCTGTTGATCAGAAATGAAATTTGAATTCATTTTCGGTTCAACAGGATTTTATTTTTTGAATTTTATAGTTGAGATAGCCGGCCATTATGATCAGCGATGCACCTATAAAAGCGACAAAGTCAGGTGTCTCATGCCATAAGATCAAGCCCCAGAGCAGAGAAAACACAATTTCAATGTAGTTATAAATAGAAAGCTCAGAAGCGGGGGCATATTTATAGGCATTTGTCATAAATAACTGTGCAGTCAAAGCAAATGCACCGATTGCAAGCAAGCTTAGCCCTTCTGTTAATGAGGGTATTTCAAAGCCCTCGAGTATCATAAATGGTATTAGTACTATACTTGAGAACAAGCAAAAATAAAATACAATCACTGTAGATTTATCATATTGGGTTAATCGCCTTATAACGGTATAGGCTGCGCCAGAGCAAACCGCGGAAGCCACAGCGATCAGAGCAGGAAAAATCTGAAAGTCAAATGATGGCTTTATAACCAAAAGTGCGCCAAGAAGACCAAGTAAAATGATCCACACCTGTCCCTTTAAGTAGGGCTCTTTTATAAATACCAATGCGAAAACCACCACGAAAATGGGAGATAATTTATTGAGAATTACCGCATCTGCCAGTGGTAAAAGGGAAAGAGCAGAATAATAAAAACCGACTCCAGCGAGTCCAAAAAAGGCTCTTAAAAACATTAATTTAGGGGCATTTATGACGAATGGAACCTTATTGCGAAGCATCGTTACTGAGATTGCCAAAAGACCCACAAAGTTTCTAAAGAATACCTTCTCAGATAGTGGTAAATTGGGTACGCTTTTCACAGCAAGCGCCATTAATGAGAAGAAAAATGCGGATGTGAGTATATAGACGATGCCTCTTTTTTTCATAGCGCTCCTGCGGTTAATTAAATGTAGTAATAGGGTTGGCTTTGATAATTGCCTCAACTTCTTCATAGCCCTTCAGATATGAGAAATTATACCTTGGCGGTAAAGCAAACACATAGCTATCGTTTTCTGCAAGCTGTGTCGGAGGGATAGGTGCTGCACTTACTGTGAATATCTCAGACTCAACCTTCTGCCACTGTTCCTTTGTAAAAACTAAAATCGGAAAGTCCTGTGTAGGGTCTGACTCTGTCCATTCTGGATGACGTAGGATGATTTCAGGACCATTTTCATTTGCATCTGTAGGTTCGCTCACCCAAGTAGCATCGACCACACTAAAGCCATCCCAGCTCTCTGGTAATGCAACGCTGATGCCATATTGCTCATTGGTATATACGACAGAATCTGATAACGCAATCTCATTTGTCGAGGTTATGGCGGTTGATTCTGTAGTTTCTGTTAGATCGGTCGCTCCAGTAGCTTCGGTGATTTCCTTTTCAGTTGATTCAGTTGTTTGAACGGTTGATCGTCCATCTGTACTACAAGCTGTAAGAGCAAGCACTGTGGTCAGTACGAGTCCGAGTTGTAGGATTAATTTGTAGGCCTTCATAATATCACTCCTTTAATATTTTGTTTGTACGTGTGATATTATAAATTTTATACCGAAATTATGAATAAATTTTGAATTTAAGATTATTCTTTAAAGTCTATTTAATCTTACCACAATTAGCCAAGGAAAACACCCAGTAGGATTGCAGCGAGCACCAACAGTGGCGCAGGGACTTTTTTTGTAGCCAGTAAAACGACGGTAAATAATGTGACAGCGAGGTTAATCGGCGTAAAGCCACTTTTTTGCATCAATATGATTGATGCAACGGCAATTAGCCCACCAGCAACGGCGTTGATACCTCTAAGTGATATTTTTATTCCCTTAATAGCTTTAAGCTGTTCCCAGATAGGATAGATAAAGTAGATTAAAAGGAGGCCGGGTAAAAAGATACCGATACCGCTGATGATGGCTCCTAGAACCTGTATGAGCCAGCCGTGACCTCTGGCAGCCATACCACCAGCATATGCACTAAAGCTAAACATAGGACCAGGTAAGCCTTGAACAAGACCGTAGCCGGTCAAGAATTCTGCATTTGTCATGTATTGATAGCCATCGACGAGTTCACTGTGCATCACTGGAACTACGACCTGACCTCCGCCAAATACTAGGTAGCCATATCGATAAAAGCTTTCAAATAAATGAACGAGAACGTGGTCAACCGTTAAAGTCAATAGTATACTAACCATTGCAATCCCAATAAAAGCTATAAAGTATCCCCATTTTGGAGTAAGCCTAACACGTTCGAATAATTGGTCTTCTCCAGATGCAATAACACTGATAATACCCCCAACTACTAAAACGGTTGGAAAGATCCATGGGGATCTTATAAGGTAGGTGATTATAGCACTTGATACAAAGAGGAAAATCGTCAATTTATCAGTTACAACCTTTTTCCCAATTCGATATGCAGCCAAAATGATAAAACCAACCGCCATTGGTCCAATATACTTTAAGAGGTCATCTGAGATATTTCTAGCTCCTAAGAACTGGTATAAAAAGGACAAAAGCGTCATTAAGGAGATAACCGGTAAAGCCCATACCAGCATAGTTAGAAGTGCTAATAGGGGGCCACCAGTTTTATAGCCAATAGAAACGATCGTTTGTGTACTGGTTGGACCGGGAAGTATGCTACAAAGTGCAATTAACTCAACCAGCTCTTCTTCAGTTAAATACTTCTTTTTAATGACCATCTGGTCTGTAAATACGCCATAATGCGCTTCTGGTCCACCATAAGCGCCCAATGAGCAGATAAATACATCCTTTAGAAAAGTGCCTTTATTTAATTTTGTGCTCATAAAATCTCCTTGATAATTTTTAATATTATTTTGTAATTATTTCAAAATCCATATACAATTAGAAATATAAATGATATAAATAGTCGATATCTAAAGTCGATAACGTAATACGATATCAATAATATACCCTAAAGGAGATGCTTTATGCAAGAAAAAATTATGAGGAAGCTTTTTTTAGGTTTTATACAAATTCATATTCTACATCATGCTAAAAAGGAAGCCATCTATGGTAGTTGGATGCTCGATGAGCTTGCAGAGCACGGTTATGATATCAGCCCAGGCTCGCTTTATCCCATTTTGCACGATATGGAAAAGGGTGGCCTATTAGAAGTCTCTGAAAAGGTAGTGGAGGGTAAAATAAGAAAATACTATACAACCACCGGTTCGGGAGAAGCCGTGCTGTTGGAAGCGCGAAACAGAGCATTTGAGCTCTTTAAGGAAATAGAATCCTAATTCATAAATGTGGTTTGACGAGGTAAGATAGAAGTGTTATAATTTCTAAATGAGAATTAATATCACTAAAGCATATATAGAGAGGACTAATATGAGTTGTGCATGTGCAAGTAAGCCAAGACATTGGCTAAGACTTGAAAACGTCAGTCAGGATTCTGATGAAACTTTCTCTTTTGATTTCAGTAGCGAAGAGGAAATAAGCTGGAAAGAGGGCGATAGCTCAAAGATTTTTTTGATGGTTTCAGGAACGGAGCAAGGGAAAAAATTTTCTCATGCCACTCTACCTTCAGAAAGAATAATTAGGTTTACGACGAGAGTCCGTAAGGATAAAAGTGCATATAAGGCAGCCCTATCAGAGCTGAATTTAGGGCAATGGCTTGAAATTTCTATGCCTGAGGGTCAGTTCGCACTCAGGAGAGACAATAGACCAATCTTCCTTTTGTCTAATGGTGTTGGTATCGCAGCTACTAGAGCATTGGTAAAGGCATTTGAAAAGGATCAGACTATGATCCCTGAGTTGATTCAAATAAATGTTGATTCAAATTCGGCTATTTACAAAGATGAGTTTATTAAGCTTGAGGATGAACTAAGCACTTTTAAATCAAAGTATCTAAAGCATAGAGGTGAGTTTTATGAGCACCTTGATTATGAACTACAGGAAGCTTTTATGAGATTCATTCAAGAACCATTGTTTTATGTGGTCGGTAGTGATGCATTTGTAAGCGATACGATCGTTCATTTGGAAATGGTAGGTATAGAACCAGAATCCATTATCACTGATGGTCACAAGTCTGGTGGCACCTGTGGCTGTAGCAGTGATGCTGGCTGTGGCTGTGGCGCTAATCTTGTGACAAATTTCATGACCTTCTAAATGGAAAAAATCAATGCTCATTGGGATAGCTCAGTGAGCATTTTTTTTACTACAATCATACATACTTGATTACTATCAAGTCATATGGTTTAACCTTACAAAAATGTTCGTTTGGCGTAAGACAAGGCTATGGCTGATTAAACGGCTATCAATTAAGATGGTAGTATGAGGTGATTTCAATGTATATAAATCGTATCTTTATTAAAAAGGGCTTAAGAATTTTGGGTGTATTTGTTGGGTTGGTATTTGCATTGGCGATAATTGTGTCTTTACCAACGATTGTACGAGGCTATGATATGTATAAAAATGCAATTTCGAGTGAACCCATTGAAATCAAAGTGATGACTATTAAATCAGATGAAAACTATTTGAGGCTATCTGAAATTCCTAAAGAATATACTGAGGCGCTCATTGACTCTGAGGATCAACGTTTTTATTCCCATATTGGGATTGATTTTCAATCCACCTTTAGAGCTGTTTTGGAGAACATTAAAGCAAAAAGCTATGTTCAAGGTGGAAGTACCATCACACAGCAGCTTGCTAAGAATATGTATTTCACCTTTGAAAAAAGGCTAGATCGAAAGGTAGCTGAGCTATTGGTTGCCTTTAAATTAGAGCAGACATTTTCGAAGGATGATATTCTAGAGCTCTATTGTAACGTCACCTACATGGGGAATGGCTGCTATGGCATCAATGAAGCCTCTCGTTATTATTTTGATAAAGCACCAGATGAATTGACTCAGGAAGAGATTGAGCAGCTGGTACAGACGATTAAAAATCCCGGTTATAGAAATCCAAACAGCTTAAGTGAAGATGGAACACTCTAAATGAAGAAGATTGTGAGAAGTAAAAAGATGATCATAGGAATAGTTATATTAAGCATGGTGACGCTATTTGTTCTTTTGGGATTAGATCAATCGCTTAAAATAGTGACGTATAATGTTACGACAAATAAAATTAATAATGAAGTGAAGATTGCAGTCATTACGGATCTACATTCGTGTGTTTATGGTGAAAATCAAATTGAGCTTCTCAGTGCTTTAGAAAGTGAATCACCCGACTTAGTGCTTTTAGGCGGTGATATCTTTGATGATCGAATGTCGCATGATGGTGCGATTGCTTTATTAAAAGGCATTCAAAACCGATATCCGAGCTATTATGTAACGGGCAATCATGAGATATGGAGTGGCGAACAAGCAGCCATTAAACGACTTGTAAAAGCCTATGGCATCACAGTTCTAGAAGGTGAAAAAAAAGAAGTAGAAGTCAATGGCAATAAGATTACAGTAACTGGCATTGACGATCCGTCGATAAATCAAATCGCTTCAGAATTTGAAAATCAGTCCCACCAGATCATTAAAGCGCAAGAGACAACATCAGATTCATATAATGTCTTGTTGATTCATAGACCCTTACATGCACTGACCTATTTAGATGGTAGCTATGATATCGCTGTTTCGGGGCACGCTCATGGTGGGCAGTGGCGATTGCCTTTTTTGATTAACGGATTACTCGCACCTGATGAGGGATTTTTCCCCAAATACGCTGGTGGGCGATACGGTATTGGTGATCGTACATTAATTGTCAGCCGTGGGTTAGCGAGAGAGTCTACCAGAATTCCTAGGCTCTATAATCAACCTGAGTTGGTATTCATAAATCTCACATCGAAATAAATATTTATGCAAAATATTGAAAAATTATCAAAAAGCATTTGACAGACGATTTGGATTGGCGTATTATGCATATAATATCTTTTTTAAATAGGAGTTAATTATGAAACTTTCGACTTTATCAATTACAACTAGGTACCATCATCATCACAGCTAGAGTTTGTGTCCACCGTGGATGCAAGCTCTGTTCGTGCTTGTGTCTGCGTACTTAGATATTAACCGTGCGTAGACTTCGGTCAACGCACGGTTTTTTTATATTCTAAATTGCAAATATGCTAAAATTATGTGGTTAATAAGCGATATTTATTATCTTCAAATGTTAAAAAATACAAAATAAGGGTGAAAATGTATGAAGGTTATTGAAAAGAAATTGATTGAACTAGGTTATCAAAAAATTGAGACACCATTGCTGAGTGATTTCAATCAAACTAGAATTTACCTCAGTGAAGTTGAACAAAAAAATGCAATTAAAGTGACTTCACCAGATGGTAGAGTATTGAATTTAAGATGTGATTCGACTCTGGCTATGGTTTTATCAAAGACAAATAAAATTGAGCAAAATATCTACTATTTTGAACCCAACTATAATTATGACTTTGAAAAAAATCAAATGAATGAGGTCTATCAAATTGGGATAGAAAATGCTAAGTTTGGCATTGCTAAGTTGGAACAAAATAATGCTGAGTTAGCATATGGCTTGGAATCATTAGAGCTTGCGATTACATTACTTAAGGAAAAGGAACGTTCCAATCTACTCGTGGAAGTGTCCAATGAAGCCTTATTTATGGAAGTCTTAGACGATTTAAGTTTAGGAGAAGAAGAGAAGGAGAAACTATTGTATTTTATCAAGAGACGAAACGCAAAAGAAATTAGAATTTGCCTTGAACAGAGTGCAGTTTCAATAAATGTCATCGAAGTCTTAGTAAAATTGACAAGCCATCCGATTCAACTTGATCTCGTTTTAAGTATGATTGAAAACATTACGATATTTAACAAACTGACACAATGGTTAGAAGTCATTAGTCAAAGAATAGGGAACGATTTGCTGTTTGAGGGATTACCAGATGCAAGTAAGCCATACTACAGTGGACTAAGCTATCGCATCTACGATAAGGAAAATCACCTGTTAAGTGTAAGTGGTGGCTGCTACTATTTTGAAGCCTTTGAGGTTGCAGGATGTGGCTTTACGATTCCAATGGAGGTGATATCATGCTAAGAGTTGCTATTGCAAAGGGGCGAATTTTAGATGAATCTAAGTCAATCCTATCGAAGTGTTCTTTTGATCTCAACCAAGTTTATCATTCAAGGCAGCTTAGATTTTACAATGGTGACGCAACCATGGAACTCATCTTACTAAAGGCGGCAGATATTCCGCTTTATGTTGAGCTTGGTGCTGTAGACGTTGGTATCGTTGGTAAGGATACAGTTATTGAAAATGATAGATCGGTATATGAGGTAGGTGAGCTTAGCTATGCACTTTGTACGCTGTGTTTGGCTGGGCCAGTAGATGCCCCCGCGTTATCTGATGGGGTTAAGGTTGCAACGAAATATCCAACCTTGGCAAAACGATTTTTAAATGAAAAAAAAATAAATCCTGTGATTTTATCTTTGTCAGGCAGTGTGGAAATTGCACCACTGATTTCGCTTTCAGATTATATCGTTGATATCGTTCAAACGGGGGATACCTTAAGAGAGAATGGCCTTAAGGTTTATGAAAGCTATTTAAAAATTAAACCGCTTATCATTTCAAACCAAGTGAGCTTTCGTACAAAATCTGCTGAAATACAGTCATTTATAAAACTATGTGAGGAGAAATAAAGCGATGAAAATCATACAAACAGATAGGCTTAATGAATTAATGACTGAACTGAGCTTTAGAAGAGAATCTCAACTGGATCAGGATGAGAGTACCATAAAAAACATATTAACTAATGTGCGAAAGAAGGGTGATGAAGCAGTTAAGTCTTATACATTACAGTTTGATGGACTCGATATTAATTGTCCAAGAATTCCAACGAATCAATTAAAAATAGCATATGAGAGTCAATCAGATGATTTTATCGATGCAATGAAAACGGCAATTCAAAATATTAAAAGATTTCATGAAATGCAAGCTTCTCAAAGCTATGAAATAAAGGACGAATCAAAATTTATGGGCCAGAGAGTATTACCGATAAGACGTGTTGGGCTTTATGTGCCAGGTGGTGAAGCGCTATATCCATCTACCTTGCTCATGAATGTCATTCCAGCTCAAATAGCAGGCGTTAATCAAATCGCCATATTTACACCCCCTCAAGCATCTGAAGAAGCATTAAACTCGGTGTTGGCGGCAGCCTATCTTTTGGGAGTAGAAGAGGTTTATCAAATAGGTGGTGTACAAGCAATTGCGGTAATGACATATGGTACGCAAAGCATTGAAAGAGTAGATAAAATCTTCGGACCGGGCAACCAATACGTGACTTTAGCTAAGAAAATGGTTTTCGGTGAGGTCGGGATCGATATGCTGGCAGGGCCGAGTGAAATCCTAGTATTATCGGATGAAACGATAGACTCAGAAATTGTCGCGTCAGACCTCTTGTCTCAACTTGAGCACGACACTTCTGCAATGGCGATTTTGTTAACTAAAAGTGAAGCAAATGGCAAACGCGTCGTTGAAGCGTTAAAGAGACAAATTGAATCGTTGACAAATCCCAGCATTGCGGAACAGTCCTTTGAAAAGGGACTATTTGTTTACTTATATGATTCACTTGATCAAGCGATTACAATCATCAATGCTATTGGACCAGAGCACTTGGAACTGCTAGTAGAAAACGCGAATGATGTGTTTGAGAGATTTATAAATGCCGGAACGATCTTTATCGGTGCAACGACACCTGAAGCACTTGGGGATTACTTGGCTGGACCAAATCATACTTTGCCGACAAACGGCAATTCAAGATTTAGTTCTTCACTTGGCGTATATGATTTCCAGAAAAGAGTCAATTATTTAAATTATACAAAAGAGGCATTAGATAGAGAGGCAAGTCAGGTAATAAAATTTGCGGAGATGGAGGGGCTAGAAGCACATGCAAATGCGATTAGAAGAAGAAATGGCAATTAAATTAGATGCAAATGAGGCGGATGAATCACTGTGGGATTATAGTGAGCTATGGCAAATAGGTGAACTTTTAAAAGGAATGAATCGATATCCTGATCCTTATAATATCAAGTTCAAAGAAAAGTTAATCAATCGTATTTCACGTAAAGAAGGACTGACGTTTACTGTAGATCAAATGATTATTGGCAATGGTTCTGATGAGCTAATTAAGCTCGTCATGGAGAGTTTTTTCACAGCTAAAAAGTTATCTTTTGCTGCGGATCCAGCTTTTTCAGAATATGAACGTTTAACGAGAATCGTGGGTGGCAATATTGAAAAGCTTGTCTTCGATAATTTATTAATTGATGTTCCTGAATTTATATCTGAAATAAAAAAGGTCAATCCAGACGTCGTATTCTTTACAAATCCACAAAATCCAACGGGACAAATCTTTAATCTAGATGAAATTGAGAGTGTGGTTTCAGCTGTGCAAGGGATGGTTGTAATTGATGAAGCCTATATTGAATTTTCAAGTGAAAGCGCGTTGGGTTTGGTGTCGAAGTACGATAATCTAATCGTTATTAGAACTTTGTCAAAGGCGTTTGGATTGGCTGGCCTTAGACTGGGCTACGCAATTTCTAATGCGAAAAACATAGATAAGATGAATGAAAATAAGTTGGCGTATAACATATCGTGTTTATCAGAGACCGTAGGCATTTATGCACTAGATTATGAGACAAGAATTGAAAACTACATCGATCAAGTGATAAAAGTCCGAGATCTGGCAGTGGCACAACTAGATGAGATGCAAGAATTAGAAGTTTATCGAAGTAGTGCAAATTTTGTGTTATTTACATTTGATGAATGGGAAAAGTATCAAAGCTTCAAAAATAGAGTTACAAAGACTCCGATTCGTTTGCGTTTTTTTGATGATGGTCCAGAAAAATTAAAAAGGTCTGTTCGAATCACAATCACCAATCTTGAATCCTATGAGGCTTTTTACAAGATTTTAAAGGAGTGCTGAAGCGATGAGAGTTGAAGTAAACCGCAAAACAAAAGAAACGGATATCCAGTTAGCTTTGAGCCTAATAGAATTGGGTGAAAAAGATCAGTCCAACAAGATTGAGATAGAATCAAATGGTGGACCATCCATTGAATCGATCGGCTTATTTAGTCATTTTCTGAACGCTTTTTTATTTTATGCAGGTTTGAAAGTTGAACTAAAAGTCGTTGGCGATCTTTGGGTAGATGCACACCATACCATTGAGGATATAGGCATCTGCATCGGACAAGCCTTTAGAAAACTGTATTTGGAAGTAGGTAGCTTCGAGCGATTTTCTGAATGTCTTTTACCAATGGATGAAGCATTAGTAAGAACTGCTCTAGACATAAGTGGCAGACCTTTTCTGTATATGGGTGGTTTCGAATCAAATACACTGAGTAATATTGAACAAAGCTATCTGGAATTTTGGAATGCCTTTGTCAGAGAAAGTCGTATTTGCTTACATGTGGATGTCCTAAGGGGCACCAATCGACACCATTTGTTTGAAGGGGTGTACAAATCTGTCGGCAGGTGTATCAAACGTGCGTTGGTTACTCAAACCAATATTCAAAGTACAAAGGGTGTCATATGATTATAGGAATTGTAAATTATGGGTTAGGTAATATAAGAAGTATTAAAAATGCCTTGAGCGAATATAAGGTAATACTCGTTGATAACGAGGAGAGTCTTTTGACTGTAGATGTTTTAATTTTACCCGGTGTGGGTGCGTTTGGATTTGCTATGGAAAATCTTAGATCACTTGGGCTTGTAGATGCCATTAGAGGCTTTGCGAAATCGGGTAAAAGACTCATCGGGATTTGCCTCGGTATGCAGCTTTTGTATGAAAGTAGCTTTGAACACGGCGAGTTTGAAGGCCTGGGCATATTAAAGGGAAAGGTTATTGAACTGCCCAATACAGAAGTTATCCCACATATGGGGTGGAATCGATTGACGGTAGCCCAACCAAGTGAGGGGCTTTACACCAATCAATACATGTACTTTGTGCATTCCTACTATGTAGTTGAAGAGGATGAAAACCAAATCGTTGCAAGTACCTTCTATGGTGCAAAGATTCCCGCAATCGTAAAAAAAGACAATATCATTGGATTTCAAGGACATCCCGAAAAAAGTGGTAACGAGGGGCAACAGTGGTTGAAAATGGCGGTTGAAGGAAAGCTATAGTCAGTTAGAAATCACAAAATAAAATACTAAAATAGTAGAAAAGTGAAATTTAGGAGAAAGGCAAATGAAGCCATTAAACATAGAGATTATACCTGCAATCGACCTTAAGGGTGGCAACGTAGTGCGTTTAAAGCAAGGCAATTATTCTGACGAAACCCTTTATGATTCAACGCCACAGGCTTTCATAGATCAGTGGTTAGAAATGGGTGTAAAAAGGTTGCATATTGTTGATTTGGATGCGGCGGTAAATGGGCAAAGTTCAATAGAAAATACGAATAGCATTGAGGCAATTGCAAGTCGATATAAGAATCAGCTAAAAATTCAAGTGGGCGGTGGTATTAGAGATGAAGCAACCCTCCAAAAATACTTCGATTTAGGGGCAGAAAAGGTAATCATTGGCACTTTGTTTTTTAAAGATTTTGAGCTTTATGAGCAATTGTTTAATACCTACGGCGAAAAGATCATCCTTGCCTTGGATACGAATAACGGTTACGTGTGTCATAGCGGTTGGCAAACCAGTTCAAACGAAAAACTAATGCGTGTTTTAGAACAATATCGTGCAGTGTTACCCGTAGAGGTAATGGTGACCGATATACAAAAAGATGGTATGCTCGAAGGTCCGAATTTTGAATTGATGTCACAGCTCGTTGCATTTGGCAAAAACAACAGGATTAATTTCATCGCTTCTGGTGGTATTAGTTGCTCGGCAGATATTGAAAAACTGGATTCGCTTTCAGTAAAGTCAGTGATTGTTGGAAAAGCACTATTGGAAAGGAAAATTGTATGAGTGATTTAGCAAAACGAATTATTCCGTGTTTGGATATCGTCAATGGAAATGTAGCGAAAGGGATAAAATTTGAAGCGGTTAAAGCAATTGGGGATCCAATTGAACTAGCGGTTTATTATCAAAATGAAGGCGCAGACGAGCTCGTCTTTTATGACATCAATGCGACAGTCGAGATGCGATCAACGTTTATCAATCTTGTAGAACGAATCGCCGAAACGATAAAAATCCCATTCACCGTCGGTGGTGGTATAAGAACGGTAGACGATATTTACAATGCGCTTTTAAGTGGTGCAGATAAGGTTTCAGTCAATTCGGCAGCGATTCTAAATCCTGAAATCATCTATCAAGGAGCCAAAAGATTTGGCAATCAATGTATGGTTGCTTCTATGGATGTGAGAAAGCTTGGAGAAGAATACTTTGTCTATACTCATGGTGGCAAAAACAGAACGACTTATAACGCTATCGACTGGGCGAAAAGATGTGAAACGCTTGGCGCTGGCGAACTTGTGATCAATGCCATCGATCAAGACGGCGTTAAAAAGGGTTATGATTTAGCCTTGATGCAACAAATTAGAGAAGTGGTAAACATCCCAATTATTGCTTCAGGAGGCGCAGGTAATATGAAAGACTTTGAAGATTTGTTTGAGCTAGATGCAGCAGATGGTGCTATTGCGGCAAGTATTTTCCACTATAAGACACTTGCGATTCCAAGTTTAAAATCGAGGCTTAGTAGAAGTGGCATCGTTATAAGAGAGGTGATGTAAAAGATGCAAGAGAAACAAGAGGCACAAGAGATGCGAGAAAATCAAAAATTGCAAGTAACGAATGATATAAGCGAAAGAAAATTGAGTTTATCTGATATTGAAATAACAGATCGTTTGAAATGGTCTAGCGATGGGCTGATCCCTTGTATTGTCGTAGATCAAAGCTCCAAACAGGTATTAATGCTTGCTTATATGAACTCTGATGCTTTAAGCCAAACGTTAGACACGAATGTAATGACCTTTTATTCAAGATCACGAGCAGAGTTGTGGGTGAAGGGCAAAACCTCAGGGAATACTCAGAAGTTAGTAAGTCTTTCAACTGACTGTGATAGAGATACACTAATCGCCTATGTGACCCCTGAAGGTCCAGCCTGTCATACGGGTGCCGTCTCTTGCTTTGAGACACATGAAGACATCTATTGCAGTCAAGAAAATTTATCAGAGAGTTTACCGAATAATGATTCATATAGTATGCCTACTTTTTTATATGAACTAGAGTCTGTTATAAAGGAGCGTTACAACGAGAGAAAAGAAGGGTCATATACAACCTATCTATTTAATAGTGGTGTTGATAAAATACTAAAAAAAGTAGGCGAGGAAGCCTCAGAAGTCATTATTGCAGCTAAAAATATCGAAAAAGGGTCTAAGGAACTAATCAGTGAAGTAGCCGATTTAACTTATCATGTTATGACGCTTCTCGTACAGACCGGTGTGTCAGTTTCATCTGTTTTAGAGGAGCTTAAACATAGGCATAAAGTGTAAAAATGTTTAAAATGCTTACTTTTTGGTATATATAGTTATGTCATTATATTAAATAGAACCGTAAAAGTAAGGAGTTAACTATGCAAAAGACAATCTTCGTATCAAATCGATTGCCTGTCACCTTGAAAAAAGAAGATGGGCATATTTCATATCATATGAGTATTGGTGGACTGGCGACCGGTTTAAAGAGCTATCACGAAAGCTCTTCGGCCTTATGGGCGGGATGGACGGGGCTACCTTCAGAAGAACTGGGAGCAGAGGATCACAAAGTCATAAATGAGAAATTGATTGAGGCATATAAATGTATTCCTGTCTCACTCAGTCAAAATGAGATTGATCAATACTATTTTGGATTTTCTAATAGCACCATATGGCCACTTTTCCATTACTTCAATAATTATGTTTCACACAATCAGTCACAGTGGGAAGCCTATAAAGCAGTCAATGTTAAATTTTATGAAACCATTAAGCCATATATCAATGAGGGTGATGTTATATGGATTCACGATTACCAGCTGATGATGCTACCAGGGTTGATACGTGAAAATCATCCAAATGTAAAAATAGGCTTCTTTTTACACATTCCATTTCCTTCATATGAAATATTTAGAACGGTTATGTGGCGTGAGGCTATATTAAAGGGAATTTTAGGCGCTGATTTAATTGGCTTTCATACCTATGATTATGTTAGACATTTTCTTTCGAGTGCGAGAAGGTTATTGGGTTGTGAGCATCATTTGAATCAAATCACATATGATGAGCGATATATTCGAGTCGATGTTTTTCCAATGGGTATCGATTATGATTTTTTCACAAAACAATTTAACGATGAAGAATATGATCGTAAAATTTCAGAAATTGAAGCGTCACTTTATAGTCAAAAGATGATTCTTTCTATCGATCGATTGGACTATACGAAGGGTATACCTGAACGGATAAAAGCTTTTAGAAGATTTTTAGAGCTTAACTCTGAATATATGGGCAAGGTTAGATTAACCTTGATCGTTGCCCCATCAAGAGAGGCAGTTGATAGCTATAAAGAGCTTCTAAAAGAGATACAGATTCTTGTAAGTGAAACCAATGGCGAGCTTGGAACCATTAATTGGCAGCCGATTATCTTTTTCTTTCAAGCTTTTTCACAAAAAGAGCTAATCGCATTTTATCGTAAAGCGGATTTACTTTTAGTTACGCCTATCAGAGATGGTATGAACCTAGTGGTTAAAGAATATATTGCTGCACGCACTGATCTTAAAGGGATGGTAGTGATAAGTGAAACGGCAGGCGCTGCCAGCGAGCTTGGCGAGTATTTTATCGTCAATCCAAATGATATTGATGAAATAGCATCTGCGATTAAGGATGCATTGGAAATGTTGCCAGCTGATAGAATAACGATAAACAAAACCATGCATAAAAGGTTGAAACGCTATAATGTCAAGTTTTGGGCTGAAGAGTTTATGAATACACTTACTTCAATTGATCCTGATCCAATTCTACCATTGACGCAAATTGATCTTGATAAAAACGATGAGACAATTTTATCTAGCTATCAAAATTGTAAAAAGCGACTGATATTACTAGATTACGATGGCACTCTAGTGGGCTTTAAATCGATTCCTGAAAAAGCGAAGCCAGACAAGGAGCTGAAGCTGCTATTAGAAAAATTAGCACAGGACGAAAAAAACACAGTTGTAATCGTTTCGGGCAGAGATCATATTACACTAGAAAAATGGTTAGGAGAGCTAAAGCTCAACTTGGTCGCCACTCATGGACTTTGGATTAAGGAAATTGACAAAGAGTGGGAGATGTCACTGACCTTAAACAATGAATGGAAAAACTCGATTTATCATGTTATGGAGGTGTACGCTGACCGTATGCCAGGCTCTATTATAGAAGAAAAGGATTATTCGCTAGCCTTTCATTATCGACTATGTGATCCCGATCTTGTGACGACAAAGCTTCATGAGGTGAGAGAAGCGCTCACAGCGATGACACATTCAATGACCATTGGTGTTCAAGAAGGAAATAAGGTATTAGAAGTTAAAGACAAGCGTGTCAATAAAGGATATGGTGCTTCGATTTTCTTAAAAAACCCTGAGTATGATTTCATAATGAGTATCGGAGATGATATTACTGATGAAGATTTGTTTGAAGTTTTAAAGGATTCACATTATAGTATAAAGGTAGGGCTTGGAAATTCAAAAGCAAGATACCGTTTGCGGTCATGGCAATCCGTAAGAAAATTACTGTCCAAGCTTTCAAACACAGAAAGGAATGAAATATGACAAGTCATTTATACGAAGCAATTGATTTTGCAAATATTGGATTTTCAAAGGCTGAGACCTGTATGGTAACAGAGCCAAATCACAGTAATATTTTTGGTAATGTTCATGGTGGCGAGCTGATGCGCTTAATGGATAATATCGCTGGAATTGCTGCAGCCAAGCACGCCAAGGGAATGGTCGTTACTGCAAGAGTAGATGAGCTTGAATTTCACCGAGCGGTCAAAATAGGGGAGCTTGTAACCTGTGTAGGTCAGCTTGCATATGTAGGAAAAGCATCCATGCAAGTGTTGGTTACAGTCTCTGTTTTAGATGTACACAGTGCAAAAGATCCTGAGGTAGCATTAACCGCTTTTTTTACAATGGTGCATCTTGAGGATCAAAAACCTGCGATGGTTGAGCCTTTAATTCCTAAAAATGGAGCTGAAGAATTTCTTTATAATTTAGGAAAGCAAAAGTATGAAGAAATAAAGCAGAAAAAGCAAAATAATGTGAAAAAATAATAAATTTTAATGATTTACAGGTATGTATTGAAGTGCTTTAAATGATATAATCATCATAGGCACTTCAATTTTTTTTTGAAACTTTTATATATCAAAATCCGTCTAAATGGTTGTAAGGTTAAGAAAGACTATTCAACTACACTGTAAACGGTTAACAAGACAAAAATATTCACTTTAGGAGTCTCAGATGCTTTTTTCCAGCATTTCATTCATATATTATTTCTTGCCAATTAGCATGGCTTTTTATCTGCTTACACCAAAGCGTTTTAAAAATATAACTTTGTTGCTTGTGAGCTTGTTATTTTATTTTTTAGGTGAACCTGTTTATACCCTACTACTTGTTTTCTCGTCAGTATCCGATTACCTACATAGTCTATACATAGAGAAGCACAGAGGTGAAAAAAAGGCAAAATATGCATTGATATCCTCTATTGTTATTAATTTAGGGGCTTTGGGTTTTTTCAAATATATTGATTTTTTCATCACAATAATCAATCAGATTTTGAAGGTGCAAATCCCAGTTTTAGGAGTCCCTTTACCGATTGGTATTAGCTTTTTTACATTTCAGACAATGAGCTATACCATCGATGTATATAGGGGTGAGGTTAAGGCTGAGCGTAGCTTTTTAAGCCTAGCGACGTTTGTATGTCTATTTCCACAATTAATTGCTGGGCCTATTGTCAGATATTCTGATATCGCTTCTGAGCTTAAGCACCGTGTAACCGATCTAAGCAAAACAGCTGAAGGCGTTCAAAGATTTGTCATTGGACTTTCTAAAAAGGTACTTTTGGCAAATGGTTTTGGTGAATTTTGCATTTTATACCGTGGCGCAGAACAACCGAGTGTTCTTTTCCATTGGATGTATGCCATTGCTTTTACGATGCAGATCTATTTTGATTTTTCAGGATACAGTGATATGGCAATTGGTATGGGAAAAATGCTTGGATTTACATTCCCTGAAAACTTTAACTATCCCTATGTTTCAAAATCAATTACAGAATTTTGGCGTCGTTGGCATATGAGTCTCAGTAAATGGTTTAGAGATTATGTTTATATCCCTCTAGGGGGCAATAGAGTCACTAAAGTGAAATGGATTCGAAACATAATGACCGTATGGCTGCTAACTGGGCTATGGCATGGTGCTGCACTTAATTTTGTCGTATGGGGTGGCTTTTTCGGTACCCTTTTGCTTCTTGAAAAATTTATTTATGGAAGGCAGCTAGAGCGATTACCAGCTATTGTTAAACACATCTATGTTATGTTTTTAGTTACGGTAAGCTTTGTTATCTTTAATGCGGATACAATGCGAATAGCCATGAGTGATTTGGCTGGAATGTTTGGTATATCTGATTTACAATACGGCCTACCATTAATCACAAATGAGTCCTTATATTATTTTAAAAGCTATGGCCTGCTATTTGTTTTTGGTTTTGTAGGTGCAACACCATTGGTAAAAAATGTCGTTTTACAATTTAAAGCTTTATCGGGAAAGACCTCTAAGTCTACAACGCTTGCTTTTAGTGGCTTTTTATCATTATTTATGATAGAGTCCGTTGGAAGTATTGTATTGCTTTTAATTAGTACTGCAAATTTAATCAGTGGTTCGTTCAATCCCTTTTTATACTTTAGATTTTAGGAGGCGATATGAGAGCGAATCAATCCTCAATAAATAAAATTACGGTGGTATTATTCTTTATCATTTTATTTTTGATTAGTGTAAGTCAGCTAATACTACCAGATAAAGAAATTTCTCAGGCCGAGCGAAGACGTCTTGAGCAAATGCCTAAAGTAACTTCGAATGCCATTATGGAAAGAGAATTAACCGATAAGCTTGAAAAATATCTACTCGATCAGTTTCCTGCTAGAGACCAGTTCTTAAAATCAGATGCATTTGTTAAACAAGTGGTTTTTCAAAGACAGGACATCGGTGGTGTCTATCAATATAAGACTTATTTGAGCAAGGTATTATTTCCTGAAAAGACTAATGATATAGCTTACATCACTAACAAAATTAATACCATATGTGAAACCTATCTCAGTGGTATGCCAATTTTTATGACGATGGTGCCTGATAAAGGTTATTTTACAGCTGATAGAAGTGGGAAACCCCATATAGATTATGATGCTTTTGAATCAGAGCTAAAGTCTAAGCTAAATACAAGTTTAAAATATGTTTCACTACTTGACTCACTTCACCTTGAGGATTATTACAAAACTGACGCTCATTGGCGCCAAGAGGCACTTGAGCCTGTGGTCAAAGTATTAAACAAGGAGATGTCAAATCCTACTACTGAAAATTCAATAGTTTATGACAATTTGGGTGAGTTTAAAGGTGTTTATTATGATAAGCTTTTTAACACCACTGAACCTGATCAATTAATTACAGTAAAAGTACCTGGTTGGGAAACCGCTATCGTGACCTATGCAGATGAAAAAAAAGTAGCAGCGATTTATAGGCTGGATATGCTAGACCACTTAGATCGATATGACACCTTTTTAGGTGGGCCACAATCTTTGGTTTATATAGAAAATGATGCCGCTCAAACCGATAAGGAACTCGTAATGTTCAGAGATTCATTTGGGAGTAGTATTGCTCCTTGGTTCATTCAAACCTATAAAAAAATTACTTTAATTGATCTTAGGTATGTGGATGTTGATAAACTAAATCAATATGTTTCATTTTCAAATCAAGATATCTTATTTCTTTACAATACGACGGTATTAAATAACAAAATCAACTTTAAATAGGTGGTCAGATATGAAACATGTCACAATAAAGGTTATGTTGTTAGTGGTTGCAGTCATTATAAATGGCTATGTTATCTATAGACTTGAGGTAGACCGACAAACCGATTACGCATATGAGGCGAGTACAAAGGTTTTAAGTGGTGATTTAGCAAATGGACAGTTTGAGGCATTACCATCCGAAGCTTCAACAGAGCCAACGGATGTTGAGCCAGTAATAAGTGATGCCCTGGTTTCTTTAATTCAAAGCGAGCCAAATGTTGCAGATTTAACCAATGAAAACAAATTTTACGAAGAAGAAATTGCTTTAGCGCTTGAAGAAGCTCGACAAGCAGAATTAGAAAAGGCGTTGGCCTATGACTACAGTCAACCGGTTAAAAGTGCTTCTGTAGTGGGGGATGATTATTTTTCGGATGCAGTTTTTGTGGGAAATTCAAGAACTGAAGGCTTTATGCTTTATTCTGGGCTAAAAAATGTTAAATCCTTTACTTACATTGGTCTTAAAGTAGATACGATTCAATCCTCTCGAGTTGCAAAGCTAAATGGTGAAAAAGTGACCATAATGGAAGCTTTAAAATACAATAAGTTTAGTAAGCTCTATATAATGCTAGGTATGAACGAGCTTGGTTGGGCTTTCCCAGAAAAATTCAAGGAGGAGTATGGCAAAGTAATTGACCAGATTAAGCTTGATCACCCTGATGCCATTATTTATATTCAATCTATACTGCCAGTAAGTAAAGAAAAGGCTATTAATGATCCAATATACAACAACCAGAATATAGACAAATTTAACGTGCTAGTAAAAGAACTAGCGATAGAAAAGGAGGTCTATTATTTGGATGTTGCTAGTGCAGTAATGGATAGTGAAGGTTTTTTGCCGGATGGCGCATCCTTTGATGGAGTACATCTTAAACCTGATTATTGTAAGGTTTGGTTGGCTTATTTAAAAGCACATACAGTAGAAAGTCAGAAAATTGATGTGGTTGCAGGTGAAAATATTGCAGAAAAATTGAAAGTAAGGGATTAGGTGATGATAGATGTTCAGAATTGCTCGTAAAATGATAATATTGTGCTTAATAGTAATATTGGTGTTGAGCGGTTGTTCCACTAAAAAGTTGGATTTTGATATGCAAAATGTTGTTGAGGCACTATCGACTAAATCGTATTTTGGCACTGATTTTTATGAGGTTGAAGGTTCAGCTTTAGTTCAAATGTATGGTATTGAGGTGGAAAATGTAGATGCAATTGGCTTTGCAGGTAGCGGTGGCGTTGCAGATGAGCTATCTATTTTTAATGTAGAAAATGAAGCCGATGCGGATACCATACTACAAATAGCGCAGGATCGAATTGCAGAACGGATTGAAGCTTATAAAAGCTACAAGCCAGATGAAGTTTTTAAGCTTGAGCATGCTTATGTTGAAAAATTTGGAACGTTTATCGTTGTGGGTGTCTGCTCAGATGCTGATGCATTTAAAAAAGATTTAGATGCGGTTATTTATAAGTAAAGTTAACTCCTGAATTTGCAAAATATGCATTCAGGAGTTTTTTATTACGTTGAAGCCAGTAGCGGACAACTTGATTGACCCATTTTATTTTGGGTATCTAAATAATTATGTCAAACTATTTACAATAAAGTCACACTGTTAATCAATGGACCAAACGATTAATTAATAGGTGAAATCGTTATTTATTAGGAGGTTTTAATGAATTATAATCAAATTTATATAGGCGGCGAATGGGTTTACTCAGATTCTCCTGCCATGATAGAGGTAGAAAATCCAGCAACTCGACAAATAATTGGGAAGGTGCCCGCTGGAAATGCAAAAGATGTGGATCGAGCTGTATTAAGTGCAAAGGCTGCTTTTGAAGCATGGTCTGAAACGACTCTTGAAGAAAGAATCGTCACTTTGAGAAAAGTTTATGATCATTTTGCGGCTAAAAAGGAGCAACTGATTCAGATGGAAGTCGCTGAATTAGGTCAGCCGATTAGATGGGCTGAAAGAGCACATGTTATTGGTCCGTTGGCGCGTTTTGATAATTATATTAAGCTTATTCAAGACTATCCTTTTGAAGAAAAATTAAAACATGCGACGGTTCGCCGCGAACCTATAGGGGTCATCGGGTGTATCACACCTTGGAACTATCCACTTGGACAGGTGATGCAAAAAATTGTCCCAGCTTTACTAACGGGTAATACAGTAGTATTAAAGCCTTCACAAATGACGCCGCTTTCTGCGATGGTCCTAGCTGAATCCTTTCATGAAGCTGGTGTTCCTGCTGGTGTGTTCAATCTAGTGACAGGTCGTGGTGCAGAGGTTGGTAATGCATTGGCTTTACATCCAGATGTACAAATGATCTCATTTACTGGATCGACAACTGGCGGTAGAGAAGTGGGTAAGCTTGCTCTTGAGACAATTAAAAAGATCGCTTTAGAGCTTGGTGGCAAATCACCACTTATTGTACTTCCGGATGCTGATATATCTCTTGCAGTGGGTACGGTTATAAGCTCTTGCTTCGATAATACAGGTCAGACCTGTGCAGCATTAACGCGTATGATCATCCCAAAAGCGGATAAAGAAAAAATAGAGTCGTTGATCATCGAACGCTCAAAGGCATATACGGTAGGTGATCCAACACTTGTGGACACCAAGGTGGGTCCTCTTGCAAGTGCAAAGCAGTATAAAAAGGTCAGCAAGTATATTGAAATCGGTATAGAAGAAGGGGCTAAGTTGATTGTGGGTGAAATGCCTGTTCCATATGAAGCTCTTGGTGATAACGGCTACTATGTGAAGCCAACTGTTTTTACAGATGTTGAAAATCATATGAAGATTGCTCAAGAGGAAATCTTCGGACCAGTCATCTCACTGATCGCCTATGATACAGTGGAAGACGCTATACGCATAGCGAATGATGTGCCATATGGTTTATCAGGTGCGGTTATCGGCCCATTGGATTTGGCCAATGAGGTGGCGACCAAAATAAAAACCGGATCGGTTTATGTCAATGATGGCAAAAGAGACATCAATGCGCCGTTTGGCGGTTATAAACAATCCGGTATAGGTAGAGAGGGTGGCATACAAGGGATTGAGGAATTCTTGGAGATAAAGTCAATCTTCAATGAACCACAGCCTGAAAAGCTATAAATAAGTTTTTTAGAACGATAACCATTCAGAGATTTCTGATAGTGGTATCGTTCTTTTTTTATACGCATGCAGTAACAATCTAGCATTATCAAATTCATACGTGCAGGTAACCAGTGTTAAAAGGCTTAAATCCTCTGGTAATTCTAACGGGTCATCGAAAATGGAATTGCGTTTAAAATGCTTTGCATATTCCACGAGTTCTCCTGGGTCGAGGTTAAAACTGAGGTAGTAATTATATGCAGAGACACGCTGTACGGCAAACAACTCATAGAGGACCGCTTCTCTAGAGGTAACGATCACGACGTATCTGTGATGGTTATAAAAGTCCTCGTCCTTATACTGATGCAAATCGTGGAACATGGTCCCTTTAAACAAATAGTGACCGTAGATAGCATTGTGCGTGTCATATAGGTTGGGTGAATTTTTATAGTCTAAATAGATTGAACCATCCATATCTGGGCTGTTTTTATAATCGTATCTTAGGTAGTAATCGTTGTCTTTGCCCTGCACCAATGGATAATCGATATTTGTTCCCGGAACTTTAAACCAACCGATAAAATCGGGGGACTCTTTCATGTATTCGGAAAAAGTCGTACTAAAATAGGTATCAAAGCCAAGATTATCATCTTCTGGTGTGGCATAGAGCGGTAAATTAGTTGTGGTGTCAGTGTTAGTTTTGTTATCAGAAGTACCAGTTGACTCTGCAGAAGTTTCAGTTGACTCAGTATTAGTTGAATCCGTAGTGTCTGTAGTATCTGTAATTGATCCTGATGGTATCTCTGTTATAGAACCGTTTTCGGAACCTTCAACGGCTGTATCAGCGTCTTGTGAGGTGGATGGCGAAGGCACGTCCTTTCCACAAGAAATAAGGAGTAGCGACAGAGCAAAAATGAAGATGGAGAGCATAAGAAAACGGAGGCATTTATTGAACATATGGACCTTCTTTCAATCAAATGTGATATAGTATAAGTGGATCAAAACGCGAGGAGGTACAGGATGCAACAAGTTATGCTGGAACCAGGTGATTTACTAGATAACCGCGGTTGTCTTATCCAAAGCGGTTATTCGACTCAGCTCATTAAGAAATATCAAAGGAAACGCATTAAAGCACCTTTTTTTAAGATTAAAGAGTGGGATTATTATTTGATCTATAACGATGCTTATGGTATCGCTGTAACGGTAGCGGATAATAGCTATATGGGACTTCTCAGCGTCTCGTTACTTGATTTTACGAACAAAACAGAAACGACAAAAACCAAAATTTTACCGTTTACATTTGGAAAACTGAATATGCCCGAAGCCTCATATGAGGGCGAGGTGCTCTATCAAAAAGGCGATATGGCATTTAAGTTTACGCACGGTTTTGGTAAACGAAATATTTTTGTGAGCTTCCCAAATTTTAAGGATAAAAGCAAACTTGAGATATCTATAGATTTGACGCATGCACTAGAGGATTCTATGGTGATTGCAACGCCTTTTCCTGAGAACAAGCATGCCTTTTATTATAATCAAAAAATAACAGCGATGCCTGCAGAGGGTGTGGCGAAACTAGGCAACGAAATCATCACATTCCGAAAAACCAATGCCCTTGGACTTCTAGACTGGGGGCGTGGGGTTTGGACCTATAAAAACACTTGGTATTGGAGTGCCGCTCAAGGCTTTATTGGCGATGATGTGATTAGTTTTAATCTAGGCTATGGCTTTGGTGACACCTCAAAGGCGACTGAAAATATGTTCTTTATCAATGGCAAAGCATTTAAACTGACCGATATCGATTTTAAAATTCCAATGACGCCAGAAGGGGAAGACTATTTAAGACCTTGGCTAATGACTTCCTCCGATGGCACTTTTGAAGCGTTATTTACACCGATATTAGATCGACAGGCCTTGATTTCACTTGGAGTTTTAGCAAGTGATCAGCATCAGGTGTTTGGGTATTTTGATGGCTTTGCTCTAATAGGTGACGCAAAAGAAAAGGTTGAATTTAAACACTTTTTAGGCTTTGCAGAAAAGGTTTATAATAAATGGTAGTATTGATTTATACCCATAATATGATTAAGTCACACAGTTCATAGATAGTAAATGAAGATTTCGGGTATAGCTTTAGTGAAGAGATTGAAAGGAGCTATATATGAATCAAACCCTGACAAATGTCTATAAAGTAAAGTCAAATTACGATTTAACCGAATCTCATGAGAGATTAATTGAAACGCTGAAGCAAGTTGGATTTGGCGTTTTATGGGAACTGAATTTTAAGGATAAGCTGCGTGAAAAGGGATTAGCGTATAACGAAGATTTTTTAGTAATGGAGGTCTGTAATCCAGCAAAAGCAAAGGTTGTTTTGGAAGCCGAAATAGATATGGGCTTCATGCTGCCTTGTAAAGTCGGGATTCACACTGAAAACGGAAGCTGCTTCATGGGCCTTATGAAACCGTCCAGCATGGTATCCAATGAGTCATTGACTTCCCTTGCTAAAGAAGTAGAGGACGCATTAATCCTAGCCATCGATGGTGCCGCAAAATAATCAATCCATTTATACAAAAGATGAAAATTCATCATAATTTTTTTACAATTAGCCACCTTGACGCTAGGCGATGAGGTGGTATAATTATTTTAAGAGTTAGCACTCAATGTGGCAGAGTGCTAACAAGAAAAAGGAGTGATGAATTATGAATGTAGAAAAAATGACTAAGAAAACGATAGAAAGCATTGAAAACGCACAGAGACTGGCAATAAAGTTCAGCCATTCGCAAATCGATATGACGCATCTTCACTATGGTTTGATAGGCGATGAAGGCGGTCTTATATCCAGTGTGCTTTCACAATTAGGCATTGATCTACCTAAATATAGAAGTCTTGTACAGGATATTTTAGAGAAGATGCCAAAAGTAGTTTCTGAGCAAAACGAAATCTATGCGTCGAGAAAGTTTAACAAAATTTTAATCGATGCAGAGGATTATGCCAAACAGCTGAGTGATGATTATGTTAGCGTGGAACACGTCTATCTATCACTCTTAGATAATCTCACTGGTGAAGATCAAAGAGTCGTTAAACAATTTAATATCACAAAGGAACGTTTTCTAGAAGCGCTCGCAAAGATACGTGAAAATAAGAGAGTTACTTCTCAAAACCCTGAAGACGGTTATCAAGTGTTAGATAAATACGGTAGAGATCTGGTGGAGCTGGCGAGAAGTGGTAAACTAGATCCGGTGATTGGTAGAGATGAGGAAATCAGAAGAGCCATTCGCATTTTATCTAGAAGAACGAAGAACAATCCCGTGCTGATTGGTGATCCTGGTGTTGGTAAAACTGCAGTTGTAGAAGGGTTAGCTTTGCGTATTCTCGCTGGTGATGTCCCAGATGGACTTAAGGATAAAACGGTTTATGCGCTTGATATGGGCGCACTAATTGCGGGCGCTAAGTTCAGAGGTGAGTTTGAAGAAAGGTTGAAAGCAGTTCTCGATGAAATCAAGGATTCCGATGGTAAAATCATTCTGTTTATTGATGAGCTTCATACGATAGTGGGTGCGGGTAAGACTGAAGGTGCAATGGATGCAGGTAATCTACTTAAGCCATTGCTCGCTAGAGGTGAACTGAGATTAATTGGCGCAACGACGATAGATGAGTATCGTAAGTACATTGAGAAGGATGCTGCACTAGAAAGACGTTTTCAACCGATATTGGTGGGAGAACCTTCTATTGAGGACACGGTTGCCATCCTTCGCGGCTTAAAGGAGCGCTTTGAAATTCACCATGGGGTTCGTATCACAGATGGTGCAATTATTGCGGCTGCACAGCTTTCAGAAAGGTATATTCTTGATCGTTTCCTACCAGATAAGGCAATCGATCTTATGGATGAGGCATTATCTATGCTGAGAACGGAGATCGATTCTATGCCACAGGAGCTTGATCAACTCAACCGTAAAATTATGCAAAAGGAAATTGAAAAGCAGGCACTTCAAAAGGAAACCGATCGAGACGCAGTTGGAAGAAGAGATGCACTTGATTTAGAAATTGCTGAACTAAAGGAACAGCTTCACGCCTTAAAAGGAAGATGGGAAGTTGAAAAAGCTGCGATCGACAAGGAAAAAAACCTTAAGAAAGAAATTGAAACGGTTAAGTATAAAATAGAGGAAGCTGAGCGTAACTATGATTTAGAGACCTTGGCGCAGTTGAAATACGGCGATCTCGTGAACTTAAATAATGAACTGGAAGCATTAAAGAGCAATAAAGTGCATACTGAGCTTTTAAAAGAGGAAGTGACAGAAGAAGAAATCGCAGATATCGTGTCAAAATGGACAGGTATCCCAGTGGCAAAGCTAGTTGAGGAAGAAAAGGATAAACTTCTAGGACTGGACACACTCTTGCACGAACGTGTCATCGGCCAGGATGAAGCAGTTACTGCCGTTTCTGACTCTATAATACGCGCTAGAGCAGGATTGAAAGACCCATCTAAACCCATTGGATCGTTTGTATTTTTAGGTCCAACAGGCGTCGGTAAAACCGAACTTGCAAAAGCACTTGCAGAGGCTTTATTTGACGATGAGAATAACATCATTCGTATCGATATGAGCGAATATATGGAGAAGTTCTCAGTTTCAAGGCTGATTGGAGCGCCTCCAGGCTATGTTGGCTACGATCAAGGTGGTCAACTCACAGAAGCCGTTAGAAGAAAGCCATATTCAGTCATCCTTTTAGACGAGATTGAAAAAGCCCATCCTGATGTGTTTAATGTGCTCTTACAACTTCTGGATGATGGTCGTTTAACCGATGGACAAGGACATCTTGTTGACTTTAAAAATACAGTCATTATCATGACCTCTAATATCGGTAGTCAAATTCTATTGGAAGATTTGTCGATAGAAGGCGATGGTGTGATTAGTAGTATGGCAAAAGAAGAAGTCCTTAAGCTATTCCATAAGTCCTTTAAACCAGAATTAATCAATCGATTAGATGATATTCTACTTTTCACACCGCTTAACATCGAAGCGATTAAAGGCATTGTGAAACTTTCAATTGATTCAGTGAGAAATAGACTCAGCGATAGAAAAATTCAGCTAGAGGTGAGTGAGGATGCACTGGAGCACATTGCTAGAGAAGCTTATAATCCTGTATTTGGCGCAAGACCGGTCAAACGCTTTATCATGCATAACATCGAGACGAAGCTGGGTAAGTCAATTATCAGCGGTACGGTGAGTGAAGGGGATCGGGTTAAGATCGTCATGACAGAGCAGGGCTTGGCGTTTGAAATAACTAAGAGTGCTGTTGGTGATTAACACGAAAACTATAAAGTAAACAGGCATTAAGAACACAAATAAAAAGGAGAACAGGCAGCTCTAAACGAGTTGCACGTTCTCCTTATTTTTTTTACCAAGATCTAGATGAACCGCCGCCACCACTGCTACCGCCGCCACCTCTAAATCCACCACCACCGCCGCCACTGCGTGAGCTTCTAGCTGCAGTATAGATGATAAATCGAGTTAGTCTACCACGATTTAAGATAATGTCTAAGAAAATGATAATGATCACTATTACGATTAAAATCAATTTTCCCAAGGTCATTTCCGAATCGCTTGAACTAGAATTATCAGTTGGCGTGTAATAAACGTTACTAGCGGATAGATCAGAAGCATCTAAATTATACTCCTTGTAAACTTCCTCTGCGAGCTTTAGGTAGGTACCTGTGACGCCTGCATCATAATCACCAGCTTGAAAGTTGCCAATCAAATAATCGTCCTGTATACGTCCTGTTTTAGCATCGTTTAATGCCCCTTCAAGACCATAACCGACTTCAATTCTAGATTGACGATCCTCATAGGCGATAAGAAGGAGTAAACCGTTGTTCTTCTTAGAATCCCCGATGCCCCACTGACGAAATAGGCCATTTGCGTAGCTTTCAATATCCGCGCCATCTAAGGAATCAACGGTTACTACAACTATTTGAGCGCCTGTTTTCTCGGCAAGTGGTACTGAAGTAGACATGATTAGTTCTTCTGTCTCACTAGAGAGAATGCCAGCGTAGTCAGCAACATAGAAATTATTGGTTGGTTCTGGATACTTATTTGCACCAAAGCTAGGTAATAGTAACAGAGTTAAGATGATACAAACAAGAGAAAAACTTTTAATAAAGCGTTTCATCAAACGACTCCTTGTCATTAGTTGTTAAAATCAACAGATGGCACTTGATTAGCACCTTCTTGTGCTTCAAAATAATCGACTTGATCAAATCCGAACATACCAGCAAAAATCATCATAGGGAATTGTTTAACGGTTCTATTATATTGATTTGCAACCGTGTTGTAGTCTTGTCTTGCTACTGCAATTCTGTTTTCAGTTCCTGCTAATTCATCAGATAACTGAATAAAGTTTTGGTTTGATTTTAAATCTGGATAACTTTCAGATATAGCCAATAAACGACTTAATGAACCACTTAATTCAGCACTTGCTTCATCTTTTTCTTGTACTCCCGTTGCGCCTATTAGTTTTGATCTCGCTTCAGAAACACTTTCGAAAATTTCTTTTTCTTGGCTTGCATAGCCTTTAACGGTTTCTACTAAGTTTGGAATTAAGTCATTTCTTCTTTGGAGCTGATTATCGATTTGACTAAGAGCTAAATTCACTTCTTCGTCTAAGCTTACTAATTTATTGTACCTAGAAACAAACATGCCTCCGAAGATAGCGATAACGACTACGATGGCAACAATAACGATTAATCCTTTTTTCATTTTACACCTCATGTTTATTTAATTTATATAGTTACTAATGCATTATACCCTTAAAAGATTAAAAAAGCATTAATAGAAGACTTAAAACTTGTTAAATCCGCAAGTTTAAGCTAATTTATGTTTGCTTATGTTGAAATGGGTATAAAGGAGATATCTATCCTATTGGAGGCAATTATGGCGAAACAGGGCTTAATCAAAAAAACAATTATTACAGTATTTATTTTATTTGTCGTTGTAATTAGTCTATTTATATTATTTTCCTTAAATCCACCAAAGGGCGAGGTAACCTATCCTTTAAGTGCAGAATCTTATCAAGATGGCGACCAAACGAATCTTTTGACAATTATCAAAGGAAGATATGAGCAGGAACCCTTTAATGGTGTTGCGACGTTGATCTTTTTTTTGGCAATTACACATTCTCTTTCAGTTAATTATTTTAGTACAAAGGCACACCAAATGGATAAGGCGTTCGAGCTACTAAAGCTTGAGGGCAAGGTTAGTCGAGAGGCTCGATCAATGCGCGCGACCGTCTACCATTTTTTAGGTGAGATTGAGGTGGTATTTGGACTTTGGTCCATTATACTTGGGATTGCATGGGCTAGCTACTTTAATTGGGCGTCCTTTGTCTATTACATCAATGATTTATCCTATGTAGAGCCATTGTTCATCATCGTCATTATGATCATTGCATCTAGCCGCCCAATTTTGAAGTTCTTTGAATTGATTCTTTGGCGTATTGTAAAAATCTTTCATGGAACTATAGAAGCCTGGTGGTTAGCCATTTTATTGCTTTCAGCATTTTTAAGCTCTTTTATCACTGGTCCTGCAGCTATGACCATTTGCTCGATGCTATTATCGGAAAAATTCTTCGTACTTAATCCTTCGAAGTCCCTTAAATATACGACCTTGGCATTGCTATTTGTGAATATTTCAGTTGGAGGTGCAATGACAAATTTTGCATCCCCACCTATTTTAATGGTAGCAACCCCTTGGAACTGGAACAATGCCTTTATGGTAATGACCTTTGGTTGGAAATCCATCGTAGCCATTGCAATAGGAACTGTATCGTATTTCTTTGTTTTTAAGTCAGAATTTAAAAGGCTACAAAAGCCACACCACGACTTACAATTTAAACGCTATATCCAAAATAGATTTATCAGCCAAAAGGAGCTAGAAATACTATTTGAGGATCTAGAACAAAACGTCGACCATCGTATGGGCTATTCGAGAGAGTTAAGAGCCTTTTCAGTTATTTTAAAGGACAATATGAAGGCAATTGCCAAACGTAAGCTCTCAAAGGATGAATACGAATCCTTCGATGTGGACGCAGCGATAGATGAAAAATTTGAAAGCATTGCAGAGAAGCAGTTTAGAAGAACGATTCCTGGATTGTTACCCGTGAGTGAACGAGATGAGTACTATGATCCTGATTGGGACAGAAGAGATGAATATGTACCTTATTGGATAATGGGTGTACATATGCTTTTTATGCTTTGGACCATAGTCAATGCCCATGAGTCAGCGCTGTTTCTAGCTGGGTTGTTGTTCTTTTTAGGATTTTATCAAATCACTTATTATTATCAAAATCGCATCGATTTTAGACCTGCATTGCTCGTCGGATTTTTCTTAGCTGGGCTGATTGTGCATGGCACCCTTCAGGAATGGTGGATCGCTCCGATACTTGGTAATTTGCCACCTTTAGGGTTAAATCTTGCTTCAATTGTCTTAACATCTTTTAACGACAATGCCTCAATAACTTATTTAAGTTCACTTGTTCCAAATCTCTCAGATGCCCTTAAATATTCGGTTGTGTCTGGTGCGATAACCGGTGGTGGTTTAACCGTAATCGCGAACTCACCTAACCCAATTGGTCAGTCCATTTTAAAGCCCTATTTCAAGAATGGGATTGAAGCGGGAACATTGCTCAAATATGCACTATTCCCAACGGTTGTAGCGACTATTATTTTCTTTATTCTTAGCTGATTGGAGGAACTATGGAGCTCTTAAATACTGAAATTGAATCTAGCTTTGATGCGGTAGATATGCTAGTTAGAACTGCGATTCGGCTATTGGAAGAGGAAGTTAAAGAATTGTCTCAGTCTCAATTATTCAATATCAACTTTATGCTACGTGAAATATTGAATAATGCTGTAGAGCATGGGAATCATTTTGAAAATGAAAAAAAAGTGATGTGTCATATTGAGTACGAAGCGCATCAGCTGACCTTTCGTGTAAGAGACGAGGGCAAGGGCATCCATCTAGAGGATATTCCCTTGATGCATGAGCCTAAGGATCTTCTAAGGCAAAGAAATAGAGGTCATGAGACCATTAGGGAAATGGCTTTTGAGGTGTACATCGATCAAACAGAGGTAACGGTTATACTTAAAATATAGTCAGGAGGCAGACATGGAAGAACAATTATTAGGAAATTGCATGAGATTAATCATTACAGAGGGTTTGACAGCAAATCGCGTTTCAGACTATACTCAAAAAACAGAAGCTCTGTTTGCTTCTGATTCAAGATTTGATTCTGTCGTATTAGATTTATCGAGCACAAAAAACATAGATTCTGTTGGCGTTACCTTTGTAATTGGCCTATATAAAGCTTCTGAAGAACACAACAAGTCATTTAGTGTGTCTGGTGCCAGTGTTGATATTATGAGCTTATTTAGATTAATGAAGCTCGATCAGTTTTTTGATTTGAATGAGTAGTCTGGGAGGTAGGTATGGCCTATCATATATTGATTGCCGATGATGCGACCATGAATCGTTCTTTGATAAGAGATGTCCTCTCAAAAAGCTTAAAGAATGCAACCTTTTCTGAGGCTGTTAATGGCACTGAGGTTTTAGAGGTTGTAAAATACGGTGCAGTGGATTTGATCATCCTGGATCTTGTAATGCCAATTATGGACGGATATGAAACGTTAAGGTGGCTTAAGAAGCATCCTGAGTTTCACGATATTCCTGTAATCGTTAATAGCGCGATAACAGAGATTAAATCAATTGAACAAACGCTTAAAGAAGGAGCGATTGACTATTTTACAAAACCACTTTCGCCAAATGATATGCAAATAATCTTGCCATTAAAGGCTAGAAATGCGATTAAGTTCTACGAACAGCAAAAGACAATTGTTTCTCTTAATCAACAAATTAATGAAGAATTAAAGAATGCCAACACGTTTGCCAATATTCTTCTTCCAAAGGAAAAAGGAATGAAGCAGGTCGAATTGTATTTAAAATACCATCCTTCCTTAGGGATTGGTGGTGATTTTTTCGATTGTGTTGAAATAGGTGATAAGGTGCATTTTATGATTGCGGATGTGACCGGACATGGTATTGCTGCTGGTATGGCTTCCTCTATGATAAAGGTGCTTTACAGGAAAATAATCGAAACACCTGATATCATGCCTCATGAGGTGCTAGAAAGGATGAATCAGTCCATCTTTGATATCTTTGACTTTGCAGGAAGAGACAATTATTTTGTTTTTACGGCGTTTGTAGGTGTTTTAGATCATGGCGTTTTAAGCTATGCCAACGCTGGACATCCCTATCCGATGATCTATAGAGCTGAGCATGATCGTTTCGTGGAAATCAGACAAAATGGTTTTTTGGTTGGTATGCTTAAAAATGTCAGATATCATACTGAGAATTTCCAGGTTGACCCAGAGGATATGATCTTTTTATACACAGATGGTCTTTTCTGTGCTTGTGAAGGTAAAGACTTTACTGGCTGGGAAAAGGTATTTACGTTAAGCCGACAATTATCGGGAATACTCACAGTAAGCCCGAAGGAGTTTCTTGAAGATTTATTTTATGCCTTTCATATGATCCATAAAACAAGTGGCAATGATTTTACAGATGATGTGGCAATGATGCTTTTAAAAGTTAAATAATTAAAACAAAGCCTCTTTACTTTTGATATTCAAAAGTAAAGGGGTTTTATTTTTTCAAAGACATCAAGTTATTTGAAAGTCTTTAACAACAAGCGATTGAGATGTATAAAAAAATTTGTTGAAGAGTCTGTCCATACAGGTTAAACTGAATATAACGGGTTACGAAATATTATTTTACGATAGGAGGACCTCATGGTTGTTTCTGAATTAAAGCGTGCAATACCAAGTGATGGGTTTTGTGATCTCAGGTATCAAGAATACGAGTTGACGACGATTAAGGGAACGAAAAAGGAAATCGATACAGTTGCAGTGATAAAAAAATCAGGTGGAAATGTTAGAGTGCTTACTGGTGGTGGATTTGGTAGCTTCTGTTTCACGGATACTGCAGACCTTCCGCTTGCTTTTAAAGAAGCACGCTATGCCAGCGATTTAATAAAGGGTAATAAAGTACTTGATCAATATGAGGTTAATGTGGATACCGTCAAGGTTCAACCGGAAATGGATCCAAGAACGATTGATATTAGTGATAAACGGTCTCTGGTCTCACATTACATTAATCTTTTTATGTCATACGATGAAATTGTCAATCTTGAAACAGAGTATTACGAGCAGTTTACTGAGACTTTAATCCTAAACAATAAGGGAACTGAGGTGAGTCAGGAGGAGCTAATAGTAGGTATTAATTTTAGAATTACCTCTAAAAGAGAGGCGCTTACTCAAATTACAAGATTGTCGCTTGGCGGTGGCGAGAATTATTTGGATCTTCTTGATAAGGAAGCTGAGATTCATGCAAAAGCTAAACAAACCATTGATTTGCTAGACGCAGTTCCAGTAGTTGGTGGAAATTATGACGTCGTATTAGATAGTGAAGTAAGTGGTTTATTCATACATGAAGCATTTGGACACTTGAGTGAATCAGATAGTTTGATTGGTAATGAAACGCTTGCTAAGACGATGACTTTGGGATCAGAATTTGCCTCAGAGATCTTTAATGTTATTGATGATCCTACACTCTATGGGTATCCAGGCAGCTACACATATGATCACGAAGGTACAAAGGCAAAGAAAACTTACCTTATAAAAGAGGGTAGGCTAAGTGGACGATTACATTCGATGGAATCGGCAAGCCAGTTAGGGGAAATACCGACAGGACATGCCCGTGCAAAGCATTTCGGTTTTACTCCAATCGTAAGAATGGGAAATATTTACATCGACAAGGGACAACATACACTAAAGGAAATGATAAGCTCAATTGACAATGGTCTATATTTATTTGGTGCCGCTGGTGGTCAAACCAGTGGTGACACATTTACTTTTGCAGTTCAAGGCGCTTACAAAATTGAAAATGGTGAGTTAACACATATGGTTAGAGATTTGGCGCTTACTGGACATTTATTTTCAACGCTGAAAAACATTGAAATGGTAGGTGATGAGCTTTCATTCTCAAGATCAGGTGGCTGTGGTAAGGGGGGACAAATCCTTATAAAATCTGGAAAGGGTTCAGTTCCTATCAAAATCAAAAACATGGGTATTGGAGGTAAATAATGAAATCTTTAATAGAAAAAGCGCTTAAAGTATGTGATGCTGCTGAGCTATATGAACGTCGTGTTTTTAGTACCTCAGTTGCAATGCTCATGGGTGAGCTCAATGGTATCGATGGCGAAAAGAAAACGGAAATTTCCATTAGAATAATCAAAGATGGCAAGATGGGTGCAGCGATTGCAACGGATATAGAGGATGAAAGCTTAATTGACCGCGCTTTAATTTCATTAACACAGCAAGGGACAACCGCTGAACCATTTGAGGTACATGAACCCGCAAAGGTTTTATCTTATTCTGAAGCAGTCGTAGACCTTTCTACAGCGGATTTGGTACATCAAATAGAGGCTTTAAATGAAAGAATCCTTCAGTTAGATGGCCAAGTAAAATTCGGCATAGAGGTTAACAAAACGCTTACTGAGATCTATATGGAAAATAGCTCAGGATTTTCAGGAAGCTATAAAAAGTCCATTTATGAGCTAGGAATCTTTACACTTAACGATAAAGGCTTTTATAATGCGAGTCTAGAAAAAGTTGGTTGCGAGATTTCAGATATAACAGACAGTGAACTAATTGCTTTGTTAGAAAAGCATAAGCTAGAGCAGCATCCTGTAAGTCTAGAAAATGAAAAATTACCCGTTATACTAAGTGGTAGTGTTATGGGGGCTATGATGCTACGCGTTTTAGGTGGCGTAAATGGTGGTAATGTCTTAAAACATATTTCACCAGTAGAAAATAGAATGGGTGAAAAGGTATTTTCTGAAAACATCACCATTCGCGATGATGCAACCTATGCCTATGGCGTCAACACAATGGCCTTTGATGATGAGGGAACAACTGCTCAAAACACGGTTATCTATGAAAAAGGTGTACTTAAAAGCTTTTTGTTAAGTCAGTCACAGGCAAAGAAATTAGGTCTAAAGCCAACAGGAAATGCCATTAAAAGAGCTTTGTTCTCAAAGGAAATTGAGGACGCACCAACCGTTTTTGAGTCAAATATGATCGTTGAAGGCAATTGCATATCTGACGAAGGCTTGATAAGGAGCATCAAAAGGGGATTGCTTATCACTGGCGTAATGGGTGCACATACAGGCAATATCATACAGGGAGAATTTTCTTTAAACGTATCGTCTGGCTTCCTTATTGAGGATGGGAAAATGGTTGGAAAAGTTAAGGGTGCAATGATTGCTGGCAATGTTTATGAGCTGTTTAATGATATTGAAGCGATCGGAACCGAGCTTGAGCCGATGAGAGGTATTTTCTATCATTTGGGCTATTCACCAATGGTTAAATTTGGTGGTGTCAATATAGTGGGCAAATAAACTAAATTTGCAAAGCTGACAAATGAAAAGAGATGTTCTAAACTCAGTGTAGTTTGGTAACATCTCTTTTAATGATTTATTCGAAAATGATCTTGGTTATTGTGAGATTTTGCTTCTCAAACATATTAATATAGCCTGCATCACTGGTATCAAGCTTACCGTTCTTAAATAACCTTATTACAGGTCTGAGTGGATAGGACCTGTTATTTTTTAGAACGACTGCCCTTTGATTGTTTGATAATAAAACGTGAGTTCCTGCTGGGTAGGGAACGATACATCTTGAAAACGCATTTGCAAGGTTGAAATCAAATAATCGACCCGCATTTCCCATAATATACTCAAGTGCCTCATTATGAGGATAGGCATTACGATATGGCCTATCTGAGGTCATCGCGTCATAGACATCGGTTAACATGATTATTTTTGCAAGTGGATGTATTTCATTTTCTTTTAATCCATTTGGATAACCTGAGCCATCAATTCGTTCGTGATGCTGCATAACAATGGTCTTAATATGTGCATTTAGACTGGTGTTATTGGTTAGAATATCATAACCGATTTTTGGATGCTCCTTTAGTAGCTTCCAATGCTCAATGGTCAGTGGATCATCGCTCTCAAAAATCTCCTTTGGTAAATCCTTATATCCAATATTTGAAAGGAGTGAAGCAATTGCTACGTTTTTCATATCCATCATCGACAATCCCATCTTTACACTAAGCATTATTGAGAGCACAGCAGTATTGATCGCATGCTCATATTGATAATGGCTATCTGTTTTAATGTCCATAATAGAGATGGTTAAATCCGTAGAATTCAATATTTCATCGATGAGACTTTCTGATACTCGATCGATGCTACTGATTAATTCACGTCCAGAGTCACCATATACGAGCTGCTGTTTTTGCTTATTTATTTCCTGATAAAAAGTATCCATACAGTCTTTAACATCTGATATAGTACGTTTTCGAAGCTCAGGATTGATGATGTCTTTAACTTCTTCCTCTAAATAAGCCTCTTCCTCAGCATTTTTTATATAGAGTGATTTGAAGCCCATGTTTTTTATTCTCTGTGTGGTTTTATCATTCAAAGTTGCGTTTTTCTTTAGCAGTATTTGATTGTTCAGATTAACCAAGTTTTCAGCTAATACTTCGTTCTCTTTTAAGTTATCTAAAGGTTTAAATCTCATAGGATATACCTCTGTTGGTTATATAATTAAAATTATTCTATAAAAATTATACGGTAAATCGTCTGTTAAAACAATTAACAACTTATAAAATTTATACCCAACTTTATAAAAAAATACTATATATGTATAATTCAGCGTTACACAGGTGTTAAAATTCCTTTAAAAATGAGGGAGCTTGCGCCTAAAGCGAATGAAATTATGTTACAATAATAGAGTCGTTATAATTAGTCATACAGGAAGGAATTATCATGCAAAATACCATGGATTTACATACGCATACGATTGCAAGCGGTCATGCGTACAGTACGTTAACAGAAAACTTAAATGCAGCAAGAGAGAAAGGGCTAAGAATCATTGGGATTTCAGATCATGCGCCTGCGATGCCAGGTAGCACTCACGAATATTATTTTAGTAATTTAAGAGTAATTCCCGAATATATTGATGGCATTAGAGTCTTAAAGGGTGTTGAATTGAACATTCTCGATGGTGAGGGACGTATTGATCTCGATGAGAGAACCCTAAGCTTTTTAGATTATGCGATCGTCAGCTTACATCCACCGTGTTTTGATGGGGGTAATGCAGAGTTTAACACGGACGCGATTTTAAAGGCATGCGAACATCCTCTTGTTAAAATAATCGGTCATCCGGATGACTCACGCTACCCGCTAAACTATGAGCGCTTAGTAGTGGGTGCGAAGGAAAGAGGGGTATTATTAGAGGTTAATAACAGCTCGCTCTCACCAAATGCATTTAGAGAGAATGCTAGAGAAAACTATTTAGAATTATTGAAATTTTGTAAGCTTCATGAAGTGATGGTCATCATCAACAGCGACTCTCATTATCATCAATACATTGGTGAGGATGGATTTGCTAAAGCGCTCCTCTCAGAAACAGAATTTCCAGAGCATTTAATTGCAAATTATACCCTTGCGGAGGAAGTTGCGAATTGGCTGTCTACATTTGAAAAAAATCGACGTTAGACGTCGATTTAGAATTCTGATTCAAAGCTGTCTTTTTCCTTAGATTTAAAGAATGGGACACCATTTCCTCTTGGAAAGGAGCCACCAGCAGCTAGCTCAAAATGCAATTTGGCAATTCCTAGATCTACTAGATCAGTCGCTTTTTTATCTGGTGTGTGAATACTAACTTGACCTTCTCTAAGTTCGAGATAGACCGGCTGAGAATTAACCGCTGAGGGTGCGAGCATGATTGATTTTATACCTGCTGAAAGCCAGTCAGGAAGTTCAGTAAGATCTCTGTTGTTGATAAAACGCTCATATGGTTTTGATTTTCTATGTGAAAGAGAACGAATGATTTTTTCTTTTGTGGTTGCTTCAGTTGGACTATTACCTATGGGAATCACACAGATAAGAGACTCGTTTTCATCACATTTAAACATTGACTCGGTTTTATCAAAGGTGCCAGCAACCCAGCAGGTGCCAAGCCCAAGTCGTGTTGCTTCTAGGACAAGCCTTTCACCAAAATAACCACATTTTTCTTTAAGATAAAGATCATTAGTAGCACCTTTTAACACAATTAAAGATTTTACTCCAGAAAACATACCATAGCTTTTTCGCAAGCCATTAAAGGCACGACCAGCGTCTTCAATAAGCTGAATGCTTAAGCCTGATTCGTGATTGTAGGCGACTATTTTATCACCTAAATGTGACATGAGCTCTTTCGATAATGCCTGACCATCAAACTGACGTCTAGAGATTCTAGATTTTATTGCATTGATTTCATCCATTTTATAAGTCATATTTATACCTCATTTCTGTATAAGAGAATAGCATATATTTTTAAAATGGTAAACTGAATAAATAGATCACAAAGGAGACTTTATGAAAAAATTAATATTAAAATGGATTATTGCTGCCCTAGCCATCTATGCAACTGGTTATATCCTCGATGGTTTTACCATCAGTTCTCCAGAAGCTGCGGTAATTGCAGCCTTTGCACTGGCTGTACTAAATGTATTTTTAAAGCCAATTTTAAAAATCCTAACCTTTCCAATAACTCTGCTTACTTTGGGCCTTTTCTTATTTGTAATTGACGGCGTATTGTTATTGATATTGGATCAATTTATAACGGGCTTGGTCATCGATGGGTTTATAAATGCAATGCTTGCTTCAATTGCAATTTCTTTGATTACAATGGTATTAAATGTGGTGTTTGGATTAAATAAAGACTGATCGCTGAGGTGAAGTTTATGGAACACACAGTCTATCTAACTGAAATTATCAATTTAGAGGCTATAGAGCAAAATCATATCCCAGTTAATTATCCCAAAACAGTCTCATTGATTAAGGAACTAAAGCGGTTTGAATTTACCAATCGCATTACTATTATATGTGGTGATAACGGTAGCGGAAAAAGCACTTTGATAAAAGGCATCGCAGAACAGCTAAGTGCCTATAAAATTGATGGCTTGAATTATCAAACTGAAGAAAGAAGCTATGACTTTTTACAGCTAAAAACACGTAGAAAGCCTAAGAGGAGTTTTCATTTTACGGGTGAGGATTTTATAAGGTATATTGAGTGGCTTGAAAAGACAAAACAGGAATCGCGTGAAGCGATCGAAGAAATCAACGAGACCTATGGTGCCGGCTCATATAGCGCAATGCTTGCTAGGCAGCCACATGAACGAACCATTGGCGATATTAGACATATGTACGAAGGAAGCTTGTCTCAGCAGTCTCATGGTGAGGGCTTTTTAAATTTCTTTAGATCGCGCCTAATTAAGGATGGCTTGTACCTCATAGATGAACCAGAAAGTGCCCTTAGCTATGAAAATCAGTATGTTATTTCAATGCTGATAAGGGATGCAGCAAATGAAGGCGCGCAGTTTATTATTGCCACACATTCACCCATTATTACCGGCATACCTGAGGCTGATATTTTTGAAATTAAAGAAGGAAAGCTAATAAAGACGGACTATGAAAATTTGGAAAATATCCAATTTTTAAATCTATTTATTAGAAAAAGAAAGTACTTATTTGAATGATAATTGGATTCAAGATATTGATTATAATTTCGAGTCCATGGATACCCCTGCTTAATTAGTAATTTAAGTAGGGGTATTTAATTGAAAAAATTAAAGTGTTTTACCTTAACGATACATCAAAAACATATATTTAGTTTAAATATTGATGTATAGTATAATAAACATGCATACACGGAGGCAAGTATGAGAAATTTCTATGTCATTACTCATGGCGCTATGGCAAACGGCCTAGCAGAAACGATAAAAATGCTGATTGGAGATAAAAAGTCCATCACGCCTATTACAGCTTATATTGGTAATCAATTACTTGAGGATTTAGTTTTAGATGTGATTAGAGACATCGAGTCTGGCGTTGAAGTAATTGTATTTACAGATATCGCGCATGGTAGTGTAAATCAGTATTTTGTTCCCTATTTAAAGTATGCCAATTTTCATCTGATTACTGGAATCAACATAGCGATTGTACTATCCATAATGCTTTTAGATTCTGATGAGCCAATTTCAAGAGAGAGTATTCTAAGGGAAGTTGAGTTCTCTAGAGAACAAATTATTTATATGAACACGCATATTATTAAAATTGATGATGCGGATGAACTGTAACTCAACCCACTAAACACGATAAGAAAGAGGCTAAAAAGTGTCTATTATACACGTGAGAATTGATGATCGTTTGGTTCACGGTCAAGTTGCAATGATTTGGACCAATGTACTGAGTGCGACTCGTATTATGGTTGTAGATGATGAAGCATCTAAATCAGATATTAAAAAAATGTCTTTAAAGCTAGCGACACCAAATGGCGTAAGCCTTTCTGTGTTGACGATAGAGGCTGCTTCAAAGCGAATTCATGAAGGTGTATATGAAGGTCAGCGCGTCCTCTTGGTTATCAAATCGCCTGAGAATTTACTAAGATTGATCAAATATGGCGTCGATATCACTGAAGCGAATTTAGGTAATCTTACAGCAAAGGATGGGCTTCATCATTTTAGCAATACAATTATCATGAATGATGAGCAGGTTAATGTCTGTAAACAGCTGAGAAAGCTAGATGTAAAGCTAACGATGCAAGTACTACCTACGGATGATGCCTCGGAAGTGATCATATGATTAATCAACTTGGAAAGCGTGAAATACTGATTATCAAGCATTTGATCAATGCGAAAAAGCCTTTAAGTAGTGATATCTTAGGGGTTATTCTCGGTACTTCTCCTAAAACCATCCGATCAAGTATGACCTTTATTGGGGAAATACTTAAAATCGCTGGTGGCGCAAAAATCATTTCTAAAACTGGGAGTGGTTATGCGATAGAAGTAGAGGATGAAAACGAGTTCAGGGTATTCATGCAGACGTTTAACGCCAAATATTTGGATGCCTACTGGATACCGACGCATACCTCATCTCGAGTAGCCTATATTATGCGAAGACTATTAATGGCGCGTGAACACATTAAAATGGAACAATTGATGGAAGAGCATTACGTCAGTCGAGTCACCCTATCGAAGGACTTAAAGGAAGTAAGAAAGCTACTTGTAACCTATCATTTGAGACTTGAGCATCGTGCCAAATATGGACTTATGATTATTGGCAGAGAATTTCATATCAGAGTTGCTTTGGTAGATTATCTTGATGTAGATGAGGATGCCAATGCATCCATACATTATGATGAAAGAACCCTTTATCTTAAAGATCCTAAAATGCTAAATGATGAAACCATTCGTGCATTGATAGACTATCAAATTTCAATTTCAAACAATTCACTTCGTAAAATTATAAAATACATGATTGTTACTGAGTACAGACTTAAGAGCAAGCATTTTCCAGTTATTTTGCCAGATGATTTTGTCAATATCAAGCAAAAGGTAGAATATACGGTTGCTACAAGGGTGGTTAAATCATGTGCGCTTAATTGGAATGAAGACGAAATCGGGCTACTGGCAGTCCTTTTTATCTCACGAAGAAACATCATGAAAAACGAAGCATTTTCGTTTCGATTGGACACACAGGCAATCGCTTATAGTGAGGGGATTATTCAGTTTTTAAATGAATCTCTGTCAATTGATCTTTCAGAGTTTGACTCCTTTAGAGATGAATTGGCAAAGCATCTCAGAGGCATGATCTATAGAATTACCTTTGGTATAGAAAAAAGAGATGTGGGAATCTTGGAAAGCAAAGGGAGTAATCCTGCATTTGAATATGCGGTTGTCGCTTGTAAATGGTTGAGCGAGGTACTGAATCAAAGCATACAGGAAACTGAAATTGCATTTTTATCCTATCGATTTTATATGTTCTATAGACTTTTAACGACAAAAGAAAAATCGAATGTTTTGATTGTACTATCTAGTGGCAAGAATGCTTCAGACTTATTTATATACGAGCTTTTAGGGAATTTTGGAACCTTTATTGAGACCGCTGATGCTGCGGAGTTTTATGAAATTCCCTTTATCAATATGGAAAAATACGACCTCATATTAACCGATATTCCTGCGATACAATTCAATGTAAGCATACCTGTTAAGCGGGTAAACTATATATTCGATGACAATGATCTTCAGAAAATAAAGAGCTTTTTTGTACATTCTCAAATCAATTCGGAACAATTCCTGTCTTACTTTTCTGAGGAACATTACTTTAGAGAAGTGGACTTGGAAACAAAAGAGGAAGTAATTGAATATATGCTTCAAAGCATGTCCATAGAGGATGTAGATACTAGACGAAAAATTCTACAAAGGGAAAAGACTTCTTCTACTGAACGTGGCAACAGTGTGGCAATACCGCATACCAATTATTTGTTTATTGAGTCACCTAGGATTGCAATTTGCTTACTAAAAAAACCGATCATCTGGCATAGAGAGTACTGTCAATTGGTGTTTTTAGTGCTAAATGGCAAGCAAGAGAAAGAACCCTTTATCGCTCTTAGCATCGCTAAAGCGGCAACGGGTAATATACAATTTGTTTACGATATGATTCGAACTAAGAATTTTAAAGAAGCGCACGAGGTTCTTGAAACGTTTATTGAATCATTTGAGTTATATTAATAAAGGGATGGGGAAGGAGTTTTAAAATGATTAAAGGGATTGCAGCATCAAAGGGCTATGCAATTGGTAAAATTAAAGTGATGCGTCACATAGAGTGGACGGTAGATTTAACGCCTGCGGTTGATTGCGAAAAGGAGTTAACTGAACTTAAGAAATCGGTTGAAGCTTCAAGAGAGCAATTGAAAGCAATTAGGGATAATACGGCTAAAAATATTGGTGAGCATGAAGCAATGGTTTTTGATTCACATATGATGTTTTTAGACGATCCTGAGTTTGTAGGAGCTATGGAAGAAGCGATCAAATCAGAATCGAAAAGAGCGGTTGCAGCGGTTGAGCAAGTTAAGAATTTCTTTAAATCGATGTTTGAACAAATGGATAATGACTATATGAAGGAAAGAGCGGCAGACATTGTGGATGTTTCTAATAGATTAATTAAAAATCTACTAGGGCTTCCAACGGATAATGGCAACCTAGAAGCGAACACCATAATCGTAGCACATGATTTAACACCGTCTGATACGGCTCAGTTAGACAAGACAAAAGTAATTGGCTTTTTAACCGATATCGGTGGTACGACTTCACATAGTGCAATTATGGCTAGAAGCCTAGAAATATGTGCAGTTGTCGGATTGGGTGATATCACTGATAAAGTAACGGATGGCATGGTTTGCATCATGGATGGTGTTAAGGGTGAGGTTATTTTAAGTCCATCCCACTCACAAATAGAAGAATATGAAGCACTTGCTGAAGCTTATAGAAAGAAACGTGAAGATTTAAAGAAATACAAGGACATTAAGCTTTCATATAAAGAGGGTAGAGAAATTTTAGTTGCTGGTAACATTGGTTCTGTTAAGGATTTAGATACGGTTATTGAAAATGGTGCTGACGGTATTGGCTTGTTTAGAACGGAGTTTGTCTTTATGGATCGTGCTTCAGCACCTACAGAAGATGAACAATACGAAATTTACAAAACGGTCGCTGAAAGAATGAGCGGTAAGCCAGTGGTGATCAGAACTTTAGATATCGGCGGAGATAAGCAAATCGATTACCTAGAAATGGAACCAGAAATGAACCCATTCTTAGGCCTAAGAGCCATTCGCCTGTGTTTTAAGTATGTCGATTTATTTAAAGCACAAATCAGAGCGCTATTAAGAGCGAGCGTACATGGTGATGTTAATGTTATGCTACCAATGATTGGCGCAGTAGAAGAAATCAAACAAGCCAAAGCAATCATAGAAGAATGCAAGGCTGAGCTTAGAGCTGAAGGCATTGACTTTAATGAAGAGATGCCAGTGGGTATCATGATTGAAATACCTGCAGCAGCGGTTGCAGCTGATATATTAGCTGAGGAAGTTGACTTCTTTAGTATTGGAACCAATGATTTAATTCAATATACACTTGCTGTAGATAGAATGAATTCAAATATCTCTCATTTATACAATCCAATGAATCCATCTGTATTAAGATTGATCGAAATGACAATAAAAGCTGCTCATAACGCAGGGATATGGTGTGGAATGTGTGGTGAAATGGCTGGGGACTTACGTGCAACAGAAGTATTGCTCAGTATGGGCTTGGATGAGTTTTCTATGTCTGGATCATCTATTTTAGATGTAAAAGAGAAAATTTTTACGCATTTAAAGTAGGACGTATCTAAAAATTAATTGGATTAATTTCAAACATATTACAAGGACTTTGGCCTTCGGGACCAAGGTCCTTTTTAATTACAAATTCATCACAAGTCCGTTACATTGCCACAATTCTAAGGACAAATGTGCTATTATAATTTTACATTTAATATAGTATTGTAACGATTCAAAATATAAAATTATTTAGCAGATAGATCGACTCAATAATAGGTTTAATTAAATGACAATTTAGAGTAAAAGGCTGTTAATTTGTTAAACATTTGGATGGTTTTGAGAAAGGTTGGATGAATTTGATTATTAAACTAAGGAATATTGCGCTAGCTGGATTGGTTTTTGTTGCTTTAATTACAACTGGAATGATGCCTTCATTTGCAGATGCTAAATGGTATGATGCAGATATACAAGATGCAAACCGATGGCTAATAGTCCCAGAAAGTATGCAACAGGAATCCTATGACGGGTTTATTACTAGAGGTGATTTTGCAGAAATTCTTGTAAGAGCCTATCTGAGCAGTGGTGGCAATTTTGATGACTTGAACTACAAATCGTACTTTGAAGATACAAATACCATCTATCCTGATTTGGTATATTATCTACAGATGGTAACAGGCTATCCTGATGGTACGTTTAAACCAGATGGAAAAATAAAAAGAGAAGAAATGTTTGTAATGATCGATAGGTTCACTCAATTGATTTCACGACAAGAACCGCAGGAAGTAACAGAAGCATCACTTCTTGCAACCAAAGCATATTTAGAAACGAGAATTATTGATTCTAAATCGCTCAATGACTGGTCGGTACCAGCTGTTGAAAGACTACTGAAACAAGGGATCATCAGTGGTGGTGGAACCGGTTTAATTTCTCCAAAGATTAGCACCACAAGAGCACAAGCGCTTATCATGGTTAAAAAAGCAATTGAGCTGTACCGTTATTCACCTATTAGTTCTAGACAAATGTCCTACCGATTAAATGAGGTTGCCTATCTTGAGGTTTATAATGATCCAAGTCGATATTTCACATCAAGAGGCAGCTATTCAAGAGGGAATTGGAACCGTTTTAATGATGAAAATAATGATGGCAGCACCCGAAACTATCGACCTAGATCACTTGAAGAAATATATACACCTGAACAGCTTCTTGTCATGCTTGGAAACAATTCTGTAAAATACGCGCTTGTTTTTGGCTCGGCTGATGCACAGCGGTATCAAACTGCTGAAGAAGCACAAAAACATATGGTTAGTATTGCGGTTGATGTTTGGATACTAAATAGCAATGGAACAAAATCTAAAGGTATAAAATACCTAACTGTAAATGAAAGTATCGCAGGCATAGTAAAGGAAGTCTTCCAGGATATTTTCGATGGGCCAGAAAAGTTTCCGATTAAGAATGTGGGTGGCTATTCGTGGCGCGTGAGTGAAACCTCTGAGCATCGATGGGGACTTGCCATTGATATCAACTCAAATGAAAACTACATGATTAAGCCTGATGGAACTGTGGTCGCTGGCTCTTATTGGAAGCCTGGGCTAGATCCTTATTCTATTAAACCTGATGGAGATGTGGTTAGAGCATTTAAAGCGCATGGGTTTACATGGGGTGGTGACGCATGGTCTTCTAGCAATGACTACATGCACTTTTCGTTTTTAGGTTGGTAAAAAAAATAATTCAATTTTCAGATAATTATGTTAAAATACCCTTATAGGAATAATTGCGGGTGTAGCTTAGTGGTAGAGTTCTGGCTTCCCAAGCCAGCTGTGTGGGTTCGATTCCCATCACCCGCTCCAATTGAGGGGACAAATGAAAAAACATCTGAGTATTTTGGCAGCTACGTTAATTATTTTTGCAATTGCTTTTCAATTATTTAAACCGAGTGAGGTTTTACCAAATGCTGTCGATCAAAAGCTTGTTGAACAGATAGTAGCAAACTTATCAAGTGATACATACTTTGGTAGAAAAGCTGGTACTAAAGAGAATGAAATGGCATTGGACTATATTGAGTCACAATTTTCTGCGCTTGGGCTGTCTTCTTATAGACAATCCTTTGAAGCGTTGATACCTGAGACTGAAAATGAGTCCAATTTTTCTTTTTTTGATCCTGTACTTCAAGAGGAAAAGATACTAAAGCATCATATCGATTATAAAATGCTGAGCTGGGGACCTGCGGGAAGTCTTAACTATCAGGGCGATATTGTTTTTACAGACAACAATGTCTATAAAGTCGATCCAGCTCAATTGAAGGGAAAATTAGTCGTTACTCAAGGTACTCCTTATATAGGGGATAGCTTGGAGCAAATTATCAATGCTGGCGCTGTGGGTGTCCTTTATTATTTAGGAAACAATGAGACTGATGTTATTGCCAATAAAAATTTAGATTTGGGAGATAAAACTGGTGATCAATTTGCGCTAGGCTTTATAAGTAGGGATCTGTATTTTCAATTCAAACAGATTGCGAATCAAAACAAGATTATTTCTAATGAAATCTTACCCTCAGGAACGATACACGGTTTAATTAGTGGTGTTAATTTTAATCATCCAATCACATTTAATCCAATTTCTACTGAGAATATGTATTTTACGTTTGATCAAGATGAAGGAACTTTAAAGGATTATTTCAATTCACATAATGGTGAAACGTTTGTAGTATTACAAGCATCTATAGATCATGTTGGAGGTTTAAGAGAACCAATAGAGGAGAGATTTTTTTATCCAGGAGCTGCTCATAGCGCTATAGGAGTTGGTCTTTTACTTGATGCTGCGAATACATTAAATGATAAGGACTCTAATGCGAATATTATTTTTGCAATCACCAATGCTGATGATACCGGTATGCAAGGTATCAACCAAATGATGAAGGATTTTGCGCCAGTTCTTGAGAATACACTATTTGTAAGTCTACTTGATATCGGTGGAGTAGGATCGAGTACGACCTATCTCGGTGGTGTCGGTGATGGAAATGATATTTTCCTATCAAAAGTGGTTGCACTAGGTTCAAAGGAAGCAATACCAACTCTTTCGTATAGAACTGCCTTATCTACAACTAATCCAGACATCTCATTGGTTTTAGTAAGTCAAGACAATAAGAATGCGTATACCGTTTTAGATGAAGCCAATTCAATCAATTATGATAGTGTTAATAATGTAAGTCGACTTATATATAAATGGCTTGGTACAACCTATTATAAATACAATGCCTTTAGCGGCATACCTATTTTCTTCAGAAGCCTATTTATCGCGATATTGTTTATTCTTCTTATAAACTTTATCTTAGAGTCATATAAAGAGGATTACTTAATTTTAAAACGAATTTCTATTTCAAGAGCCTTTCTTCTTGAAAAATGGCTTTTAAGTCTATTAACCGCACTTGTCATCATTGTACTTATGATTTTTGTTACCATGCTGCCTCGTGATTTAAACTACGGAGTTTATGGGGGAAGGCTGACAACTAATTTTTCATTTGAAGTTATGATACAACAGATGGGTGATTTTATCTTGAACTTCAAGTTTTCAGGCGTAAAGGATACGGCATTTGTACTTAGAACCTTTAAAAATAGTTTAATCTTATTATTTGTTGCGTCCTTACTAGCTTTTGTACTTGGTAGCTTGAAGGGACTATTTGACGCTTATAGTAATAAAGAAAATACTGAGGTTAGAAGCTTTACAAGTCTAGTCGTTATGTCTGTTCCTGACATAATTTGGATTTTAATATCACATCTTATAATTATTGCAGTTGGAAAACAAATAGAACTACCAATATTAAGGCAATTGGTCTTTCCAATTCTCACACTTACGATTATGCCAATGGTTTACTTAAGTCGTATTGCTTATTTAGGATTTATTGAGGAGAAGGGTAAGCCTTATTATACTGCGCTATTATCAAGGGGCATTAAGAAAAAATCAATCTTCTTCAGTCATATGATCGTACCTGCATTGCAGAAGGTTTTTACATCTTTTCTAGGTATTTTACCATTGATGATATCGAATATGATCATCATTGAATACCTATTTGATTATAAAGGACTTGCAAACTTCGTTTTAATAGCAGATCGAACACAGGATCAGAATACTTTTATTGTCCTTCTAATAGGAATAAGCGTACTTTATCTTATTTTTGCATGGGTGACAAAGCTTGGTATTTACTCACTCACAGCTAGAAGAAGGAGGCGATAATTATGTTTAAAAAGATACAATTTTTTATCAGCCTTACAATCGTAATTCTTATTATACTGATGATGTTTGTTCCATCACTTTTTACAAATATAAATCCTTATGCAACTGAAGGTCTCAGATCATATGTTGATGACGCAGGTACTTTCCATCTGGAAAAAGCACCCTTTAAGCCGCAAAGTGACATATGGATGGGAACCGATGAGCTGGGCAGAAGCATATGGGCCTTGATAATTTACGGCACTAAATTAACGATATCTCTTGCAGGATTAATTGTTATATTTAGGTTTTTAATTGCTGTTCCCATCGGTATGCTTGCGGGATTTGGTTCTTTAAGTGCGCATAGTATCATAGACAAGATGAATCGATTTTTAGGGACGATACCAACGCTATTGTTAAGCATTCTGATTCTCAGAATGGATTTTTTTACGAATCTAAGTAAAACGCAATCGGTTATTTCTTTTGTTATCGTTCTCAGTATCATTGGATTTGCTAAGCTAGCGGTTGTTATTGAGGAACGCGTAAAGGCGATTAATAGTGAACCATTTGTAACTGGAGATATTGCACTTGGTAAAAAGCCACTTCAGATAGCATTAACCACTATACTTAGACACTTGTATCCAGAACTCATAGCCATGTTTTTTATGGAGATTGCCCGTGCTTTGACCTTGTTATTACAGTTGGGATTGTTTGCAGTTTTCGTAGGAAATGTCAAATTTATTGAGGACAGCTCAAATGGTAATATAAAAACGATGAATGTTTCTTACGAGCCCGAATGGGCGAGCATGCTGGGGGCTGCAAGAATTCATTTGCGTTCTGCTCCTTGGATTGTATTTTTTCCTTCCCTTGCTTTTTTTATAAGTGTTCTAGGCTTCAATGCCTTTGGCGAGAGTGTTAGAAAGCTTTTAAAGGGAGAGATGAGCATCCTTAGAATTAAGCCAATATTGATAAGCTTGAGTGTATTGCTTATCGTATTTATTTCAGGTTATCAGCTGGTTGATTGGGTTGGCGTTCACACTGGATACGCCTCAAAGATCCTTTCTACTGAGCGGCTCATGCTTGAACCTGGACCTATTCTATTAGGAAACAGCAACGCTTTAAAAGCTGCAGATTGGATAAGCTCTGAGCTAGATACTAGGGGCTTTACTCCCTTAAAAGGTAATAGCTACATCGATTCTTATACCATAGACAGTGGTTATTATGCTACCAATGATGAGGTAGAATTGAATCAGGTTTCGTTTAAGGGAAATTATGAATGGGTGGGCTATGGCAATTATGACCTAACCTCTGAGCTCGTCGATTTAAAGGATCTTGATGTGCTTAACCTAGGGGCGGAAGCACTTTCAATGTACTCGGATAAAATCATTTTATTAAATGGTAATTTTTATAGTCATGAAGCGATTGTCAAAATGACGGAACGCATCCTATCAAGGTCAAATGTAGACGGAATCATCTGGATGAAGCCGCTTGACGAAGTTGAAATCAAATGGGTATCCAAACAAACCTTTGCAGTGCCAGTTTTATATGTTTCAAATGAATTCGAATTAAAAAGTGGCGATCAGCTACACGTAAAACTTGATATGGGAACATTAGGTAGCTCGGGTAACAATATTTACGGCATACTAAAAGGAACCAACACAAATTTAGGTGAAGAAGCTTTGATTTATGGTTTTGGCTATAATGCGATGGATGAGAAGCGCTTTTCTGAGCAGATGTCCTTTAATCTTTCACTAATAGATGCTTTGATTAAGGATGATGCCAACCGAAAAAGAACCATTATCGTATTGTTTTTCGATGGTGGCTCCAACTATCAATTTGATGGTAGAGTCAGCTATGCTGAGCAATCCTTATATCCTCAAAAGGATATTTTGCTGTATTTTGATTTGACGCATATTGAAGCTGGTGAAAGAGGAACCATATTTTTTAATCAGGATCAATCACCAATATCGAGATACTATGCCTATTCTTTTGCAGTCCAGCTTGAAGCAGCATTTAATGGCATCTCAGATTCTGTGATTAGAAATCAAAAAAATTGGAAAAACGATGACCTATTGTATTTGTCCAAGGGGATTCCAACTTTGACGGTAGGCTTCACTCAAAACGAGAAGGGTGAAACCTTATCTAACCTTGGAAGTATTCTTTCAAGGGTAATTCGAAAAAACAATTACTAAGAGGTAATCATGCTAGAAATAGAGAATCTTAAAGTTAAATTAAATCATACTGAAATCGTAAGAGGCATCAGCTTTAATCTTGAAAAGGGAAAGATTTTAAGTGTTCTCGGCGAGTCGGGCTCTGGGAAAAGTGTTACTGCCACGTCTATACTCAGGCTTTTCGATGAAAATAACTCTGAAATAACTGTTGATTTGATGAGATTTGATGAGCAAGATTTAAAAAATCTAAATAAAGGCCAGCTAGAGGCAATCAGAGGTAAGCGCATAGCCTATATTTTTCAAAATCCAATTGATGCCCTCAGTCCTTATCGTAGAATCGGCAAACAATTTAAAGAGGTTTTAAAGTCACATCAACTTGCATATCATAAAAATGAAGTGCTCAAGTGGTTAGAAATGGTTGGACTGGAGAAGGAGAAGGAATATATATTAAGAAAATATCCACATCAATTGAGTGGTGGGCAGGCTCAAAGAGTGACCATTGCACTTGCGCTTTGCTTAAATCCTGAACTTATCATTGCAGATGAACCGACTAGCTCGATAGACGCTTCATTAACCGATACCATTATAGAACTTTTGATCAGTATTAACCAAAGAATGAAGATATCCATTCTATTTATTACTCACGATTTTGATTTAGCAACTCGAATCAGTGACGATATTCTTATACTTTATGGTGGGCTCGTAATGGAATATGGAGAAAAAGCGAATATCGTCAATCGACCTAAGCACCCATATACAGAGGAGCTTTTCAAATGTGTTAGCTCCATTAACAGCAGAGAGGAAAGGCTTTATGCACTTTCCGGATATGCACTAGATCCTAAAGCTTTTAAAAATGAATGTCCCTTTGCAGATAGATGCCCTCAAGTGAAAAAAGACTGTTATCTTAAAATTCCACAAATCACATTTGATTCATATGGGACTCAAGTTAGATGTGTTTTATACGACGAGGTATTGAATGAATAATAATCAGGTAATAATGTCAGCTATAAATGTGAGCAAATCGTATTATACGAAGGTGAGCGCACTAGGGAAGGCAGTTGAGATAAAGGCGGTAAATCGCGTTTCCTTTGATTTACATGAGGGAGAAACTTTAGGATTAATTGGAGAGAGTGGAAGTGGAAAAACAACCTTGTCACATCTTTTATTAAAGCTCATTCCGCTTGACTCTGGTGAGTTTAGGTTTAGTGAAGAGGTTAACTTACAATTTAGAAAGTCGGTTCAAATTGTATTCCAATATACCTATGGTGCTTTGGACCCTTTAAAAACAGTTAGACAGTTGATGATTGAACCCTTAAAGGTTCATAAAATTTGTAATAGTAGTGCATATGAGCAAACGAGTATGACCCTGTTGAATCGCGTAGGTCTTTCTGAAAAGATGTTGGATCGTAGAATTTCAGAGATTAGTGGCGGTCAAAAGCAACGTTTGGGCATTGCACGTGCATTGGCGACCAATCCGAAAATTGTTGTTTTAGACGAGCCTGTATCAGCCCTTGATATCTCTGTTCAAGGTCAGATTATTAATCTGCTGCAGGATCTGAAAAAGGAATTGGGGCTAACGTATTTGTTTATAACGCATGACTTAAAAATAGCAAGACATCTTTCTGATCGACTTGCAGTAATGAAGGATGGCGCAATTATTGAGATTGGTAAAACTGAGTCCATTATCAATGAACCAAAGGCAGATTATACAAGGCAGTTAATAAAAACCATAAACAGAATATAACAAAATATTCCGAGACCTTCATATACAGAAGGTCTTTTTTATTTTATTTTAAAGAGTGTGAATAAATTTTAAATAAATTTTGTAGTATTTTGTAACATTTTGTAGGATTGTGTAGGGTTGATGATATAAATAGTCGAATCATGTATTTGTATGCGTACATGAGTTCTTTGGGGAGCATACAGGGTTAGGTTAATAAAAAAGTTGAGCAGGAGGAAATTATGAAAAAAGCAATATCGTTATTATTGGTTTTACTATTAATGTTCACACTTGTAACAGGCTGTTCGAATAACGAACCAGCTACTACAGAAGCAACTACTGCAGCTGCAGCAGGAGAAACAACAGCTGCAAGTACCGAAGAGCAAGTATCATTTGACAACATCTTTGTTAATATTGGTACTGGTGGTACTGCAGGGACATATTTCCCACTTGGCGGTGCTTTTGCTGAAATCTGGAATAACAATATTAAAGGCATTAACGCAACTGCACAATCGACAGGTGCTTCTGTTGCAAACATTAACCTTTTAATCGATGGTGAAGTAGAGGTTGTAATCGTTCAAAATGATACTGCTTTATATGCACATGACGGCGTTCAAATGTTTGATGGCCAACCTTTTGAAAAATTAAGAGGTCTTGCGACTCTTTACAGTGAACCATTACAAATCGTTACAACAGATCCAACGATCAAAACTGTAGCTGACTTAAAAGGCAAAAAAGTAGCTGTAGGTGCAATTGGTTCTGGTGTTGAAGCCAATGCTAGACAAATTATCGCTGCAGCAGGTATGGATTTTGAAAAGGATATCGATCCTAAATTCTTATCATTTGCTGAAGCATCTTCAGGCTTAAAAGATAAACAAGTAGATGCTGCATTCTTAACAGCTGGTATTCCAACAGCTGCAATTCAGGACCTTTCAGCACAAAATGATGTGTTTATAGTTGCAATCGATGGCGATGTAGCAGAAGCGCTTAAATCAGATTATAAATTCTTTACTGATTATGTGATTCCTGCAAACACTTATAAAGGACAAACTGAAGATGTACCAACTTTGACTGTTAAATCAATGCTTTGTGTATCTGCTGATATGGATGAAAAATTAGCATATGAATTGACAAAACAAATTTACGAAAACCTAGATAGAGTTGTTTTAGCTCACAACGTAGGTAAATATATTACAAAAGAAACTGCTCAAGATGCAATGTCAGTACCATTACATCCAGGTGCAGAAAGATATTTTAACGAATAGAGAGTATATTTAATTAGGTAGGGTCTAGTTAATCTCCCAAGTTTTCCCCAAAATATAAAAGAGAGAAGGGAAGCTTTGTTAAGAAAAGTAATCATCGGATTGTTAAGTATAATTCTATTGGTGATGTTGGTTTTTACAGGTCTTCATGAGCGGACAGTAATTATAATTGAAGACATAAAAACTGGTGAGCAACGAGATTTTTTTCCAAAGGATGATCAGTTTATCCTTGGATATACACATTCTGTCTTATTGACACCTGTAGAGGAATACTTTGAAGTCGATAAAAATAATAACCTTATACTCCAAAAGACGATTTATGAGTCTTTTGGAGTAGGGCTTCCTTATGAACAGGATACTGATGCGGATTTTGAAATAGTGGATGGTAAGTTTATTTTATATTTGAATCGGACGTTTGAACAAGTCAATATGATCGCTTCACCAATTCCAAAGCATTTGATTAAGGTTAATGGTGAAAGCACCTATATCGCTGCAATGTTCAGTAAGGAAGATATAGACGTAACGAGTGATGCTTTCAAAGCACTTATTAAGGAAGACGAGGAACGAGAAAAGTACACGCACGATATAAAAATATATGCAATTAAAAAGAAAGTATTTGAAATAGGCAACTATCATGTTGTCTTATAGGAAGGATCGGTGTCATGTCTGACTTAAAAGATAAAAATACGACAGCAGTACCATCGGAAGTTAATGCTGATGAACTGCTCAGAAAATATGACAAGGGATCAGATTACCGAGTATTAAGTGGTGTTCAAAATAAGATGATAATAATCTTACTAGCTTTGTTTTCATGCTTCCAGCTATACACAGGTATTTTTGGTGTGTTGGATGCGATGCTACAAAGATCAATACACCTTGCTTTCGGATTAACATTGGTTTATTTGTTGTATCCAACTTCAAAGAAATTTTCAAGAAGCAAACTACATCCATTAGATGTCTTTTTAGCAGTTTTGGCTGCTGGCGTTTGTCTCTATGTGTTTTTTAACTACAAACAGCTCGTTTTACGTGCGGGTCGCGTGAGTACGACGGATATGATCGTAGGTTTGATCGCTATCTTCTTGGTTTTAGAGGCGGCTCGAAGAGTAATTGGTTGGCCAATGGTTATTATCGCATGCGTGTTCATCGCATACGCATTACTTGGACCACATATTCCTGGGCCACTTGCTCACAGAGGTGTAAAAGTAAGCAATTTAGTACAGCACTTATACTATACGACTGAAGGGATTTTTGGTTTACCAATTGGCGTATCTTCAACCTTTATATTTATGTTCCTATTATTTGGTGCTTATCTCGGAAAAACAGGTATGGGAGAGTTTTTTATAGACATCTCTAACTCAATAGCGGGTAGTGCACCAGGTGGTCCTGCAAAAGTTGCAGTTATATCAAGTGCGACAATGGGTACTCTTTCTGGGTCTTCTGTTGCAAACGTTGTTGGTACGGGTAGCTTTACCATTCCAATGATGAAAAAACTTGGCTATAAGCCTGAGTTTGCAGGAGCTGTAGAAGCGACTGCTTCAACTGGTGGACAGCTAATGCCTCCGATTATGGGAGCAGCTGCGTTTCTTATGGCAGAGTTTACAAATATTCCTTATGTTCAAATAATAGGGGCAGCAGTTATTCCAGCATTACTTTATTACTTTGGTGTATGGGCTGGTGTACATTATGAAGCAAAAAAACAAGGCTTAAAGGGCTTGCCTAAGGATCAAATTCCTAAAGCGGGTAAAGTAATGAGAGAAAGAGGACACTTGATATTACCTATTATCGTAGTTATCTATCTTTTGGTAAGTGGCTACACACCAATTAGAGCTGCATTAGGTGCAATACTATCCTCAATTCTTGTCGCTGCTATAAAAAAAGAAACCAGATTATCACTCCGCGATATATTTAATGGATTAGTAGAGGGTGCAAAAAGTGCGTTAACTGTGGTAGCAGCATGTGCAACTGCTGGAATTATCATTGGCGTTGTAACTCAGACCGGTTTGGGACTTAAGATGGGATCATTACTTGTTAGTGCAGCATCTGGGAAATTATTCCTAACCTTGGCATTTACTATGGTTACATCGTTAATTTTAGGTATTGGGGTTCCAACCACTGCCAATTATGTTATCACCTCCACAATTGCAGCACCCGCTTTATTAATGCTAAATGTTCCAATTATAGCGGCTCATATGTTTGCGTTTTATTTTGGCATCATAGCGGACGTTACACCACCTGTAGCACTTGCAGCTGTTGCAGCATCAGGTGTCGCCAAATCAGAACCGATGAGAACTGGTATTCAAGCCTCAAGGCTTGCAATAGCAGCATTCATAATACCGTATATTTTCGTTTATAGTCCTGAATTACTTTTGGTTAATGTCACACCACTTTCACTTGTATTTATACTTATAACAGCAGTTATCGGTATAATCGCAGTTGCTGCAGGGTTAACTGGATATTTCCAAACCAAGATGAATGCAATTGAAAGAATTTTATTTATCATTGGTGGTATTATGATGGTAACGACTCATTTAACATTTAACCTTATAGCAGCAGTGGCATTATTAGGAGTAGGTATACTTCAGTTTAGAAAAAAAGGCTTGCAAGACAAAGAAATTGTAAGCGCTTAAAGTTACTAGAAATTCCCCTTCTTATAGACAGAGAGTTGACTACCCACAATGGTCAACTCTCTGTATTTTTTGAATCAATAAATATCATTATTCTTTTTGATAGTTGAAGCTCCATGAAACGCCAAATTTATCGGTAAGTGCACCATAGATCGCGCCCCAGAAGGTATCCTGTAGCGGCATTTTAATGGTTGCACCCTCAGACATTTGTTCATATACTTTTCGTATAGAATCCTCGGTATCCAAATTAAGATTAACTTGTACATTGTTGCCTATGATTGGATCGTTATTTCCCATCGTATCTGAAAAATAAAAGAACTGACCATCGACCTCAAGCTCAACGTGTAGAATTCTGTCTCTTAAATATTCAGGAAGATCAGGATCAGATTGATCTTTATAACGCATAATTTCGCTGATTTTACCGCCTAAAATACCATGATAAAATTCGACAGCCTCTTCACATTGACCGTCAAAATATAAATAGGGAACTACTAACATAAAGGTCTCCTTTCATGATTTAAGTTGTTAAGTATTTATCCAAATGTTGGCTTTGGAAACATTTAAATCATCATTTGATTATTTTAGTAAATAAACTTATGAAGGTTATACAAATGTATTTTAATGAGGGTTTTACTAAAAAATAACAAATTACTCTAAAAAAAATTCTGAATATTATGATACCAATTCAAATTGCAATATAATTAACGTAACCTTCACAAAAGTATAAACTGATTTTAATGCGGACTTTATATGCCTCTTCTAGAATGTAACTATAGGAGGAAGCATAAATGATAAAAACGATTATATTTGATTTTGATGGTACGATTATAGATACGAACACGTTAATTGAAGAAGGCCTAAATCACTTTGCATTAAGATATAGAGGGTCGACCTTAAATAAAAATGAACACAAATTTCTAGTAGGAAAAACGCTAGAGGATCAAATGAGCTTTATAAGTGAAACGCATAAGCATAGTATGACGGAACAATTTAAAATTTGGTATAAGCATCATCACAATCAAAAGGCAAAAGCCTTTCCACAAATGATAGAGCTAATTCACGGGCTAAAGCAGCTGGGTTATCAGCTTGCAATCGTAAGCAATAACAGTACACAAAGTGTTTCGCATGGCCTGAAGCACTTGAAGCTAGATACCTATTTTGACTATATCTTGACTCGTGACCACGTATCGGAGGTTAAGCCATCTCCCGAAGGACTTGAGGTCATTCTCACATTTACAGAGTCTAGAACACATGAGGCTATATTTGTTGGTGATGCAGCTACTGACGTACAAGCAGCTAAGTCAGCCGGATTAAAGAGTGTACTTGTTGGCTGGAGTCATCTTGATGTGGACGATATCCATAAGTTAGAGCCTGATTATGTAATTTCTTCAGCGCTTCAGCTTTTAACTGTGATAGAGTCAATCAACGAATCAAATAAACAAATCTATCAAAAAAGAATTGCAGTATAGCAGTTCTTTTTTTGTTTTTTGAGATGTCATTCCCTAGAAGATTACATAGACATAAATAAAATTTAAAGCCTATAAAATGAGACAAATGCCTCATAATTGGGTATAATAGAGGATATGAATTTATGTGGAGGCTTTAAATGATTAGAAAAAGAGTTTTGAAGACAATTGGGATTTGTTTGATCATGACAATTGCTTTATCTGCCTGTCAAGCTGATGAATCACCCAAAGTGATAGATAAGGTTAAACAAGTAACCGTCGTAACGCTTAAAGAAACTGCCTTAAGAGAGACACTCGTTTATGATGCTGCAGTTACAGCTGAGCAAATTACACCTTTAAATCCTAGTAGGGATGGTGAAGTGGAGGCAATCTTTAAACAGGTTGATGATAAAGTTAAAATGGGCGATAAGCTACTGACACTTAAGGCATACGCTCAGGGGGAAAAGAATTTAGATATTTATGCACCTTACGAGGGGGTTGTTGCAAGTGTTTTAACCACAGAAGGTAGCTTAGTCTCCTCAGCTTATCCTGCAATAATTATTAGAAGTAATTCTCAAAGCTTAAAATTTGCAATAACACTTGGGGACGTCAAAAAGATACAAAAATATGGTGAGCCACAAGTAGAAATTCAAGCTGACGATAAGATTTATGAAGGAAAATTTGAACAGCTTAGCCAGCTTCCAGACAGTACATCGTTGATGTACCCAATAGATGTTTCAGTAACCGATACTCATCAGTTTAAAATAGGTGAAATCGTCAAAGTCAATTTATTACTCTCAAGGGTAAATGGGATCTGGTTACCGATCCCTTATATTCAAAACGATGGAGATGACTATGTCTATATAGTAAATTCAGATTCTCGTGTGGAGAAAAAGAATATCACTTTAAAAGAGGTAAATGACGATTTGGTTCATGTAATTGGTTTAAATGATGGCGATCGTGTGATTACAATTGGAAATGCCTTTGTAAAAGAAGGACAATTGGTAAATGCTAGGGAGGCAACCAATGAATAGATTAATAAAAGCTGCCATTACAGAGAGAAAGGTGACCTTTCTTTTGGCAATTATGATCTTTTTTTACGGTATGTATTCCTATTATTTTATTCCTAAGCAAGAGAATCCAGATACTTCAAGTCCAGCAGCACAGATCGTAACCATCTATCCAGGTGCGACTGCTAAAGAGGTCGAAGAACAGGTTACAATAAAAATTGAAGATGAGCTCTCGGCATTAGATGGTATTGAAAACATCGTTTCCTACTCAAATCCAAATGTTTCGGTCGTCATCGTCACACTGAATTATGAAGTTGATTATGATGAGCAATGGGCAAGAATGCGTGTTTTGCTTGATAAAGTAAAGCCTGAGCTACCATCAAATGTATATGATTATCAAGTTGAAACTGAGCTAACTAAGTCAGCAGGTATCATTTTAAGCTTATCTGGTGAGCATTACACCTATGAGCAGCTTGCCGATTATGCAGAAGCTTTTAAGTCTGAGCTGAGTTCGGTTGATGGTGTCTCTCGAGTCTATGTGGAGGGTGCTCCAGATAAGGAGCTAAAAATTAATCTACATTTAAATCAATTAAATCAGCTCCCCTTGTCTATAAAAGATGTTTTTGATTTGATATCTGCACAGACTGTAAATATTCCAGTTGGAGAGTTAGATACTGCCTATGGTGCAATAGGAGTAAAGCATAATATAAAAAATGATCAAAAATCAGCTTATGAGTCAATGATCGTGTATGGCTCTTCCGACTCGGGGAGTATGATTAAGCTAGGTGATATTTCAGATATAGAAATGGGCTATGCGAGTAATCAACACAGCTTTAAGCATGGTGAAGACAACGCAGTGCTAGTGACAGTTTATTTTGATGCCAATCAAAATGTCATTTTAATTGGTGATGAGGTTAGAGCTGTTATAGATAGTAAAAAGAGTCAGTTTCCATCAGATTTAAAAGTGAGTGAAGTATTGTTTCAACCGGAAGAGGTCAGTCGATCCATAGACGGTTTTTTAATTAACCTACTTCAAGGAATTGGCTTTGTTGTCATCGTTGTTTTAATTGGAATGGGCTTTAGAAATGCTTTTGTAGTATCGGTTGCAATTCCACTGTCTGTAACAATGACCGTTATTATGATGAAGCTTATAGGCGTTGACATACAACAGATGTCAATTGCTGCTTTGATCATTGCTTTAGGGATGCTCGTAGACAACTCTATCGTAATAAGTGATGCAATTCAAATAAAGCTGAACGAAGGACTACCAATAACTCAGGCCTGCTACGAAGGGACAGTTGAGCAAGCAATTCCCGTACTAACCTCAACCTTGACAACAGTCGTCGCATTTGCGCCATTAATTATTTTACCAGGTGAAGCTGGCGAATTTGCAAAATCTTTACCTCAGGTAGTCATTATTGCATTAATTGCTTCATATATTGTCGCAATGTTCGTGACACCAGCATTAGCGAGTCTAGTGTTTAAGGCGAATAGAACCTCTCAGTATGAAAAGCATCGATTGAGAAAGATTTTTGAGTCAGGCCTAAGAGGCTCAATGCGTATGCCAAAGTTTTCTTTATTCATTATTTTGATGATTTTGGCTGCCACTGTCTACGGCGCAACCCTATTGCCAATTGAGCTCTTTCCATACACAGATAAGGATTTAATTTACATTGATGTTTTTTCTGAAAAGAAAGGAGATTTGGCGTATACTCAATCTCTATCGGATGAATTATATGCCATATTAGTAAAGGAACCGGGCATTACGGATATTAATGCTTCAATAGGTGGTGGATTCCCTAAATTTTACCTTACAGTAGGGGTAAGACCTGAGTCAGCAGATTATACTCAAACACTGATTACTTTTAATCTGAGCCAAACTGAGGGCTATGACAGTAGAGAAGATTTTGCCTATCATCTACAAACACTTTTAGATGAACAGCTAAAGGGGGGATTTGCAACCGTAAGCTTATTAGAAATCAATCAGCCTGGTCCTTCTTTGGATATTCGTGTCTCAGGAGAGTCTTTAGACGACGTTAGTAAGGTTTCCGACGATATTTATGGCGCTTTGCTCGCACGAGAGGAAACGATTAATGTTCAAACGGATAGCGCAAGCTACAGATATCAATATCAATTGGATGAAGATCTGTCAAAAATGAGTCAATTTGGTTTAAATGCTTATGATGTACAATTACAAACCGCACTGGCTGTAAACGGTATGACGGTTGCAAGTATTCCTTCAGATAAACCAATATCAGTAGTGCTAAAAGGTGATATAAGTACCATTACAGATTTGGAGAATTTTTCGATTAAATCGAGTGCAACTGGCGAAAAAACACTGATGAAGCAGTTTTCAAGTGTTTCACTAAAAAGTGAACTCAATACGATTAAGCGCTATAATCGACAGCCTTCAGTTTCAGTCAGTGCAAATGTGACGCCAGGCTACTCAGTTGGAGAGCTACAAAGCTGGGTTCAGAATTCTTTAATACCTTCAATTGACGTTGAAGGCGTCCAAATTAGCTATGGTGGCGATCAAGAAATCTTTGATAAATACATTTCTGGTTTATTAGGCGCAGCAGCTGTAGCAGTCGTGATTATTTATATTATTCTGCTCATACAATTTAACTCTTTGCAGCAGCCATTAATTATTTTAATGACGGTACCGCTCTCTATTATTGGATCGGTGGTTTCACTCTTGATTTTCAAGCAAAGTGTAACCTTTACAGTTGGATTAGGGGTTGCCAGCTTAATAGGGGTAGTTGTTAATAACGCAATTTTATTGATTGAGTACATCAATAGAGAACGCAAATTAGCACATGACGTCTATAACTCATGTTTAAACTCAGTTGGAAGAAGGTTTAGACCTATTATGCTCAGTACCATTACCACAGTTATTGGCCTGGTTCCTATGGCGCTCTCAGGCAGTTCATTCTTTAGTCCAATGGCAATGGCGTTAATGGGTGGATTAATTGTGTCTACCTTGTTAACGTTAATCGTTATTCCGTTGATTTATTATCAGCTTCATAAACGTGAAGATATAAAAAATGTTGAATAAATTATTTCTTGAATGATGCGTAAGAATGTGTTAAACTCCAAGTATACCCCCTACCTAGGGGGATGGAGGATGAACAATGGAAATACTAATAGGATTAACGATGCTATATTTGTTATTTGTTGGATACAACAAAATAACTGCACCAAAGGTGAACCAAGTTAATGGCCGTCAATTATCAGAGATGCTTGAGGATAAGAAGGCTAAAAGACAATACATCGATGTAAGGACGACTGGCGAATTTAACTCAAGAAAAATCAAAGGATTTAAGAACATTCCGCTGGATCAATTGACCAAGAGAAAGAGTGAAATTGATCCAGAAATGGAAGTCGTAGTTATGTGTGCTTCTGGTAGTAGAAGCATGAGAGCGGTTAAAATGCTCAATAAAATGGGTTATAAAAATCTAACCAACGTCAAGGGCGGTATTTCTTCAGTTCAGCTGTAAACGCTCGACAAATAAAATTATTTTTACATTTAAGTCCAATCTCTCTGCTGAGCGATTGGATTTTTATTTTTATTAGTCAATTCTAAATAAGTGAACTCAGACGGCACAAATAATTATGAGTTTTATAAATTATTTATTGATGAACCTAGATAATTCATATATTATAGGTCTATTATCACTATTACTAAGCTAGGTTGTTGAAATTAAGGAGTTAAGTTATATGTATACGGATGAGTTACTAGAAATTGCGAACACTTGTATTGGATGTAAAACTGCCAAATGTCAATTTGGATGCCCGGTTAACACGCCAATTCCCAGAGTCATTGAGCTTTATAAATCAAATAAATTCGAAGAAGCTGGTAAGCTTCTTTTTGAAAATAATCCTCTTTCCTTAATTTGTGCAATGGTGTGCGTTCATGAGGAACAATGCATGGGCAACTGTGTTTTAAATAAAAAAGGGACACCTGTTGAGTTTTATAAGATAGAAAAAGAGCTTTCGGAGGCTTATTTAAAGAATACGCATTTGAGTAAGGGAAAAAATAAATTAGGTAGAATTGCTATTATCGGAGGTGGACCTGCTGGTATTACAATTTCATTTATACTAGCCAATTATGGGTATGATATAACATTGTTTGAAGCGCATAATCGAATAGGCGGCGTCATGCGTTACGGTATACCTGAGTATCGCTTACCCAATCATCAGGTTGATCTAATTGAGTCTAAATTAGTTGAGGTTGGTGTTAAGATTAGACCCAATACGCTGATAGGTCCTGTGATCACACTAGATCGATTATTAGAGGATGGTTATAAGGCTGTATTTATAGGCACCGGGGTATGGAACCCAAAGCCGCTTACTATAAAGGGTGAAACCTTAGGTAATGTTCACTATGCAATTGATTATTTAAAATCACCTGAGACCTATCATTTGGGCAAGACAGTAACTGTAATAGGTGCAGGGAATGTTGCATTGGATGCGGCAAGAAGTGCTATGAGAAACGGTGCTGAAAAGGTAACCATTGTCTATAGAAAGGGCTTTGAGGATATGCCGGCCACTGATATAGAAATTCGTGACGCTTTAGATGATGGGATTAGCTTTGAGCTTTATAAGTTTCCGGTTGAGATTCGAGAGAATGGGATTGTTGTCGGGAAAATGACCAAGCATAATGAAGAAAATCAGAAAAGCTATGAGGCAGATGCAAATCAAACCTCATTTATCGCATCAGATGCAACGATCATTGCAATTAGTCAGACAGCTAGAAATAATATCGTAAGGAGCACAAATGAGCTAAATACGTCTCAAATGGGGCTAATCATTACAGATAAAGAGGGAAGAACGACAAAACCGGGTACATTTGCATCAGGAGACGTTGTCACTGGTGCCAAAACGGTTGTTGAGGCAATCGCCCATGCTAAAGTCGTTGCAGAAACCATGCATCATTATTGCATGTCTCTAAATACATGTATATTAGACTTTTGCGAAGACGATTCCTGTTCTGAGGATGTCGTATCAAAATGCAGAGAGCAATGGTATTTTGAAGGGTAGCTATAATTCTAGATTTGTTTTATAGCACCATTCAAAATGGCTGCAGCAGCTTCAAGTCTCGTAATTTGTTTTTCATAGGAATAGGAATCAACGGTTCTTGTCGCTTGAGACTCTGAGATATTAAAATCCGCAATCAAATGCCACTTAGCAGCATCTATGGCTCTAATTTCGTCGATCATAGAAAGGACCTCTATATGGTCTCGTTCCATAGCATTGATTTTTATTCTTGTATTTTCGACGATTTTAATCAGCTGACCAAAGGGCTTAACTGCAACTGGTTTTTTTATACACAAAACACCAAAATGAGTTAATTGATTTTTTGTTTGGACGTGTGTGGACTCCCTAGCAATGAACAAAATAGTCGTAGTCGTTCTCTGCGCTGCATATTTAGCAAGTCGATCGCCGAGCTCCATGCGCATAGGCGCGTTAATTATAACGAGATCAAATTTGTGAACCTCTAGTAAATGCGTTGCATCTGAATAGTTATATGCAGTGAAGATTTTCCCATATGAGGTGTTCATAAGTAGTTCCTTGATAAATCCCTCACTTGAATCGGTATTTGTTACTAATAAGATATCTTGCATGAGTACACCTCCATTTTTTACATTTTTAAAACATATTATATTTTTATTCAAGCGAGCTGTCAATAAGTGTATGATTATTATATACAAATAATTATAGGTGGTAGTTAAAATGATGAAAAGAAAACGATTTTTTGCACTGTTTTTAGTATTTTGTTTCCTATTTCAAATTAGCTCCTTTGCTCAGATTAATTTTGATATTCAACCAGCACAGTTTGATGAAAGAATACATCAGCAGGTAGAGGCTGGAAGCATTCCAGGGATATCAGTACAGATTTTTAATCGAGAAGGGGCTATTTATACATTCAATGATGGAAAAACAGGCAATGGCAATGAATTGGTTTCTCAAGAGACGCCATTTATAGTTGGTTCGATAGCAAAGTCATTTACATCACTTGCAGCTCTTAATTTAATTAATGAGGGTCAGATAGATTTAAAAAGTCCAGTTGAGGTATATATACCATGGTTTAAGCTAACAAAACCAAATGGACAGTCTATTTTAATAAAAGATTTAATCGAACACACCAGTGGTCTTACAACTCTTGCTGGTGAACAAGCCTACACGTATAATCAGGATTATGATTTAGAAGACTTAGTTAAAAAAATTAATGAAACTGAGAAAACAGCATATTTGTACAATTCAAATGTACAATATTCTAATTTGAATTATATAATTTTGGGATACCTAATCGAGTTAACCAGTGGCATGTCCTATGAATCCTACATTCAAGAGACTATTATAGCGCCATTAAATTTGGAACATACTGGCTTTAATCAGCTGGTTGGCAATAAAGCACAAGGCTTTAGACGTATTCTTGGGTTTAATCTGAAGACTGAGGTACCATATCCAAAAGGATTAGCTGCATCCAGCTATTTATATTCCAGCACAGAGGATTTAGTGAGCTATGGTATGCTGCTACTTAATAATGGCTATATCGATGATAAGAGTTTGATTACAGGTAATGAAGTTGATAAAATCAATACTGAACTAGGTGCAAATCAAGATTATTACTCAGCACTTTGGGAAGTCACTAATGGTGCCACTGAAACAGATTATAATGGTTATTTTGGTGTAATTGGGACAAATCCTAATTTCAATTCTGCATTAATATTGAATCAGGATACTGGCTTAGGAATTATCGTCTTAATCAATCAAAATAATGCATATCAGTCACCAGCAGTAACGGCACAGACCATTGCGAATGATTTAACTGACCTCATTATTGGGAAGACGCCTTATGAAATGAATAGTAAAAATAAAACAGGTCAGTGGCTCATGGTATTGTTTGCATTTTTAATTACCATTTATTTAATCAATGAGAGCATAACCAGCTATAGAATGATTAAGGATAGAGCTGTATCAAAAATGAATTATCATTTAAAATATCTGAACTATCAAGAGCTAATAAGACTCCTGTTTAGTATTGCTGTTTATTTTGGTTTTCCGATGTTTTATGATAACTCCTGGCGTTTCTTTACAGCAGCAAATCCTGAATGGGTCTTACCGATTTTATGGATAGTGGTCATCAACTTACTTCAAGTAATGCTCGTTATAATGATGCGCGTCAAAGCCTTTTCAAAGAAATAAAATTAATATTAGGAGGAACATTATGAATAAAATAAAAAGTTTCACAGTTGACCATATTCGGTTAAAAAAAGGGGTATATGTTTCAAGAGTTGATTATTTAGGCAATGAAGTGGTAACTACATTTGATTTACGAATGAAGCTGCCAAATAAAGAAACTCTTGAAAATGAACCAATTCATACGCTTGAGCACTTGATCGCTACCTTTGTAAGGAATGATGTTGAATTCGCTGATAAAGTGGTGTATTTTGGACCGATGGGTTGTTTAACCGGTATGTATCTAATCTTGCATGGTGAATATACCTCTGAGGCAGTTTTGCCATTATTGAAAAGAGCCTTTGATTTCGCAGCTCAATATGAAGGAGATATTCCAGGTGTAAGCGAGATCGAATGCGGTACCTATAAGCTTCACAGCTTAACCAAAGCAAAGGTTGAGGCCAGTGATTATTTGGAGGTTTTAAACCAAATACAACCAGACCAACTGGTGTATCCTGAAAAAAAGACGAGGAGTTAGCTAAATGAAATATGGAATTATTGGTGCAATGGATCTTGAAACTAAGTTATTAATTGAGGCGATGGATACTGTAGTTGAAAAGACAATCGCTGGAATGACTTTTTACAAGGGTAAATTAGGGCAAAATGAAGCGATTGTTGTGACAAGTGGTATAGGGAAGGTAAATGCAGCAATGTGTGCTCAGATCCTAATAACTTATTTTGAAATTGATGCCCTAATCAACACGGGTATATCTGGGGCAATTGATGAACGACTTGAAATTGGTGATATTGTCGTTTCTACTGATTGTATAGAGCACGACTTTGACGTCTCTGCATTTGGATATGCACCAGGCGTAATCCCTAGAATGGAGAGCTCGATCTTCATAGCAGACGAGTCGTTGATTAATAGAGCCTTTGAAGCTGGTATTGCCGAAATGAATGACAATAAAATTTATAAAGGTAGAATCGTTTCAGGCGATCAATTTGTATCGTCTCACGATAAAAAAGTATTTTTAGAAACTGAGTTCAAGGCGATGACGACAGAAATGGAAGGTGCAGCGATTGCACATGTAGCCACCCTGAATAAAATACCTTTTGTAATTATTCGATCGATGTCAGATAAAGCGGATGGCAGTGCAAGTGACAATTATGACGCCTTTGCAGATGGTGTCGCGCATCATTCGGCGCACATGGTCATGAGTCTTTTGAAGTGATAATAGGAATAGGGTCGTTGCTAATGTAACCGAATTGAATTATTTTAAGGTTTGCGAACATGCATTTTTAAAATGACGTGACGCTTTAAAGCGTAATAGTGTATAATATATACAATTAAGACCATATAATGGTCTTTTTTTATTAGACACAATCTTGCTTATGTTAAAATAAGAGTGCATATATTTCTATAATTTTTATTGAATCTAACAATTAGATTAAGGAAGGTACCTATGAGAGCAGAAAATTTTTTAGAGCATACGCGGCAAACTTGGAAAAGGCAGTACTTAATAATTGCACTTATTCTATTGTTTATAGCCTTCATTTTTATCTTTATAGGTCGTGAGTCAGTTATTAGAGTTCTCACTACTCCTGAATTCAAAACCTATGATGAGCTACTTGTTGCATCTACATTAGATAGTAAAGGGTTATTTCAGACCGCCATTAGCTATGATGATATGTATTATTTTAATACAGCTTTTTATGGTGAGAATGATAATATTGAGAGCTATTATGCTGCGCTTATTAATGCAGATGGAAATTTTACACTTGCCGAGATACCGGCAGTACTTGCTGAGGATGAAAATACGGCAAGAATCGTAGGAACCTTTGTTGATATACCCTCGGATTTATATGATTATATCACTGAGGAGTTGATTGAGCTTGGCTTTACAGAGTCTGAGGCCGCTGAAATGATGCCAATAAATTTGTATTTGGTAAAAGATAATGAAGTTGAGGGATATGTATTCATTGCGATAGCGCTTCTACTTATACTAGCAATGCTTTACTTTATCCTAAGAATATTCCAGGTAAGCAACGGTTCTCTTATCAATAAAAGACTCTCCAAATTAGGTGATGTAGATCGTTATCACCTTGATTTAGAAAGAACACCAGTATCACTTGCTCATCCTAATTTAGCAATTTCAGGGACAAATTATATATTGTTATCAGACAAGAAGCTTAATTTTATTCCGATTACAAATGTGGTTTGGGCTTATGAGTACGTTAAAAAAAGAAAAGCTTATTTCTTGATAACGGTTTCTAAACAGCATTATCTTGTTATAGCAGATCACAAAACCAAGCATTTTAGTCAAATGAAGGCAACAGAGGTGAATGCCTGCTTAAATTTGATCAATAAAATCTCACCATGGGCCATTGTTGGTTTTACTAAGGAAACCGATAAGCTTTATTCTAATTCAAGAGAAACCTTTATAAACTCGGTTTCAACTCATAAAGAGTCGATAAACGTCGATGAGGGATTTGATTTAGAAGGGAAGTACTCATGATTTATGACTATAAGCTCAACGATAAAGCCATTTATTTACCTAAAGCAGAACCTGAAATAATCGTTATTCCCAAAATGAGTTATATTTTGATAGAGGGTGAAGGCTCTCCTGATGCAAGCGAGTTTTCTGAAAGAGTGGAAGCACTATATGCGATAGCGTATGCAATTCGTATGTCGTATAAAACTGAAAACGTGCCGAAGGGCTACTTTGAGTTTAAAGTATTTCCACTTGAAGGAATTTGGGATTTAATTGATTATTCGAAAGGTGCAGAGGATAAGCGTAATTATAAATACACACTTATGATTCGCCAGCCTGAGTTTGTAGATTTGGCAGTTTTTGATTATTATAAGAATGTCGCTGCAAAAAAGAAAAAAACCAACTCCTTTATTTCTGAAGTCGGTTTTAGAGCGCTTGAAGAAGGTAGCTGCTGTCAAATGATGCATATTGGACCATTTGCTGAGGAATCAAAATCCTTTGAAATAATGGAGACAGCAGTAAAAAACTTAGGATTTGAGAGAAAATCAAAGCTTCACAAGGAAATTTATCTGAGTGATCCAAGAAAAACTGCGCCTGAAAAAATGAAAACCGTACTTAGATTTGAGGTTATTCATCCTCAGAAATAGCTTCAGGTGCTGCTTCGAGAGCAATTTTTTCAAGCTCTTCCTCACTAATAGGGTCCTTAGCTTCAAAATAGGCATCTAGAATTTCCTTTGCCTTTTCAAAATCTTGATCTTCAACATAAAGGTCTGCGCCAAACATAGACATACCAGCAGTTATCATCAGATAATCACCGGTTTCTCTATGCTGTGCGAGTAAATCGATGCCGTTGTTTTCGAGCATTTCACGTAGCATGTCTATTTCATAGTTTTCATCAAATGTAGTTAAATAGGTCATAATATACTCCTTTAATCGTTTAACTATATTGTACCCAGTTTTATAATAGTTACACAGACAGAAACAAATTTATCAGTTAGGATAGGAGACATCATGGAGATTTTAGAATTATTAAAGGCCTTATTTTTTGGAATTGTAGAAGGTATTACTGAATGGCTTCCTGTAAGTAGTACGGGACATATGATTTTGTTGGATGAATTCATTAAGCTAAATGTATCTGCTGCATTTTTAGAGCTTTTTTTAGTGGTGATTCAGCTCGGCGCAATTATGGCAGTAGTGACTATTTTTTGGAGCAAATTGTTTCCATTTAAAAAGGGTCAAGGTCTTAAGATCGATCGATCTATTATGATGATGTGGGTTAAAATTGTCGTGTCTTGCATACCTGCAGCTATTGTAGGTCTTAAATGGAGCGATGAGATTGATGCGTTATTCTATAATTATTTTGCTGTTTCAATTGCACTAATCGTATTTGGTATTGCCTTTATTATTATCGAGAATAGACATAAGGATAAGACCTATAGAATTAATTCAATAGCAGAAATTGATTTCAAAACAGCTTTTTTAATAGGTATATTCCAGCTTGTAGCAGCGGTTTTTCCAGGTACTTCGAGATCAGGTGCAACGATATTGGGTGGTTTAATCTTATCATTAAACAGAACTGTAGCAGCAGAGTTTACTTTCTTTATGGCGGTACCAGTTATGTTTGGTGCGAGTTTGTTAAAAATCATAAAATTTGGATTGGCCTTTTCCCAAAGTGAGCTGTTGATTTTATTGGTTGGCTTAGTGACTGCTTATGTCGTTTCGGTACTTGTAATCAGATTCTTAATGTCGTATATTAAAAAGCATGACTTCAAGGTTTTTGGATGGTATCGTATTGTACTTGGCATAATAGTTTTGAGTTATTTTTCAATATTTTAATGGCTGTAGGCGTCATATATAAATGGATGGATAGAAGTCGTGAAGATGTCTCTAGAAGAGGCATCTTTTTTAGTATAGAATAGGAGTAAGATATTTACATAAAAATAAATAGATTAAACTTGATGACTTGAAATGATGTAAAGGAGGCAATAGCAGAGCTATGACAAAATGGTGGCAAGAAGCAATTGTTTATCAAATTTACCCTAAAAGCTTTCAAGACAGTAATGGCGATGGCATCGGTGACTTAAAAGGGATAATAAGTCGTTTAGATGCTCTTGCCGATTTGGGCATTAACGCGATTTGGTTAAGCCCCATCTATGAATCCCCAAATGTGGACAATGGCTATGATATCAGCGATTATAGGGCGATTCATCCTGATTATGGTACGATGGAAGACATGCATCAGCTAATAGAACTTGCTGGTGAAAAGGGAATAAAAATCATCATGGACTTGGTCATTAATCACACCTCAGATCAGCATGAATGGTTTATTAAGAGTAAAGAGCCAGATAGTGAGTACCGTGATTATTATTATTGGAAGAAAGGTATTGAAGGCAAAAAACCAAATAATTGGACGAGTTTTTTTGGTGAGGATTGCTGGGCCTATGACGTGCAAACCGATGCTTACTATCTGCACCTTTTTGCTAAAGAACAACCAGATCTTAACTATCATAATCCTAGGGTATTAGAAGAAATAAAGCAAATTATGAAATTTTGGTTAGACAAAGGAATTGCTGGATTCAGATGTGATGTTATCAATATAATATATAAAAATGCTTTGGATAATGGCAGGAAACGATTGATATTGACTGGACGAGAGCATTATCTGTCAACTGAGGGCATGCATACCATTTTAAAGATGTTGAAAAATGAAATATTAACTGAATATGACGCCTTTACCGTTGGTGAAACGGTGTTTGTAACACCACAGATGGGGAAGGCGCTTTGTGATGAAAGCCGTGGGGAGCTGGATACCATATTCTATTTCGAGCATATGGAAACTGATCGATGGTTTGTGAAGTGGTTCAAAAGAAAATTCAGCCCAAAGAGATTATTCAAGGTATTAACGAATTGGCAGCAAGCCCTAGAATGGAATGCCATCTATCTAGAAAATCATGATCAGCCAAGAAGTGTAAATAGATTTGGTGATACTGAGGCTTATTGGGAGGCTTCAAGTAAGCTACTAGCTACCTTGCTTCTAACACTTAAAGGTACCCCGTTTATTTATCAGGGTCAGGAAATTGGTATGACTAATTTTGATTTTGTAGACATGAATGAGTTAAGAGATGTTGAATCATTTAACATTGATAGTTTAGGTAAGAAGCTACATATTCCAAAATCCTATAGATGGTATATGATGAAGCATTGCTCAAGAGATAATGCTAGAACCCCAATGCAATGGTCAAGAGAAAAAAATGCTGGCTTTACAGATGGAACGCCTTGGATTAACCTGAATAAAAATCATATAAAGATTAATTATCACGAGCAAATGCATTCACCACATTCTATTTTGAGCTATTATAGGAGGCTTATTCTTTTACGAAAGGCACATAAGGCTCTAATCTATGGCGATTTTGAGCTTGTCAATCAGCAAACAAATGTGTACATCTATAGACGAAGACATGAAGAAGAAACCTTAACGGTTCTTCTCAATTTTAGCAATAAATCGCAAACGCTATCCACACTTGGACCAATACTACTGTCCAACTATGATAGAGAGTATTTTGATGGTTTAATGTTACCATATGAAGCAATTATTTTAAAATAATGGAGGCAATTATGGAGACTGATTTTAAAAGAAACAAGTGGACTTTTGGTCTTGGAACCATCGGTCGAGATATGGTTTACTCTCTAATTAGTATGTATCTCGTTTTCTATTTGACAGATATTCTTAGTCTTTCCAATAAAGCAATGTGGTGGGTTACAGCAATTATGCTATCAGCAAGGGTTTTTGATGCACTTAATGATCCCATTATGGGCGTTATCGTAGATAATACAAAATCAAAATATGGCAAATTTAAGCCGTGGATACTAATAGGTGCACTAGGCTCGGGAGTATTGACAATTTCGATATTTTTTGATTATAAGGTGAGTGAGTCTGCTTTTATACCTATCTTCGCTGTTTTATATTTGCTGTGGGGGATTCTTTTTACTGCTAATGATATATCGTACTGGTCAATGATGCCTTCACTTACAACTGATGCGCATGAAAGGGAGGCAATTGGTTCTATTGCAAGAATTTGTGCCAATATAGGTCTTTTTGCTGTAGTTGTTGGCATCATTCCGATTACAGAAGCATTATCTGGAACCGGAAGTGGTGGATTCTTTGTTTTTGCAATAGGTGTAGTCGTAATTATGTGGGTGGGTCAGTTAATTACCTTACTTGGTGTAAAACAGCCAAGGTTGGTCCTAAAAACACCAGAACCTACAACCTTAAGTGGTATGGTAAAGGTTATATTTAAGAATGATCAATTGCTGGTAACTGCGATTTCCATGGCATTATTTATGATTGGCTATGTCACAACGACGAGCTTTGGACTCTATTTTTTCAAATATGCTTATGGTGATGAAGCCATGTATTCGATATTTGCCTTAATATTAGGTGTTTCTCAAATTGCTGCATTGGCAATCTTTCCTAAGGTTGCAAAGAAATTTGTTAGAGCTAAAATATATAAGAATGCGACTATTGTGGTTGTAATTGGTTATGTGATTTTCTTTTTTGCACCTATGAATATGCTTTATATTGGGATCGCGGGTATTTTACTTTTTGTTGGACAAGCTTTTATTCAAATTCTGATGCTGATGTTTTTAGCAGATACAATAGAATATGGACATTATAAGCTGGGAAAGAGAAACGAGAGTGTAACCTTCTCTATCCAACCCTTTATAAATAAAATGGGTGGTGCTGTTGCCAGTGGAGTGGTTGGGGCAACTGTAATTCTGTCGGGTATAAATGATGCGAAAACCGCATCAGATGTAACTTCTCAGGGTTTATTAATGCTCAAAATTGCAATGTTAATTTTTCCGCTAATTTGCATTATTTTGGGGTATATTTTGTATAGTAAACGATATATAATTGATAAATCACTTTATGAAGACATCATTAAGGCATTAAAAGATAAAGGTGAGATTGCTTAGAGTGTGCATTTTGATTAAAGGTTAGGAGACATCATGATCAGGTTCATAATAGTTAAAACGATTAAGGATTATAGAAATACTGACAAACCAAGTGTTAGAGAAGCCTATGGTGTTATGTCGGGAATTGTAGGTATTTTCTGCAACCTATTTTTATTTGGACTAAAGGTAACCATTGGGCTTTTAACTGGAAGTATTGCTATATTATCTGATGGTGTCAACAACCTTTCTGACACAGGCTCATCGGTTGTGTCAGTTATAGGTGCAAAGCTAAGTGGCAGAGATGCCGATGTTGAGCACCCATATGGACATGGTCGTTTTGAATATGTTGCATCATTAATCATTTCGTTTTTAATAATGATGGTAGGATTTGAGCTTTTTAAGGAGTCTATCAGTAAGATACGAAATCCTGAAATTATTGTGATTAGCATTAAAATGGCACTTATACTGGTTTTATCTATAGGGATAAAGGTTTGGATGTTTTCATATAACCACTACATTGGGCGTTTGATTGACTCGAGTATGAATCGTGCTGCGGCTGCGGATAGCTTAAACGATGTGATTGCTACCTCTGCGGTAATTATAGCAACTTTGGCTGGCGCTTATTTTAAGGTGCCTTTAGATGGCTATGCTGGCATCATCGTCTCATGCTTGATTATGTATACTGGATTTGGTGTCGCAAAAGAGACGGTTAGCTTACTTTTAGGTATGTCACCAAGTGAAGAAACAGTCGAAAAAATAATGACGATTATTAAATCCTGTGATGACATTCGTGGTGCTCATGACTTAAAAGTGCACGACTATGGACCAGGAAGAAGCATCGCTTCTATTCATACAGAGCTTTCAAATAAGACGGATATTGTTAAGGCACATATGATAATAGATCGTTTGGAAAAGCAGGTGATGAAGGAGCTAGGCATTGAGTTAGTGATACATGTGGATCCAATAGGTGAAGGTGAAATTGGTCCAATTGATTAATTAATATCTGTGAAAATGATCATAGTCATATATAAAGGCCCAACTTGTTTCAACTAAAACAGGTTGGGCCTTTCGTCTGACATTTGAAAGAATAATTAGCTGACAAATCCACTGATTAATTCATTTAGATCAATAACAAGGCGTCTTAAGACTTCATTTGTATTTGCAACCTCATTAACTGTAGCCAGTATTTCTTCAGCTGAGGCTGATGTTTCCTCGGTAGAAGCAGCATTTTCTTCTGCAATAGCAGAAAGAGAATAAATAATGTCAAGTACATTGGTTCTATTAGATTCCATCGAAGCGCTGATCTGGCTCAGACTCTTAATTTCGCTTTCCATATGATTTAAGACACCTACAATTTCATTGTATTTTAGCTCAGTTTGATTGACGTTGTTGCCTTGAATATGAAGGGCGTTTCTAACAACATCGCTCTTCTGTTGTGCCGTCTTTACATTTGAAACAAGGTCATTTAGCATCGTATCTATAATGGTGGTTGAGTTTGCAGTTTGCTCTGCTAGCTTTCTAATTTCATCTGCAACCACTGCAAATCCACGACCTGCTTCACCAGCTCTTGCTGCCTCAATCGCTGCATTGAGTGCCAATAGATTGGTCTGATTGGAGATCTCTGTGATCAAACGACTGGCTTCGCTAATTTTCTCAGTGCTGTCCTGAGTTTGATTGATAACAGAGAAAATATCTTCAAATAAAACCGTATTTTTTGATGTTTCTACACTTAGATGGTTAACTAAGGTTAAGCCCTGTTCAGTTAACTTAGCAATATCATTACTCATATGATTTAATCGATTGGTGTTGTCTGAATTATTTTGAATCAAATCACCTAAAGCAGTTACATTTGCTGTGGCATATTGGGTGTCCACTGCCTGTTTTGTTGAAGAGGTTGCAATTTCATTGACTGCTTCTGAAACCTCTCCCATGGCAATGTTTATTTCATCAGAACTAACCTTTAAAAAATCAGAGGTTTCATCTAAATTAGTCACTGTATCATGTATGGTTCGTACGAGATCCGTTAGCATACGATCCACACTATGTGCAGCGTTGGTTAATACACCAAATTCGTCCTTACTTTTCAAACTTGCGTCATCGTATGAATTATTGAGTTTTTTTGAAGAAAGGTTGCCAAGCGAATCAGTAATATGTGCAATGCTTTTTCTCATGACTATAATGATAAGAATCATAAAAATGGTAATGCCAATCAATGCAGCGACGCCAATTAAAACCATTACTAAAAGTGTTGATCTAGCATGATCGGATAGTTCCTTTGATTTATCTAGCCCATAGCTTTCTAGTATTTCGGTTAAGGTATTAATTGACTCTCTTGCTATCGAGAAATTTTCTGAAGCAACTGCTGCGTCAAGTACCTTTGTATTTGGATCAAAAGCATTTAACCATTTGTCAAAGGCGGTATTAAAGGTTTCGTGAAGCTGTGCCGCATTTTCACCAGTAGTTGGATGTTTTCTATCATTATATAGTTCAGAATCTTTTTCAATGATTGCGAATGCGTCGTTGACTCTTGTGGTTACTTGATCAGCGTTCTCTATAAAATCATTGGCTAATGATTGCTGCTCTTCTGAGGTTAAACCAGTACTAAGCACCAATTGCTTTTGTGCAACATCAGCTTGATAAAAGTCACGGTCGGCATTTAATATGAGAGCGGTACTGACAAAGGTCGTGTCATAAATAATTGCTTTATTATCACGATTGATTTTGTTTAACTGTAGGGTGGAAATCGTGACAAAAAGAGCGAATACGATAAAAAGCGGAAGAACCATAACAATCATTTTTTTTGTAATGCTCATGTTCCGTATCATAAAAAGCCTCCTCAAAAAATCAATTATGCCTTATCAATACCCCTTTACAAAACGGTTAACCAGTTTCTGTATTAGTAGATATTACAAGATAAAATGAACTTAATGAAAGAGGCTATTACGATCTCTGTTCAGAAATTTGAAATCAAAGTACTGTCTTAGTATGAGTTTGTTTGATGAAAATCCATGCCAACAAATAAGCAAACGCAGTAAAAATAAATGTCACTTTAAAATTGATTAGGTCAATCAAGCCACCTAAAAATAATGGGCCGGTAATGGCAGCAAGTGAGGAGCTGAAATAGTAAAGTCCTGTATATATGCCAATCTTTGCCTCGTTGGTACGTTCTACAACCATTGGATACGAGTTAATATTGATTAATGCCCAGAAGATACCACCTACGAGCATAAGCCCCATCATCAATACTTGATTGAATGGGAAAAGGGTACCGACGGTAGCAAGCAACAAAAATACAATTATATCGCCAACTAATCCAATTAGGATCGTTTTTCTTTTTCCTAGCTTCGTGCCGATAAAACCAGCAGGAATTGCAAAAATTAAAAACGAAAGAGCAAAGAAACCCAGTATTAAAGAAGCATCTGAGGCTTCTAAGCCTAAAAAGTGGACGCAATAGTTACTAAAGGTTGCTTCAACACCTTGATAGCCAACAAACCAAAAGAAAATCGCCAACAATATATAGAGTGTCGTTCGATCTGTATCTTGTACGAGTTCCTTAACGGATGAGATTAGGCTTATTTTTTCTTCAGCTGATTTTTCTCCAATGGATGGCTCCTTTATAAATCTAAGTAGCATCAAAAGGGCAAATAGCATCATAATTGCTGTGAAAACAAAAGGATAATTTGGATTTGCCTTATAAAGCATCGCACCACCTATCAGAACAAAAACTGAAGCGAGTCCGCCCATAAAGTTGATGATTCCATTTGCTTGGCTACGAAGTGGTGCTGGGGTTATATCTGGCATTAAGGCTACCGTTGGCGCTCTAAAGATTGCCATAGCAAAATTTAATACGGTGATGATTAGCATAAAGCTTAAAAAACTGGTATAGTTAGGTAAAAGTATGAAGGCAGCTGCCGATAGTGGTATCCCAACCATAAGATAGGGCATCCTGCGACCAAATCGGGTATTCGTTTTGTCACTCATAGCTGCGATAAACGGAATTAGACTGACAGCTAAAATGTTGTCTAGGGTCATAATTGCATTGATTTGAAACTGACTGTCTAAAAAATCCCTAAGAAAAAGGGGAACGTAGACATTGTAGAGGGGCCAAACTAAACTAACAGAGAAAAATCCAAGTCCTAGTAAGAATGTTTTTTTAATATCCAGTTTCATAAGGTTCTCCTTTTTTGATATTTAGTTAGGATAAGTGCGATATTCATTTATTGATATTATAATTCAAATATAATTAAAATGCATCTTTAAGAAAATTGTAAGAATTTAATCCATATAATGTTAAGACTCTTTAAGTATACTCTCATTAAGATTCTGAAAGGATAATAAAAATGTCTCAAGAAAACATATTAGTAGTAGATGACGATCCAGAAATTGCAAGGGCTATTTCAAAGCTTCTCTCAATTGAAGGTTACACACCTTATTTGGCTTATAATGGACTAGAAGCACTCGATATCATTATGACAGAGGAAGTTCAACTCATAATTTTAGATGTGATGATGCCAAAGCTAGATGGTTTATCAACAACGATGAAAATTAGAGAAAAAAAGAACATCCCAATTATCATTCTCTCAGCTAAAAGTGAAGAGTCCGATAAAATTCTAGGGTTGTCAATGGGTGCAGATGATTACATTACCAAACCATTTTCGCCTCCTGAGCTAATTGCAAGAGTGAAGAGCCAATTGCGTCGCTATTTGACATTAGGTGATGCCAATAGTATGAGTCTTGAGCAAATCCTAATAAATGGTTCGCTAAAGCTCGATTTAGAAGGGATGCAGCTTTATGTAGATGGCGAGCCGATTAAGCTAACTGCTAAAGAGCTCAAAATCATGGAATTGCTCATGTCGAACGTTGGAATCGTCTTTTCAGCCGAAAAAATTTATGAGCGTGTTTGGAATGAAAAACCGTATGCAGCTGAAAATACTGTCATGGTTCATATTAGAAGAATTCGTGAAAAGATTGAGATTAATCCTAAGGATCCAAAATACTTAAAGGTGGTGTGGGGGATTGGATACAAAATTGAAAAGTTTTAAGTATGCGATGACTTTTAAGGTGATTGCCTTTTTACTCATTGCAATTTCATTAACAACCATCGTTTTAGAGTTTCAGTATTTGCTATTTTCAGATATTCCACTTGAATCAATACTCGTATCTAGATATAAGGATAGCAATGAGTTTCTTCAAAACGATGCACGCAGAGCGATTATTTTGGTGACTGATTCGATTTCTGATAAGCAGTCGTCATTGGCAAACACCCTTGGAGAGGGTTATTATTATTATATTTCCAACGGTGAAACAGTTATTACTAATCTGGCTGATGGCACCGCGGATTTTTTTCAATCGAATAAGGATACCTTTCTGATCAAAGAAGGCTATTGGCAATATCAGAATAATACCTCCTATTACTATCGTCCAGATTATATTCCAGATAACGTAAGTGGCTATATTGCATTTTCTAACGATTATCTAGTTAATAAACAGAACGAATGGAATGGTTATAGAAATGAAGTCTTGCCAATCGTTTATGGAGTATTTGGAACGTTAGCGGGAAGCTTATTGTTGTTAATTTACTTGACGGTGGTTGTGGGAAAGTCGCATCGTCAAGGAGAGCTACATTTAAACTGGTTAGATCGAATTCCGTTTGATGTTCTTAGTCTTATATACCTGATGATAGCCACGGGCTGCGCACTGGTTATTTCTAATGCGATCCCATATCAATATGCTTATGTAAGTTTAAAGCTTACATCTATGATCATTATAGGAACAGTGACCTTTATCTTCTTGATTTTTTCAGGTATATTTTATCTAACACTTGTGAAAAGAATTAAAGGCAAGACACTAGGAAAAAATACGATAGTTTTTAAGCTGTTGTTTGGCATTTTTGATTACTTTAGGAGCCTGTTTGACGGTAGACAATTCAAAGCTAATAAATTAACGGAACAGCTCTTTTATAGACAAATGCTGTTCATTACACTCTCTTTTTTAATGGTGCTCTTAACTTTCATATTCTTACTTGTACCACCGCTATTCCTATTTCCGCCGCTTGCTGAAGTATTTCTTATTTACTTTTATGTCAAAGGAAATCGCAAAACCTTTACAGCAATTGATCGAGGGTTTAATGAGAGTATTGAGGATCAAATGAGGGCTGAAAGGCTTAAAATTCAACTGGTAACAAATGTGTCACACGATCTTAAGACCCCTTTGACTTCGATTATCAGCTATGTGGATTTGCTTTCTAAGGAGGAAGGGTTGTCTGAAAACGCTATGGACTATGTAAGAATATTAGCAGACAAGTCTGAGCGTCTCAAAAATATCGTTTCTGATCTATTTGATTTAGCTAAGAGTACCTCTGGCAACATACAATTGCAAATGGAAACCATCGATATTAAAAGACTAGTTGAGCAAACCCTTGCAGATATGTCAGATGAAATAGAAAGGTCTAATTTGCAGTTTAAAACAAAGCTACCAGGCCATGCGGTAATGATAAATGCCGATGGACAAAAACTGTATCGGGTTTTACAAAACCTATTAGGCAACACGCTGAAGTATGCCTTAGCAGGTACTAGAGTGTTCGTAGAGCTAGATGAAATGGAAGGGAAGGCAATAGTTACTTTAAAAAATACCTCTAGCTATGAGATGAATTTCAATGAGGCAGAAATCATGCAAAGATTTACTAGAGGAGATGACTCAAGATCTACTGAGGGTAGTGGACTGGGATTATCTATAGCAGAAAGCTTTACCCATGTATGTGGTGGTGATTTTAATTTGCAAATTGATGGTGATTTATTTAAGGTTAAATTGACGTTTAATACATTAGAAGTGTGAGATTATTAAAAGGGAGAGGTTGCATATCATTTCGAAAGAATGAGCAATTTCTCCATTTTATTTTATAAAAATATTCAGATGTATTTGTATAAATTTTATAAATTTGGTGTAATATATAGATATAAGCATCTGGATGGAGGACAAGGTTATGGTTAAGCATGCTAAGATATGTATCCCATTAATGGCAACTAATATTGATGTACTAGAAAATGAATTAGAATATGTAATAAGCAAACGACCTGACCTAGTTGAATGGCGTGTTGATCGTTATCTAGCGACGCATGAGAACTGGACCTGCGAGGAGCTTAATGAGCCCTTAAAGCTTATAAGAGAAAGGCTAAGCGATTATGATATCCCAATGATATTTACGTTTAGAGGTCAGCGCGAGGGTGGTTTTCTAGTAGTTTCTGATGCCGTAAGATTGAATTGTATTTATGACATACTCAATCAATTTAGACTTGATTATGTGGATATAGAGCTTGATTTATATGAGCATTATAAAGATGTAGATGAAGGGGATACCGTTACTTCGTTGTTCAAAAATTGTGTGGATTTAGCAAGGACAAAGGGAACTCGATTGATCCTCTCACATCATGATTTTGATAAAACACCATCCTTTGATGAAATGATTGCGACGATTAAAAGAGGCCAAAGCCTACGAGGTGATTATATTAAAATGGCGTACATGCCTCATTCTGCAAATGAGGTATTAAAATTACTTGCCGCATGTGATTATGGTACCAATGTACTTAATCAAAAAATGATTACACTTTCAATGGGCGAGCGAGGTAGAATTTCTCGAGTAATCAGCGGAGAGTTTGGCTCAGAAATAACCTTTGTCAAAGGCTTTGAAGCCTCTGCTCCTGGTCAAATGACCATAGATGCACTTAAAGAAAGCTGGGAATCAGTTTTAATGGGTTAATAACGCTTAAAAAAATCCTACAGACAGGTCAAAATATTCATTTAGAATAAAGACTTGCTTGTAGGATTAATTTTATGCAATATCAGCTGCGTAAATGGCAAACTGGCTGTTGTACATTTCAGCGTAAAGACCGTTTCTTTTAAGCAGTTCGTTATGAGTACCCTGTTCAACAATTTCACCGTGGTCTACTACCACTATTACATCGGCATTTTGAATGGTTGAGAGGCGATGGGCAATTACAAAACTCGTTTTTCCAACCATCAAATCGCGCATCGCGTCTTGAATTTTAATCTCAGTCTGCGTATCGACATTAGAGGTTGCTTCATCTAGGATTAGAATTTTTGCATCAAGAAGCATCGCTCTAGCAATTGTCATGAGTTGTTTTTGACCTTGTGAGATGTTAATTCCTTCCTCAGTTAACAACGTTTCATATCCATTTGGGAGATGCGTGATGAAGTTATGAATCTTAGCTGCCTTAGCTGCAGCTACGACTTCTTCTAATGATGCATCTGGCTTTCCATAGGACAAATTTTCAAATATGCTTCCTTGAAAAAGCCATGTATCCTGTAAGACCATTGCAAAAATCTTTCTAAGAGAGGTTCTTTTATAATCTTTAATGTCTATACCGTCAATTAGGATTTGTCCTTCATTTGGATCGTAAAATCGCATAAGTAAATTGATTAAAGTGGTTTTACCAGCACCTGTCGGTCCTACAATGGCTACTAATTGTCCAGGACGAACCTCTAAATTAAGTGCTTTTATAATCATTTTTTCTTTTGAATAGCCAAAGGTCACTTGTTCAAAGCTGACGTGTCCATTAGTAGAGCGATCAATTAAATCGATTGCATTGGCAGCATCAGGCTTTTCAGGAAGCTCATCGACAACTTTAAATACTCTCTCAGCCGCAGCCAATGCGGATTGGAGTTCACTAATAATGTTTGCCATTTCATTAATTGGACCAGAAAACTTTCTAGAATACAGTACAAAGGAAGAGACATTACCAATGGTTAACATGCTATATAGATAGAGTATCGCACCAAACATACTTACTAAGGTTAAAGACAAGTTGTTGATAAAATTCACAGATGGGCCAACCGTGCTGCTGTAATACTCAGCATTATAAAAGGCTTCAATGGCTTCATCGTTTTTATGATCAAATCTTCTAATCATTACATCCTCTTGATGATATACCTTGATTACTTTTTGACCAGAGATGACCTCCTCAACAAATCCATTGAGTTCACCCAGCTTTGCAGATCTTTTTCTAAAAAGCGGTCGCGTTTTTTGGCTCATAAAGCGCGTGAATAAAATGGATATAGGAATGGTAACTGCAAACACGAGTACTAAATAAGGTGAAATTGCAATCATCATAACCAGTGACCCAAATACTGTAATGATACTTGTAAGGACTTGAACTACATCATTAGACAAAGAGGTATTCACTGTGTCAATGTCGTACGTAAGCTTACTGATGATATCACCTGTCTGCTGTGTATCAAAATAGCCAATCGGTAAATTGGAAAGCTTATTAAATACGTCAGTTCTCATTCTCTGAATGACCTTTTGACTGATTTTAATCATTAAAATTGCTAAAAGGTAGGAAAATAATGAAGCGAGCGCATATAAAATAAGCATTTCAATAATGTACCTAAAGACCAACGTAAAATCCACATTTCCTTTAGAAGTACCATACGCATCTATTGCTTTACCAGCTAATGAAGGGCCGATCAGTGAAAGAATATTACTGCTAAAGGTGAGTAAAAGAGCAATGAACAGTAAACTTCTATATTTGAGTAAATAGTTACCTAAACGTCTTAACGTTTTTCTTCGATTCTGCGGCTTTTGAACGCTAGATTTAGATGGTGTGGGTGATTTATCAGACCGCGTCATATAAGTCACCTCCTAATTGTGTTTGACATATTGCACGATAGCTATCATTTGTTCGTTTTAGTTCCTCATGTGTTCCAGAAGCTTTGATTTCACCGTCTTCCATAACGATGATTATATCTGCATGCATAATGGCGCTAACCCGTTGGGCGATAATTATGCTGGTAGTTTGTGTAAAATGCTCAGACAGGGCTTTTCTAAGATTAGCATCTGTTCGATAATCAAGCGCACTAGAAGAATCATCCAATATTAGTATCTCAGGATGAGAGGCGAGCGCACGTGAAAGTAAAATTCTCTGCCTTTGACCACCACTCATATTCATTCCTTTTATGCTCAACCTATGATGCCAGCCCTCCGCAAGTGAATCAATGAACTCAGCCGCTTGTGCAGCTTGTGTTGAGAACAATAAATTTTCTACTGGAAGCTCTCTGCCGAAGTCAATATTTTCAACGATGGTATCTGCAAATAAAATATCACTTTGAAAGACGATGCCAAAGAGCTTGTGTAGCTTACTGCGTTCTATGGACTTAATATTGGCACCGTTTATTTTAATCTCGCCCTGATCAACATCGTATAATCGTAATAATAGCTTTATAATGCTCGTTTTTCCACTGCCAGTTGGACCAATAATGCCTAGTGTTTGTCCTTTTTTAAGCTTAAAGCTAATATGATTGAGATCAGCTTGATTTTTATGATATGAGAAAACCACATCATTGAATTCGACGTGATAATTTGATGACTCGACTGGATATGCTTCTATACATAGCTCTTCAGGCGTATCTATAACCTCAACGATTCGTTGGAAAGAAGCTAGACCTTTTGAGGCGAGTACAAAAATTCTACTAATTGAGAGCATTGCATTTAAAATAATAGTGAAATAGGTTAAAAATGCGATAACCACACCTGGCTGAGAAAGGCCAAGATTCACTCGGTAGGCACCGACGAGTATAACGCCTGTAAGTCCGAGATTTAAATAAAGATTCATCATTGGGTTGGTAATCGCCATGGTATAACCGACTTTTTTCTCTTGTTTTACTACATCGCTGCTATAACGACTAAAGCGGTCTCGTTCTGAACTCGATTTACCAAGTGCTTTTATAATTCTTATACCTGTAATGTTTTCGCGAATAACTCGGACCATTTGATCTACAGTTTTTTGAAGTGATTTGTAAAGTGGAATTCCCTTTTTTGATACAATATAGACGGTAGCAAAAATAAAAGGCTGAACGCCGATTAAAACCAGTGCAAGAACGGGATCAATAGTTATGGTCACGATAATTCCACCAAGCAGTAGTATAGGTGCTCTAACGCCTAAACGCTGCATCATTCCGACCATATGATGTACGTGGTAAGTATCCGATGTAAGTCTAGAGACTAAGGAAGGTATTGTAAATTTATCAATTTGACCACAGGACAAATAAACAATTTTTGAAAACAAATCATGTCGAATTCGACGAGTGGTTTCGGCTGCAACTCGAGTAGCCATTCGATTTGCTGTAATATTAGCTATTATGGCTATCGCAGCGCATAAAACCATTGCGCCACTCCATAGGATAATTGGATGGATTTCTCGTGTTGGTACAATGTCATCAATGATATGCGCAAGAATCCAAGGTATTAAAAGATCCATAATAGTTCCAATAAACTTAATGGTCAGTCCAAGTGACATTCGTGGTAAAAAAGGTTTTAAATAATCAAAAAAACGTTTCATAGCATCACCTTTGTTGTTGTTAAATGATCAAATCATTTAAAGATAAAAAAATATTACCATACCCGAAAGATTATGTCAAAGCACTAAAAGAGGCAAAAATCCCCTCGTATTAATAAATGAAATAAAGTATAATTATGACTAGAACTAACTTAGGAGACAGTGATGAGGGTCAATTCGAGAAAAGACAAAATTAGAAAATTTATGAGATCTAAGTATTTGATGAGAAGGTTAATCATTATTGGCGTTGGCTTAATACTTATTTATATTTTAATCTCCGGACTATTGAAGGGATTATTTCCATCTAAGGATTCGAATACGAAATATCCTTTGGGAGAAACTGAAGCATCAGAAATTAATTCTCAAGAGAGTACCGACCAGAGTGAAATCAATTCTGAAAGTACTGAAATCACCAATGATCAATCAGACGGACAGCTAACCACAGAGACTCAAGAAAGTACATCTATTGGCTCTGAAACTCAGGAACAACCTAATACAAATGAAACTAAATCTGATACTCAAGGAGAAAATATCATGTCATTTAATTCAGTTGCTTATAGCCTATCATCCTATGATGCTAGATACACAGCGTACTCTAAAGCTCATCCAGAGCTAACAGCAGAGCAGGTTGTTTTAAGAGTAAATACGAACTTAGATCAAGAGTTTTACACGAATATCACAGAGGCTATTGATCCTAATTCTATTGAAGTTCTGTGTAATAAATTTTATCAGCTATCTAGCTCCTTTGAACCTAGTGAGCTTGTCAGTGTGAAGGATGGCTACTATGTTCAGGATGGTAAATCCTATTTATTGTCGCAGAGCGCATTATCTGCTTTCATAGAAATGTCAGATGCAGCCAAAAAAGAGGGCGTTTCCATCAAAATAATTTCTGCATATAGAACCTATAGCTATCAAGAAAACTTGTATAATAAATATACTGCGAACAATGGAAAAGCAGCAGCAGATCGTTTTTCAGCAAGACCAGGTCACTCAGAGCATGAGACTGGCTTTGCCATCGATATAAATGATGTTGCTCAAGCCTTTGAGAATACTGAAGCATTTCAATGGCTGTCTAAAAACAGCTACAAATACGGTTATATATTGAGATATCCCAAGGGTAAGGAGGATACAACTGGGTATATGTACGAGCCTTGGCATTATCGATATTTAGGTGCTGATTTGGCTACGAAGGTTCAAGAGTCAGATTTAACCTATGATGAATATTATGCGAAATATTTGCTTAAGGATCATGTTGATTAAGTTTATTTTAGACACGTATTTAAGAGGAAGATTTATTATAATGAGTATCATTTTTGCTCTGAAAGAATAGAAAGAAAAGGGAAGCGTATGCAAAGAAAAGAGTATGATAAAATGAAAAATGAAAAAAGCAATCAAAATTCGATTAATGAAGACCGCTGTGATTGCAATGTTATGCATCAAGAAGCAATTGATCTTGCAAAAAAATATATGCCTGAGACAAATGTATTAGCTTCGATGGCAGATTTTTTTAAGGTTTTTGGTGATCCTACAAGAATTAAAATATTGACTGCACTTACAGAGACAGAGCTTTGCGTTTGTGATATTGCATTTATATTAGGGATGACACAGAGTGCGATTTCACACCAGCTTAGAGTTCTTAAGCAAGCAAAATTAGTCAAGTCTAGAAAAGAAGGCAAGGTCGTCTATTACATGTTAGATGATGAGCATGTAAAGCAAATAATTGATTTAGGGACAGTACACGTCGTTGAATAGTATTAAATAATTAAGAAAGGAAGAACTAGTTATGAAGAATCGTATGAACCATTTTACTAGAACAGCAGTCTTATTATCTTTAGCACTTATCTTTCAAATAGGGTTTAATCAATTTGCGCAGCCTGCGGTTGGTCCACTTGTTAACATGACCTTAATTATAGCGACATTGATCGTTGGTCCATTATCAGCGATTTTGATTGGCGTATTAACGCCATTAGTTGCCTTTTTACTTGGAATTATGCCTCTGTTACCGATCGTTCCATTTATCATGATTGGAAATGCAATCTTTGTTTTTTCCTTTTATCTTGTTTCGAACAAGCGCAGCTTTATATTTGAGGGAATTGGTGTCGTTGTAGCTGCATTACTCAAAACCGCATTTTTAGCTTTTTCGGTAAGGTATTTGGTAACCAGTTTTGTTGCAAAGGTCCCACCCAAGCTCGTAGCTGCACTTTCGATTCCACAGCTATACACGGCTTTGATTGGTGGATTTTTGGCGATAATTATAGGCCGATATTTGATCAAAGCAATGAAATTAGAGAATAAATAATAGAATAAATATGAATAAATAATAGAGAATTGTCAATAGAGAATTGTGATGTTTTTAGCTAATCCCGCTTTCAGTGGTCATGAAAGCGGGATTTTTATACTCATAATTCTTAATAGGGTAAGAATTTAAGCTACTAAGAGGGAGGCTTTTTTATTATATGCATCAAATTCACGTATTAAAGTGATCGCTTTAACTCAAGAGTGATTAGAAATTACGTTTTTGAAGTCGAGGCATCTGTATAAATGAGGTTCATTATGTTATAATAAGATGTTTATTAAATGCAAATGAAAGGCGTGTGACGTATTGAAACTATCAGATAAAACTATAAAAAGAATAAATATATTAATGCTGTTAGGTCATACTGCAGTTTTGATTTACTATATTCTTTTATCCAATAAAGTGGTTCAAACGATTAAACCTCTACCTACAAGTGATTTCATCTATTATTGGAATCTGGCTTCTGATTTATCTATCTATCATAAAGGTGGCATTATTGGATTTATTTATGCACCATTTAAAGCCCTCGGGATAGCGCCCTATAATGCGGCATGGCTAGTCAATATGCTTTTTTTAATCTTAGTTTATTTGGTGACCTGGTTTGGTTTAACTAAATCAACCATAAATCAATCAGACATAAATCAATCAGACATAAATCAATCTGTAATAAAACAAGTCCTTATACAAATACTTTCAACTTTTGGTTTTACGGTTTTTGCACTTTGGAATACTGGCTACTCGGGAATGGTGAATGCTGATTTTCCAAATGTGGCTCTAATCTTAGCATTTGTCAGATTTATGAGTCTTTATTTTGAGTCAAAAGATAAAAGAATGGCTATTTTGAGTGGTTTATTTTTATTTCTCGCGGTTGCACTTCGCGTTAAAACGGGATTAGCGCTTGGTATCATGACTGGGGCCACAATTGTCTTTTATTTTGGTGCTTTAAGAAGAGACATTCGGGTGAGAGTATTGATACTTACCATATGTGTGGCAGTTGGTTTTGCAGCAGTAACGGAGATTATGCTGAGAGCACAATCCGATCGACCACTTGATGTGGCTAGACAGGGCAGATTACAGTTATACACCGGACTATTATATACCGAGACCGGCAATATGTGTGGCAGATGGACGAGAGAAGCTTTTGATAAAACACTTGAAGAAATTAACGAGCCTCTTTTAACTGTTATCAATAGGCATTTAAGTGTAAAAAGTAAAGCTTATCTATTATCCATCGTTGGCTGTAAGCTTCAGCATGTTATCGAATATGATGAGTTTTCATTTAGAGAATTGCTGGCGTTCGGTGTGAAACATAGAAGCTATACAGAAGCAGATCTAGAAATTGTTAGAAAATATGAGAAAGTGGAAGAAAGTAGAGTCATTTGGTTTAAGTGGCTGACGCTGATCGTTAGTTTGTTATTGATAATCCGCCATAAATTTAAAGGTAGAAACTTAAGCTATTTACCTGTTTTTATCTACGGTGCATTTATGATACTTCACAGTGTTTTTGAAATTCAAGCGAGATATATGGTCGAGCCTTTACTTTGGACATTCTTTGTCGCAATAATCATTTTTAAATATGAAACAAAAGAGGTAAGTAAACTTGGAAAATAACCTTAAAGAGGAGTTTAATTTAAAAAAGAATCTAAATAAGAACCTAAATAAGAACCATATAGAGAATCAAATAAAGAAGGTTACTAACGGCTTTAATTTGAGGATTATTTTATATGCATTGATACTGATTAAGGTTGTGAGTGCGATCTTATTAATCGATAACAAAATGATGACTACGGTCGCATCATTTGTGTCTCACTTTTCAATAAGTGAGAATCCATGGGATTTCTATTTAAGTGAAGGCAATTTATCTATGTTTCCCTACCCATCTTTAATGCTCTATATTTTTAAAGTCTTCTTTTTACCAGCAGAACTATTGAGAATTGAGAATAAATGGCTTCTTAATGGTCTATATTTGTTGCCAATTCTCATAGCCGATCTTTCTATTTATTTTAACTTAAATCGATTGTTTCCAAATAAAAAGGGGAGGCTGTTGTTCTTTTACTTTGCTTCTCCAGTGGTGTTTTATGCAAGTTATATTTTGGGGCAGCTCGATGTTATCGCGGTTGCGTTTATTATAGTTGCACTTTGCGAGCTAAAAGAGAAAAGGTATTTAAGACTCGGGATAATCTTAGCGCTTGGTTTTGCCGTTAAGCTACCGGTTTTATTTTCTTTACCTCTGGTTCTTATCTATCTATTTAGAACGCTTCAAAGGGATCGATACAGAAGAATCGCTGAAATGCTGATTGCATTTGTATTGACGAGCATAATGGTTAATTTACCATTTCTATTCAGTGAAAGCTTTATAAAAATGGTTTATTTCAATCCTGATCAAAGCTTGTTGTATCATCTCTATCTGCCTGTTGGCTCATTTAAAATCTATATTGCTTATTTGGCAATCCTAGTGATTTACGCAAGGTTTTTAATGTATGAAAAAATCAATCGTGATTTACTGCACAACTTTTTAGCGGTTGTGTACACGGTTTTTGTTCTATTAGTACCCCCTTCGGAGAGCTGGTATGTTTGGAGTTTTATCTTGTGTGCTGTACTTTTCGTAAGTCTCCTTGACAAAGTTAAAATATCTTACTTGCTTAGTCTTGGTTTTTCATTATTATATTTATTGACCTTTGTTGGTGGCAGCTATATTCATAATGACAATATATCAAATTTGATTTTTACGACATTAGAAGGCGCTTTGTTCTTCATAGTCTATGTTTTATATAAGTATGGCATTAAATCAAATCGCGTCTATAAGAAAAAGGAGCATGCGACTCTGATTGGCATCGGTGGCGACTCAGGTGTGGGTAAGACGACTGTAAAACACTGTATTGAAGCCTTAATTGGTCATGAAAATATAGTTCCTATTGAGTCCGATGGTGATCATAAGTGGGAGCGTGGCGATATCAGTTGGAATACCATTACGCATTTAAACCCTAAGGCGAATTATCTCTATAGGCAAGCGCAATATCTTAAAGCACTTAAAAATGGCAGTGCCATCGAACGCGTGGAGTACGATCATGATACTGGCGCATTTACAGAACCAATCAAGGTTTATCCAAATGACTTTATCATCGTTGCGGGACTTCATCCATTTTTCCTACCACAAACTAGGAAGCTAGTGGATCTTAAAATTTATATTGATACGGAAGAGTCTTTAAGAAGACACTGGAAAATCAAGAGAGACGTTGCATCGAGAGGTTATTCTATCGATCAAATCCAAAAGCAGATTGATGCAAGAGTTGAAGATGCACAAAAGTACATTACACCTCAAAAAAATTATGCAGATTTGATCATAAGATATTATTCTGAGGATGATTTCGAAATGGGTGGCTGTGTTGATCCTTCGTTAAAGCTTGAGCTTATGATGACGTTAGAAGTTGATGTTGAACCACTTTTGGATCATTTTACTTTAAACGGGATTGATGTCGTGCATTATTATGATGCAGACTTAAAATTCCAACATATACATTTTAATCGAGAGATTGAATCGATGTTAATAGCTCAGTTTGCTGAGAATTTCATCGAGAACATTGAGGAAATCGTCAATGGCCATAAGATTAGATGGGAAAATGGGTACCATGGCATCATTCAATTGTTTACTTTAGTTTGGTTAAGTCATCAGTTTAAAAAGGGAGAAGAGAATGAACTATAAAGGAATATTATTGGATCTAGACAATACACTTTACAATTATGATCAAGCTCATGAAATTGCGCTTGAAAGTGCTATGAGTTTGTTCGCTGAAATGACTGCTCTTGACGTTCAATTCGCATATAAACTCTACAAGCAAGCTAAATCTTCAAGTCATATAGAAAGAATTGGTCAAGCGGCTTCACACAGTAGAATTTTCTACTTTCAAAGAATGCTTGAGATGATCGGTGCGTTTGATTTTGCAAGTGTAACCAAGTTGAACCACAATTATTGGGACGTATTTTATAAACAAATGACTTTGGAGCCTTTTGTCTTGGACTTTTTAAAGGAGATTAACGTTCCTAAGTGTATCGTTACAGATTTTACTGCATACGAGCAATATCGTAAAATAGAAAAACTAGGGATTGGTGACTGGATTGACTTTTTAGTTACTTCTGAAGAAGCTGGCGTTGAAAAACCACATCCATACATCTATATGAAAGCACTCGATAAAATGCAGTTAAAACCAAATGAAGTCATTATGATCGGTGATTCTCTTAAAAAGGACTGTCTTGGTGCAAGTCAACTTGGTATTGATAGCATCTACTATAAAGGAGAGAGAGAGTTTGAAGATTTAAGCAAAGGCATTCATCCTTTGAAATCTTTCTTTGATATTATTCATTGGTTGGAATAGGGGATTCTAATGTGTCATAATAAGGATGGATTGATAAATAAGCATACTGTAAAACAAGAAAATTTAATGCATGATGACACTTTATAAATAAGTATGACCATAGAGGATGTTAGTATATGATTAATACGAAAAAAGATTTTGAAAAAAAATCAACTTTAAAATCACTTTGTCACCTCTACGCTGATAGATTGGATCAAATCCAATCAGGAGGTGGTAATGCGTCGGTTAAGTCGATGGATGAAGATTTATTATACATTAAGGCATCTGGTTATCTAATGAGCGATGTAAGTAATGAGACGGGATTTAGTGTGCTTAAACTCAGTGAAATCAATGCATTATTGATGGATGTAAAAAATGGCATCGTCGATTTGAACGATGAGGGATTACAAAATAGCCGCTTAAGTCTAGCGAATCAGTCTACACTTAGACCTTCCATAGAAACATACCTACATGCAATGCTTTCTAGCCGTTTGGTTTTACACGTACACTCGTTTGCAGCGATGTTTTATGCGTCTTCAAAAGACTTTAATAATCGCTTGGATCAGGGCGAATTAACCGCAACATTTTCTGATGCTGTATTATTGATACCGTATCATAAGCCTGGTATATCGCTTGCTTTAGCGATGCTTGAGCAGCTTGAAAGCTATAGAATGAAGTTTAAATCCGAACCAAAGTGGATCGTTCTCCAAAATCATGGCTTGATCATAATGGGTGATTCTGTTGAACAGATTGAACAACGTAATCTCGAGTTTGAAAACTTACTATTAGAAGTGCATCCTGCTTTAGTCAAAATGATTTCTCCTTATCAGATGGTGACCGATATTAAAAACGCACTTCATCAGATAGACACATCAAATGCGTATTTTGTTAGATATTCAGGCATTCAGCTTCCAGATTCTATGAATCGCATCGCTTTTTCTTTTCCAGATGCAGTGGTATTTTACGGTCCAGAAATATTATATGTAGATGATAGCGCTAAAATGAATGAAATGCTTAGCGCGTTTTACCGTGAAAACGGAGAGGCACCTAAGGTTTTGATCCTTTTAAATGAAGTCTATGTGATAGGCTCTGACCTAAGAAAACTATACGAGCTTGAAGATGTTCTCAAGATTCAAATGAAGTTAAATGAAGCCTTAGGAGACGAAATCTTTGGCTTGAATGATTCTGAAATAGAGACTTTAACCCACTGGGAAGCAGAGAAATACAGAAAAAAATTAAAAGTGTGAGGCAGATATGAAAATCGTAATTCCTATGTCCGGAAGAGGACAGAGATTTATCAATCAAGGCTACAAGGAACCTAAACCCTTAATTGTGATGGATGGTAAGCCAATTATAGAACACGTAGTGGATTTGTTTCCCGGTGAAAATGATTTTATCTTTATTTGTGCCAATGACCATCTTGAAAATACGGATATGCGTACGGTTTTAAATAAAGTTGCACCTAAGGGTAAAATAGTTGGTATTGAGCCTCATAAACTTGGACCGATTTATGCGGTGCAACAGGTTTATGATTTGATAGATGATTCTGAAGAGGTAATCGTAAATTATTGTGATTTCGGTGCATACTGGGATTATGATGATTTCTTAGCACACACGCGCAATAGAGGTGCTGATGGTGCGATTCCTGCATATAAGGGCTTTCATCCGCATATGCTAGGAACAACCAATTATGCTTTTATGCGTGATGACAATCAATGGATGCTAGAAATTCAAGAAAAGAGACCGTTTACAGACGACCGCATGTCAGAATATGCTTCTTCTGGGACTTATTATTTTAAATCCGGTTCAATTATGAAACGCTATCTAGATCGAACCGTCGAAAGAGCGCTTGATTTGAATGGTGAGTATTATGTTTCAGTGGTTTATAATCTTTTAATAGAAGATGGATTAAAGGTTTCCATCTATGAAATTCAGCATATGTTGCAGTGGGGAACGCCAGAGGATGTGGCAGAATACAATTATCACTCTGAGTATTTTAAAAAAATGGTAACGCATGTACCTTTTTCTGCGCCAGATCAAAACACGGTTAATTTGATTCCACTTGCTGGAGAAGGCAGCCGTTTTAAAAATGAAGGCTATATCACGCCGAAGCCTATGATTGAGGTATCTGGTAAGCCTATGATTATCCAAGCCTTTGATAGTTATCCGAAGTCTGAGTTCAGCCGTTTTATCGTTTTGCAGTCGCATTGTGATGCTTATGGCATCGACGAGCTCCTTTTAAATAAAACGCCTAATCCAAAAGTGATGGTCCTTGATCATGTCACTGAAGGACAAGCAATTACAGCTGCTTTAGGTGTAGATGAAGCAATTATGAACTCACCGCTAATGATTGCAGCTTGTGACAATGGACTGCTTATCGATCAAGTCGAATATGAAGCGCAACTAAATGATCCAAATTGTGATGTAATTTGTTTGACCTTTAGAAATAATCCGACTGTGGGCAAAAATCCAAATGGGTACGGCTATGTTTCAGTTGGTGCAGATGGCTATATCAGTGGCTGTTCTGTTAAAAAGCCAATGACCGATGACCCGATGAATGAGCATGCCATCGTGGGTGCCTTTTATTTTAAAAAAGCGAGTGATTTTATTCGAGGTGTCAAGTATATAAAGACAAACAACATTAGAGTCAATAATGAATTTTACATTGACTCAATCATGGGCATTTTAGGTGAGTTAGACTTGAAAGGACGTGTGCTCGACTGTCTTTATGAAAGCTGGGGAACGCCGAACGATTATAAAACTTTTGTTTATTGGCAAAGCTTCTTTTCAAAAGCTCAGTTTCATCCTTATGAACTTGAACGGGATCCTTTTGTGAACCCAGATCGATTAGAAGCCTTGAAGAAGCAATTTAATACATTTCAGCAGGAAAATCTATGAGAAATTTGCTAAAACATGAAGGCGTAAGATATTTAATATCGGGCGGAAGTGCAGTATTCACAGACTTTCTAATCTATTTTCTTTTATTTAAGATGCTGTTGATTTCACCATCCGTTAGCAAAGGCATCTCGTATATTAGCGGTGCAATTGTCGCATATTTGATCAATCGACTATGGACGTTCGAGGGTGGTAAATCGCACTCGGTTTCACGTTCGTTTGCTAAATTCAGCATTCTTTATTTAGCGACTTTCTGTTTAAATATAATCGTTAATAAGGTTGTATTAAATATCTTTGGTTGGGCGATTTTGGGATTTATGGCAGCGACTTTCGTCACAATCGTTTGCAATTACTTGGGACAAAAATTCTGGGTATTTAAGAAGACCGTTTAAGCAAATACTGTAAGTAGATCATATAAAATAAGAAATAAAGGCTGTGAGGTTATATGAACAAGAGTTTATCAATAGTAGTCCCTTGTTATAATGAGAAAGACAATATACCATTGATCCTCGAAAGATTTGATCAAGTGATAGGCAATAGAAACATCGAAGTCGTTTTAGTGGATAATGGTTCTACAGATGGTAGTGCAGAGCTGATGGATGCTTTATTACCAAGATATACATTTGCCCGAAAGGTAACTGTAGAGGTGAATCAAGGGTATGGGTTTGGCATCGTCTCGGGTTTGAAAACGTGTCAGAGTGACTATATCGGCTTTACACACGCAGATATGCAGACGGATCCAAATGATGTGAGTATCGCTTACGATAGAATTGATCAAACGCTGAAATATATTAAAGGAAATAGAAAGGGTAGACCTTTTTTAGATGTTTTTTTCACCATTGGCATGAGTTTTTTTGAAACGGTTTATTTTAAAAAGAGGCTATGGGATATTAATGCGCAGCCGAATGTATTTCCTAAAACATTCTTCGAAGATTTGACGGAGATACCAAAGGATTTTTCTTTGGATTTGTATCTTTATGTGATGGCAAAAACAAAACAGCTTCCCATTCTTCGTTTTGATGTTAGATTTACTGAAAGAATTCATGGCTTTTCTAAGTGGAATGATGCTACGTTTAAGTCAAAATGGAAGTTTATCAAACGTACGACTGCATTTAGTAAAGAACTCAAACGCAGCATAAATAGAAAGGAACGATAAGGAGAACATATGCATTTTATCAGTCATAGAGTCAATACGGTTGAAGAACTTAAACAGCTACCTCATGAGTATGGCGTGGAGATCGATTTACGAGATGAGGGCGGAGAGTTGATCCTATCGCATGATCCCTTTCGCACAGGCGATCGATTTGAGGATTATCTAAAAGAATATCACCATGGCACAATGATTTTAAACATTAAGAGCGAGCGTATTGAGCATAAAGTTAAAACCTTACTGGATCAATTTCAGATAAAGGACTATTTTTTTCTAGATTCTTCTTTTCCAATGATCTTTCTTCTTGCTAATCAAGGCGAAAGACAAGTCGCTCTAAGGTATTCTGAGTTTGAAGGTCTAGATACCATAAGAACCATGGCTGGAAAAGTGGACTGGGTTTGGGTGGATTGCTTTACCAAACTACCAATCAATCATGAAATCTTTCTAGAATTAAAAGCACTTGGCTATAAGCTTTGTCTTGTTTCACCAGAGCTTCAGGGTAGACCAGAAGATATTGAAGCTTATAAGCAACAGTCCTTTGATGAAGCGATTGAGTGGGATGCAATTTGTACGAAGCGTTATAATATTGAGAGATGGAAATCACTTTGATAATTGGTTCAAGACATAAATGAGCACTGAGTTTATTTTTTACAACCCTTGCTATTAATAGCTGGGGTTTTTCTGTTTTTATATATAAGTTGGTTGTCATATGAATACTTTATTACAGTAGGATTAAGTATTGTTAAAGTACCTTACAAATGGAACTAAATCGGATAAAATAGAGTCAAAGTTAGGTAGTGGAGGACATAATATGAAGACAAAAATTAGCCTATTGTTAACCGTCATACTATTAATGACGTTATCTTTGAGCTTTGCAGATGGTTTAAGTGATGCGCAAAAGAACGAAATTAATGGATCGTTTAAAGGCCTTTGGGTGGCCACGGTACTTAATTTGGATTACCCAGTTAAAGCAACTACAAATGTAGATACATTAAAAAAAGAAGCTATTGAGATTTTAGATAAAGCGCAAAGTATGGGACTGAATGCAATTGTTCTTCAGGTTAGACCTGCAGGTGATGCTATCTATTCTTCAGCCTATTTCCCATGGTCTAAATATTTAACTGGCAAGCAGGGGACTGCGCCTGCTGACGGGTTTGATCCACTAGCTTTCTGGATTGACGAAGCTCATAAACGAAATTTAGAGCTTCATGCATGGATTAATCCATATCGAATTACTCGTAAGAATGCCTCAGATCCATCATACGATTATAGTTCGCTTGCTGCGAATCATCCTGCAAGACTTCATCCAGACTGGGTAGTAGAGCATACTGATGGTAACTTGTATTTTGATCCAGGCAATCCAGAGGTAAGAAAATATTTGGTTGATAGTATTAATGAGTTAATCACAAAATATGATGTCGATGGCATTCATTTTGACGATTATTTCTATCCAGGAACGACTTTTAATGATGATAAAACCTATGCAAAATATGGATCGAAGTTTAATTCGAAGGCAGATTGGCGAAGAAACAATGTTGATCAACTCATAAAAGAGGTTAAATCATTAATTGATACTAAAAAGCCAATAGTACAGTTTGGTATTAGTCCTTTTGGTATTTGGGCGAATGCAAAAAATAAATCGGGTGGTAGTGACACCAGTGGATTTGAGTCCTATTTTAATCAATATGCGGACACAAAAAAATGGGTTGAAGAGGAATGGATTGATTATATTGCACCACAACTTTATTGGGAAATTGGATATTCTGTTGCAGATTATTCTAAATTAGTAAAATGGTGGTCAAATGTCGTTGATGGCACTGATGTGCATCTCTATATCGGACAAGCGGCGTATCGGACAGGTGATAAAAGTAGCTCTAGTCCGTGGTATGGAGTTGATGAAATTGCAAGACAGCTTCAGCTAAATGAATCTTATGATGAAGTGAGTGGCAGCATTTTCTTTAGATATGCTTTTTTCAAAGCTTCCCCAACCTTAAGTGCATTGTTAACAGATTATTATAATGGCACTTTGGCTAATGCAACCATAAACACTAAGCTAACCATCGGTCGTCCAGTAAAGGACGTTTCAACAACAAGTAGTTACTATTTTGTTGGTGGCGCGTCTAATCCTAATTCGCCATTGTACATTAACGGAGAAGAGGTGATTATTAGAACCAAAGATGGTTATTTTGGGAAATATGTAGCTCTGAAATCAGGTAAGAATACTTTTGTAGTGTCTCAAGATGGAAAGACAGCAACTCGGGTTATCACAAAGGTTGGTGCAACACTTGCGACGCCAATGACAAAGGCAGAAATAATAGCAGGCTCAACATGGCCTCAATCTGCGACGATGATTAATGAGACTGAAGAATTTAAGTTTTATTGTAGAGCGCCAATTGGAGCCAAAGTTACGGCGACACTTGGAGGCAAAACATACACTTTAACTCCAGAAACAACTAAGAATGCGTCCAATAAACTATATTCAACCGCATATTCTTTAAAAATAAAAGCGCCAGTTCAAACAGGTTCAGCTAGAATTGTTGATTATGGCAAGCCAGTATATACCATGAGTTATAATGGTGTAACGAATACTCAGTCTGGTAATGTAAATGTACGTGTGATTATGAAAAACGCCCCGTTTATAGCCACTGTTTCAAGTACAAATGTAGATTCATATCAGTCAGCCTCAGCATCAAACGGCGCTCATTATATTTTACAAACAGGAATGACGGATTTGGTTACTGGCATTAATGGTGATTATATTAGGTTATCTTCAGGTATATGGGTTAAATCTAAATCCGTAGAGCTAAAAGATCAGAAAATGCCATCTATTCAAATCAAATCAATAGCCAATACAGTAGCAGCTAGAACTGAAACCTTAAAATTTGAGTTATCTAGTTTACCAATTGCCTCAGCAGAGTTTGATGGTGAAAAACTTAAAATTACGATTAACAAAGCAAGTAATTCAGTTCAAATTCCTTTAAAAAGCAATAGTATGATTAAGTCAGCAGTGTCAAAATCTGATCAAGATAAAATCACTTATGAACTTACATTCAAAGATGCCAAAACATTTGCAGGTCATAATCTAGAAGTTTTAGGAAATCAAATCATCATTACTCTAAAAACAAAATTTGTAGCAAGTGGGGAGTTACCACTTAAAGGCGCTATTATCCTTCTAGATGCAGGTCATGGTGGCAGTGATACGGGTGCAATTGGGTTGTTAGGATACGAATATCCCGAAAAAATGGTTAATTTCAACATTGTTAAACAGCTAGAAAATGAACTTAAGCTAAAAGGTGCAACTGTGGTTTTAACACGTACTTCTGATGATTATGTAAGCTTGGATACGCGTTTAAGCCAATCGATGAAATTAAGTCCAGATATGTTGATTTCGATACACGCTGATAGTCTTGAGGACACCGCAGATTTGACTAAAACCAGTGGTTTTACAGTTTATTACAAGGAAAGCTTGTCAAAATCGTTAGCTAATAATTTGTCAAAGGCCATTGATACCGAATTTGATCTCTATAATAGAGGGGTTAAAAATATGAATTTCTATATTGTAAGAAATACTTGGACACCTTCAGTACTGATAGAAACAGGATTTATGCCTAGTCCATCTGATTTTCAAATTCTGAGTAATTCAATTGATCAGAAACGATATGCGAAAACCTTGACCAATGCTATCGTTAATTATTTTAGCGGAGAATAGTTGAATTTTTGTTAAACACCAAGACAGATACGACATCTGCTTGGTGTTTTTTTTTGCATTAGTATCGTAACAAATTGTTCACATAATATTTGAATTCTATTATCAAATAGATATTTACAGTGATAAATAAATAGAGTAATATATATTTCGTACACGAAGCTTCGTATGCGAAGTATCGTACACGAAGTAATTTATTAAGAATCCAAAATTTAGAGCTAAGTGAATTTATGAGAATTGTTTATCTGAAATGACTAAAGAGTTGTCATAAATAGACTTGTGTATTTAAGGAAAGGAGTGAAATCTATGGACCCTTTTGAACGAAGCTATGAAGTTGTGCGAAGAGTAAAAAAATTAAAGGACTCCTTACACGGCAACATGAGTAGGTTATTCAAGGAAGGCAATCTGACTGGACCACAGGGAATGGTCGTCGGTTTGTTGTTTAGAATGGGACCACTAAAAATAAGTGAATTATCGCAGCAAATGGGTTTGTCAATGAGCACGGTATCAGGCATACTAGATCGATTAGAACGAGATAACATTGTCTATCGCGAAAAGAGCGAAACTGACGGTCGTGTAATTCTAGTAAAGATAACGGAAGAGTTCAAAAAAAATTCAAAGCATTCCTTCTCAAATATGAATCATCGTTGGGATAAAATACTTGATTTAGCTACAGATGAGGAGATTGATCGAATACTTGAGGCTCTGGATATTTTAGAGCGTTTGGTCGAAGAATCGAGAAATCTATAAGCTTAGTAATTAACGAATAAAAGAGGAGACAATTTATGACGAAGTTAATTAAGTTCCTAAAGCCTTTTACGTTGCTGATTCTATTAGCCGTAGCGCTTTTATATGGTCAAGCGCAAGCAGATCTTGCTTTGCCAGACTATATGTCTAATATTGTAAATATTGGTATCCAAAGCAGTGGTATGGATTCAGCGACACCAGAGGTTTTTACTGCATCCGACCTCGGTAATATCATGTTATTTATGTCAACAGATGATAGAGAAATCGTTTCTGCTGCCTATGAGCCCATTACGCATGATCAGTCCGAATATGCGGACTATGCAGATCGCTATACTAAACTAAATGGTGCAGATATCTATGTACTAAATAAGGATAAAGTAACGGATGCCGACCAGCTTGAGCTTATCATGTCGAAAAACATGGTTGAAATTGGGGCGAAAATGGGCGGTAAAGAAATCGACTTAACTAATCTTGAGGATGCTTTAATCGTTCAAATGGGTCAGGATGCCAATATTAAGTACTCAGAAAACTTAGGCCTTGACGTTGCTAAGATTCAAAAGAATTATATTCTTAAAACAGGTGGCATAATGCTCTTGATTTCGTTGTTAGGTGCACTTGCATCCATAACTGTCGGTCTCATTGCAGCAAGAGTTGCAGCTGGCGTTGGACGTAATCTTAGAAGAGCTGTTTTTACTAAGGTTGAGAGCTTTTCAAATGCAGAGTTTGATAAGTTTTCTACAGCCTCATTAATTACAAGAAGTACAAACGACATTACTCAAATTCAAACCCTCATGGTAATGATGATTCGTATGGTATTTTATGCGCCTTTAATGGGAATTGGCGGTGTAATAAAAGCACTAGATAAGAGCTCACATATGTCATGGATTATAGCAATAGCAGTTATCGTTTTACTTGGATTTATTATGGTTGTATTTTCTATCGCATTACCTAAGTTTAAGGCGATTCAAAAGATGGTTGATAAGCTTAACTTAGTTGTTAGAGAAAATCTTACAGGTATGATGGTTGTTAGAGCCTTCAATACACAATCATTTGAAGAAGATCGATTTGATAAGGCCAATCAGGACTTAACTAAAACGAATTTATTTGTTGGAAGAACGATGTCCTTTATGATGCCAATAATGATGCTGATCATGAATGGTGTAACACTTACGATCGTTTGGATTGGTGCACATCAAATTGCTGATGCAACGATGCAAGTCGGTGATATGATGGCATTTATGCAATATGCAATTCAAATTATAATGTCCTTTTTAATGCTTTCAATGATGTTTATTATGATTCCTAGAGCATCTGTAAGTGCAGGTCGTGTGGCAGAGGTACTCGAAACTGAGTTGACCATTTTAGATCCAAAACAGCCTAAAGCCATCAATAAAAATGGTAAGGGTGAGGTTGAATTTAAAAATGTCTCTTTTAAATTTCATGGCGCTGAGGAAAACATGATCAAGAATGTATCCTTTAAGGCTGAAGCTGGTAAAATGACCGCTATTATCGGTTCTACTGGTTCAGGTAAAACGACATTAATAAATTTAATTCCTAGATTCTACGATGTAACAGAAGGGCAGGTATTGGTAGATGGGGTACCTGTAAATGAAGTGAAACAGTCTGATTTGAGAGCAATTATCGGATATGCGCCACAGAAAGCATCTTTATTTAGTGGTACAATTAAATCAAACCTGTTATTTGCTGATGAAACTGCAAGTACGGCGAGTTTAGAGGAATCTTTAGACATTGCACAAGCAACTGAGTTTGTGTCTGAAAAACCTGAGGGAATCGATGCCCCTATTTCACAAAGTGGTGGAAATGTCTCTGGTGGACAAAAGCAAAGACTTTCAATAGCTCGTGCCATAGTTAAAAAACCTAAGATCTATATATTTGATGATACCTTCTCAGCACTTGATTATAAAACAGATGTCGCATTAAGAAGTGCATTAAAGCAAAAAACAGATAATGCAACGGTCATTCTTGTCGCTCAGAGAATCGCAACAATCAAAAATGCCGATCAAATACTTGTATTAGATGAAGGTAAACTAGTTGGCGTCGGAACACATACTGAGTTAATGCAGTCTTGTTCAACTTATCAAGAAATAGCACTTTCTCAACTTAGCATGGAGGAATTGGCATGAGTGAAAAAAATAAAGATATGAAACCTTCTCAAGGTAGAAGGGGTCCTGGCTTTGGCGGTCCTCATGGTGCAATGATGGGCGGAGCGAAAGCGAAGGACTTTAAGGGCACAATCAAACGCTTATTAAACTATTTAGGTGAATACAAATTAAGAATTATCATTGTCATTATTTTCGCAATAGGTAGCGCATCGTTTGGTATCGTTGGACCAAAGCTTCTAGGTAAAGCAACCACTAAAATTTTTGAAGGTATCCTTTCTAAGGTTACTGGTACAGGTACTGGGATTGACTTTGGTTACATCGGCGGTATAATTTTAACGTTAGTTGGATTATATGGCATCAGTGCGCTATTATCTTATATTCAAGGGTTTATAATGACAGGTGTCGCAATGAAGGTCAGCTACAATATGCGACGTGATATCAGTGCTAAAATCAATCGCATTCCACTCAAGTATTATGATGATACCAATCATGGAGAAGTTCTTTCTAGAATTACAAATGATGTAGATACTGTAAGTACAACTCTAAACCAGAGTATGACACAGTTAATTTCATCTGCTACAACTGTATTGGGTGTATTGGTCATGATGCTTAGTATCAGTGGTTTGATGACATTAGTCGCTTTAGCAATAATACCGATTTCTATGATCTTGGTTATGTTGATCGTTAAGCAATCTCAAAAGTTTTTTAAGGAGCAACAAAAACAATTGGGTCACGTTAACGGCCATATCGAGGAAATGTTCGGCGGTCATACTATAATAAAAGCATTCAATGGTGAGAAAAAAAGCATAGAGCAGTTTGAAAACTACAATGATGCACTCTATAAAACGGCATGGAAATCTCAATTCCTATCTTCAATTATGATGCCTATGATCAATATTGTTGGAAATATGGGATATGTTGCAGTCTGTGTACTTGGTGGTTCTTTAGCAGCTAAGCAAGCTATCGAGGTAGGGGATATACAAGCATTTATTCAATATGTTAGAAGCTTTACTCAACCGATATCACAGCTAGCAAATATTTCTAATATTCTTCAACAAACTGCAGCAGCAGCTGAAAGAGTTTTCGAATTCCTAGATGTAAATGAAGAGCTGGTTGATACAGAAAACCCTGTTAATGCATCAAATATTGATGGCGTTGTTGAGTTTAGAAATGTCCATTTCGGATACAATGAAAATCAAACGGTTATTAATGATTTCTCAGTAAAAATCGAAAAGGGCCAAAAAGTTGCTATCGTTGGACCGACTGGTGCTGGTAAAACAACTATGGTCAAATTACTAATGCGTTTTTACGATATTCAATCAGGAAAGATTTTGCTTGATGGAAAAGAAATTCGCGACTTCAAGCGTTACGATTTGAGAGATCAATTTGGCATGGTGCTTCAGGACGCATGGCTGTATAATGGAACAATAATGGAAAACATTCGATATGGTAATTTGGATGCAACCGATGAAGAGGTTATCGCTGCTGCGAAGGCTGCTCATGTTGATAGCTTTGTTCATATGCTTCCAGGTGGCTATAATATGATATTAAATGAAGAAGCAAGCAATGTATCTCAAGGTCAAAAGCAGTTAATTACAATAGCTAGAGCCTTCTTATCCGATCCAAAGCTGTTGATACTTGACGAAGCGACAAGCTCGGTTGATACAAGGACAGAGGTTCAAATTCAACAGGCGATGAACCTATTAATGGAAAATCGCACCAGCTTTATTATTGCGCATAGACTTTCAACGATCAGAGATGCGGATATGATTCTCGTTATGAATCATGGTGATATCGTAGAGCAAGGGACACACACAGAGCTACTTGCACGAAAAGGCTTCTACGCGGATCTTTATAACAGTCAGTTCGAAACCGAAGCAGCAAGTTAATTAAACAAATAAATATGAAGTGGTTGCAATCTCAAAATTTGATTTGCAACCACTTTTTAATTTATATCTCAATATTGCGTGGTCACAAAGTGTTAATCCCTTAATGGTTGAAAAAGAAAAAATGATATAAAAAAAGAGAAATGGGTAAAAATAATAAGAGTCATGTTTGGATAGTCATACAATCGTGCTATCGGTTGCACGGTTGATTAAGAAAAGATTAGAAAAACGTGAATAAAATGTTGCCAGAAAATCAATAACGTTGTATAATGAGCGTAATTGAGGTTATTTTTTTAAGCATTTTGTGCAAACGCATGCACATTATGAGACACTGTTTATGATAAAATTAAGCTCAATTACTAAAGATGCCATAATGGCAAAGTGATTTAATGGGAGATGTAGGAGGATGAAAATGAAAAAGTTAGTAAGTTTATTGCTAATCATGGTTATGATGTTTTCATTAGCTGCTTGCGGCGCAAAAAATGATGTCGCAGAAGAAACAACAGCAGCAGTATCAGAAACAACTGAAGCAACTGAAGCACCAAGTCTTGATGCAACTATCTCTGTTCAAGTAGAATCATCTTGGTTAGCGTATTACCAAGCAGCTGCGGATAGAGTAAAAGCAGAAAATCCAAATGCAACAATTGACTTTATCGAAGTAGGTTCTTTCGATCACTTAGATACAATCGATAAAACTGATATCTCTAATGCAGACGTAGCTGACGTATTTGCTATTCCTGCTGATAGACTTTACGGCTTAAACGATAACCAAGTTTTAGCTGCAATCGATGGTCCTGCTATGGCAGCTAACGTAGGTGGCTTTGCTGACTATGAAGCTGGTTTAGGTGGAAACTTCAAAATCGGTGATGATTATTTAGCATTCCCAATGAATATTGAAACATTAATCAATTTTGCAAACACTGCTAATGCAGCTACTGCTGGAATTGATTTAACTCAACCAATTGAATTCACTACATTAAAATCTGAAGATATGTTAGTTCCTTTCTGGAACGCATGGTTTGGTGTTGCATTAACAAACGCTGCTGGTATTGAATTATTAGGTAAAAATGACGATGGTACATTCTTCTCAGATTTAACAGAAGATTGGGCTAATTTACCAGCTGAAAAACAAGCATTATTTACTGCATTATTCAACTACTGGCAAGCACATGATAAAGCTGGCACACCAATGTTCGATGAAAACGCTGCATGGGGCTACATGGATACAGCATTCACAACAGGTGGTCAAACTTCTATCAGACTTGAAGGACCATGGTCAACTGGTAGCTTATCTGCATTAGCTGGCGATGGAAAAGATTTAGCAATTTTACCAATCAATCAAGTTACTGTAAATGGTCAACCACTTATTCACTGGAAAGGTGGATGGGGTCTTGCTATTAATGCTAGAATCGAAGAAGATGCTGACAAAATGGCACTTGCACAAAGAATGATCGAAGAATTAATGAATACAGATTATGCAGTTGATTTCTTCACAGCAACCGGCAAAATCATGGAAAACGTAGATCCATCAGTTTACGCAAACTCAACTTTATCTGATTCAGATAAAACTGTAATCGCTGCTGTAATCGCTTCTTATAAAGACGCACCTGCTAGACCATTATTCTCTGAATGGGGTCAAGTATGGGATACTTGGAAAAACGGCGTTTTATCTTGGGCATCAGTAAAACCTGCTTCACCAGAAGCTGCTTATGCTGAAGTACAAGCTTCATTCAAAGCAATGATGTTAAACTTCTAAGAACAAACAAGAAGAGAAGAGAGGTTTATCCTTTCTTCTCTTTTCTTAAAATAGCATAATATCTTCTGAGGTATTATGATAGGACTTATGATATGATAAAATTCAAGAACAGCTTGTTCTAGAATTTTTTTATGTGAAAGGAAGTAGCATGAATTCAAATTCCGTTAATACGAATCCAAGATTACCAGTAAAGCAATTATATATTTTTCTTGCAGCTTGCGCACTTATCATTTTATCTTCATCTATAGATGTTATGATTCGTGTTAAGGATTTGGATCTATTTGATCAATGGCGTTTGGCTTCAGGAATAGAGGCAGATGTAAATGATCTCTTTAATGCATATGTGACAATAAGCATGAGCATCTATTTTTTTAAGATAATTGTTCCTATTATCTTTGGAATATACTGTTTTTATGCCTATAAAAAGATACGCGTTAATCATCTCTTCGTATTTATATGGACAGTATTGAATTTAGGCGGTCTAGCCTATGTTTTAGTTGAAAGACAGCTTGGATCGGTGTTTTTCTATCTAAGTGCAGTTGGCTATCTAATCAACGTGATAATGTTAATTTCCTTGATGGACGTTATTAAGTTAAAGAATTCAAAGTAAAGGTGGGACGATCTTGGGAAAATATAGTGAATTACTTTATGATGACATTGGGACATCGTATGAAAGAAAGAACAAGTATTTGCTAGAGCTGGCACGTTTGCAAAAGCGTCTTACTCAAAATGACAGCCAAGCAGCAGAATTAATTAAAAAGCATAAGTCAAATAAGAAGGTTCATCCTTATAATGTTGCACTTAAGGCATTTAAAAAAGAAGAAGCCAATTTTTTAAAGACTTTAAATGCTAAGAAAAAAGTATATTCAAATGAGATTAAATCAAAGAACGATCGAAAATCGCTTCAAATGAAGGTTCAGCTTTTTGATGCAAACGAAAAAATTAAGTTTTATGAAGCTTATACGAACTTGTCTTACGAGGCAAAGCTTGCTTATGAGGCAAGTAAAATAATCTCAAATCAGCTACCTGAGATAATAGAAACCTATGAGGTAAATCGCAATCGTTTGGCTGAGGTGAATGAACAGCTTAAGAATGTGTCAGGTGATGCAGAGTCAAAAGCAAATGCATCTTATAATGAATATAAGTCTCAACAAAATGCCAATTTGAAGGAGCAAAAAATTGCTTTAAAAGAGAAGAGAAGAAGTCGATTAATCTCAGAAAAAGCACTTAAAAACGGAATTGTTGCACTTAAAAGAACAAGAAAAGACGAATTGGGGCAAAAGAAATTTGAATCGATCAGCTATTCATTAAAAGAAGAAAAAGCAAATTTAAAATTTGTCCTTAGTAAAGGGATAAAAAGAGAAAGAAATGTACTTAAGTCTAATATTTCTGATTTAAGAAGAAAAACACCTATAGAAATAGAAAGAACCAGTCCGTTTGTTTCAAAATTGACGGCCGTTTTACCCGGGTTAGGTCAATTTTTAAATAAACAATATTTGAAAGCAATCCTATTCACTTTAGCAACCCTATTTATATATGTAATTGCAATTCCATACGCCCTTGGATTTGGTAATTATCAAGGTCAGGGGATAGCTGGCTTAATTTCACTTGCAGAAGGTGGTCCGAAGGTTGCTAAATCGTTGATTTTTATGATAGAGGGTATCGTAGCAATATTACTGCTTGTGTTTGCTGTGTCGTTATTCTTACTTTCGTATTTCGATGTAAGAAAAGTTGAAAAAGATTTGATTAAAGGCACAAGACAAAGAAATTGGTTTGAGACAATAACAAAAATTAAACAAGATGGCTTCCCTTATTTGGTTTCACTTCCTGCTCTAATGGTCATTATATTTATTGTAATTGTTCCGATTATGACTACAATTTTGTTATCCTTTACTGGTATGGACCCAAAACATCAATCGAAGTTTACCTGGGTTGGTATAGATAATTATAAACTAATTGCCACAGGAACTGGACTTGCTGGTTCTGTATTTTGGTCGATATTAGGTTGGACATTAATATGGACGTTAACAGCGACAACACTTGCGATACTTGTAGGCTTTTTGCTCGCAATTATAGCAAACAATGACAGAATAAAAGGTAAAACCTTCTTCAGAGTGGTCTACCTATTACCTTGGGCGGTTCCAGCTTTTATTACAATCATGTTTTTTAGTATCATGTTCTCGGCAGATGGCTCTATAACACAGTTAATCGAAAAGATATTTAGGGTTCATCTAGAGGTGAAAAACGATCCGTTTTTAGCAAGAGTCACATTAATCCTGCTGCAAACCTGGCTAGGAAGCTCCTATGTATTCTTATTATCAACAGGGGTACTACAAGCTATCCCAGGCGATTTGTATGAAGCTGCTCAGATTGATGGTGCAACAGAATGGCAAAAGCTAAAACGAATTACGCTACCTATCGTATTGTTCCAAACGGCGCCACTGTTGGTTGGACAGTATACGTTTAATTTCAATAATTTCTCAATTATCTATTTGTTCAATAGTGGTGGTCCATTTAATCCTTCGAAATATGGTAACCTAGCGGGGACAACTGACTTGTTGATATCATACATCTATAAGCTGACTATGGAAAATCAGTATCAATCCATTGGTGCAGCAATCACAATTGTTATTTCAGCAGGTCTGATGATATTTGCATTTATTGGATTTAAAAATTCAAAGGCATTTAAGGAGGAGAGGTTATAATGGTAAAAACGAAACGAAAAGAAAAACTATATCTCTCTGATAAACAGCCACTCAGCTTTATGGGTGTGATTATGCTCATTTTATCATATATCGTACTCGGTTTATGGGCGCTTGCAATTATTTTACCATTGATCGATATGATTGTTTCAGCATTTAACGGCAGACAACAACAGTATATTATGCTCAACAGCAATTTTGAGTTTTCACTCAGACATTTCGATTATTTGTTTAATGAAACCCTGTATTTTTCATGGGTGAAAAATACTATTTTCATTGCGCTAACTACGGCGGTATTAACCTTAATCATCGTTAGCTTTACTGGTTTTGCTTACTCAAGATATCGTTTTAAAGGAAGAAAACCATCTTTGATGGCAATTATGTTAATACAAACGATTCCAGCATTTGCTGGGATTACAGCCTACTACACAATGCATTCGGTTATTTCTTCCATCGCACCATTTTTCTCAAGACAGATGATGTTGATACTCATCTATGCGGGTGGTGGTATTGCAAGTAACACGTTCATATTAAAAGGCTATATCGATTCGATTTCTACTGAACTTGATGATGCTGCAAGAATGGATGGCTGCTCAAGTATGCAGGTGTATCGTTTGATTATTATGCCGATTGCTCGTCCTATGCTTGCAATTATTGCTCTTTGGTCGTTTATAGGTCCATTTATGGATTATTTATTACCGAGAGTTTTGTTAACAAGTCCTGAGTCATATACTTTGGCAGCTGGTCTGTTTACTTTAATCAATGACTTTAGAACATTAAATCAACCGGCATTTGCGGCTGGTGGTTTACTCACTGCGGTACCAATCGTTGCCTTGTTTATCGTATTACAAAAACAATTGGTATCAGGCTTATCACAAGGATCAGTTAAAGGATAATTTAGATTGTATAGGAGGATTCGATGAACGTCGTACTCAATAATATAGGAAAGAAATATGAAGGCAGAGAGGCTTTCACTTTAAAAAACATTAATTTAGAGATAGATGACAAAGATTTTTGTGTTATACTAGGACCATCGGGGTGTGGTAAGACGACCTTACTTCGCATGATTGCAGGGTTAAACTCAATAACAGAAGGTGATTTGTTATTTGATAATAAACGTATGAATAAGGTGCCCTCTAAAGATAGAGACATCGCAATGGTGTTTCAATCTTATGCACTTTATCCTCATATGACCGTTTATGACAATATGGCATTTTCTCTTTCTATGAGAAAAGAAAGAAAAAACATTATTCACGATCGTGTTATGGAAGCTGCTGAGCTTTTACAAATTAAAGAATACCTTTATTCTAAGCCATCAGATATTTCTGGTGGTCAGAGACAACGTGTTGCATTAGGTAGAGCAATGGTTCGTAAACCTAGTGTTTTCTTGATGGATGAGCCTTTATCAAATCTTGATGCAAAGCTAAGAGAGCACATGCGTGTTGAATTGGTTCGACTCCACAAGGCTTTAGGAACGACCTCGATCTATGTTACACATGACCAAACAGAAGCGATGACCATGGCTACAAAAATCGTGTTAATGAACGATGGTAAAATTCAGCAGGCAGGGAAGCCAGACGAGTTTTATAACCGCCCAGCGAATATCTTTGTTGCGAAGTTCATTGGTTCGCCAACGATGAACATCATTGATGGACAAATGGTCAAAGGTAAGTTTGTTGCAAATCACGGATTAATCACTATAACGCCAAGTAAGCAAGATGCAAAATCACTTGAAGCATTTGAAGGTAAACCAGTTTCAGTTGGTATTAGACCTGAACGCTTTGAAAGTGGTGGCGAGTTTGGCGATACCTTTAGTGCAACTATAGAAGTCGTAGAGATGCTAGGGAAAGAAAAAATTCTGTATGCAAAGCTTGAAAACGGCTCTGAAATTATTATTTCGACGCCGGGTCACTACAAATATGCAGTAGATGAAGAACATAATTTCGGATTTGACGTGGAAGCAATTCATTTCTTTGATACAGAAACCGGATTAAGAATCAATTAGTTATAAAATCATTTAGTTATAAAATCTTTGAATAAGGATGTGATTATTATATGGCAGTAACAATCAAGGATGTAGCTAAGCTCGCAAATGTTTCTCCTTCAACGGTCTCACGGGTGATTTCAAAAAGCCCACGAATAAGTGAAGCGACAAAAAAAATCGTCTATGATGCAATGGATGAACTGAAGTATAAACCAAATGCAATTGCAAGAAACTTGGCAAATGCTTCTACAAAAACGCTCGGGCTAATCATACCAAATCAAGATGAAAACCTTTTTAAAAATCCATTCTTTATTCAAGCGATGCGTGGCATTAGCATATACGCACAAAAGAAAAACTATAAAATTATGTTCAACTATGGTGCAAGTCCTGAGGACGAGCTAAACTTTGTCCATGAATTTGTTAATTCAAAGTGGGTTGATGGGATTATTCTTTTAACGGCATATGAAAATGATATGTGTATCGATTATCTTAATCGTGAATCGTTTCCATTTGTCGTAGTGGGTAGACCTTATAATATCCATGATATTATGTGGGTCGACAACGATAATTTTCAGGCGACCTATAACTTGGTGAATAACTTAATCCAAAGAGGCTGTCAAGACATCGCCTTTATAGGTGGCCCTCAAAAATATATCTTTTCTAAAGATCGTTTGGAAGGGTATAAGCGTTCACTTGAGCTTCGCAATCTCAATCTAAGGGATAAGTTGGTTATTGAAGCGAAGGATTTTACAGAGCAGGACGGCTATAATGCTATGGCCCAAATTTGTTCTATAAAAGTACCGCATGCCGTCGTTACAACGGATGACCTTTTAGGGTTTGGTGTTTTGAACTATGTAAGAGAGCATCAGCTTAATGTTAAGGTAACCGGCTTTAACAATATTCCTCTTTCTGAGTATCAAATACCTTCTTTAACTTCAGTAGATATTAAAGCTGAGGATTTAGGATACAACGCTGCAAAGCTTTTGATTAAGCATTTAGAAGGGATTGACAATCCAGTGAATCATTATATAGTTGGTACTGAGTTAATTGAGAGAGAATCAACTAAATAGAGTAAGATTATACATTAATCGATGGAAATTGAATGTAAAATTTTATTCCAAGCAAAATTGTGGTAAATAAAAAAGTTGAGGAGATGTTTCCTCAACTTTTCATTTTGTGATTCAAAATTTATATTTATCCGCGTTTCATTAGCTTTTCTAATGTTAGCATAAATTCATCTACAACCTCTGGCTCACCATCTTGGATACGATCGATGACGCAAGTCTTGATGTGTCTTTCTAAAATAACCCTTGAAAGCGCATTTAATGCAGATTGAGCTGCTGCTATCTGATTAAGAATGTCATCACAGTACACATCCTTTTCAAGCATCCCTTTAATGCCTCGAATTTGACCTTCAATTCTAGAACACCTATTAGAAAGAGATTTTACCTCGTCCTCGGAACGATGTGTGGTTCTGTTACAGTTACACTCAGACATTTATTTCACCTCTCGTTTTAAATGATTTTAATCGTAATGCATTGGTTAATACGGATACTGAACTCATTGACATTGCAGCTGCAGCGATAACAGGGTTGAGCAGTGGACCACCAAATAAGTAGAGAACACCAGCAGCTACAGGAATGCCGATTACATTATAGATAAACGCCCAGAACAGATTCTGCTTAATGTTTCTAATGGTTGCTCTACTGAGTGCAATCGCATTAACGACATCAAACAAATTGTTTTTCATCAATACAATATCTGCTGATGCCATTGCTACGTCAGTTCCTGATCCAATAGCGATACCAACATGTGATTGAGCAAGAGCTGGCGCATCGTTGATGCCATCACCAACCATTGCGACAATTTTACCTTCAGCTTGTAGTTTTTTTACAGCTTCAGATTTCTCACCTGGTAAAACCTCAGCGACAACTTCGTCAATACCAGCCATTTTGGCGATTGCTAAAGCAGTTTGCTTATGGTCACCCGTAATCATCATCGTCTTGATGCCCATATCGTGTAGCTTTTTAACAGCAGCTTTTGATTCTGGTTTAATGACATCAGCAACAGCAATAATACCAGCCATTTGCCCTTCGATGTTCAATAATACAGGTGTTTTTCCTTCGCTAGCAAATCTTAGTAGATCTTTCTCATACGTACTAGATGATGCGTCGGAGTGGTTCTTTATCAGTTTTTCATTACCGAGTAATACTTTTTTTCCATCAACTTCAGCGATAATTCCATGTCCTGAAATCTCATCAAAAGTAGAGAAGGTGAGCAAGTCAATTTGTGCTTGTTTTGCTCTAAGTGTTATTGCTTGTGCGATTGGATGTTCGCTACCGTACTCTAGTGAAGCTGAATATTTTAAGAGTGTTTCAATATCGTAATTACCGTAAGGTAGTACATCAGTAACTTCTGGTTTACCAGTCGTTAACGTTCCCGTTTTATCAAACAAAATAGTATTCACTTTATGAGCCGTCTCTAAAGCTTCACCACTTTTTACAAGTACGCCAAGTTCTGCACCTTTACCAGTACCTACCATTATCGCTGTTGGTGTTGCAAGTCCAAGTGCACATGGACATGCGATTACTAAAATTGCGATAAATACTTTTAAGACGAATACGATATCTTGACCTGCCAATGCCCATGCAATTGCAGATAATACAGCTATAACAAATACAATAGGAACAAAATAAGCTGAGATAACATCTGCCATCCTCGCGATAGGTGCTTTCGTTCCTTGAGCTTCTTCAACGAGTTTGATAATTTGAGCAAGTGCTGTTTGATCGCCAACTTTAGTTGCTTTGTACTTGATCACACCTGATTTGTTGATACTAGCACCATATACTGAATCGCCAGCTTTTTTATCGATTGGCATACTTTCACCAGTTAACATAGATTCGTCTATCGTCGTGTAACCATCGACAATTTCACCATCAACTGCAATTTTACTACCTGGTTTTGAGAGAACAACATCGCCAATTTCAATTTCTTCAACTGGCATTTCAACTTCTTTACCTTCAATGATGACAATTGCAGTTCGTGGTGCAAGTCCCATCAATTTCTTAATTGCATCAGAAGTTTTACCTTTAGAGATCGCTTCCAATGTTTTACCAAGAAGGATTAATGTTAAAATGACACCCGCACTTTCAAAATACATATGTTCTACTGCCATATGATCACCAGAAATGATTTGTAAAACAGAAAATCCACTATACAGTAACGCAGCGGTTGTACCTATAGCAATCAAGGAATCCATATTAGGTGACCGATGCCAGATTTGGCGATAACCGACGACGTAAAATCTCCTACCTGCCCAAACGATTGGGATGACTAAGAATATTTGTATGATCGCATAAATAAGTGGCTGTTCCATAGGTGAAATCATATTAGGAAAAGGCAGACCGATCATTGGCGCCATAGCGATATAAAATAATGGAACTGCAAATATCGCTGCAAGCTTGAGTTTGAAAATCATGCCCTTAATTTCTTTTTCTTTCTTTTCTTGATCTTCATCAACATTGCGTTTAAATGCAACTTCCTTAGGTGTATAGCCTAGTTTAATGATAGTGTCCTTGATTTCAGAGATTCTGATTTGTTCTGGATCATAGCTAATAGATGCGACTTCAGTCGCTAGATTGACACTGATTTTAGCCACACCAGGATGTTTGCTCAGTTTTCTTTCAATAGCAGCAGAACAAGATGCACAGGTCATACCGTCAATCGGCAATAAAATTTCCTTTTCAGACTCGTGTTTTTCTGCTTCATAACCAGCTTTTTTAACAGAAGCAATGATATCGTCTGGCGTCATTTTATTTTCATCATATTGAATGGTTAATTTTTCAGTAGATAAATTAACGACTGATGTATCAACGCCATCTAATTTTTTTGTGACTCTTTCGACAGCTGCTGAGCAGGCTGCACATGTCATACCCTTAATGTCATATATTTCAGTTCTCATAAAATCTCCTTTTTTTACGGAAAAGTTTTGCCTACAACATACCCCCAAGGGGTATCTATAACAATAATATACCCCCAAGGGGTATAAAAGTCAAGTGAGATCTTATAGATTTAATAAAATTTAATCCTTCTGTCATTGTAAATAGAAGACGTTTATAATATCATATTACTAGCGTATAAAACTATTGCTCAAGAGGTGTAAAATGAATCGATTAGCGATTAAAATTAAAGAAGCAAGATTGAAAGCAAAAATGACTGAGAAGGACCTTGCAAAGGCGATTGGTCAAAATATAAATTATATCATCCAAGTGGAATCAGGAAAGAAAATTATCAATGAGCAGGTTGCTGAGCAAATCCTCAAAACACTGGGTGAGAAGATGGAGAATTTTCAGGATGTACCATCAGAGCCAGTAAAACCTAAAGTAATGCCTGCTACAGCAGTAAAAAAAACACAAGAGCCACCACAAAAGGCGATTACGCCTACAGGTAGATGGGCAGACGCTCTTTCTGGTGTGGTGAGAAATTATGATATCACAGATGAGAATGGTAAAGTCCTTGGACAAAAAGAGCATTCAATCATAAGTAAAAAAGTGGATCAGATTCCATACGATAAGGTCTTTTTCGTACAGCTGACCGAGTATGCGCTCAATCAACATCATATTTATCTAAAAGACATCATTAGCTTTGTTTCCTGTGAAGCCTTTAGTAGCAATGGTATCTATTATTTACAACTCAATCAAAAGAAAATGATTCGCTATGTAGAAAAGACAAGCAATAAAACGGCTATTGTATCTACAGGAAAGTCTGAAAATGAAGTAAATGTAGAGTTAGCTGATGTTAAGTTTATAGGTAAAGCGGTTAAGGTAGAGCGATATCTGTAAATCAGTAATCGATAAATTAGTTATAAATAATTCACATAAAGAAGGAATAACTCATCTAGATTCTCAATACAGCGCTAAGCTGTATTTTTTCTGAAAATAGTTCAGTGTTTCTATATGAGATTATGAAAGGGTTTATTATGATATTTTCATCGTATAGTTTTTTATTGTTTTTAGTAATCGTATTTGCAGGGTATTATGCACTGAATTATTTTGAGAAAAAGACATTATCCAAAGTATGGTTGGTAGGTGCTTCCTTTTATTTTTACGCACAGGGGAGTATGCGTTTTCTACCTTTCTTTGTGTTCACTGTTTTTTTTAACTACTTTATCGGTACAGGGCTCGTTAGAGCAGAGAGTGTTGCCAAAAGACGGGTTCTATTTGCTTTAGGCTTATTGGAAAATCTAGCTTTACTCGGTTATTTTAAGTATGCAGATTTCTTCCTTGAGAATGTTAATTTTGTACTTGGAAAACAGATCACTTTGATTCATCTGGCGCTACCGATTGGGATATCGTTTTTCACATTTCAACTCATTGCTTATATTGTCGATTGTTATCGAGGAGAGACACAAGAGTATTCACTGATCAACTATCTACTATTTATTACTTTCTTTCCACAGTTGATCGTCGGTCCAATCATCCATCACAAGGACGTCGTTCCTCAGTTTGAAAATCCAAGTAATCAAAGATTCATTAAAGAGAATATTATGCTGGGCTTATTTGTGTTTGCTATAGGATGTACGAAGAAAGTCATGCTAGCAGACCCACTGACCCACTTTGCTCAAAGCTATTTTAGCAATGTTCATGAGGGTGGCTTATTTATGGCGCTCTTTTCATCGCTTTCCTATACTTTTTCATATTATTTTGATTTATCAGGCTATGCTGATATGGCGATTGGTCTGGGATTGTTTTTTAATATTAATTTACCACAAAACTTTGACTCCCCATATAAATCACGTAATTTTAGAGATTATTGGCGTCGCTGGCATATGTCACTTTCCAAGTTCCTATCCGATTATGTCTTTCGATCGGTTTATAAAAAGGGAAGTGGTTCGGTAAGGTTTTACGCTGCGGTAATGGCGACGTTCTTGGTTTCAGGATTTTGGCATGGCGCAGGCTGGCGATTTGTTTTATGGGGCGGCATCAACGGTATCTTCGTTTGTATGGCACATTTTATGACCAGAAGAAAATGGTCATTGCCGACGCCAATCGCATGGGGATTGACTTTTATCGGTATCGTTGGAACCCGTATTATTTTCGTTTCTGGTTCGCTTAAGGATGCGATTCACGTGATGAAAACCATCGTCGATCTTTCAGTGTTTAACGGCTGGGCAAAAACTGCGATTTTGGCTGAGCTGGGTCAATTTTTAATCGACAATATCTATATCATGGCACTATTAGCGGTCAGCATGTTTATTGCATTTTTCTTTAAAAATACGAGAGAAATTACAGAGAAGTTTGACAGCTCTTACAAATACGCTTTTATTACAGGCGTATTGATCGTCTTGTCACTGTTTCAGATGTCCAACGTGGCAGACTTCTTGTACTTTCAGTTTTAAAGAGGAGGCATTATGAAACCGTTTAAATGGGTAAAATTTTTAATAATCGGACTTGTATTTTGTACCTTAATGCTTTTTGCATTTAATATCATCGTCGATCCATTTGGTGTTTTCGGTGATCGCTTTATCAAATTCTTTGCATATGATATGAACAATAATCCGAGAGTTGCGAAAATCGCTTATCTCGATCAGCATCATGATGAGTATGATTCTTATGTAATAGGAGGATCGAAATCAAGCTCATTATCGCCAGAAAAGCTCAATCAGTATTTTGAAGGCGCTTCGTTTTATAATATGATGATGTATGGCGGCGATTTTTATGATTATGAACAAACCGTTCACTACTTGGTAGAGAACTATGAAGTGAAAAATATCATCGTTCATATGAGTATGCAGGAAATTGATCACTACAACCAATCGCCACGTAACATCAACACAGAGTTAAGTGGCAAGGTATTAGGAGAATCATCAATCAAATACTATACCAAATATCTGACATTAAATCTTGAACATGGCTTTAAGAAGATAGCGGGTTTAATACAAAGAACTCAAAATCCTATGGCATATGCAACCTTTGTCCCTGAGCTAGGGGTTTATAATAAAAGCGTTAGAGACAGTGAGGATTTAGGTACTTTAGAAGATTTCTTGGTTAAGTATCCTGAATTTAACGAGCCGTTGTGGCCACTATACGGAACTGCTATAGATGATAATGTCGCTGCACTCAAACGTATAAAGACGTATCTAGAAGAAAAAGGAATTAACTTTTACTTCGTGTCAGCGCCTACTTATTATAAAGAGATGGACCGCTATGAGACCGCAGACATTCAGAAGCTTTGGAGGGGTCTTGCCAGCGTTACTGATTTTTGGGATTTTACTGGCTATACAGATTTTTCATACGATGCTAGAAATTTCTATGATAGAATGCATTACCGTAACACACTTGGAGATCTCATGGTGGAGACGATGTTTTCTGGTGAGCAGCCTGTAAGTGATTTTGGTTATTACACAACTTCTGAAAACGTTGAAGAAAGATTAATGAGCATGCTTTCAGGAAGGTTAGATGTGGAAGCAGGGGAGCCAGTTGCCGTGCCTATAGTGGTTTATCATCACTTACTACCTGAAGCGGACGGCAGTGATAATATAACTGTAGAAAAGTTCAAGCTAGATCTTGAAGCGTATAAGAATGCTGGATTTAATACGATTTTATATTCAGATTTGATCAATTATGTCTATGATGGGATTGCGCTTCCGGACAAACCGTTAATTATTTCATTTGATGATGGCTATCTGAGCAACTATGAGCTGGCATATCCACTGCTAAAAGAGATGAATATGAAAGCAGTTATATCTATGATTGGCTGGTCGGTAGGACTCGACTATGATGAAGCAAATGATCGACCGATTATACCTCACTTTACTTGGGATCAAGCCAAGGAAATGTCTGAATCTGGGGTGATCGAACTCCAGTCACACAGCTTTGATCTACATGCACTTCAGAGTGACGAGGGGACAAGAGCTGGTGTTTTACAGCTTCAAGGAGAAGATGAACAGAGTTATATAAAGGTTTTTAAACAAGATAATGAACAGTTTCAAGCTGAGATGATACAGAATGTCGAGCAAAGAGCGACCTTCTTTACGTATCCATATGGTTATTATAATGCCTTTACAGAAGGCTTATTAAAAAACCTTGGTTACTTCGGCAGTGTGACTGTAGATGAAGGGATTAACTTTATCGATCGCGATCCTAATTCACTCTTTGGACTTAAGAGAATTGATGCTGCGGGCTATCTTACGCCTGAAATGATCGTCGATAAAATATTACAATTCCATTAAATGGATTGAAGAGAGATTCAACTTATGATATATTTTAGTTATAAATGGAGGTGCAAGATGAGATTACGTCAAAATAGCCAAGTTAAATTTAATAGTATTAAGGCCTAATGTAATCAAGTCAAACCGTTCATAAACTCGTTTTTTGAGCTGTAAGCTTTGTCTTACAGCTTTTTTTGTTGTCATAAACGTATTGTGAGTGTCATACTCATAATCTATAACATAGGAGGGTGTGTCATGTTAAGCTTTATCAAATTACGCCGTAGTACAAGTTTGTAATAACCACCTAAAAGCATCCTTTTAGGTGAATACCGAAAGGAGAATATGATGACTGAACAAATGAATGCCTATAATGAGAGGCAAAACTATAACCTTGAAACCGTAAATGCTGAAAAGGCAGTTGTAGTAGGGGTTAATATCAATAACAATCCACTTTATGAAAATTCGATGACTGAGCTCGAGAATTTAGCCATTGCCTGTCAAATACAGTGTGTGGCAAGAGTGGAACAGAATTTAAAACGTGCGACGACTCAATATTACGTCGGCAGTGGTAAAGTGGATGAAATTAGAATGGGTGTAGAAGCCTTTGATGCGGATCTTGTAATCTTTAATCATGAGCTGACGCCTTCACAGATGCGGAACTTAGAGAAAGCGTTAAGCGTTCGTATCGTCGATCGAACCAATCTGATACTGGAAATCTTTGAACGTCGTGCCCAAACAAGAGAAGCGAAGCTTCAAGTAGAAGCGGCACATTTGAAATACCTTTTGCCAAGACTGATCGGTTCATACGAAGCCTTAGGCCGTCAAAGTGGCGGGGTTGGAACGAAGAATAAAGGTGTCGGTGAAAAGAAGCTTGAACTAGACCGCCGTAAAGTGGAACAAAAGATCCATGATTTGAACCGTGAAATCGACCAAGTGGAAAAGGAACGCATCACACAGCGAAAGAAAAGAGCGGATTCAAGAGTCAAGGGCGTTGCCCTTGTTGGCTATACCAATGCAGGGAAGTCTACTTTGATGAATGCCATGCTCGATCTTTATTCTCAAAAGAAGGAAAAAAAGGTTTTTGAGAAGGATATGCTTTTTGCAACGCTTGAAACCTCAGTTCGTCAGATGAAGCTACCTGATAAAAAGACGTTTACGCTTTCTGATACGGTTGGGTTTGTCAGCGAACTGCCACATGATTTGGTAAAGGCGTTTAGAGCGACGCTTGAAGAGGTGAAGCAAGCGGATTTATTGTTACATGTGGTCGATCTATCTAATTCTGATTACAAGCATCAAATGAAGGTGACAATGGATACCCTAAATGAGATCGACGCGAATGAGGTACCTATGCTGACCATCTATAATAAGGCTGATATTTCAAGTGTTAATTTGAATGAGCTTGCAGATGGTATCGTTGTAAGTGCTAAGACCTCACTAGGAATAGAGCAGCTTGTTGATGCGGTAAAAGCGCATATTTTTAAGGATTTTATAGATTGTGAAGTGAGAATTCCTATTGATGACGGTAAGTTATTTGCATTTATCAACGAAAATGCAGGCGTTTATGAGATGCGATTTGAAGAAAACACAACCATTCTACTTATCAGCTGTAGTCCAGAAGTCTATGAGAAAATAAAAATGTACAGATCAGATAATTAAATTGTGAAAAAATGTAAAAAAATCGGTCAATTGTTCAGTCTGTTGACCGATTTTCATTTGCTAATAAACACAATTAAGTTATAATATTTATATAAGTTTTTATAAGCTTTTATAAGTTTTTATTCGCAATCAAGCAGATGGAGAAATTATGATAAAGCCTTTTAAACTCACGACGTTAAAAAAGAGCCTCATTTTATATATTACTGTTTTACTGGTTATCTCGAGTCTTTTGGTGGGGGTATTTGGATACTTCATTGCCAGAAATGCTCTTATTAATCGTGGGAAGATTACGCTTAAGAACGGTGTTAATTCAGCACTTATTTTAATTGAACAAATGAATAATGAGGTTGAGGCAGGTTTTATATCGCTTGAGGATGCACAGGAGCTTGTAAAGATAAAGCTTGTTGGACCCATGCAGCCTGATGGAACCCGTTTGATTACTACAAGTGTGGACTTTGGGAAGAATGGCTATTATATCGTTTATTCGACAGATGGAATTGAAATTCTACATCCTACCCTTGAGGGGCAAAATGTATGGGAGTTTATTGATAAAAAAAATACTTCAAACCCCTTTTATCTTGTACAGGATAAAATAAAAAAGGCAATTAATGGCGGTGGCTTTACTCAATACACATGGGAATATCCTTATTCAGATATTCTAGGTGAAAAAATCGTTTATTCTAAGCTTGATCCTAACTGGAACTGGGTCGTGACAGCGGGCTCTTACATCTCAGATTTTGACAGAGAAGCAATGACTATTCTTCAAATAACAGCTATTGTCATTCTATCGGTTGTTATGTTAGGTATTATATTATCTATCAAATACATCCATTCAATAACCTCGCCACTCTCTAATGTGGTTACTGGCATGAAGACTGCAGAGGCAGGTAAGTATACACGTGTGGATAGCTTTAGTAAAACAGAGGAAATTCTAAATTTAATCAATGGCTTTAACAATATGATCGAATCAATTGAAACCGCACAGATTAGTCTAGTAAAAAAAGACGATCAATTATTAAGATATGCTTATTATGATAGCTTAACTGGACTCCCAAATTCATATTATTATAGACTTAAGGTCAATGCTAAAATGCTTGAGGCACCTGTACCCGCAGCGATTTTACTCGTTGATATTAAGGATTTTAATTTTATTAACTCAGTATACGGCTCAGAATATGGTGATCAGGTACTAGCTTATATTGGGAATCAGCTTTTGAGTATATGTGATGAGGAAGCAATTGTTGCAAGAGTAGGTGGGAATGAATTCGCCATCTGGTATCCAAGTACAGACGAACAAACCATAGAAGCGATAATTAATGAAGAGTTTAATCGATTAAAAATTAATTTAAGGGAAAGTGGCCTAATCAACCATATTGAGTTTTATATGGGGCTATATGTAATGGATGGCAACCAAAGAGATTTTGACGTAGTACTCAAAAAAGCTACTATTGCACTTCAAAATGCCAAGAACAGTGGTATCGTCACGCCAAACCGTTACGATGAGCTAGTCCATCAGATTATTGAAAGAGAATCTAGGATAATAGATCAGCTGGAGGCTGCTATTGATAACTTTGAATTTAAAGTGTTTTATCAGTCAAAAGTGGACGCGTTTCAAAACAGAATAATTGGCGTTGAGGGCTTAGCGAGATGGCAGTCAAACGAGCTTGGCTTTGTTTCGCCTGGTGAATTTATACCATTGATAACTCGTGCGAACTTAATGTTGAGATTTACCAGAATGATTTTTACTATAATTTGTGAGGATTTTCAAAAGCTTCTTGATAAATACGGCAATGAGATTGCAGTTTCGATAAATATTTCGCCTGCACTTATGTTTGATACTGAATTCTTAGATTTTATGAGTGTAAAGGCTGATGAATATCAGGTGCCGAAATCTCAGTTGATATTAGAGATAACTGAAGACATTTTCATAAGCGACCTTGATCTTCTTCAAACACAGGTTCAGCGTTTGAAGAACTATGGCTTTAAGGTGGCATTAGATGATTTTGGAACTGGTTATTCCTCATTAAACTATCTTGCTAAGGTTAAGTTTGATGAAATAAAAGTTGATAAAACCTTCGTAGATCCGATTTTAACCGATCAATCCTCATACGACCTATTCAAATCAATCGTGAGAATTTCCGAAGCACTCGATTGTATCGTAATCGCTGAAGGCGTTGAAACGATTGAGCAAGTGAATAAAGTTATGAGCGCTGGTTGTCATTTGATACAAGGGTATTACTATTCAAAACCGATGCCACTATAAAATAAAGCCTGTCTACTCCTTTTCACAGTAAACTGATCAGTTAAGGAGAAATGACAGGCTTTTCTTTTTTAGTTAATTGCTGAATCTACAAGAATTTCAAATGCATAGGTTTGTGGTGGCAGACTTTTTGTCATTGCCAAACTATGATATACTTTGATCTGATTGCCAACTCTAAGGTCTTCAGTTGATATTGATGCGCCTGTTAGGTTGGATAATTTTGTATTATTATCAATATTAAACTGGATTAAATCATTGTTTGTCTTAACTAAAATTGAATGGTCATCTATGGATTGAATAGTGCCTTCATTATAAGCAACTTCATCAAGGACTTCAATTTCAAAAGCATTATACTGTGCAGGGTAGATGAGAATCATAATTGATGGATGGGTAACCTTTAATGTGTCACCAACCTTTAAGTCAGTTAATTTCAGTGTTTCACCAGTTTTGTGAGAGGTAATGACGGTGTCGTTATTTGGAATAACGTAAGCTTCACCATCTCCTTGTGAAACATGAATCTTTCCATCTTTAATTTCAGTAATTACAAATCCACCTGTGCTTATTTGATCTTGTATAGAAGCAAGCACTTCTATTGAATTGTCATTTACGAATGCATTTGCGTGCATAATTTCGTCGATAAAATCGATAGGAACATAGGTTGTGCCATCTGCGATGTAGGCTTGTGCAGAAAGCTGCATAGGTGCCATTTTACCAAAAGTAAAGTAGTTTTCAGTTGTTTTGATTGTGATAAATTGTGCGCCTTTAACGAGCTCAACATGTCGATCCGCTGGATACCACTTGACTTGATAGCCGAGAGCCTCTGACACCACTTTAACAGGTAGATAAACTTGTTCATCAAGCATTTTGTACTCTTTCTCTAAAGAGACACCATTCACGGTGATTTGATTTTGGATTGGATTTGCTGAGATTAAAACTGGGACAGCCTCGGTAGCAGCATATGCTGAACTTGAAGATGCGATTCCCATTGCTAGTAGCATTGCTAATGCTTTTTTCATAATTGCCTCCTTTTAAGTGTTATACCATTATGACGCGAGCTTATCTTATAAAGTTCCAGAAGATCATTAAAATATTTTAGGAAGTAATTTTGATCTTTAAACCGTTCCTTATTTAATTCAGATTTTAATGAAGTAACCTTGTTTTTTCTATAACTACTAATTAATCGGGATCGATTATTTAAAGTATCTAATTAACATAAATAAATTATATTTTGATATTGCCAAGTTAGATTAGTTATGGTAATATTAAATAGCTGTGAGCCGAAGTGGTGGAATTGGCAGACGCGCCGGACTCAAAATCCGGAGAGGTAACACTCGTGCGGGTTCGACCCCCGCCTTCGGCACCAAGTAAAAGGATACTATCATTTGATAGTATCCTTTTTATTTTACAACATTGTCTAAGATAGTTGGTTTAATGGTATTCATTTTAATGACTATACTAAATTAATAAGATATATGTATATATGAATTAAATATTTAAACCGTAGATTAAGAGTAGTAGTTATAATAACAAAGTAAAAGAGAGTTACAGAAAGTGTGAAGGTAGCATTGAGTTATTTTTGTTACGATAAAAGTTCCAACTGCAATCTTCTATCATAGAGCATTTAATAAAACGAATATGAGACGATAAGCGAGATGTGCAGGAAGGCACAAATTGGATGTCAAACGATAAATAAGGTCAAACAATCACTTGATGTGAACCTAGAATAAAGAAAAATTAGAGAATAAATTATATTTCAAGGCCGATGCGTGTGACTTATAATCAAATTATAGTATAATAGATTCAAGTTAAAATAGGAGGCAGCTATGAACACACAGAGAATTTCAAGAGTAAGAGAAGAAATGAAGCAACATAGTTTTGATCAGTTGGTTATCACTTCACCAGATTCCATTTTTTACTTAACGGGAATAGACATTCATCCTGGTGAGCGTTTATTTGCACTTTTGATTGATCAAGAAAGATGTCACCTTTTTTTAAGCGCTTTGTTTCCATTAAAAGAGGAGACATTACCAGTAACTTATTTTACAGATGATGTGGACTCGATAGAGCTTTTATCAAAATCAATTATTGATCAAGGCGTGATCGGCATTGATAAATTTTGGGAAAGTCACTTCTTGCTAAGACTGATGAAGATAAAAAACAATCTTTCTTATGAAATTGGTTCTATTGCGGTTGACAATTGTCGACTTACAAAAGATGAAGACGAGAGAGAAAAAATGAGACATGCTTCAAAGTTAAATGATGAAATTATGTCTGAAATCATTTCCTATATATATAATGAAGCACCAAATGGTAATTTAACAGAATTAAAGGTTCAAAATCAAATTAAAAAACTACATGAAGATAAAGGCATACATGAGCTTTCATTTACTCCTTCCGTCTGCTTTGGTGCAAATGGTGCTGAGCCACATCATGACTGTGATGATACCGTTTTAAAAGAAGGCATGGCAGTGGTAATCGATATGGGCGGTAAGGTAAATGGTTACTGCTCAGATATGACAAGAAGCTTCTTTTATGGTGATGCGACAGAGGCTTATACAAAGGTCTATAATTTAGTAAAAGCAGCCAATGAAGCGGCTATTAAAGCCGTTAAACCAGGTGTTAAGCTATCAGATGTCGATAAAGCAGCTAGAGAGATTATAGAAAACGCAGGCTATGGCGCGTACTTTACCCATAGAACGGGTCATGGTATCGGTATTCAGGTTCATGAGTTTCCAGATGTGAGCAGTGTGAGTCAAAATACGTGTTTGACTGGTATGACTTTTTCCATCGAGCCTGGTATCTATTTAAAGGATCAGTTTGGCGTTAGAATAGAAGATTTGGTGTTGGTCACAGAAGAGGGCGTAGAAGTGCTGAATCGTTTTATGAAGTAATTCACTCATATAAAATATATAACCTTTCAAAAAGTTAACAATTTTCTGTCAATTTCAGTTTGTATTTATTACAATCATGTGATAGACTAATTTATGTTGAATATGGTTAACATAATTTTATGTCAGGAGCTAAAATGGATCCACTTACACATGGTTTAGTAGGCAGTGCTATTTCTGCATTTTCAGGTACTGCAGTTGCAATAGACAACCCATTGACGATTGGTGCTATGTTAGGTGCTATGTCGCCGGATTTAGATTTTGTAATAAGGTTATTTAAAGATGATGCAGCGTATTTGGAGCATCACAGAGGCATTTCGCATTCAATTCCTTTTCTAATCGGCTTCAGTGTGGTGATCACACTTGGTCTTAGCTTTATGGGATTTGAGCATTTTAGCTTTCTACAGACTTTACTTTGGACGTTTATAGGCGCTTTATCGCACACGGGATTAGACATTTTGAATTCATATGGTGCAAGGCTATTTATAAAGAAGCGAAAAGCGAATTTGTTAACGTTATATGATCCTGTAATAACTTTAGTTGGGTTTTGGTTCGTGCTAAATGGAAAGAACACAATATATGAGCTTGTAAGTGGTACTTTGATTATCAGCATCTACTTACTTATGAGGAACAATTCTAAGCACAATGCGGGTAAACGCATTAACGCATATTTTTCAAAGCTATACCAAGTTTCAGATATTAGTGTCATGCCTTCGCTTAAGGCGTTTTATAAGTGGGATTTTGTTGTTCACACTACAGAATATGATTTCGTAGGTCAGTACAGTCCGCTTAGACTAAGAAATAAATTGCAAATTAGGCATAGGATGAAAATGGTAGATGAAAGCTATTATAATTTATTTAGATCTGCCATTGTAGGGGAAAAGTTTTCTGAGTTCTCTCCAAATCTACATCTTGAAGTGACTAAGGATAGTGAAACACACTTGATCATTATCAGAGCGATCGATTTGAGATACTTTGTTAAAAAGAATTTTATGCACCATGCGACTTTAATCGTCGATCATGACCATAAATTTGTTTCTTCTTTTATACACCCATATAATATGAACAAGGCGATTCCTATTTATCAATAAATATCTGAGCACATCGAGTCCTCAGATTTTATCTCAAGAAAGATTGTGACTAAATAAATATTGGCTATATCAGAATTCTGATATAGCTATTTTTTTTTATTTTTTTTGTTTAATGGTATAATTATTAATGGAACTTTTTTTATATTAACGCGTCATAATACTATACCTTTCATGAAAGGAGTGGAAAAATGGAATCAATGCTCATCGAAAAAAGCGTCCAGGGAGATGTTGAGAGCTTTGAAAAACTCATTGTTAAGTACAATAGATATGTTTATAATATTGCATTTAGAATGATGGGCAATGAAGAGGATGCTAAGGACATGTCGCAGGAGACCTTAATTAAGGCTTTTAAAGCGATTGGTCAATTTAAAATGGAATCAAATTTTTCTACTTGGTTGTACAGAATAACGATTAATGTTTGCAAGGATGAACTAAGAAAACGAAAAGAAACCGTTTTGTCTTATGATGCGCCTTTAAATGAAGATGAAGTGACTTTGAAGGATACGCTAAAGGATGAAACCTACAATCCATTATTGATTTATGAAAAGCTTGAGTTAAGGTCTTCTATTGAAAATGCTTTAAATCAGCTTTCTGAAGACAGCAAGTCCGTGGTAATCCTCAAGGATATTATGGGTTACTCTTATGAAGAAATTGGTGCTATTTTGGAGATACCAATAGGGACAGTAAGGTCTCGACTGAATCGAAGTCGAACCACCCTTAAGAATATCTTACAAATTCAACTATCAGAGAATTAGAAGGGAGGAGTTTATATGAAGTGTATAGAAGCAAGAGAACTTATGAATGCCTATATTGATAACACTTTAAGTGATAAAGAGCTAGCATCACTTGAAAGACACTTAGACTCCTGCGAATCTTGTACGGTTGAATTTGAAGAGTTCAAGTATATGGTTCAATTGATGGGAGAAATTGAGTTGAAAGAATTACCAAAGGGATTTGAAGAAGAGCTCCATGAAAAGCTTATATTGGCTTCTGGAGAGATGGTAAATCATAAACATCAAAATGAAACAGCAAAATCAAGTAATGTCATTTCAATTTTTAAGAATAACTTTATTAAGAAAAAGTATTATCGATATTCCGCGATTCCAGCTGCGTTAATTTTAGTAATTTTTGCTGCAAAAGGGTTATTTCCAAGCTTAAATATGGCCAAGAGTGATCAAAATTTTGAATCCTATGTTGCAGAAACAACAGCGGCAGCGATGATGGAAAATGATACGTTATATGGTGGTCTGGAAGAAAGTAAAATGGCGATTTCACCTAATGTAGGTGAAGTTAATGTAACGACGTCATTTACATCAAATCAAGATACAGCTACTGGAGAGGCCTTGCTTAAGAGTGCAGGTGAATCCAATTATGAGACGGGTCGTATGATTATTCAAACATCAAGTATTCAGATGGATGTGGAAGGCTTTGATGATAAAGTTACACAGATTAAGTCTTTGGTAGAGGCATCAGGCGGCTATATTGAAAACGAAAACGCCTCATATCGATTTTATGTTTCAGATGAAGACAATCTTAAATACGGTTATTTGACTTTACGTGTCCCAGAAGAAGGCTACACGCTTATTACAGATAGTATTAAGGCACTGGGTCGAGTTACCTCTGATGCAAGTAATGCGACTGATATCACTAAACAATATAGAGATACAGCCGCAGAAATCGAAAATCTAAAAGTCACTGAGCAGCGACTTCGTGAAATTATGAGTCAAGCTGTCGAGATTTCAGATATACTATCGATCGAAAATGAGCTAACACGCATTCGAGGGAATATTTCAAGCTATGAAAAACAAATGAAGGATTGGGAAAATTTAGTTAGCTTAACCACAATTACGGTTACTCTTAATGAAGTTAAAAATCTCAAACCTGTGGTAGAACCTATCGATAATAGTTTATGGAGTAAAGCCAAAGCGGGTTTTATTTCAACCATTAATTCAGTTAAAACATTCTTTGAAAATTTAGTGATATGGGTTATTGCCAAGTCACCTTACTTGGTCTCACTTGGTGTGATAGCCTTAATCATAAAACATTTCTACTTTAAAAGGAGGAAGTAACATGAAAAGCAAATTATTAGCAGGTATTTCAATGTTCTTAATCGTTGCTATGGCGTTTAGTTTCATAGCTTTAAATTCACCAAATGAACTTTCTGCAGCAGATACAACAGGAACTGATGTTAAGCTGGTAACGGTAAGTGGTGAAGGTAAAATTGTCGTAACCCCAGATCTTGCATATATCGATTTAGGTGTTCAAACTAAAAATGCTGATGCTGAGAAGGCTCAGCAAGAAAATGCAAAATTAATGACAGCAGTGATTGCAGCATTAAAATCTATGGGAATTGCAGAAGCCGATATTAAGACAACAGGCTATAATTTATATCAAACCTATGATTATTATCAAGACAAACAAAGTGATCCTTACTATGTAGCAAGTAATATTGTAAATGTTAAGATTAAAGATATTACAAAAGTTGGTTCAATCGTCGATGGTGCAACAAAAGCTGGTGCAAACAGTGTCAATAGCATTAGATTTACAGTTGCAGATGATAGTAAGTATTATCAAGAAGCTTTAAAACTTGCGATGGCAAATGCTAAGGGAAAAGCAACTGCTATTATGAGCACTTTTGGCAAGACACCTAACATGCCATATGCAGTAAATGAAACGAGCTACGGCGGTACATTATATCTTGACTACTCTCCAGCAAAAGCAATGAATGAATCTGCTGATTATTCAACACCTATTCAAACTGGTGAAATAACAATTACAGCAAATGTTTCAGTAGAATACGATTATTAATTTAGGATAAACACTTGTTTAAACGGAAGGCTTAAGCCTTCCGTTTTTATGTTATAATAAGAGTATCTGGAAAATGGCATATAAAACATAAGTTATAATATAAGGGAGTAAGTGATGGATAAAAAAATGGAACAAAAAATGATAATTATCGATGGCAATAGTTTGATCAATAGAGCTTATTTTGCTATGAGTGAGATGAAAAATTCTAATGGTGTTTACACTGGCGGTATTTATGGTCTTACAAATATGATATATAGTTTGATTGAACAATTTAAGCCTTCGCATTTTTGTGTTGCTTTTGATATGAAGGGTCCAACGTTTAGACATCAGAGCTATGATCAGTATAAAGGAACTCGCAAAGGAATGCCGGATGAGTTGGCGATGCAGATGCCGATTGTAAAAGAGATACTCGATGCTATGAACATCATGCGTCTCGAATTACAGGGCTATGAAGCAGACGATTTGATAGGTACTGTAGCAAGAGCTTGTATGGATCAAAACATCGTGCCACATGTCATCACAGGTGACAAGGATGCCCTTCAGCTCGTCGCTTTCGGCGCTAATGTCCATATCACAAAGAAGGGAATTACACAGCTTAAGCGTTATTCTGATGAGGATATTATGGAAGAATGGGGCGTACATGCCAACCAGGTGATTGATTTCAAAGGTATCAGTGGTGATAGCTCAGACAATATTCCTGGTATTCCAGGCTTTGGCCCTAAAACTGCGTCAAAATTACTTGAACAATTTGGTACGGTTGAGAATATGGTAGCTAATTATGACCAGATTGAGAACAAACGTTGGAAGGGCTTAGTTGAAGAATATGCTGAGCAAGCTGTTATGTGCAAAAGACTTGCGACCATTATGACCGAGGTGCCAATTGAGATTGACTTTGATATGTTTTTGCTTGAAGAGCCGTCTTTAGATTCACTAATAGGACTATTTAAGAAATACGAGCTCAACTCATTGCTTTCAAGAATCAAGGTTGAGGCTGTATCCGTTGAAACAACATTAAGTCAAGATCAAGTAAGCCTTAATACATTTATTGATTTAGCTTTAAGCAGGAAGCAGTTTAGTTTTTTAACTTATTGTGATGTTGATGAAATTGTCGTGAGAAAATTTAGGAAAGCAATTTTTAAAGTAGATGAAGCAATTTGCATTTTGGATGACATTGAGGATTTGAAATTGCTTAAGCCTTTATTTGAAAATAAGAGTATTTTAAAGAGTGGATATGACTTAAAGAAAGAATATCTTTTATTAATGCAGGAAGGTATAGATTTAAATGGCGTAAGCTTTGATGGCTTTATCGCAGCTTATTTAGTAGAGCCTGCTCGAAAAAATTATGATTTAGCTGAAGTGACCTTTGAAAATGTTTCCTATAAAATGGTTTCAGAAGAGGATTTGCTTGGTAAAGGCGCAAAAAAAATTGCCTACGGTCAGGTGAACAATGAGGAAATGAATCGATTCGTCCTTTCACAGATAGAGGGTGCAACAAGACTTCAAGCATATTTTGAGACTAAACTTGAGTCGATGTCACTAGTCAGTCTTTTTAAGGAGGTTGAAGTACCTCTTGTAAAAATACTATCTGATATTGAATTCACTGGATTTAGAGTTGATAAGGTTCAGATTGATCAATTAGATGAACAGCTGATTACTAAAATTGCAGAAATTGAAGTATCTGTTTATGAAATGGCAGGAGAGAGCTTTAATATTAATTCCCCTAAACAGCTTGGGACAATTTTATTTGAGAAGCTTGGACTGCCTAGTGAGAAGAAAACAAAGACTGGATATTCCACCAGTCATGATGTACTTGAAAAGCTTAGCAATCAGCATCCTATCGTCAATGAGATTATTGAATATAGAACCTATACTAAGCTAAAATCCACATACATTGATGGTTTGAGATTGGTGATTACTGACGGAGATCGCGTTCATACGTCTTTGAATCAAACGATTGCTGTAACTGGTAGATTAAGCTCAACTGATCCTAATCTTCAAAATATTCCTATCAAGCTCCCATTCGGTCGTAAAATTAGACGTTTCTTTATAGCAAACCAGGATTCGGTCTTATTGGATGCCGATTATTCACAAATTGAGCTTAGAGTTCTCGCTCATTTGTCAGAGGATCCAAAGCTAATTGAAGCATTTAAAACTGATATGGACATTCATACATTGACGGCTTCACAGGTTTTCCATGTAGCTGAAGCAGAAGTTTCATCCTTACAAAGAAGTCGTGCTAAGGAGGTTAATTTTGGAATAGTTTACGGTATGGGGGATTTTGGACTTTCGGAGAGTTTAGGAATTTCAAGAAAGGATGCGAAAACCTATATAGAAAACTATTTCGACAGCTATCCACGGGTTAAGGATTTTATGGATGAAATAATAAATGCTTGTAAAGATAACGGCTATGTTGAAACCATCCTCGGAAGAAGAAGAGAAATCGTCGATATTAATAATAGTAATTTTATGCTGAGGTCCGCTGCTGAAAGAATTGCAAGGAATACACCAATTCAAGGGAGTGCAGCAGATATAATTAAGCTTGCAATGATAAAGGTTTTTGATGCACTTAAAGCGAGCAAATTGAAATCAAAGCTAATATTACAGGTACACGATGAGCTCATTCTCAATGTACCACTGGATGAAATAGAACCAGTAAAGGCACTTCTAAAATCATGTATGGAAGAGGCCTATCAGCTTATTGTACCTCTTAAGGTCGAAATGAATACAGGAGACAGCTGGTATGATGCACATTAGCCATCCATATAAAGTAGGCATTACAGGTGGCATAGGTACGGGTAAAAGTACAGCAGTTAATTATTTAAAGCAAATGGGCTACTATATCATTGATGCTGATACTATCGCAAGAGAGGTTGTTGAAAAGGGAACCGATGGATTAAAATTAATTGTATCAACCTATGGACAGGGAATCCTAAATGAAGATGAAACATTGAACCGAAAACGGTTAGGTGAAATTGTTTTTTCATCTAAGGATAAATTAGAAGCCTTAAACAAAATACTACATCCTTTGATAAGAGATAGAATAAGCTTTTACGAGAAGCAAAATGACCACTTGGACGTTATTTTTTACGATGTTCCATTATTGTTTGAAACCAAGCAGCAGCATCTGTATAATGAAGTATTATTAATTTATGCTTCTTCATCTATATCCTTAGACAGAGTTGTAAAAAGAGATGGGATTTCCGAGTCTCTAGCAAACAACAAAATCAATGCTCAGTACAAAATTGATGTAAAGAAGGACTTGGCTGACTTTGTTGTAATTAATGATGAGAGTATAGAAGCATTAGAGGAAAAGATTGAAAATTATGTAGAAAATCTCAAGGTTAGAATTCAAAATTGGCAAAAAAATAACGAATATTGAACAAGAACGGCAAATCACTTATAATGTAAAGGACTATTGTTAGGAAGGATGATCCATTATGAAGCAATTGGATACCATGCACGATATCAAAGAGATTAAAATAGCACCTGATCGTTTGATGCACAGTGCAACACATGAAGAAATCATTAACGGACATACTACAGACGTGTATTTTTTAAGAACGTTGGATATCTTAGGAGAGCTTGATTTAGCAGAATCTGAGGTAGTAGCCGAAATATTCCCAAGAAAAGCTGGAATGCTTGCAGGGGTAAATGAAGTTATAAATCTTTTAAAGGGTAGAAATCTTGAGATCTGGGCAGTAGATGAAGGTGAGCGGTTTGAGCCTAAAGATACTGTTATGAGAATAAAAGGTAAGTATAAAGACTTTGCTATTTTTGAAACAACACTATTGGGAATGATGGCAAGTGCTTCTGGTTGGGCAACTGCTTCGAGCATCATAAAGGAAGCCTGTGGTGACAAGTTTTTCTTGTGCTTTGGCGCTAGACATGTTCATCCAGCGGTTGCACCCGTTATGGAAAGAGCGGCAATTGTTGGCGGTGCAGGTGGTGTAAGCTGTATATTAGCCGCTAAGCTTGGTGGTATAGAACCATCGGGAACAGTACCACATAGTGCAATGCTCGTAGCAGGTGACACCGTAAAAGTTGCAGAAACTTATAATAAGCTAGCAGCTCCTGATCATAATAGAATCGTTCTGGTAGATACTTTTAAGGATGAAGTTGAAGAGGCTATTCGAGTTGCAAAGGCACTTGATGGAAAGCTTTCAGGAATTCGTTTAGACACTCCAAGTGAAAGAGGCGGTGTAACCCCTGGGCTCGTTAAGGAAATGAGAGCAAAGCTGGATCTTGAAGGTTTTAATTATGTTAAAATATTCGTTTCAGGTGGTCTAACACCAGAAAAGATAAAAACACTGATTGAAGCTGGTGCGGATGCCTTTGGTGTTGGCAGCTATATTTCAGCCGCTTCACCTATTGATATGACTATGGATCTAAAGGTTGTAAATGGTAAATCGGTTGCGAAGCGCGGTAGAATACCAGGCCTTGTAGAAAACTCAAAACTAAAAAAAGTTGAGGTGTAATTAAAAGCCTACTGTTTTTCAATTTTATTGAGTAAACAGTAGGCTTTTTCAGTATTAACGTTATAAAGTTTAATTGTATTTCGAAATAAAAAAACAACCTATAAATAGGTTGCTTTTAATGGTGCAGATGGCGGGACTCGAACCCGCATGAGCTATGCTCGCTACCCCCTCAAGATAGTGTGTATGCCAGTTTCACCACATCTGCATGTCTTGTTGCGACTTTCTTATTATAGTTTTTGTGCCATTAAAAGTCAAGCCCTTTTTAAAAAGAAATTTATACTTATAGTATTAAAATGTGCAAAAAAAGTGCTATAATTATTGAGTCAGAATTTTAGGAGGTCAGAATGACATTTGCTTTTGCAGCGCTGATAATATTAGTTGCATCGATAGTTCAGGGGGCAACGAGCTTTGGTTTTTCTCTCCTAGCGCTACCTTTGCTTAGTTTCTTTTTCGATATCAAGGTCGTTGTACCTGCATTGGTCTGCTTTTCCTTAGTCCTAAACTTAATGATTTTGATAAAATTGAAGCTAAAACCAGATATTAAACTTTTGCTTCCTCTTGTTATATTTGCAACTCTAACGATCCCTATTGGTGTAAAAGCATTAATTTTAATAGATGAGCATTTGTTAAAGCAGTTGGTAAGTGGTATATTGTTAATGGTCTCGCTATTAATGTTTTTTGGTGTAAAGATCTATTTTAAGAATAAATGGATTACCTATAGTATTGCAGGAATCATCTCAGGTGTCCTTAACGGCTCTGTATCACTGAGTGGCCCGCCGATCGTTGTTTTACTTAGTAATGAAGGCGTTTCAAGAGATGATTTTCGTGCAACCTTATCCTCACTTTTTTTTATACTTAACATTATTACGATAGTAATGTATGCTCAAGGTGGTCTTTTGATTAATCTACAATTATATAAATTGCTATATTTAACACCAATAATGATTGTGGGAACATTTATGGGTATATATCTAGGAAATAAAATTAATGAAGTTTTTTTTAAGCGATTAGTTTTATTGATGCTAATGGCTATGAGTATAATCAACCTAATTTAGTTGGAGGTATTAAAATGGCGAAGAAAATACTAGTTGTGGACGATGCGATGTTTATGCGAAAGCTTTTAAGTGATATTCTATCAAAAGCGGGATATGAGGTTGTAGCAGAGGCGGGAAATGGTGAAGAGGCCTACCAAATGTTTAAGCAGCATCACCCTGATCTAGTGACGATGGATATTACAATGCCAGAGGTAACCGGAATTGAAGGTGTAAAATTGATAACTTTAGATTATCCTGATGCAAAAATTTTAATGTGTAGTGCAATGGGTCAGGAAAACATGGTTATAGATTCGGTTAAAGCAGGTGCAAAGGGCTTTATTGTGAAACCTTTTGTTGCTGAGAAGGTAATCGCAGAAGTGCAAAAGCTGATCGGATAGATGAAATTAAGCTCTATAATATCAACGACAAATGAACATTGAGTTATAATTGATTGGTGGCTGATTATGCCACCTTTTATTTTGATACAAGTTATAAAGTATAAATCAATAATTTCAAAAAAAATAGTAAGCTTTATAATAAAAATATAAAATTTTAAGTATCAGATGATATTTGGTTAACAAAATATGATACAATAGTGAAGTAAAAGTATTAAGAATTCATTACAAAATGGCTATTTTCAAGCACTGGGACGTTTTTTGACTTTGATATTTTTTTAACTTTTAATCGCTTTAAAAGGTTGAAATTTCAATAGGTCGTGCATTGACCAATAAATCGATTTATAGTATTATGTTAGTGGTGAGAAAAGATATTGTATACAGTATAATTAAGGCGATTTCATATTATTTCTGTATCATTCTTTATTCATAGAGGTATTATTAAATTTCTAAAGGGGTGAGTATATATGGGGCTTTTAACTTTTAAAGGAGGCATTCATCCTCCACACGCTAAAGAGTCAACCGAGCATTTGCCAATCGTAGACTTTTTAGGCCCTAAAGTTGTTGAGATTCCCTTAAGACAGCACATTGGAGCACCTTGCGAGGCAACCGTCAAAAAAGGCGATGAAGTAAAGGTGGGACAATTGATTGGTGCTGCAGGAGGATTCGTCTCTGCAAATGTTCACAGTTCTGTATCTGGTACTGTACTTGATGTTAAAAAACAAAACACTGCGTACGGATTTGATACTTGCGTTATTATCGAAAATGATGAACAATATGTTCTACATGAAACGGTAGTTCCAAAACCTGATTACAAGACGTTATCAGGTAAAGAAATTGTGGATATTATTAAAGAAGCTGGTATCGTCGGTATGGGTGGTGCTGGTTTCCCAACACATGTTAAATTATCTCCACCACCTGAAAAACCAATTGATACAATTGTTTTAAATGGTGCTGAATGTGAGCCTTATTTAACTTGTGACCACAGATTAATGCTTGAAGAGCCTGCTTCGATTATTAAAGGTCTTCAAATTTTGATGCATGCACTTAATGTTAAAGATGGTGTAATTGGTATTGAAAGCAATAAACCTGATGCCATTGAAACCATGACTAAGGCAGCTTCTGGTACTGGTATTAGAGTAGTTGGACTTAAAACCAAATACCCACAAGGTGCTGAAAAGCAATTGATTTATGCTTGTACAGGTAGAGCGATTCCATCAGGTGGTTTACCTATGGATATCGGCGTTGTGGTTAACAACGTGGCGACAGTTGCTACAATTGGAAATTTATTTGAAACTGGTCTACCACTTGTTCAAAGAATCTGTACAGTAACTGGTAAAGGCATTAAGTCTCCAAAAAATATCAGATTTAGAGTGGGAACACCATTAAAACAGTTAATCGAGTTTTGTGATGGCTATAACGGTACGCCTGGTAAAATCTTACTAGGTGGACCAATGATGGGTGTTGCTCAGTTTTCAGATGAACTTCCTGCTATGAAAAATACATCAGGCGTTTTAGTGTTTAGTGAAGAAGAAGCTAAATTACCTGAAGCAACTGCATGTATTAAATGTGGTAAATGTGTTTCAATCTGTCCTATTAATCTCGAGCCAATTCAGATCAGTGCCTATGCATTGATGCATGAATATGATAAAGCGGCGAAGTTCAATGCATTGGATTGTATTGAGTGTGGATCATGCTCATTTATTTGTCCTGCGAAGCGTCCTTTATTACAATCAATACGTGTTGCAAAACGCGAGATTTTAGCAAGAAGAAAGAAATAGGGGAGGTTGATTATGGAAAATAGATTAACGGTTTCTTCATCGCCTCATATTCGTTCAAGTGAGACGACACAAAGTATCATGAGAGATGTTACCATTGCATTAGCGCCTGCTGCTGCATTTGGTGTTTATAATTTTGGTTTGCGCGCACTTTTAATTCTTGTCATTTCTGTTGTAACGGCAATGCTTACTGAAGCACTATGCCAAAAGATTAGAAAACAACCGATCACGGTTAATGATTTTAGTGCGGTCGTAACGGGTTTATTACTTGGTATGAACTTACCGGTATCAGTACCAATTTGGATTCCTATCGTTGGTAGCTTTTTTGCTATCGCAATCGTAAAACAAGCATTTGGTGGGTTAGGACATAACTTTATCAACCCTGCTTTAGCAGCAAGAGCTTTACTCGTTGCATCTTGGCCAGTTCAGATGACGACTTGGACAGCAGTAAAGCCGGATGCACAAACAAGTGCAACTGTACTTGGTATTTTAAAGGAGGGTCTAGACCCAAGTTTTATGCCATCTTTAAAGGATATGTTATTGGGTAGCATCGGTGGATGTATTGGGGAAACTTCAGCGATCTTATTGCTACTAGGTGGTATCTACCTTATTTATAGAGGTGTAATTACTATTAAAATACCTGGAATTTATATTGGGACTGTAGCAATTTTAACGCTTTTAATTACTGGCTTTGATGTTCAATTAACAATGATCCACATATTATCAGGCGGTTTAATCTTAGGTGCTTTCTTTATGGCAACTGACTATGCGTCGTCGCCAATAACACCAAAGGGTCAAATTATCTATGCGGTAGGTATGGGTCTATTGACGACGATTATACGCTTCTATGGTGGTTATCCAGAAGGCGTATCCTATTCAATTCTATTAATGAACGTTGCAGCTCCGTTAATTGACAAGTATTCTAAACCAAGAGTATTTGGAGGTGCAAAATAATGAAGGATATATTAAAAACAGGCCTCATATTATTTTTAGTAGCAGCTATCGCTGCACTTGGACTAGGTCTTACAAATGAAGTGACAAAGGAACCAATTGCTGAGCAAAGAAGAATTGCGAATGAGCAAGCTAAAAAAGAAGTTTTACCTGATGCAGCAAGCTTTACAGATGCAAGTGACGCTGATATTGAAAAAATTGCTGCAGATTTTGCACCAGTCATTGCAGTTTATACAGGACTAGATGCGAATGGTAACGTGATTGGTTATGTGTTTAAGTCAACCCCAATCGGTTTTGGCGGTAATGTTGAAGTTGTAACTGGTATTTCAGTTGAGGGTCAAGTGACCGGTTTAAGAGTGGGCAGTCATAATGAGACGCCTGGTCTTGGCGCAAAAGCAAAAGACGCAGCATTCTACGAGCAATACGCTGGTAAGTCTGCAGATGAAGCTATTGGCGTGTCAAAAACCGCTGCAAGTGGCAATGACATTCAAGCAATAACAGGTGCTACTATTTCAAGTGCTGCTATCACAAGTGGTGCGAATGCTTCAATTGATGCTTTCCACTGGATTCTTGAGAACGGGGGGTTAGGAAATTGAAATTAAGCAATTTAACTAGAGGTATTATTAAAGAAAACCCAACTTTCGTTCAATTGCTTGGTATGTGTCCAACTCTTGCAGTTACGACGTCAGCCATCAATGGGATTGGTATGGGACTTGCAACTACAGCTGTACTTGTAAGCTCAAACGTAGCGATTTCACTCCTTAGAAAAGTGATACCTGCTCAGGTTAGAATTCCAGCATTTGTTGTTGTAATTTCAACATTTGTTACAATAGTTGGTATGTTAATGGAAGGGTTCATTCCAAGCTTATTTAGTGCTCTTGGCTTATTTATTCCTTTAATCGTTGTAAACTGTATCATTTTAGCTCGTGCTGAGGCATTTGCTTCTAAAAATGGTATTGTAGATTCTGCATTTGATGGAATTGGAATGGGTCTTGGCTTTACGCTTGCATTAACAATCTTAGGCTCTGTTAGAGAGCTTCTTGGTAACGGCAGTATTTTTGGAACGATGTTATTAGGTGAAGCTTATAAACCAGCATTGATTATGATTCTTCCTCCTGGTGGATTCTTAGCATTGGGTTTATTATTAGCACTTTATAACAGCTATCAAATAAAGAAAGCGAAGTAGGAGGGTGACTTATGGAAAATGCAAGTATTTTTGTCATAATGGTCAGTGCCATTCTCGTTAATAACTTCGTACTTTCGAGATTTCTTGGTATTTGTCCATTTTTAGGGGTTTCAAAACAAGTTGAAACAGCTTTTGGTATGGGTATGGCGGTAACTTTTGTTATCACAATAGCGGGTACAATCACTTACTTTGTTCAATACTATATATTAGTTAAGTTTCATTTAGAATATCTACAGACGGCTGCTTTTATTTTAGTAATTGCTTCGCTAGTACAGTTTGTAGAGATCGTTCTACAAAAGATGAGCCCAACGCTATATCAAGCGCTTGGCGTATTTTTACCATTAATTACGACAAACTGTGCAGTACTTGGTTTGGCTTTACTCAATATTCAGTATAAGTTTAATTTGATACAAACAATTTTCCATTCGTTTTTTGCAGCGATAGGATTTTCACTTGCAATTGTTTTATTTGCAGGTATTAGAGAAAAATTAGAAACTTCAGACGTGCCACTTCCTTTTAAAGGATTCCCAATCGCACTTATTACTGCGAGTCTTATGTCGATAGCCTTCTTAGGCTTTACCGGCTTAGTTTAGGAGGTTAGCATGGATGTTAATTCATTAATATTGGCAGGAACGAGCTTAGGAATAATGGGCTTAGTTTTCGGTGCATCTTTGGCTTTTGCTTCTAAGAAGTTTGCTGTAGAGGTTGATCCAAGGGTGATAGAAGTAAGAGAAGCAGTTCCTGGCGCAAATTGTGGCGCATGTGGTTACCCAGGCTGTGATGGTTTTGCTAATGCAGTTGTAAAAGGCTTAGCACCAGTTAATGGCTGTCCAGTTGGTGGCGCGCCAGTTGCTTCAAGAGTTGCTCAAATTATGGGTGTTGAGGCTGGTGCTACCATTAAGAAAGTGGCAAAAGTTAAATGTGAAGGTCATGAAGAAAACTGTAGCAACCGTTTTGACTACGATGGACTTGATAGCTGCGTTGCAGCGAACATGCTAAACGGTGGACCAAAAAGCTGTTTGTATGGTTGTATGGGTCTTGGGTCTTGTGTGCAAGTATGTCCCTTTGATGCGATTCACATCAATGATAAGGGTCTTGCCGAGGTTGATCCAGAGAAGTGTACAGCATGTAACAAGTGTATCGATATATGTCCTAAGATGGTTATCAGCTTAATTCCTTATAATCAATTGACTATTGTTGAATGTAATAATAAGGATAAGGGTCCTCAAGTTAAGAAAAATTGTAATGTAGCTTGTATTGCATGTGGTATTTGTGAAAGAAATTGTCCACATGATGCCATTCATGTTACAAACAATCTTGCTGAGATCGATTATAATAAATGTACAAACTGCATGATTTGTGTTGAAAAATGTCCAACAAAAGCAATTAGTGGAGATTTATCCAAAAGAACGGTAGAAGTTGTTGCTCAAGCATAGGCATTATATCAATCGAGTTGATGTATAAATTTAAACGGCCATCTGGCCGTTTTTTTTCGTTTTAACGGTTAACAGTATTTATATCAGTGGCTGATTATTTAATAAAATTCATGATTTTGTAACGCCCTTTTCCTTGTAATTGACAGCAACCAATGTTAAACTAGATTTTAGATTAGACTGTACTTTTAGTCTGCCATCGCTATGGAAACATATGGAAATATATGGTAAAATTAAGAGGTAATTCATGAGAGTAAAAAGTAACGATGGAGTTGTTCTTCTTGTATTACTGTTGGTTGGTGCTGTATTCGGGAGCTTAATAGGTGCTGCTTTAGGAGATATAATCCCAATTTTAAACTATGGAAAAACAATTGGGGTAGACCCCTTTGTAGTAGATTTAAATGTGATTATTTTAACCTTTGGCTTAAAATTAAGTCTTAATCTTTCGGGTATTTTAGGCATTGTGATTGCTTTTTTTATCTACAAAAAATTATGAGGATCATATTAGCCTCGGGTTCACCGAGAAGGGTAGAGCTTTTAAAGCAATTCGTCAATGCAATAGACATTATACCTAGTAGTATTGAAGAAAAAATTTCATCAATTGACCAGCCAAAGCAAGCCGTTATGGCGTTAGCATATGAAAAAGGAATGCAGGTTGCTCTTAAATATCCGGATGCACTTGTTATTGCAAGTGATACAGTTGTTTATAAGGATGTAATACTTGGTAAGCCGGAAGATTATGAAGACGCAAAACGCATGTTAAAACTTTTAAATAATGCAACTCACGACGTTTTTACTGGGATTGCACTCATCTGTTTAGATAGAGGTCTTAAAATCGTCGATTATGAAAGGACAGGAGTAACCTTTAATGAACTGTCTGATAACATGATTTGTGATTATTTAGATACAGGAGAACCCTTTGATAAGGCAGGTGCTTACGGGATCCAAGGACATGGTGCGTTACTGGTAAATGGGATTGAAGGTGATTTTTTCAATGTCATGGGATTGCCACTCTCAAAATTAAACACAATGCTAATACAGCATTACAATTTAAATTTGATGAAGCGAGGCGACTAATGATAAAAAATATTCCTGCTACTGAGCAGCCAAGAGAACGTATGTTAAACTATGGTGCAACCGCACTTACTATTTCTGAACTACTCGCTATTTTACTTAGAACGGGTAGTAAAAAGAAATCAGCTTTAGAACTAGGTCAATACATGGCAAGTCAATTTGAGTCTAATTTGTCTGATCTGTCTCAGATTACAATAGAAGAGCTTTGCAAAATTGACGGTATTGGGACGACTAAAGCCACACAGATTATAGCCGCCATAGAACTTGGTAAAAGAATTAAGCAATCAGCAGGAATTAAGGGCTTTAAGCTCACTTCTCCAAGTGAGGTTACACATTTTTTTTATGCAGAGCTTGCACTTGAAAAGGTTGAAAAATTTGTCGTCGTCATGTTAAATACAAAGAATGAAGTAATTAATTGGGAAGTGATTTCCATTGGTAGTTTAAATGCCTCAATTGTTCATCCAAGAGAGGTATTTAATAGTGCTATAAAAAGAAGTGCAGCATCTATTATTGCAATTCACAATCATCCATCTGGGACCGTTTCACCCAGTAAAGAGGATGTGCTTATAACTAAACGTTTGGAGGAATGTGGTCAACTATTGGGAATTCCGCTTATTGACCATTTAATTATCGGAAAAGATAACTATTTTAGCTTTAAAGAAAGCAATCAACTATAAATGAATTGAGAGGAAAGTTACAGATGAGATTTGGATTATTTTATAAACAACTTGGAATTGATTTAGGGACTTCAAACACGCTTGTATGCGTTAAAGGAAAGGGGATCGTCGTAAGAGAGTCATCCGTCGTTGCCATCAATGATAAAGGTCAAGTTCTTGCAGTGGGTAGAGAAGCAAAGGAAATGATCGGTAAGACACCAGGTCAAATAAGAGCAATTAGACCTCTTAAGGATGGTGTAATCGCGGATTTTGATATTACTCAAAAGATGATTAAGTATTTCATTCATAAAGCGGTTCCAAATATTAATATGTTCACAGGCGCAAAGGTTGTTGTCGGTATTCCTTCACAGATTACAGAGGTTGAAAAGCGTGCGGTGTATGAAGCTTCTTTATCAGCAGGAGCAAAGGATGCTTTTTTAATTGAAGAACCAATGGCAGCAGCAATTGGTGCTGACTTACCGATTACTGAACCAACAGGTAGTATGATAGTTGACATCGGTGGTGGTACGACAGAGATTGCTGTAATTTCCTTAGGTGGTATCGTAACTAGTCGTTCTATTAGGATTGCTGGCGATGAACTTGATGATTCTATCGTAAATTATGTAAGAAAAAAATACAGTTTAATGATTGGCGAAAGAACAGCTGAAAACATTAAGATGAATATTGCATGCGCAATGCTTCCGGGGCAAGAAAGACAGATGGAGGTTACTGGTAGAAATCTTGTAACTGGTCTTCCAAACACATTGTTATTACAATCAAGCGAAATTTTTGAAGCAATAAAGGAACCGATTCAATCTATCGTTGAAGGGATTAAATCAACGCTTGAAAAAACGCCTCCAGAGCTCTCATCTGACATTTATCAATCTGGTATCGTGTTAGCAGGCGGTGGCGCTTTATTAACAGATCTAGATAAGCTTATTAAAAAAGAAACAGGTATGCCTGTCAGAATCGCTGAAAATCCACTCGACTGTGTAGCTATAGGTACGAGCAAGGCAGTAGAAAGCTTTAATGAATTAAGAGAAGTGTTTATTAGCTCTAGAAACTTATAACATAGATCGAGGTAAAGATGGATAATCGCTTAAAGAAGTTTGCGCTGATTTTGATTGGATCTTTACTTATCCTGATGATGATTTTGTCATTTGGCGGTAGGGATAGAATTACTTTCATCGAAAGTAAGCTCGGGTCATTACTCATGCCGGTTCAACGTTTTTTTACATCTATCGGTAATTTTGTAGATGAAAAGACAGAACCGATTATCAATGTTCTTAATTATAAAGATCTTAATGAGAATCTTGCGCTTGAAAATGAAGCCTTAAAGGAGCAGATCGTCAATCTAACGATGTCACAAAAGGAGCTCGCTGAGTTAACTGAACTCAAGCGAGCGCTTAAGTATGTCGATTCTGATGCTCAAATAGGATATGTTTCCTGTAATGTTATTTCTAAAGATGTCGGCAATTGGTTTAACATGTTTACTATTGATGCTGGCGTCAATCAAGGAATCAATAAAAATAGTACGGTTATTAATGGCAATGGCTTGGTAGGTCTCGTATATGAGGTTGGGGATAATTGGAGTAAGGTTATCTCGATCGTAGATCAAAAATCCTCTGTCGGATTTGAAATGCTGAGAGTTACAGATGACTATGATGGCGTCCTAAGCGGTACGACAAATTATGAGCTTATTGGTGAATTATTCGACCCAAAAGCATCAGTTAAGGTTGGTGATTATATCGTCACCTCTGGATTGGGAATGTACCCTAAGGGCATTTTAATTGGAAAGATCTATGAGGTCGTTGTTGATAAAGATTTAATCCTCAACAAAATAAAGGTAACACCAGTGGTTGATTTTAGAAAAATTGATAAAGTTATGGTAATTCCATATGTTGAAAAAGAAGTTGATCAAGAGGGTGGTGAATGATATGAAGTATCGTTATATCATCCTCCTTGCACTTGTAAACTTTATTTTGTCGAGTACTTTATTTCAGCTGTTTAGAATTAATGGCGCTATGCCTAATTTTACCATAGTGATTGCAATAATTTTAGCCGCTTTATCAACTTCACAGAATGCGTACATTTTTGCATTTATATCGGGAGCGATGCAGGATATATTTCTTGGAAGAATGTTAGGTGTCAATTTTATGATTTACGGATTAATCGTCTATCTAGTTTTGTACCTAGTTGAAGTTTTGTTTAAAGGTAATTTTATGACGCCCTTGTTTTTAATGGCTATAGGAACGATAATCTATCATTTTGTATTTTATTTAATCATGTTTTTTATACAATCAACGATTCCATTTTCGCTTATGTACTTGAAAATTGCCACAGAGATTGCTATGAATGTACTAATCGGGTATTTCATATATGCTTGGGTATTTAAGAGAGTTCATGGTTACAAGCTAGGAGACTTCAATGCTTAATTTACTTAAAGATCGAAAAATACACATTATGATTGGCTTGCTCATTATTTTTGCGCTTTTAGGCTATAGCCTATATGATATTACAATTACGCACGGAGAAGAGTATTATCAAAAATCGATCAGCAATAGAATTAAGAAAATAGAGACTCAAGCAAAACGAGGCGATATTTACGATCGAAATGGTCAATTACTTGCAACTAGTGAGGTCGGGTTTGCCATCGAGCTTAATAGCAGTATTGTTCCAACGGATTCGTTCTCACAAAAAATGATAGAAATTTATGATTTTCTTGAAGAACAAGGCGAAGAGCACCTTGAATTTCCCATCTATATTGACAACGGTGTCTATAAATATAGGTTTGATGAAAGTATAAAAAAATGGCTTTATGACAATGGATATGATGAGAGCTGGACAGCACAGGCTGTTTTTGACGATATTCGATCTGCCAATTATATCGATCCAGAGCTTAGTGATTATGAAGCCTACAGAATTTTATACAATCAAGGTAAATATTTACCAATTTCAACCTCTAAAATGCTTTTTTTAGAACAAATTTATAAGACTACCTTTTTAAAGATGTATGGCTTAGATGAAAACATTTCAGCTAAAGAGGCATTTCAAAAAATTAGGTCGAGGTCTGAGTTCAAAATTAGTGATGATTATTCTGATGAGGATGCTTATAAAATTCTTATTTTCAGACATACGATAAAGGAACAGGGGTATTTGAAATATGAGCCAATAACGGTTGCTGGCTCTGTATCTAAGGAAACTGCAATCTTGGTACAAGAAAAGGGATATGATTTACCTGGAATATCTGTTAATTATACGACGATTAGGACGTATCCAAACAGCTCTACTGCTGCGCACATATTAGGGTATATGGGGAAAATAGCTACAGATGCTGAAATTGAAAATTACATTACCCAAAAAGGCTATAATAGAAATCAAGTGATTGGGAAAACTGGAATTGAAGGTGCCTATGAGGACGCACTACACGGCGAAAATGGCTATAAATACATCGAGGTAGATGTGTATGGCAAGTACGTTGCTGATGTGGATGAAGCAGCCTACGGTCTTGACAGTAAGGATGCAAAGTCTGGTGAAGATATTTATTTAACCATTGATTTGGATTTACAAAAGGTTTTAGAGCTAGGGCTTGAAAAAGCTTTAACAGCGCTTCAAACAGGAGGCGTCTACGAAAGTCCATGGGGAGATTACAAATACGACCAATATGCAAATGCAGAAACTGCTGCAGGCGTCGTCGTAGATGTAAAGACAGGTGAGGTGCTGGCTTCAGCAAGTTATCCTTCCTATGATGTTAATTTGTTCTCTACTGGTATTAAGCAAGAGGATTGGAATGCACTCAACCCTGTTAACAAACGCAATCCACTTGCAGCTCGTCCACTTTACAATACAGCAACTATGATGGCGGTTCAGCCTGGATCAATCTATAAAATGATGACTGGCTATGCTGCTTTACAGCAAGGTCTTGATCCTTATCAAAAGCTCTACTCTGATGGCTATGTTGAAATCGGTAATCAGCGCTTTGGATGCTGGTATTGGAATGATTACGGTGGTAAGCATGGTCCAACAGACTTCTTCAAGGCGATTGAGGTCTCTTGCAACTATTACTTTTTCAACATATCAAATGGAAAAGACTATTATCGAGGGGTTCCGCTTAATTTTGAGATGAATCCAACTATTATGACAGAATATTCTAAGCTATTTGGTTTAGATCAAAAAACGGGTGTTGAAATTAGCGAAGTTTCAATGGGACTTCCTGAACCAGAAAAGAAAAAGAAAACAATAATGGCACTCTTATCCAATCAGCTTCACTTAATTGCCAAAAACTATTTTCCTGCTGAGCTGATAGATACTGAAGATAAACTGGATGCACTAGTTGATACCATTGTGGGATGGTCGGATGATAATCCCGGTAGAGGCGAGCTCATCAATCGTTTACTAGAGCTTGGTAGTAATCCAGATTACTATGTTACTGAGGAGCTAGCCGATATTATTAAATACGACTATTTCAACTTGATGAAATGGTATGAAAGTGACACACTAAATCTTTCAATCGGTCAAGGGGACCATACGTATACGCCAATGCAAATTGCAAGATACATTGCAACTATTGCTAACGGTGGATATCTTAATGAGTTTACCCTAATAAAAAAAGTAGGTGACATAGAGCAAAATAAAAATGCGGATGTTACTGAGAGTTTTGATACTAAAGGCAACTTAAATTATGTTAAACAGGCAATGCTGCAGGTAACTAAAGGCACCTCTTCTTCTGTCTATAAGATTTTTAAAGACATGCCACTAAATATTGCGGCTAAAACAGGTACGGCACAAAAAGAAGGTTTAATACCGCCGTTAGACGAAGTTGCTTATTTAACTGAGTATCTTAATGAGCTGGCGCCGAGTCTCAAAATTGAGGATGTAGAGGACAAGACAATTGAAATCATCAAGCAGCGTAGTGAAGAAATGGCTGTTCTTGAAAAGCAAAGAGATGAAGCTACCTCAGATGAAGAAAAAGCGATCAAGGATGAGAAACTAGAATCTTTGATTCAAAAGGATTATCTTAACAAGGGCTCTGCAATGCGTGAAGCGATAAAGGAAATGACAAATTATACTTTAACGGATGAAGATTTGAATCAGTTCCGCCTGCCGTATGATAACTATTCCTGGTTTGTTTCATTTGCACCCTATGAGGATCCTCAAATTGCAGTCGTCATTTTTATTCCACAAGGTGGACAAGGCTATTATTCAGCACCTGTGGCAAGGGATGTCTATGCGCAGTATTTTGGTTTAGAGCCGGCTACTGAAAGTAATGAAGTAATTGAAGTTCCTAAAAACCAAGATTAACTGTTAGTTGTGAAATCTGTTAAAATAAGTTAAAATAATTATGATGCAGTAATAACTGTAAAAATACGAGCTGGTGGTGATGAAATGGCCTCAAAGGGTCCAGTTGAATTCAAAGGAAAGCTAAATGGACTTTACTTGAATATTGACACCAACGTTTCTTTTGATATTGCGCTCAATCATTTAAAAGCTTTATTAGAAGAGCGAGGTGACTTTTATAAAGGCTCCAAAATAATCGGAATCAATGGCGCTGAGCTAAATTATAAGCAAAAGGCTGCAATTGAAATGCTAGTCTTTGATGCATATGGCATCGAGATTGATAGTCTTGAAGAAGTTAAAGAAATAAGCCCAAAATCGACTAAATTATCTAATCATACTGCGGAAAATAGTGAGTCACAGGTAGAAACAAAGGTTGAGACAAAAATTATTGAGAAAATTGTTGAAAAAATTGTTGAGGTTCAGGTCCCAATACCTACACAGGGTGAAACGCATATGATTTGCGATACACATTTTGTTTTTGGTACGATGCGCTCAGGCAAATCCGTTCATTTTCCGGGACATGTCATTGTAATTGGCGATATTAATCCGGGCGCTGAAGTTGTTGCTGAGGGGAATATAATCGTTATGGGAAGAGTTTTAGGCTTTATACATGCTGGTTCAGCTGGAAATGATAAAGCTGTCGTAATTGCAAACTTGTTGAAGCCGACGCAAATTAGAATTTCTAAGTATATTTCTGTGCCTCCGAGTGATGATGAAACTATCCACACAACCATACCTGAAAAAGCAACTGTTAGTAATGGATTTATAAAAATAGAAAAATGTCATTAAATAAGGCTTTTGATGGATTGTATAGACGTACAACCAGTGCGATAATAGTAAAAATAGACTAGTAAGTTTTTGGAGGGTGTAATATAATGGGCGAAGCAATCGTAGTAACATCTGGAAAGGGCGGCGTTGGTAAAACTACAACTACTGCAAATATAGGAGCTGCTTTAGCATTACTTGGGAAAAGAGTATGTGTTATCGATGCAGATATTGGACTTCGTAATTTAGACATCGTTATGGGTTTAGAAAATAGAATAGTTTATGATATCGTTGATGTTGTTACTGGTGTTTGTAGAGTTAAGCAGGCTTTAATCAGAGATAAGAGATTTGAGAATTTATCACTGCTTCCTGCAGCTCAAACAAAGGATAAAAACGCAGTAAATCCGGATCAAATGAAAGAGCTAATTGAAGATTTAAAGAAAACACATGATTATGTATTGGTGGATTGTCCAGCTGGTATAGAGCAAGGCTTTAAAAATGCCATCGCTGGCGCAGATAGAGCCGTTGTCGTAACGACACCCGAGGTCTCAGCAGTAAGAGATGCAGATAGAATTATCGGTTTACTTGAGGCTGCTGAAATTAGCAATCCAAGATTGATCGTTAATCGTCTAAGAGTTGATATGGTCAAAAGAGGCGAAATGATGAACGTACAAGACATCGAGGATATCTTAGCAGTTGACCTAATTGGCGTTGTACCTGATGATGAAGAAGTCGTAATGAGTACGAATAGAGGAGAACCAGCTGTATTTAAAGATCAATCCTTATCAGGAATGGCTTTTAGAAATATAGCTAGAAGAATAACTGGTGAAGAAGTGGCGTTTTTAGAATTTGACGTTCAGGAAAGCTTTTTGGAAAAAATCAAAAAAGCGTTATCATTTGGCAAATAGGAGGGGTTTATGTTTGATTTATTTGGTTTTCTAAATAGCAAACCTCAGAGTAAAAATGTGGCCAAGGATCGCTTGAAGCTGGTCTTAGTCCACGATCGATCGAATTGTTCGCCTGAGTTGCTTGAGCTATTAAAGAAAGATATATTGTCATCAATATCGGAACATGTGGATTATGATCCATCAGATATGGATATTAAAATTACGAGAACACATGATGACGAATCCGGAAAACCGGTTTTAGTCGCTAGTATTCCGATTAAGAATTTGAAGCGTTAACCAAAGGTCCTTCGGGACCTTTTTTAAATGAGGTGTTTAAGTGAATTTAAAGAGAATTGTTACGAGCTTTGACTATATTTTAATGGGGATTGTTTTAGCCTTGTTTACGTTAGGGCTATTGGCCATCGCCAGTGCAACAGATGTTATGAATGTCGGCATGACGAGGCAAGTACAATTACAGGCTTTTTCGTTTATCTTTGGACTTGTACTAATTGGAATTTTGCAATTTATCAATTATGAGGTTGTTGGTGAGTTTTATTGGTGGCTTTATGGCATAGCGATTTTACTTTTATTGATTATCTTTATTCCAGGGGTTGGCGTTATACGAAATGGATCGCGTAGCTGGATTAACTTAGGTATTATCGATTTTCAAACCAGTGAAATATCCAAAATTGCCTATATTATATTCTTAGCGAAGTTCGCTGAAAAAAATGGCGGTATGCGTTCCTTTAAGTCTGTTATCAAAGCGGGGATTGCCCTTGTACCTATCCTTTTACTCATTCTCAAACAGCCTGATCTTGGATCTGCGCTGGTATTTGTATCCGCAACCTTTGGAATTCTTTTGGCAAGCGGTATGAGATACTGGCAGATAGGTGGCGGTCTCTTAGGGGTTATTGGTTTAACGCCTTTAATTTATCCTCACCTGGAGGCACATCAAAGAGAGCGGATAGATGCATTTTTAAATCCTAATGATTTAACCTTGCCTGGTAATTATCATGTTATGCAGTCAAAGATCACCATAGGCTCTGGTATGATGTATGGACGTGGCCTATTTGAAGGTGTCTACCATAGATTGAATTATTTACCAGTTCAAGAATCTGACTTTATTTTTGCAGTTTTTGTTGAAGAAACAGGGTTTGTAGGTGGTATTGTCGTTATAGCACTCTATTTGTTCTTTTTGCTACGAATGATAAGCTTAAGTAGACGTGTCAAGGATGAATTTGGATCGAACATTATTATTGGTGTTATTTTTATGTTTGCATTTCAAATTATTGAAAATATTGCAATGACTTTAGGTAGAATGCCAGTAACGGGAATTACATTACCGTTCTTTAGCTATGGATCGACTTCCATTGTTTCAAGTATGCTTGCAATTGGAATAGTCGAATCAATATATATTAGAAGAAAGAAAGGCACTTTCTTTAACACTTAGTACTAGGAGGAACCATGAATTTAGAAGCTTTGCTTCACAAGGTAGAGAAGCCATCTCGATATATTGGTGGCGAGTTGAACACATTCAACAAAGAAATTACAGAAGAAATGATTAGGTTTTGTTTTGCTTTTCCCGATGTTTATGAGGTTGGGATGAGTCATTTGGGCATGCAAATTATATATAATTTACTCAATCAGCAAGAGGATGTATTTTGTGAGAGAGTCTTTTCACCATGGCCAGATATGGAAAAGGAAATGCGTGATAGAGGGCTTAAGCTGTTTTCACTTGAGAAAAAATCGCCACTTTCGGAAATGGATGTCATTGGCTTTACGCTTCAATATGAGTTAAGCTATACCAATATTTTAAATATGCTGAACCTTTCTGGACTAGAGCTTTACTCAAAGGATAGGCATTCAAAGGACCCAATCATTATTGCGGGTGGACCTTGTGCTTACAATCCTGAACCGATTGCTGAATTTATTGATATGTTCTTTATCGGTGAAGGGGAAGAGGTGTTGCTTGAGTTTGTCGACGTTTATAGAAGCTATAAGAAGGGTGAAATTAATAAGGATGAGCTATTACTTGCATGCGCAGGGATAGAGGGGATTTATGTTCCTAAATATTATGAGCCTGAATATGATAATAATGGCGTAATGCTTGGATATACACTAAAAGCAGAGGTTCCAAAGGTGATTAAAAAGCGTTTCTTGAGAAGCTTTGAAGATGGCTTTAAGCTTGAAACGATGATCGTTCCATTTGCTGATATCGTTCATGATCGTGCGATGGTAGAACTTTTCAGAGGCTGTACAAAGGGCTGTCGATTCTGTCAGGCTGGTATGCTCTACAGACCAATTAGAGAAAGGAAACCAGAAACTATCGTTTCAAACATAGATAAAATTCTTAATAATACAGGCTTTGAAGAGTTTTCTTTAACTTCTTTAAGCTCAATGGACTATAGTCAAATTGGTCCCTTGGTGACGGATTTAGTTAAGAAGTATGAAGGCGATAATATTGCTGTTTCACTACCTTCTTTAAGACTGGACAGCTTTTCTGTAGATGTATTAAAGGAAATACAAAAGGTAAAGAAAACTGGTCTTACATTTGCGCCAGAGGCGGGTACACAAAGATTAAGAGACGTTATAAACAAGGGCGTTTCAGAAGAAAACATTTTAGAAACCTATAAAAGTATTTTTTCTTTGGGATGGCATCGAGTTAAGCTTTATTTTATGATTGGCTTACCAACTGAAACCTTTGAAGATTTAGATGGTATAAGTGAAATTGCTAATCTTGGTACTTACACGTTCAAGCAAGTTAAACCTGAGTTTATGAAAAAGTCTGTACAGGTAACTGTAAGTACGTCCTGCTTTGTACCAAAGCCATTTACACCATTTCAATGGATGATACAAGATGATAAAGAATCCTTTTACAAAAAAATCCATCATTTAAAATCGAAGTTGATCAATAAAAAAGTAGTCTATAACTATCATGAGCCTGAAACAAGTGTCCTTGAGGGCGTTTTTGCTAGAGGTGATAGAAAACTAAATGCAGTTGTTAAAAAGGCCTATGAAATGGGTTGTAAATTTGATGGCTGGGCTGAATATTTCGACCATGACTTATGGATGAAGGCTTTTGAAGAGACTGGTATTAACCCTGATTTCTATACGCGTAGAGAAAGAAGCTTCGATGAATTTTTGCCTTGGGATCACATAGACGCTGGTGTTTCTAAAGCATATCTAAAAAGAGAATTTGATAATGCTGTAATTGCTAAAGAAACTCAGGATTGTCGTCAGGGCTGTACAGGCTGTGGCTTAAATGTAAATCTTATAGGTGGTGACTGCTATGATAACGCTTAGAATCGTTTATACAAAGGAAGGGTACATGGCTTTCTTAGGTCACCTTGAGATGATGAAGCTATTTGAAAGAGTTTTTAGATTTAATAAGGTACCATTAAAGTTTTCTGAAGGATTTAATCCAATTCCTAGAATGACATTCGCAGCGCCTTTGTCGGTAGGGTATTCAAGTAAGTATGAGGTTATGGAAGTACTTCTTGAGAAGGAAATACCGATGGAAACTGTAAAGAATATTCAATTTCCTGAGGGAATTAGTGTTATAGATGCAGCCTATGTTGAAAGTAAGAAATCACTTATGGCGGCGTTAACACACGCTGAATATTTAATTAAGGTTGAGTTCAATTCTAATATTGAAAGACTTCCTGTTTCAGAATGGATTGATGCCTTTACTCAGAATAAAGAGATCGTTTATGAAAAGAAAGCAAAAAACGGTAAGATGAAGCAAGTTAATATCAATGAACAAATTGATTCTTTTAAAATGGTATTTCAGTCTGAGCAAGAAATATTGTTCAGAGCAACCCTACAGTCAGGAAGCCAAGGCAGTTTAAACCCGGAGACTTTGGTCAAAGTCTTGTTTGAGACCTATAAAGTGCCACAAACCATAGAAACAATCCGAGTTGAAAGAATTGGTTTGTTTTTTGAAAACGATGGTGTCAAACAATCTATCTTTAACTTGAGTGAATAGTATGAAAACGTTAATAATCGAGGAAAGTAAAGCTTTAACTTTAGTGGCAGTTGCAGATCTAAAATCAAAAGAAATTTATTCCTTGGATGTGTTTAACCACTTTAAGAAAACCTATGAAGGCAATTTATATACAGGTAAGGTTGTACAAATTGTCGAAGCTTTAAATGGCATTTTTATTGACATTGGCTTAAAGGATAATGCTTTTATTCAAAAGAAAGAGCTGATTAGAGCACTTGGCATTTCCTATCACGATCATAAGGATTTGCCAATTGGACAATTTGTAAAAAAAGGTCAGATGGTTCTTGTTCAGGTTGAAAAGGAGCCCTATCAGACGAAGGGTGCAGGTTTAACAGGCGATTTTTCATTGCCTGGTGAGTTTGTAATCTTAATGCCACGTGTTAAAGGTATTAAAGTTTCAAAGAAAATCAGACAGCGAGCTGACTTAGAACAACTTGTCATTGAAGTGGAGCAAGCTTCATCAGGGTATGGTGTTATTTTGAGAAGTTCACTTGAAAACGATAGGATTACTCTGGAGATGATTTTAAAGGATCTTAGTCAATTAATTTCCATATGGAAGGACATTGAGTTAAAAAGTAGATTGTCTTCAAAGATTATGCTACATTTTGAAAAGAACAAAATAATTGGTAAGGTTGAGACCGTTATTAAAGCATTTGTTCCACAACAAGCGATAGTGAACGAAGAGAAGTGGCTTCCACAATTGAAAACTCTTGGGTTTACAAAAGAAAGTGTGAACCTCCTCGCCACTTATTCTATTTTCAATGAAAATGGCATCAATTTGAATCGCTATATGAATCATAAAATCTTTTCCTTTGAAAATGGTATTTGGATAACGATTGAGGAATCAGAAGCTTTTACAATAATTGATGTCAATTCTGGATCATATGACTCTAACAAGGACAAAGAGTCACATATTTATGAAGTCAACAAGATAGCAGCTGCAGAGCTTTTGAAAATTCTTCAGCTTAAAAATCTAAGTGGCGTCATTTTAATTGATTTTATAGATATGCTGGAAGCGCAAAGAATTGCATTTATAAAAGAACTTCAGGAAATAGGTTATAATAAGTCAAATGAAGTAACTATTTTAGGGTTTACACGACTTGGTATTTTAGAGCTGACAAAAAAAAGAGTAAGTCCATCGTTGATGGATCTCTTGAGTATGCATCATAGTAAACAGGATCTCAATTATTATCATTTGCATCAGTTAGAGCTTGAACTAAATGGAACAGCTTCAAATACCAATACCAAGCGCTTAAGAATAGACCTTGATGAGGATTTATATCTTCTTTTAAGACAGCATGATGTGTTAAAAGAGATTAAAATAGTATTAGATTTAAATTCAATTCCGATAAATGAAAAAAAATATAAATTGCATAGTTTAAAGCATTGACTTTACTAGGCAGGTGTGATAATATTTATCGGGTAGCCGCACGATAGTGGGTTTTTAAACATGCAAATGTACCTACATTGGCGAGAATGGATAGAGGAGGTGCGATATGTACGCAATTATTCAAACTGGTGGAAAGCAATACAAAGTTCAACAAGGAGACGAAATTTTCGTTGAAAAATTGAATGTAAATGAAGGCGATTCAGTAGACTTCACTTCAGTATTAGCTGTTTCTACAGAAGAAGGCTTACAACTTGGCGAGGCGCTAGCTAACGCTAAAGTTACAGCTTCAGTTGTGAAGAATGGCAAAGGTCCAAAAGTGATCATTTTCAAATATAAGTCTAAAAAAGACTATAGAAAAAAACAAGGTCACAGACAACCTTATACAAAAGTTAAAATTGAATCAATCAGCTTATAATTAAGCAAACTCAAAGATATGATTAGAGTAGAAATCACTCGAAAATATAACCACTATAGTACAGTTAAAGTGACTGGTCACGCCTTTGCAGGTGAGCCTGGAAAAGATTTGGTCTGTGCTGCGGTTTCAACTTTGGCTCAAACCTTGGCAAACTCAGTTGAGGAAATTGGCCACATTCCGGAAGATGCAATTGAGCTTTCAATTGACAGTGGTTACTTTGAACTACGATTACAAAATGAAGACTTAAATGATATCGTTGATATAATTTTTGGCACATTTAGAGTCGGTATTGAAGGTATAGAACGAACGTACAGTAAGTACATTAAACTTATAATCAAGGAGGTGCAGGGGAAATGTTAAGAACTTTTGACTTACAATTATTTGCAAGTAAAAAAGGTGTTGGTTCATCGAAAAATGGTCGTGAATCTGCAGCAAAAAGACTTGGCGTAAAGAGAGCTGATGGACAACCTGTTAGCGCTGGTAGCATCTTGGTAAGACAAAGAGGTACTAAGATTCACCCTGGAATTAACGTCGGCATAGGTGGAGATGACACCTTATTCGCTAAAGTGGATGGCGTCGTTAAATTCGAGCGTAAAGGTAGAGACAAAAAACAAGTAAGCGTTTATGAAGCTTAATCCCAGAAGCCCATCGTCAGATGGGCTTTTTTATGTAATAGACATTTCACAACAAAAGCATTATGATGTTAGTGTGAGAGAGTCTGTTTGACGAGGTGTTATAATGTTAGTAGATATAGCTAAAATCACCATTAAAGCTGGAAACGGTGGTAATGGTAGAGTTAGTTTTAGAAAAGAAAAATATGTGCCAGATGGTGGTCCAGATGGCGGTGACGGTGGTCGTGGCGGAAGTGTAATCGCCCTTGTCGATGAAGGCATGAGAACACTGATGGATTTTAGATATAAAACAAAATATGTCGCTGAAGTCGGAGAAGACGGTGGCAAGAAAAAAATGAGTGGAAAGTCAGGAGAAGACCTTATCATCAGATTACCGCAAGGTACGATCATTAGAGATCTCGAGACGGGTAAAGTCATCGCAGATTTAAAGGAAGTTGGACAGCGTGTTGTCATCGCTCAGGGTGGTAAAGGTGGTCGTGGTAATCAACATTTTGCTACGCCAACAAGACAAGCCCCTACTTTTGCTGAAAAAGGAACCTCAGGTGCTGAGAAGGTTGTAGGTCTTGAGCTAAAAATGTTAGCTGATGTTGGTCTGCTCGGCTATCCTAATGTCGGTAAATCAACATTTCTTGCAACTACCACAAAAGCAAAGCCTAAAATTGCAAATTATCACTTTACAACACTTCAACCGAACTTAGGTGTTGTTGAAGCAATAAAAGGAAAGAGCTTTGTCATAGCAGATATTCCTGGACTTATCGAAGGCGCTAAAGAAGGTGTTGGTCTAGGTTTAGACTTTTTAAGACATGTTGAAAGAACTAAGGTTTTGATCCATGTTGTCGATGTTTCAGGTATTGAAGGCAGAGATCCATACGTTGATTTTTGTAAGATCAATGAAGAGGTTTTTGGCTATAATGAAAGACTATCCACTAGAAGACAGATCGTAGCAGCAAATAAGATGGACTTGGTTTTTGAAGAAGATCAATACAATGACTTCGCAGAAAAAATTAAAGCAGATGGCTATGAGGTTTATCCTATTTCAGCGGCGACAGGTGAAGGTGTTGACGCACTGCTACTTAGAGTCACTGAACTACTTGATACAATCGAAGACGAAGATTTATTTGACGTTAATGACTATTATGTTGAAATGATTGATAAATCAAATGAAAAAGACATTAAGTACTTTATGGATGGAGATGTTTACTGTGTTGAGGGCGATTATATCGATCGACTTCTATATTCTACAAACCTAGAAGACATAGAATCACTTCGAAGATTCCAAAATGCACTCAAAGTAAACGGTGTCTTTGATAAATTAAGAGATATGGGTATCGAGGATGGCGATACAGTTAGAATCTTTGAATTAGAATTTGAATTCTATGATTGATGAGGGAAAAATATGTTAACAGGAAAACAAAGAAGCTTTTTAAAGGGTTTATCACATTCGTATAAGCCGTTAACTCAAGTGGGTAAGGAAGGTATTTCTGAAGCGTTTTTAACGCAGCTCAGTTTGTTACTCGACCAACATGAGCTCGTTAAAATCAATATTTTAGATAACAGCATGGAATCTGCTGACTCAGCTGCTAGACAAATCTGCGAAGCGTTAAATGCTGAATTTGTTCAAGCAATGGGCAATAAATTGACGATCTATCGTCAGTCTAGAAATAACCCAATGTTAGAAATCCCGGGCGCTGATAATACAAGAGTTAAAATTAATCGTCAGAACAAAGAAATGATGTCTAAAAAAGCGACCACAAAAAAAGGCGGCGTTAAATCTAGACCAAATCAAGGAAAGCGTTCTGTTGCTAAAGCAAAGCGTGAAGAAGCAGAAAAACTCGAGAAAGAACAAGCAATGGCAAAGTTCAAGTACAGCTACTCTAAAGAGCAGTCAAGTAAAAGTAATCGGTCATCAGGTACTTCTAAAGAGCATGGTTTCAAAGCTTCACACTATAAAAAAGCTGGAAGAGGAACTTCTAAATGATTCAACCAAACAAAGGTAGAAAAATTGGCATAATGGGTGGGACATTTGATCCGATCCATTATGGTCATTTAATGCTTGCTGAACAGATAAGAACCAGCTTTCATTTGGATGAAGTGATTTTTATACCAGTAGGTAAAGCCCCACATAAAACATTGAGTAACGCAGCACAGAAAGAACAACGCTTTGAGATGGTAAAACTCGCAGTGGCGTCTAATCCTTATTTTACTTTATCCGATATTGAGATAAAGCAATCAGGTACGACGTATACCATAGATACCATTACTGAACTTCAAAGCCAACTTTCTAAAGATGATGAACTGTTTTTTATCACAGGCGCAGATGCGATACTCTTACTCGAATCGTGGAAGGATTATCAAACATTAGTAAAAAAGGTTAAATTCATTGGTGCGACACGCCCAGGCTATGAAAAAAAAGTACTCGAGGATAAAATTAGGGTGCTTGAGGCTAAATTTGGTGCTCAGATAGAGCTTTCAGTTGTACCTGCACTGGCAATAAGCTCAACGGATATTCGCGAACGAGTTGATACTGAAAAAAGTATAAAGTATTTACTTCCAGAGGTAGTCGAAAGCTATATCCATGAGAATTTTCTTTATAAAAAGCATCATGAACGTTTTTTTGAGTTCAAGCAAATACTCGAAAGTACGTTAAGTAAAAAAAGATATATGCATTCTTTAGAAACAGCACATACGGCAAGAAAGCTTGCTTTAATATTTAACGTTGATCCTTTAAAGGCAGAGTTTGCTGGCCTATGTCATGATTTCGCAAAAGAAATAAAAGGTAAAAAGATGCAAAGTCTTATAATAGACTTTGGAATATATCAAGATCCAAGTATTATCGCAACGCCCAATATCGCTCATGGTGAGGTTGCCGCTGGGATTCTAAAAAAAGAATATGGCGTCATGGATGAGGACATTCTAGATGCTATTAGATGGCACACCTATGGTAATAAGGAGATGTCTGACTTAAGTAAAATTATTTACATTTCAGACATTATTGAACCAACAAGAGATTTTGAAGGCGTGGAAGAAATTCGTAAATATGCTTTTATGGATTTGGATTTGGCTATCGTTAAATTTTTCAGTCAATGTACACCACATCTTGAAGACAAGCACCTTAAAATGCATCGATATACAACTGAAATGGTAAAACAAATTCTCGATTCACAGGAAAGGAATTAGTTCATTAATGGATGATATTTTAAATTTGTCAAAGGCAATCTATAAAGTTTTAGATGATAGAAAAGCTCAAGACTTAGTAGTCCTATCTGTTAAAGGTATAAGTCCAATTTCTGATTACTTTATAATTTGTACCGGAACCTCGACAACACACATGAATGCCCTTGCAGATCATGTTCGAAAAGAATTAAGCACAATTGGTGTTCAATTGAGACATAAAGAAGGTAAAGAGACCGGCGGCTGGTTGTTAATGGATTATAAAGACGTAATAGTTCATATTTTTAGTAGAGATATGAGAGACTATTATGGGCTTGAACGGATTTGGAGCGATGCGACCTTAATAAATTTCTAATAATTTGTATGAATATTATTGAGTTTTTATTTGAATTAATATACAATAGTCAACATACAAAATATTGAGAGGAGAATATTATGGACAAGCCAATCCATCCAAAATTACTATCGATTATTCCAATTGCAAAAGCTGTTGCAGAAACATTTGGCTCAAATTGTGAAGTTGTCATTCATGACTTTAGAAATATGGAGAATTCTATTGTAGCGATATTTAACGGCCATGTAACCGGTCGTACTATAGAGACTCAAATGTCTGAACCTATCCTAAGCAAAATTAACAAGCATCAGGAGGGTCATGATGTCTATAACTACACAGGTAAGAGCACTTTAGGCAGAGAGTTAAAATCAACGACAACCTTTATGAAGGATGACGATGGTGAAATAGTAGGGTGTATGTGTATTAATTTTGACATTACAGATTTATTAAGTGCTAGAAATGTTATGAATGAGCTATGCAAGGTTGATGAGAAAGAAATTGAAGTAATTGGAGAAATCAATAAGGTAAACGATGTTCTTTATGATATTGTAGAAGGTACAATTCATAAGTTTGGTCGTCCAGTGATTTATTTGACTAAAGACGAAAAGGTAAGTATTGTAAAAGATCTAGAAGAGAAAGGTGTCTTTTTAATTAAAGGCGCGATTGACTATGTTGCAAATTCTCTACAGGTATCTAGATACACAATTTACAATTATTTAGATGGCATTAGAGAAGGCAAATAAATATTAGGAGGCTTTAACGATGTTAAAGATAATTTCAACTGAAAATGCACCTGCTGCAGTTGGTCCATATTCTCAAGCGATTGAGGCTGCAGGATTTGTATACGTATCAGGTCAATTACCATTAATTCCTGGCAAAGGCGAGTTAGTGAAAGGCGATATTAAAGCTGCTACCAAACAATCACTTGAAAATGCAAAAGCTATTTTAGAAGCTGCTGGTTGTACTTTTAGTGATGTCGTAAAAGTGACAGTTTTGATGAATGATATTACACAATTTGCTGATATGAATCAAGTTTATGCTGAGTATTTCACTGAGCACAAACCAGCAAGAGCAGCATATGAGGTTGCAAATTTACCTTTGCTTGCAGATATTGAAATCGAAATGATTGCTTATAAATCAAAATAGTAACTCAAAATTTAATGCGAAGAGCTTCGTTTAGAAAAAAATCCCACTATTTAAAATAGTGGGATTTTTTTGTTTCAGCCAGGTAGTTATGATCTTGCGGTTTTTCGTCTTCTTAGACGTTGAACGCGTAATGTTGTGACGATGGTTCGCCATAATAAAAGTGCTATCAATAGTCGAGTTAGTAGATTAAAAAACCAAGCCTTAGAAAATAGGGGGCGACTGTTAATGAAAATCATGTTTGTAATATCATTTAAAAGATCCTCACCGTCAAAATCGTCACTTGAAATCAATGGTACGGAAACCAATAGTTCATCATTTAAATAATAACCGATACTCCCTAATACCTCACCCTTAAGTACAGGTAATTCGATAGAGCTGTTGATATTAACCTTCTTAACCAAGGATGTAGGATCAATATCAGATTCTAGATCAATAACGACCTCATGCTCTGGATAAAGTGGTATCTTAGTTTCTTTCTTATTGTTTATTTGTAAAGTTTCTATTACTTCCTCTTTTTGATTAAGAACATGCGTTGATAATCCAAATAATCCAAGGTCAAGTAAAAGTCTAGTATCTTGATACATCGCATTGCCATTTGATTTTAAAACAACTGCGATATAGGCTTTGTCATCTTTTTCAGCCGAGGTCACGAGACAATTCATGGCCTCATCCGTATAGCCTCTTTTTATACCAACAACGTATTCATACGCAATTGGTACCTGCTTACCTCTAATCGTAATCAATTCGTTAGAGCCTTCTATTCCCTGGTAAAAGCTATTTGTACTATTTAAATAACGCGTGTCCTTCTTCAGGTTTGTCGGTGGAATTTCATATCTTTTTGTTGTAACAATTTTTCGAAACATCTCATTTTGCATGGCATATCTAGCAATCATTGCTAAGTCGTAGGCCGTCGTAATATGATCATCATTGGGTAAGCCGTGAGGTGTTACAAAATTTGAGTTTATGGCTCCCATTTCAGCAGCACGTTCATTCATAACCTCAGCAAAGGCCTCAATACTACCTGAATGATAGATTGCCAATGCTTCAGCGGCATCATTGGCGCTGGTGATCATCAGTCCATAAAGCAGTTGTTCAACGGTAAGCTGTTCACCAGGCTCTAAGGCAATTGAGCTTCCACCTGCATAAGGTGATTGATTATCTATCGTTATCACTTCATCCAAGGAGAGGTCCTCTAGAATAATGATCGCAGTAAGAATTTTTGTTGTACTAGCAGGATAAAGAGGTAGGTTTGCATTTTTATCAAATAAAACCTGTCCAGATTCTTCATTAATTAATACAGCACCCTCAGCTACTAGATCAGATGCGGATATATCATATTCAGATGCAAAGTTAACCGAAGATATTGTATTGAGGATTAGTAACATTGCAATCATAACCATTTTAAACTTGAATTTCATGTAGCCTCCAACTGTAATATAATTCTGCTCTTTCCATTATAAAAGAAAATGTCTATTTTTTAAATGTTAAAATTGTGGTAATCTTGAAATATACCATAATATGGAAGTTTAGGAGGATTATGAAAAAGTATTACTTTATTCTATTAGGACTTTTAATTATTTTATTGATGATAAGAATCAATGAACAAAAGCACTCTTCGCAGATAACTAATTTAGTTCAAGAAGAAGAAATAATAGCGATAACAGAAATAAAGGAAACGATAGAACCGTTGGTACAGGGTGAAATTGAAATAGGTGAGGCAGTTACTGACAACTCTAGTCAAAATGATTTAAACTCACTTTATGCTTTTCAAAGAGATGGCACTCAAGTGTCAATAGAGCAGTTTAATAAAATGACGCTAGAGGAACTCAAAAATTTCACAGGTATAGGAGAGGTCACTGCTCAAGCTATTTTAAGCTATCGAAATGAAAAGGGTCAGTTTGCTAGTTTTGACGAGCTAATAAATGTTAAAGGTATTGGACAAAAGAAATTGGACAAGCTACTTAATCCAAGTTTTGATTAATACTTATACGAAAAAAATGTTATAATAAATCAAAATAGAGAAAGGAGGCGTAAGGATGGTAAAACTAACCGCATATAGTAAAAGCGCTGGTTGAGCAGCTAAAATTGGTCCTGAGACCCTCGCACAAGTTTTGTGCGATTTACCAAAAATGAATCATGAGCAATTATTGGTTGGCTTTGAATCCTCTGATGATGCAGCGGTCTATAAAATAAATGATGATCAGGCCGTCATACAAACACTTGATTTCTTTACGCCAATCGTTGATGATCCATATGATTTTGGTGCTATCGCCGCTGCAAATGCATTGAGTGATGTTTATGCCATGGGCGGTACGCCGACACTTGCAATGAACATTGTGGGTTTTCCAAATTGCTTATCACCTGATATTCTAAAACAGATTATGCATGGAGGAGCCGATAAAGTTATCGAGTCTGGTGCCCTATTAATTGGGGGCCATTCAATTGAGGATGAAGAGCCTAAATACGGACTTTCAGTAATGGGTATGGTTTCTCCTGATGCAGTGTGGAAGAACATTGGCGCTCAGCCAGGTGATACACTCGTACTTACAAAGCCACTGGGTATAGGCGTATTGACGACCGCTTTAAAAGAAGGGTTAATTGACGATGAAACAATCCGTCAAATTACGATACAAATGGCCACACTTAACAAATTACCTTCTGCTCAGGCGAAGGCACTGAAGCTTGACGTCCATGCGTGTACAGACATTACTGGGTTTGGTTTAGTTGGTCATGCCCTTGAAATGGCAGTAGGAAGTGAGGTCAGCATTACACTAGTCTCTGAAAGCATTAAGTACATTACAAAGGCATATGAGCTTGCAGAGATGGGGATTATACCAGCTGGAGCTTATAAAAATAGAGCGCATGCCAACAATAAAGTCAGCATTTCAGAATCAGCATCTGAAGTTGTAGTTGACCTAATGTTTGATCCTCAAACCTCTGGTGGCTTACTGTTTGCTTTGACATCAGAGGATGCTGAGCGGCTATTGAGAAGCTTGAGTGAGGTTTATCCTCTTGAGGCGTATATTGTAGGACAGGTAATGCACAAAATGGATAAAGCAATTTATATTAAATAGGATCTGTGTAAGCACATAAAATTCGAATGTTGGAGGTAATGATGCAATCACATAGTGATATCTTGAGACAAATTCCCAAGGTGGACTTGATTTTGAGTCTATTACCTGAAACTTTTTTTGAACAGCTTGATGACAGTATAATCAAGGAAGCTATTGCACAAATTTTGGATCAATTGAGATATGATATAATCAACGATCATGTTAAAGAAGTCGTTGTAAATGAGGTTATTCTAGACATCATTGAGACACTAAATGCAATGACTACTCATAGTTTAAAGAAGGTAATCAATGCTTCTGGAATTGTTCTTCACACGAATTTAGGAAGAGCCGTAATTTCGGAGCAAACACTAGTGCATTTGTGCGATACAATGTCGGGCTATACTACCTTAGAATATGATGTGTTTGAAGGTAGAAGAGGAAGCCGATATGAACATGTTGAGGCATTATTATGTCGACATACAGGTGCTGAAGCAGCAATTGTTGTCAACAATAACGCCGCTGCAGTATTGCTGGTTCTAAATACTTTTGCAAGGGAAAAGGAAGTGATCCTATCGCGTGGCGAAATGGTAGAGATTGGTGGCTCCTTCAGGATACCTGAAGTAATGAAAATGAGTGGGTGCCAACTGATTGAAATCGGTACAACGAATAAGACACATTTAAGGGATTATACTTCTGCGATAACTGAAAAAACAGGTTTACTATTAAAGGTTCATACGAGCAATTATAAGGTCGTTGGCTTTACACACTCTGTTTCAAGAGAAGAAATTCATCAGCTTTCGTTGCAACATAGTATTCCATTTTACGAGGATTTAGGTAGTGGCTCCTTTGTGAAAATAAAACACTTAGAAGAGGAGCCAACGGTTTCTGAATGTATATCTAGTGGCGTAGATATCGTTTCATTCTCTGGCGATAAGCTACTTGGAGGCAACCAGTCAGGTATAATTGTTGGGAAAAAGAAGTATATCGATCAATTAAAGAAAAATCAGATGTTAAGAGCTTTAAGAATTGATAAGCTCTCACTTGTTGTACTTGAGGACTTATTGATTTCGTATCTTAATACTGAAAATGCAATTGAAATCAATCCAACGCTTAATATGCTATCGCTTACTCAGGATGAAATATTTGAAAAGGTCACAAAATTCGTTAAAGTTGCTCAGAATGTTTTACAGGATCTAGAAATTAGATATGTTATCGAACCGATACAATCTCAAATTGGCGGAGGCGCCCTACCGACCTCGGAGCTGCCGTCCTATGGTCTATTTATCTCTGGAAATTTCAATCCAAATCAGATTCAAGCAAAGCTTAGACTGAATCCAGTGCCAATTGTATGCAAAATCGAATCAGATGCCCTTGTATTTGATTTTAGAACGATATTTGAGAAAGACTACGACACTTTGGCTAAGGGTCTAATATCGAGTTTTAGGAGTATATAATGCATAGTCATATAATCGTGGGAACCGCTGGTCATATCGATCATGGCAAAACTACTTTAATTAAAGCTTTAACTGGTATTGAAACCGACCGATTAAAAGAGGAAAAGGCAAGAGGCATAACCATTGAAAATGGTTATGCCCATTTAACGTTACAGGATGGTCGTACGATAGGGTTTATAGACGTTCCAGGACATGAGAAATTTGTGAGAACGATGATTTCAGGTGCGATGGGAATTGATGTTGCCCTACTAATCATCGCGGCGGATGAAGGCATTAAGGCTCAAACCATCGAGCATATGAATATTATTAATCATCTGAACATTAGAAAAGGATTGATTGTATTATCAAAAACTGATTTGGTCGATGCGATGAGAATTGATGCGCTTAAAAATGATGTAATGAAGGTTATACTTAATACCGCACTTGAATCATATCCAATTTTTACTTACAGCGCATTTATAGAAGCCTCTTTACTTCCAATACGCAATTATTTTCAAGAGCTTGAGGCGTTTGAGAATAAAGATAAAGAAGATGCTAACCCAAGGCTGTTTATCGATCGAAAATTTACTAAAAAGGGTTTTGGTACTATTGTTACTGGGACATTATTAGATGGTTCTGTAAAGGTAGGCGATAGGCTTTTTCTTTATCCTTCTGAAAAATCACTTAAGGTTAAGGGCATACAAGCCTACGGTCTTGACGCAGAATCCGCTTCCTATGGTCAACGCGTTGCAATTAATTTAAGCTTGGATCTTGATCAAATCGATAAGGGCAATTTGATTACAGGTATAGAGCATCTGAAACCGACTATGATAATTGATGCAAAGATTGATTTTGATAGCAACGTTTCACATTGGCAAAGGCTAAGACTCTATCATGGGACGAACGAAATCCTATGCAGGCTTGTTATTAAAGAGGATGATATTCAGGATCACTTAGATTCCCAGACAAATGTTCAGCTAAGATTAGAATCACCAATTTATGCTCGTACAAATGATCCTATCATTTTGAGAGCCTATTCACCTATTTATATGGTGGGTGGTGGCATCATCACAAATCCTTATGGTAGGAAAGGTATTATAGAGGATCAATTTAAGGGTACAGCAGATCAAGTTTTCTCCATTTTCTTAAATGAAGCACACATAACAGACAATCTTGAACCGTTACACTTACTGAGTGGTTTGAGCGTCGATACATTTAACAATGCAGTTCGTTCTCTAGTCGAAACACAGCAGCTTATACAGTTCAACGATTTGTATTTTACCAGTATCACCTATGAAGCAATAAAAAGCTATACATTTGAAACCGTTCGAAATTATCACTTAAAAGAACCGTTAAGTAAAGGAATCAATAAGGAAACCTTATTTTCAAAATTGAATGACCGATTTAGATCAAATGGGCTTCATAGAAAAGCATTTTCACAATTTATAGTATCTGATGATAGTTTGGTTATTGAAGGTGAATACATTCGACTTGCTACGTTCAAGGTTGCATACTCACAAAGGCAACTGAGTGTAAAAAATGATGTTATTAAATTTATAAATGAATATCATCAACCCATTGTACCTATAAGTGAGCTTTTACTCTTAAATTATGACAAAAATATTATCAAAGAAATGGTATATCATTTGATTAATTATGAAATTCTTGTTAAAATTAATGATGAAAACGTAATGGGTATGGAAATTTATAACCAGAGCTTGTCGCAGTTATATACGTATTTCAAATCGTGTAAAGAATTATCGGTAAGTGATTTTAAAGTATTGACTGGTTTTTCAAGAAAAGCGACAGTTTTGTTATTAGAGCATTTCGACAATAAGATGATAACTAGACGAAATGAAAATACAAGGATACTACTTAAGAGATGAATGGAGTGAAACTATGGCAGAGAGAATTTTAGTTGTAGATGATGAACCGATTTTATTAAAGGGTTTAAGATTTAGCTTAGAGCAAGAAGGATACGAAGTAGAAACTGCTGTTGATGGAAAGGAAGCTTATGATTTAATTCTTTCAAACACTTATGATGCTGTAATTTTAGACTTGATGTTACCGGGTATGGATGGTCTTGAGGTTTGCAAAAAGGTAAGAGAGAAGCTAATGGTGCCTATTTTAATGCTAACTGCAAAGGATGATGACTCTAGTAAGGTTTTAGGTCTTGAATATGGTGCAGATGATTATATCACAAAGCCATTTAACATGCTCGAGCTAAAAGCCAGAATTAAAGCGATCCTTAGACGTGTACAAGTGAGTGATCAAAACATTTCATCAAATGTGTTAAATATTGGCGACTTCAATATTAATACTTTAGGTAGAAAGGTTACTATAAATGGTCAACAGGTAAACTTAACTGCTAAAGAGTTTGATTTACTTTTGTTGTTAATTCTGAATGAAGAAAAGGTATACTCGAGAGAAGAACTACTTGAAACCATATGGGGATATGAATACTTCGGTGATGTTAGAACTGTAGATGTTCATATTAGAAGATTAAGAGAAAAAATTGAAACCAACTCATCACAACCAGATTATATTTTAACGAAATGGGGCGTTGGCTATTATTTCAAAAATAAAAAGAAAAGAGTTCTTTAAAAGCATTAGGTGGAAACTTGTTTCCACCTATTTAATATTGATTACCTTTGTTATGCTATTGACTACTTTTTTTGTAAAGGACTCTTTGGTTAAAAGTAACGTCAGTGAGGCTCAATCCAACTTACTGAATTATAACTCAATAATTGCTAATCAAGTAGCGCCTTTTATTTCCAATATTGATAATGAATATACTTTTAAATATGTGGATGATATTATCAAACAAAATAGTCTTGAATATGGAGCGAGAACGCTTGTACTTACCACGGGTAATCAGGTGATAGTGGACTCATACGATTTATTAAGGGCAACTAGCATTGATAATCGTGAAACAGATGCTGCATCTACTGGCAATGATATATCAAATATATATGTGTACGGCGATGAATACTTATTATATGCAGCTGTACCAATTATAGATCGAGATGATATTGTGGGTGTTATTTTCACCTCGATGGAGGCTAATTATATTTTTGATGATATCAATGCATTTATGGATAAATTGTTTATCATTTTTTCAATGGCAATCCTTGTTTCAATTTTTATCAGTATGCTATTTGCAGATATTATTTCTAAGCCTATTGAAAGATTAACGGTATCCGTAAAAACCATAACTCAAGGAAAATATGATACTAAGGTTGAAATTCATGGTAATGATGAGATCGGAGAGCTTGGAAAGGCTTTTAATATTATGACGACTAAGCTTTATCAGGTGGAAGAGAGAAGAAAGAAATTCGTTTCAAACGTATCGCATGAATTAAGAACACCAATGACAAGTATGAAAATTGTTTCAGATACACTTTTATCTGCACCAAATTGGGATGAAGGAATTTATAGAGAGTTTATGGTGGACATCAATTCAGAAATTGATCGATTAAATAAGATCATTGATAGTTTGTTGTACCTTGTACGAGTTGAGAAGGATGAGCTTGAGCTTGATCTCAGCATGACCTATGTCAATTATTTATTAGAGTGGGTAATAAAAACGCTTAATCCAATCGCTTTAAAAAAGGACATTCAACTAACGCTTACCGCAAATAATAAAATTCAAATTCAATTGGACCAAGAAAAAATGCAGCAGTGTTTACTTAATATAATTGGTAATTCTGTTAAATACACACCTGATGAAGGTAAGGTTTGGGTTGAATTAGAAGAAAATAGGGACCATATTATAATAAAAGTAAATGATACAGGGATTGGTATTCCAGAAAAGGATCTCCCGTTTATCTTTGATAGATTTTATAGAGTAGATGAGGCAAGAGCAAGAAAGACAGGTGGTACAGGTCTTGGTCTATCAATTGCACAGCAAATTATTCAGCTACATCAAGGGACGATATCAGTTACCAGTGAGCTTGGTGTTGGTACCCAAGTTGCTATCACTTTACCAAAAAAGTAATGGAGATTAAATATGAAATTTCCCGTTAGTGTCATGGTATTGTTAATTGTTATAACGAGCATAAGCTTAATTGCCCTTAATTCTGATATAGCTTATGATTCTTTAGAACCTCAAAATTTTATATCTCCAGAAGAGGGTGCGATTAAAATAACAACTAAGCTATATTTTGTTTATGACAAGGCATTAAGAACCGAATATAGAACATTAACAATTTCAGATGAGAATTATGGTAAAGCGGTTATTGAAAATTTGTCCTATGGTGCTGAGAATAAGTTTTTTAAAACGATTTATGATCTCGGTGTCAAGGTTAACTCTGTTGACCTGATCGATCAAACCTGTTTTGTCAATTTAGAAGGGTCAGATCGACTTGCGATGCTTTTTGCCAGTGATGACGCATCATTATATCTATGGTCGGTAGTGAACAGTTTAACTGAGCTCAGCCAAATTAAAAATGTTCAGTTTTTAGTTGACGGTAGACAGTTAACGCGAGCTCTTTTTGGTTATAACTTAAATCAGCCACTTCCAATGATTGAATCATTGGTCTATAGTAAACAACAGACCTCAGCCGATGTCGTTATTGATTTTTTAGAAAACCTATATAATAGAAGATATGATTTAGCTTATAATCTTCTTTCAAAGGCTTCAGTAAACAACTACTCCTATAGCGCTTTTATTGCATATGCGGATCGCTTTTTATCTGAGCATAAGGATTTTAACAGAGACACATTTTATACAAGAGTTTATGACAACTACGAAGAGGTTTTTGTTAAATTTACAAAGAAGTTTCAGTCGGATGGGTTTATGTTAAATGCTTATGATACTTGGATCGTAATAAAAGAAGAAGAGGTCTATAGGATTAACTTAACAAATGCATATCAAGACTAAAATTGATTCATCATGAACATTTAAAAGTATTGTAATCCCACTGTCATGGTATTTTATTATTAAAGGATTATAATTAATTCAATAGACATACATGAAAACGACTTTGATAGTGTGGAAAGGATTTTATATGAAACGTAATATTGAGATAATTAAAATAAAATGGGTTGCATTGCTGTTGGTTTTAGTAATGGTTGTTCCCATTGGTTTTTCAGATGTTGTAAAATTTAGCGATGTCTCAAGTAAGCATTGGGCCTATAAAATGATCCATGAGTTGAATGATGCTGACATTATAATGTCAGCAGAAACATTTGGACTTGGTTCAAATATAACTGAAAGTAATCTGGTTGAATGGTTGGGAAAAATAAAGCTCAACGCAAATTATCAGCTTATTTTTGAGCAAAAGCACAATCTGACAAGAATAGAAGCTATTGAAGTTTTTGCGACGTATCTTCGTTTGAATAAAGGTATTACACTTTTAGGTGAGGTTCCATCCCCGTTTGTTGATACTGATGAGAGTAGTGCGTTGTTGTCCTTTGCGTCAAATGTTGGCTGGGTTTCAGTTAATTCAACTCAAACCTTTAGACCAAATCAATTGATAAAAAAAGAAGAAGCGACAGCGATTCTTTATAAAATTTATAGTCAATTAACCACACCTTTATCGGAGCTCCACACGTACTATGCGATTAGCTCTTATTCTCAAGCGGATTTAACAGATGATGTTGATTCCTTGAGCTATGGATGGGCAAGATTGGAATTTGATAAGACAAAGCAGTCAGTTCTATTGAATATGACGAGCTCAAATAGTAATGAATATCGTGTGCCAACAGGCTACGCAGCAGCTTTAGATGCGACTTCTAACAATGATGCATCAAAGCAGCTGATGGTTTTTGTTAAGGATGAGACAAGAGTTGACCCCGTTTCTGGAAAATCGGTCAGCTTAGCAGAATCCATTTTATTGAATGATGCATTAACACAGTCAGCTGTTGACCAAATTATTGATTCAGTTAAATCAAATGTTTATAACATACATTTTAATGGTGTTGTGCTTGATTTTGAAAATTTAAAAGGGGATGCGGTAGCAGAGGCGTACAATAATTTTGTAGCTGAAATTTCGAAGAAATTAAAGGCAGAGAATTTAACCCTGTATATTGCCGTTCACCCTGAACGAAATGATTCTCATAGCTATTTTGACGGCTATGACTTTAGAACTTTGGGAACTTACGCTGATCATATTATATTAATGGCACATGACTACTATGCTAAAAAGCTTTCTACTACTGATATGCAATTGGGCTACACAGTTACACCACTTTCGCCCATCGACGAAGTTTTTTATGCGCTTGAAGCTGTAACCAATCCGAAAGATGGCGTAGAGGATAGTTCAAAGGTTCTTTTACAGGTTTCCTTTGATACCGTTCAATGGCAGAGTAAGGAGGGGGCTATTATAAACAGCACACCTTATCATCCTAGCTATCAATCCGTCTTTGACAGGGCAGCAAAAACAGGTACAGAGATTAATTATTCGATTAATTTAGAAAGTCCATATCTAACCTTTACCGAAAATCAAATTCGCAATATTATTTGGTTTGAAGATGAGAAAAGCATTCAAGCTAAGATTGACCTTGCTAAAATCTTTAATACAGGAGGTATTTCTGTTTGGAGATTAGGTACGATTCCTAATTTTGATAGTAGTGAAAATGATTTGAGTCAACTGGAAAACATTCAGCTTAATGTTTGGCAGCAAATTCTTAAAAATTTCTAGAAACTTATCTAGAGTAGCATAATGTTCGCTAATTTTGATATTATTATGGAACTAATAAAGGCGGTATACAGCTAAGTATACCGCCTTTTTTATTATTGAAATCAATTTGGCGAGGGTATGTGGGAATCGAACCCACCCGAGCATCTCTTAAATACTCACACTGATTTTGAAGATCAGAGGGCACACCAGAACCCATCTACCCCCAAGTATTTCTATTTTAGCAGATTAAACCTTATTTTCATAGAATATTAACATAATTTTAAGTTATGTTTGGTATTCTTGTGACAGAGTTACAAAACATAGCACAATATATTATATTTCGATTTTATCTATTAAAAGAATTTCTAAGATTATGGAGGTAATTATGATCGTTACAACGACACCTACAATTCAAGGCATGAATATAGTTGAGTACAAGCAAATCGTCTTTGGCGAAGTGATCAATGGTGTGGATTTTGTTAAAGACTTTGCAGCGGGTTTGACCAACTTTTTTGGAGGAAGATCCAATTCATATGAAGGCGAGCTAATCGATGCAAGAGAACAAGCGATGAATGAAATGATACAAAGGGCAAAGGCAATAGGTGCAAATGCAATCGTAGGCGTTGACATCGATTATGAAGTGCTTGGCCAAGGCAACAATATGTTGATGGTAACCGCGTCAGGAACTGCAGTTGTTTGTGAATAAAAATAAAAACGTCATAGGTAGTTATCTATGACGTTTTTTAATTAATTTGTCGTCTTTTTTTTAATACTGAGTTTGCTTTCTGTTCCGTTTAATAAACGCTTTAAGTTGGTTCTATGTCTATAAATGACAAATGCACCTAAGAGAAAGGCAAATACAGTCATTGTTGTACTTTTAGAGAATAAAATTGCATAAATCGGTAACATAACTGCACTCAAAATTGATGCTAGGGACATATATTTAGTTAAGCCTATGATTATAAATTGGCTGATTAATAAGATTACAAAAATGTCTGGATAGAGAACAAGTAGGATTCCAGCAGAGGTTGCAACACCTTTACCACCTTTAAATTTGAGCCATACAGGATGACAGTGACCGATTACAGATAAGCCACCACCTATAACCCCACCAATTTCACCAAACCAGATTAGTCCTAGCAAAGAAGGGGTAATCCCTTTGAGAAAGTCGCCAATAAATGCGATAACACCGACCTTCATACCTAAGGTTCTGATAACGTTTGTTGTTCCAGTATTACCACTGCCATGAAGTCGGATATCTATTTTCCCCATCCATTTTGGTATTAAATAAGAAAATGGAATACTGCCAATAAAATAACATAAAACCCCAAAAATATAAATCATGAATGCCTCCTAATTAAAATTGCATGTTCATTTTAGCATAAATTTGAATGGCTTAAAATACCAAATGCAAAGTGTTATAATATTATTATAATTAAATACTTACGGAGGCAGTAATGATGAATCCATTTTCATTAAAGGCGTTTGATGGTTTTGATATTAAAGGTTATTATTGGCAATCAGACAATGATTCAATCGCAATTTTAGTTTTATCCCATGGAATGGCAGAAAATATAGAGCGTTATATTGCTTTTGCCGAATTTTTAAATACGCACAATATAGATGTGATTGGTTTTCATCAGCGTGGTCATGGTCCAAATGCCGAGATGCTGGGTTATCTTGGCGATAATGGCTGGGATGCGATGAAGGAGGATTTGCGGTATGTGATCAACTCCTTAAAAATCGAACATGAAAACAAGCCCGTTATTCTTATGGGGCATAGCATGGGCTCATTTTTAGTAAGAGATTTTCTTAAGACATACTCGAGTTTGATAGATGGTGTTATTTTATCAGGTACCGGTTTTTATTCAAGGTTGACCTTGAAGCTAGGTAAATGGTTAGCTGAAAAAGATGTAAAAAAACACGGCGACAAACACATTTCCGAGCTCGTTCATAAAATGGCCTTTGAATCCAATAACAAAAAAGTAAAGTTACCGAGAACGGATATGGACTGGCTCACACGCGATTCAAAAATTGTTGAGGACTACATTAATAATCCTCTTTGTGGACAAAAGCATCCATCTTCATTTTACGCTTTATTTTTTAATGGATTGGAGGGTGTATTCTCTCAAGCGGCCGAAGTAAACTTTAAATCAGATCTACCCATGTTTATTTTTTCGGGTGATTCTGATCCTATAGGGAATTATGGTAAAGGGGTTCAGCAAACCGTTAAATATTATAAAGAACACGGCTATAGGGTTTCGCTGAAGCTTTATAAAGATGGCAGACATGAGATGCTAAATGAGATCAATCATGATGAAGTTTTTGAGGACATTTCAAATTGGATTATTAGTCAGGTTAAATAAAAAATAGGAACAGCTTAATCATAACTTGATCAAAGCTGTTCCCATATTATCATTATACATTTTCGATTACTATAACTGACGACTAATTTGAGCTTCAAATGCTTCAATTAAAGCTTCTAAATCAACTCGTTCGGTTGTCCCACCCTGCGCAACGGTTTTACTACCTCCGCCACGTATGCCATAGGTTCCTGCGATTTCCTTAAATAGACGTCCAATATCGATATTATCAGTGATGTTATCTGACTTTGCAACGACTAAGTGTGATTTTCCATCTTCATGACTTGCGCCTATAACGATACGATTTGGTACTGAGGTAATTAATCCTACTTTATACCTCAAATCTACCATTGGTAGATCCACCTCATTTAGCGTGATGATTTTTATGGTTTCAGTATCATCCTCTGACTCCAAACCTTGCATGAGAAGTTCAACCTCGTACCCAATTAATTTCTCCTTGTAGAGCTGAAGCTTTGCTTTATCCTCTTTTTGTTTTTGTATCAACAAGTCAGAGAAAGACAAAATCTCATTATCTTTTACTGAGAACAGTCTCATTAACTGATTGATGAGCTCGTTTCTTTCATTCATGAAATTCAATGCAAAATAACCACAGCCGAATTCAATTCTAACGCCTGTTTTATAGGGTTCAACACGCTTTATTTTTATGACACCGATTTCGCCTGTTCTTTTTAAATGCGTTCCGCCACATGGTGAAAAGTCAGCGCCGACAATCTCGATTACTCTTATATTTTCAGTAACCTTTGGTTGCTTACGAAGCGGCATCTGCGTTAGTTCTTCTGAACTTGGGTAATGTGCTACAATTTCTAGATTTTTATAGATAAGTGCATTTGCTGATTTCTCAAGTGCTCTTATTTGTACCTGATCTAATTTTTGATCAAGGTCAATGGTAATATAGTCATCACCAATATGAAATCCAACCGTATTTGCATTGTAAAGCTTTTCTGCACAGGAAGAGAGAAGGTGCTGTCCACTATGCTGCTGCATAAGGGTCAATCTTCTGTTTTCGTCTATTTGTGCTTCAACAATTTCACCTATCCCAATAGAAACTAGCTCTGATGTAATATGTGAGATTACATCATTGGAGATCTGCACATCTTCAATTTTTATGCCGTTAATGGTTCCTAAATCGCACGGTTGACCGCCACCTTCTGGGTAAAAAAAAGTATGATCGAGTACAATTGCAGTTCTGTTATTTATGGTTTCTATGCCGATCACTTTAGCGTTGAAACGCCAAGTGTAGGCATCGGTTAAAAATGATTTAATGGTCATGTATGCCTCCTAAAGATTCGTGACTGGAATATTTACTCAAATAGTATATAATAGTTAAGTAAACTTTGAAAGAGGAGACCCCTATGAACTTAGAATTATTGGATGAAATTTATAATGAGCTTTATGCGTATATTAGTTTGCCGATACATGAAACCGCTTTTACAAATGGAAAGAGTATCTTTGTCATGAATGAAGATGGTTCAGATACAGATGGTTTTGCAGAATGGTTAATTTTTAATTATAGAAATACAGATCAAAAGAGAATGATCGATTTATTTCGTTTACCATCTGAGGATGAGATGAACTCAGTTTTACTGAATGCTTTAAAAAAGAGCTTTAGAAGCATTTTTGATGTAAAAATTGAAAGAGGTCAGGTTTATTTAAAGGATATATTTACAAACGATGATTATTTGGTATCAAGTACTTTATTAGAAGCAGATCGGTTGGTTAGTGCAAGATTGATAACCGTTGATGGCGAAAATGCAATAGTCGGTGATACTTTTGAAATGGACACATTTTATCTTGAAAGTGTTCGAAAATACCTTTTAGATCAATACAATCAATTTGTTCAAACCAATGGGATGATGTCATTAACCGATTTTTTAGATCTAAATGGCCATTTGTTATATAAAGTAATGACCATACTCACACAGGTGGAGGAAGAAAATTCAGATAGTGATGAGCTTGTGTTATATCAAGCAACGTATGCATTTAATTGTCCAATGGATATTTTATATGATAGGCTGTTAAATTTATCTCTTCCAGTATTTTCTGATGAAGATGAAGAACCAATATTGAGAGTAATGAAGGAAGATGATATTGTCGCTGAGATCGAGATTACAAATGGTCAATTTTACGTTCTATGTAATAATGCATCACATCGTGAAATGATGCATGGTGTCATTTCAGAAATATTAGATGAAACAATTGTTTTTCTAAAGGATGATGTTTTTTCACTTGAGGATCTTTTATAGATTATGATCATTTAAGGCGGATAGGATTTATAACTCTATTATAGGTGGTAATACAGTGTCAAATTATTCGGACTACCGACAACTTTATAGTCATGAAAGTGCGCTTTTTAGTGAGAAAAAGGATGGTATCGTATATACGCCAGATTGGTTGGCGCAGGAGATGCTCTATCATCTCTTGGATGTAAGGCTTTTTAGTACTTGTTCCTCTCATGAATATAGGGTACTGTTTGCTAATTGTTTCAAACAGGTGGCAGGTGATATACCTTCTGCCTTTTTTAATTGGCTGCTAGAAGCCATAAGACCTTTGAAAATTTTAGATCTTTCCTGTGGTTCTGGCGTATTGCTTTTGACCTATCTAGATTTTTATAAGCGGGTAATTGGACTTAGTGATTACCACTGTGATGAAAAAATTTTGTTGGAGGAAGTGATTGATCATTGTATCTACGGAGTGGATATCAATCCTCAAGCAATTGGCATTTTGAATGAAACCTTGACTTTATTTTGTGAAAGTAATACTCTTGAGGTTAAAAAATTTAATCTATGGATCGCGAATAGCTTAATAGCACCAATACTTGAATGTTCATATTTTGATCTAATTATTGGAAACCCGCCCTATATTGGAGAAAAGTATCATACGGATATTTTTGCTGAGGTTAAGGCTACTGAATTTGGAAGTAAGTATTATGAAGGCAAAATGGATTATTTTTACTTTTTCATCTACAAAGGCTATGAATTGCTGAAACCAGATGGTGTTTTAACCTATGTAACGAGCAATTATTTTTTAACAGCTGATGGAGCAATTGGTTTGAGACAATTTATCAACGAATCATTCTTTCTACATCGATATGTTGATTACGAAGAAGCTCGTATTTTTCCCGAAAAAAAACTGCATGGGTGTACTTACTGTCTAACAAAATGGCCGATTGAGATGATTGAATATTACAAAATTGGCTTAGAAAAGGTAAAAGCCTTTAATAGTGAAGCCATTTTTAAATCAAATGGCTCAATTCGTTTCGTGTTATCGGATGAAGCCAATCACAGACTAAAAAAACTTGAACAATTAAAAATTGATGATTTAGGCGTCCTTTATAGTGTTAACCAGGGCATCGTATCAGGTGCTGACAAAGCCTACGTTATTGATCAAGAGGCGGTTTCTCATTTGCCGGCCACATTACAAGCTAAAACGGTCAAGTTTTATAAAAATAGTGATATTGGACATTTTAAGGTCAGCGGCCAAACCCATCGGCGTTTAATCTATTTTACCGATGAGCTTGATGACGAAGCAACACAGTATTTTGAACCTTTTAGAGACATCTTAATTAAAAGACGTGAAGTGAAAAAGGGGATACGAAAATGGTATCAGTTAACATGGCCAAGAAATAAATCTATGTTCGAGCTCCCCAAAATTGTTGCACCTCAAAGAGCCTCAAGCAACCGATTTGCCTATGTTGAAGGAGCATTTTATGCTTCGGCAGATGTCTATTACATTTCGGAAAGAGATCATTCTCCGTATTCCTTGAAGGTACTTGCATTATTATTAAATTCAAGTGTTTACAAAGAATGGCTGTTACAGCTGGGAAAAAGAAAAGGAAATTTGCTAGAGCTTTATGCGACACCGTTAAAAGCATTACCGATTATCAAGCTAAGTGCGACAGATGTTCAAAGCCTTGAGCTATTAGCAACAGACTTGGACTTTAGTAATATAGATGTTAACGATACAATTTTAAAAATCGATCACATTTTAAATCACTATTTATAACACCTCTTATTGCCATATTATTCCAATTTGATATAATGGAAATATATGGGGGGTTCTATGAAGCGTGGTTTTTTCTTTTTTGTACTTTGCATATCCCTTTTAATACTTGGTGATCAAAATAGCCATTATATGGCGATGATTTCAAAGGCTCGAATGACATATCCATCAAATGTTAAAAGAGAGGTTATAGAGGTCCCAATTAGCGGCGAAATTGTGGAAGGTAGCTGGTCAGACGACTCATTGGTAGTTTACATCAAAGAGATAGATGGACAACGTGTTAATTACAAGTGGCAGGTTTATCCCAAACTTGAATTAACAAATTTGGAAAACAATTATGAAAAGGATACTTCGTTTTCTGGCACAGTAAATATTAATATCATCCCATTTTCAGCAGCTAAGAATAAACTGGTTTTTGACTATGATAAATACCTATATTCAAAAGGAATAACAGGGAAATACACGATACAGATTAGTAGCATTTATCGTTCAAGGGTATTGAGCATAAATACGATTATCGTCGAATTACGTGGTGAAATTAAGACCCTCATTCAATCTGTATTTCCAACTAAGCATGTACAGCTCATAAATGCTGTTTTATTTGGTGAACGCGATGAGCTTGAAAATTACGAAGCCTTTAAAAAAATTGGGCTTGCACATCTTTTTGCAATTTCAGGCTTACATTTTGGTGTTCTATTTTCAAGTGTTACATTTTTTACGAGAGGAATGCCAAGAATTCCTCGATTTACAATAACAACCTTAATTATGACCTTATTATTACTGCTTATAGGCGCGCCATATTCTGCGCAAAGAGCCTTTTTTATTATACTTTACAGAGAAATGGCAAGATTATTTAAACGAAAGAGCGATGTCCCAATGAGTATAGCATTTAGCGTGCTTATTATACTGGTATTACAGCCATATGCAATTCTTTCGACCTCACTCTACCTTTCCTATTACGCCTATATTGCCATCGTCATCATTTATCCAGCGCTACCAATTCCTAAATATAAATCAAAAATAATTGAAGGGATAAAATTTAGCATAGCTGTACAGCTTATCTTACTTCCGATAAGTATTTACTATTTCAATACGATAAATTTACTCAGCTTCATTGCTAATCTGGTTTATATTCCTTTGATTAGTATATTTCTACCTACATCAATACTTACAGTAATTTTTATTAAATTTCCAATTATAAATATTATATTGAAGGTAATTGTCATTGGAATTTCTTCAGTAATGCAATACATTGTCTCTGTCATTCCATATATAGAAAGTAACGTCCATCTCTATTATATGAAGGACTTCAACTTGTTTTTAATAGTAATTATGACCTTGCTATTGAGCTTTGTATTTTGGAGGCTGCATGTTCATAGACGCAAATGGTTAGTTTTAGTTTCATGTATACTGATCACTTTTGCTATAGTACCTTCAAAAAAAATGACACAGGTTGTATTTTATGATGTGGGCCACGGTGATATGGTCTTAATTAGAGATGGCGATTTTACTATGCTGATCGATACTGGTGACGGAAAAAATGATCCAACGAGTTTATTAAGAGCAAATGGTATCACTCAGCTTGACTATCTTATACTGTCGCATGATCATAATGACCATACGGGAGGCTTTGATGCCTTGATTAGCAATATTACGATTACAAATATAATAGCTACTGAGTCATTTCATAATAAGTATGTAGCCAATACTCCAACTAAATCTGACCTTAAACCGATAGCGTTAAGCCAAAGTATAAAATTTGAGCATGATAATATTAAATTACAGCTAAGCCCGGTTAAGGGAGCCAACTTTATGGAGGATCCAAATGAAGCCGCTATCATAACTAGACTTGAGGTAAATGGTGAAGTAATTTACTTTTTGGCTGATATATATGACGATATGATTGATTCGGTAGAAGGGATAGAGGAGGCAACTATCGTAAAAACAGCCCATCATGGTTCAAAAACCTCAATTAGTAATCGATTGTATAAAAGTGAGTCGTTAAAACTTGCGGTATCTTCGTGCAATTATAAATATGCTATGCCGGCAAAGTCACTTGAGAGTCTTTTACAAGATAATCAAATAACGCATATGACCACCTATACCTATGGACAGATTATTTTGAATTTTGGTTATCAGGAATATAAGATAGATACTTATCTTAATTAATTCTATGTAGTGTATTTATTTATTTTATTATTCTTGTTATGATAGACGTTGGAGGTAATCTATGGATTTCATGACGTACTTTAAAAAAATAAAAAATGGTGATTTAGACAGAATTACTTTAATAACGGGTGATGAAGTTTATTTAATCGATAATTTGATAAAATACATTGGAGAAACTTATTTAATGCCATCATATTTGGACTTTAATTATTCTATTTATGATCAAATCACTGATATGGATACGGTTGTAGGAACGGCAAATACCTTACCATTTTTTGATGATAAAAGGATTGTTCTTTTTCAAAACAGTGGCGTTTTAAAAAGCAGTAAAGATGAGCAGGAGGACAAGCTATTAGACCTACTTAAAAATATACCAGATCATTTATATGTTATTTTTGCTGAGGTTGAGATTGATAAAAGAAAAAAAACGTATAAGTATCTTTCAAAGCATAGTCAAATTGTTAATGTTGAAAAACTGTCAAGACAAGAGCTGGTTAAATGGATTTCTAAACGCTTTAAGACCTATGAGAAGGACATTTCTTTGCATATTCTCAATTATCTTATCGAAATGATCAATTATTTAGAAGAATCCAGTGACAAAAATTTGTATGATGTCGATAATATCATTAGAATGCTAAGTGGTTTAGACTCAGAAATTACTGAAGAAGTGATCAATCAATATATTGAAGTCCCGATTGAACAAAATATCTTTAAAATGATGGATGCAATAAGTACCAAGGAAATTACCAATGCTATTCAAATATTAAATCAGTTAATTAATAATGGAGAAGCTGAGATTAAAATTTTCTTTTTAATCAATCAGCAGTTTAGGAATATTTTAAAGACCAAATTATTATTATCTGAAGGGCACAGCAGTTCAACCATTGCTTCTAAATTAGAAATACATCCTTTCGTTGCAAAAAAAGCAGGGCAGTTTGCATCACAATTTTCGGTTAAGCAGCTGACTGAAATAATTAGTATGTTAGAAGAGGTTGACACATCCATGAAATCTAGTGGAACAGCACCAACCCTATTAATAGAAAAGGCGATTTTTGACATCGCCTTAATCAAGTAAATTTATAGCAGAACCCAATAGAATAAAACGCATCAAAAAAAGAAGAAAGCGTACTTAACTTGTACGCTTTTTTAATATTTGATCAAATATTAAATTGACACGGTCTCTTAAATTCGGGGAATCCTAAACTAAGTCAAATTAAACGACTATTCAGCCGCAGCGTTTAATTTTTTTCTTAATCTAGAGATTTTTCTAGCAGCTGCATTTTTATGGAAAAGACCATTTGCAGCGTTTTGAGCCATCTTTTTCTCAAAGAAATTGAATTTCTCTGTAGCTAAAGCGATGTCACCAGCTTCTAATGCTTCAGTAAATCTTCTTTCAGCAGTTTTGATTGCAGATTTTCTAGATTTATTGATTGCAGTTTTTTTGTTGATAACGCTAATTCTTTTTTTAGCTGATTTTATATTTGCCATTCTTTCACCTCCCCAGAATTTTTCAACAGACTTATTTTATCACTTCAAGCGGCTGTATGCAAGTTTTTTATTTGGCTTGATAGAATTATTTGAGTGTGGTCAGCGTCTATGGTATAATTTATAAGCTAGTCAACTGTTTATAACTTCGAAAGAAGAGACTATAAATCTAGCTTCATAGTATAAGGAGGCATATTAAATGTCAAGTGAAAGACAAAAGTATATTAGAAATTTCTCCATAATCGCACATATTGATCATGGTAAATCGACATTGGCGGATAGATTGATTGAAAAAACTGGACTTTTAACACAACGAGAAATGAAAGATCAAATCCTTGACAGCATGGATCTTGAAAGAGAACGTGGCATCACGATCAAGTTAAACAGCACACGTTTGGTTTACAAAGCAAAGGATGGTCATGAGTACCTTTTAAATCTCATCGACACCCCTGGACACGTAGATTTTACGTATGAGGTATCAAGATCGTTAGCTGCATGTGAAGGGGCAATCTTAGTCGTAGATGCGACACAGGGTGTTGAGGCACAAACATTGGCGAATGTGCACTTAGCAGACGAACAAGGCTTAACCATCGTTCCTGTTCTAAACAAAATCGATTTACCTAGCTCTAGACCAGAGGAAGTTATTCAAGAGATCGAAGATGTTATCGGCATCATCGCAGAGGACGCACCTCGCGTTTCAGCAAAAGAGGGCTTAAACATTGAAGATGTGCTTGAAAAAATTATAACTGATATTCCAGCACCTGAAGGTGATGAAGAAGCACCGCTAAAGGCACTCATCTTTGACTCATACTATGATAGCTATAAAGGTGCGGTTGCCTATGTCCGTATCGTAGAAGGCTCAGTTAAAAAGGGCGATAAAATCTTAATGATGGCAACCGGTAAAAAATTTGAAGTGGTTGAGGTCGGCATTAGCGTGCCTGGTCCGCTTCCAGTTGATGAACTTAAAGCCGGAGATGTTGGCTATATTACAGCTAGCATTAAAAATGTTAAAGATTGTCGCGTCGGTGATACCATTACCTTTAGTGAGCGAAAGACTGAAACGGCATTACCGGGCTATAAAAAAGCAACGCCTATGGTTTATTGTGGTATTTATCCTGCTGAAGGACAAAGCTATGATGAAATTAGAGATGCACTTGAGAAGCTTCAATTAAACGATGCGGCTCTTTCATTTGAGCCTGAAACCTCTGTCGCTCTTGGATTTGGTTTTAGATGTGGATTTTTAGGTTTATTGCATCTTGAGATAATTGAGCAGAGGATCGACAGAGAATTTGATCTAGATATCATAGCAACTGCACCAAGTGTAATCTATCGTGTGACAAAAACAGATGGTGAGGTTTTAATGATTCAAAATCCTACCAATTTACCTGCTGTCACAGAAATTAAAATGATGGAAGAGCCTATCGTAAAAGCCAACATTATCGTACCAAATGAATATGTTGGTAATATCATGGAGCTTTGTCAAAACAGACGTGGCGAAATGATCCATATGGATTATTTAGACCCAAAAAGAGTTGTGCTTCATTACGAACTGCCACTCAATGAAGTTATTTACGATTTCTTCGATGCATTAAAATCTAAAACACGTGGCTATGGCTCACTCGATTACGAGTTTTTAGAATATCGCGAATCTGATCTTGTTAAGCTTGACGTATTATTGAATAAGGAAATGATTGACGCATTCTGTATGATTGTTCATAGGTCTAAGGCTGAATCAAGAGGTCGCGTTATTTGTGAGAGACTAAAGGAAGTAATACCAAGACAGATGTTCCTAATTCCAATTCAAGCTGCAGTCGGCAATAAGGTTATTGCTAGAGAGACCATCAGTGCGCTTAGGAAGGACGTTCTTGCTAAATGCTACGGTGGTGATATTACTCGTAAGAAAAAACTACTAGAAAAGCAAAAAGAGGGTAAAAAGAAAATGAGACAGCTGGGTAATGTTGAAGTGCCACAGCAAGCCTTCTTATCTGTTCTAAAATTCGAAGAAAATTAGAAAGTATGATTTTATGAGCTATTGGAGCAATCTTCGGATTGCTCTTTTTATCCCTATTATTAAGGAGGGCATATGAAAGAAAGATTAGGTATTTACATCCATATTCCATTTTGTGCAAGCAAATGTGCCTATTGTGACTTTGTATCTCATAGAGTCGCTGAGTTTGAAATTAACAATGGTATAGAAGCGTATTTTAATGCTTTGTCACAAGAAATAGAGTTTTATAAAGAAGAAATTCAAAAATACGAGATTGGTTCGGTTTATTTTGGTGGCGGGACACCAAGTATCGTAAATGGCAGCTATATTAGTCGAGTTTTAAAGCAACTTAGAAGTGTCACAACCTTTACAGACGATGTTGAAATCACATTAGAAGTGAATCCTGGTACATTAACAGAGGAAAAACTCAATTATTATACGGCTTCCGGTGTTAATCGTATTTCAATGGGTCTTCAGACAACCAACGATGTTTTGCTAAAGCAAATTGGTAGAATTCATTCGACCAACGACTTTCTAACTTCTTATGATGCAATTAAAAGATCAGGAATAGATAATATTAGCTTAGATCTAATGTTTGGGTTGCCGAATCAAACAATTGATGATGTTAAAAAATCCATTGAGCTAATAAAAACACTTTCACCTAAGCATGTTTCTACGTATTCCTTAAAATTAGAAGAAGGAACGCCGCTATATGAAAGGTATGTAAATGGTAAGATTGATCTTCCTGATGATGAAATTGAGAGAGAGATGTATCATACGATAGAAAATGAACTTGCAGATCTTGGTCTAATGCAGTATGAGATAAGTAATTTTTCATTACCGGGATATGAATCCAAGCACAATCTAACATACTGGAAAAACAAACCTTATTTGGGATTGGGACTATCATCGCATTCGAAAATTGGACATAAAAGATTTGCAAACACTGCTGTGATGTCGAGCTATATTGAGCAATGGCAAGCTTTTAATCCCCAATATGCCGATGAAGCCCTTTTAGATGATAAGGAAGAGCTGTTTGAAACGATAATGCTTGGTTTAAGACTAAATGAAGGGATTTCATTTGAGAGAATTAACAAAAGCTATAATATTAACTTCAAAGAAAAATACGCAGTGGCATTACATGAGCTTAAAGGCTATGAGCTGATTGTTGAAACTGAAACACATCTATTCTTAACCCCAAAGGGGAGAGATTTATCCAATCTTGTCTTTTTAAAGTTTATGGATTAGCTGATTCAAACAAAGAGCATCTTGTCTTACAGATATAAAACAAAATTCAAGCCTGTTGATTAGGGGTTACATATAGCCCTTGAGAATACAGGCTTTTTCAATTGTGAATAGAGTGTAAATAGAGTTTAAAATGAAAAAAAGTCACTTGACAGATAAAAGGTGCTGCTGTAAAGTAAATATAGAATTAGCACTCGGCAATATTGAGTGCTAACAAAAGGCAGGTGAGTCAATGTTATCTGATAGACAGTTGAAAATACTTGAGGCCATTATAAGTGACTTTATTGATACCGCACAGCCTGTTGGGTCAAGAACCATATCAAAAAAGTATCCACTTGGAATTAGCTCAGCAACAATAAGAAATGAAATGGCTGATCTTGAAGAACTAGGTTATCTTTTACAGCCTCATACTTCTGCTGGTAGAATCCCTTCTGATTTAGGGTATCGACTTTATGTTGATTATCTTGTTAGGGAAAACAGTATTTCGATAAGAGAAAAAGAGGTTATTCAAGCTTTATTACTCAATCGTATTATTGAGGCAAGTGATATCGCGAAGCAAGCGGTTAAGTTACTTTCAGAGTTTACAAAATTGGTTGCAATCGTTTCAATTCCGAAATTTAACAAATGCAAATTGGCAAACCTCAAGCTAGTTAAGGTTTCTGATTCAAAGGTGTTGTTAATTTTAGTGACGGATACTGGGATTGTAAAAAACATTCAGTTGGCGCTTACCAATACAGAGCAGTATATTCTTGACAGAATATCTGACACTATGGTGGATCACTTAAGTGGTGAAACTATTGAAAATATCGATGTGAGGTCAATTTCTAAAATCAAAGAAAAATTAGCTGCTTTTGGTGGTATTGTTGATTATTTAATTCCGATTCTGAGAGATGCGCTTAAAGGATTAAATGGAACCGAGCTATATGTTGATGGTGTTTCCCATTTATTATCAACCTATGAGTTCTCTGATACTGAAAAGGCTAAATCAATTTTTGAGTATCTAAAGAATGAAAGTCAGTTGGTTGAGCTTTTAGATGAACTTCCTGAAAACAAGCTTACAATAAAAATTGGTAATGAAATTGGTATTGATGCACTTGACGACTGTAGTATTGTCGCATCCTCATATCATGTAGATGGTAATAATGCCGGTAAAATACTTATACTTGGGCCAAAGAGAATGGATTACGGTTCAGTGGTATCGACGGTTAATTATATTAGTAACACATTGTCAGATGTTTTTTCAGGCATATATTTATAAACTAGTTGGAGGAACTTATGGCAGGCAAGAAAATGAGTAAAAAAAAGGTAGATGATGAAATGAGCAAAAAGAAAAGCCATGAAGAAGAGGTCGTAAAAGACGAAGCTGCAGAGGCAACACCAGAAGCTGTAGAGGATACAGGAGCGGATGAGCTAACAAAAATGCAGGAAGAAATAGGACAATTAAACGATAAGTATTTAAGATTAAATGCTGAGTTTCAAAACTATCGCAAACGTGTAGAAAAAGAAAAAAGTGATATCTTTAAATTTGGAACTGAAAAGCTAATGATTGAGATGCTTCCTATTATGGATAACTTTGAAAGAGCACTTCAAGCAAGTGCAGCTGAAAACATGGATAGTAAAGTTTTAGATGGCATCATCATGATCAAAAAATCACTTGATGAGTTCTTTGACAGAAATGGTGTTAAAAAAATTGAAGCGTTGGGAATGCCTTTTGATCCAATTAAGCATCACGCCGTTATGACAGTTGAAGCTGAAGATGGTAAAGAAGACCATGTAACAGAGGTTTTCCAAGATGGGTATGAACTTAACGATAAAGTGATCCGACCAAGTATGGTTAAAGTATCACATTAATAAAAAAATAAGGAGGATAAAATATATGGCTAAAATAATTGGTATCGACTTAGGTACAACAAACTCATGTGTATCAGTATTAGAAGGTGGGGAGGCAGTAGTAATCCCTAATGCAGAAGGTAATAGAACTACGCCATCTGTAGTTGCATTTACAAAAAATGGCGAAAGATTAGTAGGTGAAACTGCTAAAAGACAAGCAATAACAAACCCAGATCGTACCATCATCTCAATCAAAAGAGAAATGGGTACGGACCACAAAGTAAAAATCGATGATAAAACCTATACACCACAAGAAATTTCAGCAATGATTCTTCAAAAATTAAAAGCAGATGCTGAAAGCTACCTTGGTGAAACTGTAACTGAAGCAGTAATCACGGTTCCAGCTTACTTTACAGATGCTCAAAGACAAGCTACAAAAGATGCTGGTAAAATTGCTGGTCTTGAAGTAAAAAGAATTATCAATGAGCCAACAGCGGCTTCATTATCATATGGTCTTGATAAAACGGATAAACAACACAAAATCATGGTATTTGACTTAGGTGGTGGTACATTCGACGTCTCTATCCTTGAAATCGGTGATGGCGTGTTTGAAGTATTAGCAACAAATGGTAACAACCATTTAGGTGGCGATGACTTTGATAAAGTTGTAATGGATCACTTGGCTGAAACTTTCAAAGCAGAACATGGCGTTGATTTAAGACAAGATAAAATGGCGCTTCAAAGACTTAAAGAAGCTGCTGAAAAAGCTAAAAAAGAGCTTTCAAGTACACAATCGACTAACATCAACTTACCATTTATCACTGCAACTGCTGAAGGTCCACTTCATATGAATTTAGATCTTACGAGAGCTAAGTTTGAACAATTAACAAAACATTTAGTAGATATGACCATGGAACCATCTAAAAAAGCATTAAAAGATGCAGGTTTAAATCCTAGTGATATCGAGCAAGTTATTTTAGTAGGTGGTTCTACTAGAATCCCAGCAGTACAAGAAGCGGTAAAAAGATTCACTAGCAAAGACCCACATAAAGGTGTCAATCCTGATGAATGTGTTGCACTTGGTGCTGCAATTCAAGGTGGTGTATTATCTGGTGATGTTAAAGACGTATTATTATTAGACGTTACGCCATTATCACTTGGTATCGAAACATTAGGTGGCGTATTCACTAAGTTAATCGAAAGAAATACAACAATCCCTACAAAAAAATCTCAGGTGTTCTCTACTGCAGCTGATAATCAAACAGCAGTTGACATTCACGTCTTACAAGGTGAGCGTCAAATGGCAAACGATAACATCGCATTAGGTAGATTCCAATTAGATGGTATTCCGCCTGCAAGAAGAGGCTTACCACAGATCGAAGTAACATTCGACATCGATGCTAATGGTATCGTAAATGTAAGTGCGAAAGATTTAGGTACTGGTAAAACACAGCACATTACAATCACTGCTTCAACTAACTTATCTGACGCAGATATCGAAGCAAAAGTAAAAGAAGCTGAGCTTCATGCTGAAGAAGACAAAAAACGCAAAGAGTTAATTGAAGAGAGAAATAAAGCGGACAACATGATCTATGAAATTGAAAAATCATTGGATGAAATTGGCGATAAGGCATCAGATTCTGAAAAAGCCGATGTAAAAGCAAAAATTGAAACCTTGAAGGCTTCTATGACAACTGATGACGTAGAAACAATCAAGAAGGATTTTGAAGCATTAACGAATGCGTTCCAACCAATTGCTCAAAAACTATATGCGCAAGAACAAGCAGGTGCACAACAAACGACTCAAGATGGTGGTCAAGATAATGTTGACGAAGCAGACTACGAAGTGGTAGACTAAATTTCAGGACATGACAGTAAAAAGGGCATCTAATGATGCCCTTCATCAATAGAAAGGCGGTTTGAGGTGTGAGCAACAAGAGCGATTATTATGAACTACTGGGAGTGGAACGAAATGCTGATGAAGCTCAATTAAAAAGCGCTTATCGAAAACTCGCAATGAAATATCACCCTGATAGAAATCCCGACGATAAAGAGGCTGAAGCAAAATTTAAAGAAATCAACGAAGCGTATGAAGTCTTAAGTGATGCAGAAAAACGTCGTCTTTATGATCAATTTGGGCATGCAGGCGTCAACCAAAATGGTGGTGCTGGTGCAGGATTCGGAGGCTTTGAGGGATTCGGTGGTTTCGAAGATATTATCAACGAGATGTTCGGTGGTGGCTTTGGTTTCGGTTCTTCTTCAAGAGGTCGCAACAGTGCAAGAAAAGGTAAGGATATAAGAGTTGACTTAACACTTGAGTTTGAAGAGGCTGCATTTGGTAAGAAGCAAACGATAGAATACCTAAGAACAGAAGATTGTGATGTGTGTCACGGAGCTGGAAATGAGCCAGGCACTGATACACATAAATGTAGCGCTTGTAATGGTACAGGAGAGATTCGATATTCGCAAAGATCTCTTTTTGGCGAGTCTATTAGTGTCAAACCTTGTCCAACCTGTAAAGGGAAGGGTGAGACCTTTGATCAAGCATGCCATCAATGTAAAGGTCATGGCATAATCAAGAAAAGATTTAGTAAAGAGATTGATATCCCTGCAGGTGTTTTCCATGGTGCGCAAATGCAGCTAAGGGGTGAAGGTGACTTAGGTCAAAATGGTGGCCCAAGAGGCGATGTTATAATTGTTTTAAGAGTCAAACCACATAAGCACTTTACAAGAGATGGCAACGACATTTACTATGATCTTTGGATTACTTACCCTCAAGCGGTTCTCGGTGCTGAGGTAATGGTGCCGACTCTAGATGGGAAGGCAAAGTTCACTATCCCTGAAGGGACACCATCTGGCAAACAGTTTAAGCTAAAAGGTAAGGGAATTCCTGTACTAAACGGGTATGGTAGAGGCGATCAGTATGTAAAAATCAATGTTGAAATTCCAACAAAGCTTAATAAAAAACAAAAGGAAGCTCTGATGCAATTTGACATTGAGCTCACTGGTATTAAAACTTCTACTGCAGATTCAGAAGAAGATACAAATTCGAAGCCAAATACTAAGGGAAAAAAAGGTAATGATAAAAAATTTTTCGATAAGCTAAAAGATAATTTTAGTTAAATAAATTTGTTTTGATAGTCCTGCTATGCACTTGTTTGAAGTGATAGCAGGATTTTTTCACGATAGACGATACCGATGAATTATGATATATTATTTAGGATATCTTAGTATTTAAATAGGGTTTATTTTGAACATAAATAAGGAGTTAAGTATGAGCTGGTATGAAATTAATATTAAAACGTCTGAGGCTGCCATAGATGCAGTTACTAATTTGTTATATGGATATGGTGCTACAGGTGTCATGATTAATAATCCAAATGATGAGGACTTCACAAACCAAGAGTTAGGTAAATGGGATTATTATGATCCTCAGAATTTAAAATTAGACTTTGAAGGCGTTCTTATTACAGGATATTTTGACGATTGTAACATCGAAGAGGTGGCAATTAATTTAAAAGAGAGCATTGATAACTTAACTGATTTTAATATACCGATTGGATTAAATGAAGTTACTCACAAAGCAATTTATGCCTCTGACTGGGAAAATGAATGGAAAAAATACTTCAAGCCCTTTAGACTTGGAAATCATATCGTTATTAAGCCTTCCTGGGAGACTTTTGAAACCAAGGATGAGGATTTGGTAATCGAAATTGATCCCGGCAATGCATTTGGCTCTGGAACGCACGAAACAACTTCTATGTGTATCGAAATGATAGAAAAATATATGAAACCTTCTGATACGGTAATCGATGTCGGCTGTGGCAGTGGTATTCTTGCTATCGCAGCTGGAAAGCTTGGAGCTAAAGAGGTTATTGCTGTAGATATTGATGAAAATGCCGTTCTTACTGCGAGAGAAAATCTAAAGCTGAATGGCTTAGAAGAAATCTCAGATGTAAGACATGGTGATTTAATCAAAGTGGTTCCAGAAAAAGCTGAATTGGTTGTAGCCAATATTATAGCGGATATAATCGTAAAGTTTTCAGATGATGTTGAAAGCATTATGAAGGCAGATGCATTATTTGTTAGTTCAGGCCTAATTTTAGATAAAGTGGATTGGGTTATTGAAGAGCTAATGAAAAGACAGTTTGAAATTGTTGAAGTAATGAAAAAGGGTGAGTGGGCAGTCGTCGTCTCTCGAAAGGTTAAAGGATAGTATATGCATCGTTTTTTTTTAGAATCAGAAGATAGGATTAGTAGCAATGAGGTTATACTTAACAACGAAGAGAGTGTAACCCATTTAATTAAGGTTTTAAGAGCTAAGAATGGTGAGTCTATAGAGCTTATTTCAGAGACAGATCTCATAATAGCTAAAATAAATGTGATGAATACTAATTCTGTTAGTTTAATAATTGAAAGCATACAGACTTTATCTAATGAGTCAGCAGTTCAAGTAGACCTTTTTCAATGCTTGCCCAAAGGCCCAAAGCTAGAGCTGATTTTACAAAAAAATGTTGAACTAGGCATTCACGACTTTTACCTGGTTCAATCAAAACGATGTATTGTTGATTATAAGCCTAAGGATGTGCCTAAAAAGCTTGAACGACTAGAACGTGTGATTAAAGAGGCTGCTAAGCAATCAAAGAGAGAAAGAATTCCAAGCCTGCATGGCATTATGAAAATTAGTGAGATTGAAGAGGTGATTACGAGTTACGATGCTTTTTTTATCTTATATGAAAAAGAAAAAAACGCTTCTTTAAAGCAACACATGCAGACTTTTACTGGTAAAAGAATTGCAATTTTAGTAGGTCCTGAAGGTGGATTTGAAGCATCTGAGGTCGAGAGGATAGTTATGGCTGGCGCCAAATCAGTTACACTTGGAAGCCGTATATTACGTACAGAAACCGCTGGATTTGTTGCGACAACATGTATCCAATATGAAATCGGCGAGTTAGATTAAGGAGTATTTGATGAATAAAGTTGCATTTGTCACACTTGGTTGTAAAACCAACCAATATGAAACAGATGCCTTAATGGATCTTTTTTATAAAAATAGATATGAAATTGTGGACTTTGATGACTTTGCAAATGTGTATGTAATTAACACATGTACTGTAACAAGTATCAGTGATAAAAAGTCACGACAAATGATTAGACGTGCAAAGAAAAGCAACCCAAACGGTATCGTCGTTGTCGTTGGCTGCTACGCGCAAATTTCTCCTGATGAAGTTAGTGCAATAGAGGATGTTGATATTGTCGTTGGAACAGATGCAAGAACATCCATTCTCAGTTATATTTCAGATTATATGAGTGGGATCACACCTAAACCTTACGTTATCGTAGAGGATATTTCAAAAATTAAGGTTTTTGAAGAAATGAGTGTTTCCAACATTACCACACATACAAGAGCTTTTGTTAAAATTCAAGAAGGATGTAACCAATTCTGTACTTATTGTATTATCCCTTATGCAAGAGGTAGAGTAAGAAGTAGAACGCTTTCACATGTTGTTGAAGAAATTGAGCAGTTGACGAAAAAAGGTTATGTCGAATTTGTTTTAACTGGCATCCATATTGGATCGTATGGTCTGGACCTAGATCATGTCGCCCTAATTGATTTAATTGAATCCATTCACGCAATTGAAGGGGTTAAACGTATTCGTCTAGGGTCTATTGAACCAAGGCTTATTTCTGCTTCTTTTGTCGAGCGTCTCGTCACACTTGAGAAGGTATGCGATCATTTTCATCTATCACTACAGAGCGGTTCAAACACAGTCTTAAAAAGAATGAACCGTAAATATACATCTGAAGAATTTTATGAATCGGTTGAAAGGTTAAAATCGATTTATAACGCACCCTCTTTAACAACGGATATTATAGTTGGCTTCCCTGGAGAAACTGAAGAAGAATTCCTCGAAACGATGGCGTTTGTTGAAAAGGTTGGCTTTAGCGAGATTCATGTATTTCAATTTTCAAAGCGCGAAGGAACACCTGCAGCTGACATGAAGGATCAAATCGACGGAAAAATTAAGAAATCTAGAAGTGAACAGTTAATTGCAAAAGCTAGTCAGCTAAACCGAAATTATCAAGAGCTATTTATGAATAAACAGCTCGAGGTCCTTTTTGAGGAGAATAAAGACGGGCAATCACAAGGGCATAGTACCAATTATCTTAATGTTATGGTTAAGGACCAAGTGAAACCGGGTACATTACTAAAAGTTGTCGTTACTGATATCTCTGAGAATAAGCTGATTGCTACAATTGAGCTTTAATATTTATTTGTAAGAATATTTACTTTATTTGGTTTTTACACTTAATTTTGAGTAAAAAGTTTGATATAATAGTTTAGTATTATGATTGCATGAAAGGAGGTGTTAAAAGATGGATTGTATATTTTGTAAGATTATAAACGGAGACATTCCCTCGACGAAAGTCTATGAGGACTCACAGGTTTACGCATTTAAAGACATCAATCCCGAAGCGCCTGTTCATGTATTGATAGTACCTAAACAACACATTGAATCGGTCGCTCATCTAGATGACACTCATAAAGATTTAATAGGGCACATACATTTAGTTGCCAAGCAATTAGCAGAGGAAGCTGGCATTGATCAAAGTGGTTACCGTTTACTTACAAATATCGGTAAGGAAGGTGGTCAGTCAGTATTCCATTTGCATTATCACATGCTTGGAGGACGTCAACTAAAATGGCCACCAGGCTAAAAAATAGTAAGTTTATTATTGCTTTTTAGCCGTACCTAGTATATAATAACAAGGTATGTTCTAGGTACATTCCTCTGTACTTAAAGAATCTAATAACGGAGGGAGGGAATGTGAATGTCTGGCATCAAAGTTGGAGAAAATGAAAGTATTGATAGTGCTTTAAAAAGATTTAAAAGAGAAACATCTAAAGCTGGCGTAATGGCTGAGATTAAGAAAAGAAGACATTACGAGAAGCCTAGCGTAAAGCGTAAAAAGAAATCTGAAGCAGCTAGAAAGAAAAAGAAAAAGCAGTTTTAGTGAAGAGGTGAAAAGATGTCACTAAAAGAGTTGCTCATGGATGATTTGAAAGTAGCGATGAGAGACAAGGAAACGGTTAAGAAGTCTGTAATCACGATGCTTCGTGCTGCTGTTAAGCAAGTGGAAGTAGACGAGAGAAGAGAGCTTGACGATGAAGCTGTTATTGAGATCATTACGAAACAAATCAAACAGAAGAATAATGCCATTGTAGAATTCAAGAATGGCGATCGTCAAGATTTGGTTGAATTGACGGAAAAAGAAATCGAATTTCTTATGAAATATATGCCTGAACAGCTTTCAGTTGAAGAAGTTCAAAAAATTGTTGTAGATGCAATCGCAACAGTTGGCGCAACATCTATGAAAGATATGGGTAAAGTAATGGGAATCGTTTCGAATGCTACTAAAGGCAAAGCAGACGGCAAGCTAGTTGCTGATCTCGTTAAAAAAGGTCTTTCGTAGATTTTAACCTAAAGTTAAATGGCACACCCTGCGGTGTGTCATTAATTTTTTTTGATACAATTATAACCTGGATTGAGTGATTTAATGATTAAATTATGTTAAAATAAATGTAACTTTCCCCAAATGGAGGATCTATGACAGCTAGCACAGTAAAAAAGGTCATTTTAAATGATTTCAGCGCATTCCATCTTTTGTTTGGTAATTTAGATGAAAACATCTTATTACTTGAAAAAGCATATCATGTTAACATTACCTCTAGAGATGGTGAAATTAGCATTAAAGGTGAACCTGAACAGATTAAAAAAGTAGAAGAGGTCATTTCAATATTAATTAAAAATATCCAAGCTGGTGAGATAGTTGATAAACAACGTGTTAACTATGTAATTCAGTCTGTAGAAAATGGCGTAGGCAATCAGCTTGATGATCTAAGCAAGTCATTTATATGTGTCACAAACCGTGGAAAGTATATTAAACCAAAGACGATTGGTCAGAATAACTATATAAAAGCAATTCAAAGTAGAGATGTCGTGTTTGGAATAGGGCCAGCTGGTACTGGTAAAACCTTTCTTGCCGTTGCAATGGCAATTCGAGCGTTTAAAAATAATGAAGTCTCACGTATTATTATTACGCGACCAGCGGTTGAAGCAGGGGAAAACTTAGGCTTTCTACCTGGTGATCTTCAAATGAAGGTAGATCCATATTTGAGACCACTTTATGACGCGATGTTTGACATACTTGGTGTTGACACCTTTAATTCATTTAGAGAACGGGGCCTTATTGAAATAGCGCCACTCGCCTATATGAGGGGCAGAACCCTCGATAACGCCTTTATTATCCTAGATGAAGCACAAAATACCACACGAGAGCAGATGAAAATGTTTTTAACGCGATTTGGCTATAATTCTAAAGTTGTAGTTAATGGAGATACAACTCAAATAGATTTACCAAATGGCAGAAAATCTGGATTGATACATGCAATAGAAGTCTTAAGAAGTGTAGAAGAAATCGGTTTTGTTTACTTTAATGAAAAAGATGTTGTTAGACACGAACTCGTAAAAAAAATCATCCTTAGTTATGATCGATACGAGAAAGAGAATAAGGACGTGAAACATGGCTCAAAGCAGGAATTCAAGCAAGAAAACAAAAAAGACGACCAAAAAGAATCGTAAGCGCTTTGGAATTGAAATACGAAGCAAAAACCTTTTAGTAAATAATTTAATCATGCTAGCATCCTTTGTTATCATCTTCTTAATGATGAACAATGCCTCTTTTTATGGGATATATAATTATTTACCAGGCGATCTGATTAAAGAGGATATTTTTTTAAAAAATGACTTAATCGATTATGATGCGACAGATGCACTTAAAGAACAGAAGACTTTAGAAATTGAGCCTATAATGTATGTTGATTTTTCAAAGCAGGTTGAATCTAAGAAGAATCTGACAGAATTTTTTTCACGCCTTGCTGAAATTAAGACAGATTATGGTAATGATGTTGAGTTGATGAAAAAGGTTTATGCTGGAATTGAGAGACGAAATACCTATGGTCTTGACGATACAGAATTAATGAGTCTCGTTGTATTATCAAATGAAAAGCTAAATCTAATTCAAAATTATGCAGTAGATATAACTGTAGAGAATATGTCCAACGGCCTAACCGCATCAGAAATCACTACTGCAATTCAATCAATAGAAACCTATATAGCATCTCAAACAGACATTAATGACTTTGAAAAGAGCATCCTTTTAAAATTGATTAGTGGTGCTGTTGTTGAAAACAAGTTTGTCGATGCTGCAAAAACACAAGCTAAGATAGATAATGAGCTTGCTAAAGTAGACGACGTCACATATAACAAGGGAACTTTGTATCTAGCAAAGGGCAACACACTTTCACAAAGTGATTATGAGCTGCTTAAAAGTGGTGGTGTCATTTTAGAGTCCAAAATGGATAGCTTAATTATGAAGCTTGGACTAGTCGTCCTATTAGGATTGCTATGGTTTATTCTTCATATTTATTTGTGGTATTTTGAAATTGATATCATCAAATCGAACAAAAAATATGGTATCTTAATGAGCTTGTTTTTAACCTTTTTCGTTAGCTCAGGTTTCTTTTATGAGATATCACCTTATATAATACCATTGCCAGCGTTTTCTATACTCGCTAGTATCATGCTAACACCGACCATTGCTTTGTTTTTTGGGTCGGGTCTTTTGATACTAGTAAGCTTACATTCAGGAATTGATGGTTTTACCTTAATTGCTTATCTATCAACAATTATGATTTCTAGAGCGCTTGTTAAAAATATTAAACAAAGATCTCAATTAATCAGTATTGGTCTTTATGTGTCGTTGGTTTTAATGATCTTCGTTCTTTCTGAATGGCTAATTTTTAAAACAGAACCAACAAATTTAGCATATGACCTTGCTTTTTCAGCTTCAAATGGCGTACTTAGTGCAATTCTTACAATTGGTATTATGCCATTCTTTGAGAGCTTCTTTGTGGTGTTAACGCCATTTAAGTTGCTTGAGCTTTCCAATCCGAACAGACCTTTATTAAAGCGGTTATTGATCGAGGCACCTGGAACCTATCATCATAGTATTTTAGTTGGCAATTTAGCCGAAACTGCTGCACATGACATTGGAGCAAACAGTCTACTAACAAGAGTTGCCGCCTTCTATCACGATGTGGGGAAGCTTGAGAGACCATACTATTTTAAAGAAAATCAGGTTGGTCATGATAATCCACATGATAAACTCCCACCTCAGGTTAGTGCTAATTTCATAAAAAATCATATGACAGTGGGTGCTGAGCTACTTGAAAAAAACAAGCTACCAAAGGAAATCATAGATGTTGTAAAGGCGCATCACGGGACTTCTCTTATAAAGTATTTTTATCACCGTGAACAAGTCAATAATCCGGATGTAGATGTCACAAAATTTCTTTATACCGGCCCTAAACCAGATACGAAAGAAGCGGTCGTCCTCATGCTGGCTGATTCTGTTGAGGCTGCAGTAAGAAGCCTAGATGAACCGACAAAGGATTCTATAACAGAGCTGATTGACAAGATATTTAATCAAAAAATTTCTGAAAATCAATTTTCGAATGCAAACATTACATTTAAAGAACTTGAAAAAATTAAAGCCTCATTCTTAAAGGTTTTGAGTGGGATTTTCCATGAGCGTATCGCTTATCCTGAAGTAAATCTAGATCAAATCTCCAAGTCGGCATTTGATCAATCTGAAGCAAAGGAGAACTAATATGCAAATTGAGATACTCAATGAAACAGATATTGAATTATCAGAAGAATTAGAGTCATTAATCGTCAAAGCAAGTGATAAAGTTCTTGAATATGAGGACTTTGATATTGAGGGAGAGGTAAGTGTCCTCTTTGTAAGTGATAATAGAATTAAAGAGCTCAATAGAGAATATAGAAATAAAGACACAGTGACAGATGTCTTGTCCTTTCCTCAGTATGATTCAATCATTGAAAATGGTGTAAATGATCCTTTTATTTATCTTGGAGATGTTGTGATTTCACTTGAACAGGCACAAAGACAGGCTGAGGAATTTGGACATTCGTTAGAACGTGAAATCGTCTATTTGACCGTACACAGTATGCTTCATCTATTTGGCTACGACCATATGACTGATGAAGATAAAGGCGTAATGCGATCAAAAGAAAAGCAGGTCCTAGGAGCATTAAAAATCTTCAAAGGCACATCTTTAGGAGATGTGATATGAATAAAAAATATATAGCAGCAGCTGGAATCGTTGGTATTATTGTTCTTTCAGTTATCATCGGCATCGTAATCAAAAAAGCTTCTATTGATAAGGTACAAGCGACAGAAGAAACAACTGTACTTATCACAACAGAGGCTACTGAAAATACAATTGAAACTGAGCAAGAAGAAACAACAGATGGCGTTAAATACGAAAGTCATTTTAACCCGTATACTGGCTTATACTCAGACTCAGAGCTCACAGATCGAAGACCTATCGTCGTCATGTTAGACAATCAATATCTAGCAAGACCTCAGGCTGGTTTAGATGAAGCTGATGTTATATATGAAATCCTTGCAGAAGGACTAATAACACGTTATATGGCGGTATTTTATGGTGATCTTCCCGATCATATTGGTCCAGTTAGAAGCTCAAGACCTTATTTTGTAGAAAAGGCATATGAATTTGACCCGTATTATGTGCATGTAGGCGGTTCGATGCAGGCTTTATCTGATATTCGAAAATATAGTCTTGCAGATATTGACGGTTTAACAAGTGGCGCATTTTGGCGTGAAAAGCACAAGAGCATACCACATAATATGTATACCTCAAGCGAAGCCATTATTAAAGATGGCAATCGGTTAGGCTACAAAACTTCAATTAACCCTAACTTCATCAAATTTAACGAATCTTTTACCGAACTAAAGGGTTCAAACGCAAAGGAAATTACATTTGTTTACAAAGACCCTGTTAAAACCGACCCTACAGGTTATTACACTTCGTATATATATAACGATGAAGAAAAAGTATATTATCGATATACTAATGGTAGTCCCCATAATGATGAGGATTCTAAAACTCAATTGACCTGCACAAACATTTTAGTTCAATACGCCAAAACAGCTGTCATTGACAATGAAGGTCGACTCGATATTGATTTAACTACCACTGGAACGGGTAAGTACTATACAGGTGGCAAGTTTATCGAGGTTGCTTGGTCTAAAAAAAGTGTAGATGCATTGACTGAGTTCTTTGATTTAGATGGCCAACCCATTCAACTCAATCCAGGTAAAACTTGGATTCAGGTTATGAAGATTGGCAGGGAAGAAATAATTAAATAGCGAGGTATAATATGACATATCATGAACTAGTTGAAAAAGCTTATGAAGCAATGCAATTTTCCTACTCACCATACTCAAACTTTAAAGTAGGCGCTGCATTACTTACCACTTCTGGAAAAGTTTATACCGGATGCAATGTCGAAATTGCTTCTTTTGGTGCAACAAATTGTGCTGAAAGAACGGCAATTTTTAAAGCAATATCTGAAGGCAATCACGATTATTCAGCGATAGCTGTTGTTTCTTCAAGTAGAGATTTTACGTATCCATGCGGGATCTGTCGACAAGTTATTGTTGAGTTTGCTAAAGATATTGACATCATCGTCGCTAAAGACTATGATTATGAAGTCTATAAAATAGACGAGCTATTACCAAAATCATTTACTCAAATTGATCTAAAGTAGGATCAATCTAGATAGTATTTTTAGAAATGGAGGCGCTATGCAGTTTAAATCTGGTTTTGTGACCATTATAGGTAGACCGAATGTAGGAAAGTCAACATTGCTAAATCAGATCGTCGGTGAGAAAATTGCCATAATGTCGAGCAAGCCACAAACCACTCGTCATAAGATATCAGGGTTTTATAATGATGAGGACAGCCAGATAATTTTTGTAGATACGCCTGGTATCCACAGACCCAAAAACAAACTTGGTGACTTTATGGTTAACAGTGCTAAGAGTGCTGTAAAAGATGTAGATGTTGTCATTTTAATGGTTGACCACTCTTTGAAAATCGGACCTGGGGATGAGTATTTAATTGATTTTATTAAAGAAGCTAAGGTAAAGGTTATTTTGGCAATTAATAAAGTTGACTTAATTAGTCCAGATGAGTTTAAAATGATTTATGATCGCTATATGACATATGATTTTATTGAAACTGTCATTGGGTTATCTGCAATCAACTCAAAAGGTGTAGAGAAATTATTACAAGCGATTAAGTTGAAATTACCTTTAGGACCGGCCTTTTATCCAACCGATCATCTTACGGATCAAACTGAAAGAACCATTGTATCAGAAATTGTTCGTGAGAAGGTTTTACTTTATATCGACGAAGAAATACCTCATGGTGTTGCTGTGGAGGTACAGAGCTTTAAGAAAAGAAACAATAAGGAGCTGTATGACATTGAAGTAGATATTATCTGCGAAAAGCAATCTCATAAAGGAATAATCATCGGTAAAGAGGGCAGAAAATTAAAAGGGATAGGCAAAAGTGCGAGACAAGATATTGAGAGATTATTACAATGCTCCGTTAACTTACAGCTTTTTGTCAAAGTAAGAGAAGGCTGGCGTGACAATCAAAACTTCTTAAAAAGTATTGGCTATAAGGAGTAATTTGTATCGTAACCAAAAGGTAAGTGACAACACTTACCTTTTTTTAGTATTATCGGCAAATGGAGGTAGCCATGAGCTTACTTATGTTTTACGAATATCTGTCAAAAGTTGAACGACTTCTTGAAGAAAATAATGAAGTTGAGCTTCATGTCTATCTTGAAGACATGCATGCTGCAGATATTGCAGAGGTTTTAGAAAATCTTGAGGACGATCAGCAGGAAATCGTCTTTGGACTCTTATCGACAGAAAAAGCGACCGAAGTTCTTGAGGAGATCAATTCAGAGCAATTCAGTGATATCTTGAAGAATTTGACATATGAAAAAAAGGTCGAACTGTTGGAAAATATGTCGCAGGATGATATCGTCGACAAGCTTAGTGAACTCCCTGAAAGTCGTCAACAGGAAATCATTGCATTTTTGGATTACGAGGATGCTGCTGACGTCAAAGAGCTACTTATATACGAAGAGGGAACCGCTGGTCGTAGTATGACGAAGGATTTTGTTTCTGTTAGAAAAAATTTCTCTGTCTACTATGCTATAGAAACGCTTAGAGCAATTGCGCCTGATGCAGAAACGATATACTATGTCTATGTTACAGATAATAGCGATCGATTGGTGGGCGTTATTTCTCTTAGAGAGCTAATCATATCCTCACCTAATAAGCCAATTGACGCCATTATGAACGAAAATCTTATAACCGTTAACGTACATGACGATCAGGAGGATGTTGCAAAAGTTGTATCTAAATACGACCTCTTAGCAATTCCAGTTGTAGATGATGATAACGTTTTAAGAGGCATTATTACCATTGATGACGTTTTGGATATATTAGAAGAGGAAGCGACAGAGGATATCTTTAAGTTTGCCGGAGCCTCAGAAACAGAGATGTATGAAAATGATGATACTTTGTTCGAGCGCGTTAAAAATTCTGTTGTATCTAGATTGCCTTGGCTAATTATAACCATCTTTGGCGGTTTGTTATCAGCAAGTGTTCTTGCAAAGTTTCAAGGTACCATCAGTGCGAACGCCACATTAGCCATGTTTATGCCACTATTAACAGGTATGGGGGGAAATGTAGGGACTCAATCCTCGACAATTACTGTAAGAAATATTGCAACTCACGTCATTGAGGGAACGGGTATACTAAGAACCTTAATACATGAGATATCAGTTGGTTTATTCGTTGGAATTGTCTGCTCCGTTTTGGTTGGAATAGCAGCAATTATAATGAAGGCAGAATTTCACATCGCGATAATTGTTGGCATTTCCATGTGGGCAAATATGACTACTGCGGCAACTATTGGTACAATTGTTCCGCTTGTATTTAAAAAAATTGGCATTGACCCTGCAGTTGCCTCTGCGCCATTTATCACAACAACCATTGACCTAACTGGACTTTCTATTTACTTTTCACTTGCTACGTTTTTAATGACTAGCTTATAACTGGATAGGAGATTCTATGTACTTTGATACAGATGCGTTAGTGATAAAATCAACAAAATCATTAAACAACGATATATTTCTAACCTTATTCAGTCGTAAATCAGGAAAAATGGAAGTCGTTGCGAATGGCGCTAAGAGTTCTAAATCTCAGCTGTCAGCAAGCTCCAAGCCCTTTGTATATGGTACATTTACTATTAACACATCAAATAAGATACCAAAGGTCATTGCATGTGAAATTATTGATTCTCATTTTAGAGTGACGAATGATCTTGAAATTTTGGCATACGGTAATTATTTTATTGAGCTTTGCAATTTGACGACGGTACCAAATGTAGTAGATTATCCACATTATCAATTAATCGTTGAATTGATTTCTATTCTTTCAAACGCTGGACGGGAAGTAGCTACTCTTGATTTGGATACACTTGATTTACTGAGAGCTGCCTACTTGATTAAGCTTTCAAGGATTACTGGTCATCAAGCAAATATTTCCTCTCATTGTACTTCATGTGGCTGCAATTTAGAAGAGACTATATATTTTTCACCTCATGCAGGTGGCCTGATTTGTGGCAACTGTGAAAAAAGTAAATATAGAGGCTACAAAATTAACCAAACGTATATTAATCTGATTCAGTATTTATTAATTAAGGATCCAAGGGTGATTATAAAGACTAAAATACATCCCAATTATATCCAGAGATTGTGTAGTTTTTACGAAGAATTAATAATTTACCATAATCAAATAAAGGAAATTAAGTCTAAAAATTTTTTAGAAGATATCAAAAAACATTAGCAATTCAAATACTTGCAAATCTACAATATTTTTTATATAGATTTTAAGTTGTAAATATATAGCTTTTGGTTGACAAGAAGGTGTCTATACACTTTCTTTTTTCTTGTCTAATTATATGTTAGAATAATACAACTGTGGGGGTATATTATACTTAGACTATTTGTTTTTGGGGAGGAAGGCTTATGAGAAAATTCAGTTTAAGAGCAAAATTGATTCTCGCTTTTATTCTAGTTATTACCATTCCGATGGTGACTCTTGGGGGAATCATTTACAAGGTTTCGAAAGATTCATATTACAACAATATGAAGGAATCATCTTTAGAAATTTCAGAACAGGTTAAAAATAGTGTTACCAATTATATGATGATTTATGAAAGAGCGACCAAATTGACGGGGAGAGATCCGAATTTAGGAACTGCACGTACCGATGAGCTAAGTCGTGAAAGAATGCTCGTTGCATTCAATAGCTTTATTTCAGAATATAGTGAAGTTAAAAATGTGTATGTTGGCTATAAAGATAAATCATTTTATATTTGGCCAGAGGTAGAGCTTCCTGCTGATTATGATCCAACTGGCAGACCATGGTATACAGAGGCTCAGGATAAAGATGGCTTTATTTGGACGCCACCATATACCGATGCAACAGACAAATCAATCATTGTTATATCTGCAGCGCTTCCAGTAAAAAGTCCGTCAGGTAGCTTTGAAGGGGTCATGGCACTTGATTTAGATATTTCGAAGGTAGCTGCTAGCTTGAATGATATTCTAATAGGTAAGTCAGGCTACGTAACCGCTATTGATAGTAACAATCTTGTAATGACACATCCAAATAGTGATTTAGTAGGTTCTGAAATCTCTGTACCAGAATTAAATACCTTTGTAAAAAGTAATACGACAGGCACGCTTGAATATTCCTTCAATGGTGTCAAAAAAATTGCATTTCTTACAACTATTGATTCCTTGGGATGGAAATTGCTTGCTGTAGTAGATGAAAGTGAAATTGCTGATCAAACAAGATCACTTGTGCTTACTTTACTTTTCTTCTCAAGTATATTATTAGCAATTGCAATTATCGTCGCTATAGTATTCTCTAATTTAATTCTCAAAAATATTAAAAAAATCAGTACATTTATTAGTGAAGTTAGCCGTGGTGATTTAAGCCATAGAATTCACATTAAAGCAAAAGATGAAATTGGTCTTCTATCACATGATCTTAATGATATGTTAGATAATGTCTCTGGGCTATTAAGAAATGTAGATGACGCAACTTCAAAGGTTCTTGAGTCCTCAACTGGATTAGTGGGCTTGTCTGAAAGGTCAACGCAAGCAGCTAGAGAGGTTGCTCATGCAGTAGAAGAGGTTGCTGTAGGTGCATCTAAACAGGCGATGGACAGTGAAACCAGTAGTAAGGTTGCAACTGAAATGGGTAACAACATCAAAACACTCACCGAGAACATTGTCTCAATGATTGACCAAACGACCAAAGCAAGTCAGATTAATAAGAGTAGTGTTGCTGCAGTAAATGTTTTAAGACAAAAGAACGTTGAAAATAATGACGCCACGCAAAAAACAGAAACTGCAATTTTAGAGCTTGCTAATCAATCTCAAGCGATTGGCAGCATCGTGCAAGCAATTAGTACCATCGCTGAACAGACCAATCTACTTGCACTTAATGCATCTATTGAAGCAGCTAGAGCAGGTGAGCATGGTCGAGGCTTTGCTGTAGTTGCAGATGAGATTCGTAAGCTTGCTGAGGAGTCAAGTAAAGCAGCTGATGAAATCAAGAGCATCGTCAATTCGATTCAACAGGGCTCATCGCACACAGTTACAATCATGCAAGAGGTTAAACTCCGCTCTAACGATCAAAATATTGCAGTTCAAAAGGTTGAAGAAGCATTCAACAGTATTTTTACAGCCATCACGAGCATTCAAAGTGTCATTGATGCCGTATCTAAGGATATTGAAGTCCTTGACGCTAGTAAGGTTGAAATATTAGATAGCATATCAAGCATCGCAAGTGTCTCTGAAGAAGCTGCTGCAGCATCTGAGGAGGTTAGTGCGTCAATGCAAGAGCAAACGGCTATAGTAGAAGAGGTTGCATCTTCAGCAGAAAAACTTAGAGAATTAGCGATACACCTCGAAGAAAATATTACTAAATTTACCATTTAACAAATGAAGGCTTTAAATTATCATTGATGATTAACCTAAACCCGCCTAATTTCGTCAAAAACGAGCTTTGGCGGGTTTTGTATTAACGTTAGAATTTAATTAAAAACCGGATATAAATCCGAAAAAACGAAACAAAGTTATAAATGTAGTGGTATAATATTTTTATAAAATTGAAACTTATTATATGATTATAAATATACAGAAGGGAGAGTATTATGAGAATCACTTTAGAAATGGTCGATGAGGTTATTAGTAGAACTGGCGCAACTTATAAAGAAGCAAAAGAGGCTTTAGAGCTATATGAGGGAGATGTCTTACAGGCAATCGTATATCTCGAAGAAAAAACTGCACCAAGAAGATCACCTGGACAAGATACAATTGAGAAGCTGAAAGCTTTAGTCAATGAAGGACTTGTTAGTCAAATTATCATTCAAAAAAATGGCAAAACGATTTTAGATTTACCTATCGTTGCAGGGGCAATAAGTGCAGTAATCTTTACCGTTCCAACGGTTGCCGGTATAATAGCTGCTATTGCAACCGGCTGTGAAATTAAAATCATTAAAAAAGATGGTGAAGAGGTTAATTTTAATGAAATGACCCAAACAAAATTTGAGGATTTTAAAAATTTTATCAATAGAGAAAAATCGAAGATGAATAGGGAAGAAACTTCACAATCAGCTTCAGAGGAAAACATTTTTGAAGAGGATATATTTGAAGAGGAAGACAAATACGAGAAATAGCGACATTCTTTCTAGGTTGTATGAAAATACTCTAGTTCAGCCTTTACACTATTTTATATTTGTGGTAAAATCAAAAAAAATATATACTGCTGCGATGAAAAAGAGGAGTAATTTGTTCTATTTTTTAGAGAGTTGATGTCAGGTGGAAATCAACATTTAGAATAAATGAAGGCGCTTTCGAGCTATGCATACTAAAGTGGGTCATTTTGACCAACTAGGGTGGAACCGCGGAATAATCTTTCGTCCCTTTTGGGATGAAAGATTTTATTTTTTTTGTCAATAAAGTTGACAAATGTAAGAAATTCACACAACAAGGTAGGAGGCATTATGGAAAAGGTAACGATGGAAAAGGTTGTTTCTTTATCAAAATCAAGAGGATTTATTTTCCCAGGTTCAGATATTTACGGTGGACTTGCAAACACATGGGATTATGGTCCATTAGGCGTTGAGCTTAAAAACAATGTTAAACAAGCTTGGTGGAAAAAATTTATTCAGGGATCGCCATACAATGTAGGGATTGACAGTGCAATACTCATGAATCCAGAGGTTTGGGTAGCATCAGGCCATGTTGGGGGCTTCAATGACCCTTTAATGGACTGTAAGTCGTGTAAAACAAGATATAGAGCAGATCAGTTAATCGAAGCACATATGATGGCAAAAGGAGAAACGCCAGAAGCTCTAGATGCTTGGGGCAACGAAAAAATGGAAAAATACATCGATGAAGAAGGAATTGTTTGCACAAACTGCGGAAAAAAGGATTTTACTAGCATCAGACAGTTCAATCTAATGTTTAAGACATTCCAAGGGGTTGTTGAGGATTCATCTACTGAAATTTTTCTTAGACCTGAAACTGCTCAGGGTATTTTTGTTAACTTTAAGGCAATCCAAAGAGCTGCAAGAAAGAAAGTTCCTTTCGGTATCGGTCAAATCGGTAAATCCTTTAGAAATGAAATAACACCGGGCAATTTTACATTCAGAACAAGAGAATTTGAACAAATGGAGCTTGAATTTTTCTGTGAGCCAGGTGAAGATTTAAAATGGTTTGCTTACTGGAAAGAGTTCTGCATGAGCTGGCTATTAAAACTTGGCATGAATCCTGCTAATGTAAAGTTCAGAGATCATGATGCAGAGGAGTTATCACATTACTCTAATGCAACGACTGATATCGAGTATAAATTCCCATTTGGTTGGGGAGAGCTATGGGGAATTGCTGATAGAACCGATTTTGACTTAAAAGCACATATGACACATGCTAAAACCGATTTATCCTATCAGGATCCGATTACTAACGAAAAATATGTCCCATACTGTATAGAACCATCTCTTGGCGCGGATAGAGTTACACTGGCATTTTTAGTTGACGCATATGATGAAGAAGCGTTGGATGATGGTACATCAAGAATCGTAATGCGCTTCCATCCAGCACTTGCACCTTATAAAGCTGCTATTTTCCCACTATCAAAAAAATTAAACGAAGGTGCAGAGAAAGTATTTGCTGATTTGGCTGAGCATTTTAATGTCGATTTCGATGACTCAGGTAGTATTGGAAAACGCTATAGAAGACATGATGAAATTGGTACACCTTTCTGTATCACATATGATTTTGAATCTGAAGAGGATCATAGCGTTACCATTCGTCATAGAGATTCTATGGAGCAAGAACGTGTAAAAATTGATGAGCTAGAAAATTATATCCGTACGAGACTCAAGTTCTAAAATATGATATAATATTGTTTGAATATTCGAACATTTCTGATAATTTTTTAGTTTTAGAAATAAATATTTGGATATAATTATTATGATGTACTAATTCTAGGAGGTTTCAATGGACAATCGGTATTATATATTTATCCTATCCGATTCGTTAGGTGAGACAGCTTCGCATGTTGCAAGAGCTGCAATGAACCAGTTTATCAATAAAGACTACGTCGTAAAAAAATACAATTATGTGAGAGATGCGGATGCCGTTGAGGAAATCGTCGTGGAAGCATCGAAGCATAAATCCATGATTTTATTTACAACCGTTATAGAAGAATTGACAAATAGCATTGTCTCTCTGTGTGCGAAACACAATGTGCTTTGCCATGATATCCTGTCACCAGTTCTGGGACAGTTTTCATCCTTCTTTGATGATTCTCCAGTGAGAAAGCCGGGAACGATGTATAAACTGGATGATGATTACTTCGAGAGGGTGGCAGCAATCGAGTTTGCTGTAAAGTATGACGACGGTAAGGACTTAAGAGGCTTAAAGTATGCGGATATTGTGCTTTTAGGTATTTCGAGAACTTCTAAAACCCCTTTAAGCATGTATTTATCCCATAAAAATGTAAAAGTAGCAAATGTACCATTGGTACCTGAGATTCAGGTTGCTAAAGAAATATTTCAAGTTCCAAAGAACAAATTAATCGGACTTACAAATTCACCTGAAAAGCTCAATGAGATTCGTATTGAACGTTTAAGAGCACTTGGTTTATCAGCCGATGTAGAGTATGCGAACTTCGATAGAATTCTTCATGAGCTTGATTATGCAGAAAAAGTTTATAAACAATTAGGATGTCCAGTTATCAATGTTGCGAATAAGGCAATCGAGGAGACTGCAAGTATTATTCTCGAAATTACTGGTCTTAATATCAAACTTAAGTAAGCATCATCAAATAAATAACTTTTAGGTAAATGACCCATAGTAAGTTTCGATTTACTATGGGTTTTTTATAAAATTCTTTGTGAGGGAAGGTTTTTATGATGAAAAAGTATGTTTATGCCTTTGAAGAAGGAAACAAGGAAATGAAAGCATCACTCGGCGGTAAGGGTGCAAATCTAGCTGAAATGAAAAAAATCGGCCTCCCTGTACCAGATGGATTTACTATTACTACTGAAGCCTGTAATCAATACTATGTAGATGGTAAAAAAATCTCTGAAAATATTCAGGGCCAAATTCTAGATTATCTCGAAAAATTGGAAGCCAAAACGGGCAAACTACTTGGTGATCCAAAAGATCCACTTTTAGTTTCTGTTAGATCGGGTGCTGTTTTCTCAATGCCTGGTATGATGGATACAGTATTAAATCTTGGCTTAAATGATGCATCTGTAGAAGGTCTTGCAATTCTAACGGATAATAGAAGATTTGCATATGACTGTTATAGAAGATTTATCCAAATGTTTGGCGATGTTGTACTTGAAATACCTAAGTACAAATTTGATAGAGTCTTAGATGGTCAAAAGGAAAAAATGGGCTATGAGCTTGACACACAGCTTAATGTTGAAGACTTTACACATATCATTCAAGAGTACAAAGCAATCGTAAAAAGAGAAAAAGGATTTGATTTCCCAATGAACCCTAGAGAGCAAATGATGTTTGCTATCGAGGCGGTATTCAATTCATGGAACAATGATCGCGCAAGAGTTTATCGTAATTATAACGATATCCCTCACGACCTTGGAACTGCAGTCAATATTCAATCCATGGTATTTGGAAATATGGGAAATACATCTGGAACAGGTGTTGCATTTACTAGAAATCCATCAACTGGTGAAAATGTACTATTTGGTGAATTCCTAATTAATGCGCAAGGTGAGGATGTCGTTGCTGGTATTAGAACCCCTCAAAAAATTGATGAGCTGAAGGATGTAATGCCTGACGTATATGTTCAATTTACTGAAGTTGCAGATAAGCTTGAGGCACATTATAAAGATATGCAGGATATCGAATTTACCGTTGAACGTGGTAAGCTCTTTATGCTACAAACCAGAACTGGAAAAAGAACTGCTTTTGCAGCAGTTAAGGTTGCCGTTGATATGGTTGAAAGTGGCGTTATATCTAAAGAAGAAGCATTACTACGAGTTATGCCGTCTCAACTAGATCAGCTCTTACATCCAATGTTTGACCCAGCAGCTATAAAAGGTGCTAGTCCAATTGCAAAAGGACTTCCAGCATCACCTGGTGCAGCATACGGAAAGGTCTTCTTCCATTCAGAGGATGTTGCAAGACATAAGGAAAATGGTGATGAGTGTATCTTAGTTAGAACTGAAACATCTCCTGAGGACATCGAAGGGATGGTTGCAGCTAATGGTATCCTAACAGCGCGAGGTGGTATGACGTCACATGCTGCAGTCGTTGCTAGAGGCATGGGAAAATGCTGTGTTGCCGGCTGTAGTGAAATTTTTGTCGATGAAGAAGAAAAATATTTTAGAGTGGGAGATGTCATCTATAAAGAAGGCGATTATATTTCATTAGATGGTAACTCAGGTAACGTCTATAGTGGTAAGCTAGACACGGTTGAGGTTGCATTAACTGGCGACTTTGCACTTTTATTATCTTGGGCAGATGACGTGAGAACGCTCGGCGTTAGAACCAATGCGGATACACCTAGAGATGCTGAGACCGCTGTTAAGTTTGGAGCAGAAGGTATCGGTCTTTGCCGTACTGAGCATATGTTCTTTAGTGAGGAAAGAATTCTCAACGTTAGACGTATGATTCTATCTGGGACTTTACAGGAGCGTCTAGAAGCATTAAAGCTATTGCTACCTTACCAAAGAGAAGATTTTATCGGTATCTTTAAGGCACTTGGTGAAAGACCTGTAACGATCAGACTTTTGGACCCACCGTTACATGAGTTTGTTCCTCATAAAGAAGACGAAATCAGAAATTTAGCTGAAGATCTCGGCCAAACCTATGAGTTCGTTAAGTACAAAATTGATAATCTAATGGAAATCAACCCAATGCTAGGTCATAGAGGCTGTCGTCTTGCGATGACCTATCCAGAAATCTATGAAATGCAATGTATCGCAATATTTGAGGCCGCTGTTCATTGTAAAAAGGATCTTGGAATAGACGTTAAGCCAGAAATCATGATTCCACTTGTTGGTCATATGAAGGAGTTCACAGAATTAAAAGGACTCGTTAAAAAAGTAGCTGATCAAATAATCGGCGAAACCGATTTAACTTTAGATTATAAGATCGGTACGATGATTGAAGTGCCTAGAGCAGCACTTATCGCAGACGAAATTGCTAAGGAAGCTGAATTTTTCTCATTTGGTACAAATGACTTAACTCAAATGACACTTGGTTTTTCTAGAGATGACTCTGGTAAATTCTTACCTGAATACTTGAAGAAAAATGTATTTGAAAAGGATCCATTTGAAACCATCGATCAAAATGGCGTAGGTAAACTCGTTAAAATGGCTTGTGAGCTCGGTAGAAATACAAACGCAACCTTAAAGCTTGGTATTTGTGGTGAGCATGGTGGTGATCCAAAATCCATTGATTTCTGTCATAAAACTGGTCTAAACTATGTTTCATGTTCACCTTATCGCGTGCCAATCGCTAGATTAGCTGCTGCACATGCGGCGATTAAAAACAAATAAACTATTAAATATATTACTATCGGTTTAACTATAGTTTATAAGTAAGACTTACTAAAAGGGTATTGTCTATTCTCCCATATAGACAATATCCTTTATGTTTGATAACTGTAGAAGCGTATACATATTATTTAGATTACAAATGAGTATTACCTTTGAAAGAAATTCTCATTTAACATATAATTAAAGAGTAATAAGCTTACAAGGTTCTAAAACAGATCTACCAAATAAAGATATAAAGTAAAGTGAGGTAATCAAAATATGAAAACTGAAAAAGAAAAAATGTTAGCTGGTGAGTATTACTACGCAAGTGATGAGCAGTTGACTCTGGATAGAGAAAAAGCAAGAATGTTGACGCATGAATTTAATCACCTTAAACCTACAGATATGTCTTATGGAAAAGAGCTTATTAAAAAGCTTATTCAAGCTAAGGGCGAATTTAACTTAGAACAGCCCTTTTACTGTGATTACGGCTATAACATCGAAGTGGGCAACCATTTTTTTGCAAATTTTGGTTGTACCATCTTAGATGTTTGTAAGGTGACGATTGGTGATAATGTCTTGTTCGCACCACATGTTCAAATTTATACTGCAACGCACCCTATAGATCCTATTGAAAGAAGTAGTGGTAAAGAATATGCAAAACCAATCACAATAGGAAATAATGTATGGATTGGTGGTAATGCAGTCGTATGTCCAGGCGTGACCATTGGTGATAACACAATCATAGGCGCTGGAAGCGTGGTTACTAAGGATATTCCAGCCAATGTTATAGCTGGAGGCAATCCATGTAAAGTAATTCGTTCAATTTACGAGTAAAATAGATGAATTCTATTTAGGAGGAAACATGGAAAATTATAGACTAATTCAAGAAGCTGAAGAATTTAATCGTTTAAGTCCATTCGCTCAAAAGGTTGCAGAAAGTAATGGCAGACGTGTATATGAAGAACCATGTCCCATCAGAACAGATTATCAACGTGATCGAGATCGTATTCTACATTCAAAATCATTTAGACGATTAAAGCATAAAACACAAGTTTTTTTATCACCAGAGGGCGACCATTATCGTACTCGGTTGACGCATACCTTGGAAGTCTCTCAGCTTTCAAGAACGATTGCTAGAGCGCTTAGGTTAAATGAGGACTTAACAGAAGCCATCTGTTTGGGTCATGATTTAGGTCATACACCATTTGGACATTGTGGTGAAGATCGTCTCAACAAAATCCATCCGGGCGGGTTCAAACACAATGAGCAGAGCTTAAGAGTGGTTGATTATTTAGAACGCCGAAAAAATAGTAAATTTGGTTTAAATTTAACTGAAGAAGTACGAGATGGTATTTTCCATCATGGCTCAAAGGGAACGCCTAGCACGCTTGAGGGTGCTATTGTAAGTAAATGTGATCGTATCGCTTATTTAAACCATGATATTGATGATGCAATACGTGCCAATGTGCTCTTAGCAAGTAGTATTCCTTCGGAGCTTGAAGCTATTTTAGGCGCATCTCACGGTGAGCGCATTAATACAATGATTATGGACATTATTAAGCACAGTGAAGGAAAATCATCAATTCTTATGAGCTCTGAAATTGAAGAGGCCTTTAATGCGCTCCGTGGCTTTATGTTTGAAAATGTTTATTATAATAAAGAAGCAAAAAAAGAAGAGGAAAGAGCGGAGTATATCGTCGAAACACTTTATACTTATTATAAAGATCATCCTGAACAAATGCCTGATGAACGATACGTCGACTTTAACAATGGCGATGGATTAAATGCAGTAAAGGATTTTGTTGCAGGTATGTCAGATCGTTATGCGGTTAATTTGTACAAAGAGCTTTTCATACCAAAATTTTGGGTTTATTAGGATATAAACTTTTGTTAATAAAGAAGGATTTTTCGAATTAATGTCGAAATAATTAGAGTCTCTTAATAATTTAAGAAAGGTGATGAAATGAGCATAAAAAATGATGGGAATATATTCGACTACATTCTAGAGCATGTCAATCTAGTCGATGTCATTTCCGGATATATTACGGTAGAACGTTCCGGTAGAAATTATAAAGCTTTGTGCCCATTTCATAATGAAAAGACAGCATCGTTTATTATTTCAGAAGAAAAACAGCTTTTTCACTGTTTTGGTTGTGGTGCAGCAGGAAATGCTATTGGATTCATAACTCAATATGAGAATTTAGATAGTATTGATGCTGTAGAATTTTTAGCAGATAAGTACAACATCGATATTTCACAGTTTGCACGAGGTGGTCAAAAAAACACTGGTCAATTAACAAGGTATTATGATATATTAAGAGACGCGGCTGTTTTTTATTATAAGAATCTTAGATCACACCCAGAAGCATTAAAGTACTTGGAAAATAGAGGCTTGCATTTAGATGTAATCAAGCAATTTGGTATAGGCTTTTCAAGTGATGCATGGGCAGATTTGTTGAAATCACTATCACAAAAATACAGTCAAAAAGATTTAGAAAGTGTCGGATTGATTATTCCCAATAAAGATCATAGTAGTTATTATGATCGATTTAGGAATAGAGTCATTTTTCCAATTATCAATCCGAAGGGGAAAGTAATCGGTTTTGGCGGTCGAGTTATGGATCAGTCCTTACCAAAATATTTAAATTCTCCAGAAACTGAAGTTTTTAATAAAAGCCAAACCTTATATGGATTAAATCTTGCTAAAAATAATTTGGCTGACAAAAAACAGTTGATTATCGCAGAAGGATATATGGACGTTATTGCGCTTCACACCTATGGTTTTACAAATGCTGTTGCGACTTTAGGAACAGCCCTTACGACAGAGCATGCAAGATTAATGCGTCGATATGCAGATGAAGTTATCATATGCTATGACTCAGATTTTGCAGGACAAAAAGCAACGCTACGAAGTCTTGATGTTCTTGAGGGCATCATCGATAAGGTACGAATTATTGTGCTAGGTGAAAATTTAGACCCAGATGAATTTTTAAAGAAATATGGCAACGACCGATTTAAAGAAAAAATCGATACTGCAATTACGGCAACAGAATATCGACTTAATCATTTAATGCAGGGCTTTAATCTAAATAATGATCAAGAAAAAATTGAATTTCTTTCAAAAGCGGTTGTAGTCATTGGAAAACTAGCAAATGCTTTTGAGAAAAATCTATATATCGATAATTTGTCCTCCCAGTTAAACGTCAGTCGAGAACTAATTGCCCAAGAGGTTTATAAGGACAATTATAATGCCAATATCCAATATGGGTTTAGGGGTAAATCAGTTGCTCAAGAGCCGATTACAAAGCTGACAAATGACAAGAAGGCTTATCTAGAAAAACAGTTAATCACTTACTTTGTCAATCGATATGACGAATTATCTGATATTCAAAAGAAGTTAATCAGTTCTTTTAGATTTACTGAAGATTTGCAAAACATTGTTGATACGGTTGTCACTTATTTTGAAAGAAACGAACAATTTTCACTTCAAAATATTATTGAAAATGCAGATATAGATGTATCAACTGGCCTAATTGATCTTATGAACAATCAATTGGAATCGTATGAACATTATGATATTGAACTTATCTTAAATAATCTAATAGCCTTAACACTAGACGAAGAAATTAATACGCTTAAATCGAGGTTAAAAGAATCAGAGGAGCCATCGAAGATTCAACAGCTGATTCAGCAAAAAATCATTGAAAAACAGGCAATAACATTAAAAATCAGAAACCATAAATTAAAAAATTGAAAGGAGGCAATTCAATTGAGCGAAAAATTGAATGCCAAAAACCAAGAATTAGTAAAAGCACTTATTAAAAAGGGAAAGAAAAATGGTAGCTTATCCTACAAAGAGATACAAGACAAGCTTTCAGAACTTGAAATCGATAAAGATCAAATCGAAGAAATTTACGAAGCGTTTAGTGCTATGGATATTACTATCATTTCTGACGACGATGAGGATGAAGACAGCTCTGATCAGGATGACGATATAGATGATATAGATCTTGATGATTTAGAAGAAATCGAAGATTTAGATGATTTAGATGATTTAGATGATCTTGATGATTTAGATGATCTCGATGATATAGATAATTTAGACGAAGATGAATCCGATGAGGACGAAGACGACGAGGATAAGGCAATCGATATTTCTGTGCCAAAAGGTATCAATATCGATGACCCAGTTCGTATGTATTTGAAAGAAATTGGAGAGGTGGCACTATTATCAGGCGATGAAGAGGTTGAACTCGCAAAACGCATGGCAAATGGCGATGAAGATGCTAAGAAGAAGCTTTGTGAAGCGAATCTTCGACTTGTAGTAAGTATCGCTAAAAAATATGTTGGTAGAGGAATGCTTTTCCTTGACTTAATTCAAGAGGGTAATTTGGGCCTTATCAAAGCAGTTGAAAAATTTGACTGGACGAAAGGGTTTAAGTTTTCAACCTATGCAACCTGGTGGATCAGACAAGCGATTACACGTGCAATAGCAGACCAAGCAAGAACCATTCGTATTCCTGTCCACATGGTTGAGACCATCAATAAATTAATTCGCGTTCAAAGACAACTCCTACAAGAGTATGGTCGTGAACCACTTCCAGAAGAGATTGCAAAGGAAATGGACATGACAGTAGAAAAGGTAAGAGAGATTTTAAAAATTGCTCAAGAGCCAGTATCTTTGGAAACACCAATAGGTGAGGAAGAGGATTCACATCTTGGTGACTTTATTCCGGATAATGACGCACCAGCGCCTGCTGATGCTGCGGCGTTTTCTATGCTAAAGGAACAATTAATGGAGGTACTTGAAACGTTAACGCCTAGAGAACAAAAAGTTCTTAAGCTACGATTTGGGCTTGAGGATGGTAGAGCGCGTACACTTGAAGAGGTGGGCAAAGAATTCGATGTAACACGTGAAAGAATAAGACAAATCGAAGCAAAAGCTCTTAGAAAGCTTAAGCATCCAAGTAGAAGTAAAAAACTCAAAGATTATTTAGAATAGATGCATCGACAATAGCTTTAATGATCAATAGAATTTGAGTTCGCTCAAATTCTATTTTTTTAAATTCATTAATACAATGAGGTGAAACTTGGAAAGAATAAAAGTATCTAATAGAATCAAAAAACTTGCCAATCAGATTGAACAGCTACCGATAACGATATCAAGATTTGCTGACATAGGAACTGACCATGGATATCTGCCGTTTGAATTGCTAAATAGAGGGGTAATAAAATCAAGTATTTTGTGCGATGTAAATGAGGGGCCACTTCAAAATGCAAAGCAAACCTTTAAAGGGTCGAAATCTTCAACTGACTTTCGACTTGGATCAGGGCTTGAACCATTAAACAAGGGCGAAGTGGATGCCGTTGCAATTGCAGGTATGGGTGGCGGTTTAATCATTGATTTATTAAGCTGTGATTTAGAAAAAACGAAATCCTATCCCATTTTGCTTTTACAGCCTATGACAGAGCAGGATCGATTAAGAGCATGGTTACTTGAAAATAGATTCATCATTTTATGGGATAATTTCTTTATAGATTTGAACAAGCAATATGAGGTCATCATGGTTTATAATCCCGATTGCACTCTTGAAGATGTTGGATCGAGCACAGCCAATATAAGCCTAAGTGCATCGCATTTAAGAACCGTTTTTAGTAACATCAATGACAATCAATTTAAAAATCCGACTGAGGATTTGGAATTTGGTTTTAGCATTAACTTGGCAGAAGTTGAAAACTATCGTAGTTTTTTAGTGTTTAAGAAACAAAAGTATTTCAATGTTCTCTCAAAAATATCAAAAGAGGAACATGGAGAGATATACACTGCTACTCAAAAGAAGCTAGATACGATCGACCAAATAGAAAAAGCGTTAGATATCATCAAAATAACTAAAGATGAATCCTCATGAAAAGGAGTATAATTATGAACGTAACTGTAGCAGACATATTAAAAGCCATCGATCAAATAGCGCCTTTTTCAACTGCAGATGATTGGGATAATTCAGGTCTCCTAGTGGGTGATCCAAATAAAATAGTCAATAACGTTCTTTTATCCTTAGACGTTACAGAGGAAGTCGTCAATGAAGCGATAACAGGCGGTTATGATTTGATCATCTCACATCACCCTCTTATATTTAAAGGGCTTAAGACGCTAGTTTCAACAACTTCGCCTGCCAATAGCATTATCAAGCTAATTAAATCAGATATTTCAATTATTTCAGCACATACCAATCTTGACCTTTCTTTTGAGTATGGAATTAACCGATATCTTGCTGATCAATATGAGCTGAAGGATTTGAGTCGGCTAAACGATGAACAAGGCTATGGGATTATCGGAGAATTCAGTAAAGAGATTTCAGTAAAAGTGTTTCTAGACAAAACAAAATCAATATTCAACATTCAGACGATCAAATGCACCAATCTAAATGCGACTGAGATTAGTAGGGTTGCTTTATGCTCTGGTGCTTCAGCTGACTTTATTTCAGATGCCATTCGAAATAGTGTCGATGCATATATTACATCTGATATTAAATATCACGAAGCTCAATCGGTTATTGGAACTAAGGTAGCTTTATTTGATGTAGGGCATTTTGAAAGCGAGTTTGTATACTTACATTTTTTAGGAGAAACACTCTCAAAGTGCATAAAAAATGTAGAGTTTAGTGTTACAACGGCAGAAAAACCATTATTCAGCTATTTGTAAGTTAATTTGTTGATTAATTGACAACAGTTATGGAAATATAAAAGTGTAAGGAGTAAAATCCCTATACTTTTTTTATATTTAAGGGTATTTCCAATTATCATAGTAATACCGAGATACGGATTTTTATATTAGAAAAAGCTTTAAATGCATATATAAACATTTTAAGGATATATATAGCTTAGAATAAGAAAGAGGTGACATTATGTCAAAAAAAATGTGTAAACTTTACTCACTTGCTGAAAAGGAGACTAAGACATATACAAAGTATGTATTGCCTGCTAAATATGTCTGTAAAAAATGTGGACGCGTTGCTAACTCAGATGGTTTGCTTTGCAGTCCTAAGGCGATAGAATTAAAAGAGCATAATGATCAGTCAAAAGATAAAGTTAAGCATAAAAAGACGAAAGACAAGGACGCCGAGGGATGCGATAGAAAGCACAAAAAACACAAAAAACACAAAAAACACAAAGAGGATAAGAAGCATAAAAAGCATCAGACTGATCTTAAAGTACAAACTGATATATCGCCTTCAGCACAACCAGCATTGCCTACTTCATCTTCATCAATAGAAGCAGAAGCTTTACACAAATATATCATCAAAGCGACATCGGGTCCAAACTCCAAAGAGAAGAAAAGAATAAAAGTGCCAAAATCCAAGGTTATAAAGTAAAATTTGTGTAAAGTGCTTAGCTTAAGATACTATTTGTATCAATATAAACGTATAATAGGTTTATAACAAGTCTCTCATATAGGAGTTCATTATGAATCATCTTTTCGCCGCAATCGATCTGGGATCGAATGCGTTAAAGCTTAAAATTGTACAAGTGATCAATAACCAAATGGAAACCTTGGAGGACATCTCTGTACAAATTCCATTAGGAGATGAGGTTTTTCTATCCAATACCATTCAACTCGAAACGGTTAAAGAAGCGGTAGAAACGTTGATTTATTTTAAACAGGTGATGGAATCCTATGGCATCGTCGCTTATAAGGCTGTGGGCACAAGTGCTTTTCGTGAAGCAGAAAATGCAAAGAATTTTATAGAAATCATACGTATGAAAACGGGTCTTGAGGTTGAAGTCGTAGAAGACACGATGGAGAAATTTCTTACCTATAAATCGATTAGAGATAATGTGTCCAATTATAAGGATATTCGAAAGAGTGCTTTACTAGTAGAAGTTAACTCTGGTAGCTGTGATGTGAGTATTTATAGTCAGAATAAGCTAATCAAAAATGATGAGATTCGATTGGGGACTAAGACACTTAAGTACATGCTAATTGAGCTTGAAAAACGTGCAATTAATTATCCTTATGTCCTTAGAGAAATTATTGAGACGCGTACCTCTCACATTTGGCCAAGTATAGAGGCTAAAAGAATTAAACATTTTATCGCTATTGGCGGAGAGGCTAAACAGGTTAAAGAGATTCTGTTTGGGTCTAAGGCTAATATCTCAATGCAAGATTTTAAAGCACTATGTGTGAAGGCGCTTAACAACGATTACGAGCTCCGAAAAAAAGTTGAAGCCAAAGCGGTAAACTGGTATGAATTTTTAGCGACCATGGTTTTATACGATGTATTTACTGACTTAGTTGATTCAGAATATCTAACTGTTCCCAATATCTCATTAAGAGATGGTATTCTGGCAGTGCTAATAGAGCAGGCATACGACTTAAATCGATATAAACACTTTAACAATGATATCTATCATCTTGCCTATGAGATCAGTAAACGATACAAAAGCAGCGAGAGTCATATTAAAAATATAGAACATAATGCCTTTATGCTTTTTGAAGGTTTGAAAAAAACGTTTTCATTTAACGAAAGAGATGAAATGCTTTTACGGCTAAGTGCTATACTACATGAAATTGGTAAATACACACGTATGAGAGATTATCTTATTACCAGCTATGAAAAGCTCAGTTCTATGGATATCTTTGGTGTAAAGCATAACGAAATGCTCATTATCGCACATATTTGTAGACTTATTTCAAGCTCTGAAACAAAGCTGTATCAATTGCCACCAAATAACTTAACTGAGGATGAGCAAATACGTGTTTTTAAGCTTGCATCTATACTATCCATTTCAGACTCATTAGATAAAGGGAAGAAGCAGCGTATTGAAGTTATTGATACTGTAATCAATGATGATTATTTTTTCATCAATGTAAAAAGACACTCTGAAACCATACTAGAGGATTGGAGCTTTGAATTTACTATAGACAATTTTGCTAATACCTTTGGAATAATACCAGAAATTAAGGATGTGGACTAATGTATTTTAATAGAGAGCTGAGCTGGCTTGAATTTAATAGAAGAGTGTTATATGAAATGGAGGATTTGAAGCAACCATTACTAGAACGACTTAAGTTTAGTGCTATTTTTTCAACAAACCTAGATGAATTTTTTATGGTCCGTGTTGCTGCGATTAAGAATCAAATTAGTTCAGGCTATGAAGATCCAGATCAAACAGGCTATACAGCAAAGCAAAAGCTTGATCTTATTAACGAAAAGGTTTCTGAGCTGGTCACTTTGCAATATGAAAAAACCATGATTCAGCTTGAAGCTCTAGCTACGAGTGGTATCAAAATCATTCATAAAACTCAGTTCACCTCAGAAATCATCACACAGCTTGAACAAAAATTCAACTTTGAAATTTTTCCGGTGCTTACACCTATGGCAGTTGACTTTTCTCGTCGTTTTCCATTAATTTCAAATAAAAGTATCTATATCGGTGTACGCCTTATGATCGGTATGGAATCTAAATTTGCCCTAGTACAGGTTCCAAATGTGCTTGAACGACTGATTAAGGTTACAAGCTGTAAGGAAAGCACCTGCTTTGTCCTTCTTGAGGATGTTATAGAAACATTTATCGATAAGCTATTTATCGGTCATCAGGTCATGTCAACCTGTCAATTTCGTGCAACAAGAAACGCAGATCTCAACATCGTTGAAGATGAAGCTGAGGACCTGTTAATGGTCATAGAAGAAGCAATTAAGCTCCGTAAGTGGGGAGAAACAGTTCGCCTTGAAATTACGGACAGTTCACAGGATCCTTGGTTAATGAAGGTGCTAGAGGATGCTTTGCAACTTGATCCAACTCAAATATTTAGAGTGAATGGCATGCTGGATTTAACTTTTTTGATGAAGCTAAAGCCGCCAAAGGGAAATACTGAGCTTATACGTATGCCCTATAAGCCTAAAAAATATCCACCTATTGATAAAAAGAATCTGTTTAAAGCGATCAAGGATAATGATATTCTATTACACCATCCATTTGAAAGCTTTGATTTGGTCGTCGATTTTATAAAGCAGGCGAGTAAGGATCCACATGTATTGGCGATTAAGCAAACGCTATATCGCGTCAGTGGTGATTCACAAATAATAAAGGCATTAGCAGAAGCAGCAGATAAAGGTAAACAGGTCACCGTTTTAGTTGAGCTAAGAGCAAGGTTTGATGAAGAAAATAACATCAACTGGGCTAAAAAGCTCGAGCAAAGAGGGGTTCATGTCATATATGGTATCTATGGCATCAAGACACATTCGAAAATCACACTGGTTGTAAGGCGTGAGAAGAACAAGATCAAAAGATACTTGCATCTTAGCACAGGTAATTACAATGATCAGACTGCTAAGGTCTATACAGATATGGGGTTATTTACTTGTAAGGAATCCTTTGGTACAGATGCTTCTATCTTTTTTAATATGGTATCTGGCTTTGTCACTTCAGTTAATACGAATATTATGAGCGTTGCACCTTATACACTGAGACAAAAATTCTATGATTTAATCAATCGAGAAATAGGGCATGCAAAGGCTGGAAATACTGCACGTATTGTTGCTAAGATGAACGCATTAGTAGATCAAGAATTGATCGCTAGGCTGTATGAAGCCTCGAGGGCAGGTGTTAAGATTGAGTTAATGGTGCGAGGTATCTGTACTTTAGTTCCTGGAGTGGTTGGACTTAGTGATAACATCGTCGTAAAAAGTATCGTAGGTGAGTTTCTTGAGCATAGTCGAATCTTTTATTTTCAAAATCACCGATCACCAGAAATCTATTTATCTAGTGCGGATTGGATGACTCGAAATTTAAGCAGACGTGTTGAATTGCTTTTTCCAGTTGAGGACCCAGTTCTTTTTAAAAGAATTTGGTTAACGCTACAGCTTTATTTTAAAGACAATCAAAAATCATGGACGCTCCTTTCAAACGGAAGCTATAGTAAAACGGTTGCTGAAAAAAATCCTGTACAGGTTCACGAAGTATTAAAGCATCTGATCTATGAGGACGATGCGGATTACAATAAAAAAATTCAAACTCTATTAGAAAGCTAGGCACTTATGAAAAAAACCATCGCAATTATCGACTTAGGATCAAACTCAATACGCATGAACATCATAGGCATTAACGAATATGGTGGTTATAGTATTTTCGATCAGGCTAGTGAAATGGTTAGGCTAAGCGAAGGAATGGGCACAGCGCTGATTCTTAGAGAAGAACCTATGCGTAGAACGATTGAAGCACTAAAATACTTTAAACAGTTAATCAAATTAAACGATACGAAAGAGGTATACGCTCTTGCAACTGCTGCCGTAAGAATGGCAAAAAATAAAGAAGCCTTTCTATCACTTGTTAAGGAAGAGGTTGGACTAGAATTCAAAGTTTTAACTGGTAAGGAAGAAGCCTATTATGATTATTTGGGCGTCGTCAACTCTATGGAGCTGAAAACGGCATTGCTGCTCGATATCGGTGGTGGTAGCACTGAAATTATATATATGGTAGATCGCGTACTAAAAGAATCTATTAGTTTGCCCTTTGGTTCAGTAACCTTAACGGAAAAATTTGCCGATCAAAAATCTAAGAAAAAGAGAATTGAAGCATCAACCAAATTTATTCAGGATCATTACGATAAGCTAAAATGGCTTGATCAAGTGAAAAACATCCCTATCATAGGGCTAGGTGGTGTCATCCGTACTATTGGAAAAATTGACCGTGATCGAAATGGCTATCCTATTGAAAATATGCACAACTACAAACTTCACGATTCAGAAATTGAAAGATTATTTGATCTGATCCTTAACACTGAAGAGAAGGATCTCGATAAAATCAGTGGTATCAGTAAAAAGCGTGCAGACATCATCACTTTGGGCTTGCTACCATTTAAGTGTTTGTTTGAACGAGTCGACGCACCTGAAGTTAGAATAAGTGGTAGTGGCCTAAGAGATGGCGTCTTCTATGAGAAATATTTTCCAAGTGTCGGTATGCCAATTATCTTAGAAGATGTCCTTATACAAAGTAAACAGAATATGATGCGTCGATTTGAGGTTAATGAAAAGCATGCAAGGCAAGTACAATCCTTGGCACTTGGTTTATATGAAGGCTTAAAATCATTGTTAAACGAAGGGCCATCAGATATCAAAGTTTTGAGTACTGCTGCATTGCTTCATGATATTGGGATTCATATAGAATACTACGATCATCATGTTCATGGCTTTTATCTCATTCTAAACGGTCGCTTGGAAGGGTTGACCAATACAGAGCGTATCTCTGTTGCCTATTTAGTTGGCTCACATAGAGAAGCAGGTATTAAAGCTAAAATGACCGATTTTGAAGGCTTATTATCAAAATCCGAGCTAAATCGATTAGGTCAGCTGGTTGTCATTATGAATTTAGCTGAGCATCTAGATCGTGCAGAGAATGGTGTCGTAAAGACCATTTCAGTCGAAATTTTTAAGGATGAGGTTGTATTACACCTTGAAGGCGAAGGAACATTTGAACTAGAAAAGAAATCGGTTATGAGATTTACAGAAAGATTTGAAAAGCAATTTTCGAAACGATTAACAGTAATTTAACACTTGAAACTACCTTCACATTTGTATATAATATTTAAGTCGCTTTTGACCTACGGATAGTTATCACGAGATGACTATCCTTCTTCTTTTGTGGAGGTAGTTATGAACGCAAACCAGCATCCCCAGTTTCATCAGGAAAGTGATCGACTGGACAAGACACTTAAACATGTGCATCTAACCATCGATGCTGTAGATCGCTTTACTGAAAGATCCAAAGACAATCTACGCGATGCGATGAGTGAAATTGATACGCAGGAAGCTTCTTCAAGCTATATTGATGCCATGATTTCAACTCAATTCATCGAAATTGCAAATCGTAACTATGACAGCCTGATGCGAGCAAAGGACAAACCGTATTTTGCGCGCATCGATTTCATTCAAAGTGGTAAGGAAAGTATTGAAAGCTTCTATATAGGAAAGACATCCATCCTTAAAGACGGTGATTTTACACCTCTCGTAGTGGATTGGCGTGCTCCAATCGCGTCTTTATACTATGAAGGTCGCATCGGTGATAATCATTATGAAAGTGAAGGTGACACATACAGTGGGGAATTGACTCTTAAAAGACAATTTGCTATTGAAAAGGGTGTGCTTGGAGATATCACAGATGTAGATATAACAACTAACGATGCATTTTTACAAGCCTCTCTTGAAGCAAATGCAGATAAGAGACTAAAGGATATCGCTTCCACCATACAAGCAGAGCAAAATAAAATTATACGTGCAAGCATGAGAAAACCTCTGATCGTACAAGGCGTTGCTGGATCTGGTAAAACGACGATTGCGCTTCATAGAATCGCCTACTTTATCTATACCTATGAAAAGACCTTTAGACCGGATTCTTTTATGATTATTGCTCCAAACCGACTTTTTATTAACTATATTTCTGAAGTTCTTCCTGAACTCGGGGTAGAAAATGTCAACCAAACAACCTATCAGGATTTAATGTTTTCTATCTTAGGAAAAAAATTGAAGCTACATGCTAAGCATACCGTTTTAGTCAACCTAATCAATCATAGTGATAACGCTGAGATTGAAGCAGAAGTCGCTAAAATCAAAGGATCAATCGAATTTGTCAAAGCGCTAGAGGCCTATTTAACGCTTTATGAAAAAGACATAACACCAACCGTTCATTGTGACTTTTTTGATGAAAGAGTCGCTTCAAGAGTAGAGGTTAGATCCTGGTTTCTTAGTCATTTTGCGCATTTACCATATTCGCAGCGTATAAAAGAAATTCAAAAATTACTTGAGAATAGACTTAAGTCCATTTATAAGGAGCGATTAAAGCAGCTTCAAGAAAATTATGACGCTAAAATTGATCATATCCTAAGAAAAGAAGCACCTTCCGATGAAAGAAGAGAAAAAGTTGTCAGCTTAATGATGAAAAGGGATCTACTTTTAGAAGAAACAAAACAGCTTAATAAATCGTTGATAAGAGATTATATGCGTTTGTTTAAAAAATCTGATCCATTCTTACTTTATTCAGATTTTTTAAAGTCAATCGATAATTATTTGGAAAATGTACCTAGGTTAAAGTCTGGTTTAACTAAAAATGACACCTTTGACCTTGAGGATGTTAGTCCGTTGACCTTAATAGGCTATAGATGTCATGGTTCTGTCGCAGATATCGATATCTCCACTGTTGTGGTGGATGAGGCGCAGGACTTTAGCTCTGCAGAATTTTACGTATTAAAAATGGTATTGAAAACAAGTCGAATGACTCTATTAGGTGATCTATCACAGGGGATATTGGCTTATCGAGGGACTCAAAACTGGCAAAAGATGATGCACGATGTTTTTCCTGAGGATGAACCAAACTACATGACTTTGGTACAAAGCTATCGAACGACAGTAGAGATTATGACTGAGGCAAGTCTTGTATTAAATCGTCTGAATCAAGAGGATTTGGTGACTGCCAAGCCAGTTATCAGACACGGTGAAGCACCAATAAAGTGTCACTTTCATAGTGAAAAAGAGCTTATAAAAGCTTCTATACTAAAGATTGAGGAGTGGCAGGCAAAGAAATTTAAATCCATGGCAATAATTGCAAAGACTCAAAATGAGTGTCTTCATATTCAACATGAACTAGCAAAGAGCAGCATCAAAACTGAAATACTTACGGATCAATCACTTATTTACAATGCAGGTGTCGTTATCGTGCCATCATATCTTGCAAAAGGTCTTGAATTCGATGCGGTTTTAGTGGTAAGTTTATCTCAGAGCTATACGGATTCTGAGCGTGATATTAAGTTGCTCTATGTTGCAATGACAAGGGCATTACATCAACTTGATCTTTACTATATTAAAGGTAACATTCAAGCGTTTGAATAATGGAGGCAAATATGAGAATCTTAACCAAAAAGAGAGTAGTCATATCCATCGTTTCTATTCTATTTATTGCAATTTTAGGAATGGGGGTATGGTTTACGAATTCTTACGCACCTGATGAGCAAGCTTTAGACGCATTAAATGGGAATTCTGAAATCACAGTTAGTGATACAGCGGATTACATTTATTTTAATCCAAATTCAGCACTGTCTAAAGGCATTGTGTTTTATCCTGGAGCAAAGGTTGCACCAGAGGCATACAATGTTCTTGCACTTGAAATTGCAAAGCACCATATCCCAGTTGTAATCGTTAAAATGCCCTTAAATTTTGCCATATTCGATATAAACAAAGCAGATGCTATTAAATCAAAATTAGGAATATCTCAGGATTGGGTATTAATGGGACATTCATTGGGTGGCAGTATGGCCGCTAAATACCTCTATGATCATCCCGAAAGCTTTAGCGGCATAATATTCTTAGCTTCATATTCAGCAAGTGACTTGTCACAAGCTAATATAGACGTGTTAAGTATCTGGGGTACTAAAGATGCATTTGTAACTCAGGAAAAAATTGAAGCTACAAAAGATAAGCTTCCTGCAGGTTCAATTTTTCAATCTGTTGAGGGGGGAAATCATAGTCAATTTGGTAATTATGGCTTTCAAAATGGAGATAATGAAGCAGATATAGATAGTAGTGAGCAAAGATCAATTATTGTAGATGCCATAGTAACCTTTATGACCGATATTATCAAGTAGGACGGTAGGCTATGAAAATAGGGCAGTTTGCGAAGCATAATAACGTCAGTATCGATACCATTCGACATTATATCGATTTAAACTTAATCTTTCCCGAGAAAATTTCAAGCTATTATAACTTTGATCAAGCTTGTCAAAATGATTTTGATGACCTCATCCATCTCAAAGCACTTGGATTTACATTAGGTGAAATTAGTAAAATTTTGCTCTATAAGAGAATCGGTAATTTAACGGATGTTGAAAAGAGAGATTCATTTCTGTCATTTTTTAAAACAAAATACGATTGGGTTAATAGAGAAATTGAATCCTTACTTACAACCAAGGAAGGACTTCAAGAGGCGATAGAGAAATTTAGTGAATCCAAGCCTTCCACAAAAAGAGTGAAGGGGCTGTCACTTCAAGGACTTGATCTGCTCTATTGTCCACACTGTCAGACAAAATTGATAACTGAGTCCGGTCAGATCGTTCATAATACAATTTTTAATGGCCGTTTGATTTGTCACGGCTGTGATGAAGCCTATCAGCTTGAAATAATCGATGGTATATTAATATCTACAGAGCTTATTCCAGACACAGCCATAGACTTAACTCATTTAGCTTCAGATGCAAGCGAAACCTATATTGATCAATATTTGAGATCAACTGATTCGGATTATCTTCAGAAGCTTTATGCCAGTTTGCAGTGGTCCGCTAGACACAATTGCTTTGATCATCTAAAAGATGGAGACGTCTCTCTAGAGCTAGGTTCAGGTCACGGCTATTTTCTCAGATATCATCTTGAGCTTTTTAATAAAGATATGTTCTATGTAGCGGTGGATCACGATATTGAAAAACTCATTTGGTTAAAGTCGATATTGGATCAGCAAGAAACTAGGCTCAAAATCCTCTATATTTGCTCTGATTTCAAAGAAATTCCCTTAGCCAATCAATCTGTCGATCTTTTACTAGATATTTCTGGTTCGAGTAATTACGCTTTTGATCACACTGACTTTTTATTAAACGATTTAGTGCCTATGCTTAAAAATCAAGCAATGTTTCATGGCTATTATATACTTTTTGAGAAATTTGCAAAAAATTCTACGGTTGCGCTCGCAGCTAGATCAAACTTTAAGCTTGAATCCGTGAAATTGGCATTGGCACAGCTTAATTTGGATCTTATTAACGAATATATATCTCCACCCGTTACAAAGGGTGGACCAATGGAGAATTACTTTGTGTCAGGTGAAAGTGTATTTACTTATATCGTTAATGGTAAGTTTAAACCATTGGGTTAGCCCAATGGTTTTATTATTTATGTCATAAAAATCTTAATTATATAGCTTGCCATCGGTCATACGCCATCCTTTACAATAATTATAACGAGGTGATTATGATGAAAAAAAATAAATTTGGTAAGTATAATTTAAGCCTATTCTTCATGGGGAAGGGTGTTTCTGTAATTGGTTCTTCTATCTATAACTTTGCCGTCGGTCTGTATGTGCTTAAGCTGACGGGTTCAGCTTTAAATTATGGGATAACCCTAATGCTATCTATTTTGCCACTTATTCTAATAAGTCCCTTTGGCGGTGTAATAGCAGATCGGTTTAACAAAAAGATAATTGTCGTCAGTATGGATATCATCAATGGGTTGTTGTTTATCGCCATCTATCTGCTAACAGAAAAAATGAATTTTTCTCTAGGTCTGGTCTATCTGACGACAATTCTGCTCAATAGCTTTGGTACTCTGTTTGCCATTAGTATTGAAGCTGCAAAGCCAAATCTAGTAAAAGAGGACAGGCTTATAAAAATCAATGCATATAGCAAGCTAATCGATTCTATATCGTCTGTTTTGGGTCCAATCGTTGGTGGTATTATTTATGCACTATTTGATATACGCGCTTTTGTTTTATTCAATGGTATTTCTTTCTTAATTTCAGCATTGAGTGAGTCCTTTATGGATTTTAATTATTATACTAAAGAATCTCATGTAAAAATAAACACATCCTTTAGAAACGATTTTAAAGAGGGGATACATTATTTTTTTAAAAATAAAGCAATCGTCGAGTATTTCTTTATATTTGCTACCCTAAATTTTCTACTCGGCTTTTCAGTTAACGTACCGGCACCTTATTTGATTAATGAAGTATTCAAGCTTTCGTCTGCTCAGTTTGGGTTAATCAATGGCCTTTTTCCAGTTGGATTGATTATTGGTTCATTGACCATTGAGTCACTTTTAAAAAAATTCACATATAAAAAAGTATTACTAAGCATGAACTTATTTTTGGCCATTTTGGCAGGAATGATTGGCTTGCCATATCAGGTTTTGACAAGTTCAGTTCAATTGACAATTTTTTATGGTTTGAATTTTTGTCTTATGGGGCTTGCAATTGCATATGTTGATGTCCCAATTACAACCCTGCTTCAGCAAGAGGTTCCCTCACACTTATTGGGACGAGTAATGAGTATACTAATGAGTCTCGTGAAGGTTGTATTGCCTATTGCATTGGTCGTATCTGGAGCAGCAATTTCGGTAATGCCAATTAAGCTGATACCTATAATAGGTGCACTTGCTTCTGCAGGGTTTACCTTATATCTTATGAATAAGGAACATCAATTAAATAAATTGAATTTTGAAAATATTGAGTAGTATTGAATGATTTGTTGCACAATTGTTCGAATTTTCATACATTTATGTTTTGATTTTTGTACAGTTTATGGTACACTATATCTAGTGGGACTTGAAACGACCTAATTATCCTACTAATAATCGAAAAGGAGACTTTATATGCACAAAATGGATTTATTCTCAGCAATTTTTGATTACTATGAACATTTGTTTTCTAAAAATTTGAGCGACGCTGAAAAGCAATCTATTATGGAATCGTTTGAAAGAATGGATATTGAGGATGGCATTGAACGTGCAATTCGTTCTATAGAATCTGGATTGCATATCAAATTACCCTATGATCTTTTCGTTGAAACTAGAGGCTCATATCACGATGATCCAATAGACAGGATTTTACATCGATTCAATTTTCAAGCTTCAATGTGGACAAATGAACATTTGAAGGAGAACTTTATCAATGAGATGGCCTAAAATTCAATATATAAAAATCGGTCATAATTCCCTTTATTTAAAATAAAATAGAGGGAATTTTGGTTTTTTGGTGAATAATTACATATGAATTAATGAAGGAGGCTATATGAATCGATATGAACTAAAAATGAGGGCAAAGGAAGCGCTTCATGGCAAATGGATAATCGCCGTTGCTGTAACTATTATTGCACTGATTCTTAACAACATCCATTTATCCACTGGTACGTCTATTTTTAGGTTCAGCAGTGGTTGGATGACGAATCTCAGAGTCTTATCGCCTTTAAGCTCGGCTTCGTCCAGCATTTCATCTTTAATCAACTTTATATTATCAGGACCAGTCGCTTTAGGCATCGCTTTTTTTTATTTAAATCTTCTTCGAGAGGATGAGGCTAGGGTAGAGTCACTGTTTCATGGATTTAAAAGATTTTTAGATGCATTAATCTCGCATATCTTAATTACTATTTTTACATTTTTATGGTTTTTGTTACTAATTGTACCAGGAATTATTGCAGGATTGAGCTATTCCATGACCTATTACATTCTTATTGACCATCCAGAGCTGTCTCCAATTGAGGCAATACGTCTAAGTAAGGAACTTATGAATGGACATAAGGGTGAGCTGTTTATATTATGGTTAAGCTTTATTGGCTGGTTTTTCCTTGGAATAATTACCTTTGGCATAGGATTACTTTATGCAATACCTTACTTTAATACGACATTGGCTGAGTTTTATCTGAATATTAAAGGCGAATAGAATGTAAATGGCTTTCGAAACATCGTTTAGGAATTATAAGACGTTGTTTGGGAAGTCATTTTTATTTACGCTGCTTAATTGTCGTATAATAAGCTATCAACCACATATATAGGAAGAACAAAATAGATATTTATTATAAACAGTCTGATCCATTAATCAATATAGATTTCTACCATTTTGTTTCTACCATTTCAGTTTTCTACTTTAAAAGGAGTGATTTCTTGAGATACTTTATTACATTTGCTTTATTTACTATTATGGCATTTACAAGCTTCTGGGGGTTAACCAACGTTCATGGTCTATTGGTCTGGTTCGAAAGACGAGTTGAGAGATATAGCGCTACGTATTCCATGTATTTACATAGTTTTCAGTTTACGGTTATACTTAAAACCATATTGTTCTTGATATTTTTTGTTAGTTTATTTACTTTATTGACACTAATTATTTTATAGGAGGTAAAAAAAGTGCTATCAATTCCAATGCTTATAAACTTAGTCAATCTATCAACACTATTGGCCATTATTTTTGGTGTGCCTTATTTGCTATATCGATTACTACAATACATATTAAAAACAAATTCAAAACTGAAGCGTGTTGAAAGAGACATAAGGCTGCTAACCTTGGAAAAGGAAGTTGCCGTCTCTAAATTGAGAAACAGCTTAAAATGAAATTCGTAAAAGGCCACATTTAGTGGCTTTTTATTTTTGTATCTTGTTACATTGTCTCGGCTAAGGGTACTTATGATTTAAAGGAGGTAAGTATGGAAAAATTTGAAAAAATTACGATTTCAACCGTAATAGATGCAACTCTAGAAACGGTCTGGCAAGCTTTTACCTTGCCAGAGCATATAACAAAATGGAACTTCGCATCTGATGACTGGCATTGTCCAAGTGCGATTAACAACCTTGTAAGCGGGGGCGCATTTTCGTATAGAATGGCTTCAAAAAAAGAAGATATTGGTTTTGATTTTGGTGGTACTTATTTAAAGGTTGAACCACTAAATCATATCAGCTATGAGCTTGGTGATGGTAGAGTTGTATCTATTGATTTTAAGAGTCTTGATGCTTCTAGCGTTCTTGTAGAGGAGACCTTTGATGCTGAAAAGCTTAATCCCTTAGAATTACAAAGAAACGGTTGGCAGGCCATATTGAATAATTTTAAAAGTCACGCTGAATCGTTATAAATTTAAAAAGAGAGCAGTCACATATCTGATATAGATATCGTAACCGCTCTCTTTTGATTAATAGATGAACCTATTTAATTATGCAAAGGATACATTGTCAGCAACAATTCTTACTAAGTTACAGGAAAGATCTGAAATCCTTTCAAGATTGTTTACCATTTCTAGATAATAAACACCAGCTTCTGTACTACATTCATTTGAGTTAAGTCTTGAGAAATGATCACGACGTGCATCTCTTTGTAATTGATCCATTTCCTGTTCGAGACTGATAACTGAATCTATCATTTGTTGATCTGGTTTTTCTAAGACCTCTAGTGCCATTTCATAGGTTTCTTTAGTTTTGTTATACATGATTAACAAAGCTTTTTTAGAGACGTCTGATAAAGCAATACGATTATCATTCATGGTCATTACTAGCTCAGCTATATTATCCGCATGATCACCAATTCTCTCAATATCATTTACACTATTAAATAAACCATCAAGATATTTTCTATCTGTATCCATTATGTCTCTATTCGAGAGCTTCACAAGATATTCAGTAATTAATTCTTCAAGCTTATTGACATCTTTTTCATATTCAAAGGTTTTCTTTACTTTATCTAGCTGATCCTCAAATAGTCCGTCCATGGCAGATACAAGACTTTTCTTAGCGATATCACCCATATTGATGGTCTCGTTGATAACACTTTTAATTGCAATTGTTGGTGTTTCAAGTATACGCTCATCAATATATTTGGTTAATTTGATTTGTTCTTCACCTTTATCAGGAATAATCCACATCGCTATTTTAATCAAAACAAAAGCAAATGGAAACTGAAGTATAACGTTTGTTACGTTAAAAATTGTGTGCGCATTAGCAATTTGTCTGCCTACGTCTGTTGGATCAAGCTTGGTTACAATAGAAGTAATCGGATGACTTAATACCAGGACAAACAGAAGGGTACCAATCGTATTGAAGGATAAATGAATAATTGCTGCTCTCTTAGCATTTTTACTTGCACCGATTGATGATAGTAGAGCAGTTGTACAGGTTCCAATGTTATCACCATAAAGAATTGGTAAAGCAGCTGCAAGTGGCAAAGCACCTGCTGATGCCAATGCGATTAACATACCAATAGATGCACTCGAGCTTTGAACGATAAATGTAAGGCCAAAACCAACAAGTACACCTAAAATTGGATTGTGACCGATACTTGTCATCAAATCTTCAAAAGCCTGAAGCTCTCTAAGAGGCTTTAATGAATCCTTTAAAAACTCCATACCAATAAATAGGATACCTAAACCTATAAGGATTTCTGCTAAGTTTTTATGGGAGCCCTTTTTAGATAGCATCCAAATAATCATACCAACGCCAACCGCAATTGGAGCGATTTCATCGATTGATAATGAAACGATTTGACCGGTTACCGTTGTACCTATATTTGCTCCTAAAATGACGCCGACAGCTTGTGAAAGCTTCATAATACCTGCATTTACAAATCCGACAACCATTACTGTCGTGGCACTAGAGCTTTGAATTACACCTGTAACGATGACACCCACTAAAACGCCCATAAAACGATTAGTCGTTAAAATTTCAATTATACGTTCTAATTTTTTACCAGCGGCTTTTTGCAAACCAGCTCCCATCAGCTGCATTCCAAAAAGGAAAAGCCCAAGACCGCCTAAAACACCAATTGCTACTGACATTATTTAATGCCCCCTAATTTTAAAGATTTTTAAAAATTGTATACACGATAAATTCCTATCCTATTCTAACATAAAATAGATTTTACAATGTTAAATCTATGTAAAGTCGACGTAATTTAGATGTAAAAGTGGCTTGAAATCCTTACAAAAATGAAACTGACTGTATTCTACTTAATTTTATGCTAAAATATTATAAGGGGGAATTAATATGATATTAAGCATAAGTAGACGTACCGACATACCCGCATTTTATAGCGAGTGGTTTTATCAGAGAGTAGAGGAGGGATACCTCATCACTCAAAATCCAATGAATCCAAAACAGAGACGTAGAATTGAGCTAAATGATCAAATTAGTTGTCTCGTATTTTGGAGTAAAAATCCTGAACCAATGGTTGAAAGGTTAAAAGAAATTGATCATTTTAACTATTATTTTCACTTTACATTAAATGCATATGGTACAGATATAGAGCCAAATTTACCATCATTAGATAGTAGAATAAAAACTTATATTGATTTGGCTAGAAAAATTGGAAATAAACGAGTTATATGGCGCTATGATCCAATATTGTTAAATGGTCAGTATAGTACTGAGTTCCATATAGATAGCTTTGCAAAAATAGCAAAGTCATTATCGCCTTATCTTTCGAAATGTGTTATCAGTTTTATCGATACATATCCAGTAAATAAGAAAAAACTGGAGCAGCATAGCATTCATGCACCAAGTGCAGATGAAATTAAAACGATTGTAAATGAATTAACTAAAATTGCATTTGAATATGATTTCTTAATAGAAACATGTGCTGAACAATCGTCACTTGAAGACTTTGGTATCTGTCATGGACACTGTATTGATAAAAAATTAATAGAATCAGAATTTAATGTAAAGCTAAACGAAAAAAAAGACAATTATTTGAGAGAAAATTGCGGCTGCGTACAAAGTATAGATGTTGGTGCCTATAGCACTTGTTTAAATCAATGTATTTACTGTTATGCCCAACATAACCAAAACAAATCAAAATATTGCTTTGTAGATTCACCATTAATGTGTGGCGTAGAATAATCATACAGAAAAAAGAGAGTGCTTATCGCACTCTCTAACTATTTATATTAGTTTCCTTTAGTATTTCCTTTAGTGTTACCTTTATTAGTGTTTTCCTTATCACCCTTGTTGTTCTTTGGCACTATGGGTTTGCCTGATGGGTTTTTAGTTTCTGGCTCAGTTGATGGCTCTGTGGTTAACTCAGAAGGAGATTCTATTGATTCACTTGTTGGCTCAGTGGGTTTAACTTTATCCTTATTTTCACTATTATTCTTACCATTGCTGCCGTTATTTTTGCCTCCGCTATTATTGTTATCATTATTATGCTTCATATTATCATTTGAAGTTTCAGGACTTGAAGGTGACACATTTGTTTCATTTTCTTGCTGTTCTATAAAGCCCTTTAGCTCCTCAATCAATGAATCATAGTTTACATCAGCTAGAGCAAGTTTAGCTCTAAAAGCTGATATATCAACATTTAACGTTTCAAGTGTGTTTAAAAGTTTGTTAATCTCATTAACCTTAGCTTGATCACTCTTTTGAATGATGGTACCAAATCGTTCAAACTGATTAATCATAGCTTCTTCAGAGAAATATTCTTTAACATTAGTCTGATCTGAACCCTGATCTAAAACATATAGTCCAACAGAAACTGATTTATCTTTAGCAGCTTTTAAATCATCTTTGGTTGCTTTATTATATGCAACATTTACTTCTTGAAGAATTTCTGAATCAGTAATCTTTTCTTCTAATTTACTTTCAATATTTGAAACTGTAACGTCATTTTTTAGACTACGTTTTACTGGTATCGTGGTTACAAGTACATAATCATCTATTAAATCCTCAGAATCGATAAAACCGTTTTCAATTGCTAGTGAAACGACAGTCTCAACAGCGTCCTCAACCGACATCCCCTTAATGGCCTCTAGAGCTAGAGAGGCAGCGTCCTCATTAAGAGCAGTATACCTTAACACCTTATCATTTGCATTTAACTCAAGCTGAACACTTGGATTAATATCAATTGTGACCACCGTTGCCGTCGCATAACTCATTTGATATAGATTAAGTCCAAAAAGACTCGAAAAAACAATTGCAATTAAAGCTGCCGCAGCAACTATCGATCTTCTATTAAACATGGATATAATGTTATTATTAGCTGTATATAAATCTTCACTATTCACCCAGATTTTTTGACCGACCAATAAACCTGCTTTATTTTTTATCCTTTTATATTGATTATCATTTGTTAAAATAATAGAATAGTTTTCATGAACACTTAAAACGATTCCTTTGTATAACATCGCCGCACCTTCTTTCTCTTATGTAATATTATACGATTTTTCTTCAAAAATTAGGTGACAAATCCTTATTTTTTTATAGTTTATTCCATTCATTTTTAATCTTAAGAAATGATATTATTAATTATGGGTAACTATATATTACTAAATTATATATAGGAGGCTTACATGAAAAAAATTATACCACATATTTGGTTTGACAAAGAAGCTCTTGAAGCAGCTCAAAGATACGTATCAGTTTTTGAAAATGCTGAAATTAATCACACAACTGTACTTGAAGATACTCCGTCAGGCACGGCACATCTCGTAGAGCTCACATTAGCAGGACAGCCCTTTCAGTTCATCTCTGCAGGTCCTTTCTTCACACCAAATCCAACAATTTCCTTTCTCATCAATTGTATAACGAAAGAAGAGGTTGATCGGTTTTACAATTGCTTTATCGAAGGTGGATTTGAGCTAATGCCTTTGGGGAACTATCCATTTAGTCCTTATTATGCGTGGGTTGAGGACAAATTTCATGTGTCGTGGCAAATCATGCTTAACCATGCGCCTAAATCTGACCAAAAGATAATACCAACACTAATGTATGTTGGCAAACATCTCGGAGAATGTGAGCAAGCTATAACTCATTATATAAACACATTTGATGGTTCACTGAAAGGTGAAATAACTCGTTATTTCGAAGAAGCACCAAATCCAGACAACAGCGTCAAACACGTTAATTTTATTATTGACGACTTGATGCTTGGTGCCATGGACAGTGGCTATGATCATAACTATCAATTTAATGAAGGCGTTTCATTTATAATCCCTTGTGATACACAAGAAGAAATCGATCATTATTGGTCAAAATTGTCTCATGATCCTGAAGCTGAGCAATGTGGCTGGTGTCGAGATCAATTTGGTGTCTCTTGGCAAATAGCACCTACTATAATGGGTGAACTATTAAATACAGATAATCAAGAAATAAAATCTAACGTAATTCAAACCTTTTTAGGTATGAAGAAATTTGATATTAATCAGTTAAAGAAGGCAGCTGAATAAAAGCTTCGATTGGAGGAATGTAATGTTATCAAATGTACTATTTTTGCTACTCTTTGTTTTGGTTGGAAGCGTGATAGGTGGCTTCATAATAAATATTCGTCACCAAAAAGCTTTAAAGAAGATGAATCATTCCTTAGAGCTTCTAACTAAAGGCAACTATAAAGTCTCTTTTGATGTAAAGAATAAGCTGATAAAGGAGACAAGTGCATTATTAACGCAGTTAAGCGAAAATTACGAACGCACATTTGAGGAACTTCTCATTACCTCTTTAAAAACTAACACGCTTTCAGATGAGCTTACAGAATTCATGTCAAAAAATGCAAGCAGAATGAATGAAATGGTAGAAAATGTCGATACGATTTCAAATTCTTCTCAAAGTTATCTTTTGAATATTACTTCAACTAACGATGATATTACAAGTGTTGCCAATTATGTAAATGAAATCACGGACAGTATGAAGCAAGCAAAAATTGCATCCGGTGAGACCTACAATCGATCAAAACGATCTATGGCTGAAGTTCAAGCGACTATGAGCACTGTTGAGACAATGGCTGAATCAACGAACCGATTTGTAGAACAAATCGATAATTTAGTAACCTTTGCAAATGCAATCAACCAAATTACCGATACAATTGAATCGATTTCATCTAACACCAGCTTGCTTGCACTTAATGCGAGTATTGAAGCTGCTCGTGCTGGGGAAGCTGGTCGAGGCTTTTCTATCGTTGCTGATGAGATTAGAAAGCTTGCTCAAAGTACTTCTGAGTCACTGACAGATATCGTATCAAGCGTGTCGGCTATTACTACAGCGCTTAAAGCGACTGAACAAGAGACTGAGAAAAGCTCAGAAATGAGTGAGTCTGTTAAAACACAAGTCTTCGGAACAAGTAAAATCTTCGAAGCAATTTCATCTGATTCTAAATTGACTGAAGATCGCGTTGAACATGCCTTTACAGCTTTAGACAGACTTTCGAATGCCGTACATGCAATTGAAAAAAAGATTGAAGCGATTTCTGAGCATACATCGACTAATAATCAAACGGTTTTAACCACCAAAGCAATTGTTACAACCATGCGTTCTGAAATCGATAAGCTTAAAACATCTGCTTTAAACCTAGGCGACATAAACGAACGCTTTTATCAAACGATTTCTTCTAAAAGCATTGATGTGATTTTAACACAGCAGCTAGAGTTCTTAATAAAGGAATACCAAGCAAAACGTTCGGTCGAAGAAGCTAAGAGCTTTGCAAAGCAACACAAAATATCGAATTATCAAATACTCGATCAAACTGGTAAAATAATTACGGCAACTGAGTCTGAAAGTATTGGACTCAACTTATTTGATATATATCCACCATATAAGGAATACTATAATTCTAAATCAAGTTCCTATCTACTAACACCTATTGTAAAAAGATTAGATGGCTATTATGCTAAATTTGCTGCTGTAAGAAAGGAGAAGGCTCTGATCATTATTGAGTACTCCTTTAACATTAAATAAATATTTAGTAATGAAGGGAATATGCGGATTCAATAGTGAATTCGCATATTTTTTTATATTCACCACATTCTCATTTGTAGTATTATCTGATAATTTAACCTATATAGATTTTTAATTAAAGGATTTTAACAGTGAATGTAGAAGTTATAATAGGGTAAGTATAGAAGGACAGTTTTTCACATATAAATACAGGAGGCTTTATGACACAATCAAAAGTTGTCGTATATATTGCGATGTCATTAGATGGCTTTATCGCAAAACCAGATGGAGATTTGACTTTTTTATCATTGGTTGAAAGGGAAGGCGAAGATTATGGGTATCATCAATTTCTAACAACCGTCGGCTCTGTGCTAATGGGCAGAAAAACTTATGAAAAAGTCATGTCCTTCGGTATACCCTTTCCACATCAGGATGTGCCTTGCTATATCATTACATCAAAAGAGAAGAATACAAGCGATGGCCCAGAGTTTTATAATGGAGACCTTAATGCACTGATTCAAAGGTTAAAGACTTTGGAGGGCGATGTTTTCGTAGATGGTGGTGCTGAGCTAGTGAATACACTTCATATAATGGATTTGATTGATAGATGGATCATTTCTGTAATTCCAACCTTTATAGGTGAAGGCGTTAGATTATTTAAAGAAAAATCCATGGATCAAGTTTTAAATCTCGTCAAAGTAGAATCCTTTCAGACAGGATTGGTACAGCTCACATATGATAGAAAGGAGAATCAATATGTCTAAACCCTTTAAAACTGGCTTAACCGTTGGCAAATTCGCACCCTTTCACAATGGACATCAATTCCTTATAGAATCATCCCTCAAAGAGGTCGAAAAGCTTTTTGTTATCGTATACGATGCGCCAAAACACACGCACATTCCGTTAACGGTTAGAGCAAACTGGATCAGGATGCAATATCCAGAAGTGACTGTTATAGAAGGATGGCATGTGCCTACTGATGTTGGCTGGACAGATGAAATTCAACAAAAGCATGTGGATTTTATCATAGAACTATTAGCTGGACAAAAGATTGATGTTTTCTTTTCAAGTGAAGCGTATGGCTTTAGAATGAGTCATGCTCTAAATGCAGAAAATAGAATCGTAGACATCGACCGTAAAGAAATTCATGTAACCGGAACCGATATAAGAAGCAATCCTTATGCCAACCGTAACTTTGTACCACCAGCGGTGTATAGCGACTTCATTACAAAAGTAGCATTTCTTGGCTTCAATCGTGAAATGACATTTAGATTGGTTAAAAAGCTTAGCGAAATTTATCAGACAGAGCTAGTCACCCCTTATAATAACGTCTTTGAAATAGAAGAAATAGGTTTGGCCATTCATAAAGTTGCCACTGAAATAAGGTCTAAAACCAGCGATGCCAATCAATTTTTATTTATACAAGCTGGATTGTATGAGCTTAACTTGATGTATCGTCAAAAGCATCATGTGGATCATCCAGAATTCTTAAGCATTCAAGCGGATCATATGCTACAGCCGGATGTTGTATTTATCGTGATGAGTGAAGATACCATAGAAAATCGTAAGTTGATAGGTGAATTTCAGATGCGCAATTTACCTTATATTGCGTTAGTTGGGAATATGGAAAACCAATTGGTCAAAGTAGATAATATCCTGAAACTCTATAAAAAATTTACCAACCCATTAACCATAGAACTATAGAATACTAAGTTGGGGGATCATATGAACGTAATCGAACTGAATCAACTTACAAAATACTACGGAAAATCAAGAGGCATCGAACAAGTCACTTTGGATGTAAAAGAAGGCGAGATTTTTGGATTTATCGGCCCAAATGGCGCTGGAAAGTCTACCACTATTAGAACCATGCTTGGATTATTATATCCAGACTCTGGTACGGCGAAAATTTTTGGTAAAGACTGCTTTATGTCTGGACCAGAAATACGTCAGGAAATAGGTTATTTGCCATCTGAGGTTTTCTACTATGATAAGATGAAGGTCATCGATTTACTGAATTATACCGCAGGCTTTTTCAAAAACAAAAATTCTAAAGTTAAAATGCGCGAGCTTGCAGAAATCATGGAGCTAGACCTTAAAAAGAGAATTGAGGATCTTTCTTATGGTAATAAGAAAAAAGTCGGTATCGTACAAGGACTCATGCATTCACCTAAACTGATCGTCCTTGATGAACCTACGAGTGGTCTCGACCCCTTGATGCAGCAAAAATTCTTCGATATCATAAAAAAAGAAAATCAAAATGGTGCGAGTGTCTTTTTCTCATCGCATATTTTAGCAGAGGTTCAAAGTCTATGTAATCGAGTTGCGATCATAAAAGATGGTCAAATTATTAAAGTGGATGATATAAAATCCATGAGAGAGGACAACTATAAAAAAGTAACACTAAAAGGCAATCAGATCCCATCAGATCAGTTTATCAACCTTCAAGGTGTAACCAATATTCATCATGTTGATCGCGAACTTAAATTTTTCTATAAAGGAGATATCAATCAATTAACGCATCTCGTCAGTCAAAACAGCCTCAAAGACGTTCTAATAGAAGAACCGACGCTTGAAGAAATCTTCATGCACTATTATCGTTAGGAGGCACTGATGTTAAATATATTAAAATATGAGCTTAAGCTGCATTTGAAATCACTCATTATATGGGGCATCTCATTAGTCATTTTAGCAGCTTTACTTATGCTGTTTTATCCAACATTTGGTGACGACGTGGCACTTGTTGATAAGATGCTAGAGAACTATCCAAAAGAGCTTCTACAGGCATTTGGAATGGGTGGTCAATTATCACTTGCGACGGTTCCAGGCTACTTTTCATTTGTGTTTGTCTTTCTTCAGCTCATGCTTGCTATCCAAGCCTCCAATTATGGATTTTCCATACTTTCCGTTGAAGAAAGAGAGCTGACTGCAGATTATTTAATGACCAAACCGGTGTCTAGAAGCGAGATTTATATCTCTAAGTTCTTAGCATCCGTTATCATCATGATTCTATCCAGCGGTATCGCAATTGTTGCATCTTTGATTTCAATAGAGGCGTTCAGAAACGGACACCCTTATGATCAAGAGCGTATGGTTCTATTACTTTTAACATTATTACCACTATCACTATTGTTTTTATCTCTGAGTCTCTTTATTTCAACACTACTTAAAAAGGTGAAGTCCGTGCTTAGCTTATCACTTGGTTTGTGCTTTGGCCTTTACATCGTGAATAGCGTTCAAACCATCGTCGGTGGCAAATGGGTGAGTGGACTGATTCCATTTCATTATTTTGAACCCAATTATATCCTAGAAAATGGGGAGCTTAATACTAATTACTTTATGATGTACTTTATCATCGTTGTCGTTTCAATTGTCGTTTCCTACAAAACGTATTTGACCAAGGACATTCATTCTGTATAAACAAAGGGGCAAAGTATGCACATATTAAAATGGGAAATTAAAGCACAGTTTAAAACATTGCTCATCTGGAGTGTGGTCTTTATCGTCTTAATTTTTATGATGACCTCTGAGTTTTCTGCGTATTATGATAATCCAGAGATGAGCGATGTTCTCGAAGCCATGCCAGAAGGGATGCTCAAGGCATTTTCTATGGAGAACGCCAACTTAACCACTACGACAGGCTATATTAGTTTGGTGGCACTTTACTTCTATATTATGGTTGGTGTTTACGCTGTACTGCTGGGAAATGGCATTATAGCAAAAGAGGAGAGAGATAAAACGGCTGAATTTCTACTTACTTTACCCGTTTCCAGAAGGAAGCTACTATTTATAAAGTGGCTTGCAGCACTTATCAATACGATCCTCCTATCATTGGTTATTTTTGCCGCAACCACTGCAGCAATGCAGCCCTATGATCTCGATCAAGCGTTTTTCAAATTTTTAACTCAGATTACGGTTTCTTGTTTCATCATCATGCTGATATTCTTATCAATAGGCTATCTCATGGCAAGCGTCTTAAAGCGATATAAAAGTAGCGGAAAGCTCTCAGCAGTGCTTGTTTTTTTCTTATACCTCGCTAACGACATTATGGCATTAAGCGACAAGCTAGAATTTATGAAGTACTTAACACCGTTTAAATATTTTGAAGCACAGAAGATATTAAAAGAAGGCAGCTTAGACACGACCTATCTCATAATTTCAGGTGGTATCGTCATAGTTTCGATGATAACTGCTTTTATCATTTATCCAAAGCGAGATATAAAAATATGACTCAAAACTATACAACTTCAATTACTACACTCTATATTTCATATCCACTTTAATATGTGTGATAAACATAATTTGTGCTAAATTTATTAGTTGACAGTGTAGAAATAATCGATTATTATACATGTAATAGACATAGAGGGAGTAACGACCGTAAAGGGACTGCTATCGTCAATACGACGAAAGTTCGGTAGTAGTGATACATTTGTGTATTCAGTGAGACTCAATGGAAGCCAAAGGCTTTTATTGAGTCTTTTTATTTTTTAATTTAAAGGAGTGATAGTTGATGAGATTTTACAAAGAAGATATTAATAATGTTATTAGAGTATGTAAAAGTAATCTTTCAGGTTTAAATGAAAAAGAGGTACTGAATAACCGAATTGAATTTGGTTTGAATCAATTAGAAGAAACAAAACAAATACCTTGGTATATTATTTTTATCAATCAATTCAAGGATTTCCTTGTTCTATTGTTAATTATTGCAGCATTCGTATCTGCAATGATGGGAAAATTTGAAAGTACAGTCGTCATCTTTGCGGTACTGATTCTAAATGCTGTTTTAGGTACGGTTCAACATATTAAAGCTGAACAATCATTAAAGAGCTTGAAAGCACTATCAGCGCCAACAGCAAAGGTGCTTAGGGCTGGAATTGTAACACAAATTCCCTCTATTGATGTTGTAGTAGGAGATATATTAATCATCGAAGCTGGTGATTTCATATCTGCTGATGCAAGGTTGATTGAAGCTAATAGCCTGCAAGTGGGAGAAAGTGCATTAACAGGTGAATCTACCAGCGTTGATAAAACAATTGATACAATAAATGAAATCGAAGTTGCAACTGCTGATCAACGCAATATGATATTTTCTAGCAGCCATGTTACCTATGGTCGTGGAAAGGCAGTTGTGACACATGTAGGCAAAGAGACTGAAATTGGAAAAATTGCTACTCTATTAAGTACTGCAAAGGAAAAAAGTACACCACTACAAGAAAACTTGGACGATTTTGGAAAGAAACTAGCTCTTATTATATTGATCATTTCATCTTTTGTATTTATATCAGGAATAGTAAAAGGAACGCCAATTATGGATGCCTTAATGTTTGCAATATCATTAGCAGTTGCAGCCATTCCTGAAGCTCTTAGCTCAATTGTAACGATCGTTCTCGCATTGGGTACGAAAAAAATAGCAGATAATAATGCAATCATAAGAAAACTCCACGCTGTGGAAATGCTTGGCACTATTTCTGTCATTTGTTCAGATAAAACAGGTACATTAACTCAAAATAAAATGACTGTTCAAAGCATATACACGGATCATCTCTTAGTAAAAGTTGATGATATTGATATATCTAACAAACTACAACATCAAATAGTACTTTCAGGCTTATTATGTAGTGATGCTGTAACCGTTCAGGATAAAGAAATAGGTGATCCAACAGAAGTTGCACTCATTAATTTAGGAGAAAAATTTTCTATGGATGAGTTGATTCAGAGGAAACAAACTCCACGAATTTCTGAACTTCCATTTGACAGTGATCGTAAACTAATGAGTACGTTACAATTCATTGGACATAAAAAAACGGTATTCACTAAAGGTGCATTAGATGTACTAATTAAACGATCAAAATATATTGAAACCTCGGATGGCGTAAGAGAATTATCTGATGCTGATAAACAAAAATTCTATGATATAAACTTTGATCTTTCAAATCAAGGACTGAGGGTCTTAGCTTTTGCGTGGAAAAATATCGAAGAGAATGCGTTGAGCTTAAATGATGAAAATGAGATGACAATTTTTGGATTAGTTGCAATGATGGATCCACCAAGAGTAGAGTCTAAGTCTGCAGTCCAACAGTGTATTAATGCAGGTATTAAACCAGTTATGATTACGGGTGATCACAAGATAACTGCATCAGCTATTGCACGAGAAATTGGAATTCTAAAAGAAGGTGATTTGGCAGTTGAAGGAATTGAAATAGAAAATCTTACAGAATCACAGCTTCAGGAGTTAGTACCGAAAGTATCTGTTTTCGCTCGAGTTTCTCCTGAGCATAAGATAAGAATTGTAAGTGCTTGGCAAGACTTAAATCATGTTGTTGCTATGACAGGTGACGGTGTAAACGATGCTCCAGCTCTTAAACGTGCTCATGTAGGTATCGCCATGGGAATAACTGGAACAGAAGTTGCCAAAGATGCAGCAAGTATGGTATTAATGGATGATAATTTTTCAACTATTGTGAAAGCCATTAATAATGGGAGAAGTATTTTTAGTAATATAAAAAATGCCATCCGATTTTTATTATCTGGAAACACCGCTGGCATTATGGCAGTTTTGTATGCTTCTATTGCAGGACTTAATGCACCTTTTTCGCCAGTTCATTTATTATTTATTAATTTACTCACAGACAGTCTGCCAGCTATAGCGATTGGACTTGAACCTGCTCATGGCAACTTAATGAATAAAAAGCCTAGAAACGCAAAAAAATCAATAATTGATCGACATTTTATAAAAAGTATTCTATTTGAAGGTTTCATTATTGCATTTGCAACCATGTCTGCCTATTATATAGGCCTTTCACAAGGAGATCATCATGTCGCTAGTACAATGGCTTTCATAACACTTAGTTTAACACGTTTAATACATGGGTTGACCTGTAGAATGGAGGAGCCACTTAATATGAAAAATATTATGAGCAATCCATGGATTTTCATAGCATTGTTTACAGGTATAATATTACTTGGTTCAGTCATATTGATTAAACCCTTACATGCTTTACTAGAAGTAAGTGTATTAACCTTCAATCAATTACTTTCAATTATAGTTATTTCTGTTATACCTCTGATTTTATTTCAAATTATTAAGCGAGTTGAAAATTATATAAATGTAAAAAATGGTAAAATAAAATAATAATTAACGTTTTATACATGAAAACAAATCTACCTGTATATTAAGTATAGTAGTTAAGTAAAAATTTTGAAGCTGTCATAGACAGCTTCTTTTTTTAATCAACCAACACATCAAATTTCTTAACCAACTCTATGGGGTGGTAGGATTGTTTTGCCTTTCTAAGCCCTTCTTTTCCCATGTCTTGCTCTCGATTAACGATACTGGCTTGTCCTAAAACTTGATTGACTAAGGCATGGTTAATTGCCGTATAAGCACCTGTTATATCCGCATCCGCTTTCTCGATATGACATAAAAAAGTGTCGTTTTGTATCCGCTCACCAAATGACATTGCCACTGGACGATCATCTACATAGATAAGACTTCCGATTAAGCCTTTTGTCGCATAGCTTTCCCACTGTGTTAAGACGGTTTTAATCCCTGCAAACTCATGGCAAAGATCGTAGGTGTCACCACAGCCATTTGCTGTGCACCAGTTTTGAGCAACGGTAAGTGCATCGTTTGAAGATTCAGGAGTAATGGTTTCAATTCTATATCGATCCACATAGTACTTTCTGAATTGATTCAAATGATTTTTCTTTTTGTGATAGGCATTACCCGAGAGAGTAGCGAGCTTTTCTAAATCATAGCAATAATCATAGTAATCTTCGGAGGTAGTAATATTTAGGGTATAGCCAAAGGCTCCAAGCTGGTCTTTAAACGACTCACTGATACGTCTAAATCTAATTGGGTTATTTTCAGCTCTAAGTAAGGATAGAAGTTCTGAAATACTATCTTTTAGTGCATTTATTTCTGTATAATTGCCAACCGGTTCAGATATCATTCTTTCAAAGACATTATTAGGATGATAAATGAAATAGAGATAGCCACCAATTTCTAAAGTGTGTAGCTCATGGCTTTCATGCCAAATATCGAGATTGGTTAAATTTAAATCGTGCACCTTCGAGGTATAGTTTGCATAGTACTTAATATAATCTTGATACAGTGCTGGATCATAGGGTTTAATCATTTCGCTAATCGTATTCATCATATTTTTCACCTCAGTGCGTTTATACCCATGAATCTTACTAAATTGACTAATATTTTGTGTTCACTAAAATCTTCAAGCATCGAGTCTTTAGCTTTTACACAAGTGAGATTATGACTTAATTATAAAATTTGAAGTCGCTATTAATTTTGACCAAATATAAAAGCAATTGTAATCTTAAGTCGATTACAACTGCTTTATCATTTTAATTATGATCCCGTAGATTTATAATGCTTAACACCAAATTGCCAAAAGAATAAGGCAGGAACGATAAAAAAAACACCAATGTAGGGCATAAAAGCATATAAATCACTTTGATAGCCAGGTTTCTCAAGTAAATAGCTCAAAGGCACGACATTGACAACTGCAAACGGGACAACAAATGTAAAAAACCGCCTTACACTTTTCGCATAGATAGAGAGTGGATACTGCGATAGCTCTCTGCCGCCGTCTGTAAAGATATTAGCGATTTCAAGTCCTTCTATGGTCCAAAATGCTACCGTGGCGAAAATGATAAACAAACCTGAAAAGATAAAGATGCCACCAATTAGCATTCCTGAGATGCAAATGACTTTTAACAGTGTCCAGTGCAATCCAATTTTTGAAAGTGCCCATGTAAAAATCAAAACCCCTTGTAGCAATCTTCCGATGCGTGTAAATTCAAACTTCCAGCCCAGTACCTGTAGCGGTGTGCTCACCGGACGCAGTAATAAGCGGTCAAAGTCACCAGACTTAACTAAGTTTGGAAAGGAATCAAAGCCTCTGACAAATGCCTCAGCAAGTGCAAATGCCATATGGGTGATTCCGTAAAGAAGGGCAACCTCTGTAAAAGACCAGCCTTGCAAGTTTTCAAACCGATCAAAAAGAAGATACATACCGATAAAGACGAAAAAGGGAACGAAAAACTGACCGATGCACAAAAGAAAAAAAGACAGTTTGTAAACCATCTGCGATTTGATGCCCATCTTGACGTAATGTAAATAGAGTCTCATATTAACCCCCTTGAACAACAAGGTGCTTGAGTGCCTTGTTGAGTAGAAAATTACCAAGGAGCGGCAAGAATAGTAGCCAGAAGATTTGAATGCATATGCCAATCACCGCATCAGTGATGCCTACATTTCCTGAGTAGATTCTAAAGGGAAGATCCCCAGTATATCTGAAGGGTAGACACATCAATACCTTTTGTAAGGTGTCTGGCATAAGTGGGATCGGAATTACCATACCAGAAAAAAACTCACCTACAACGCTAAAGATGAGGAGTGATCCAATCGGTGAAAGTGTTATAAATACTGAGATGTAGATAAACATTGAGATCGCAACGTTGATCATAACCCCTAAAACCAATGCGACGATGAACAGTAAAAGGGCAGTGGGAGAGGCAGGTAGCTCTAGCCCATATGGCTTTGGAAAGAAATAAGCGAACACCAAAATGGGCAAGCATCTTAAAGCAGCGCTTGCGAACCTCGAGGATAGAAGCTTAGTGTACCAAAAGCTATATAGGTTAATCGGTCTGCACAGTTCGTATGCGATGTTGCCTGTTCTGATAAGCTCAAACAGCTCTAAATCACGAATCCAAAGTGCGATAAAGACCAAAAATGCCTGTTGTAGCCAAATATAAGTGGTCAGTTGTGATTTTGTAAAGCCGTCAACAGATGTCTGACTACCGTAAAATGCAGTGAACATCATGATTAAAATCATACCCCAAAAAAACTGTGTCGCCACTCCTGCAGCTGCAGCCGTGCGATAGGTCAGCCCCTGTGCCAGCCTTAGCTTAAAGATAGCCGCTTGATAGGATGATCGTAACTTTTTCATATTGCCATCTCCTTATAAAGTGCGACGATCATTTCTTCTATTGCTTGATTTTCCACAGTGATGTCTTTGATCATCAATTGGTTCGTCAATTGGTGGATGACTACTGGAACACTCGTTTTTGAAAGGTCGATGGTTAAGAGTGCACGTTCGTTTGATTTTTGAATGAGTGTCGTACCTTCAGGGCATAAAAAATCACTCGCTTCGTCAAAGTCAACGGCGATTCGCTTTTCTTTAAGATATTGGGCTTTTAAGGTATCCAGTGCACCATCGTATAGCTTTTGGCCTTTTCCGATCAATAGGATACGATCCGCTAACGCTTCAATATCACTCATATCGTGCGTTGTAAGTATGACGGTGACACCCCGTTCTTGGTTAATTTTCTTAATGGTTTGACGGACTGCGATTTTAGATACCGCATCCAGTCCAATAGTGGGTTCGTCTAAAAAAAGGATCTTGGGTTCGTGGAGAAGTGCTGCCGCAATTTCACATCTCATTCTTTGACCGAGACTGAGTTGTCTGACAGGCACGTGTAGTAGTGATTCTAATGACAAGGTGCTCACCAGTTCATCCAGTGAACGTTTGTAGCTTGTAGGTGACATCTTGTAGATGTCCTTCAAGAGATTAAATGAATCCAGTACAGGGACATCCCACCAAAGCTGCGTACGCTGACCAAATACCACACCGATATTTTGAACGTGCTTGATACGGGACTTCCAAGGTGTCAAACCAAGGATTTGACATTTCCCTGAACTTGGAACCAGAATACCGCTCATGATTTTGATAGTGGTGGATTTACCGGCACCATTGGGTCCGATGTAACCGACGATTTCGCCAGAATTCACCTTGAACGATACATCTGTTAACGCATGAACGGTTTCGTGCTCGCGCCGAAGTAGAGATCCGTTCTTGCGTTTGGCAACTCGAAATGCTTTTGAAAGATTTTCAATTTCAATCATTGTGCCTCCTAAGATAATATTTAGTTTTTGTGGAAAGGATTTTTATTATATCACTGTAAAGATTTAACTGCAAGTTAGTAATACAACTGTAATTGAGCGTATAATTAACTTTTTCCAGAGGACTGGTCGTAATCTTCGATTACTGCTCGTCTATGCATCCTAGACCGGTCCTCACTTCGTTGCGGAGCCTCCTCCAAAAGTTATTTATACACTCAATTACGACATATGATTCCTTGCAAATAGTTTGACAATGTATGACTGATAGCCACTCATTATTAGAAATCAATTGTAATTTCTAAGTTTTATAATTAAACTAAAAAAACCTCCAAATAGAGGTATTAATTAAATGCTTAATTAGTTCCGCTTAATTGGAGGTTTTAAATTATTTTATATTGCTATTGCTTTAAGACTATTTTAAATCTTCTGCAGCAAAGGTGCCGCCTAATCTGCCTGATGTGAATGAGTAGCCGATGCCGACGCCGTTTCCAACGTAGGTGTCATTGAATAAGACGCCTTCTGATTCTAAACCAACTGCATATAGACCTTTGATTGGGATTCTGTTGTCATTTAATACTTGGAATCTAGAGTTGACGAGTAAGCCGCCAACTGAACCGAGGTTGTTGATTTCTGCTTTGATTGCATAATAAGGACCAGTTTCACCCATTGATAAAAGGTAGTCTGCTGATTTACCAAAAGAAGTATCGACGCCTGTATTGATCGCTTCTTGGTATTGATTAAATGCCGCTGCGAATACTTCAGCATCCATTCCCGCATTTTCAGCTAAAGCTTCTGGGGTATCACCTTTGAAACCATCGCCGTTTGCAACCATTTGATCAAACACAGCATAAGCATCTGCCCATGGTGTATCGAGTGTAAATTGAGCTGCAAAATCTGCATAAAATTCAGGTGGCATACCTGGTAATCTCGTTGCGCCAACACCGGTCATACCTGAAGCCATTAATGCATCAATTTGAGATTTCGATACGATAACATAGTGATATGGACCGTTGAAAGCACTTGTATTAGCTGCTGCTACAGCAGTTAACGTCGCTGCTTCATCTCTAAATCTTGCACCTGATGGGCCAACATTCATGAAAGTAGGGAGGTAAGTTAACATTAGTGGGTAACTTGCTTCAAAGCTTTCGTATGACTTTTTAAGATCAGCCGTTGCAGAAGCTAAGGTTTGGTGAAGCATTTGACCACCGATATTGTCTGGTACTTTTGCACCGATTGCCCAAGCCATTTCTAAACCTTCGCCAACGTTTTGACCCAAACCACCGTTAACACCTTCAAATCCAAATAATTCTTTAACCATTTCTGCATTAGCAGCGTATCCACCAGTAGCAAGAATTACTGCATTTGCTTTAATTTCTAAAACTGTACCATCTGCTTTTTCACAGATTGCACCTGTGATGTTGCCATCTGCATCTGTTACCAATGATTTACCTGTCGTTTCGGTTAATAACTGTCCGCCGTTTGCTTCAACAGAGTCACTGATCATATTTCTTAAAAGTCCTTGACGCGTTTCATATGCCGGTAACATGTGAAGCGGTTCACCAAAGAAATTAATAAACGTCGTTGTATAACCTTTTTCATTTAACCAATCATAAGTTTCGCCAGATTTAACCACGTATTGACGAATTGCAGACGCATCTACACGCCAGTGATTGTTGACGATCCAGTTTGCAATCTCATCTTCAACAGCGATGTTTAAGCCCGCCGCTACTGAAGCAGAGGAGTTGTAGAATTTACCTGCCCAAGAAAGGTTACTCGCGCCACCAACAGTAGCTGTTTTTTCAACTAAGATTACCTTTTTGCCTTCATCCGCAGCTGAAACTGCAGCTGAAACGCCAGATGCACCAGCACCGATAACGACGATGTCCGCTTCTAAGGTCTCTGTCACACCTGCATTGCTTTTTTCTATAGCAACTGCTTTTAAAGCGTCAACATCACCACCAGCAGCTTTTACAGCTTCTGATACTGCCATTAATAAAGCTTCACTGGTTTCAGAAGCACCTGATACCGCATCTAATCCTAATGATTGATAAGCAACGATATCTGATTTTAATCTTTCAATCGCCTCAGCACCAATACCAGCTGTTTCAGTTTGGCTAACGATTTCAATCGATTCAATTTTATCTTCAGAGAAGGTAACCGAAACCTCGATGACACCTTCTTTTCCTTCCGCTTTTCCTGTGTAAGTACCTGCGTTATAGTGAACGCCACCTTCAGCGACAGTTGTCTCTGCTGTCGTAGACGCTTCAGTCGTAGGTGTAGTGTCATTTGCACAACCACTAAGTGAGCCCAATACGAGCATCAAACTTAAAAGTAAGATTAACCCCTTTTTGCTTAACTTTTTCACAATATCCTCCTGATATAAATTTAACATATTCTCTTAGACGGCCGTCTTTTTCTTAGAATAAACCTTGGTGTAACACCAATGTCAAGAATTTAACAAATTATTTTTTTCTTTCTCATATTGCATTGAAATTCTTTAAAGTCTTCGCTAAAATAAACGAGGAGGCAAGTATGAAATACACAATTAAAGCATTTTCTGAAAAAATAGGCTTAACCCCAGATACCTTACGACTTTACGAGAAATATGGTGTCGTCGAGCCTAAAAAAGACGAAAACAATGGTTATCGATATTATGACGACTTCGATGTGAGGGAGCTCCTATCTTGCAGAAGGTACAGAAGTCTTGATTTTCCTTTGGATCAAGCTGCAAAGCTGTCACTAGGCATCGAGAAAAGCGACTACCAAACGACTTTACAAAATCAAGTCGAACACATCACATCTGAACTCAAAAGACTGGAGCAAGTTCAAAAGCATTTACAGAAACTTAATCGCATTATCGGCTCTTCTCAGATCTATAAGCTCTCTGATTTTAACCTGCCGAACATTCCTTTTGAGCCTGAAAAAGTGACACAAGGTGCACTCTATCGAATGATTCAGACCGATGAAAACCTATTAATTGATGAAGTTGAGGACATCGCCTTTTGGATGAGTCAGCTACCTGAAGTTAGTTATAGCTTTAAGCTGAGCTCAGATGATCCTTCACATTTCGATTGGGGAATTGCCATCACAGAAGAAATGCTTAATTTATATCCCCATAAAAGCATCACTTCATTTGACGTGATACCTGCCTCAGATACGCTCAAAATGTACGCTCTATCGAATCAAACAAATTTTGATTTTAATGCAATTATCAAACGATTCGAAATCTATACAGAACAGTTTGGTTACGTCTCTAGGAATCTATTATGGGGTAGAATTTTAGGCAACTATGTAGAGCATAATGAAAGGTTTACACTATTAGAGATCTATTATCAAGTAAATCCTACAGAAGATTAACTTGTCATAAAATAGAACCACATGCTATAATAAGGCGAATTTAATAATTCGGGAGCTCATATATGGGCTGAGAGGAAACTGAGAGTTTCGACCGTACCTGATTTGGATAATGCCAACGTAGGGAAGCGACATGAAAGATTGAATGGGTGCACCTAGTTTTGGGTGCACCTTTTTATTTTGCCATAATCTTCTTTGTGGTAACCTCCGAGGACTTATGTCCAAAGATTTTTATGTTGTCTCAGACTTACATGTAAGCAGCTAGACATACAGCTGTTTGGTTACATCTAGTATCTGACGAAATTTAACCGTTTCTTCCTTTCCCGTAAAAGGAGGAAGAATGACACACAAAGCATCACTATCTAACTTTAATCTAAGCATCCTTTGGTTTGGAGCAGCAGTTTCTCTCGCTGAAATCCTTACAGGCGCATTACTTGCACCACTTGGACTTGGAAAAGCACTTCTCGCTATCATTATAGGACACCTAATTGGTGGTGGCATCTTATGGCTCGCAGGTGCCATCGGCGCACATGAAAACCTCGCTGCAATCGAGTCGTCTAAACTCAGCTTTGGAAAATACGGCTTACCACTATTTGCAATCCTCAACGTGGTTCAACTCATTGGTTGGACAGCGGTAATGATCAGTAGCGGTGCAAATGCACTTGGTGGTGTACTGACAGCAATGCCCACACTGACTTTTATTACATCAAATGGTTCAACGCTTCAAATTCTACTTTGTCTATTTATCGCCATTTTAATAGCGATTTGGATTGGCATTGGATTTGATCGACTAAAAAAGCTCAATCTTATTGCAGTTACAGGACTTTTTTTAGTGAGCATCTATCTAGGCTTTAAAGCCTTTTCCGGTGGTGTAACACCAATGCTCTCAGAGGAAACGCTCTCCTTTGGTTTGGCACTTGAACTCAGTATTATTATGCCACTTTCATGGCTGCCTTTAATTTCTGACTATACGCAGTATGCAAGCTCAAAAAAATCAGGTCCAATCGCAAGTGCCTTCGGTTATACCGTGGGGAGTATTTTTATGTATGCCATCGGCCTTGGCGCTGCGCTATACGCGGGGACAAGTGATATCGGTGAACTCTTAACTGCAGCGGGATTACCTGTTTTAGCGCTTCTCGTTATTTCGCTTTCAACGGTTACAACGACATTTTTAGATGTTTATTCTGGTGCGATTAGCTTTATCACACTAAAAAAAGCAAACGAGAAAACCGTGGCACTGATCATCTGTGGTATTGGGGCACTTTTAGCGATTATGATTCCAACCACATACTATGAGAGCTTTCTTTATTTAATTGGATCTGCATTTGCACCTATGTTTGCCATCCTTCTAACAGACTACTTTCTACTTAAGAGAAGAGGGGGAAGCAATCTTTATAGCATTCAGAACTTGATTCTTTGGGCGCTTGGTGCAGGTCTATATCAGTATTTCTTAAAACTAGATACGCCTATTGGCAACAGTTTGCCGATTATGTTAATTTTAATGGCGATAAAGTTGATCATCAGTCCGATTCAGAATAAAAAGTCTATAAAATAAATTCAAAGGAGATTAACAATGAATCTTTCAAATAACATTAAAAACTCAGCTCATACACCAATCAATGTGACTAAAGAAAATATATCTGAGGTACAATTGACCGAACTACTTACACCTATGACAAACGTTAGACTTAAGCATCCTTTAGTACACAACATCACCAATTACGTAACCGTTAATGATTGTGCAAACATTCTCTTATCAATAGGCGCTTCGCCAATCATGTCTGACGATCAAGCAGAAGTATCTGAAATTACAAGCATCTGTAACGCGCTGGTCATCAACATTGGGACATTGAATGCAAGAACGATTGATTCCATGTACCTTGCAGGAAAGACAGCGACAGAGCTTAAGCATCCAATCGTTCTAGATCCAGTAGGTTCAGGTGCATCTAACCTTAGAACGGATACTGCAAGAGGCTTACTTGAAGCATTAAACATCACAGCCATTCGAGGCAATATCTCTGAAGTAAAATCACTTACTGCGTCACATATGAAAACGCAAGGGGTTGACGCCAATGATCTCGATGCAATTACAGAGGCTAATTTAGAACAGAACTTAGCGCTACTTGGTGAGATTGCTAGAACACTTGCAACCATATTAGTTGTAACAGGTAGAATCGATGTGATTACAGATGGTCAGACGGCTTATACCATTAAAAATGGTCATCAGAACATGAAAAACATTACAGGTACAGGTTGTATGCTAAGTAGCGTCTTAGGCGCATTTATCAGTGCAAATCCAGACCAAATGCTCGAGGCAAGTGTTTGTGCCGTGGCGATGATGGGGATTTCAGGGGAAAAAGCAAATGCCTATTGCGAGCAACACAAACTAGGTACATCAAGTATGCGCACACGCTTAATCGACTTAATGGGTACTGAAACCATAGATGCCTTTAAACAAGCCGTCAAAATTGAAAAATACACCTTAGATTAAGGACAATCACATGGAAAATTCAAATAAAAAATCAAATAACAATCAAACTGCAAATAACATTCAAACTGCAAATAACAAACAATCGGCTATTAACAATCAATTAATTCAGACTGCACCCTCATCAAATTTATCCAAACTATGGGCACACAAAAAATACACACTCTATCTGGTAACGGACGATCGTTGGAGCGATCAGTATCCTCTGACCGATCAAGTGGAAGCAGCGATCAAAGGCGGCGTCACACTGGTTCAACTGAGAGAAAAAAATCTCAGTACAACTGACTTCATTGAGAAAGCTAAATCGATTAAAGCCATCACAGACCGATATCACGTACCACTCATCATCAACGATAACCTTGAGGTCGCTATGGCAGTGTCAGCAGAAGGCATCCACGTCGGACAAAGTGATGTCTCCTGTAAAGAGATTAAAGATAAACTCAAAGCACCTATGCTAATTGGGGTTTCGGTGACAACCGTTGCAGAAGCCTTAAAAGCTTATGAAGAGGGTGCTGACTATCTTGGCGTAGGTGCGATTTTCCCAACGGGTACAAAACTGGATGCAGATTATGTTTCTCACGATATGATCAAACAGATCACAAGGGCTGTGCCTATACCGGTGGTCGGTATCGGCGGCATCTCTGAAACGACTCTACCTAAACTTAGGGGAACGGGTCTTTGCGGGATCTCTTTAGTATCGGCGATTTTGGACAAGGCATCACCAGAGGCGATTCAAACTATTTCGAAAGTTCTCTATGACCAGACTTGTGAAACATTAGAATTGACAACGCCTAAGCTGGATACGGTGATGACCATTGCGGGATCAGATTCAAGTGGCGGTGCGGGGATTCAGGCAGATTTAAAAACGTTCACCGCACTTGGCAAATACGGTATGAGCGTTTTAACGGCTCTTACCGCACAGAACACCACAGGGGTCACAGGAATTTTTCCTGTAAGTGCGGAGTTTGTTAAAGCACAGCTCATCGCAAACCTTTCAGATATACCACCTAAAGCCATCAAGATAGGCATGGTCAATAACATTGAGGTGATAGAGACGTTGGCGCATACGCTTAAGGATTACCCTGAAATTCCTATTGTGCTCGATCCAGTGATGGTTGCAACATCAGGCAGTCGCTTGATTGATGAAGAGGCGCTTTCTGTGTTAAAATACAATCTGATGCCAATGGCACATCTCATAACGCCTAATCTACACGAAGCGGCACTTTTGGCTGAAATGTCAATTGACGATGAAGCGGATATGATAACAGCGGTAGCGCGCATCCGAGAATTTTATAGTGGGCATATCCTAATAAAGGGCGGCCATCTCGGTCATGTTTCAGATGATTTACTGGTAGAAGCCTCAAGCGAGGGCGACCGCTATCACTGGTTCACACAGCCAAGGGTAACGACAGAAAACACACACGGAACAGGCTGTACACTGTCTTCTGCCATTGCTTGCGCACTCACAGAAACCGCTGACATCAGCATGGCAGTCACTTTTGCAAAGGACTATATCACAGGTGCGTTATATTCTGGTTTGGACTTAGGCTTTGGCAGTGGACCACTGAATCACATGTGGGCGACGCCTTTCAAATTTTTTAATAACTAAGGTCAAATTTTTTAGTTTTAGAATTGACTTTTTAAAAAGAGAAGCGTATAGTAACTTTAACAAACACATCGAAAAGCTTTGACGAGGAGGAGTACAGTTCATGCGTAGCTTTAGAGAGAAGGCGGTTGGTGAAAGCCTTTGCGACAGTGATCTGGAAGTAGCCTTTGAGCTTTGGTTTGAAAGATGCCTTACATCAAGTAGACGCCAACGGATTTCCACCGTTACAAGGAAGCTATATCGGCATTTGCCCGTATAGATCAAGCGCAGAGTTTTCTCTGAATTTAGGTGGTACCACGGACGCAAGCCCGCCCTAAGCATTATGCTTAGGCGGGCTTTTTTTTATCCACAATCTAGCCTTTGGTTATATTTGTGGACTCGAGGTCTTAAGATTTAATTCAGTAATTTAGAATCATATATAAATCTAAGGCTTTGAAGTAATTGCATATCCGCTGGTCAATCTCATTTACAATCAACTTTTTGATGTCGTTTTAAATCCTAAGGAGGCAACTATGAAAAAGAAATACAACTTTAGAGAAATCGAACCTCAAATGCAGACCATTTGGTCAGAAGAAGCCCTTTACTCATTTGACGAAACATCAGAAAAGCCCTTATACAGCATCGACACACCACCGCCAACCGTAAGTGGTAGCCTACACATCGGCCATATCTTTTCCTACACACAGGCTGAAATCATCGCGCGTTTTAGACGCATGACGGGCTATAACGTTTTTTATCCATTTGGATTTGATGACAATGGACTGCCTACGGAACGACTGGTTGAAAAATCACTCGGCATCCGTGCAGCGGATCTCTCTAGGACTGAATTTATCCAAAAATGTCTAGAGACGACCCAGTCCTACGAGGCAGAGTTTATGTCGCTCTGGCAATCGCTTGGTTTTTCCTGTGACTGGTCACTGGCTTACCAGACAATCGGCTCAAAAGCTCAGAAAATCAGCCAAGCCTCTTTTATTGAGCTCTATCACAAAGGAAAGGCATATGCTAAAACGGCACCGGTTCTATGGTGTACCGAATGTCAAACCTCAGTTGCACAAGCTGAGATCAACACAGAAACACACGATTCACTCTTTCACACGATCCACTTTGAAACCGATCATCCTGATTTCCTAACACTTGAGATCGCAACTACAAGACCTGAGCTTTTAAATGGCTGTATCGCACTCTTTATTCATCCTGAGGACAAACGCGCCGAAGCTTTAAAGGGACATCATGCCATCGTTCCGCTCTTTGAATATCCCATCCCAATTCTACTAGAAGAAACGGTAGAAAAAGAGAAGGGCACTGGCATCGTTATGTGTGCAACATATGGTGATCTTACCGATACGCAGTGGCAGGAAAAGCATCAACTGCCATATCGAGATGCCATAACTTCAGATGGAAAAATTGCGATGACCACGCCATTCATCGGTGGCTTAACCATTAGAAAAGCACGAAAAGCCATCATTGAACTTTTAAATGACGCAGGTAAACTCTCAAAGAGTGAGCCTTTAACACATACCATTGGCACCCATGAAAGATGTGGCACGCCAATTGAGTATCTACCTTCTAAGCAGTGGTACATCGACATCTTAACCGATAAGGAACGCTATCTAAAGGCTGCCGATGAGATCAACTGGTATCCGGAGACCATGAAGGGCCGATATCTCCATTGGGTAACCAATCTCAAGTGGGATTGGTGCATCTCTAGACAGAGGTTTTTCGGTGTACCCATCCCGATATGGTACTGCAAATCATGTGGCGCAACACATGCTGCCGATGAACAGGCTTTGCCAGTTAACCCCCTAGAAACAAATCCTTCAAAGCCTTGTCACTGTGGGTGTAATGACTTTATCCCTGAAACGGCAGTATTGGACACTTGGGCGACGTCTTCTATGACGCCTTTTATCAACACGAAACAGCTACCGATGAGCATGCATACGCAAGCGCATGAAATCATAAGAACTTGGGCATTTTATTCCATCGTTAAAAGCATTTATCATACTGGAGAAATACCTTGGAAGGACCTTATGATCTGTGGGTTCGTACTTGCGAAAAAAGGGGAGAAGATTTCTAAATCAAAGAGCAATACCTCACTTGAGCCCTTTGAATTGATACAATCAGAATCTGCTGATGCGCTAAGATACTGGGTTGCTTCTGCAAAGCTCGGGACCGATACTTTCTTTGATAGAGACGACCTCGGCAGCGCAAAGCGCACCCTTAACAAACTGTATAATGCAGCGAATTTTTGTCTGATGCACCTTGAAGCAAATGAAGACCTCAATAACCGAACAGACTTGTCAGATTTACTGCCTCAAGACAATTGGCTGCTCATCAAGCTTGAAAACACCATGCTTGAAGCAAAAGGTGCGCTTGATCAGTACGAGATTGGACTGGCAAGACACCATATCGACCGTTTCTTTTGGAGCGATTTCTGTGACGATTATCTTGAGCTGGCTAAAGAGCGCATCTATCAGCCTGAAAAGCATGGCAAAAAAGAACAGGCTTCAGCGCTAAAAACCATCTATCATGCGCTCTTAGGCATATTAAAGCTGTATGCACCTTATATACCACATATGACAGAATCGATCTACCAATCTTACTTTATACGTTATGAAAAAGAAAAATCGATCCATATTCTGCAGTGGGATAGCGTTGAAACCAGCTGGTTTAAACCCTTAGATTTTGAAACCAGTATGTTTGAACTCGAATTTGATAATACTTCAACGTCGATTTCAAATCCTGAGCAAATCGCAAAAGCCAAAGAAAATTTTCTCGAATTTGGCGACCAAATCAAGCAGGCAATTTCAGAGGCGAGACGCTATAAGTCAGAAAATAATCTTTCGCAAAAAAGTGAGATGCCACTTCTTACGATTATAGGCACTGCGCCTTATAAACACTGGTTTGAAGCGAGTTTAAACGATTTGTACGCTTGTACTCATGCTTTAAAAATCGAATTATTATAAAATTGTCACCTTTTAAAAACTGTGGTACGATAAACGGTGAAAATTCTATCTAGTATTTTGGAGGGATCGGGATTATGAAAAAAACGTTTATCGTACTGATGCTAATCGTCGTCGTACTTGTCGGCGTGCTTATAAATCAAAGACACATCATGACGCAGGATAAAACGGAGACGGTATTGCCACACACCACGGTTTCACTTGAGGGAACCTCGCTTGAAAACTTTGTTTTTCCTAAGGATTTCGATCTTAGGAAGTATGAAGGAATCACTTTAAATTTCATCGTTGAAAACAATCTAGGCGCGAACGTTCTCTCACTTGAAACCGAGGAGTTTACAAAGCTCACAGGAATCAATATCAAGATTAGACCGACAGATTACGATACCTTTATACAAAAAATCAACCTCGATTTCATCTCTAAAGCAGGGGATTACCAGTTGATTTACTCAGATCCTTATCAGACGCTCAACCGTTTTCATAACGATTTAGAACCACTGGAGAACTTTATTCAGAATCCAGATCTGCCATCGCTTCAGGTTGGACTTGATGACTTTTTTGAAAATCAGCTTAAAGTTTGCTCTTATTTTGAAAGCTCAGATCATCTGTACGCGATTCCCTTTGACTCTACGACGATGATTCTTTACTATCGCAAAGACGTCTTCAATGACTTTAAAACCCAATTTTATAACAGTATGGGCTATGATTGGACACCTGGTGGTCCTGATTTTACATGGGACAGATATATAGAAATAGCGAAATGGATCGACACCTATGTGCCCAATGAGATCGTAAAATACGGTAGTGGTCAGATGGCACAAGCGCACAACGCCATCTTTTGTGAGTTTTCAAATATCCTAGCCTCTAATGGTGGCGATTACTTTAGAGACGACAACATTAGCACCTATGGCTTATCCAGCTTCTATAAGATAGACGTTATGAGCGATGCCTTTATAAAATCGCTTTATGATTATAAAAACGTCATAGCTGCAGCGGCACCGGATAGCGTGAACTGGAACTGGGAAGACTCTGCCGATGCTTTTAATAAAGGCGAAATCGCTATGATGGTGAATTGGGATGAAAACTATGCCACGCTAAATGCCTCTAATAACTTTAGAGTAAGAAACAATGTGGGCACAGCAATCTTACCTTACGGCACTGAAAGAAGCGCCAACATATTTGGTGGCTCAGGCATCGGTATCAACCGATATGCGTCTCAGGAAGAAAAGGAAGCCGCTTGGTTCTTTATCGCATGGGCAACCTCTAAAGAAATGCAGCTTCGCATCCTAACTGAACCCACTGGTGGCGCACTACCGACGATAAAATCTGCATACGACGCTATCGATCCTGATTTTAGAGCCTCTCATCCACAAATCGATACGGTTTTAGAAGCATGGCAGCCTGAAAATATATACCTTAGACCGAAGCTTGCCAACTTTTATCCTATAGAGCAGGCGATTATAGAAGCGCTGCACAATATGGTGACTGAGGATTTAAAGCCAGAGGACGTCGCACTTGAGCTCTATAAAAAAATCAACGAGGAGAGATGACCATGAAACGGCTAAAATTTTATAACCGACTGAGATTTCAGCTTGTGGTCATTGTCATCTTCTTTATCATCATACCGATTGTATGGCTATTTATGCTGTTGTCCAACACCATCAAAGATACCTTTAATGAAAAATACAGCACCGTTGCACAGCAGTCCATTGCAGAAACAGGGGATAAAATCAATTTCCTGCTAAGCGATATCGTCGACTATACGACATCCATCCTCTCAAACAGAACCTTTTTAGAAATGGTATCCAACACAAAAACACCGGATAGCGATATCAATGAGCTGCTTCGTGGCTTTTTAGCTTCAAGAAGTGACATCGATGGGATTTCACTTATTAATGCCAAAAGCACCTATGCCATCGGTACGAATAAAACCACACCGCTGATTTCCATCCAGCAAATGTCCAGTGAGCATCACGACAGTAAACCGATTTGGCTCTCAACGGTTAAGCAAAACATCAAGATACTATCTGGGATTTCGACGCGCTATTACTTTTCTGTGGTAAGAAACATCATAGATTTCAATACGCTTGAGTCCTACGGTACGTTTGTGGTCGATATAGAAGAGGTCCTGCTGGAGCAAGCTTATACGAATTTAGACGCAGATGGTGGCGAGGTGTTTATCATCGACCAAACGGGCACCATCGTTTCACATCCAGACAAATCCTTAATAGGTACCTCTATTTCAGAGATGCCTTACTTTGTTGAACTGATGTCTGAGTATGACCAGACTGGAGCCATCTCATATCAAAGCGACAATCAAGAAAAAATCGCTTTTTTTAGTTTGCTTGAAACCAATGACTGGCGCATCGTTAAGACGATTTCTAAAAATGAGCTCTACTTTGAAGTCGATCAGATTCAGAGGATCTTCTTTATCGGTGCCGGTATCTATACTGCGCTAATTTTGATGTTCGTCTTAGGATTATCTTTACAATACACAGAACCAATGCTTAAAATTATCAGCGATCTGAAGCGCGTCGAGCAAGGGGATTTATCCGTTCGGACAAAAGTATCTGCGACGAATGAGATGATGGAGCTTAGCGATAGCATTAACAACATGGTCTCTGAAATGGAAGTGCTCATTGACAAGCTGGTCATGGAAGAGCGCATGAAACGAGAAGTAGAGCTTGAAGCCCTACACGCACAAATCAACCCACACTTTTTATACAATACGCTGAACACCATAAAGTGGATGGCGAAAATACAAGGGGCAAATAGCGTAAGTAACGCCATCGTGGCACTGGTCAAGCTTCTGCGCATCAGCATCAACATCAGTAGCGACTTTATTACGCTGAATGAAGAGCTGGAATATATCCAAAACTACGTGGTCATTCAAAAGCTGAGATTTAACGAAGACTTTGAGGTCGAATATGACATAGATCCCGAAACGACACCACTTTTGATTCCAAAACTTATCCTTCAACCCATTATTGAAAATAGTATTATCTACGGCATGGAGGCTTCAGAGCATCTAACGATTGCCTTTGAAAGTCACTTTGAAAATGAAGGGGAGGATTTAATCATCTCAATTAAAGACAATGGTCCAGGCATCTCTGAAGATGTGCTCGGAAAAATTTTCAAGGATAATACCACTGGAAGTAAGCTAAGTAAAGCGGGGCTAAATAACGTCAATCAAAGGATTCAGCTATTCTGCGGAGAATCATATGGCCTAGAAGTCTTGACAAGTGAAGGAACTGGCACTACAGTATTGGTTAGATTACCTGTAAAAAGAAAAACCAATGACGAAGAAAATGGAGGTACCGATGTATAAGGTCTTAATCGTCGACGATGAAGTCCTCGTGCGTATTGGACTTAAAAACACCATCGATTGGGAAGAAATTGGCTTTACAGTTGTAGGGGAAGCCTCCAACGGTGAACAGGGCTATGCCCAGTTTTTAAAACTCAATCCCGACGTTGTGATTACCGATATAAAAATGCCGAAGCAAGATGGCCTTTGGCTAACCGATAAGATTCACAAGGAAAACAAGGACACGAAAATCCTAGTTCTAACTTGCTATGATGAATTTCAGTTTGCACGAACAGCGCTTAAAAACGGCGCAACTGACTATATGCTTAAATCAGAAATCGTGGATGATGAGCTCATCGCCTTGATGAAGCGATTCAAGACCACACTAGATGACAGTTCAGCGGGACAATCGGTTATTCCCAATAAGCATCACAACCAAAATGCGATTAAACGTTCCCTTTTAAACGATCTGATAAAAGTTAAGTTCAATTTTGATGAAAAGTTGTTGTTCCGATTTGAAGAGCAAAACTTTCAGCTGAGCAATACCAAGTATGCCTTTATCAACCTTGAACTCAAACTTAAGGATCAAAAAAACGCCAAGCAAATTAGTGAGACAACCGTTAACCTGATCATAGACCAGCTCAACGAAAAGGGGATTCAATACCTTTTCAATGGCTATATGGACGAGCATCTCTTTTTAATCTCGTCCGCTGACTTGACCCTTTCCACCATAAGTCGAATGGCGTCGGCTGTTCAAAACGGTGTGGTTCAGTACTTTGATATCGCCATCAACCTCATCTATACCAACGCTTTTACTGAGGCTGATGCGCTTTTAAGTCATTATGCACTATTGATGGAAAAATCTGAGATGCTCTTTTATGTCCCAAGTGGTGAAAGCTTAATAGAGAATACCGACCACATCAGAGTCCTATCTGGAAATACGCATGAACTCAAGCTTAAAACCACTGCTCAGTTCGTCGATAATATCGGTCAAGAAAACCTCGAAGGGATACTTCATACCATCGACGAGGTGCTCGATCTGTTCCGACAAAAGTGCTATCCACCGAGGATTGCAAAGGTGTTTATGACTCAGCTTGTGGGTGAGCTTTATAATGTGTTTCAGTATCTCTTTGATGCACCTGAGGTCGCTTTTAGCTATAGTGCTTTTCATGAATCCGTTATGAAATCCAAGCATGTGAGCGAGCTTAAAAACATTGTCACCGACCTGTTTAAAACGTTGATTAATGAGCTGAGCTATATCCGCGATCATCAATCGAGATACATCATCAAGCAGGCGATTAATTTTGTAGAGCAAAATTACGATCAAAACATCTCACTTGAGGATGTTGCAAAGGAGCTCAGTTTATCAAAGCAGTACGTCTGCAGCGTCTTTAAGCGTGAAACCGGTCAAAATTTATCGACCTTTATTAATCAAGTACGTATCGATAAAGCGAAACAATTCCTAGTCAATCCAGCCTATCGCAACAAGGACATCTACGCTATGGTGGGCTACTCCAATCAACAATACTTCACTCGCGTCTTTAAAAAAATGACGGGGATGACGACTTCAGAGTGGCAAAAGCACGATCGTAAAGAAAACTAGTGCAAAATTTCACTCAGCAGAAGAATCTAGTGCAAAGTTGCATTAATATAGTGCAATGCCGATTAAAATTTTTATAACTTCAACAAAAATTAAATAATATTGTATTAAATCTTGTGAATCGAGGGCATTTTTTAGCCCTCGATTTTGTTTTATCCTAAATACATGATTAAGGGAGGCAATACAAATGAGTCAAGACGTCAAATTGAAGGTATTGGGCATCGAGAAATCCTTTCCTGGGGTTAAGGCATTGGATCAAATCGAGTTTTCAGTACGAAAAGGAACCGTTCATGTATTATGCGGCGAGAATGGTGCAGGAAAGTCCACTTTGATGAAGATCATCAACGGAATTTATCAGCCAGATGCTGGTCAAATTATTATAGATGGCGTTGAAGTTAAGATTAAAAATCCAATTCAAGCGAGACAGCTTGGTATCGGAATGATTTTTCAAGAACTCAACTACATCCCTGAAATGACCATAGAAGAAAGCTTATTTGTGGGCAACTGGCCACTGGATAAAGCCGGCAAGGTCGATTGGAAAGAGATTAGAAAAAGAACGCTTGCTTTGCTTAAAGCAGAGAACCTCAATTACAGACCTGATATGAAGCTTAAAGATCTAACTGTATCAGATATTCAGATGCTCGAGATCCTTAAAGCCATTTCATATAACTCAGACATCATCATTATGGATGAGCCAACTTCTGCCATTACAAACAAAGAAGTTGAAGTCCTCTTTAGCAAAATTTTTGAACTCAAGGCAAGAGGTGCAGCGATCATCTATATCAGTCATAAAATGGATGAAATCTTTAGAATTGCTGATGACATCACCGTGTTTAGAGATGGTAAGGTTATAGACTCTAAGCCGAAAGCTGAACTGGACATCGAATCGGTAATCGCTTTGATGGTAGGTCGAAAGCTGGGCAATGATTTTCCAAAGGTAGAAGTTCCAATTGGCGCACCGATTCTTAAAGTTGAAGCACTTAACAGTAGTAAATTCAAAGATATTAACTTTGAGATTAAAAAAGGAGAAATCGTTGGTTTTGCAGGTCTTATGGGCGCTGGTAGAACTGAGGTAATGCGGTCAGTATTTGGACTTGATCCTTATCGTTCGGGAAAAATCATTAAAGATGGTAAAGAAATCAAAATTAAAAATGTTAAAGACAGTATCGATCACAAAATCGTCATGCTGTCTGAGGATAGAAGACGCTATGGTATTTTACCGGTTAGAAGTGTTAGAGAGAACATCAGTATCACCAATCTAAAACGCTTCATCAAAAAAGGTAAGCTCCATGCAAAAGAAGAGTTTGAAACGGTTAAGTATTACTGTGACAAGATGAAGGTAAAAACGCCAACTTATGAAACGAACATTTCGAGCTTAAGTGGTGGCAATCAGCAAAAGGTACTTCTTGCAAAATGGCTGATTACAGACCCTGAGGTTTTCATTGTAGATGAACCGACAAGAGGCATCGACGTTGGCGCTAAATATGAAATTTATAAACTGATTTCAGATTTGGTTAGCGAAGGTAAAAGCGTCATTATGGTTTCATCAGAATTACCAGAACTGATTGGTATGTGCGATAGAATCTACGTTATGGCAAAAGGTGAAATCATGGGTGTCCTAGACAAACCTGAATTTACACAAGAAAATATCATGCGCCTTGCAACAGGCACTACATCAAACAATTAGGAGCTTTATCATGAACAGTTTACTTCAGAAAATAAAAAAATCTAACTTAATGGCGACGTTCAGCATCTATTTTGTCTTATTATTCTTGTTTTTAATCAGTATGATGGCAAATGAAAACTTTGCAACGATCGGCAACTTATCCAACATCTCAAGACAGATTGCAGTTGGAACCATCTTGGCATTTGGGCAAACAATTCTCATTATTAGCGGTATGCTGGATTTATCCTCAGGCTCTGTACTTGCTCTAGCGGGTGTCCTTTCAGTAGATGCTTATCTTAAAACAGGCTCACTGATTGTGTCCTTTTTAGTAGGAATTATCGTTGCTGTAATTTGCAACATTTTAAATGGTCTTATGGTAACAAAATTTAAAACGCCACCCTTTATCGCAACTCTTGCAATGATGGCGATGGCTAGAGGAGCAGCGCTCCTATATACAAACGGACAAAATATCTACCAAATCGGCGATTATGTCATCTTCGGTCAAGGCTCTTGGTTTGGTGTTCCTAACCCAGTTTGGTTCTTAGTGATCACAATGACAGTGACTTGGTACCTTTTAAAGCACACGGTATTTGGACGCTCTGTCTATGCCATCGGTGGTAACGAGGAAGCGGCAAATGCTTCTGGTATCAACGTCGATCGCGTTAAGATGAAAGCATATATCATCAACGGTATCTTCGTCGGTCTTGCAGGAATCATCTTCATGTCGAGGGTAAATGGCGGTTTACCAAATGGTGCCAACGGCTACGAATTTAAAGCATTAACAGCTGCTGTCATCGGTGGCACATCGTTCTCAGGTGGCGTAGGTACAGCTTCTGGAACACTTGCTGGTGCATTCATCGTCGGATTCCTAGACAACATCATGGTACTCGTAGGCGTCAATTCTTACCTACAACAAATCGTAAGAGGCGCAATTATTGCTCTTGCCGTTATCTATGATATTTATTTTAAAACAACACGTAAGAAGAACAAAGCAGCAAAGGGTTAATTCTAAATCATGTATCATCTTTTATCTATCATCTTTAATGCAACATCATTCATTCACATGAATCAAAGTATGTATAAGTCAAAAGTATGTTTGGTTATATTCTGAAGCGAAAGGCATAAGTGGTTTTTACCTCTAAAAACGATTTATGCTATGGCTTCAGGTTTAACATATAAGATGATTAAAAATCATAGGAGGAGAAAATGAGAAAGGTTTTAGCATTATTATTAGTATTTGTGCTGGCATTGGGGATGCTAGCAGGCTGTAGCTCAAACACAAGCACGTCTACAACTGAAGCGGCAACAACAGCTGCTGCAGGTGGTGAATCAACAGATAAGGTATTCAGAGTAGCATACATCGCAAGAGCACAAGCAGATTCATTTGCTGCATGGCTTGCAAACGCAGTTATGGAAGAAGCTGACAAGTATGACAACATCACTGTAGATGTATTTGATGGACAAGCAAACGACGATATAGAAAATGGTCTTATTGAAAATGCAATCACTAACAAATACGATGCAATCATCGTACAACCAAACAATGGTGAAGCTCAAAGACCATACGTTGAAAAAGCAGTTGCTGCTGGTATAGTAACAATCACTACAAACGCTAGAATCTCAGGTATCGAAGGCGCATCTTCAGTTGATGCTGATCCATACCTCCAAGCAAAAGTTAACGCTGATGCTGCAGTAGAACAAATTCCACAAAACGCTAAAGTTGTCGTATTGTTGGGCCCTCCAGGAAACTTCCATGCTGATGCAAGACGTGACAGCTGGCAAAAAGAATTCTTTGACAAAAGACCTGACGTAACAATCGTTGGCGAAGAAATCGCTAACTGGAACAAAGATGAAGCTATGAACTACATGGAAACTTGGGTACAAGCTAACGATCAAATCGATGCAATCATCGCTATGAACGATAATATGGCTGCTGGTGCACTTGAAGTTATCAAAGATAACGCTAAATTTAGCAACATCTTAGCTTACGGTGTTGACGGTACTGCTGAAGCTTGCTTATTAATCCAAGAAGGTAAATTAACTTCTACAAGCTTACAATCTGCTTATGCACTTGCAGAAGGCTTACTTGACACAAGCAACAAATTATTAACTGGACAAGAAACTCAAATCGATATCGATATCGACTGTCCACTTATCACTAAAGATAACGTAGCAGAATATATTGAAATGCACAAGAAAGCTGGCGCTATCCAGTAATCTCCCCACAGTAAGCGGCAATATGCCGCTTACATTACATAATCTAGACGAATGGCCTTGGCTATTCTTACATATTTGAGGATGTTTCCAACCTTAAAGTTGTTTACATTTTTAAGGATGTTTTCAGCTTAAACGATGCTGCCATCTTCATGTGTGCCATTAAACTGTATAATTCAGCTTATTGGTTAAATGAATAATGATTTATATCTATAAAATTTATTAAAAGTATCATTTTAGGAGGGCAATATGAAAAATTTAGCGGCATTTATGTCAGGCACAAACAATATGATTTTCAAAGAGATTCCCGTTCCAGAGCTTGGACCAAAAGAAGTTTTAGTAGAAGTAGATGTGGTCGGCATCTGTGGTTCAGATGGACATTATTACCAACATGGCAACATCGGTGATTTCGTAGTTGAAGGTGATTTTATCCTCGGTCATGAAAGTGCAGGCTATGTAGCAGCAGTTGGCAGTGAAGTTAAATCACTTGTTGTGGGTGATAGAGTAGCGCTTGAGCCTGGTGTGGTATGTGGTACTTGTGAGCAATGTTTATCAGGGAAATACAATCTTTGTGAGCACGTTGAATTTTTCGCAACTCCGCCATATCATGGCACCTTTGCAAACTATGTGAAGCACCCAGAAAACCTTTGCTTTAAATTACCGGAGAACGTATCCAATGCTGAAGGAGCACTTGTTGAGCCACTTGCTGTCGGTCTTCACGCAGCCGCACAAGGTGACGTCAAGCTTGGTGACACTGTAATCGTATTTGGAGCTGGTTGTATCGGACTTGTTTCTATGCTTGCAAGTAAAGCAAGAGGCGCTTCAAACGTCTATGTAGTGGACATCATCGATAAAAGACTTGAGTTTGCTAAAAAATTAGGCGCAACTGAAGTCATCAATGCTAAAAATGAAGATGTCATCGCTAAAATCAATGCGCTTACTGGTGGCAAAGGGGCACATGTTGTCATCGAAACAGCTGGCTCACCAATCACAGTCGCTCAAACTGCAAGTGTCGTTAGAAAAGCAGGAACAGTTGTTTTAGTTGGTATGACTGTAAAATCAGAAACTAGCTATGACTTTATGAAATTAATGGGCAAAGAGGGTACGCTTAAAACCATCTTTAGATATAGAAATCTTTATCCAGTTGCGATCAATGCCATCAGCAGTGGCACAATCGATGTTAAAAGCATCGTTACACATGAATTTGAGTTTGAAAATATCAAGGAAGCGTTTGACTTCGTCGCTGCAAATCCAACTGACGTCGTAAAAGCAGTAGTAAAAATTAAGAAATAAGTCTGTAAGTGTTGAAGTATAGATTTGTTGAAGTATAAAATTGTTAAAATATTGAATTGTTGAAGTGTAAAAGTGTAGAAGCATAAATCGTAAAATGTAAAAACATAAAAGCATAACTATTAATCATTAATCAACCTAGAAATATAATAATAAATATTAGAATAAGTATAAATTAGCACTATAAACAAATGGTTCGTTTATAGTTATGAACATGTGAGGTAAAGTATGTATTTTATAGGCGTTGACTTAGGCACATCATCGGTTAAGATACTGGTAATGGATCAAGAGGGCCAAATTATCAGTACGGTTACTAAGGATTATCCACTTTTCTTTCCAAAGGCACTTTGGTCAGAGCAAAATCCTCAGGACTGGCTTGAGCAATCATTATTGGGCATCAAAGAGGCACTAAACGGACTCGATGCAAATGCTGTAGGTGGAATCGGTTACAGCGGACAAATGCACGGGTTAGTGATTCTAGACGAACACGATAATGTCATCCGTCCTGCTATTTTATGGAACGATCAAAGAAGCGTAAAAGAAACTAACTATTTAAATGAGGAAATAGGTATAGAGAAGCTGACTGAACTTACTGGAAACATAGCGTTCCCTGGGTTCACAGCGCCAAAACTCCTTTGGGTTAAGGAAAATGAACCTGAGAATTTTAAAAAGATAAAAAAGGTGATGCTGCCAAAGGACTACTTAGCTTATAAAATGACAGGCGCTTTTGCAACTGATTTTGCAGATGCATCTGGCGCACTTTACCTTGATGTTGCAAATAAAAAATGGTCACAAGGGATGCTGGACATCATCGGCATCGAAGAAAGCGTTCTTCCAAAACTCTATGAGTCTTATGAAAATATAGGTTCTCTATCAAAAGAAGTCTCTGACTATTTAGGCATCCATCATGAGATAGCAGTCGCTATTGGTAGTGGGGATCAAGCTTGCGCCGCTGTGGGTGGTGGTGTTGTCAGTCCAGGATGTTGTTCGATTTCCCTCGGCACCTCTGGAGTGGTATTCGTTCACAGCGATACGTTTATCAAAGATCCAAATAATGGCCTCCACGCCTTTGCCCACGCCAATGGTGCGTATCATTTAATGGGCTGCATGCTTTCAGCTGCAGGCTCATTAAAATGGTGGGTTGAAGAGATACTAAAATCAAATGACTACAATCGTTTGATGGATGCTGCTAAGGAAGCACCACTGGACAATGGCCTTTATTTCTTACCCTATCTTATGGGCGAAAGAAGTCCACACAATGATCCAAATGCAAGAGGTGTCTTCTGGGGTTTAAATCTTTCCCACGGACAAGGCGATATGACGCGCGCAGTAATTGAAGGGGTTTCATTTGGTCTTAGAGATTCATTTGAAATCGTCAAATCACTGGGTCAAGAAATGACAGAAATCAGAATCAATGGTGGCGGCTCTAAAAATGAATTTTGGTGTCAAACCATTGCCAATATTCTTGATACAAAGGTTGTTAAGCTTGAAACAGATGCTGGCCCAGCCTATGGCGCGGCTATCCTTGCAGCTGTCAGCGCAGGTGCATACCCATCAGTAAAGGTCGCTTGTGATCAGCTTATAAAAACGACAGAATCCTATCAACCAATCCCACAACTGGTTGATGCATATAATAGAAAGTACAACTCCTTCTCAAAGCTTTACCCAGCTCTAAAAGCACTATTCCCAGAAATAGAATAGTCTAGATTGCGTGGTATCAAGCGCGGCGGTCTTTTGACCGCCTTTTTTTTTGATTAGTATTATATTTTTATCTTTTTTTATTCTTGAATATGTCTTTACAGAACGGACTTTATTCTTTATAATAACCTAGAGTAAATCAGATGATCGCGTGCTTCGGCACGAGGAAAGTCCGAGCTCCATAGAGCAGGGTGCTGGGTAATCCCCAGTGGAGGCGACTCCAAGGATAGTGCAACAGAAATAGACCGCCTCGCAAGAGGTAAGGATGGAAAGGTGAGGTAAGAGCTCACCAGCACATAGGTGACTATGTGGCTCTGTAAACCCCATCTGGAGCAAGACCAAGTAGGGTGTAAAAAAGAGGCTGCTCGTCTCTCCCAGTGGTAGGTCGCTTGAGCGTTTCGGTAACGACGCGCCTAGATAGATGATCATCTAATACAGAACTCGGCTTATAGATTTACTCAATACATAAGCAAAAAACATTCGCAAATGCGGGTGTTTTTTATTTTTAGTAGTCAATACATATTGGTCAATCTATTACTAGTCAATCTATTACTAGTCAATCTATTACTAATCAATTCGTTAATATGATAAACTGTAGTCGGCTAATGGATAAATATTATATTGAAAAGAGGCGCTTATGAAAATCAATTTAGATACTATCAAAATATGGCTACGTCATGTAAGTGTTTTGGGGCTATCACTGTTACTTGTTGTCGTCTTAATCAATGCATACATATTATTTAGTACGCAATCGAGTATCTTTACCTTTGACGAGTTTGAACGCTCTCAAACAGATGCGTCTATAAAATACGATGCAATCCTCGTTCTAGGCGCTGGTGTCAATCCAGATGGGAATCCCAGTCTAATGCTAAGGGATCGTCTTGACATGTCGATAAAAATCTATGATGCTCAGCTTGCGCCTAAGCTGCTAATGAGCGGTGACCATGGCAATGTGGCTTACGATGAGGTAAACGTCATGAAAAGCTACGCACGTGCTGCCAATGTGCCATCTTCTGATGTTTTTATGGATCATGCGGGATTTTCTACCTATGAGAGCATCTACCGTGCAAAGGCTGTGTTCGAGGCAAAAGCCTTAATTATCGTTACACAGCACTATCATCTTCCAAGAGCCGTTTTTATCGCTCGATCGCTTGGTATAAAAGCCATCGGTATCGCAGCTGAGGACATCGGGTACAGTGGACAAATGATGAGAGAGGGAAGGGAAGTACTCGCTAGAGTTAAGGATATGGGAACTACTATTATTAAACCATTGCCAACCTATCTAGGCGATGTGATCCCCATCAGTGGTGATGGTGATCAAACCAATGATTAATATTACAAAGAGATATCACCTACATCACAGTTTGATTGCAGAAATGTTACTATTTTTCCGTTAGTTGGACATAAGCATTGGGTATCTGTTAAACTAGTTGTAGTCAATCATTAGTTAAACGGAGGCCTTATGATTATTAATAATATAATAAATAGTTTTGGACGTAATTTTTTTAGTAAAAAATCCAATTTGAACAAGGGAATATTCTTTGCTGTCATTCTTGTTTTTGCTTTTTCAAATTTAACTTTTGCCGCAGACGTGCCACAGGATACCTATGGTGATGTGCTCTTCGATATTGGGATTATCACAGGCTATGATGGTGATCTGATGTCTGACAAGGCTATAAATCGCGCGGAAATGATTGCCATCATAAGTAAATTTTATCCGAATGCTTTTGAGGCATATACACCACCAAAGACTGCAACCTTCAAAGATGTACCTACAACACATTGGGCATATAAATATGTAGAATTTGCATATGAAAATGGGATTACAGCTGGTAAAGGCAATGGCATGTTTGGTGTAACCGATCCTATCAACTACAATCAGGCTAGTATTTTCATAATAAAAGCACTTGGTTTTGTTCCCGAGGGATTGGTTTACGATTCAGCCGCTCTACAAATTGAAGCTGAATATGGCTTAAAGCTTACTATTCCAACACTTGGTAGTTCGTCCTTGATTCGATCAGATGTATTTGAATTACTTGGCAAATCTTTAGTTATGAAGGATTCATCTGAGTATATGCCGATTTCTAGATTTGTTGCAAGCGGGGCTGAAGTGGATGCTTATTCTAGTAGAATCACACAAATCATCAATACGCCTGTGGCAGTTTATTTAACTGGCTCATTTTTCAATATCTACTATGCAAATGGAGATGTTTACACAGGTGAGTTCGATGGATCACATTTAACTGGTAGTGGTATGACACAGTTTGCAAATGGCGATCTTTATATCGGTCAATATGCAAACGACTTCTTTAATGGTTATGGACTCTATATTTGGAGTGATAATGAAAATTACGAAGGCTATTGGCTCGATGGCAGATTCCATGGACTAGGCACTTATACGTATGTGGATGGCGCCTATCAGTACGGTGAATGGGAAAACGATGCGCTTGTAACGCCTATCGAGGAAGTTTCAGATGTGGACGTGGCAAATGGCGTCGTACAACCGAGTGAGTTTTTAACGGTTATTTTAACCGATGCAAACGGCAAGCCAATGAAAGGAATTGCGATTTCAGTTGAGGATCAGTTTAGTGAGATCGCTTATAATCTAGTATCCAATACCGATGGGGAAGTCGTTGTACCTCTTACAGGTCAATTTTCAGTTTTAAGCTTAGTGCTACCTGACAATTCTGCCTATAAGTTTGAGGTGACAGGTCATCCATTTGCTGCTACAACTGCAGGGATTTATAAAACAAATGTTACTTTTGTTCTTTTAAGAGATTAATAGACCCCATAATCTACAATAATTTTACCCCCAGCTGTTATTGATATCTCAAGTTGACAGATCTGGGGGTTTTTATTTGTTATAAATTCATTTTGTATTTCTAATCATTTAATTAAATATAGTTTGTTTATATTAATTGATTATCTAAAGCTTGTATTAAGCGCTTTGAGTAGTGTGCGAACATCGTAGTGATGTGGGGTTACTGGATTGATTTTTCTGGAGCTTTCAAGAAGTGTGTAGACTGCAATTCTTGCTGCTCTGATTGAAAACTCTTCTGTAAACACCATATCCTCAGGAATTTCTACAAACTGGCTGATCATCGCAAAGTTAGTTGAACCTGCTGGAACCACCTCTGGACGATCTTTAATTGCCCTTGGTTGGAACATGGAGATGATATATGGCATCATACATGGAATGACGTTAATTACTGACCCCATGATCTCATCCATTTCTTCTTCCATGTGTAGATGGTGGAGGAGCTCAATTAAGATTTCTTCGCCTGTGCAATCCTTCATTGGTTTTTTTACATAGTCGCCGAGTTTGTCTGTATAAAGTCCGTAGCCCCAGAAAATGGTAACGTCTTCAGGTTGATTTTTAAAGTGTGGCTGTTTGGCAACGACGATTGACATTAGCCAGCTTGATTCTTTAAAGGTCATTAACGCGCCACTACCTGGTTTATTTCTAGCGTATTTTTCAATCTTTTTAAGTAGATCGTTGCCTTTCATTGTTACAGTAAAGGATTCCCAATTGGTCTCTGCTGGATTGCCAAAGAAAGATTCTGGATTACCAAGACCTTGTTTTTTAGCTGCGATATTTCTCCAAAAAGTGCCTGAAAGTGGTGTTTCTGGAACAAATGGTGCTGGTTCTTTAAAGCTACCAAGTGTTGCGTTATCTGTCATACTACCGTTAGTTGCAATACAGATATCATTTTCACCTAGTTTAATAACGCCTTCTTTTTCAGCAGCTTTGTATTGGATTCCCGTTACGGTAATGCCGTCATGATCTGCGAATTCAAGGTCAGTTACTGTGCATTTTAAGCTGAAATCCACACCTTTTTCTTCAAGGTAAACCTTCATAGGGTGAATGATGGAATCGTATTGGTTATAAGGGGTTCTAGTAACGCCTTCTAATGTCTGAATACGTGAAAATTCAAAGACCATACGTTGCATGTAGCGTTTAAATTCGATTAGGCTTGACCATTTTTGAAAGGCAAATGTGGTCTGCCACATATACCAAAAGTTTGTTTCAAAGAAGTGTGGTGTTTTAGCGAACCAATCTGATATTTTTAGCATTTGTATCTTTTCTTCAGGTGCGATCATGAGTTTACCTAGCGCCATACGGTCCGCCATATCAAATCCCATAGACATAACATCTAAGATTTCGCCGTTTTTATCGATTAAGCGCGCATTGGCATGTGTTGGATTTTCATGGTCAAATGCTAAAATTTCTTCGCATAGACTCATTTCTGGTCGGTCAAGGGAAGGGATGGTACTGAGCAATTCCCATGTGTTTTCATAGGTTTCTTCGTTCAGCATACGTCCGCCACGACAGATAAAACCGTTGACAGCATCGCCTGCGCCATCGTTGCTACCACCTAATATCGGTAGGCTTTCTAAGATGTGAATTTGTTCGCCTTTAATTCCAAAATCTCTGATTAAGTAAGTTGCGCCTGCAAGTGATGCCAAACCACCGCCGACGAAGTAAACGTTCTCTAAAGCTTCTTTTTTCATGGTTTTCTCCTTATTCTTATCTGATTTGCGACATGATTTTTTTCGTTTATATCGCAATTTCTAATAATAAGTTACATCAGTTAAAACCGCATAAAAATAGACAAACGAGGTGAAATGTCTAATGTTATGACATTTTCACGTGTTTGTCTAAATCTAAGGAACGTACTTCCATATATTTTTTTAAAGCTTTGTATACTTTTCTATTGCGCGACTGATTTCGCCGTTAATCAGCTTGTCCAGTTTATCGATAATGACTGCTGGCGCCTCCTTTGCACCTGATTTGAGCCATTCTAGCATCAGTGCGACGAAGCCGTAGGTGTAAAACTTGGCGATAAAGGACTTGTCAGACTCAGAAATCTGAAAGCCTACGGCAACTTCTTCTACCACCCCAATTAAAAGGTCATAGGTGAGGCTATAAAGAAACTTTTCTAGGTGATCACGTCCTAGTGAATTCACTGTACAAAGGCAGAAATCGCGATTGGCTTCTACATACTGAAATATTTTAAGAAAGCCAAGCTGCCAAGTCTCATAGGTTTTGAAGGCATCGATGGACCCAAGTGCCTCAGATTTATAGATCCAGCCAAGCAGCTCGTAGATGTCTTGAAAATGGTAATAAAAGGTTTGACGATTAACGCCACACTCCGTGACGAGCTCCTTAACTGTAATATGCTCAAGGGATTTCTTTGTCATCAAATTTTTTAGGGTTATGCCCAATTCACGCTTTGTTCTATTTTGCATTTTATCCACTCCAAATCATAGTTACATAAGTATTTTAGCAGATTTCTTCACACTTTTTAATTCACAAAACCATAATTTTTATATATAATGAAATAACGAAGGGATTTCATCGCTCTTATTACAATTATATATAAAGATTCGTTTTAATATATCTATCAATTCATTTGTAGGAGGACAACATGCTCATTAAATGTGAAAAGTGTGGTCGTTTTTTTGGAGATGATGGCAATACGCTTTGCTCATCTTGTCGAATCACATCTAGAAAATTCAAAAGCTCGGGCGATCCTGAACGCGATAAATTTCTTACTGCTAGAGATTTGGTTTATGATAACCCAGATATATCACCTCAAGGCATAATCGATCTTATGGCAGAGATGGGGATAGACATCACTATAAGAGAGATTATGAAATACGTCGATGAGGGTCGTTTAACCTTAAATACCATTCGAGATGGCAACCATTGTCAACGCTGTGGTACGAAGATCGGATTTGGGAAATACTGCGATCGCTGTCGTTTTAAGATTGAACAGGAGGGTGGTGCTTCAAATGCAAACGCACCTGATATTGATACCTCTGGTAGAGTAAAAATGCACATTTCAAAAAAATAGGCTTCAGCAAAACACATCTCAAAATGATGTGTTTTTTTATACTTTACAAAAGAACGTATGTTCTGTATAATTAAATCAAACGTATGTTCTGTTTTCTGTAGTCTCTTTTTCGTACACCCGCATTCGAAAGGTCATTTCAGTAGCAGGACATACGTCTTTAAAATTTTTCTCTCTTTAGAAAGGGGGATTGCGTGGAAAAAATAATTTTTCACATAGATGTTAATAGCGCTTATCTTTCATGGGAGGCAGTTTATCGTCTTCAGCAGGGCGATGAATTAGATTTAAGAACGATTCCATCAGCTGTTGGCGGCGATCCCGTTAAGCGTCATGGCATTATTTTGGCAAAGAGCCTTCCAGCAAAGCCGTATAAGATTCAAACGGGAGAAAGTCTTATGGCAGCCTTTCAAAAATGTCCTTTTTTGACCGTTGTTCCGCCACACTATGACCTTTACCTTAGGTCAAGTAACGCTCTAATCGAACTCATAGGTGAGTATTCTGCTCAGATTCAAAGATACAGCATCGATGAGTGCTTCGTAGATTTTACGGATATGGTGGCGTTATTTGGCGATCCGATAGAAACAGCACATGTCATTAGGGAACGAATTAAAAGAGAACTTGGTTTTACTGTGAGCATAGGTATATCGTCTAACAAGCTACTGGCAAAGGTAGCAAGTGATCTTAAAAAACCAGACGCAGTAACGACACTTTTTCCTGAAGAAATCGCCACTAAAATGTGGCCACTTCCTGTGGAAGAGCTCTTTATGGTAGGGCGAGCAACCGTTCCCAAGCTAAACTTTTTAGGCATTGAGACCATAGGAGATCTGGCAAATTATGACCTTGAGGTATTAAAGACTGCTCTTAAATCTCATGGGGTACTGATTTGGAACTATGCCAATGGCATCGAAAACTCAGATGTTAAAAAGAGCAATCGATTGGCGATTAAGAGCATTGGCAATTCATCCACCATTCCGTTTGATATTGATAATCGAAGGGAAGCTCATCTTATGCTCTTAAGCCTCTCTGAAATGGTGGCGATGCGTCTTAGAGATAGCCAATATCTTGCAAGGCTTGTCAGCGTAAGCTACAAAACACATGCGTTTAATAGCACTGGGCATCAAAAAAAATTTGAGATTCCCACAGATCACACCTCCGAGATCTATGGTTATGCAAAGAAGCTGTTTGACGAGATATGGGATGGCACACCTATACGTCATTTAGGCGTACGCGTTTCTGAGTTTTGTGAAAATGATTTTGTTCAGCTTCATCTTTTCGATGAATTTACGACACAAAAAAACAATCGTTTAGATCGTGTGATTGATGAGCTGAGAGGTAGATTTGAGCCAAAGGCAATAATGCGTGGTAGCTTCATAGGAAGTGGCATAAAGCCCATGACAGGCGGTGTAGGGGAAGATGATTTTCCACTTATGAGCAGTATTTTGTGAGTTTTAAACAGATGTATTTGGGGAACTGAAATTAATATTTTAGAAAGTAGTAAGGCGTATGAAGGTTGTTAGAAAAGAAATCGATGTACTCTGTTGGTTCGACCAGCAAGGCTATCCAAATCCAGTCAGATTTCGAATTATCGATGAAACCAAATCGCAGCAGGTGATTAAAATAGATAAAGTCGTTACTCGTGAATTCGAAAAATTAGCGGGTAATAAAATGTTTGTATTCACCTGTCAATGTGTGATTCAGGAGATGCTTCGAACAATTGTTATCAAATATGAGCTTGAAAGCTGTCGCTGGATTTTATTCAAGTATTGACCCCACTCATTTTGTTGTATTTTACTGTGGAGATATGTTATAATTTACAAGTATAAAACTAACTATTACCTCATATCAAAATTTATGAGGTAACAACAAAATATTTATTTAATTAGGAGTGTGGTTTTTTTTGGAAGCAGGCGCGAGTTGGCAGTTTATACTATTAGCGGTGTTGATTGGGATGTCCGCATTTTTCTCAGCATCGGAAACAGCATTAATGTCACTCAGTAAAATCAGAATCAGGCACTTGATGGAGGAAAAAGTCAAAGGAGCCGATGTCGTCAATCGATTGGTTGAAAATCCTAACAAATTATTGGGATCTATCCTTGTAGGAAATAACATCGTTAATATCGGTGCATCTGCACTGGCAACCTCTTTAGCGATACAATATGCTGGTAATGCCGGCGTTGGAATAGCTACTGGAATTATGACTTTGTTGATTCTCATATTTGGTGAGATAACACCGAAATCACTTGCGGCACAGCATTCAGAGTTTATATCTCTTAAAATTGCCGGTATTATTAACTTTGTTGTCGTGTTTTTCAACCCAGTTGTCTTTTTACTGCTTCTTCTTACAAATGGCTTGATTCGCTTGCTAGGTGGTAAACCTGCAGGTTCACAACCGTTTATTACAGAGGATGAGCTTAAAACAATTGTAACTGTAAGCCACGAAGAAGGGGTTTTAGAAGTTGAAGAAAAGCAGATGATTTATAACGTGTTCGAATTTGGTGATGCACAGGTTAAAGATGTGATGACGCCTAGAACGGATATGATTTCACTTGAAGTTGGTGTAAGTTATGAGAAAATCATCGAAACCTTCAGAGCCGAGCAATTTTCAAGAATTCCAATTTACCAAGAAACAACTGATAACATCATTGGGATCCTTTATATTAAGGACCTCATATTTAAGGCAAACGAGAATAATGCATTTGTCATTCAGGATTATATGCGAGAACCGCATTTCACATTTGAATTTAAAAAGACCACGGAGCTTTTTCAAGAGCTTCGAGTAAAAAGAATTCCTATGGCCATTGTTTTAGATGAGTATGGTGGTACTGCTGGTATTGTAACGATGGAAGACCTTATTGAGGAAATCGTTGGCGATATCAGAGACGAATACGACGATCATGAAAAGGATATTGAAGTAATCAAGGAAGACGAATACGTCGTAGAAGGTAGTACGCGCATAGATGAGTTAAATGAAATGATAGGCGTTCATATTGAATCAGAAGACTTTGATACCATTGGTGGCTTCATCGTTGGCGAATTTGGCTATATACCTGAGGTTAATGAAATAATTGAATACGACGGTATCCGATTTGTAGTCGAAGAAGTCGATCGAAACAGAATTGAAAAGTTAAGAATTCACACATAGTTACTCATTAAATCATTAATGAAGAGTCCTCTTACTGAGGACTCTTTTATATAGTTATGTAAGTATCATTAGGAGGAAATTTAGTGTTAAATCAGTTTTCAAGAACAGAATTATTAATAGGGGAAGACGGGATAGATAGATTAAATGAAGCATCCGTCGCAATATTTGGTGTCGGTGGCGTTGGCTCATTCTCAGTGGAAGCGCTCGCTAGAAGTGGTGTTGGAACGTTCTATCTATATGATGATGATAAGGTTTGTTTAACGAACATCAACAGACAGCTAATTGCAACACGTAAAACTGTAGGAAGAGTAAAAGTAGAGGTTATGAAGGAAAGAATTTTAGAAATCAATCCAGCTGCAAATGTCTATGACCATAGATGCTTCTTTGGCGCTGAAACGGCTGCAGATATTGATTTTACAAAATTCGATTATATCATAGATGCTATTGATACGGTTTCCTCTAAGCTTTTGCTAATAGAACTCGCAAACCAATCAGGTGTTCCAATCATGAGCAGCATGGGAGCCGGTAACAAGCTAGATCCAACGCGTTTTGAGGTAACCGATATATACAAAACATCCGTTTGTCCACTTGCGAAGGTTATGAGAAGAGAGCTAAAGGCAAGAGGCATAAAAAAACTTAAAGTAGTTTACTCTCAAGAGCCTGCTATGAAACCTATTGAAAAGGAAGAATCAAGTTGCAAAACCAACTGCATTTGCCCTAAGGATGTTCAGAGAAATTGTAGCACTAGAAGACAGGTTCCTGGATCAATTGCATTTGTTCCGTCTGTAGCTGGGCTTATAATTGCGGGGGAAGTTATAAAAGACCTAATCAAGACAAAGCCAGTCAAAAAAGAAGTGACTGTAACGGATACGATATCAGATATTAAAGCATTATAGCCAGTTGTTTCAACTGGTTTTACATATATAATAACTGCCATGTGCCACTCTCATCCTAAATTTATTATCACAATAAAGGGGGAAACATGCTTAAAGTCATTCTTAAAAGAATCCTACACACTTTGCCCTTGTTACTTGCGATGACAATTGTCGTCTTTATCATCGTCGATGCCATGCCCGGTGATGAGCTTTCTGCTTACATTAATTCATTGCCAGAAGGGACACCTAGGCCTTCCTACGAGCAAATCAGTCAAATGAGATCGATGCTAGAATTTGATAAACCATGGATTAACCGTTATCTCGATTGGCTTTCAGATGTACTAAGTGGGAATTTTGGTAATTCACTTTACTATAGAGCCCCTGTAGTCGATATTGTACCCAGTTTAATTTGGCACACGTTTATGATCAATTCAATTGCACTTATTTTAACTTTCTTACTTTCTATTCCAATTGGTGTTCGATCCGCTGCTCATAAGAATGGTTTTTTTGATCGCTTTATGACAACCTCTACTTTAATCTTAGTTTCTTTACCTTCTTTTTTTATCGGTCTTTATTTAATGCGCCTTTTTGCTGTTAAATTAGGTATAACGCCTGCTACCGGGATGCACTCTGTGCTTTCTGTTGTCAAAGGCTATGAAAGTAAGCAAGCAGAAATTATAGATGTATTACACCATATGATTTTGCCTGTTATGACCTTGACCTTAGTAGAGCTTGGAACCGTTTCAAGGTATGTACGTAATGCTATGGTAGAAGTTGTTCATCAGGACTACATTAGAACAGCGCGTTCTAAAGGCTTAAAGGAAAGAGTTGTCATCTATAGACATGCCTTTAGAAACGCATTAATACCTGTTATCTCATTATTTGGTATCTTGTTTCCAACACTTTTTGTCGGTAACATCTTTGTGGAAGCAATCTTTTCATGGCCAGGTATTGGGCTTGAATTTTTAGCTGCAGTTTACAGACGCGATGCGTCAATGATATCTATGTTTATCTTATTTTTCTCGATTGCTTCAATTCTTGGTAATCTTCTAGCCGATATTTTATATGGTGTTGCAGATCCAAGAATAAAAGTAGAGTAGGAGGTATTTATGTCCGAATCCCCTTGGAAACAATCCGTTAGAAGATTTTACAAAAATAAACTCGCCATCTTTGGCGGAATTATACTATTATTTATTTTTGCTTTCACCTATATTGGCCCTTACTTTTCACCCTATCCCAATGATGTAATCAATGTTGTTTTAAGATATAAAGAACCCAGCCTGAGCCATCCCTTTGGAACAGACCGATTAGGTTTTGATATGATGACAAAGATTATGGAGGGCGGTAGAATTTCACTTGCGCTAGCAGCACTTTCTGCAAGTGTTACCTTGTTTTTCGGGACAATAGTCGGAACTTTTGCAGGTTATTTTGGGAAATGGCTTGATCGTTTGTTAATGCGTATTGCTGAGTTTATCTATGTGCTTCCATTATTACCTATGATTATTGCTTTTACAGCAATTTTCACCTTCAATGTAACCCCAATGAAACGAATGATTTTTACAATGATTATCTACGGTTTTTTAAGCTTTCCTAAACTGGCTCGAATGATTCGTGGTGAAATTTTGTCCATCAAAGAGTTAGAGTACATTAAAGCTACTGAAGTCTTAGGTTTAAAAACCCATACTCGTGTTTTTAGGCATTTATTGCCCAATACCATAGGCGTAATCGTTGCTTCTACAACAGGTATTATTGCTAATGCTATTTTGCTTGAACTAACATTGTCCTTTGTAGGCATGGGCTTTCCAGCAGGCGTTGCAACCTGGGGAAATCTCATTCCTAATATACGTGGTGAAAGTTTGGTTACAGCAGGTTATTATTGGATGTGGTTTTATCCAGTCACCTTTATTTCCCTTACGATCATTAGTATAAATCTTTTAGGTGAGGGATTGCGCGACGCACTTGATCCAAAGGGTGAAGGACAGTAAATTAAATCTATGTTACAACCCTTACAATAGCCTTCTTTTAAAATTAGTTTATGTTAAACTAGGACTATAATCATAGCATAAGGAGGTTATTATGACACAATGGATTGAAAAGATTAAATCACATTCACTTTGGCTTATATTTGCTCTTATAATTTCAATTTTGATTCTAGTGAGTCTTACAATATATACTGTAAATTTAAATCGTGACTTAAATAATTCTAGCGATGAAATCAGCACGCTCAATAAATCGATTGAAGAACTTAATCTAAATAATGACACATTAAAAAGTGAAAAAGAATCCTTAATCGGTCAGCTTGCGCAATCAGCTTCCGATTATGAGGCTCAGATTAGCGAGTTAAAAACACAACTAAATGCACTTGAGGGTAATAATTATCATTACCCAGATTATTTGGTAAGCCAGTTTAACTCAAATGGTTTTTCAGATATTCAGCAGTTTTTAAATACACTGACGGATCATCCTGAATTGATACCGACTGAAGGCATACTCGGCGGTACAATGAGATGGTATCCTGAAATGTCAATTGTATTAGATGACAAATTTGTTTATGCTTATTTTGAGGATGGTCATATTTCTGGACACGCTATACTACAGTATAAGCTTTTAGGCAATAGTGAGGTTGAATGGCAAACGAGTCAGACTTTTATGGATTAATTTTATTAATTTATGGGGTGAGGAATGCAATCATTTAAATTTATAGTGAAAGATCCAGTTGGTTTCCATGCAAGACCTGTATCCAAATTAGTACAAGAAGCACTAGCCTTCCAAAGTAATATAACACTTAAATTTTTTGACACCTCGGTTAATCTAAAATCAATTTTCAGCGTCTTAGCCTTAGCCGTTCCTACTAATAGTCAGATAGAAATTATAGTGGATGGCATAGATGAAGCATCAGCAATAGATCATCTGAAGAAAATATTGGAATCTTTATGAAGTAGGAGAAAACTATGGAATTGGTTACATTGGTCGATAATTTGGTTTATGGTGAAGGCTTAATTGGAGAACATGGTTCTTCATTCTTAATAAAAATTGGTTCAAAAAAAATCCTTTTTGACACTGGTCAAACATCGGCACTTATCAATAATGCCATGTATATGGCGGAAGACCTAACCGACGTAGATTATGTTGTTTTAAGTCATGGTCATTACGATCATTGTGGTGGTCTTGAAGCCTTTCTGGCGATCAACCACACCGCTAAAATTTATCTAAAACCCAAAGCATTTAGTGAAAAGCTCTCACTTAGAGACAATGTTGAACACTTTATAGGCTTTAAACTAAAAAACCCAATTCAAGATTATACTAATGAGTTTATATTAATTGAAAAGGATACGAAGCTTACAGAACACATTGAAATCATAACTGAAATACACACCTATACACATGACCTTGTCGATACTTCAAGGTTTTTTGTTAAGGATACAATGAATCTTGTACAAGATCCTTTCAATGATGAATTGTTTTTATTATTACATGAAGGGAAGCGATCCTTCTTATTTACTGGCTGTTCTCATAAGGGGATTCTCAACATCTTAAAAACAGCATATGAAAAAAACGCACACCAGCCCATCGATTATGTCTTTGGTGGCATGCATTTTAGTGGTGAACTTTTACGTCATTTAGATCAGTACCTGATGCAGCTTAAACATTTTGGAATCAAAGCGTTCTATATCAATCACTGTACTGGAATTGACGGCTATTTTAGGCTCAAAATAAAATTCCCGCAAAAAGTGTTTTATGCTTTTACGGGCTTTCATGTTGAACTATAAAATTTTCACTTTATTTTCTAATTTAATTGAATAATTAAAAAGAGTGGGGGTATATAGTCGATAGACTTGAGAAGACGATTTCTTCATAGTCTAATATATATTTCCCCCCTATTTCCTCTAGTGCAGCTAGGGGATTTTTTTTAGCCACAATTATAAATATGATGAATTATGTGAACTCGAAGAACAATGCTTTTACTATACTAATCATCATTTATATTAAGATACATAATTTTATAGTTTTGTAAGTTTAAGTTTATATTTGTGAAACACTTATTAATAATTACTTCAATTATATAGTATACAATAATGCCAGTATGCTTAAAGTTCCTCGTTGTAGGGAACTATAGGCTTTCTTTTTAAAGGACTCGATAGGATAATAGAGGTTCTTGTATCACCAATTCTTTGAATTTTGTCGAGCAACGCCTCAAGCTTGTGTGTGTCCTCACAAACGACACGAACGGTCATGCAATCCTCACCGGTAACATGATGACATTCAACAATCTCTCTCTCATCGTAGGCCAGCTTTTTAAACCGCTCATGTGAACTGACCTTCATGGCAACGTGAATGTATGCTTCTACATGTAATTGAAGCTTTTTAGGATTAATAACTGCTGTATAACCTTCGATAACACCACTTTCTTCAAGTCGTCGTATACGTTCTGATACGGCAGGTGAGGTAAGGTTAACGCGCTGTCCAAGCTCTTTCATTGATACACGAGCTTCCTGTTGAAGAATCTTTAAAATTCGAAGATCTGTTAAATCCATGTTAAACTCCCTAATTATATTAAGTCTAATTCAAAATATATTTATTTAATTAACCAAGATTAGTCTATCACTTTTCCAATCTCCTGTACAGTTATATGTACAAATGTTAAACTTTTGATGAATAAGCGTAGGAGGGTTCATTATGGCCACTATAAAAATTACAGAGACAATTTTAAGAGATGCACATCAATCCTTAATTGCGACTAGACTTAAAACAAATGAAATGATCCCAATTTTAGAAGATTTGGATGCAGTGGGTTATTACGCCTTAGAGTGCTGGGGCGGTGCAACTTTTGATGCATCTTTAAGATATTTAAACGAAAATCCATGGGAAAGACTAAGAATAATTAGAAAGCACGTTCAAAATACGAAGCTACAAATGCTTTTAAGAGGACAAAATCTCTTAGGCTACAAGCATTATCCAGACGATGTCGTTTCTGAATTTGTAAAAAAATCAGTTGCCAATGGAATTGATATCATTCGAATTTTTGATGCTTTAAACGATATAAGAAACTTAGAAACTGCTTTATTAACCACTAAGAAGGAAGGTGCTCACGCGCAAGCGGCTATTTCATATACCATTAGTCCAGCACATACAATTGAAAAGTATATTGCTCTTGCGAAGGATATGGAATCATTAGGTGCTGATTCGATCTGTATCAAGGATATGTCAGGTTTATTGACACCATATGAAGCAGAAAAATTAGTAAACGCATTAAAGTCTAACATCCAAGTCCCATTAGAGATCCATTCACATTATACCAGCGGACTTGCATCAATGACCTATCTAAAAGCCATTGAAGCAGGAGTAGATATTATAGATACTGCTATATCACCATTTGCACTTGGAACTTCTCAGCCTGCAACTGAGCCTATGGTAGCAGCCCTCTCTGGCTCGCCATTCGATACGGGTCTCAGCTTAAATAAACTTGATAAAATTACTCAATATTTTACTCCAATCCGCGAGAAAGCAATCGATACAGGATTACTAGATCCCAAAATGCTCGGCGTTGATATCAACACCTTAGTTTATCAAGTACCTGGCGGAATGTTGTCCAATCTGGTATCTCAATTGAAGGCTCAAAATGCACTTGATAAATATGAGGAAGTCTTGAAGGAAGTCCCAAGAGTTAGAGAGGATCTCGGTTATCCACCACTTGTAACGCCAACCAGTCAAATGGTAGGCACACAAGCAGTTCTAAACGTCATCACAGGCGAAAGATACAAAATGGTTCCTAAAGAGATCAAAGAATACGTTCGTGGTATGTATGGTCGTCCGACCGTTGAAATAAAAGATGAGATTGTCAAAAAAATCATAGGCAACGAGGAAGTCATCACTTGCAGACCTGCTGATTTACTAAAACCAGTAATTGCACTTGAAACAGAAAAGATAAAAGAGTATATTGAAGAGGACGAGGACGTCTTATCTTATATTCTTTTCCCAAATGTTGCTAAGGATTATTTTAAATTCAGACAAGCTCAGAAATACAATATTGATTCTGATTTGGTAGATAAGGAAGAAAAAACGCATCCCGTCTAATTCAACGTTGGAGGCATAAATGTTTCAAAAGAAAGAAAATGCAGTGGATCGAGCAACCAAACAAAAAATGAGAGAAGCTGAAAACGAAAAATTAATCTACGATACTTGGCCACAAAGCCGAGAAAATGGGAAATTGAAGTTTGTAATTAGATTTGGCGCTGTTACTTGGGGATTACCAACTTTCTTAATTTACTCTGTTATTATGATGGTTTTAAATTTCTTTGTTAAAGATAGTGTCAAGTATGATTTTGCTCAAGCCATCATTGCCATTTTATTCTTCGTGATATTTGGTACCATTTACGGCCATTTTATCTGGAACAAGAATGAAAAGATCTATAGAAAAAAATTCCCATATAAAAAGAAATAAAGTAAGTAGCACCCTTTGATGTCTCAAAGGGTGTTTTTTATTTTTTGTATTGCAATTACCATTATATGGAAGTATAATAACAATATCCATTATTTTACAGTTGAGGCTAATATGATCTATTTACTAAAAAGTCCCTATACAGAAAAGCTCTATCATAAAATAAGAATGTCAGTTGTTAATCTTTCATTAATCACTAAAGAAATGCTTGAAGTCTTCCAAGATGATGACATTTTAGTTGTGGAGGATGAAAATAAGGCTCTGCTTGAGGGAATAGCTATAAATCGCAAGAATATAATAATCTTAGGAGAGGCCGACGAGGATTATCGTTCTATTACTAAATTCCAAAGCATAGAACAAATAAAAGTCTTACTTTCTGATCAATTTTTTCCTTTATATTTCTGCACAAGTACAGATGTCTTTTCCATAAGCGAGACACAGATGTACACGATTGGCAATCAGTATGAAATCGAATATTTCATTTGTCTAAACTTTAATGCCAATTCAGCTTTTTCTTTATTCAAATGGAGTACAGATCATCTCACTAAACTACCAAATAAAGAAATGTTATACGTAATTAACAACATCAATGATTTGAAAAATGAACCTAGCTCAGAAATACTTAGCTTAATTGAATCGAGTCGAAGAAAGGGTAATACCATGGTCTTCAGCTTTCCATTAAAAAGCAAACTAGATTTTCAGATTCTAGAGTCCACAAATTTCCTTATAACTCTTTTTAAGGATAAGTTAAACGAACGAGCTATTTCGTATGGCAATAAGTGTTCTCAGATCATTGATGTGATTTTGAAGGATGAGGAGATAATATACTGTGATCGTAAGTGAAATAGTTGAACAATTAAAGATAGAAATTTTAGAAGCGTCTCTAGGGGATGATGAGGATGCGCTAAATCGTTTTCTAAATCATAGAGTAGATTTAGAAACTCAATTAGGCGTACATGAAAAAAAATCACTCCTACAATGCCTTAAGCAGGATTTGTTTGGATATGGTATCATTCAACCACTTTTAGATCATCCAGAAGTCACAGAAATTATGATCAATGGATTAAACAGTATTTTTTATGAATCAAATGGTCTTTTACACCTTTCAGAAATTAATTTTCATACGCATGATCAATTGATGCAACTGATCTACAAGGTTGCAAATGAAGTAGGGCGAGAGGTTAATCTAACTCATCCTACCTTGGATGCAAGGCTAAAGGATGGTTCAAGAGTAAATGTCGTACTTGATCCAATTGCGCTTAATGGTCCAATCGTCACCATTAGGAAATTTAAGAAAGCACTGATTCGAACACAGGACTTAATAGATAACGAAATGTTTGATTCAGAGATCGCACTGTTTATGTCTAAAATAATAAAATCTAAATACAATTTATTTGTTTGTGGAAGTACAGGTTCTGGAAAGACAACGCTATTAAATTGCCTTTCAGACTATATTCCAACATATGAAAGGATTATAACTATAGAGGATGCAGCTGAGCTTAAATTATTAAATCATAAAAATTTGGTTTCTCTAGAAACGAGATTGTCAAAAAATGAAGCAAGTGTATCTACCAGTCATTTAATAAAAAACGCCTTAAGGATGCGACCGGATAGAATCATTGTAGGTGAGGTACGAGGAGAGGAAATCATTGATATGCTTCAAGCCATGAATACAGGACATGATGGCTCTTTATCAACTGGACATTCTAACTCTGCCTTAGATATGCTGGTTAGACTTGAAGTCATTGCTTGCAGCCATAGTGAGGTCAATGCAAGTTTAATTCGGAGACAAATCATATCCGCAATTGATTTTATAATCTTTGTTGAAAAACTTCCGGATGGAAAACGATGTGTTACTGAAATTTGTGAACTGCTAAAAATACCAGATGATTATTCTATTAACGTGCTCTACACGCTTTCTGATTTTAACAGAATTAAATGCGATGATTTGCTGTCCACTATCGTAAACAACACTAAGCTACGGAGATATCAAGAATATGATAAATCAAATTAAAGAAATTAATAATCGATTTCTATGCAAAATTCATAAATTAAGAACTGAACTTAAAAAGCTTCCCTTCCAAAATCCAAAGAGGAACATTGATCATACACGATATTTGCTTGACTTGAGCTTTTACTTACTCAGTGCCTGGGCCTTTTGGAAAAGCATAAGTCTTTGCCTCTTAATGCTTTTCATTTTTATAGTACTTCCTAAAATAACAACACGTTATGAAAAAAATATGAATGGATTTTACTTAGATCAATTTATTGATTTCCTAAATCTAATCAATACCAATTTATCTCTTGGCTATGGATTTGAGTCCTCTATTACTTCCATAAGTAAAGATATAAACTTTGATCACAACTATTCTTCAAAATGTATACATCAGCTTAATAATGCTATTCAAATTGGCATAGAAAGAGAGGTCATTTATCAGAGACTCTATTCGTATTATCCAATTTCTGAATGCAGCTTATACATTAAAATGATTCGTGCAGCAAAAGTATCCGGGGCAAATCTAAACCGAATTACTGATGTCACTTTAGACAAACTTCATATGAAATATAAGGTGAAAAATGAAGTCAAAACTATCTTGTATCAAAAGGTTCTTGAACAAAATATATTAAGTTTAGCACCAATTTTCATAATACTATTTATTGACAATACTTCTAGAGGATATTTAGACATTATGTACACGACCATAGTTGGACGCATAACGATGACATTTGCCTTTATCTTGATTTTTATAATGAATTTAGTTGCTAAGCGAATCGTCAATTTTGAAGTATAGACAAACCAATTAATAAAAAAACATAAGGAGGAAAGTGTAATCGAACATATAAAGCAGTGGTTAAAAGAAAAAAATCGAAGACTTGATTCATGGCTTGGTATTACAAAATCACCAAATAAGAAAACCATGTTTGATAAGCATCTACCCAGTCTGATACAAGAATTTATTATCACTTATGAAACTGGAGTGAGTTTAGAAAATGCATTAAAACAAGCATTTGAGACTTTTAACATGGATGAAGTTTTTAATGCGCAAAAAAAAATATCAACTAATTATATTGAGCTTTTCAATCATTATGCATTCAAAAGAGATGATAAAGAAATTTGGCGATTTACTAGGCTCATTTCACAGCTAAAGAAAACTGGTTCGCAAACGGCTGCAACCGCACTGGAAAAATTTCACGACGAACTATGGCAAAATCTTTCTGTTAATGCAAAGCTTAAATCTGAAAAGGTGACCATTCAGCTAACGTTTATACTAATGCTTTCTTTAATCAGCGTAATTACAGTGGTCATCACACCAATTTTATTAATATTATAAAGGAGAATACACATGCTAAGATTATTATCAAACTACATATCTGCCCAGTTAAATCAATTATTAAGAAATGAAAAGGGGATGGGAACCATTGAAATTGTTATTATCATAGCGGTTTTGATAGGATTGGCCTTTCTATTTAGAACCTTTGCCGTTGATTTCTTTACTAAGATAACGCAAGGCATCAGCAATAATAATGATATAGACAGCTTATTTAATTAGTTATGGAAGAATTATACTATTTGTCCTCAAAAATTAATACATTTGAAAAAGACATGGTACAAAAAACAAGTATGAGGCTTCTACTACCTTTACAGGTAAACCCAATAGGTGAGGGTGATATTTCACACATTAGCTGGCAAATTGATAAACCCTTACTTCCTTTAACTCAGCTTGTAAAGGCTGAGGTTTTATCTATTAATCTAATCACACAATTAATTGACGACCTCTCTACTCTAGAAGAGGTGTTAGAGCATCATTTACTAGATTATAGAAACATTAATTTTGCACCAGATGCTATTTATTATGATAATGCACATAATCACTTTAAATTTTGTTATCTGCCTGTAGAATATTCAAATAAGGAAATACTATTGGAATCACTGATTTACTATCTCGTTAATAGAAATGAGACTTCAATTCAACTAGAACAATTGAAGAACCTCCCAAATACGCCAAAATCAATTTCAACCTGGTTTTATCAAAACATCAAATCACAGAAGCAGTCCAAATGGTTTGACCGATTTAGACCAAAGGAAATAGAAAATACAAAACAAAAATTATCTGCTTCTATCACTAAACATCCGTCATGCACTTCAATGCTAATGGATAAAGCAAACCCACAAAAATTCTATAAACTCTACTTTGATAACAATGTCGTAGGGAGAGATGATACTTCAAATGTTCAATTATTAGAAGATTCAATTAGCAGAAAGCACTGTGCCATCTTTATAGAAAATGCCAGCTTTAAAATCAAAGATCTAGAATCAACCAATGGAACCTGGCTCAATGGTGCGCCATTAAATGGAAGTGAATCACTTGTCAATGGTGATATTATCCAATTAGGTGAAAAAGAATTTATATTTATCAGGTAGTTTTTGTGATATTATATAATTTGTGATTATATTATTTACAAATTAAGGAGTGTATCATGAAAAACGATGTTAAATCTGTACTGTATTCAGAAGTTCAACTTAAAGAACGTGTAAAAGCAATTGCAGATCAAATTTCTGCTGATTATAAAGACAAAGAATTGCTATTAGTGGGAGTTTTAAAGGGTGCAAATGTATTTATGTGTGACCTAATGAGAGAAATAAGCTTTCCAATTCAAATTGATTTTATTGCGGCTTCAAGTTATGGACATTCTACAGAAAGCTCGGGTGTCGTAAAAATTCTTAAGGACTTGGATTTTGGCATCGAAGGCAAACACGTTTTGATCGTAGAAGATATTATTGATACAGGATTAACTTTAAAATATCTTACAGAAAACTTCCATTCCAGAGGACCAAAGAGTTTAGAAATCTGTACATTGCTTGATAAGCCTGAAAGAAGAATCGCTAAGCTCGATGTCAAATATGTTGGCTTCGAAATTCCAGACGAGTTTATCGTAGGTTATGGTATTGATTATGCTGAGAGATATAGAAATTTACCTTACATCGCAACATTAAAAGAATCCGTATATACTAAATAAACTCGTTGTTAACTTATTATAAAAAATAGGTTTCTTGTTTGACGATTGGGTAAGTATCAAGTATGATTGAACTGAAATCAAAAAAGAGGTGATTCTATGAATATTGCTAAAATGATTGATCATACGATTTTAAAACCAAATGTAACCGATGCTGATGTTATCAAAGTTTGCGACGAAGCTAAGGAATACGGATTTTTCTCAGTATGTGTCAATCCTTATTTTGTACCCTTAGTTGCCAAAGAACTTAAGGGAACAGATGTAAAGGTTACTTCAGTCATTGGCTTCCCACTAGGTGCCAATACAACTGAAATGAAAGCTTTTGAAGCTAAAAAGGCTGTAGAAGACGGTGCAAATGAAATCGATATGGTTATCAACGTATCCGCTTTAAAGGATCAAAAATATGATTTAGTTAAAACAGATATTGCTGCAGTCGTTGAGGCAATCAAAGGTAAAGCAATCTTGAAAGTAATTCTTGAGACTTGTTTGTTAACAAAGGATGAAATCGTTAAAGCGAGTGAGCTATCTAAAGAGGCTGGTGCACAGTTTGTAAAGACTTCCACTGGTTTTAGCACTGGTGGTGCTACTGCTGAAGATGTTGCTCTTATGAAAAAAACAGTTGGTGACGCATTAGAAGTAAAGGCTTCTGGTGGCGTTAGAGATTTTGCAACAGCTAAAGCTATGGTTGATGCTGGTGCAACTCGAATTGGTGCTTCTGCTTCTGTGGAAATTGCAACAAACAGTGGTACTAGTAATTCTGACTATTAATTCAGTAGGTTGTCGTAATTTAATTATGACAACCTATTTTGTTTTTTGATTTACCTTAATATACTCATTTTTTATAAGCTTAATACAAGAACCCATATTCATAGGTAAGACAAATAACTCATTTTATTATTAAAACCTTATTTTAATACAAATTAAGACTTAAATCAGATATAATGTAATTAACAAAATCAAAATTGCCATGAGGCAGGAGAGTTATATGAATCTAAAAGAAATTCGTTCATCGACATTTGCAAAGCTTATTATTATTGCGACGCTTATTATTATTATTATGACAAAGACAAATTTGTTACCGATTATTACCTCGGCTATTTCTCCTGTTTTACTCGCATTTGTTATTGCTTATTTTTTAGATTATATCGTCAGATTTTTTGAAAAAAGGCTACATTTACCTCGGTTTCTTTCTATAATTATTACCTTCGCCATTTTTGTTACTTTGATTGGATTATTAGGGGTCGTTGTCATCCCTGGCATCGTTGATGCAGTTTCTTCATTGATAAAGGCAATCTCTGCAATTGATTATAAAAATTCCTTTGATTTTTCATTTTTAAACAGAATCGATTTTAACAATATTTACTTAAAGCAGCTTCAGCAAACCTTAATTGATACACTTACACCATTTCTACAAAAGCTTACAAACTTCACTGGCTCTGCTGTGCTGCTTATTGTCACTCAGCTTCAACAAATTACATCTGGCTTGATTTCATTTGTTTTAGCATTGGTAATTGCCATTTATATGTTGGCTGAAAAGAAGGATTTAGTTGCTAGAATAAAAAGAATGATTTATGCTTATTTCAATGATAAACAGGTCAATTGGATATTTTATGTAACTAAAAAGAGTGATACGATTTTTAAAGATTTTGTTATTGGAAAATTCATCGATAGTACCATAATCGGATTTTTATCGTATTTCGTTTTTACTTTTTTCCATTTCGAATATGCCATGATTATTGCACTTATAATAGGAATTACAAATATGATTCCATATTTTGGACCATTTTTGGGTGCAATACCTGCAGGTGTTATTACATTAATTGCAAGTCCAACACATCCAATAAGTGTCGTTTATATTTTACTACTTGTGCTAGCAATTCAACAGCTTGATGGTCTTGTCATCGGACCTTTTATTTTAGGTGATTCTGTCGGTGTTTCTGCTTTCTGGATAATTGTTGCGGTTACTGTAGGTGGTGCCGCATTTGGTATTGTTGGTATGTTTATGGGGGTTCCGGTTTGTGTTTTAATAAAAACACTCCTAGAAGAGGATATTGAACGTAAGCTATCTTCTAAAGGATATGAGGGACTTGAGGAAAGTCAAATTAGAAGCAGAAGAAAAAAGAAATAATTCGCTTAAGGAGGGCCAATGACTCATATAATGGTAGTTGATATCAATGCAACAACTGCGTACCGTATAAAAAAGATACTCGACACTGTACCAGTTGAAATTGTAAGTGCCTCTACAATGTATGAAGCCATTAATAGAGTAGGAAGCTTACAGTCTGTTTTAGATATGATTATTATAGATGTCAATCTAGGCTCAGAGGATGGTTTTGAGCTTATCGGTAAGCTTCGTGATATTAATCCAAACCTTGTCGTGATAATCGCTACGAGCTTAAATACCAGAAAATCCTTTGTTAAAGCAATACGAGTAGGCGCAAATGATTATGTATTAAAGCCCTTTGACGATGATTATTTTAGAACCAAGCTAACTGCTCATATTTCTCAAATTGATGAGGCTAAAACCTTACCAGTAAGTTCGACGAAGCAAATTGACGTCTCTATTTATAACGCTATAAAGAAAGCAATTAGAGAAAATCATGAGCTTTTGATTGGTTTAATTCTCTTCTATAATAAGCAAAATCCAGCTATGACCATATCAAATGTCAGAGATTTGGCACTGTTAAAGGGACTTGGTCGCGAGCTTGAATCGGCTTTAAATGCCGACGATGAATTGTTTAATCACGATAGCAATGGTTTTGTCATTGTATTACACAAAAAGTCACTTAGTTCAAAACCGCAGGTGATTGAGTATTATAAAACACTTTGTACCGATTATCTTTTAGAAAAGAATCTTGAAACCTTTGATTATGAAATTGCATTTCTGAATTTACCTAATGAAATTGATCCTAGACACAATGCTCTAAGTGTTTTAATGCAAAGAATAGAAAAGAATCTTAAATAGTCAATGAAGTAAACTCCATATAAGATAAGTTTTATAAAGCAAAAGATATGCCAAAATAGACGTGAATGTAAAATTCATGTCTTTTCTTTTCCTAATTTTAATATTTTTGCTATTTTATTTTAAATAAAAAGTATTATAATAGATATTAGTTTGAAATTAAAAATACTCTTTTTTGACCGAGGTGTCATATGAATCAGACTTATAACGTTGGCGTCGATGTTGGCTCTACCACTGTAAAAATGGTAATTCTCAACGAAGAACGCCAAATCATTTTTAAGGAGTATAGACGTCATTTTTCTGACGTCAAGAACACCGTCAAAGCTTTATTTGACGATGCGAAAAATGTACTTGATAGTGCTGCTTTAAAATTAATGGTAACAGGCTCAGCTGGCCTTGGCCTTGCTGAAAGTTTAGGGGTTAGCTTCGTACAAGAAGTAGTTGCATGCTCAAAAGCGATTAAGAAATTCGCACCACAAACAGATGTTGCAATAGAGCTGGGTGGAGAAGATGCTAAAATTATGTATTTTGGTACTTCAGTTGAGCAGCGTATGAATGGAACTTGTGCCGGTGGAACCGGTTCTTTTATAGATCAGATGTCATCTTTATTAAAAACAGATGCAGATGGTTTAAATAAACTTGCAATGAACCATCGTGAAATTTATCCAATAGCTTCACGTTGTGGTGTTTTTGCCAAAACGGACATACAGCCTTTACTTAATGAAGGGGCTTCGAAAGAAGATATTGCAGCTTCTGTATTACAAGCTGTCGTTAATCAAACCATAAGCGGGCTTGCTTGTGGTAAACCAATACGTGGAAAAGTTGCGTTTCTAGGTGGGCCATTGTCTTTCTTACCAGAGCTTAGAAAAAGATTTGAGGTCACACTTAATCTTTCTGAGCAGGATATCGTAACGATTGATAATCCACAATATTTTGTTGCTTTAGGTGCAGCGCTTCAATCTGAAACGGTTGATTCGCTTGAGCCACAATGCATCTACGATAGAATGCCAAACATCTACTGCGAAGGACCAGATTCTGAAGGTCATTTGGATCAATTATTTGTAGACGATGAAGATTTTAATGCTTTTAAAGAAAGACATGCTCAGCATAAAGTTAAAAGAGCTGAGCTTCAAGCTTCAAAGGGACCGTTATTCTTGGGTATTGACGCAGGTTCAACGACGACGAAGCTTGCCGTTGTTGATGCTGATAAAAAACTAGTCTTTAGCCATTATGGTTCGAATGAGGGCAATCCTTTATCTACGACAATTTCTGCTTTAAAAACGCTTTACAGTCAAATGCCAAGCGATACATTTATTGCCTATTCTACAGTTACAGGCTACGGTGAGAGTCTTATTAAAGCCGCGTTAAAAATCGACCATGGTGAAATTGAGACCGTTGCACATTATAAAGGTGCGGATCACTTCTTGCCAGGCGTAGATTCCATACTTGATATCGGTGGTCAGGATATGAAAAGCCTTAAGGTTCAAGACGGCGTCATTCACTCTATCATGTTAAATGAAGCGTGCTCTTCAGGCTGTGGCTCATTTATAGAAACGTTTGCCAATTCCGTCAATCATACGGTCCAAGACTTTTCTAAATTGGGTTTAATGGCTGAAAACCCTGTTGATCTTGGTACTCGCTGTACTGTATTTATGAATTCACGAGTAAAGCAAGCGCAAAAAGAAGGCGCAACCGTTGGCGATATCTCTGCTGGGATATCAATGTCAGTAGTTAAAAATGCGCTCTTTAAAGTTATTAGAATGCGCTCGATTGAAGACCTTGGCGAAAAAATAGTCGTGCAGGGTGGTACTTTCTATAATGAGGCGGTATTAAGAGCACTTGAAAAAATGTCAGGAAAAGAAGTGGTTCGCCCAGATATCTCTGGTATCATGGGTGCATTTGGCTCTGCTTTGATTTCATTAGAAAGATATGAGTCAGGCTATGTCTCCAACTTACTTGACAATGATCAAATAGACGCATTTGGTACAACTACAGAAACGCGCAGATGTAATCTCTGTACCAATCATTGCCAGCTTACCATCAATCATTTTTCTGATCAAAGACAGTTTATTACTGGTAACAGATGTGAGAGAGGAGCGGGAATTGAAGTTGCAGAGAATACTTTACCGAACCTATATGAGTATAAGCTTAACCGAGTATTTGATTACCCTGTTTTGAGCCGTAAAGAAGCAACGAGAGGTGTCGTAGGTATTCCTAGAGTTCTTAATATCTATGAGGATTATCCGTTTTGGGCAGCATTTTTCACATCTCTTGGTTATAGATTAGAGCTTTCTTCACGTTCTTCAAGAAAAGTTTACGAGATGGGGATGGAAACGATTCCATCTGAGAGTGTTTGCTACCCAGCAAAACTCGTTCACGGACATATCGAGGACTTGATTAATCGAAAAGTAGATAAAATATTTTACCCATGTATTCCGTTTAACACAAAGGAAGATCAAGGTGCAAATAATCATTATAATTGTCCAGTTGTAACGTCTTACCCAGAGACCATTCATACAAATGTGGATCATATTAGAAATAAGAATGTTCATTATTACCATCCATTTTTACCAATTGATGCACCAGATAGAATGAAGAAGCGTGTCTATGATGAACTTAAATCATGGGGCCTGTCAAAGGAAGAAATCAATTCTGCAATAGACAAGGGCTATGAAAGCTTAGAAAAATACCGTTCTGACGTTAGACACCAGGGCGAGCTAGCACTTCAATATATTGAAAATCATAAGATAAAGGGCATTATCTTAGCTGGTCGTCCATATCATATCGATCCAGAGATCAACCATGGTATACCTGAACTTGTTAAATCTTATGGTTTCGCCGTGATTTCTGAGGATTCGATTGCGCATTTAGATGACATCGATCGTCCGCTGCGCGTTGTCGATCAATGGGTCTATCACACTAGACTTTACGCAGCGGCTACCTTTGCCTCTAAACGTAAGGACATTGAACTCGTTCAGCTGAATTCTTTTGGATGTGGCTTGGACGCAGTAACCTCGGATCAAGTACGCGAAATATTAGAAGCAACTGGTAAAATTAGCACACTGATTAAGATAGATGAAATCAACAATCTTGGTGCAATTAGAATTAGAATACGGTCACTCATTGCAGCGATCAGCGAAAGAGATAAGCAGTGCTTTATTCCAGAGGAATTTAAAGCAACTGAAGAACGTGTTATCTTTACTGAAGAAATGAGAAAGACACATACCATATTGGTACCACAAATGTCTCCAATTCACTTTCAGTTTATGGAAGCTGCATTAAAGCCAGAAGGTTACAACATTGAGGTTTTACCATCGATAGACGTTAGTGCTGTAGATGAAGGCCTCAGATATGTGAATAACGATGCATGCTATCCTTCGATTTTAGTCGTTGGACAAATGATGAAGGCACTTAACTCAGGCAAATACGATCTCGATAAAACCGCACTCATTATTTCTCAAACTGGTGGTGGTTGTAGAGCTACTAACTACATTGCTTTCATCAGACAAGCACTGAAGAGTGCAAAAATGGCGCATGTGCCAGTTATCTCTTTAAATGCACTTGGTCTTGAAGACAATCCAGGCTTTAAACTGACAAAACCAGTAGTTGAAAAACTGGTTCAATCCATCTTATACGGCGATCTATTTATGCGTGTACTATATAAAACAAGGCCATATGAACTTGAAAAAGGGTCGGCAAATGCTCTTTATGAGATGTGGGTTGAAAGGTGTAAAGACGCCATCGTTAAAGGGGATCGTAGAACCTTTAAGAAAATGATAAGTGGTATCGTTACTGACTTTGATAGCTTACCATTAAACGATGTGATAAAACCAAAGGTAGGACTAGTGGGTGAGATATTGGTTAAATTCCATCCAACTGCTAACAATAATATCGTTGATTTAATAGAACGTGAAGGCGCTGAAGCCGTAATGCCTGACTTGGTAGACTTTTTCTCATATACTGCTTACAATGGCGTTTTGAAAAACAAGTATCTTTCAGGATCGATGAAGGCAAGGTTAACCAGTGAAGTCTTAATTAGCCTAATTGAATATTATAGAAAACCTATGGTGAAAGCTTTGGAAGCAAGTAAACGCTTTGAACCACCTAAGCATATCAAAGCTTTAGGTGAGCTTGCCGAGCCTCATCTCTCACTTTGCAATCAAACTGGTGAAGGGTGGTTCTTAACTGCTGAAATGGTTGAATTAATTCATAGTGGCGTCGATAATATCGTCTGTATGCAGCCATTTGCGTGTCTACCAAATCACATCACTGGAAAAGGTATGATCAAAGAGTTGAAACATAGCTATCCAAGCTCAAACATCGTTGCTATCGATTATGATCCGGGTGCAAGTGAGGTCAATCAAATCAACCGTATTAAGCTTATGCTGGCAACTGCTCACGAAAAGGTTAATGCTACGGAATAGAAGTATAATGACTACTAATAAAATGAATAATAAAATCAAATTGTTAGTCCTTTATTTCTATTTCAATTAGAATTCGTTAAAGTGAAATATTTGCTTAAATTAGAGAACCTTAGGGTTCTCTTTTTATGTTCTGTTACCATATAAACAGCTCAATCATACCCACTTTTCTCTCATTTGCTATGAGAACCTTACATGGCAAATAGACTGAAAATCTGATATAATAAACATGATTATAAATGGAGGTGTTAAATTTGAGTACACATATTAATGCTAAACTCGGCGATATCGCTGATATCGTTTTATTGCCTGGCGATCCACTAAGAGCTAAATATATCGCGGAAACATTTCTGGAAAATCCAGTTTGCTATAATGAAGTAAGAGGGATGTATGGCTTCACAGGCACTTACAATGGTGTAAGGGTCTCAGTTCAAGGAACTGGAATGGGGATGCCATCTTTATCCATCTATGTAAATGAACTTTTAAGATTCTACGATGTCAAAAAACTGATCCGCGTTGGTTCATGTGGCGCTATGGTACCACAAGTGAAAATTAGAGATATTATACTTGCACAAGGCGCTAGTACATCATCTAATATGAACAATCGTCGTTTTCCAGGACTCAATTTTGCAGCTATATCTGACTTCAGCTTACTTCACAAAACTTACATGACAGCGCAATCACTTGGCATGAACGTTCATGTTGGCAATATTCTGTCTGAAGATAGCTTCTATGAAGATTTTAATGCAAATAGAAATGAGAAGTTAGTGGAGTACAATATCCTTGCTGTAGAAATGGAAGCAGCTGAGCTATATACTTTAGCTGCACGTTATAAGGCACAGGCATTGTGTGTTTTAACTGTAAGTGATTCATTGGTAACTCAAGAGGAAACAACTGCTGCTGAAAGAGAACGTACTTTTGGAGATATGATTAAACTTGTCTTAGACACAGTAACTAAATAGTTGGCATTTTGCGCCATATTTAAATTTCTTAGGATGCTTAGGCATCCTTTTTTATGTTATAATGTTGGTTGAATAAGATATAAGGAGGAACAAATGCCATGGAAGATAAAATACTCATTTTTGGACATAAAAATCCCGATACCGACAGTGTTACCTCCGCGATAGCACTTTCGTATCTCAAAAATCAAAATGGACTTCAAACTGAACCTTGTGTTCTTAGCGAAATTGCAAAAGAAGCAGAGTTTGTTTTGGATTATTTTAATGTAGAAAGACCAAGAATGCTTGAAAATGTCAAAATTCAATTAAAAGACTTGGATTTTGATAAAATCATGCCCCTTGAACCCTCAAATTCCATTTTAAAAGCATACAACCACATGAATGCCTATAAGATTAGAACGCTTCCTATCGTCGATCAAGAAGGCTATTTAATCGGTATCATTACAATGAAGGATATTGCAATGAATGCCATCAATGGTGACTATCACGCGCTGCACACGACGTTTAATAACATTCGTCAGGATTTAAATGCAGACATTTTAAATTATGGTCATAGCGATATTAACGGCCACATCATCATCACAGCCTTTCATGAGACTACAATTATAAGACAGCATAGAATTGAAAGCGATTCCATCGTTATTACAGGTGACCGCTTTGATATAATAGAGCATGCTATCTCTAAAAAAGCGCAAATGATTATCGTTACTGGTGATTTACAGATTCCTGAAGTGCTTATGGATAAAGCGAAAGTGTCAGGTGTCAACCTTATCCGAACACCTTACGATACCTATTCGACTTCAAAGCTCATCAACCAAACGAACTTCGTAAGTACGATTATGAAAAGCGATCGTTTGATGAAATTCAAAGTAGATGAGTATCTTGAAAATTGTCGTGAGATTATTCAGACCTCTAAGCACTCAAAGTTTCCTGTGGTTGATGAAGCAGGTAAGTACTTAGGCATTATTGGTCGTACACACTTTTTAAATCCAACAAAAAAAAATGTCATACTTGTAGATCATAATGAATATTCTCAATCAGCAAATGGATTAAACGAAGCCAATGTTCTAGAAATTTTGGATCATCATAAGATAGGGGACATCAGCACCAGTCTACCTATAACCTTTAGAAACATGCCTGTAGGTAGTACGAACACCATCATTTTTCAGCTCTTTAAAGAAGCTCAGATCGAAATACCTAAACAAATTGCAGGTCTTATGCTTTCAGGAATCGTATCTGACACGCTTTTGTTAAAGTCGCCTACGACGACCTATTTTGATGAGCATGCGGTTTCAGTATTAAAAGAAATTGCTGAAATAGACCTTTCTAAATACGCTCTTGAAATGTTTAAAAGTGGTACTTCACTAGACGGTAGAACGGTTAATGATGTGTTTTATAACGACTTTAAAGAGTTTGTTATAGACGGTTATAAGCTTGGTATTTCACAAGTGTTTACCCTCAATTTCGAAGAGATAGCCTCACAAGAGGACGCCTATCTTAAGCTAATAAGAAAAGTACACGACGGTAGAGATCATTACCTAACGCTAATGTTAGTGACAGATATCATCAAAGAAGGTTCTTACACCTATTTCGAATCCAAGCACGAACGTTTGCTAAGTATGGCATTTGAAAAGTCGGTTGATCAGGGAACCTTTATCGACAGCATCGTTTCTAGAAAAAAACAGATTATCCCTATGCTAATCAATGCGATTAACATGATTAAATAAATTAAGCTCACCGGAGGCAGCCTTGACTTATAACAAGCTCAATTATTATGATGCACTTGGCATCAGCTCTGATACGCTAGCATTTATCAATGAGCAAGAAAGACAAATCCAAGATCAATTTTTAAATATAGACGAAATTGCACAGCACAATCAAATGAAGGTGCTACACGCAATGCAAAAACATAGGCTTTCAGATATACATTTCAATTGGAATACAGGCTATGGATATGATGACATCGGTAGAGATGCCGTGGAAAATATCTACAGTACCCTTTTTGGAGCTGAAGACGCCATCGTACGACCTATAATCGTTTCTGGTACACATGCATTAACGCTGATGCTCACTGGTGTTCTAAGACCCAATCAAAGGATACTTAGCATTACAGGTAGACCTTATGATACGCTGGAAAAGGTCATAGGACTATCTAAATCAGAGTCTATGTCACTTATGGATATTGGTGTCAGCTATGACGAAGTCTCTTTAAAAGAAGATGGTGGTTTTGATTTTAAAGCCATCGATTCAAAGCTCAATGAAAATACTAACGTTGTTTACATTCAGCGCTCCGCGGGATACTCGTGGAGAAGAGGATTAACTATAAACGAAATAGCAGATGTAATTGCTCATGTCAAAAGCAAATGCCCACAAGTTATTGTCATGGTTGATAACTGCTATGGAGAGTTTTTAGATTACCTAGAACCGACGGAGGTTGGTGCCGATTTAATGGCTGGGAGCTTAATTAAAAACCCTGGTGGGGGATTAGCGCTTAGCGGTGGGTATATTGTTGGCAAGAAACACCTTATCGAGCAGGTTGCTGGACGTATGACCTCGCCAGGAATAGGAAAAGAATGTGGTTTAACATTTGGTCAAACAAGACCTATTCTTCAAGGCCTTTTTATGGCACCGAAGGTTGTAAGTGGTGCGCTAAAGGGTGCAATTTTATGTGCCAAAGTATATGAGCATTTCGGTTACAGAGTCAATCCTAGCCCTGAGTCGACACGAAGCGATATCATTCAAGCCATTGAATTTAAATCACCGGAGAAGGTCATCGCTTTCTGCCAGGGCATTCAAAGTGCTTCACCTATCGATAGCTTTGTTTCACCTGAGCCATGGGCGATGCCAGGGTATAGTAGCGATGTAATTATGGCAGCAGGAGCGTTTGTTCAGGGTTCTTCTATAGAGCTCAGCGCTGATGCGCCTATCAGAGAACCGTTTATTGCTTATTTCCAAGGTGGCTTAACCTACGAACATTCAAAATTTGGCGTTATGAAATCCTTGCAGTTTCTAATAGATCGAAGTTTAATCACACTCAAGTAGTTGCTATTCCATTTTGCTAAAAGCAAAAAATCAAGGAGGTAATATGAACTATAATCAATTAGCACTTGAGCTACATGAAGCTAAAAAAGGTAAAATCGAGGTTACAAGTAAAGTAAGCCTAGAGACAAAGGTTGATTTATCTACAGCATATACGCCTGGCGTAGCTGAACCTTGCAGAAAAATTGCAGCTAATCCTGACGACGTTTATAAGTACACATCAAAAGGTAATTTAGTCGCAGTTGTTTCTGACGGATCTGCGGTTTTAGGATTAGGCAATATTGGTGCAAAAGCGGCTATACCAGTTATGGAAGGTAAGGCAATTCTTTTTAAAGCATTTGCCGGTGTTGACGCTTTTCCAATCTGTGTAGAATCGCAAGAAGTCGATGAAATCGTAAATACTGTAGTGCAAATTGCACCCGTTTTCGGTGGTATCAACTTAGAGGATATTTCTTCACCAAGATGCGTTGAGGTAGAAAGAAAGCTTAAATCGTTACTAGATATTCCGATTTTCCATGACGATCAACACGGAACAGCGATCGTCGTTTGTTCTGCGTTAATTAATGCTTTAAAAATCGTAAATAAGAAGATTGAAGACATTACAATCGTTATCAACGGTGCTGGATCGGCAGGGAACGCTATCGCTAGAATGTTAGTTGATATTGGTGCAAAAAACATACTCTCATGCGATCGTAAGGGCATCTTAAATAGAACTGAAACACAAAAAAACTGGGTACAGGATGAAATTGCTCTTATCACAAATCCAGAGCTTAGAACAGGTACTTTAGCAGATGCAATGGTTGGTGCAGATGTTTTTATCGGAGTTTCGTCAAAGGATGCCGTTTCTCAAGATATGGTTAAGTCTATGAATACTGATGCAATCGTCTTTGCAATGGCAAATCCCGATCCAGAGATTATGCCAGATCTCGCAAAAGAGGCAGGGGCGAGAATCGTTGGAACTGGTCGCTCAGACTTCGAAAATCAAATAAATAATGTATTGGCTTTCCCAGGTATCTTCAGGGGTGCACTGGACGCTAGAGCTTCTGATATTAATGAAGAGATGAAAATTGCTGCTGTACATGCAATTGCTTCTTTAGTTGCTGATGATGAACTAAATGAATCCTACATTATCCCATCTGCACTTAACAAATCAATAGGCGATAGAGTAGCAAAGGCAGTGTATAAGGCTGCAGTTAAATCTGGTGTTTCTAAATTATAACCTTAACTTCAAGTAACTCTGTTTGAAATTCCTGCTTGTTTATTGTTTTTTAATAAGGAGAAGTATTATGACTATGATTACAATACCAATGATAATACTTATTTGGATCATATATGGATGGTTCTTAAAAACTAGTAGTAATAAAGCTTTTAATTGGTCAAGTTGGATTTTCCTCTTGTTAGTATTATCGATAATACTAAATATTGATTTTTCTACAAATTATACTGCTTCTTTGAACTTGGTCGCAAATGATGGAATTTCATTACGAGGCGTTTGGAGTCATTTGTTTATTAGTGACAAAAATTGGTCCGTATCAACATTTTATAATTATTATAGATTATCCTCATATACTAGTCTGACACTAATGTTTTTACTTATAGTTTCATTGATCTATGATCGATACAAAAGCAAAGATATGTGAAAAGATGATCAGAATAATGCAGTATTTTTCTAAACCATGATCTTATATTGAAATAACATAGACTCTGATTTGGAAAGTACAATGACTTTATAAAGTGTATCGTAGTCTCAGAAATTAAAAAAATGCGTAACAGCAGGAGCAGTTACGCATTTTTTATTGCTATTAGATGTCAAATTCAAAATATTATGGTTTTCAATATAAGAACTTCAATTTAATCATCTTCAAACCCATTTATATCTAGATTTAGTAATCACCTTGAGCTAACATCGCATCAGCAACTTTTATAAATCCAGCAATATTTGCACCTGCTACAAGGTTATAACCAAAGCCATAAGTTTCAGAAGCTTTAGCAGAATTATTATGGATATTGATCATGATATCTTTTAATTTAGCTTCAACTTCTTCAAATGTCCAAGAGTATCTCATCGAGTTTTGGCTCATTTCAAGAGCTGAAGTAGCAACACCGCCAGCATTTGCTGCTTTAGCAGGAGCTAGTAAGATGTTTTGTTCTAAAAAGTATTTAATTGCTTCGTTTGTACAAGGCATATTAGCGCCTTCACCAACAGCAGTAACGCCATTTGCAACTAAGATTTTTGCATGCTCGAGTGTAATGTCATTTTGAGTTGCACATGGAAGCGCGATATCACATTTAAGTGACCAAACAGCGCCATGACCTTCAACAAACTTAGCTGATGGATGATCTTTAAGGTATTCGTTGATACGTTTTCTTTCAACTTCCTTAATTCTTTGAATTGCAGGTAAGTCGATACCATTCTCATCATAGATATAGCCACTAGAATCAGACATCGCTACAACTTTAGCACCCAGCTGAGTCGCTTTCTTACATGCATAAATGGCTACATTGCCTGAACCCGATATAATTACAGTTTTATCTTTTAAATCTTTACCATTATGCTTTAACATTTCTTCAACGAAGTAAACCAAACCAAAACCAGTCGCTTCAGTTCTAGCAAGCGATCCACCATAAGTTAAACCCTTACCAGTTAAGACACCGTTCTCAAAAGCGCCTCTGATTCTTCTGTACTGTCCATATAAGAAGCCAATTTCACGACCACCAACACCTATATCTCCAGCAGGGACGTCAACATCAGGACCAACATGACGATATAATTCAGTCATAAAGCTTTGGCAAAATCTCATTACTTCAGCATCAGATTTGCCTTTTGGATCAAAATCAGAACCACCTTTACCACCGCCTATAGGTAGTCCAGTAAGTGAATTTTTAAAGATTTGTTCGAAACCTAGGAATTTTACTATACCAATATACACAGAAGGGTGGAAGCGCAAACCACCTTTATATGGGCCAATCGCACCGTTAAACTGTACTCTGAAGCCTCTATTAACGTTTAGGTTGCCTTGATCGTCAACCCAAGGAACTCTGAAAACTATCTGTCTTTCAGGCTCTGTAATTCTTTCTAAGATATTAGCTTTTTCATACTCTGGATGTCTAGAAATTACTGGCTCTAGAGACTCAAAAACCTCTTCAACAGCTTGAAGAAATTCCTTTTCATTAGGATTTCTCATTTTAACACGATCAAAAACTGATGATATATATGACATACAAATCTCCTTTAAAATATTTTGTACTACTAAAATAATATCACTTTTTTGGAATCAATAAAATAACCATTTTATAACATAATAAAGGATTTTATCACGATAGCTGTCATTATACGGCAAACGGGTCAAATGAAAAAACGATAGGTCGACATAATATTATTGCGTCAACCTATCGTTATTAATTTAATGTTATAGACCATAAAACAAAACGTTTACATTACATTTTTCGAAAGACACCTTTTACTTTACCTAAAATCTGAACATCATCTACATAAATAGGTGACATAGTTGGATTTTCAGGCTGTAATCTAACTCTACTTTTTTCTTTATAGAAAGTCTTAACGGTGGCACTATCATCAATCATAGCGACGACAATATCACCGCTAATTGCGTCATTTTGCTTCCTTACCAAGACCAAGTCTCGATTAAAAATACCAGCCTCAATCATACTATCGCCCTTGACTTTTAGCATAAAATAGGTACCTTCATCTACAAAATCAGAAGGTATAGGGAAGGTTTCTTCAATATTCTCAACTGCAAGAATGGGTTGACCTGCAGTAATCTCACCGACAATTGGAATAAATTGCGTATCTCTGGCCATTGAAACAACATTTGAGACTGGTTCGTGATCCATATCAAAAATTTCTATCGCTCTAGGCTTGGTAGGATCTCGTCTTATCATTCCAAGCTCTTCAAGCCTTGTTAAATGAGTATGAACTGTTGAAGTAGACTTTAAGCCTACAGCCTGACAAATTTCCCTTACTGATGGTGGATAACCCTTTTTTGAGACTTCATCCTTTAAAAAGTCTAAAATCATTTGTTGTTTTTTTGATATAGAAGCGCCCATGATACCCCCTATAGATTTAATTTATTTATCAAATATAACTCGCAAAAAGATGCGACTAATAATTAAAATTGATTAAACGCCTGTATTTATGCTGATTATAACACAATGGCAAAAAAAAATCAAACATTAGTTCTGTTTTCCTCTTTACAAGGAACATGCGTTCGTATATAATATCATTAAAAGAACGCATGTTCGGAAACTCGTCCGAAAAGTCGTAGGAAAGGAAGTTGAATCTTATGAAAGTAGATAAAGATGTAATGCATTACGACTACCTTAGACAACCAGGTCATAGCTATAAAAAAAGAAAAAGACTATATATTGTAAACAGAACACGTTTTGTTATTATGAGTTTAATTACGCTGATTATATTAAGTACGCTCATCACATATCTAGCAGGGTTTTTTATGTCTGAAGCAACTACAAACCACGAGCCACTTAAAATTGAGGTAATGCCAGGAGATACACTATGGGACATAGCTGCTTCACATAATTACTATGAAGAAGATATTCGAGCTGTCGTCTATCGCATTAAGCAATTCAACGACCTCAATGATGGTACCATTTACACTGGTCAGGTCATCTTAGTACCAACATCAAATCATTAGCAAAAGCTGGAATTTAACCTAGCTTTTCAATATAATAACTTTACATCCTTCTTATTAAATCTAGCAGAGTTTATGCTAGATTTTTTTTAAACATAGATAGAAGTAATTTGCATTAGCCTCTAATTATGAGCTAGTCTCATCATCACGGTCAGATTTAGTTGGTACTAAATTGTCATTTTGATCACCGGCTTCAAACTCATCCAAAAGCTCATATTGTGAGATAACATCACGTTTCGCATTTTTACGATGAGCAGAATACAGCTGTGTAGTTGTGACGTTATCATGATCAAGAAGATTCTGTACGTCATAGATTGAGAAACCAAACTGGATCAGAGTTGAAGCTGCTGTCGCGCGAAGTTTATGTGGACTGTAGCCTTTATCACGAGAAGTCTGCATCGCAATTGAGGTATATTTCTTAACAAGTTCTCTTATAGCTCTAATCGTCATCCTAGTGCCTTGTAGGGATACAAAGAGGGGATCCTCCTCAATAGATGGTTCTATTCGCTCAATATGAATATATTCATTTAATACAGTGAGAGCAGATTTGTTTAGTGGCATTAAGACCTCCTTGCCACGTTTTCTATATATTTTAAATTCTTGTCGAGTATAATTAAAGGAACTCAAATTAAGCTGTTGAATTTCACTCACACGAAGCCCATAGGTTGTAAATAATACAAGCATGGCTTTATCTCTAAGCTTTGTTTTTTCCCAATATTGTATTTCTTTGGGCGTTAATCCATATCCAGATTCAACTGCATTTAGCATAACTTGTATTTCTTCAATTTCCAATCTTTTAATTGCATCAGGTTGAGGTTTTGGCAGCTTTATCGGATTAAATCCATCAATAATATTGGTTGACATAAGCTGCTCGCGATATAGAAATTTAAATAATACACTCAATGATGATCTTTTTCTAGCTAAGGCGCGATTATGATTTTCCATAATATAGTCAGCGTGCTCAGTTTCTACGATATATCGTGTACAATAGTCACCAAGAAAGAGATTGATATCTTTAGCCGATAAGCTATAGAATGATTCAGATGATATGGAATGAGAATTTTTACCATCGCCAAATTGAAGTTCATTAACCAAATACTTACAAAAGAAAAGAAGATCACTGAGATAAGCCACGCGTGTACTGATAGCAACTGAATTTCTTAAATATAAAAAATAGTCAGCTAAGAATCGAGGCAACTCAGATTCAAGCTCTCGACATTTTTCAATTTGAATATTTTGTTTGATAACGATGTTATCGGGTTTATCAGATTTATTGTGAATCTTCAATTGTTTGTTAGCAGCGTTAGTATCACTGGGGGAGCTTATTTTTTTTTTTGCCATAATACCTCCGATTTTAACTCTATTAAACTATTCCCTAAATATACATTTGAGGAATAGTTGATACACGAATAGTATAACATATTAAATCAACGTATTCCAGTATTTCCGTAAGACCATGATCGTATTCTTAATTTTATTTTAACTTCATCTTATGTTTGCTTTGCTTATAAATTTCTATCGCCGTGAGCAGCGTCTATTGAGTTAAATCTACATCGCTTTTTATATATTTTATTCTACAACTTTATCAAGTCCAACAGAATCAGAATTCTATAAGGTTTCACTTAACTAAAATCAGTTTTTAAAAATAAAAAGCTCAGCAATTTTGCTGAGCTTTAATGACGAACTATTATTAAACCCTTTCTTTATCCGAAATGAATTTTCTGACCGGTTTTAAAGCATTTAATAAAATCATACCAAAACCTAAGACAGAAACAACTTCTCCCATAAAAACACCACCCATAAGAACTAAAAGACCATCTGGAATTCCATAGGCATATTTTAGTACAAAGCCAACCACAACCGTGTTTATCAATATTGGCGGAATTGGAACAAGCCATTCTTTCTTACTCAACTTGTATGACAAGTAAGCAGCTGCCAAAGTCGCTAGGCTACCAAAAATTGTATCCCAAATAATAGCGCCTCCTAAAAAGTTTGCCACTAGACATCCTACAAACAATCCTGGTACGGCTGCGCCAGTAAAAAATGGTAGAATTGTCATTGCTTCAGCAACTCTAAATTGAATTGGCCCAAAGCTACTAAAGCTAAATATCATCACTAAAACCACATAAATGGCAGCAATAACACCAGCCTTAACTACATAATTAACCTTCTTATTCATTATTCCTCCTAGTTTTGTTTAATGACAGGATGGTTGCGAACTGTCATAATAAATTAAAAAGCCCCTTTTCCACATATGAAAAAGGGGCATATTAATTCATCGATTCGTTCCAATAAATCTACTCCCCTTGATTTTTTTAGTGGGTTCCAAGGAAACACTTTTACCTTGCTAATTATAACACAATTTAATAACATGTAAACTATGATTGTAGCTATTTTACAAATTATAAATAATTGAATCTTTTAAGTAGTCTTAATGCGTCTAGCGTTAAAATACCAGACCATTCGCGCTTTGCAGTCTCCCACTCTTCATTATATTGCCCCCACGTCCACGTTGGGGATACATGACCTACAAACGAAATCTTATCTCTTAGAAAGTTTAAATTTGCTCTTAACAGTTCATCAGATACCTCGAAAATAGAATCTTCAGTTAATCCTATAAATTTCAGAGGAAAGGGTTTGTACAAATGCCATTCTTCAGGATCCGTAGAGACAAGTAGCTGATACGAGTGAACTAAGTTAGGCCTTATCATGTCTTGTTCGATGTCTGACAACGTATTGTAGAATTTAATATAACAGAATAAACTGTGTTCTTCTTCTATACCATTTTCAACTATATAGTCAATATATTTATCTTTCAGTTGTTGGACATTCAATTTTTCTACATATTCATTATACTTAATCAAATATCCTACGAGTTCTACAGTTGGATTTATTTGCAATCGACTGTCTAGTTCCTTATAATGCCACCATGGTGCATGCGGAAACAGGTTGACCATTTTACTGGTTCCCTCCCAGCCACCAATCGCATCTAAAAAGGTGTCTTCCAAATATCTAACGGCTAGCTTAATTTGATTGATTGCATAAGGATCATTATCAAATGGTGCAAGCATCCCAAGTGCAACACTTGTAGCCATTGGTGAAGAATATGACATTCTGAAATCAGGCTCGATGCCATTCCCATAGCCACCATCTTTATTTTGATACATCTTAAGTGCTTTAACAATTTTACTAGAACAAGGCTGTATAAAATAGTGACCAAACAAGACTTTTTCTAAATATCTACCATTGTTCATAATGTAGCTAGATGCAGAATCAATCGCCATTTGATTAATTTTGTTCATAAGCACCTCCGAAAACTAAATTACTATTAATATAACCATTTTTTAATAAAATAAGCATGGTTAATCAATTTTATTACCAATATTTTTTTGTTGTCAGTTGTCATACATTTAGTATTACTTAGTATTAAACTAAATTTCAAATTAAAACCCAGCTCTGATCAATGTTAATTCATCAAAGCTGGGTTTGCTTTTTTATTTACACTTTAAGATCTACTTCTCTACCTAATACTGAAGCATTTTTTTCTCTTATTGGCATTACTAAAGACTCAATAAATTCTTCAACTTGTTCTGAGCTTCTACCGATATAGGATTCTGGCTTTAACAAGTCACTTAAATCAGACTCACTTAAATTGAATGCAGGATCGCCAATTATTCTTTGTAAAAGATCATTTTCTTCACCATGGATCTTAACCTGCATACCAGCTGCCATTGAGTGAACACGAATTAGCTCATGCATTTCTTGTCTGTCTCCACCCTTTTTAACTGCTTCCATGATAATGTTTTCTGTTGCCATAAATGGAAGCTCAGCCATTACATGCTTATGAATAACCTTCTCATAAACAACCATTCCTGAACACACATTATTTGCTATATCAAGACAAGCATCTAAAGCTAAAAATGCTTCAGAAACCGCTAGACGTTTGTTTGCACTATCATCGAGTGTTCTTTCAAACCATTGAGTTGCAGCAACAAGCTGTGGACTACTTGTCAATGACATAATATACTTACAAAGCGAAGCAATTCTTTCACTTCTCATAGGATTTCTTTTATATGCCATAGCCGAAGAGCCTATCTGTTTTTTCTCAAATGGTTCTTCAAGCTCTTTTAGCGATTGAAGCATTCTAATGTCATTTGTCATTTTATGAAGAGAAAGTGCGACACCATTGAGTACATTTAATACCTTTGCATCAATTTTTCGAGTATAGGTTTGACCAGTTACAGCGAGTGTATCTACAAAGCCCATTTTATTAGATACCATTTTATCAAGTTTTTTAACCTTTTCATGGTCGCCATCAAAAAGACTTAGAAACGAAGCTTGCGTTCCAGTGGTTCCTTTAACACCTCTCATTTTAAACTGTCCAATTAGTATCTCAAGATCTTCGTAATCCATAACTAGATCCATCAGCCATAGCGTTGCTCTTTTTCCTACAGTTGTTAATTGTGCAGGCTGATAATGTGTAAACCCTAAGGTAGGAACCGCTTTATATTCTTCTGCAAAGGTTGCAAGTTTATCTATTAAAATTGATAATTTTTCTTTTACTAACCATAGCCCCTCTCGCATAACGATTAAGTCTGTATTATCACCCACATAAGCACTTGTTGCACCTAAGTGAATAATAGGTTTTGCATTTGGGCACTGCTCACCATACGCATGAACATGTGACATAACATCATGTCTAACTTCTTTTTCAATTTCTGCTGCACGTTTAAAATCAATATCATTTATATGTGCTTTTAATTCATCTATTTGTTCCTGTGTAATATTTAATCCAAGTTCCTTTTCACTTTCAGCAAGCGCAATCCATAGTTTTCGCCAATTTGAGAACTTATTTGCTGGTGAAAATATTTTAAGCATCGCTTCACTAGAATATCGCTCAATTAATGGATTTTGATACACTTCGTACATTGAATTCCTCCCAATATTTAAAAAATACGAACATTTTCACTGTTTATCAATTAATCATACACGTTCTGTTTTATTATAATACAATATCATTTTTTTTACAAACAAAAAGAGCCTTATCGGCTCTTCTTTAACTTTATTTAAAATTATGATCTTGGTTGAACAATAAGTTTAATTGCAGTACGTTCTTCTCCGTCAATTGTAATATCTGAAAAGGCAGGAATACATACCAAATCAATCCCTGAAGGAGAAACAAATCCTCTTGCAATCGCAATCGCTTTAATGGATTGATTGATAGCTCCAGCACCGACCGCTTGAATTTCAGCACTACCATGTTCACGAATTACACCAGCTAATGCACCTGCTACAGAATTTGGATTAGATTTTGATGAAACTTTTAAGACTTCCATTTGAGAACCTCCATTGTTATAAAATATGCTTTTGGACAATTAGTTTAATTGCTGTTCGTTCTTCACCATTTATTTCTACCTCGGTAAAAGCTGGAACAAAAACCAAATCGATCCCACTTGGTGCCACAAATCCTCTTGCAATTGCAATTGCTTTAATTGCTTGATTTAACGCACCTGCTCCAACCGCTTGAATTTCAGCATGTCCATGTTCTCGGACAATTCCAGCAAGCGCTCCAGCAACTGAGTTTGGATTTGAATGTGTTGCTACCTTCAATACTTCCATTCTTACGATCCTCCTTAGTGCGAACTTAATTAGATAGAAATTATATACCCTTGATTTTTCACGTTAAACATATGTAAAAATCCAACCCATTTATTTAAGAAGGATTGATGGTGGTCAAGTTCATTTATACACTATGTTATATATTAAGCTATACATTAAGCTATACATTATGATAAATATTATGATAAATATTATGGTAAATATTATGGTAAATTAAAAAGAAGAATTCACGAATGAATTCTTCTAATTTCCAAGATAGCTCTATATTATTTTGCATAGTCGGTTACTCTGGACTCACGAATAACATTAACTTTAATTTGTCCAGGATAATCCAAATCAGCTTCAATCTTTTTACTAATCTCTCTAGCCAATAAGAACATATCGTCATCATTTACCTTATCTGGTAATACAACAACTCTCACTTCTCTACCTGCTTGAATAGCAAAAGATTTTTCAACACCATCATAACTATTAGCAATATTTTCTAATGATTCCAATCGTTTGATGTATGTGTCTAAAGTTTCTCTTCTTGCGCCCGGTCTAGCAGCTGATAATGCATCTGCAGCCGTAACTAAAATTGCTTCAATTGATTCCGGTTCATAATCACCGTGATGTGTACTCATTGCATGAATAACTGCTTTTGATTCACGATACTTTCTTAAAATTTGCATACCCAATTCGATATGTGTACCTTCTAAGTCATGATCAACCGCTTTACCAATATCATGTAATAAACCAGCACGTTTTGCTACTTTTACATCTGCACCAATTTCTGCAGCCATTAACCCAGCAAGATGTGCAACCTCGATAGAATGCTTTAAAACATTTTGTCCATAGCTTGTTCTATACTTCAATCGACCAACTAACTTGATCAATTCAGGATGTAAATTGTGGATGCCTACTTCAAAAGTAGCGTTCTCACCTTCAGTTTTAATAATCTGCTCGATTTCTTTTTTTGATTTCTCAACCATTTCTTCAATACGAGCTGGATGAATTCGACCGTCGATGATAAGTTTTTCTAGTGCCATACGAGCTACTTCTCTTCTTATTGGATCAAAAGAAGATAAGATAACTGCCTCTGGTGTATCATCAATAATTAAATCAACACCTGTTAATGTTTCAAGGGCTCTGATATTTCTACCTTCACGACCGATGATTCTACCTTTCATCTCGTCATTTGGAAGATTGACTAATGAGACTGTGCTCTCAGCCACATATTCAGCAGCACACTTTTGAATTGCATAAGCTAAAATGTCCTTAGCCTTTTTGTTCGCCTCTTCACGCGCTTTACTTTCAATGTCTTTAATAAGAACAACCGTATCATGCTTAACTTCTTTTTCTACGTCTGATAATAGTTGATTTTTAGCATCTTCTATTGTTAACTGAGAAATTCTTTCAAGTTCTTTGATTTGTTGAGCATACAATTCTTCAGCTTCTTGTTCTCTTGTTTCAACAGTTTTAATCTTTTGTGCAATTTTTTCTTCTTTTGTCTCAAGATTTAAAGCTTTCTTATCGAGTGACTCTTCTTTTTGAAGATTTCTTCTCTCTAATTTTTGTATCTCAGCACGGCGGTCCTTAGTTTCTCTATCAATTTCTTTTCGAATTTGGAGAGCTTCTTCTTTTGCTTCTAGAACCTTTTCTTTTTTAACAGATTCAGCTGCTTTAGAAGCTTCGGCAATTATTTCTTTCGCTTTGAACTCAGCACTTAAAATTGCTTTTTCTGCTGTATTTTTACGAACGATATAGCCGATTCCATACATAATAGCTCCAATTACTAGAACTACTGGTACAACGATATATACTGGCACGTTGTCGTTCACCCCCTTTTGCTTAAATTTTAAGACCAGATGACTGGTCTTGTAGGATTGCATGTTTCAATATACAATCATACAATTAATTTTATAATTTTTCCAGTGTATTGTCAAGTAACACACAGGCTGAAAATACGTCAACACCTACATTTCAGCAAATTTATATAGCGATTTTCATTCTATATAAATTAATATTTCATATTAGCTTATACATTGAACCAACAAAACGACTAAGAATCACTTAACAAACCTTTATGAGTATATAAAAGGTTAACAGCTTCATAAAAAAATACTCACTTTTATAAGTGAGTATTCTATAATTACAAATATTTTTTCGAAAGTTATATAATTCTTCAAAAGTTATGTTAATCGCCGAAGATTATACTATTCGTGATAGGAATAGTTCCGAATTGTTCTTCGTTTATAGGTGCTCTTTCTATTCTTCAACGCTTTTCTTTACAGCACCTGTCAGATTAAAATGAAGACGAACTGCTTTTTCAATTTCAAAACAAGCTTCAGGATTTTGAATTAAATATTCTTTTGCATTTTCGCGGCCTTGTCCAATTTTATTACCTTCATAACTGTACCAAGAGCCAGATTTTTTTATGATATCCGCATCACAGGCAACATCTAAAATACTGCCTTCCTTTGAAATTCCCGTTCCATACATAATATCAAACTCTGCTTGCTTAAATGGTGGTGCAACCTTGTTTTTAACAACCTTGACACGCGTTCTGTTACCAATAACATCAGAATCCTTTTTAATTGAATCCACTCTTCTGACATCTAAGCGTACAGATGCATAAAACTTGAGTGCGTTACCGCCAGTTGTCGTCTCCGGATTACCAAACATTACGCCAATTTTCATACGCAATTGATTGATAAAAATAACCGTACAATTTGATTTATTTATTATTGCCGTCAACTTTCTCAACGCCTGTGACATGAGGCGCGCTTGAAGACCCATGTGAGAATCACCCATTTCACCAGTGATTTCAGCTTTAGGAACAAGTGCTGCAACTGAGTCGACTACAACGATATCAACAGCCCCACTTCTAACGAGCGCATCAACTATCTCAAGAGCTTGTTCACCGGTATCAGGTTGTGAAACTATTAATTCTTCAATATTAACACCAATTGCTTTTGCATAAACTGGATCAAGTGCATGCTCAGCATCGATAAACGCAGCAGTACCTCCTGCTTTCTGTACTTCTGCAATCATGTGTAAGGTAACTGTTGTTTTACCTGAAGATTCAGGACCATATATTTCTACGATTCTTCCCTTTGGAATACCGCCGATTCCTAAAGCTATATCTAAATCTATAGAACCTGTAGGTATACTTTCAACATTCATTTTAGCAGATTCATCACCGAGCTTCATGATAGAACCTTTTCCGAATTGCTTCTCAATTTGTCCAAGTACACTCTCTAGCGCCTTTTGTCTTTCACTCATAGTTTCATACACCCGCTTTCATTATTAGAACGTTTGTTCTGTTTTATTATAACATATATTTTAATTTATTCAAATACTTTGATTCAATTATATAGTCGAAATGTACGATTGTCAAATTTTTACATTTTATCTAAAAAATCATATACTATTTTTAATGCTTTTATAACAGTTCTATTTTGAATCAATTCACGATCACCAGTGAACTTATTTTCAAAGGTAAATATTTCACCACCAATACCGATACCGATATATACTAACCCCACTGGCTTTTCTGTTGTACCACCATTTGGTCCAGCAATTCCTGTGACACTTACTCCGATGTGGGTTCCTGTCCTTTCAAGTAGCCCCTTAACCATTTCAAAGCAGGTTTGATGACTTACAGCGCCATAGGTTTGTAAAATTTCTGAATTAACATTTAGCTCTCTTATTTTAGATGCATTGCTATAGGTTACAATTCCTGTTTCTACAACATCCGACGCACCAGAATACTTGATTAGTGAGCTGACCAGCTTTCCTCCAGTACAAGATTCTGCAAAGGAAATCGTCATTCTTTTCTCAATTAACTTATTAAGTACAACTTGATCTATGTCCTCACCAGTATATGAAACTATATGCTGACCTAATCTATCATTGATAATTGCAGTATACTGATCACATAAGGCATCATTTTCATCACTATTAGCACCAGAGGCAGTGATCCTTAATATAACCTTTCCATCTCCTGCATAGGTTGCAAATGTAGGATTGGTTTGTCCATCTATCAAATCAATTAGGCGCTCCTCGACCGCTGACTCACCATAATCGTAGATACTCAGAAAACGACTAGATAGCTTAATATCACTTTTATTTGATAAATAGTCTTTAATATAAGTTTCATATATATATTTCATCTCTCTAGGTGGTCCTGGTAAGACAATGATACACTTATTGTTTGCAAGTTCAATGATACACGCAGGCGCGGTTCCCATTTTGTTATCCAAAATAATTGCGCCTTCAGGAAAATATGCCTGTCTGACATTACTCTCAGGCATTGTTCGATTAAACATTCTAAATCTTTCTTTTATCAATTCCAAGCTATGCAAATCTAATATCATTTTCTTATCTAAAACTTCAGCAATCATCTCTTTTGTAATGTCATCTTGCGTTGGTCCAAGACCTCCAGTAGTGATAATAACATCAACTCGCTCAAGTAACTCAGCTATGGCTAGCTTCATACGTTCCATGTTATCCCCTACAGTTTGTTGGTAATACACGCCAATCCCCAAAGTAGCAAGTTCACTGCCGAGGTAAGCCGCATTTGTATTGACCGTCTGCCCAGTTAATAGTTCAGTTCCAATTGCTAAAACACCAGCTCTCATATAGCCTCCATTAATAAAACAAATACCTATTCTTCAAACCTTAATTTGTCTCTCACTTCTAACTTTTAGCTTGATCAAATGAATAAAAAGAATTCGGTTGACATAATATATTTACGCCAACCGAACTGGTTAATCCTTTAAAACTTGTTTATTTTTTACAATATAATCATAGCCAGATATAACGGTTAGTATCGTTGCTACATAAATCAAAATCTGATCCATTGGAATATGCAACCATTCAAAAGGATAATTACCGAGTAATAGAACTATAACCATAAACATTTGACTAATCGTTTTTGCTTTTCCCCACCAGCTTGCAGCAATAACAATCCCTTCAGCTGCTGCAATTGCTCTAAAGATACTTACGATAAACTCTCTTGACAATATGATAATAACAACCCATGAATTTAATAATCCCAATTGAACAAAGCAAACCAATGCAGACGTAACCAATAGCTTGTCTGCTAAGGGATCCATAAATTTACCAAAGTTTGTTATTAGGTTGTATTTTCTAGCTAGGTAGCCATCTAAAAAATCTGTAAAGGATGCGATTGAGAACATTACAAAAGCTGCAATGGTATAATCCTCTAGTAATAGGTAGATAAAAATAGGAATGAGGATAATTCTTAAAAGTGTTAGTTTATTTGCGATATTCATCTTCATTTTCAATCACTCCAATCAAATCGTATTCTAAGGCATCGGTAATTTTAACATTTACAAAAGTGCCAAATTCAATTGGTAAAGCAGTGTGTACATAGACGACACCATCAATATCAGGTGCATCAAAGGCTGTTCTACCCACTAATATTTTACCTGCTTCAGCTACTTCTTCGATGACGACTTCGTATACGCTTCCAATTTTTTCGTAGGATAGTGATTCAGAAATAATCATCTGCTTTTCCATTAGTAGCTCACGTCTTTCTTTTTTAATTTCATCAGACAAGTGGTTTGGTAATTTTGCGGACGGTGTATCTTCTTCAAAAGAATATTCAAAAGCGCCTAATCTATCAAATCTAACCTTCTCTACGAAATTCATTAGAATATCAAAATCTGCTTGCGTCTCACCTGGGAAACCAACTATGACCGTCGTTCTGATAACCGCTCTAGGATCTCGAGATCTTATTTTAGATATGATTGCCTCAATATCCTTTAAAGACGTACGTCTATTCATTAATTTTAAAATGTTATCACTTGCATGCTGAACTGGAATATCAAAATAATTGACCACTTTCTCGTTATTGAAAAAACCGTCTAATAAACGATCATCTAAAATGTCTGGATATGAGTAGTGAACACGAATCCATTTGATGCCCTCAATTTTTGACAACTCAGCTAAGAGTACATCCAGCTTTGCTTCTTCATAAATATCAATACCGTATCTAGAGGTATCTTGGGCAATGATCATAAGCTCTTTAATTCCCATACTAGCGAGATCTTGTGCTTCCTCAACGATATCCTCAATTTTTCTTGAGCGATATTTACCTCTGAGCTTTGGAATAATACAATAGGTACATTTATTATCGCAGCCTTCAGCGATTTTTAAATAGGCGTAATGTGACGGTGTCGTTAAAATCCTTGGTAATGCTTCAGGAATTTCAATATCAACGTTTTTCATGAACAATTTATTATGATGATGCGAGTTTTTTTCGTCATATAAGACATCTAAAACTTCTTCTATTTCATAGAAATTACTTGTACCAATAACTGCATCAATTTCTGGAATTTCTTCAAGTAATGTTTCAGGGTACCTTTGTGATAAACAACCGGTAACGATGAGCTTTTCACAATTACCATTTGTTTTTAATTTTGATAATTCCAAAATGGTTTCAATTGATTCTTCCTTTGCATCGTGTATAAAAGAACACGTATTAACGATAACGACTTCAGCCTCAGACACATCTTCACATAAAGTGTAATGGTCATCTAAAATGCCAAGCATGATCTCACTGTCATTAAGATTCTTAGAACAACCTAAGGTCTCAATAAATACTTTTTTCATATTTTCCTCACTCTAATTTACTCTTCATTTGAGTACGCATCATCCTCATACTCGTAATTGGTTTCTTGATTATAATCAAACGCTTCCTCAGTATAGGATTCTTCATTTTCTCCTTCTGAACTAAAAGCATCTAACTCACTTCTTGTTATTAATACTTCTCTAGGCTTACTGCCTCTATGCGGCCCAACAATTCCACGCTCTTCCATTGACTCGACTAATCTAGCTGCTCGGTTATAGCCAACTCTAAATCGTCTTTGCATCATTGATGCAGATGCTTGACCAGTCTCCACGACAAAGTTAATTGCTTCCTCAAGGTATTCATCCACATCATCCATGTTCGTTGAAAATGATTGGACCTCGTCAAGTATTTCTTCGTTGTACACGACCTCTTGATTTTGTTCTTTAATATAGTTCACTAATGATTCAACTTCTTCATCTGAAACAAACGCACCTTGTGCACGTTTTGGCTTGGACACACCATTTGGATAGAATAGCATATCCCCTTTCCCAAGGAGTTTCTCTGCACCACCCATATCAATAATGGTTCTTGAGTCCACCTGCGAAGATACAGAAAAAGCAATTCTAGAAGGAATATTGGCTTTTATTAAACCAGTGATAACATCTACAGAAGGTCTTTGTGTAGCTACTATAAGATGGATGCCGGCTGCTCTTGCCATTTGAGCCAAACGACAAATTGCATCCTCAACTTGATTAGGTGCTACCATCATTAAATCAGCTAATTCATCGATGATAACAACAATCTGAGGTAGCATCTCGAGTCCATTTGCTTCTGCTTTTTTATTATAGCTTTTCATATCTCTAACCACTTGTTCAGCGAAAAGCTTATAGCGTCTGGTCATTTCATTTACAGCCCAGTTTAATGCAATTGAAGCCTTTTTTGGATCTGTAACAACGGGTAAAATTAAGTGTGGTATGCCATTATAATTGCTAAGCTCAACAACTTTTGGATCAATCATTAGGAATTTTACTTCATCTGGCTTTGCGTTGAACAAAATACTGGTGATAATGGTATTTACACAGACTGATTTACCAGAGCCAGTTGCACCAGCAATTAGTAAGTGTGGCATTGTCGCCAAATCGCCAATAATTGCATTGCCCGAAATGTCTTTTCCCAAACCAACTGTCAATTTGGACTTCTGTTTTTTAAACTCGGCAGAGGTAATAACCTCTTTAAGTGTAACCATTGAGGTTGTTCGATTTGGGACCTCAATCCCAATCGCTGCCTTGTTTGGTATAGGCGCAATTCTAACATTTGTGGTTGCAAGATTAAGTGCGATATCATCTGATAAGCTAACGACCTTACTGACCTTTACGCCTGGACTTGGCTGGACCTCAAACATCGTAATAGATGGCCCTCTCTTCACTGAAATAACCTTTGCGTCAACATTAAAATTATTCAAAGTATCCTCGAGTTGCTTTGCCATCTCCAAATATTCGTTTTTATCTTCTGTAGCTGCAGGCTGTATGCCTTGGTTTAGCATGTCAACTGGCGGTAAGGTATAAGTATCAAACACCTTTCCGTTATTTAAAGCGATCTGATCATTAACCAACTGTCTCGTTTGAGGATCTATATCAGACTCCTTAAATTTTTCCTGCTTTTCAGAGTTTGCTGACTGTGTTGGTTTCTCAACAGGGATTCTACCAGTTGATTCATTTTTTGCAACCAAATCACTCTTTGAAACTGCTTCGTTCTTTATTAAAGCTTCATTCTTATTTAAATCTGAGTTTTTATCTGCATGATCCTGAAATACAATTTTTGAAGTATTTACATCATCTGTCTTCACTGTTGATGTTAATTTTTCTGCTGCACTCAATATAGTGTTAGAAGAGGCAATCACATCAAGCTCCTGATAGGGATCTGCAACAACACCCACTCGATTCATTTTTTGCCTTGCTTCAATTTTTTGTTCATCATTTACAGGTGTCGCTTTGGGCTCCATATCATAAGAATCAAAGTCAAAATTCTTAACGTCTTTTTTTCTGGATTTCCGTTGATTTTCAAGTGAGCCTAAAAAGCCCATATCTTGATCCTCATCTGCTACACTTAACTTCATTTCTTTTCGCTTTTCACTTTCAAGCTTTTCAGCTTTTTTATTTTCGATAATACCAGCTTCAATTTCTCGCTCCTGCTCTTTAGCCAATTTCCGTTCTACACTACTTTTTTTCTTCATCTCCCACAAATCCTGAAGTGAGACACGCGTAAAAATAATGAATCCAGCGATAAACGATACAATAATCGCTATATAGGCACCAAAAATGCCTATTAACTTGATCGTAGAAATGGTTAAAGCATCTCCAAATACACCGCCCCCATCTAACGCGACGCCTAATTCATAAGCTTGCTTTAAGCCTTCACCCGTTAGATAATCATTTCTTAATATCAGCTTCTGTTTTTCTATACCATCATAAGCAATTAAGGTTGATAGTAACAAAAGTCCAATTAATACAAGTGCTAGTGCAGCATTGATTCTAAATCTTGCCGGTCTGAAATTTGGATTAAGCTGAACAAAAATAATAACGAAAAAAACGATTGGAAAACTATATCCTACAAATGAAAAAAGTCCCAAAACAATGTTGGTAATACCATGGCCAACTACGCCAACTGCAGTCGTGTATAAGCTTAACATCATAAATAAAGTTACTGCAATCAACGCTATCATTTTAAGCTCGTATTTGATTTTATAACTACGTTCTAACTCTTGTTTGGTAGGTTTAGCAGGTTTTACTGTCTTGGTTGTCGTACGCTTTGTACTTGAGCTGGTTCGTTTTTTCGGATTTGTTTTTGGCACTTTATATCACCTCGTTTATACGCCAGTTGAGCCGAAGCCGCCTTCACCTCTATGTGTTTCATCAATTTCTTCTGTCTGTTCCCATTCAATTTTTTCGTATCTTGTTATAATTAATTGTGCGACGCGATCTCCTTTTACAATTGTAAAGCTTGAATCACCAAGGTTAATTACTGGGATTTTTAATTCACCTCTATAATCGCTATCGATCGTACCCACGCAATTAACAAGCGTTATGCCGTTTTTAATTGAAAGGCCACTTCTAGCTCTTACCTGTCCCTCAAATCCAAACGGAATTTCGACAAATAGTCCCGTAGGCACTAGCTGCCTTTCCATAGGCGCTATTGTGATAGCCTCCTCATTGTTTGCAAGTAAATCCATACCTGAAGCACCATGTGTTTTATACTCCGGAAGTGGATTACCTGATTGATTCACAATACGAATTTTCATATATCCCCCTAAATTCTGTAAATTCACTTATAATTTTTCTTAAGCTTATACTAAAAATTTTTACTTTAAATTTAACATTGAATTTTAACTTTGATTTATTTATTTTGAAATTCTACTTACAAAATTACTGTAAAGCTTTTCTATTTCTATCCTTTCAACGTCACCAACAACCGCCATTGCAACTTTTGTTGGCGATAAACACATTGAAATTAATTCATTGACACCTGCCATGCTAATATGATTAATTTTATCTAGCATATCATCAATGGTCTTTTCTTTATGTGCAAATAACTCTATACGACCAATTAAATCCATTAGATTCTCACTACCCTCTAGATTTAGAAAGAAGCTACCTCTTAGATGGCTTTGAGCATGTCTAAACTCTTCTTTTGAAACCAAATTCTTCTTAATTTCGACAATTTCTGTCGCTATTAATTCCATAGTTTCTGAAAGATTTTCCTTAGAAACCCCAAAACCAATCGTCATCGTTCCAAGTTCATCATAAAAATTTGGTTCTGAATAAATGGAATAGGTCAGACCTCTATCTTCTCTAATAGATTGAAACAATTTAGAGCTATTTGTTCCGCCAAGAACATTGTTAAGTATCATCATTTCATAGCTTAAAATGTGATCAAACTCAATTCCAGGGAAGTTTATAGCAACCTGAACCTGTTCAAAATCCTTCTTTTTAACAATAAGTCCGCCATTAAATTTTGGAGTTTCAAGCTTACAAAATTCGCTTGTCTGACGTCTAGCAATACCGCCAAAGGCATCTTCTATTACCTTTATTAGCTCATTTTCATCAAAAAAACCCGTTACTGAAATCACCATATTATCAGGACGATAAAATTTATTAAAATAAGTGATTAAGTCTTCTCTTGTAAATGCTGATACGGTTTGTTTAGTTCCTAAAATTGGAAAAGATAACGGATGTCCTTTAAATGTAATCTCATTCAATACATCGACGACAACTTCCTCAGCTGCATCCTCATACATATTGATTTCATCTAAAATCACCGTTTTTTCTGTCTCTATATGTTCCTCATTAAAGCTTGAATTACAAATCATATCAGATAATACGTCTATTGCAATTGGTAAATCTGAACTAAGGGTTTTCGTATAATAGCAAGTGCATTCCTTTGCTGTAAATGCGTTTAACTCACCACCAATTCCATCAATAATATGCGCAATATCTCTTGCACTTCTTTTTGAAGTGCCCTTAAAAAGCATATGCTCGATAAAATGTGAAAGGCCGTTTTCTTTAGCCGTTTCATATGAAGATCCAGTTTTAACCCAGACACCAACTGATACAGATTGATACCCTTCTAGCTTTTCAAATACAATTGTTAAACCATTTTCTAATTGCAGCCTTTTGTGCAAATCACACCTCTTATATTATAACACATACATATCAAACCCTAGGTAATAAATACCTAGGGTTCGTTATCCTTCACATTAACTTGTGATTACTATAAATTATTTACTTTCTTCTAAAAGAACTTTTCTTGAAACATTGATTCTGCCTTGATCATCAATCTCAATTATTTTAACGGTTACTTCATCACCAATGTTAACAACATCTTCAACCTTAGCTACTCGCTTATTATCAAGTTGAGAGATATGGCAAAGACCTTCTTTTCCATGTCCTAATTCAACAAAAGCACCGAATTTCAAAATTCTAGTTACTTTCCCTGTATAAACTTGACCCACCTCAGGCACTTTTACGATACCTTGAATTTCAGCAAGTGCTTTTTCACCACTGATACCATCATTTGCTGTTATTAATACAGCACCAGTATCTTCAATGTCAATTTTAACATTGTAGGTTGATGTAATTCTTGTAATTACTTTTCCGCCTGGTCCAATTACATCTCTAATCTTATCTGGATCAATCTTGATTTGGAAGACTCTAGGCGCATATTGTGACATTTCTGCTCTTGGCGCATTGATGACTGCATTCATCTTTTCTAGAATATGAAGTCTACCCGTTCTAGCTTGCTCCATAGCTCTTTCAAGAAGCTCTTTATTTAAGCCATCCACCTTAATATCCATTTGAAGCGCTGTAATACCATCTTTAGTACCGGCAACTTTAAAGTCCATATCACCAAGTGCATCTTCCATACCTTGAATATCGCTTAAGATTTCAATCTTACCATCTTCTTGAATAAGTCCCATTGCAATACCTGCAACCGAATCCTTAATTGGTACACCAGCATCTAGAAGTGATAATGTGCTACCACAAATACTTGCTTGAGAGCTTGATCCATTACATGTAACAACCTCTGAAACCAAACGAATCGTATATGGGAAGTCTTCTTCTGAAGGAATAACTGGTAATAACGCTCTTTCGCCTAACGCACCATGACCAACTGCACGTCTGTTAACTCTACTCATGCCAACCTCACCTACTGAGAAAGGAGGGAAATTATAGTGATGCATATAGCGTTTTGTATCTTCGAGATCTAAGCCATCAATTCTTTGCATTTCACCTAGAGCACCTAAAGTTGTAATGGTAAGTGCTTGAGTTAAACCTCTTGTAAATAAGCCTGAGCCATGTGTTCTCGGCAATAAACCAACCTCACATGAAATAGGTCTGATTTCAGTAGGAATACGACCATCAGGTCTTACGCCTTCATGAATAATCATTTTTCTCATCGTTGTTTTTTCAATAGCTTTAAATTGACCTTTTAAATAATCCGCGCTGTCTGGATAAGACTCAGCAAAATGCTCGATCAATTCAATTTCTAAATCTTCTAAAGCTGCATTTCTATCATGCTTGTCAGTAATTCTTACCAACTGGTTCATTTTATCAGATAAAAATGCAACGATCGCATCTTGGAATTCAGTATCCACTTCTGGTAATACGATTTCAAACTTAGCTTTACCAATTTCAGCTGAAATTTTGTTGATAAATCTACAGATTTCCTTAATTGCATCATGACCGTACATAATTGCACCCAGCATGACGTCTTCAGGAAGAATATCTGCGCCTGCTTCAACCATTACCACAGCTTCTTCAGTACCAGCTACAACAAGGTTTAGCTTCGATTTTTCTTTTTGTTCTACAGTTGGGTTGATTACATATTCCCCATCAACATAGCCTACTGTAACCGCTCCTGCTGGACCATCAAATGGAATGTCCGAAAGTCCAAGCGCAATTGATGCACCGTTCATTGCGACAGTATCAGGCGAACAATCTTGATCTACTGATAAAACAGTCGCAACTACTTGAACTTCATTTTTAAGACCATCAGGAAATAAAGGTCTAATTGGTCTATCGATTAGTCTAGAGGTAAGAATCGCTCTTTCAGAAGGTCTACCTTCTCTTTTGATAAAACCACCTGGGATTTTTCCAACTGAATATAATTTTTCTTCAAATTCTACTGTTAAAGGGAAAAAATCAATTCCAGCTTTTGGTTTTCTTGATGCTACTGCAGTAACTAAAACAACTGTTTCTCCATATGAAATTAAAGCTGAACCATTTGCAAGATTTGCAACTTTACCAACTTCTACTTTAAAGGGTCTTCCTGCTATTGTCGTTTCAAATATTTTTACTTCTTTAATTTTGTCGCCACCTACAGCTTGGCAACCATCATTTTGACTCATAAGGCCTCCTATTTTTTTTAATCACCTTACGGAATTTATCCTACTTATTTCAAGTCAACACTTAAAAAAAGCATTCACTTCAAATAAGTAGGATTTTAAGATAAATTCCACTTAGTGTATGATTAAGTCTATTATATTATACTAAATATCTACTTAAATTTAAAGAGATATTTATCGACTGGGACTTCTGTTGTCCACTTTTCAGCCTTGGAAATTCAAGTTTTCATCACATTACTTCACTTGAATACCTCAAGAACCGTTACTAAGATGTCCCGTAAGAATGAAATAGAGCTTGACATCTGTCAAGCTCTATCATTAAACTTATTTTCTTAAGCCAAGTTCTTTAATTAACTCTCTGTACTTGTCAAGATTGTTGTTCTTTAAGTAGTTAAGAAGACTTCTTCTTTTACCAACCATTTTTAAAAGACCTCTTCTAGAATGGTGATCTTTTTTATGAACAGATAAATGCTCATTTAATTCGTTGATTCTTGAAGTTAAAATAGCGATTTGAACTTCTGGAGAACCAGTGTCAGTTGGATGTGTCTTGAATTTCTCAATTACTTCGAATTTTTTGTCTTTTGAAATCATAGTTTCCTCCTAAAATAATATAAATATGCCATCAGCCTAGTAAATCGGTGGAGTACCGGTTAACAACGCTGAGGTAAACAACAAACGTATTATATCACTTGTAACTACTAAAGTAAAGCTATTTGTCTAAACCAAAATAAGCCTTTGTATTCATTAAGTCCTTATTCATGGCTTCAATCAATTCATCTAGACTATTAAATTTCAGCTCATCTCTAAGTCTTTTTAAAAAGTGAACTTCGATTACCTCGTCGTAAAGCGGACGGTCAACACCTAAAATATAAGTCTCTAAATGAATGCCTGTTTGTTCAAATGTTGGGTTAAATCCAACATTTGTCACCGAAGGGTACGATTCCCCCCTTAAAATAGTTTTACTTACATATACACCCGGTTTTATGGTACTAATGTTGTCTTTTATCCTAAGATTTGCCGTTGGAAACCCAAGCTTATGCCCAACGCCTTTGCCTTTAACAACTGTCCCTTTAATAAAATGCTCCCGACCTAAAAAGTAATTAGCCTCTTCGATTTTGCCATCAGTAAGTAGCTCTCTTATAAGCGACGACGATACACGAACATTATTACGCATGATGGGTTGAACGATATGGTAGGTATAGCCATATTTTTCCGAAAGCGAAATGAGTAAACTGGTATCACCTTGGGCAAATTTACCAAACTTATAATCGTATCCAACTGTTAAATGCTTCATATTTAGTTTTTTAATTAAAATTTCTGAAACAAATTCCTCAGGGTCATAATTGGTTTGCTCTTGATCAAATTTGATCAAGGCCAAATAATCAATATCAAATCTTGTAAAAATTTGAACCTTTTCTTCAATGTCCATGATTTTTGAAGGTACATTATCTGGTGATATAACCTCTTTGGGATGATTCGAGAACGTATAAACGAAGGATTTAAGCCCCTCATCTTTCGCAACTTTTTTCATTTCATTCAATACTTCAGCATGACCGATATGTAATCCGTCAAAAGTACCTAGTGCAACTGAAGTAGGCTCTATATTTACATCAATTTCCTCAATTTCAAAATATATTTTCATTCTTTCACCCTATTAATTTTTACTTATGAACATGAAGCTTATACTTTCATGTTTTTACTGAGTATAAGCTTTTGCGCTTCCGCTTCACCAATTCCCCAGAAAATATCATCTATAAAAATTCTATAAAAGCCATCATCAAGGCTTAGACTAAGTCTATTATTTAAATCTAATTTAACACCATTGTTAAGCAGTTCAATCATTTTCGGATTGCCCACTAATTCCACCTTTGGCATAAAAGATAAAGCAGCTTCAATTTCAACCAATGCTGAGGTTACAGACTCAACAGTGACATCTTCAATAGAGATTGCGGTATCTAAAGAAAAAGGTTCAGAAATCGTACGTCTAAGACTCGTCATATGCCCGTAGGTGCCAAGCCTCATACCAATATCATGGCATAGCGTCCTTACGTAGGTCCCTTTAGAGCATGTAACATCAAAAGATATTGTATGATGTCTGACTTCTAAATTCTCTATAGAATAAATGGTTCTTCTTCTAGCTTCTCGCTCGACAACGATCCCTTTTCGTGCAAGATCTACCAATTTTTCGCCACCGACCTTTAAAGCGCTGTACATTGGTGGAATTTGATCTATATCACCGAGAAAAGAAAGAACGACTTCCTTAATTCTAATAGCATCTGGATACTCTCCATCAAACTGCTCAATAACTTCTCCCCACGCATCTTGTGTATCAGTTGCACTTCCAAGCTGCATTTCACAGGAATAAGCTTTACGTCTTTCAGTTAAATAATCGACAATCTTTGTTGCTCTACCAATACAAATAGGTAATACGCCTGTTGCCATTGGATCTAAGGTGCCAGTATGTCCTATTTTCTTTGTATTTAATCGTTTTCTCATTATCGCAACTACATCATGAGAAGTCATATTTTGAGGCTTGTCGATGACAATTACGCCATTTATTTCATTTGACAATTTAAAGCTCCTTATATCACTTTTAAAAGCGCTTCAACAACTTTTGCTTCAATCGAGTCAATACTAGCATCCATTTTAAATCCCGCCGCCTTCGTATGGCCACCACCATGGAAAAGCATTGCCACCTCACTTACATCTACGTTGTGCTTAGAGCGCATAGATACTTTATGTGCTTCACCACCTAAATGTCTAATAAAGACGACGACTTCTATCCCCTTTATGTCTCTAACGAATTCAACGATACCATCTGTATCATATTCACTTAAATTTAAGCTTTTAATTAATGCTTCAGATAGCTTAACCACTGCAATTTTATGATTACCATATAACTCAAGTGTATCAAAAACCTTGTTTAATAAAAGCACTTTTTCATATGATTTATTTTGGAAAATCTCAACGTTTAAACGATTAAAATCAAATCCTGTTTGAATTAATTCACTACATGCCACAAAGGTCTCGCTTCGAGTATTTGAATATCTAAAGCTTCCTGTATCTGTTACTATGGCAGCATAAAGACCTTGACCTGCAATTGAATTAATATTGCATTCAAAATTTTTCATCAGTTGATATACAATTTCACCAGTCGATGAGGCTGCCACTTCAACAATATTTATTTCAGCATACATCGAGTTTGTTTTATGATGATCAATGCAAACGGTTTTATTTGAAGCTTTAAATGCTTCAAATCGATCTTCAAATAGCTTTGTTTCTCCAGCATCTACCGCAATGCTTAGTTCAAAGTGAATGTCTTCAATCTCGCTAAGCTGATAACACTTTACCTCCTCTTCAAAAAGGAAGGATAAATTAGAAGGTATATCGTCATTTAAGACGATATACCCCTTCTTGTTAAAATGCTTTACCATATAGTATACGCCAATACACGAACCCAACGTATCACCATCTGGCATATTGTGCGGCAGAATCAATACATTATGAATTGCTGGATCTTCTAAAAGAGCTTTTAATTCATATATTGATTCCATATTATTCCTCTTCTTCCTCAGATGATTCATCTGAATCGTGTTTAATATCCAGTTTACCTAATATATCGTTGATATGCATACCGTGTTCAATAGAGTGATCTGGCTTGAAGATTGGTTCTGGCGTATAGTGCAACTTGAGTTGCTTACCAATTTCTTTTCTTATAAAGCCTTTAGCACTGTTTAAACCATCTATTTGTGTTTCAACATTGTGCTTAGGATCAAATACACTAATATAGATTGTTGCATATCTTAAGTCATTGGTTACATCGACGTGAGTGACGGATGATAGATTTGAAACTCTTGGATCTTTAATTTCAAACATCATAATATGACTCACGATTTTTTTGATTTCTTCAGATATTTTTTTAGTTCTTGAAATGGACATAACGTCACCTTCCTTACTTAGCGAAGTTATCTTTTAACTTCTTCCATGATGAATGCTTCGATTTCGTCAAACTCTTTCAAGTCATTGAATTTCTCAATACCGATACCACATTCATAGCCTTGTGCAACTTCTTTGACGTCGTCTTTAAAGCGTTTTAACGAACTGATTTTACCTTCATTTATAACGATACCTTCTCTAATAACACGCACTTGCGCATTTCTAGTTACTTTTCCTGATGTTACATAGCCACCTGCAATAACACCTGAAGGAATTTTAAAGGTTGCTCTAACTTGAATTCTACCAAGAATAACTTCTTTGTAAAGCGGGTCAAGCATCCCCTTCATAGCAGTCTCAACATCATTAATCGCGTTATAAATAATTTGGTAAGTTCTTATGTCAACGCCTTCATTATCAGACGTTGTAGATACAATTGCCGAAGGTCTAACATTAAAGCCAATTATGATAGCGCTAGATGCAGAAGCGAGAATAACATCTGATTCTGATATTGCTCCAACATCAGCTCTTATGATGTTGACTCTAACCTCATCGTTAGATAGCTTCAGTAACGATTGTTTAATCGCTTCAACAGAACCGTGAACATCCGCTTTTATGATGATATTTAAATCTTTCATACCACCATCTTTAATTCTTGAGAATAAATCTTCAAGTGTAACGCCTTGATTTTTATTAAGTGTTTTTTCTCTATATGCAAGTGCATGACGATCTGCAATTGTTCTAGCAGTTTTTTCATCTGGTGTTACATAGATTTTCTCACCTGCTTGAGGAATTTCACTTAAACCATCGATTTCTATAGCAGACGATGGACCTACTTGTTTAACTTTTTTACCTTTATCATTGTACATCGCTTTAATTCTACCTGAAGTCGTACCAGCAACAACAACATCACCAACTGTCATCGTACCATTTTCAATAATAATTGATGCAACTGTACCACGGCCTTTTACAACCTTAGCTTCAATGACCGTTCCAACACCAGGACGATTTGGGTTCGCCTTTAATTCAAGAACCTCTGAAACCAATAGAATCATTTCTAACAAAGTATCAAGACCTTCGCCAGTTTTAGCTGAAACTGGAACTGCGATAACATCACCGCCCCACTCTTCAATAACAACGCCTCGCTCAGATAATTCTTGTTTTACTCTGTCTGGATTTGCACCTGGTTTATCCATTTTGTTAATAGCAACGATAATTGGTACATTAGCAGCCTTACTGTGATCGATTGCTTCAATCGTTTGTGGCATTACACCATCATCAGCTGCAACTACAAGGATCGCAACGTCAGTGACCTTAGCACCACGCGCACGTAAAGAGGTAAACGCCTCATGACCTGGTGTGTCTAAAAACACAATTTTTTCGCCTCTGTGAACAATTTCAGATGCACCGATATGTTGTGTGATACCACCAGCTTCACCACTCGCTACACCTGTATTTCTTATAGCATCTAGCAATGAAGTTTTACCATGATCAACGTGTCCCATAACCGTAACAACTGGTGCTCTTTTCTTAAGATCCTTAACTTCATCAGGTGTGTCTAAGTCAAAGATTTCAAATTGATTTTCCTCTTCAACTACTTCCTGCTCTATCACAATACCATAGTCTATTGCCAGCGCTTCAGCAGCAGCAAAGTCAAGTAATTGATTTAAGGTAGCCATTTTACCTAATGCCATTAATTTCATAATGACATCAGTTGAAGGCTTATTGATGATTTCAGCAAATTGCTTAACGGTCATCTCTTCTGGAACATAAACGATATCTTGTGTTAATTGCTCATTAAGCTTAGTTGTTCTTTCTTTTTCAGACTTTTCTTTGTAGATAACCCCTTTTTGTTTTTTCTTCTTACCAAAGTCAAACTGTCTTCTATTTTCTGCATCTGTTACACTTAACTCTTCTTTTAGTAATTTTTTTGTTTTCTTTGATTTTGATTCTAATTTATCCGTATCAAAGGTAACAACAATTTTATCTTTCTTTGGCTTTCTTTTCTTTGGTGTTTTTTCAGCAATTTCAGTTTCAGTAAAAGTAGTTTTCGTGTTGTCTGTTTTTCTACCTTGACCTGGTGTATAATCCTTGTCCTTATTAAATCCACCACCAAATGATTTTGGCTTATTATATCCACCTTGGTCATTTCTTGGGCGGTTAGAGTCATATGGCTTTCCATCTGGGCCAGTTCTTGGTTTATTGTAGCCTCTATTTTCATAGTTTGGCTTCGAACCATCATTTGGTCGATTTGGATCATATGGTCTTTTTTCATAAGGACGGTTATAACCAGTACCATCATTTTCACGTGGTTTTCTGTCTTTAAAATCCTTATTGTATGGTGGCTTCTGACCATCTTTGTTGTAAGGTGGTCTCTGTCCATCTCTATTGTATTGCGGTCTTTCGCCTTCTTTATACTCACGATTGTATGGTTTTTGACCATCTCTGTTGTATTGTGGTCTTTCACCATCTTTATTTTCACGATTGTATGGTCTTTGACCCTCTCTATTATACTGAGGTCTTTCACCATCTCTGTTTTCGCGGTTATATGGCTTTTGATTATCTCTGTTATATTGAGGTCTTTCACCATCTTTGTTTTCATCGCGATTATACGGCTTTTGATAATTACTTCTTTGGTTATCACCATATGGACGATTCGTATTCTCACGAGTTGTATTATCGCGATTTTCTTCGCCATTTGCACCCGTTCTGTTACGATTGTCGTAGTTTCTATTATTGTTGTACGGCTTTCTTTCACCCGTATTATTATAATTTCCACTTCCAGAAGAATTTCTATTATTGTTATTTGAGTTCGCATTATTGCTATAGCTGTTATTTCTGTTGCGATTGTCATAGCTACGGTTATCGCCACTTCTGTTGTCGCTACTTCTATTTTCATTGCTACGATTATCGCCATTTCTGTTATCGTAGCTTCTATTATCACTATTTCTATTGTCGTAGCTCTTATTTTGTCGGCGATTTTCTTCTTCACGAATTTCTTTAGTTCTATCGTAAATAATTTTATGGTGTTTTTCTGGCTTCGCTTGATCCTGTGATTTGTTTTCAGCTGAAGCTTGTGGTTTATCTTGTGTGTTTTTAACAGATTCTGTCTTGTCTACAGAAGCACTCTTCATAAATCTCCCTTTTAACTTACTAATTTCTTGATCTTCTAAAGTACTCATATGGTTTTTAACATCTAAACCCATTTCATGAGCTTTGTCGATCAGATCTTTGTTTGCAATATTCAACTCTTTTGCGAGTTCATGGATTCTGGTCTTTGACATTGCTTCACCTCCGGTTTATAGAGCGTCAATTTTTTCAATTAATGCTCGTGAAAATTTTTTGTTTGTTACACCGAACAATCCATAATTGTCTTTACCAATTGCGTTTGATAAAGTTGTTTTGTCTGAGATAACTCTATAAGCGACACCTTCGGATTCACACAACGTGATTATCTTGCTTTTCGTCGATTCATTTAAATCAGTAGCAATAATCAGTAATGAAATTTTTTTGCGTTTTATTCCCTGTTCGCAAAGTGTCTCGCCTGGTACTAACTGCCCAGCTTTCCTTGCGAATCCTAAAAGTGATAAAACATTACTCATGTTCACTTAACCTTTCCTTAAGCTTTTCGAACACCTCATCATCAATCTTTGTTTCAAGTGCGCGATTGAAAGCATTCTTCTTAATAGCAAGATCAAAGCAAGCCTTGTCATTACAGATATAAGCGCCTCTTCCGTTGGCTTTACCTGTAAAATCCACAGATACTTCGTTCTCATTATTTTTTACAACCCTGATCAATTCTTTCTTAGGCTTTTGCGCACCACAAGCGATACATTTTCTCATGGGTATCTTTTTCATATTTATTCTTCATCTCCATATACTTCTTCATACTCGCCAATTTCTTTCAAGTAAGCTTTGTATTGAGTTTCATTTTTGATATCGATTTTCCAACCAGTTAATTTAGCAGCCAATCTTGCATTTTGACCTTCTTTTCCAATTGCAAGCGATAGCTGATAATCTGGAACGACGACTAAAGCTGAATTATCATCTTCATCAACCTCAACTCTCATAACCTTAGCAGGACTTAATGCATTTGAAATAAGGATAGCTGGATTTTCATTCCATTCGATAACATCAATTTTCTCACCTTGTAATTCATCGACGATGTTTTGAACACGGTGTCCCTTTTGTCCCACGCAAGATCCAACTGGATCTAGGTCGGGATTTGGTGCATAGACTGCAATTTTAGTTCTCGAGCCTGGCTCCCTAGAAATGCCTTTAATTTCTACTTCACCATCGAAAATTTCTGGTACTTCAAGTTCAAATAATCGTTTCACTAAAGCTGGATGTGTTCTAGAAACATAGATTTGTGGGCCTTTAGTTGAGTTTTTCACTTCAGTTATAACCGTCTTAATTCTCTCTCCTTGGATGTAATCCTCATTAGGAATTTGCTCATTTGGTTGCATTAAAGCTTCTGTTCTTCCTAAGCTAATATATACGATTCCTTTTGAAACTCTGTGGATGACACCATTTACAATTTCACTTTCTCTGCTAGAATACTCGTCGTAAATAACGCCTCTTTCAGCTTCGCGTATTTTTTGAACAACTACTTGCTTTGCAGATTGAGCAGCAATTCTTCCAAAATCCTTTGGCGTTACCTTTTCTTTAACGACATCGCCATTTTGAAAATTTGGATCGATTTTTTTGGCATCTTCAAGAGAAATTTGAGTAATGTCATCAATGACTTCGTCAGCTACTATTCTAACAGAATACACGTTGAATTCACCATTTTCACGATTGATTTCAACTTCAACATTGTGCGAAGCACTAAAGTTATTTTTATAAGCTTTGACAACAGCATCTTCTATGACATCAAATAGCATATCAATTGCTAATCCTTTTTCCTTCTCAAGTTGCTCTAATGCAAGCAATAATTCTGTTTTCACCGGTTATCCCTCCTATTCAAATTCAACGACAAGCTTCGTTAATGAAACTTTACTTTTCGGTATCTCAATTTTTCCCATCTTTTCATGTTCAATCACGATGTGATCATCAATTAAACCAACGAGCTTTCCATTCAAAACTTTTTGTCCTTCAAAAGCTTGAAATAACTTGAGTTGAACTTCTCTTCCAATAAATTTTTCAAATTCTTTTTCTTTTTTGAGAACTCGCTCAACTCCTGGAGAAGATACTTCAAGAAAATATTGCTCTTCAATAGGATCAAGCGCATCTAATTTGGCATTTAAAAACTGGCTTACCATTTGACAATCATCAAGTGTTACCGGTTCTTCTTTGTCAATTGTAACTCTCAAATATCTGTAAGGACCTTCCTTAACAAACTCAATATCAACAATTTCCATATTATTCGTCGCAACAAAAGGTGTCAGAATTTCTTCAACGACATCTACAACTCTTCTTTTTTTCATCTTACGCACCTACTTTCAATTCTATGTAGTCTATATTCAGCGATAATGATTAATCGCACAAATGCCCTATCAATAACAAAGAGTGGGAAATCCCACTCTTGCTGTCAACTACTATTTACTACATTATTATAACACACCCAGCCCAGTTATGCAAATGAGAATAGTGATAATTGATTGTCCTCAGGCATATCTTCAAAACAACCATGTTGTTTTAAAGTCTCAATTACCGTCTTCGATACTTTCGTCAATCTTTGGAAGTCCTCGATCGACATAAACTCATCTTGCTCTTCCCTAGTTTTTACGATACTAAGAGCCGCAGATTCACCAACTCCTTGAAGTGCTAAGAAAGGCGGTAAAATCTTACCATCTTCAATCTTAAACTGTAATGCATCAGACTTCATAAGGTCGACCTTCAAGAAATTAAAGCCCCGACTATACATTTCATCTGCAATTTCTAAAATACCCTGTAAATCCTGTTCCTTTTTCGTCGGCTTTTCTAATGCATCCAATTCTTTCATTTTAGCACGAATTACCTCAACACCTTTACAAATCAAATCAGCATCAAAGTCGTCTACCTTTGTAGAAAAATAGGTTGCATAGAATGCGAGCGGATAATGCACCTTAAAATATGCAATCCTAACAGACATCATGACATATGCAACCGCATGAGCCTTAGGAAACATATACTGAATGGTTTGACAAGAATTGATGTACCAATCAGGAACATCATTTTCTTTCATGACCTTGATCTCATCTTCCTTTAGTCCCTTACCCTTTCTTACGTTTTCCATAATCTTAAATGAGGTAAGCGGCTCAAGTTTCATTTGAATCAAGTAGTTCATAATATCATCACGTGTTGCAATAACTTCCTTAATGGTAACTGTATTATTTCTAACCAAATCCTGAGCATTATTTACCCAAACATCAGTACCATGAGAAAGCCCTGAAATACGAACTAGATCAGAAAAAGTTTCAGGATTAGTATCTCTTAGCATCTGTCTAACGAACTTTGTACCAAACTCTGGAATACCCAAGCTGCCAATATCGAGTGAATAGGATAAATCCTTAATCTTCAAAGTTTCAGCAGAAGTAAAAATTCTCATCGTGTCCGGATCACCAAGTGGAATATCAAAAACATTAACTCCTGTTAATTGCTCAAGATATTTGATGATCGTCGGAACGTCGTGTCCGAGGATATCTAGCTTTAAGAGACGCCCACTGATAGAATGATAGTCAAAATGGGTCGTTATAACATCTGATGTCGTATCATTTGCAGGATATTGAATCGGACAAAATTCATGAATATCGCGATCGGCTGGTACTACCATAATACCACCAGGATGCTGTCCAGAAGTTCTTTTAACACCTGTCAAGCCCTGTGCGAGTCGTTCTATTTCATATCGATGCATATCTATTTCTCGTTCTTCAAAGTACTTTTTAACATAACCATAAGCAGTTTTATCTGCTATAGTGCCAATCGTACCCGCTTTAAAGGTCTTTCCCTTCCCGAACAGAACTTCACAATATTTATGTGCATTAGCTTGATAAATACCTGCAAAGTTTAAGTCAATATCAGGTTCTTTATCACCATCGAAGCCTAGGAAGGTTTCGAAAGGTATATCAAAGCCATCTTTGAAGTATTTTTCACCGCAGACTGGGCAATCTTTATCAGGCATGTCAACACCCGCACCATAGACGCCATCTGTGAAAAACTCTGAGTTTTTACAATTCTTACAAATATAATGAGGGGGTAATGGATTAACCTCAGTAATATCACTCATAGTAGCAGCAAATGAAGAACCAACTGAACCTCTTGAACCAACAAGGAAACCATCTTCAAGAGATTTTGTAACCAACTTTTGAGCGATGATATACATGACCGCATAGCCGTTTCCTATAATTGAGTTAAGCTCCCTCAATATTCTTTTTTCGACGATTTCTGGTAAAGGATTGCCATAAATTCGCTCAGCCTTAGCCATACACATGGTTCTAAACTCTTCATCAGCACCCTCTATAGACGGAGGAAACGTACCTTTTGGCACAGGTCTAACCCATTCACACATATCTGCGATTTTTAGGGGATTATCAATAACAACCTCTTCAGCGCGATCTCCTAAATAGGCGAACTCCTCTAGCATCTCATCTGTCGTTCTAAAATAAAGTGGCGCTTGGTTATCAGCATCACTGAACCCGTTGCCAGCCATAAGGATCCTTCTGAACACTTCATCCTCAGGGTTTAAAAAGTGAACATCACAGGTAGCAACAACCGGTTTACCTAAAGCATCCCCCATTTTTAATACCCTTCGATTGAGGTTTCTTAGCTCCTCTACTGACTTAATCTTACCATTTTCTAGCATAAAGGCATTATTATCAATCGGTTGAATTTCTAAATAGTCATAAAAGGTTGCAATTTCGTGAACCTTTTCTTCAGGCAGATTATTCAGCATGGCTTTAAAAACTTCACCTGCTTCACAGGCACTTCCAATCAAAAGCCCCTCTCTTTTGCTTCGTAAAAGTGACTTTGGCACTCTAGGCTTACGATAAAAGGTATTAAGGTTTGAATGGGATACGATTTCATAAAGATTTCGTAAGCCAGCTTGCGTTTGCGCCATGATAATAACATGGTTCATCTCAAGCTGACTATAATCATAATTTAGCATAGCATACTTATTCAGCTCTATTAAGGTATGAACCTCAAGATCACTTAGCATATTGATAAAGTGAATGAAAACGCGAGCAGTTGCCTCAGCATCAGCAACAGCACGATGATGATCATTTAAAGCAATCTTCAGATGCTTAGTAATAGCCTTTAAATTATGCTTTTTTATACTGGTTAGCAACAATCTACTTAAAGTTAATGTATCTAATATTAAAGATGTAAATGGAATACCATAGAGTTTGCAATAGTGTCGAATAAAAGAGCAATCAAATGTCGCATTATGAGCAACCACTGGCACACCATCTACAAATGCCATAAATTTTGGCAATACCTCTTCTAATGTTGGCATCTCTGAAACCATTGCCTCAGATATACCCGTCAACTCAACTATATTAGGTGGAATTGGTCGATTTGGATTAATCAGTTGACTGAACTGTTCAGTTACGACGCCTTCAACAACCTTAACCGCGCCAATTTCAATAATGGTATCTCCATGATACGAGAAGCCCGTCGTCTCAATATCAAATACAACGTAAGTTTCATTTAATCTATAGTCAGTAGCATGATCAATCATATTCGCTTCATCATTGATTAAATAACCTTCAACACCATAAAGCACCTTAATTTTATCTCCAGCAACCTGAGCAGCATCAGGGAAGGCCTGTAAAACGCCATGATCAGTTATTGCAATTGCAGGATGTCCCCAATCAATCGCAGCTTGGATTAGTTTCTTAACTGGCGTCATTCCGTCCATTTCACTCATATTGGTATGAAGATGCAGTTCAGCTCGTTTTCTTTTTGCTGTATCCGTTCTAGGAACAATTTCCTTTCCTTTGTTGATTGAGGAAAATAACAGTACAGATTCTTTGTCAAATTGATCAAAACGATTGACGCCCTCAACAATATACCAATTGCCTTTTTTAAGATCAGGCAATAATGCTTCATATTCACTAGGCTTTAAAAACTGCTTACAAGCAACGGCATTTGACATGTCAGAAAGAAAGAGTTTAAGCAATACTTTACCACCACGTAGCTCTCTGGACTCAAAATTTACCAGTTCACCCTCTATGGCATAGGTTTCTTCCTCTTGTGTAATATCAATTATCTTAGTAATTGAACGCTTTATTTTGTTTCTATAGATGACCTCAGGCGCATTTGATTTAACTGCCTTTTCTGGATCTCTTTTGAATGTTGAGGGTTTGTTGGATGGCGTTACTTGAGCGGATTGAGAAGCACTTTTTTTAATTTCTTCATCACTAAAGCCACCCGTTGTAGAAGCGACAATAGATGCAGCCGCTTCCTCCTGCTGTCGATCAAACTCAACCAAACCTTCTAGCTCATTTTTTAAGGACTCAGTGGTGATCTCATATGTTTTTTTCAAATTTTGTTCGCAAATCATACGAATCATTTCATCAGTTTTATAATTGTGAAATGTGTTTTCTAAGCCTTTATCTTCAAAAATTATGTGTATTCGATTATGATCAAAATTTATCTTCGATCTTCTCAATATACTTGCAACTGCAGGATTTTTTCTTTTTACTACAAGTAAAATATTATCCCAGTTATCTCCAGCTTCATTACCAACATTTGCGACTGTTGGTATTGGACTCGATTTATCAGTTAAAGAATTTTGAGTCTCCGGATGCGTTTGATCTCCGCATTCAATACAAAAATTCTCAACAAAGCCTAAATGTGACTTGAGCTTTTTTTCAAGCCTTAAAATATGATCTGATTGAATCTCTGGATGATAAGCCATCTTAATATTGAGTAACGATTCATTTTTAAGATATTCAATTTTTTTAATTTCTACGTCGTTAATTCCCAATGCTTCGAGAATTAACTGATTAAAGGGCATTTTTTCCATTTAATCACCTTTCATTATAAGCTATCGATTTCCTTAAGCACTGCCTCAATGACTTCGTCTTCTTTAAGTTTTTTTATAACAGTACCCTTTTTAAACAACAAAAATTCATTTTTACCACCTGCGATTCCAAGGTCAGCTTCCTTCGCCTCTCCTGGCCCGTTGACTGCACACCCCATAACAGCTAGTGTAATTGGCTTATCAATGCCACTTACTCGTGCCTCAAGCTGCTTTGCAATATTAACGAGGTCAACTTCGGTTCTACCACATGTTGGACAGGAGATGAGTTTGACTCCAAAATTGCGTAAATCCATGACCTCCAAAATTTTTTTTGCAGCCTTAACCTCTTCAACTGGATCATCTGTTAAAGAAACACGAATGGTACTGCCTATGCCATCAAACAGTAAAATACCTATACCAATTGCAGATTTAATCGTTCCAGTATAATTAGTTCCAGCTTCAGTAATTCCTAAATGTAACGGGTAATCGACTTTTTGACTGAGAAGCCTATAAGAATCAACAGTTAACTTTATATCAGATGCTTTAAGAGATATAATGATATCATTGAAATTTAAGCTATCAAGGATTTCAACATGACCTAGCGCACTTTCTACAAGTGCTTCAGCCGTTACACCACCATATTTCTGATAAATTGCCTTATCTAAAGAGCCACCATTTACTCCTATTCTAATTGGAACACCTTTATATTTTGCCAGCTCAACGACCTCTTTTACTCTGTCAATGCTACCAATATTTCCAGGATTAAGACGAATTTTATCTACACCGTTTTCCATAGACTTTAGAGCAAGACGATAGTCAAAATGTATATCGGCAACTAACGGGATATCAATCTGAGCTTTAATTTGTTTAATTGCTTCTGCAGCACTCATATTGGGTACAGCAACCCTAACGATCTCACAGCCTGCCTCTTGGAGTCTGTGAATCTGTGAAACTGTCTCTTTTACGTTTTCAGTTTTCGTATTACACATAGATTGAATGGCAATTGGAAAACCACCACCAATAAATCGGTTTCCTATTTTAACAACTTTCTCTCTCATATCATCCTACAATCTTTGAATATCCTTAAATACTAAGAACACCATAAGCGCCATTAATATCGCAAATCCAACTAAATGGACATAACCTTCTTTTTCTCTGTTTATTGGTTTTCCTTTTATCATTTCGATTAAAACGAATATAATTCTACCACCATCTAAAGCTGGAAACGGCAATAAGTTAACGATTCCTAAATTGATTGAAATATAGGCAGCTAAGAAAAGAAGGTTCATAATGCCAGTTTTCGATGCCTCACCTATAATACTGACCAATCCAACAGGACCTACAACCTCACCTTCAACCTTACCGCTTCCTATTTGGCTAAAGAATCTAAATATGTCGGTGAAGAATGTTCCAAATTGTTTTCCTGCATTGATAAAGGCAAGGTCAATTTGCTTGACAAATTTTGTTTGAATCCCAACTTGATAACCACCACCTTCACGGGCCTGTGGCACAATATCAAAAGTCATTTCTTGACCATCTCTCAAAACCACAATAGTCAAAGTTTGCCCTTCACTGCCATTGATACTCTCAATGACTTGATCCCAATTCTTAATTTCAACGTTATTAATTGAGACAAATTTATCATCCGCCTGTAGACCAGACATTTCTGCTGGGTAGCCTTCAATTATTGCACCAATTGAGTTTGAGGGTGCTCCCATACCAAACATGATAATAACCAGCAATACATAGGCAAGGATAAAATTCATAATTGCCCCAGCTGCTAGTATAATTAATCTTGGTAAACGTTTTTTACTTGAAAAGCTTCGCGGATCCTCTGAGGCTTCATCCTCGCCTTCCATTTTAACATAACCACCAATTGGAAAGAGTCTAAGTGAATATAAAGTCTCTTTACCTTGTTTTTTTAATATGCTAGGACCCATTCCCAGGGCAAACTCTAGAACCTTTACACCACTTAATTTCGCAGTCGTAAAATGTCCAAGTTCGTGTGCAAAAACAATCATTCCAAATACAAAAATAAAGCTAATTGCTGTCAACATAAGCTACTTCCTTTCTATCTGTCTCACTTTATAGCAAATTATTTATATAAGGCTTTAACAATTTTCCTCGCTTCTTGATCTGCCATAAAAATATCATCCAAAGTTGGTGATATTATGTTATTAAATTCACCCATCGTACGATTGATAAATTCAGATATATCATAGAATCCAATTTTATCATCAAGATAGGCTTGTACCAACACCTCATTTGCTGCATTCATTACTGTAGGCATAATACCGCCTGATTTTAACGAATTGATTGCAATTTCCAAACACGGAAAGCGATCGAAATCTGGCTGGTCAAAGGTCAATTCCGATAGACTAGCAAAATCAAGTGGTGCAACAGAGTTAGGGTACCTCTCTGGGTAGTCCAAAGCATAAATAATAGGTACTCTCATGTCTGGCACACCTAATTGAGCCATAATGGCATGATCCTTAAATTGTACCATTGAATGTATGATACTTTGAGGGTGCACAACAACCTGAATCTGCTCGATGGACACATCAAAAAGCCACTTCGCCTCGATAAATTCTAGTCCCTTATTCATCAACGTAGCGGAATCTATGGTAATTTTCCTTCCCATCGACCAGTTTGGATGTTTAAGTGCCTCCACCGCTTTTTTATGTCTGATTTGATCTTTAGTAAAGCTTCTAAATGCACCACCTGAAGCCGTCAATAATATTTTATCAATTGCTCGATGCGATTCTCCGTTCAAACATTGGAATATTGCACTGTGTTCAGAGTCAACAGGTAATATAATACTTCCGTATGCCTTTGCAAGTGGCATTATAATCTCACCAGCAGTGACTAATGTCTCTTTGTTGGCGAGTGCAATAGTTTTACCCTTCTTAATAGCAGCTACTGTCGGCTCTAGTCCAATATTACCTACCACTGAGGTAATCAAAATGTCTACAGCATCAGAGGTTGCAATACTTATTAGTCCAGCCATTCCAGACATAACTTTTATTGAGGTATCGCTAAGCGCGCTTTTAAGTGCAAGGTACTGTGCCGCATCATAAACAACGACTATTTCAGGATTAAATCGTCTTGCCTGCTCAATTAATGGTTCTATGCGGTTATTACAGCTAAGCGCATAAATTTCATATCGATCACTCTCTGAAATAATATCCAGCGCTTGAGTTCCAATTGAACCTGTAGACCCTAATATGGTGACTTTCTTTTTAATATCTGAGTTTGAATTCATGTTTTCTCCATATAAAAACGAGCATATTTCTATGCTCATAATTTTCTATATTTGATTGATATAATTAAATAATACCATAAAATAATACACAAGTGGTAATACGATAATCAAACTGTCAAAACGATCTAGAACACCACCATGTCCTGGCATTATTTTACCGAAATCCTTGATGTCAAATATCCTTTTCATTTTAGATGCAATTAGGTCTCCTATTTGTGAAAGGATACTTCCTATGAGTCCTAAGAAAATCGCATAAAATTGGAACTCAGGCATAAAGGTATTAGCATAAAAATAACTCAAAACTAGACATGCAATAACACCACCTAATGAGCCTTCAACTGTTTTGTTAGGGCTAACAGATGGAATCAGCTTTGTTTTACCAAGTAGTTTTCCAGTTAGATAGGCAAAGGTATCCGTTGAGAATGCAATTATAAATGGAAACCAAATAAAAAACACCTTATTAAAATCTGAAATTAATATCAAATGTGACAACATATAAGGAACATATAGGAATCCTAATATGGTTGTCATTGCATCACCAATTGCCATTTTGCCAAAAACAACAAAAGAAAGAGATACAAATATCAATAATGCTATGATAACTCCAAGAGCATTTAATGAACTCGTAAAATAAAGATTAACATAGAGCGCAATCGTCGCTAAATAACCAATGGTTCTTGATGGCATATAATCTCTTGAAAATGCTTTATAAAATTCGTGCAAACCCACAAGGCTAATGATGAGTACTGCAGCATACAAAAGCTTACCACCTAAAATTAAGACAGCTATCAATATCGGTAATGCTACTAATGCAGATAATGTTCTAACTAACATGATTGCTCCTTATATCGCGCCATAACGCCGATTGCGATTTTGATATTCTATAATTGATCTTTTAAGAGCGGCCTCGTTGAAATCTGGCCAATAAATCGTTTCGAACTTAAATTCGGTATATGCCACCTGCCAAAGTAGGAAATTACTAAGTCTAAACTCTCCACTCGTTCTAATCAGTAGGTCAGGATCAGGCATTCCAGCCGTATACAAATATGACGATACCATTTCCTCATCAATCTCGTCAATTTCAAGCGCACCTGAAACACAATTTTCTGCAATTTTCTTTATTGCCATAACAATTTCGTCTCTTGAGCCATAATTAAGTGCAATATTAAATTGCATGGATTGATTGTCCTTTGTTAAATCAAGTGCATACTCAACCTGCTGCCTTGCATATTCGGGAAGTCTATTGATATCGCCTAGAATATTGATTTTAATTTCGTTAGAGTGAATTTCATTAATTTCAGATTGAATATATTTAACCAATATATTCATCAACCCGTTAACTTCATCAGTAGGCCTTTTCCAGTTTTCTGTTGAGAAAGCGTAAAATGTGATATATTTAATGCCAAGCTTTTTACTCTCCTTGACAATACGTTTAAGCGTCTCCGTACCAGCGTTGTGCCCCACTAATCTCGGCATCCCTCTTTTTTTTGCCCATCTCCCATTGCCATCCATGATAAATGCAATATGTTCAGGTAAATTATTCAAATCAATTTCTTGCGGTCGCTTATTAAAAAGCATTTTGCACCTCATTGGCTTACTATGATAATTGTAATTGTACACTACTTAATAATTATTTAAGCCCTCCATAGGGAGGGCATTAAACGCGAATTAAACTTCCATAATTTCTTCAGCTTTTTTTGTTACCGTTTGATCGATTTTGGCAACGGTTTCATCGATCATCTTTTGGACTTCTTTTTCTGCTGACGACAATTCATCCTCAGTAATTTCTTTGGATTTTTCAAGTTTTTTTAGATGATCAATTGCATCTCTACGTTCATTTCTTAACGCAACCTTTGCATCCTCACCTAATTTTTTGATATTTTTTTGTAAATCCTTACGTCTTTCTTCAGTGAGCATTGGGATAACAAGTCGAATCATTTTACCATCATTACTTGGATTGATTCCCAAATCTGCTATTTGAATCGCTTTTTCTATCTCTCTCAAAATTGAGGTGTCATAAGGCTGAATTTGAAGAATTCTTGGTTCAGGAACTGAGATACTTGCCAATTGCTTAATCGGTGTTTCAGAGCCATAGTAATCCACTTTAACCTTATCAAGAATTAGAGGATTCGCACGTCCAGCGCGAATATGATTTAATTCCTCTTTAAGTACGCTTAAAGTTTTTTCCATTTTTTCGCCTAACGTTTCATGAACATGATTTCTCATTGTTTCCTCCTAAAAATTTATTATTCACCGTAAACTAATGTTCCAACATTTTCTCCGGCACATGCCTTCATAATATTTTCTGGTTCATTTAAATCAAAGACTTGAATCGGAATATGATTGTCCATACAAAGTGTAATCGCTGAAAAGTCCATAACAGCAAGTTTTTTATTTAAAATTTCACTGTATGAAAGCGAGCTATATTTCACTGCATTTGGATTAACCATTGGATCGCTGTCGTAAACACCATCGATTCGCTTTGCTAATAAGATGAGCTCGGCATCCATCTCAGCTGCTCTAAGTGCAGCAGTTGTATCCGTTGAGAAAAATGGACTCCCCGTACCTGCTGCAAAAATAACCACTTCACCAGAACTTAAATAATTTACAGCATTTTCTCTATTATAGTTCTCAGCAAGCTGTGTCATTGAAATGGCACTTATTACTCTAGATTTAACCTTTAAGAACTTTAATGCATCCGCCATCGCTAGGGAATTCATAACAGTGCCCATCATTCCCATATAGTCTGCAGTCGTACGTTCCATATTTTTAGAGCTACGGCCTCTCCAAAAGTTTCCTGCCCCTATAACAACGCCAACCTCAATTCCAGCATCAGCCATTTTTTTAATATAGGTTGCAACATTTGATATGACCTGATCGTCAATTCCAAATCCCTTTTGTCCGGCGAGAACCTCACCACTAAGCTTCAGTATAACCCTCTTATACTTAAATTCCACTGAACATACCTCCGTTCCCTTCTATTCTACAGCAATTTACAATGCCATTCAAATATTTTTTAGTTAATAGAATTCTTTGTACAACTGTATAGAAAATCGTTGAACTTATACATAAATCCTATTCTTTAAAAAAGAGAACACAGCAATGTGTTCTCTTTGATTTAACTAGTTTAATTAACCTTGAAGTGTTTTTGCTACTTCTTCAGCAAAGTTCTCTTGTTTTTTCTCTAAGCCTTCACCAACTTCAAAACGAGCAAATCTTCTAATAGAAAGATTTTCGCCGATGATAGCGATTTTTTCTTTTAATAATTCACCAACCGTTTTGTCTGGATCTTTAATGAAAGGTTGCTCAAGTAAGCATACTTCTTTGTAATATTTTGCGATTCTACCTTCAACCATTTTGTCAACGATTTGAGCAGGTTTGCCTTCGTTAAGCGCTTGGTTTCTTAAGATTTCTTTTTCTTTTTCAATAGCATCAGCAGGTACTTCTTCAATTCTTACATATAAAGGATTTGCAGCTGCAACTTGCATCGCCACATCTCTACCAAAATCTTGGAAGTCTGCGTTTTTAGCAACGAAGTCTGTTTCACTATTGATTTCAACGATAACGCCAATTCTACCACCATGAATATATGAAGAAATAATACCCTCAGATGCGATACGATCCATTTTCTTAGCAGCTTTAGCAATACCTTTTTCTCTTAAGTATTTCACAGCTTCATCAATATTACCATTTGTTTCAACAAGCGCTTTTTTACAATCCATCATACCAGCGCCAGTTGTTTCTCTTAATTCTTTTACCATTGAAGCAGTAATTTCCATAGGTTCCTCCTCATGTACTTTTCTACATTATTTAGAATTTTGGACTTGTCCAAAATAATCTTCATCATTAATTCTTAATTTATGACCTTAAAAAAGGCAAGAGCCACACTCTTGCCTCTCAGTAGTATTATTACTCAGCAGCTTCTTCTGTTGCTACAGCTTCAGAATCTGTTAATTGCTCACCTTGTTTAGCTTCGATGATTGCATCTGCCATTTTACCAGCGATTAGTTTAACTGCACGGATAGCATCATCATTACCAGGGATTACAAAATCAACTTCGTCTGGATCACAGTTAGTATCTACGATAGCAACTACAGGGATACCAAGAACTTTAGCTTCTTTGATAGCAATTCTTTCTTTTTTAGGGTCAACAACAAACATAGCACTTGGTAATTTGTGCATGTCTTTGATACCACCTAAGAATTTTTCTAATTTTTCTTTATCAGCTCTAAGCTTGATAACTTCTTTTTTAGGAAGTGCTTCGAAAGTACCGTCGATTTCCATTTTTTCAAGTTTGAATAAAAGATCAATTCTTTTCTTGATTGTTTTGTAGTTTGTTAACATACCGCCTAACCATCTTTGGTTAACGAAGTACATACCCGCTCTTCTAGCTTCTTGCTCGATCGCTTCTTGAGCTTGTTTCTTAGTACCTACAAACAAAATAGTTCCGTTTTCTTCAACGATGCTTTTGATGAAAGAGTATGCATCTTCAACTTTACCTACAGTTTTTTGAAGGTCGATGATGTAGATACCGTTTCTTTCAGTGAAGATGTATTCAGCCATTTTAGGGTTCCATCTTCTTGTTTGGTGTCCGAAGTGTACACCAGCTTCTAGTAATTCTTTCATTGAAATTACTGACATTTTAATTCCTCCTTGTTTTTTCCCTCCTCGCTTTTCATCTTTCAAAGGGACTAGATAGCAACACCTTTAAAATTGAAGCGAGTGTGATTTAATAATTACCTTGGATATTATAACATAGTGAAATATAAAGCACAATAACAAATGCACTTATATTACTTATTTTTTCAGTGACAATAACAGCTGTATTTCTCCCATCCCAACACCTAGTTCTTTTGCGATTTGTGTTAGTGACTTTCCTTGGCTTCTTAAAAGGATGATTTTATCAATTGTTTCTAACTCTTGGTTTTCGTACGGCTGCATCGTCTTGTTCATTTGATTAGAAGGCACCTTAAATGAATTCTCAACAACATCACTCTCCTCAAAACCATCTGAAAGCCATTCCGATGGTTCAAAATCACTGTCTAAATGGCGGTTAGGATGCTTACCCCTATTTTTTTGATCAAATTGCTGCTGCATTCTACTTAAACTCGTTTGGATATCTTTTACGGTTTCATTAGGAATTGCTCTCTCTGCATCTAAATAGGTTGAACTTTTCATATCCTCTACCTTACTTATCAAATCATTAATTTCCTTTTCATGAGTACTATACTTACCTTCTAAATCGTCTGCAATTTCATAAAAGGCGCGATTCATTTCATCGATAGAAATCTGTAACGCTTCTAACAGATTAAAAAGATCCCCTTCCTTATAAAGTTTTGTTTGTTCAACTATCTGTTCCTGTTTTTTGATTGCACGATTGAGTTCGTTTCTCATCAAAAAAAGGGAACTGATAACTATTATCAGCCCTATTGTAAATGAAACCATATACATTATTAAACCCTCATATCAAAACGTCCACCAGCAACGTTAACCTTTTTATTTAATTCTTTATCTTTTTCGTTTACTTCTTCTTCCTTTTGGGATTTGCCTTGTTGGTATCTACGGCGTCTTGATTCATGCTCGTTCTCATCTTCATCAGTGACACGTCTAAACTCTCCCTGCTCCATTTCATTGACAGTCTGAGTTCTTCGAATATCATCTTGTCTAGATTTATCTTGAATTTTAGCAAGTTCGTTGTCCATTTTGCTGACGACAGTCTGCTTTGCTTGATGAATTTCTTGAGTTTTGTGTATAACGACTTGCATGTCTACAGGACGTATAGACATAAGCGCCTCCTTGTCTAATAGCCAATTGTCACAATATCACCTTTATCCTTGGTAATAATCGTATATGACAATGCATATTTCACATAATAACTCGTACTCCCTATTTTCACCCTTGTTCCAGGGTAAATTGTTTTCGCTTTAAGCTGTGCACCTCTTATATTATTAACTAGCTCATTAATCATTTTTAAACGAACTCTCTTTTCAGATAATTGTACATCTAAATCAAGAAAGTTGCTACTATATTTCTTTAGCATAAAGATTGATCTTTCATCCTCAGGATTTTGCTCAACCTTTAATTTCAATATCTTTATGGATTTATCAAGCTTATCATGCATTTCCATTAATTCTTTAACTTCTGTCGTTAATGTTTTTAGCTCCTCTATCACTTCCACATCAACTCCCATTTTGATGGAGGTGATAATACCCATCTCAGAACCAACGACATTCGCTTCAATATCACTTTTACTTGTGATCTCTCCACCGACGATCAAGCCCTTCTTGCCTTTAACGACAATCTTTCCATCTGACTTAACGATGCTATTCATAATAGCACCGGTTTCAATGTCCCCTTTACAATTGACATTGGCACTGTTAATAAAATTACTGGTCAACTGACCCTCACAGGTTATAAAAGCGGCATCATGCCCTTGTATACCTCGCGAAATGGTTATGTTACCGCGAGAGCTTAACTCCGCGCCTTCAACTACCCCATTAACGGTTAAGTCCCCTTCACAGGAAATTTTGTAGCCAGACGTAACGTTACCATTAACGACTACTTCCCCTTGAAAATCAATATTACCTGTTTCAACACCAACATCACCCTTAATTTCAAGAAGTTTCACTACAACAATTTTATCCCCATCAAAGGTTACTGTCCCATCAACCTCTGCGATTATCTTCATCCCATCAGGTGACAGCTTAGCATTTTTACCTATTTTAAAAACGGCCTCTTTGCCATCGCGTGCTTTTATTACTTTACCAGTTACAGTGGTTCCATTTTTACCTTTCGTAAGAGGGTGCTTAACGGCTAATAGATCGCCCTCTTTTACCATCTCAACAAAGCCCATGTTTTTAAAATCAACTCGTCCATCGTCCAAAACTTGCGGCTTTGCTTTGTGTTCTTTATTTACCAAATGCTCAATACTTGCATCTTGTCCATTTTCATGTGGAATACCTTCAGCAATCACTTCATTAAATACAGTTTTACCATTATGACAGATTGCTTCAATGATGTTATATTTTAAACCAAATATAACATTTTTCTCTTTAAGCAAACGAATAACCTCTTCTGGTTTGACCTTTACATCAGAAGAAAAGAATTCTATAGAAAGATAAGCTTTATAGTAGTCGTCTGAAATCTTAACGGCTATATCAAACTTCTTTTTATCCTCGCTCATTTTTTCCCCCTTAATAGACTATTTTAAGTGAACAACTTATATTTATAGTATCGGCATAAATCTATGTTTTTATAATTAAATTATATCATAAATAGTATTTTAATAATATTTAAATATTCAAACAATTCAGAACCGCTAGTTGAGTGGTCAAAATAAATATAGTGCATTTGCGAGCTTCTCAAAATGCACTAATACAAGTCGTTTAAAGTAAGTTTAAGTTTTGCAATTGCCTTTGTATGAATCTGTGAAACTCTTGATTCTGATATGCTTAAGATTTCCGCAATTTCCTTATAGGTTAAATCTGAATAATAATATAATTGCATGACTTTCTGTTCTTTTTCAGGAAGGTTATCAATTGCTTTAATTAGCAATCGCTTCACCTCTTTATTAGTAAAATTATCTTCTGGCTGAAAATCAACAGAATCAGAAGCGATATCAAAATTTGAATTATCTTCTAATCGTTCTTCCAGTGAAACTACGGAATATGTCGTAACTTCTCCCATTAGCTTATTGTACTCATCTAACGAAATCTCTAGCTCTTTAGCTATATGCTCGTCCGTCATTTCATTGCCATATTTTTTTTGAGCGTTTGCAATTGCTTCTTCAACCTTTTTATACTTCTGCCTTGTGCTCCTAGGAATCCAATCCATGTGTCTGATTTGATCAATAATAGCACCTCGTATGCGTATATTGGCATAGGTTTCAAACTTAATTTGCTTTTTATGATCAAATTTCTCAATTGCATCTATAAGTCCGATGATTCCGTACCCAAGCAAATCATCAAACTCAACATGGGCATTATAGCTGGAATACAGCCTACCTGCAATAATTTTGACCAAAGCAACATAATGGATGATAAGTTCGTCCTTAGCTTCTTGAATGTTACGTTCTTTGTAATTAATCCAAAGCTGCTCTGTCATTTTATACACCTTCATTTTATAGTTCTTTAATTCCTTTACCCGCCGTCTTGATTAACAGCTTTCCATTATCACTAAAAAACTCTATTGTTCTGCCAAAATTGCCGCCGGTGTCATCTGCTTTTATTGGTATACCATACTCTTTAAGAATTTCTCTTACAGCTTCCGCATTTCTTTCGCCAATTTTCATGGTATCGTTTTGAGATGTAAAGGAGAACATTTGCGCACCACCAGCGATTTTTGCAACAAACCTCGCACGTCGTCCACCAAGCTGCTCCATTTGGGCAATTAATTCAACAATTGCTGTGTCCGCAAATTTAGCAGTATTCTCATTTTTTCGAATAGCTTTACTGGATGGCAGCATAATATGTGCCATCCCAGTCACTTTTGTAGTTGTGTCATATAGGCAGATTCCTACGCATGACCCTAATCCCAATGTTGTTAAAGCATCAGGATATACAACGGCCTTCAAATCTGCCATTCCTACTTTTACCATGTTGCTCATAAAGTCACTCCCAGACTCCCAAGTAAAACCTCATACGAATCTAAGTCCGGTATTAAGAAGAAGTAGCCATCAACACTTTTTGCTTCAAGAACTTCTATAAACTCATTTTGTATGATTAGTACATTATCGCTTAACTGACCAAAATGTATCGCAGGCACACTCAGTATTGCACCAGCCATATCAATTGCAATTGCAGGTATTGATATCTTGATTTTTAAATTTGTCAAACCAGAAAGTGACGCAATATAAGACCCTGCAAGTATATTCCCAATTTCCTTTAACGCTGAAATTGTAAACTCATCAAACTCAGCCACGTCCCTAGGCATTAATAAATTAACTAGGTTACTAGCAGATTTTTGATCGAGGACGAACATGATACTACCTGTCATGTCGCCTTCGATTTTAAAGAATATACCACATACGACATTTTCTGGACCACCTAATAATTCTGGTACTTGTTCAAAATCTAAAAGTTTGACAACGGGTACCTTCATATCAATTTTTTTATCAATCATTTTAGCTAAAGAAGTCGCAGCATTACCAGCACCGATATTCCCTATCTCACGTAATACATCTAGTATAATTGTGTTGTTCATTTTATCAAACTGAAAACTCATGTATGACTCCTATTCGATGTGCTCGATATTTAACACTTTGTATAAATCAATTAACATGATAATACGACCGCTCTTCTTGCCAATATTTTTTATAAACTCGTTATTGACCTCTTTTTTTACATTTGGGGCAGCATCGATATCTTCGTCAGTGATTTGTAAAACCTCTGACGAGGAATCCACAAGCATGCCAATTTTGTTTTCATCTAAATTGACAATGATAATTCTAGTTTCTTCAGATACAGGTTTTGGATCTAAACCAAATCTTGCTCTAAGATCAACAACAGGTACAATTATACCTCTTAGGTTAACAACGCCCTTAATGTAATTATGTGTATAAGGCACTCTTGTAATTGGTAATACTTTTTCGATATTCTCAACATTTTGAATGTTGATTCCATAAAACTCTTGATTGAGTCTAAAAGTTACAAATTCTCTAAATTCACTCATCTTATCACCTCTACTAGAACAATTGGTTTGGATCGACAATTAATGCAACGCTACCGTTACCAAGAATAGTCGCGCCTGCAATAGCTTTAATACCAGTAAGGTATTTGCCAAGTGACTTGATGACGATTTCTTGTTGGCCGATTAAACTATCTACAACAAGACCAGCTTCCACATCGCCTTTTTTAACGATTACTACGATTAACTCATCTAATTCTTCATGACTAGTTTCAATATCTAAAACTTCTTTCATCCTAATAATTGGCAACGTTTTGTTTCTATATAGAACAACTTCCTGATCCTGTACCATTGTGATTTTATGGGTATCGATAGTCGTAATTTCTTTAATATTATTAAGAGGAATCGCGAACTTTTCTTCATTAAGGTTAACCATTAACGCTTGAATAATTGCAAGTGTGAGTGGTAATCTAATGACAAATTTACTACCTTGACCGAGATTTGAAATGACCTCAACGGTACCATTAATCGCCTCAATTTTAGATTTAACAACATCGAGACCAACACCACGACCAGATAAATCAGTCACCTTATCAACTGTACTAAATCCAGCTCTAAAGAGAAGATTGATTAAATCTTTGTCAGTCATAGCATCCGCTTCGTCTCTAGTGACAATTTTCTTTTCAATTGCTTTACGCTTAATGACTTCTGGATCAATGCCCTTTCCATCATCCTCAACCTCGATAACAACTGTATTGCCATCTGGATAAGCTCTTAATGCTACAAAACCAGACTCATCCTTACCAAGCTTAAGTCTTTCTGCTGGTGATTCAATACCATGATCAAGTGAATTTCTAATTAAGTGAATTAACGGATCGCCAATTTCATCTATAACGGTTCTATCGACTTCTGTCTCTTCTCCTGACATAAATAGCTTGATGTTTTTACCAAGGTCTCTAGATAAATCTCTAACAAGACGTGGGAATCTATTGAATGTTCGTTCTACAGGAACCATCCTTACTTTCATGACTGCATCATGTAGACTAGTTGTAATTCTCTCTAGATATTCAATGGCTTCATTCATATTATTTTTGTTGCCTTGATCCTGTGACTTGTGATTGGTTGTATCTAAATCCTCTAGTCGAGTTTTGATAATAATTAATTCACTTACAAGGTTCATAAGATTATCAAGACGACCAATTTCAACTCTAACCGTTTTAGAGGTCTTCCCTTTATCACCTTTATTTTGGTTGTCTTCTTTGGCTTTTAATTCATTTTCCTTAACTTCAACCTGCTCTAAGTTTACTTCAACATCTTCTTTTTTCTCTTCAACTGCAAATTCAACTTCTGCAAGTGGTTTCACAATTACTTCTGATATTTCAGATATTCTCATAAGCTCTGTATGGGTATAATGCTCATCCAATTTAGTAAAATAAAGAATTTCAAATGATTCATCGAATTTCTCATCTTCAATTTCTTCAGCCAACGGGAACGACTTGAGAATTTCTCCAAATCTTTCAAGCGTATTAAATACAATGAAGGCTCTAGCAGCTTTAAGCATACAGCCTGGATCCAATGTAACTTTAATTAAATATGGTTTAACGCCTAATTCAAATGCCTTTGTAATTACGCTATCAATGTCATTTAATGATATATGGAAATCATCACCAAGGTCAGATGTGATTTTTTCTTTAGGTGCTTCTTCCTTTTTAGAGGTGTTTTTCTTAGAAATAGTTCCATCAGTACTCTTATTTTCAGCTATAAGAGCTAATTTCTTAACGAGTTCTGATGAATCAAGGTCGCCTTCTTTTCCTGTTTTTTCAAGATTTTCAATGTACTCCTCAAGCGCATCAAAACACTCAAATAAAACGTCTACGATCTTACCGTCAACCTTAAGTGCACCATTTCGAACGAAATCTAATAGGTTCTCCATTTTATGAGTTAAATCTGCGACTTTTGTAAATCCCATCGTCCCTGACATACCCTTCAAAGTATGGGCAATTCTGAAAATCTCCCCAATGTACGATAAATTCTCAGAGTCACCTTCTAAGACGAGTAAAATTTCATTCATCGTCTGTAAGTGTTCTTTTGATTCATCGATAAATATTTCTAAATATTGACTCATATCCATATAAATCACACCTCCATGGCTTTTACTATTTCATTTGCTATATTATTAAGGCTGACCACCTTATCAACAACACCTAGCTTTATGGTAGATTTCGGCATTCCAAATACAACACACGAATCCTCATCTTGAGCTATGACATAACCACTTTTGTCCTTAACCTGCTTAAGTCCATCTGCACCATCTGCTCCCATACCGGTCATAATGACACCAATTACATTTTTATCATTTAATGCAGCTATTGAATACATCATAGCATCAACAGATGGCTTATGTCCACTAACTCGTTCACCATTATCTAATTTTATCACAAATTGGCCACCTTGTTTAGTCACTTTTATGTGGCTATCTCCAGGTGCTAAGTATGCAACACCAGCATAGATGACATCGCCATCCTCAGCCTCTTTTACCTGTATCTGACTCATACCATCAAGACGCTCTGCTAGTGATTTTGTAAAGCCTGGAGGCATATGTTGTACAATAAGAATTCCAGCATCGATCTCTCTCGGAATCAAAGGAATTACATCTTGTAATGCTCTTGGTCCACCCGTTGAGGTACCAATTGCAATCAGCTTTTTAAATTTAGTTTTCCGATTTGTTATAGAAGGTGAACTATACTCATCTCTCTGTATAGATGCAGTTACCCTAGGCTGTCTAATTGTAAAGGTAGGCTTACTAATTTTAGTTCGGCTCGCAATTTTAATCTTTGATATAAGCTCTTCCCTTATCTCTGGTGTGGACACCTTAATAAGCGAGGTTGGCTTTGTAATAAAATCAAACGCACCGTAATCTAATGCCTTTAAGGTTTCTACAGCGCCATTTGTGGTTAAACTGCTCAACATTATAACAGGCATAGGACTTACTTCCATGATTTGCTTTAATGCTGTGAGCCCATCCATTTTAGGCATTTCAACATCCATCGTTACAACATTTGGTTTAAGTGAAACAATCATCTGGAGTGCATCCTCACCATTTTTGGCAGTTCCCACTACCTCAAGCTCTGGATCACTTGATATCATATCCGATATCACCTTTCGCATAAATGCTGAATCATCCACTACTAATACTCTTATTTTCATCATATCAAACCCTTTTTAATCAAATTTCGTTCAACTTCAAAGACATAAGAAACAATTTTAGATTGAGTCGATGCATCTAATTCTAAGAACTTAATACCCACTTCGTAGCGTTTATTATCTTTTTTCTCAACTCTTACAACTTCGCCTTTAAAATTAACCCAGTTTGAGGCAATTTTAAATTCTCCTGCTATAAAATCCCCTAGCTCAAATGTGAGATTTGTGTAGACTCTTAATCCACCTCCACTGATATCTAGGGTTTCAAATCCTACCTTTTCATTAATCGTCTCTTCAATGATAAATTGAGATTCATCCTTATATTTTTTAAGAAGCTTTTCACGCATATTTTGAATTTCAACTGGATCGAGTTCTCGTTCAAATAAAAAATTGCCTACAGAATTTAAGTTAACTCTGAAAAATTTTCTTCTTTGAACACGTTTGATATCAGAAACTAGCTTTACCTTAATACTAGGCAAATTATCATAGCTTAATCGTTCAAGTACCTCACCTTTGAATAAGTACATTCCGGAATTTTCTATATAAAATCTAAAGTAATATGTGTACGTTTTTTCTAATGGATAGTAATTGCCATCCTTAATTGGGTTTGACACAATAATATGCTCATCATTTGTCACTTCATAAACAAATACAGACAAAGTCAAAGACTCATTATTATTTTTAAATATCATTATATCTATCTCATCTGCGATATTTAGAAACTTTGTAAAACCATCCATAAATCACCCATTTATATTTTATTCATTAATTTATTGAGAAACATCCTAAAGCTTGTATTATTTTTTGCATATTTGTGGTTATTGATTAGATTATACGCGATGTTCTCTATTCCCTTGCTTGCAATTGCTCTTGGATATGCTTCAAGCAAAGGTATCTGCTTACGTACTGACCTTTTCAAATTAGCATCTTCAAATATATAGCCTAAATTCTCCAGCTCTCTTCCTAAGAACTTAGTAACTGCCTGCTCAAGCTTATTATATACCTCATCACCCTCTTCGTTGCTTTCAACACGGTTAATTATGAGTTTGATTTTTTTCTCTTCATCATTAGCAATGTTTTTTATTAAAGCATAAGCATCCGTAATCGAAGTTGGATCTGGCGTTATGATTAACACAACATCTGAAGCTGCTTCTACAAAAGATAGCACAGATTTGCTTAGTCCAGCACCCGTATCAATTAAAATATAGTCTGAAATCGTATTAAAATAGCTAAGTGTATGAATCAATTTGTCCAGTTGGTTATTGTCCAAATCGATTAGATCCATAATCCCAGATCCACCAGAAATGATATTAATATCATGTGGTCCCTTGACGATACAGTCCTGTACTGAAATCTCTCCCTTTATTACATTAGACAAATTATATTTTGTAACAATTCCAAACAAAACGTCGACATTTGCTAATCCTAAGTCAGCATCAATTATAGAAACACGTTTGCCTTGTTTTGCTAAAGCAATGCCTAAATTAACTGTGAAATTAGTTTTTCCAACGCCACCCTTGCCACTGGATATGGTTATTATCCTAGAATCGGATACTTCCGGTGCGGTTTCACCTATAATGTCCCGCAGCTTTTGTGCTTGATCCATCTCAATCCCCCGATTATTTATGTTGATCAAATATATACTGGATAATTCTCTCTTTATCAGCTACCTCAATGTCATCAGGAACACTTTGACCAATGGTGAAGTAAGAAAGTGGCTTACCAGTTAGCACTTTTAAATTTAAAATATTACCAAAATTACTGGATTCATCTAGCTTTGTAAATAGCAATCGATATTCCTTCAGAAAATTATAAGAATCAATTATACTCTTCATATCTTTAAAGCTCGTTGTCATGCTCATAACTAAAAAGATCTTATAATCATCTAAATATTTGACCAAGTCGTCATAATCAGATTTGAGTTCTTTACTTTTGTGACTTCTACCCGCAGTATCAATCAAAATATAATCTTTGTCCTTGAACTTCTCTATCGCATCGTGAAGCTCACTTGCTTCATAAATGACTTCAAGTGGAATTCCCAATATTTCACTATATGTCTTTAGCTGTTCCACCGCGGCAATTCTATAAGTGTCAGCTGTGATTAAGCCAATTTTCTTATTATCAATTAAGGATAGCCTTGCAGCAATTTTGGCTAAGGTCGTTGTTTTTCCAACGCCTGTCGGACCAAGAAAGATATATACATTGGGTTTATTCAGCATATCTGTATCAATGGTTTTAATTTCGCCGAGATATTCGCGTGCAATTACTTTCATTGCATTTAAAATGGTATCGTGATTTTTTTCATGAATGTTTATTTGACGCTGCACGATTTCGATGATTTTTTTAGCAATGGATTCCTGTATATCTAGTCCAGTTAAAAATTCAATATACTTTTCCTCTGCAGATACCGTTTTTTGCGGTGACATATGTTCGATGGTTTCTACCTTTTTAATCAAATCTGAAACCATAAGCTTAAGCTCCTGAAGCTCGTTGTTGTCGTTTTTTTGCATTGACTCAGTTAATTTATCTGCCTGATTAACTAGAGGCTTCTCAGCTATAATTTCGGGCTCTCTGACTACAGCTTCCCTGTCAGTCTCTCTTTTGGGTCTTTGAATTGGCTTTGTAACGACCGGCTCGTCAACGGCTGCCACTACCTCCAATAATGGTTTTTTGAAAAACTTGAAAAAACCGCCTGCTTTTATTTTTCTAGTATTTAGGATGACTGCATCTATCCCTAGCTCGCTTTTAATTTTTATCATTGCTTCGTTCATATCATTGACTATATAACGTTTAACCTTCATTAGATGCTCACCATCCCCGCCGATTGAATGTCTATATCTGATTCAATTTCATTATAAGATAAAACGATTAAATCTGGTATAGCCTGTGCTGCCATTTTCTTAAAATAAAGCCTAACTATAGGTGCAGTTACGACGATTGGAAGTTCCCCCATTTGCATCAGCTTTCTAACTTCACTTGCTAGGCTTGCAAGTATGCCTTGTTGCTTGATGGGATCAATTGACAAATAGGTGCCGTTTTCATTTTGATCAATTGCTTCCATTAACATGTTTTCTAAGGTTTGGTCCAAGGTTACAACCTTAGCTTGTCCAAATGGAAAATACGCCTTTGATAGCTGCTTGGATAATTTTTGTCTTGAATACTCCGTTAAAATATTGATATCACGCGTACTTCTCGCATGATCAGCCAAGGCTTCTAATATCGATACCAGGTTTCTTATAGAAACACCCTCAGATAGTAAATTACTCAAAACTTTTTGAATATCGCCTAAAGCCATCAATCCAGGAATTAGCTCTTCAACTAACGTCGGATTCGATTCCTTCGTATTTTCTACAAGCTGCTTAACATCTTCTCTGCTTAAAAGCTCAAAGCTATATTTCTTAATAACCTCAGTTAAATGAGTAGAAATAACTGACGAAGGGTCTACTACCGTATAGCCTAAAAGCTCAGCCTTCTCTCTTAAATCTGCTCTTATCCATTTAGCAGGTAATCCAAATGCAGGCTCAACCGTGTCAATCCCTTCGATTTCCCCCTCTACAGATCCAGGACTCATAGCCAAATAGTGATCAAACACGATGGTTCCCTTAGCCATATCATTGCCTTTGATTTTAATCAAGTATTGATTCGCATCTAATTGTATATTATCTCTAAGCCTTATGATCGGGACAATTAATCCCAACTCTAAAGCAATTTGTCTTCGAATCATAACCAATCGATCAAATAAATCACCGCCCTGATTTGGATCTGCCAGTGGAATAATACCATATCCGAACTCGAGCTCAATTGGATCAACCTGTAGCAACGGCATAATATTCTCAGGTCTTCTCATATCATCCTTGCCTGCTTCAGGCTCTATCTCCTCACGTTCAGTTTCAATTTCTTCTTTTTTCTTTCTAGATTGTACCGTATAGCCTGCAAATAGAACTGCAGTTCCAATTACCATAAATGGAAAATTTGGAAGAGGCGTTGCTGCTCCAAGCAAAATTACAGTAATACCTACAATATACAATACCTTGCTTTGAGCAAAGAGCTGGCTGATAACATCTGTACCTAAATTTGAATCAGAAGCAGCACGTGTTACAACGATACCCGTTGCAACTGAGATCATCAGGGCAGGTAATTGGCTTACCAAACCATCACCTACCGTTAAAAGTGTAAACCTAGATAACGCTTCTTGTATCGTAAGTCCCATGGTCATCGCACCAAGTATAAAGCCTGCAATGATATTGATCATAGTAATCAAGATACCAGCAATTGCGTCCCCCTTTACAAACTTACTGGCACCATCCATAGCACCATAAAAATCAGCCTCACGTTGAATTTTCCGTCTTCTAATTTTTGCATCTGCTTCTGTTATTAAGCCTGAATTCAAATCGGCATCAATTGCCATTTGCTTACCAGGCATTGCATCTAATGTAAATCTTGCAGCAACCTCAGAAACACGTTCAGAGCCCTTTGTAATAACTAAGAATTGAATAATCATAATAATAACGAATATGATGAAACCTACGATTGCATTTCCACCAATAACGAACGAACCAAAGGACGCAATTACTTCACCAGCGCCACCAGTTGACAGGATACTCATAGTCGTTCTGATGTTTAGAGCAAGTCTAAACAAAGTCGTGACGAGGAGAATGGATGGAAAGACACTAAATTCTAAAGGTTCTTTAACGAACATGGATAACATTAAAATGGTTAAGGATAAGGAAATATTAAGCGCAAGAAAGAAATCCAACATTCCAAGTGGAACTGGTACGATGATTAATAAGATTATAGTTACGACTAATATCGCGACAATGATGTCACTAAAGCGCATAATTAATGCCTCCTATTTTTTCTGCTTGATAGAATACACATAAGCAAGTACCTCAGCAACAGCTTCATAAAGGTCTCCTGGTATATATGAGCCAAGATCAACCGTCTTATACAAAGCTTGAGCTAATGGTTTATTTTCTACTATGGGTACACTATTTTCTGTTGCTATTCTTTTGATGTTTTGAGCAATTAAATCCTGACCCTTGGCAGTCACAATAGGCGCGTCACCAAGTGTTGAATCATATCTAAGTGCAACCGCGAAGTGTGTCGGATTGGTTATAATAACATCGGCTTTGGGTACCTCTTGCATCATACGACTCATAGCTAAGGATCTCTGTTTTTCCTTTATTTTAGATTTTAGCTGAGGATCCCCTTCACTTTGCTTATACTCTTCTTTAATTTCTTGCTTGCTCATCATTAAGTCTTTATTGTTCTTCCACTTTTTATATGCGAAATCAAATAGTGCAATAACAAATAACATAATTGAACAGCGAATGACAATTCCGTATATGATCTCCCACATAACATGTATAAACTGTCCTGTCTCAATCTCCTGAGTGGATAGTAGCTCCATCATATGATCTAAAACATAGGTGATTGAAACATATAGGAGTAGGACTGCTTTAAGGATAGATTTCACCATCTCGACTAAGGATCTGGTAGAAAATATATTTTTAAAACCTTTTATAGGATTTATTTTATCAAATTTAGGCTTTAATGTCTCTGTTGTAAACAAAAAACCTACTTGAATATATGAAACGACAACGCCAGATACAAGCGCAATCATCAGCAAGGGTAATGATAACTTAAGAATAAAGAATATTGTTTCTGAAAGAAACAAATTAATACCATTCCCCGAGAACAGTGATGCTGTATCTTCAGTTAAATTCATCGTGAAATTAAAATATCCAAGAATCTGATCGATCAAGTAGCCGCTAAATACCGAAATACCTACAAAAACAGTTAGCAAGCTAACTGCACCATTTAAATCCTTTGATTGAGCAATTTGACCTTTATCTCTCGCATCTTTAATTTTTTTATAGGTAGGCTGTTCTGTTTTTTCCTCTGAAAAAAGTTGGAGGTCAAAATAATATAACATTTGTGATTCCTCCGCTAATTATAGATATTTAGAAAATCACTAATATATTTAAAACTCATACTCAATATATTTGCAAAGATATCATACATATAAGGCATCAAGATTATAAATAAGAGCATACCAAAGAAAATCTTAAATGGCATCCCGAGTATAAAAATATTCATACCTGGCATTGCTTTTGATAGCAAACCAAGAATTATATCGGCGATCAATACAGTGATCATAAAGGGTGCCGCTATCTGTAATCCTAAAATAAAGGATTGCTCAACGATATCAAGTAAAATCGGAAATGATTCAGCCACTTTAAAAAAGGAGCCAAGCTCAATTCGAGAAAAGGATACCACTAAGGCTGAGATTAATTCATGATGAAAATCAAGCTGAAGAAAAATCAAAGTTGAAAAGACATAGAACACATTAGAAGTAATTGCCATTTGAGATTCGTCCAATGGATTGATCACACTAACCATTGAAAAACCCAATCCGTGGTCAATTATGTCTCCTGCAAAATAGACAAAGTTAAAAAAAACAGATACTAATAAACCTATGAAGAGACCTATCATCAGTTCATTCACCAACAATATGGCAAATCCCCAAAAGGTAGTTACATCATAGGTTAATGTTGAATTCACAAATGGAAAAACAATTATAGTTGTAAAAAGCGCTAAACCAATTTTCATAGGAATTGGGTAATTTCTACTACCAAATATAGGCGCGGTAAAAATCATGCCAACAAGTCTAGCAAATACCAGAATAATATCCAGTAATGGAATTGAATATGTCATAGCCTCACCTAGTAAATTATTAAATCTATCAAATTCATTACATAATTTGTGTAATCAACCAAGGAATTAAGCATCCAAGATCCCGTCAACAGCATAACGCCGAAAACCACAAGAATTTTTGGAACAAAAGCTAAAGTAGCCTCTTGAATTTGCGTTGTCGCTTGAAAGATTGCTATGATCAGACCTATAAGCAAACCACTCAATAGCATTGGAGCTGAAAGTATCAAAATCATTTTAATCGACTCGGAAAATAAATCGATAATCATCTCTTCCGTCATGTGAAACTCCTTATCGAATACTCAATACTAATTTTTCGATTACCAAATGCCAGCCATCTACAAGAATAAACAATAATATCTTTATAGGTAATGAGATCATTACAGGTGGAAGCATCATCATTCCCAGTGCCATAAGCGTTGAGGCGACAATCATATCGACAACTATAAACGGCATAAATATTAAGAAGCCAATTTCAAAGCTCAGCTTTAGCTCACTTAGTATAAAAGCAGGTATGAGCACTGTAATAGGGATGTCCTCGTTCGTATTAACCTCCTGAATGTCTGCAATATCCAAAAAAAGCGCTAAATCCTTAGATCTAACCTGAGCAAACATGAACTCTCTAAATGGTTCTACTGCTAGGTCGGTTGCCTCTTCCAAGGAAACAGTGCCCTCTTGTAATGGAACATATGCATTTTCATAGACATCCGTGAAAACAGGTGCCATAACAAATAGGGTCAAAAACAAAGCCAAACCAATTAACGTTTGATTTGGTGGTGTTGCTTGAAGTGACAAAGCGCGTCGTACAAACCCTAGAACGATGATAAATCGTGTAAATGAAGTCATCATGATCAGTATCGACGGAGCTAAGGACAAAACAGTCAGTAAAACCAAGATTTGAATACTGTTTGCTACCTGCACATCACCATTTTCACTAGAAATAGAAACATTGATATCTGGTAATTGAATCTCAGTTGCTGCAAATCCTATGTTGCTTGGTAATAAAGTCAACATAAAGAGAACAACTAAAACAATTCCCAATTTCTTCATTTTATGCTCTGTCATCATCTTGATCCTTTGCTGATTCATGTTTAATAATCGATTTTTTTAATTGCTCAAAAAAAGCACCTGACTGAGTTTCTTGTGGCTTCACATACTCAAGATTTAGATGCTCACGTTTGTCAATTAAACGCATGCCATTTTTATCACTTCCGATTAAATAGTATAATCCATCCAATTCAATAAGAAAGAGGAATTTATCTGCACTAATTGCTACGCGTTCAATAACTTTGATGTTCTTTTGGCGAATCGTCACACCTTGACGTTTGGTTAAGTATTTGGATAAAGCCCATAATAATAACAAAAACACCGTGGCCACAATTATATATTTAACTGTGAACAAAGTGTCAGATGTCGAATTATATTTAGAAATACCCGTAAGAGAACAGGTGAAAATGTTCATAACATTTCACCTATCCTAGAACTTTTTTAACTGCTTCAATTACACGATCAGCCTGAAAGGGTTTTACGATAAAATCCCTAGCTCCAGCTTGAATAGACTCGATAACCATGGCTTGTTGTCCCATTGCAGAGCACATGACAACCTTCGCACTTGGATCAAAAGCTTTTATCTCTTTAACTGCCTGTATCCCATCAACCTCTGGCATCGTGATGTCCATGATAACGAGTTCAGGTTTAAGTTCTTTATATTTTTCAATTGCCTTTTGACCGTTCTCAGCCTCTCCAACAACTTCATAGCCGTTTTTAGTCAAGACATCTTTGATCATCATCCTCATAAATGCTGCATCATCGACTACTAATATTGTATTAGCCATATTTATCCTCCTTAAAAAATTATTCGCTTACCCTTCTTGGTATTATAATATCTGTGATTCTGATACCGTAGTTTTCGTCAACGACAACGACTTCTCCCTTAGCGATACGTTTACCATTTGCTAAAACGTCTAAAGGCTCTCCTACGAGTCGATCCAGCTCAATAACTGTACCAACACCAAAATCAAGGATTTCATTAATCTTTTTACCGGTTTTCCCCAACTCTACAGTGATTTCAAGCGGTACATCTCTGATTAAATCTATATCATTATTATAATACATTTGAGCAGAATTGCTATCAAAATTTTCAAATTGTAGAGGGACAGCATTAACTTTTTCAGAAGTCATCCTTGCTCTTGGTTCTTCTTCTTCATAATAATATTGAGCTTTTGGCGGTTCTTTTTTAGGAGATACCACTTCTTCTTGAACTGCTTCAGGCTTAGCTGTAGCCTTTGGCGCAGATTTTACAACAGGTTCAGGCTCTTTTTTACCACCAATTATAGTCGAAACCATTTGCTTTGCAACTTCAATTGGGAGCACCTGCATAATTTCACTATCAATCAAATCGCCAACAGTCATTCTAAAAGCAATTTTAACAACTTTATCATCCTTATCAACGCCGAACTGAGTATAGTCTAGTTCAGAAATTCGATCATGATAAGCCTCTGGAGGAGAAATATCAATCTTTTTACCAAGCATTTCTGAGAGTGAGGTTGATGAAGAACCAATCATTTGATTCATTGCTTCACTAATTGCACTTAAATGCAAATCGTTTAAGTCATTTGAGATATTTGTCCCATCGCCACCCATCATTAAATCAGTGATGATTTTTACATCTTTTTCATGAAGGATAAGGAAGTTGACTCCCTCTATACCAACTTTATATGTGATATTAATCAAAACTGACGGATCTAAAAACTCATCGGAAAGCTGCCCCATAGTCGTTTCAGATACCTTTGGCGTCGTTATCGTAACCTTTTTGTTAAGTAAGGTAAATAATGTTGTCGCCGCAGTTCCCATACTAATATTGCCGATTTCACCAATTGCATCAGCTTCTTCATCAGTAAGTCCACCAGCAACAGCTGCTGAAGCTGAAGGTGCGCCACCGCCTAGCAATGCATCAATTTCCTCTTGAGATAGCATATCACTCATCTATATCATCCCCTTCCTCAACAATTTCAGTTATCATAATTGCGACATTCTTTTTCTTAATACCTGGCTTAGCCCTGTATTTTATTTTGTTTTCTACAAAGACATCAAGAGATTCTTTAACACCTTTGTTGAGTAAAATAATATCGCCTTTTTGTAAGTTAAGTAATTCAGATACCGTGATAGATGACCCACCTACCATAGTCGTCAAATTTAATCTTGAACGACTAATCCCAGTTTCTAATGCATCACGTTCTTCTTCAGTTACTTCTTTTTTATTACTTGTTGCAAACCACAGTCTCGAGCTTAAGCTAGGTAATATTGGCTCAATGACATAGTGTGGAATACAGATATTAACCATTCCTTCGTTATCACCTATGTGCAAATTGAAAGTAATTAACGCTACCGATTCTGAAGGAGAAACAATTTGTGCAAACTGAGCATTCGTCTCAATGTTCTCTAGCTTAGGTCGAAGCTCTACAATATTTCCCCAAGGTTCTTTAAGTAAATTGATGAACTTAATTAATATATTTCGTAAAAGCGTCATTTCAATTTCAGTAAGAGTTCTATTTTCTTTAGCAGTTCCTCCTGATGCCTTGCCAGTACCTCCAAGTACTCGTTCAATCATCGCATTTGCTATGTCTGACGAAATATCGATGATAACTTGACCACTAAATGGTGCAAAGTCAACAATCCCAAGAATTGCTGGATTGGAAATAGAATTACTAAACTCTGTATAAATCAAACTTTGAACTGAAATAACGTCGACTTCAATATAGGTTCTTAAATAACCGGATAAAAAGTTGTTCAATAATCTAGAGAAGTTTTCATGTATAATTTCTAAAGTTCTAAGCTGATCCTTAGCAAATTTATCTGGACGGCTGAAATCATACTTACGAACTTTTTTCTCTTTCTTTTCTTCTTCTATCTCACTGACGTCTACTTCACCGGTACTAAGGGCCGCGAGCAGCTCGTCAATCTCGTTTTGGGACAAAACGTCAGGCATGATTTCACCTCCTTATCAATTGATTTGTAATTCTAGTATAAATATCGGCTATATAGTATATAAACTTAACCCTGAATCACAAAAGGTTGTATATATATATTCGTTATAGTCTCCTCGTCAGATTCTAAAACCTCTATAACCATATCTTTTATCTTATCTCTGAGCTTTTGCTTACCATTTGCCTTCTCAATATCAGTTGACATAGTCGCTCTCATGATTTCATCAATATTATTGCTGATCTTAGTTTTATTAGCCTCAAAAACAGCTGCCATTTCAGTGTTTGTATATTCAATCGTCACTTGATATTTTACAATTTTCGAGCTACTTTCATCAGCTAAATTTGAATATTCCTCTGCAAATGTATATTCATAATAAACAATTGGTTCTTCTTTAGGCGGTCTAGTAAGTAAAAATACAGCTGCACCACCACCGATAATCAAAATTAAAACAACTGCTACTATAATAATCAATAATTTTTTGTTCATTAGTTTCCTCCATCTTCGGTAGTGGTTTCACTTGTAGCAACATCTTTCTTGATGACAACTACATCGACCCTTCTATTTGCTGAGCGTCCATCTGCGGTATCGTTTGTATCAATTGGATGATATTCACTATATCCAGCAGCTGACAATCTAGAAGGAACGAAATCCGATTGTTCAATAAAATATCTTACAACATTTGTAGCACGCGCGGTTGAAAGCTCCCAGTTTGATGGGTACATAGCAGAAATGTTTGGCACATTATCTGTATGACCTTCTATTCGAATTTCTTCATTTATTAATTCCTCAGTCGTTAAAAGATCTGAAAGAAAATTTAAAATATCAAACGAGGACGTTTTAATTGTAGCACTTCCAGAATCGAATAAAACGTTATCTTTAAAACGAATGACGAGACCAATGTCTTCAAGTCTAATTTCTACTTGATCTCCCATGCCATTGTTTTCAACATATTTTTCAACTTGTTCCTTCAAGTTTTCTAATTTGGTTTGTTCTACAACCTGCTGCGAAGAGGTTTGCGATTCAGGCATGCCATCAAATACAAGCGGTGCTTCCGATAAGGACTTTCCACCGGATAAAATACCTGCAGATCCTTGAAAAGACTCCATTACTGCTTGAAATTTTTGAGCGTCAATCGATGAAAATGCAAACAATAGAACAAAGAAACACATTAAGAGTGTTACTAGATCACCATAAGTCGCCATCCATTCTGGAGCACCTGCCTTGCATTCAGGACATTTATCTTTAGCCATTATCTGATTTCGCCTCCTGCGTTCCGACGCGTTTTCTTACTGATGGAGGTAAGAAAACTTTAAGCTTTTCTTCTATTATTCTAGGATTTTCCCCTGCTTGAATTGAGAGCAAACCTTCAATCATTACACTTCTGATCAACATTTCTTCGTTACTTTTAAGTGCCAATTTATTAGCCATTGGAATAAAAATAAGGTTTGCAAGAATAGATCCATAAAATGTTGTTAATAACGCAACCGCCATTGCAGGTCCAATTGACGATGGATCGGATAAGTTTTGAAGCATGGCAACCAAACCAATCAAGGTACCAATCATACCAAATGCAGGTCCTAACGATCCAAAGGTATCCATCATAGATTTGCCTTTACCATGGCGTGCAGAAATATTTTCTATCTCAGTTTCAAGAATATTTTTGACCAGCTCTGGATCAGTTCCGTCAACGATTAACATGACGCCCTTTTGCAAGAAATCATCTTTTATTTCCGAAACTGCTTCTTCCAATGCTAATAAGCCCTCTCGTCGAGCCACATTTGCGAGTTCAATTATCTTTGTGATAATTTCATCAATATTAAATTCATTATTCTTTATCGTTTTTCCAAAAACCTTTCCAAGAGTCAATACATCTTTTAAAGGAAATGATACTAAAAAGCCTGCGAACATACCACCTACTACAACTACTACAGATGGACCATCTCCATACCAAGCTAGTTGCCCGCCTAATAATATTGACCAAGCGATAAATCCAAAGCCTAAGACTATACCTAACAACGTTGTTATATCCAAACCAAACACCTCTTTTGTACTTTAATTGAATTTTTAAGTATTACTTATAGTATGATTAATTTTATGGTTATATTCAATAATTCTTTCTATAACATACTCAATTTTTTCTTTTATAATCACTTTTTTTCCAGTGGTTAGCGTAATCATAGTGTCAGGTGTCTCTTCAATAAATTCGATGAGATTAGAATTTAGGTAAATTGGTTCACCGTTTATTCTAGTTACTTTAATCATCTGCAAGCATCCTTTCTCACATACTCAAGCACTAATAAACCATTTGTTCAAAGAAAAGTTTATATAATACTATTTAATTATGATGAAAATCCTATTCTGAATGGTTATACCCATTCAGAATAGGTTAATACCTAATTTTATAAAGTTTTTTTACTATCTTTTCAAGTTAACAAGCTCTTGAAGTATTTCATCACTGGTTGTAATAACACGTGAATTTGCTTGAAAGCCTCTTTGAGTTGTAATCATTTCGGTAAATTGAGCTGCTAGGTCGACGTTACTCATTTCAAGTGCACCCGGAGTGATGGCACCAAAGCTACCAGTTGCTGGTGCACCATATTTTGGTGTACCTGAGTTTGGCGTATTTTGAAATAAATTGTTACCAATTTTTTCAAGACCTGCTGGGTTATCGAAATCTACCAAGCCCAATATCTGTAGAACCTTTCTCTCTCCATTCGTATAAATACCAATGACTTCGCCTTTTGAAGAAATATTAAAGGTATCAATAGAACCTGCTGAGTTACCATTTAACTGAACCCCTTTTGCGTCAGATTCTTTTGAAACTTGGGTAAAGATTCTCGTTCCATTTGTAACATCACCATTTGAGAAGAACATTGATCGATCAATTGGCAATGATATATCTGCTGCACCTGGAACTGTCATTAATAAAGTCCCAGAAACCACTGTTTCAGCTGAGTTAGCATCTCCAGCAGTACCTAAGGTTACTAAGTCTACTATTTCACCACTTTCGTTAAATTTTGCGTACCAATGATTATTCGGAGCCGCTGCTGTAGGATCTGGAACCATTTGAGTGCCTGAATCATTTGTAATCGTTATTTCTCTATATGAATAATTATATGTTGCTCCTGGCGTTGCGGGATCATATTTAGGATCTTTTGGGTCAACTGCTTTTTTTGTGGTAGTTACGAGTGGATCACCTTTGAAATTAAAATTTACAGTATGAACATCACCTAAAGAATCATAAACATCAACCGTTGTAGTATAATTAGTGTCACCAAAATTCAAATTCCCATTAATCGTTAAATTTGTGGTAGCAGTTGCATTTTTTGTATCTGACATGTTGATTTGAATAGGCTTCATATTATTATCTAAAACCTTCATTCCATCTGTTGTAACCAAGTAACCAAGCTCGTCTAATTGAAAATTACCCGCTCTTGTGTAGTATTTATTTTGTGCATTTGCATCATTTGTAACAACGAAAAATCCTGAACCATCAATCATTAAATCTGTTGCTATATCAGTTCTTTGAATAGAACCTTTAGATTGATTCACAGAAATAGACGCAACCGTCGTACCCAATCCAACTTGCATTGGGTTAGTTCCCCCTCTAGAAGTGGACGATGAACTTGCGCCTTTAAGTGTTTGGCTGTACATTTCAGCAAAAGATACTGAAGATGCTTTGAAGCCAACGGTATTAACATTGGCAATATTGTTACCAATTACGTCCATTTTCAACTGGTGCGCTCTTAAAGAAGATACACCAGAATACATAGATCTCATCATAAAATTAACCTCCTAACGTCAGTCGGGACTATCATTCGGATAGGATCCCTATAGCTTCCTTAAAAGGTCCAGCTATACAATTACTGCGCCATCAATATTCGTAAATACATTGTCTTTTAATTGTTCACCTGCTACAGCAGTAATTATCGTTTTGTTCTGAACACTTGCAACAAAAACTTTATTGTCCATCATTATCAAAGCTTCTCTAACACCCTTAGATTGGGCTTTGCTGACACCGTCATTTATTCTACCAATTTCATCCTCAGTTAGTGAAATATTTCTAGAATTCAACCGATCCATCGCATGCTTTGAAAACTTTATCGAATCATTATTTTTAATTCGAGATAATACATCGTTAAACGATGCACCATTAACGGTGTTTTTATCGGTTTGATTTTGAGTGCTCGTGTTCGGCTGTACGACTTGTGAACGGCGAATCATATAATCGTTGTTCATATTCTTTAAGTCACTCATCTTCATACTCCTTTATAGCCCGAGAACTGATAACACCTCATCATTACTCACATCGTTACCGCTGCTAGTATAACTTGATAATAGCGCGTTCAGCTTAACTAATTCATTTAATATCTTAGTATTCGACTCAATAATTTCCTTTTGTCCATCTACAATCTCATCTGACCCTTCAGTCGTACCAGATAATTTGTCGATAATTGCTGCCATATCTTCAAGCTGCTTCGAAATTAGTGAATTAAGTTTGTTAGTAGTCTCAGATGACGAAGCTATATTTGATAACTGTTCAACTGATGAAAATTGTGCCATTTGGCTCATATACTCTGTGTTATCTTGTGGATTTAAAGGATTTTGATTTTGTAGCTGAACCATCATCAATTTTAAAAACGCATCCTTGTCTAACACTTGACTCTTTTGTCTTTGAGCATTAGTGGCATCATTTGAAATAGCATTAAGTGCTTTGATTTGATCTTCTGTAAACGAACCGCTTACATTAAAAGCCATGATAGCCTCCTATCCATAATAATTAAATGTTGAACCATCTAATTCGTTTAATTCATATCGACTGATTTGTTCAAGGGGTTCCAGTGCATCTATTGAAGCACTCTCTTGATTACTCTTCTTGCTGGACTTTTGTCCCTTTAATTCAAAACCAGATTGCCCTTCTCTTTTCCCACTATCGATATTGACATTAATCTGGTTGATTGAGTAGCCCTTGTTGTTTAAAGACTGCTTTAGGTCGTCTAAGTTTGACTCTATCGCTGCTTTAACAATTTCATTCTCAACCTTAAGTTCTGCTAAAACGACACCTTTTTGAATATTCAATTTTAACTCTACGTTGCCCAATTGCTCTGGTTGGAGCTTAACAACCATAGAAGTGCCATGATCAGATAATTTCACTTGCGCTTTAACTGCATCTAGAATTTGACTGAAAATTTCTTGCTTTGGAATTTGTTGTACAGTAGTTTGTTGAACCGTAATGTTGTTACCTTGCTTCATGATAACTTGATGAATACTGATTCCTGAATCATCAGAAGTAATCACCTGTTCCGTTTGCACTTCAGCTTGATTGCCAACCGTTTCTTTAGTTACTGGCGTCGCATCATCAGGTACATTATTTACTTGAGCTGTATTTTGTACCATATCTTGAGACTTAACGGAAACTGGCTGATCACTGTCAACTGAAAGTGGACTTTGTGCCTGTACAGTTGTCTCAGTGCTAATGACTGGATTTTCAGTATTCGTTTGTACCGAACTACCTTTAATCGCTTCTGTATCTGTGTTCTTTTGTCCGATTGCTTCAACGAGTAACTTTCTAATTTCATTAGCGGGAACCGTTTCGTCAGCAAGCTCACTCAATTGACTTACAACCTTACTCAATGTTTGAACCAGCTTTTGCTCAAAACTTGGTTCTCCCTTATTGGTTTGAGACTCTGTTAGATTTTGTAAGTTCTCAATCATTTTAGTTAAGTCGTTGGTAATCGAACTGATATTTTCTTTAGTTAAATTTGATTCAAGCTGAGAATCTATTTCCAAAGTATCAATGACATCTTGAATCATTTCAATAACTTTAGTTACGCCTTCACTTGAATTAACTAATTCCTTTAAATCATCTACTGTTAAATTCATCATAGCAAGCAATTCATTAATTTGATCTTCAGTCATATTCGTTTTTGATTTCAGTTTTTCTTTAACTTCGTCTTCAAGTGCTTCTGAATCATCTACCTTTTTGTCATCATTCTTATTCACTTTTTTAACCGATTTATTTTGTTGAGATTTGTCGTTTTGTTGAACTTTATCTTCAGCCTGTGCGTTATCTACTTGCTTTGATTTTTCAACATTCATCTCGACCTTGTCATCATTTTCATTGCGATTGACAAACGACGATTTGTTATCCGACAAAGTAAATTTGGGTTTCTCAACTGCCTCAAATGTCTGCTTCGAAGCATTAACATCGGTCTTTTTTTGGCTAAGAACGTCTTTAAAGGCATCCAATTGGTCATTCAGGTTCGTTTTATTTGCAATCAACGGGTTGAGAACTTGCTGTGATTTAAGCAATTCTCTTAATTGCATTTGTCACCTCCTAATTTTGTGGCAATGCGAGTTTTCTAGTCAATTCAGATGACAAGGTTTGATCTAACGAAGATAAAATCGTTGCAATTTTATCCTGTGGGAAGCTGGTTAAAATTCTTAAAATTAAATCTTCATCTGAAATAGATATCATTTCACCATTGTTCAAATCATAAGTTTGTGATGGTGATGCGTTTAACATCATATTTCTTACAATAGAAACAACCTTTGTCGTATCCATTTTCGAATAGACATTGATTAACTCTTTAACATTATCGTCAAATTCCTTATATATCTTTAGTGATTTTAATATATCTGGTGTTAATAAATCTTCACCTTTATCGAGCATCTCGTTCGCTTTAATTTTTGATATTATATCGAATACAAAAGTCTCGTCAGTAGATTTTGCTAATACCTCTCCAGCTTTTTTTGCACCCAGCTCTTTATAAATAATTGCTAAGTCATCTAAAGAATAAACCGAGGTATTGCCTAAGGTGTTGATTAAGGTATCCGCCGATTCAGATTTATAAACATCTGCAATTTGCTGTAGGTCTTCTTTTCTTCTTTGCTTTGTACTATATGCATTACGAATGGATTGCGCTTTAGTATCTGATAGTGAAGCATAAATCTTATCTCGATCGATCTGGTCCAGCTGATATAAAATACTAACAGCTGTATTATCATCGATGTATTCAAATATTGCAGCCGCATTTTTATGACCGTTGATACTATCTTCAATTATGCCATTAACCTCTTCAACCGCAGCAGTTAATGGTAATCCGGAAATATAAGTTGCCTGTGCTTTTAAATCATCGGTTTGCTCGGAAGAAATACCTTGTACAGTATTGGCCAAGGCATCCTTATTAACCGTTGCGGAACGTAGCGCTTCTAATATATTCCTTGTTTTATTTGGATTTACTCTAAGCATTTCTTTGATTACGTCATCATAAGCACCCTTATCATCTTTTTGAAGGATCAGAAGCTTATCCACAGCTCTTGATTCGTCTAATGAGAGCATATAGTCAGCAACCGTTTTAACCTGTGCAAGCTCTTCAGCTCTTGTTGGGAATTTTTCAAAATAACCGCCAACAGGGCCAGGAAGATTGGATAAAATACTATTGGCACTAAGGTTAAAATCCTTATTCAAAAAATAAAGAGTCCCCAACGCCAACAAAGGTGTTAAGAACAATATTAATAAGACGATAAGGCATCCACCTTTTCCGCCAGATTTCTTCGATTTATCATCATCGTTTTTAGAAGTATCCGGTTTTTTCTCCGCCATATTATTCTCCGTTCTTTTTATTATTTGCAAAATTAACAACTTCTTCAATCAATTTTTCGTCTGCAACGTTAATCGCCTCTACAAACTCCATAAAAGCTTTTTCTTTTAATTTGTCCATTATTTTACGCTCTTTTACTGCCGCAACCAAGGCTTCCTGCGTTAGCCTTATTTGCTCATCTACGCGTTGAATATTGTGCTTGATTCGATTGCGATGATCCTTGTAATACTTTTTACCACTTTCAAATTTAGAAAATTCGCCTGACGCAGTCCCTGTGCTCATTACGTCAGTTATATAGGCATCGTATTGGGCACTACCTTTATTTAGTTCCTCTAGATCATCAAGTAAACTTTGTTTTTTGGATATAAGCTTGGCAAGGTTATTTTTAATTTCCTCTTCCTTGTCCATTCTCATTTTTAAGACACTTTCATACCTAAACTTAAATTTTTTCATTTAAATGCCTCAAGTCATTAATTAACAAGATCTTTAAGTCGGTCAATGCAAACATCAAACTCAGAGCTCTCAGTAGTTCTCTGCTTTAAAAATGCATTGAAGCTATCTATTTTTGAAACTGCAAGGTCAATGTGAGGGTTGGTTCCTCTTGCATATGCACCAATATTAATTAAATCCTCTGAATTTCTATAGGTTGCTAATATTTCTTTAAATCGTAGGGCTGCAAGCAAGTGTTCCTCATCTATAATATTAGGCATAACACGGCTTGCACTTTCAAGTACATCTATCGCTGGATAGTGACCCAGTGCTGCTAATTTACGCGTTAAAATAATATGCCCATCTAATATCCCACGAACCGCATCAGAAATTGGTTCGTTAAAATCGTCTCCATCAACTAAAACCGTGTACAAGCCAGTTATCGAGCCTACTGCAGAGTTTCCTGCTCGCTCAAGTAGCTTTGGCAAAACAGCGAATACAGAAGGTGTATACCCACGAGTTACAGGCGGCTCACCGATTGCTAACCCAATTTCTCTTTGCGCCATAGAAAACCTAGTAACTGAGTCCATCATTAATATTACATTTTTACCTAAATCTCTAAAATACTCTGCAATTGAAGTGGCAATTAATGCCGCTTTTACACGAACTAGTGCAGGCTTATCAGAAGTTGCAACTACTACAACCGATCGTTTTAGCCCCTCTTCACCAAGATCATTTTCAATAAACTCTCTAACCTCACGACCTCTTTCACCAACTAGAGCGATAACATTGACATCTGCCTTAGTATACTTGGCAATCATGCCTAATAAAGTACTTTTACCAACACCTGAGCCCGCAAATATACCAATTCTTTGTCCTCTTCCGGTTGTCAAAAGTGCATCTAACGTTCTTATTCCAAGTGGAATTGGTTCAACAATCTTATCTCTTAAAAGGGGATTCGGCGGATCATTGTTTGCAGGATATTTTTTATCGACGCTTGGCTTACCAAATTCATCTATCGGATTGCCCAAGCCATCCAAAATCCTGCCCAATAACTCCTCAGAAACATCAACTTGTAGTGAATGTCCAGACGCGACAACACGACTGCCAGGTCCTATCCCGGTCATATCTCCTAAAGGCATAATCAAAACCTTATCGTTATTAAATCCAACCACTTCACCTTTAAGTGGCTCAATGTTTTTAATAGGATATATGTCTACGACTTCACCAATTTCTACTGCTGGACCAATTGATTCAATCATTAACCCTATAATTTTTGAAACTCTTCCACTAAATCTAAGCAAAGAGTTTGTTTTTAGAGCTTCACTATATTTTTCAAGCATTTCATTCACCCTTTAAAAGGTCTTCAAATATTTTTTTAATTTGATCGAGCTGAATTGATAGACTTGAATCAATGCTACCTGAATCTGTATCGATCAAACAAGAACCTGATGGTAAAGATGGATCTCTCTTTAATTCCATTTCTTCTATCTTATCACTTGTTGCCAGAATCATTGGACGTATAGATAGTGCGTGATTATAGTCTTCATTTGAGACTCTTATAGTAATCGTGTGCGATTTAGAAATTCTCTCAATGCCTTGTCTTATTAAAGTTTCAATTATTGATTGATCGGTTTCAACCTTATAATCAAAAACCTTTTCTAAAGCCTCGATTACTAAGGTAATCATTTCAGACTCAGCTTCCTTATGTACTTTTTTGCGAATTTCATTCCATTCAGATTTAATCGATAACGCCTCATCAACTATTTGCTTCGCTATTTCTTGACTGTCCTCAACACCTCTATTAAAGCCATCCTGATAGCCATCCGCCTTAGCCTGCTCCATTATCCCCTTTGCTTGATCGTACGCATCAGAAATAATAGCATCACCACTCGCCTGAGCAGCGGTCATCCTTTCTTCATAGTGTCGGTCAGCCTCTTCTAGTATTTCATTTGCTTCTAGTCGAGCATCCTCAATTAGTTGATTGGCTGCCGCTTGAGCATCAAAATGCTCTACGACAGCCAATTCTTCAGCTTTATGATTTAGTTCTTTTTGCTCATGTGTAGAGGATAGTACGAATGCTTTATCGTCTAATACTATCCTTGAGGATTTAAAGATCTTAGACAATTAACTCATCTCCTCCGCCTCTTGCTATGATAATTTCATTTGCTTCTTCAAGTTTTCTGATGATATTAACAATTTTTTGTTGTGCCTCTTCAACGTCACGTAAACGAACTGGCCCCATAAAGTCCATATCTTCTCTGAGCATTTCAGCCATACGTTTAGACATATTGGCAAAAATCATTTCTTTAACCTCATCAGTTGCACCTTTAAGAGCAATTGCAAGGTCGTTGTTATCCACTTCACGGATAAACCTTTGGATACCAACACTATCAAGATTAACGATATCTTCAAATACAAACATTTTCTTACGAATTTCTTCTACAAGCTCTGCATTTTGAATTTCAAGGGTTTCAAGAATGTATTTTTCAGTACCACGGTCAACAGAGTTGAGGATATCGACGATACATTGAATACCTCCAGTAGCTGAGTAATCCTGTGTGACCATAGATGATAATTTACGTTCAAGAACTAGCTCAACCTCTTTGATAATTTCAGGCGATGTACTTCCCATCGTTGCAATTCTTTGAGCAACATCGGCTTGTTTTTCTTGAGGTAAAGCGGATAACACCTGCGCAGCTTGGTTTGGATTTAAATAAGATAAAATCAGAGCGAGTGTCTGCGGATGTTCATTTTGAATAAAGTTAAGCAATTGATTTGCATCGGTCTTTTTAACGAAGTCAAATGGCTTAACCTGTAATGAAGACGTCAGCTTATTGATAATTTCAAGTGCTTTTTGAGAGCCCATCGCTTTTTCAAGTACTTCTTTAGCGTAGTTTATACCGCCCTCAGAAATGAATTCTTGAGCCAAGCATACTTGATAGAATTCCTCTAGTACCGATTCTCTCTCTTCAGGCGTAATGCGACTAACATTCGCTATTTCAAGTGTTAGCTCCTCAATTTCATCATCATGCATATGACTAAATAACGCAGCAGATCGCTCAGGACCAAGGGCAATCAGCAAAATAGCCGCTTTAGTTTTTCCGGTTAATTTACCTTTTTTAGTTGCCATCTTGCCTCCTAATTATCATTTAGCCAAGCGCGTAATAATGCTGCTGCTGCTTCAGGATTGTTGTCAACGAATTTCTCAATGTGATACTTAGGACTTCCTTTGTCTTCTTGGAATGCTTCAATCTCTTCAAGATCAGCCTGTACTTCAGCAGCTTTTTGAGCCTCGAGTTCAGCTTCAAGCTTTTTCTTACGATTTCTACGAAGAACCAGTATAACCGCTATTACTGCTACTACCGTAACTAAAACCACAATCACGATAACAAGTATTGGAATACCAAATAATGTACCAGATGTATCCTGACCGGTGTAGACGTTATAATATTCCATCGGATCTGGGAATTCCTGAACCAGTACTTGGATGTTGGCGCTATCCGTACCTGCCGACATAGCAATAAGGTTGACCAGCTCAGTTTTATGCTCATCCGTAAGTGTTCCATCTACTAAAGCCTTTGAATTTAGCAATACGCCAATGGTCATTGACTTTACATCACCCTGAGATTTTACAATTTCTCTATAAATCTCATTCATTTCATAATTTAATGTCTCACTTGCTTTTTCATAGCTTGATCCATTGCCAGTACTTTCAACGACCGATGTCGCCTCGCCTGTATTTGAATCAGTTCCAGGTGTCCCAGTTGCCCCTGTGTCATTGACGACATTTTCTTTAATCGTCGTTGCACTACGAACCATCCCATTGATTTCACCTTCAATTGGTGGGCTGAAAATCTTTTGAGTTTCGGTTTGTGCATTAAAATCCAAGGTCAAACTTGGCTGTACTTCAACGTTACCAATTCCATATAATTTTTCTAGAAAATTGGTTAAGTTATCTTGAAGTTCAGTTTGTACCCTTTGAGTTAGATCGAATTGTGAATTTGCAGTGAACGCAGTTCCCTGCTCTTGATTGTTTAGCTGTATCCCACTATCGTCGAGAATCGTTACGTTTTCAGGCTTTAAATCTTTTACAGCATTTACAATTAAATTAACGATCCCGCTTACTTGGGCTTCATTAATTGTAATTCCAGGCTTAAAGCTAACGACTACTGAAGCCTTTGACTCGATCTCCTCTTTTATAAAATAGCTACTTTCCTTAGGAATCTGTAAAATAACTGTTGCATTTTCTATTGCGGTTATGGTCTCAATGGATTTTTCAATATCTGACGCCAATAATCGAATATACATTTGCTCTCTTGTTTGTGAGGTCATGGTAATTGATTCACTACCTAAAACATCGGACCAGCTTAGGCTTCCCGCTTGCGATGAAACGGCAAGCTCCATACGCGCTCTTGAAACGTCACCTTCAGGGACTGAAATCACAGAGGTGTCGTTTGAATCCTTCCACGTTATACCCAGATCATCTAGTTTTGTCGTAATCACTTGAGCCTCAGCAGGTGTTAAGCCTTGCGCAATAACGGTGTATTTAGTACGTGTCAAAAAGAAGATACTAAAGGTCAGAACCAATACTGCCGCCACTATCCCTATGATTAAAAATATTCGATTATTTCTACTTAGTCCATTAAAAAAATTAACAACACGCTCTCTGAGCTGGTTAATCAGATTCCCCATGAATTACACCCCTAAAATATCATTTGGCATTATAATTGAAGTCGCATGATTTCATTGTAAGCTGATAGTACCTTATTGGTTACTTCCACAGCCAAATTGATAGACAAGTCCGCCTTCATAGCCGCAATTGTTACATCTGAAATGTTATCCGTTATACCAAGTGCAAACATATTATCCATTTGCTCTGCATATACTTGATCATCACTCACTTTTTGTAACGATTGCGCTAGGATGTCAGAAAAATTGACATTGTCTTTTGCAAGGGTATTATTTACCTCAACTAATTTCTTATCCTTAGAAATTATTGAATTCTGTAACTGATCAATTTTCATATATTCTCACACCCTTATTTATAAAATTATAATTTTTCCGTTTACTAGTATACACTATTTTAAACTTTTTTTATCCTAGACTATTTTCCTATTTCAAGTGCTTTCATAGCCATAGATTTTGTCGCATTTACTGCTGTGATATTTGCTTCATAAGCCCTAGACGCGGAAATCATATTGATCATCTCGTTGACAACTTCGACATTTGGCAGATTAACATATCCATTCTCATCCGCATCGGGATGCGTCGGATTGTACTCTTTCTTAAATGGTGATTGGTCCTCGATAATACCGGCTACTTCAACGCCATTTCCCAATGAGCCTGTGCCTGACGCGGTATTCAACACTTGTTCAAATGAATTTGCCTCCTGCGCTCTGAATACTGCGACCTTTCTTCTATATGGCGTACCACTTGCTGTTCTAGTAACATTAGCATTTGCTATGTTTTCGGAAATTAAATCCATTCTCAAGCGTTCAGCAGTTAAACCAGACGCACTTACGTTTATTGAATTAAAGAATCCCATTTAACGGCCTCCTATTTATTAATTTTCAAAGCGGTTTTTAGCCTAGCAAATTGACCATTCACTTCGTTTACAACTGTATTGTAGTAAATTGTATTCTTTGCAAGCTCAGCATTTTCAACGTCTATATCAACATTGTTTTCATCAACACGGTAGCTTGTATCATTTACCGTTTCAACCGTTATATCTGTCGTATATGCTGAATCAATATGCTTAGCATTGGTCTTTACCATTTGAACATTTTGATTATAATTCATCTGATTACGCAAAACTTCCTCAAAATTAACCGTTTGCTTTTTGTAACCCGGTGTATTTACGTTAGCAATATTATTTGCAATAGCACTGTTTTTAAGCCATGAACCACTTAGGGCTTTACCCATTAAATCAATTTTTTGAAATGAACCTTTAAGCATAATGTGCCTCCCTTCATACATATAATTATATCGGTAAACTGACGGCATCTGATTAACTAAAAAACAATTTGAATTCTATCTATGAAAAAAATAATCTATTACTCGATTACAAAATATAATATTCATACATTTTCATAATTATTCGTAGTTTTCGCACACAAGATATACTTCTCTAAAATATATTTTAAACTATATGTTGTAGAAAATAAAGAGTTTTTCCTAAAAACGATTGAAATTCAGCGATTTGTGGCAGTTTTAAGAAATTTGATTTATACGCTCTAGGTCATGAGTCTTAATTAGTTGTCAAATTAAAAATAAAAAAACCAGCTCTCGCTGGTTTTTCACACAAATATTAATTTCTAATTTTGTTAAGCTCCTCAAGTAGATGCTCATTAAGTACCTTGATATAAGTTCCCTTCATACCTAAAGAACGCGTCTCAATTACGCCTGCACTTTCAAATTTTCTAAGTGCGTTAACGATTACAGAACGTGTAATGCCTGCTTTATCAGCAATCTTACTTGCAATAAGTAAGCCTTCCTCGCCGTTTAGCTCTTCAAAGATGTGAAGTACGGCTTCAAACTCAGAATAAGATAAAGTGCTGATCGCCATTTGGACAACAGCCTTCTTTCTCACAACTTCTTCATGTGCATCACTTTTTGCTCTAATTATCTCAAGTCCAATAATTGTTGCTGCATACTCAGCTAAAATCAAATCCTCTTCAAGATAATTTTTCTCTCTTCTAGCAATAATAAAAGTAGCAAGTCTTTGTGCATTGCCGATAACTGGTACGATTGTTGCAAACTTAGAATAGCTTGCCAAATCATTCTTAAATATTTCTATTAATTTATCTCCAGTTATATCAAATAAAGTTTCATTAATTCTCAGCAGTTGCTCTTGCTCTTCTTTATTATAAAAATGCTCACCATCTTCAGTTAAAACGACAGCACTATCCTCATAGTCGTGAAGACTAACACCTAGAATACGACCTCTTTTACTAACGACATATACATTTGAATCTAAAATGTTCATCATCGTTGCACATAAATCCTGAAACGACAATTTGGTCGCTCCTGAAGTCTGTAGTATTGAATTTAATTTCCTCATCTTACTTAAAATATTGCTTTCCAAGATACCCTCCTAGTTTTGCTCTATATAATCGCAAGTAGCATTATGACATTTTATAACCTCTTGCTTTTTGTTCTTTTTAATGACAAGTAAATCGCCACACTTTGGACACTTTTTATCGATTGGCATATCCCATGATACAAAGTTGCATTTTGGGAATTCAGAACAACCATAAAAGACCTTTAGTTTCTTGGATTTTCTCTCTATAATTTCACCATCCTCACATTGCGGACACTTGATGCCTAATTTTTTTAAAATTGGCTTGGTGTTATCGCAGTTTGGATAGTCAGAACATGCTAAAAACTTACCATATCGACCTTGACGAATTAACATTTTCTTACCGCATTTTTCACAGTCAATATCAGTTTCCTCTGTTAAATCGACTTTTTCAATCTCTTGATCTGCTTTTTCAATCATTTCGATAAACGGCTGATAGAAATTTCTAATGACATCCTTCCAAAGGACATCGCCTTCCTCAATATCATCAAAACGATTTTCCATATCTGCAGTAAAATCTATATCCACAATTCGAGTAAAATAATCACTCATTATTTCATCGATGATAAATCCTAATTCAGTAGGCTTTAAACTTTTCTTTTCCTTATCGACGTAACCACGACTTAAGATCGTTGTAATGGTTGGTGCATAGGTACTTGGTCGTCCAATGCCCTTTTCCTCCATTTCCTTAACCAACGATGCTTCAGTAAATCTAGCAGGTGGCTGGGTAAAGTGCTGCGTTGGATCAAAATGGCTCACCTTTAAAGCCTCTCCTTCATTAAGCTCTGGAAGGATTCTATCTGATTGTGTTCCCGAATTATATACCTTTAAGAAGCCTTCAAAGAGCAGTCTGCTACCGTTAACCTTAAAAATATAATCACTAACCGTTGCTTCAACACTATGCGCCTCATACTCAGCACTCGCCATTTGGCTAGATACAAATCTTGACCAAATGAGCTCATACAGCTTCAACTGATCCTTTGTCAACGATTCTTCAACGGATTCTGGTGTCAATTCAACCATAGTTGGTCGAATAGCTTCATGAGCATCCTGCGCATTTTTTGCTGTTTTCTGCTTCTTTTCCTCAGTAGCTAGCATGTTTTCGCCAAAATTATCTAGAATAAATTTACGACATGCATCCTTTGCAATATCCGAGATTCTGGTAGAGTCAGTTCTCATATAAGTAATTAAACCCACTGAACCTTGCCCTTTGATGTTAATACCCTCGTATAATTGCTGCGCAATAATCATCGTTTTTTTTGTCGTAAAGCCAAATTTATTAGATGCTTCCTGCTGTAAAGAGCTTGTAATAAAAGGCGCAGAAGGATTTCTTAGCTTTTTACGCTTTTCAACTTTTGAAATTATAGCGGGTTGATCTTTGGTATTCGAAAGTATTTGATTAACTTCGTTTTCATTTTGAGGAACAATTTTTCCGTTTTGGTTGCCATAAAATTCAAGGCTTAAAGGCTCTTTGTCAACGATTAAATCTGTTACCGCTTCAATTTTCCAATACTCCTGGGGAATAAAATTGAGTATATCGCGTTCTCTGTCACAAATAAGTTTCGTTGCAACCGATTGTACTCTACCTGCACTTAAGCCCTTTTTTACTTTTCTCCATAAAATAGGACTGATGGAATAGCCTACAATTCTGTCAAGTACCCGTCTCGCTTGCTGTGCATCAACAAGATTAATATCAATCGCTCGTGGTGCTTTAACAGCACTTTTAATTGCATCCTTAGTAATCTCGTGAAACGTTACACGGCAGTCAGAATTAGCATCGACACCTAATATATAAGCCAAGTGCCAAGCAATTGCTTCGCCTTCACGGTCAGGGTCAGTTGCGAGAAAAACATGATCTGCTTTTTTCGCTGCGCTTTTCAATGATTTTATCAGATCGCCCTTACCTCTTATATTGATGTATTTAGGCTCAAAATCATTGTCGAAATCTACTCCCATGGTGCTTTTAGGTAGATCGCGAATATGACCTATAGATGCAACGACCTTGTAGTTTTTTCCAAGAAATTTTTCTATTGTTTTCGCCTTTGCAGGCGATTCAACTATAACTAAATTATTAGACATTCAATCACTCCATTATGTTTTTTACTAGCCTTCGAGTGTACTTAATAAATTTATATATAAAAAAACCTCTTGTCAAGTGTTTTTTATGTCAATTCAATCTCATCTAAGCTCACAAAATCACACAAGTCTTCTAAAATCAACTCATTCAAGGCGGCGTTAATTTCAGAATATTCTAAACATGTTGCAAAATTCAAATCATTTAGCGTCATCTTTTTGCGTTTTAGTAATATTTCATACACAATTCTTGCACTTTCCGATAAGTCAACACTCAGTCTCTTATGAATTTGAGGTTTCACATCTAATAATTCAAGAATAAGTTCAAAGTTGAATAGTGGCAAAGCACCGTCAAAGATCAAACGGTTGGTCCCCTTTGAAAGCTCTGAAGTAATATTGCCAGGGACTGATACAATTGGTATGCCTTGATCTAATGCATGCGCTGCCGTTATCAATGTACCACTCTTTTCACCTGCCTCAACAATAACAACCAAGTCAGATATACCACTTATTATTCTATTCCTAAGAGGAAAATGATAATGCTTTGGCTCACTTTGCTCTCGATATTCTGAAAGGATTAAGTTGGCGCTAGAATTAATGCGATTATAAATCGCTATATTTGTCTTTGGGTATACGGTGTCGATATCAGTTGGCATAACTGCAATTGTTTGTCCGCCACCATCAAGTGCGCCTTTATGTGATTGAGCATCGATTCCAAGTGCCATGCCACTAACGACCGTGATCCCCTGTTGCGCTAAGTATCTACCTAAATCATATGCAATTTTTCTACCATATGCTGTCGGTTTTCTGCTCCCAACAATGGCAACTTTTTTTGAATTTAATAAATTGACATCCCCCTTTGCATAGATTAAATTGACCTTTGGATGTGAATTTTTCAGTACATTTGAAAAATATTGACTGTAGGGTGTTAGAATTGAACGATTCTCATGTGTGTAATGCTTAAGCTGATCAACCATTCTCGCTCTTACATCCTGTAATTCCTTCTCTGAAAAGGGACAAGCGACGTTTGATTTCATTAAATCCTTCCAATTCTCAAGCAAGTGACGCCATTTGATATGATTGTAATCGCTGTAATAGTTCAAAATATTTTTTCTTATAGGTGCAGAAAAAAGTAAACTTTCTTCTAATAGCCAATAATTTATAATATAGTTCTGCATACTCACCTCATATGAAAAATTTTTTCATTACTTGAGCCGACAAGAAAGTGTAAGCCTCAAAGATATGCTTTTTTTCTATGATCAAAGACTGCTCAAGATCTGCAATTGATCTAGCAATTTTGACAAGCTTTACGACACTGCGCATGGATAGCTTTCCCTTCTGCTCATATCGTTTAATGATCTCTATTGACGTTTGATTTAAAAATTCTCCTCCCAATTCGCATTGCTGACCTTGATTTCTCATTTTTTCAGAAGTTCTTTCACGCTTAAAATCACCAGCCGCTTCAACTCGCTGAAATATAAACTGCGAGCTCTTCCCTTCGCTTAATTCAGAAGATAAATCGACAGCATCCATCAAAACGGTCATGTCTATTCTATCTAAAATCGGCCATGAAAGCTTACCCATGTAATTTTTAATAGACTGAACCTTACAATTACAGAGCCCTGATTTTGATAAAAAATGACCACAGGGACAGGGGTTCATCGTCGCTACCAGCATAAACTGTGAAGGGTATTCCAAAGATCGTCCACCTCTGGAAAGTTGTACCTTGCCACTAGATAGAGGTTCTCTAAGAGATTCAATTGCATCTTTTTTGAATTCACCTATTTCATCTAAAAATAAAACACCATTATGTGCTTTGGAAATTTCTCCAGGTAGGACCTTCATGCCGCCCCCAACTAGTCCGATTTTACTAATAGAATGATGCGGAGATCGAAATGGCCGATATTTTATCATCCCCTTGGTTTCTCCATCAGCAACGCCGTAAATCTTAGTCAATTCAATGCGCTCGTTAATAGATAATGGTGGCATTATAGACGGTATTCTCTCTGCAATCATACTTTTACCACAACCCGGTGGACCTATAAGGAGTAAATTATGCCGGCCAAGCATTGCGATTTCCATCGCTCTAAGTGCATGACCCTGACCATAAACCTCATTATAATCATTCTCAAACTCACTCTCATTTCTTTTAAATTCTATAAAATCATATTTTTCTTGTTCCACTTCTTTCTTTAAACTCTCTGAAGCTAAATCAGCAACCAGCTCCTGTAAAGTTGAATAAGGATAGATCGTTACATTATTTATAAACCTAGACTCTACTCGATTATCATACGGCATAACAATATGACTTATCCCCGCTGACACTAATCCTTCAATCAAAGAAAGTACATTTGAAATAGGCTGAATATCACCGTTAAGTGCTAGCTCACCTATAAACCCCAATTTATCAAAGGACTTTCCATTTAAAACCTCCGTACACGCTAAAATTCCTATAGCTAAAGGCAAGTCTAGATGAGACCCTTCTTTTTTCAAATCCGCAGGGTATAAGTTCTGAACAATGCGATCATCAGAGAATTTAACACCAATAGATTTTATCGCTGATCTCACTCTCTCTTTTGATTCTTTAATAACAGTACTTGGCAATCCAACTAATATATGATTGGGCATTCCTCTTAAGATATGTGTTTCAATTTTTATTCCAAGTCCTTCAATTCCCCAACTTACTGCAGTATTAATTTTACTATACATACATCACCTCCCATTATTCTATTATTTCTATATTATCCATTATTTTACATATTGTAAACAAAAAAAACAACCTTTCCCAATATAAGGGTGTAGGATGTCAAATTTGTTAGTTTCTATTAAGAAAATATATTATCTATAAAATCGTAAGTCAGCTCCTTATCCTGCATTTCAATTCCTAAAAAGGAAATTGAGTAAACATTATAACCACTATATTTTCCCTTCAATAAATATGACACTGATTTTTTTAATCGTTTGAGCTTTAAAGACGTTATGGAATCCCTTGCAGTTCCGTAGTTCTGGTTCGAACGATATTTGACTTCTACAAAGTATAAAGCCCCGTCCTTTTCCATAATTATATCCACTTCACCAAATGGCGTATATTGATTTTTTGCAACCATTTGAAAGCCCATATTTACTAAATAAGCTGCAGCTAACTGTTCATAGCCGGTTCCAATCGACCTTAAATTTGATTTCAAAACGCCTCCTACTTTTTACGTTGATCAACGCCAGCAATAAATACCAACACCTCTGCCACTACTTCGTAAAGATCGTATGGTATTTGATCCCCCATTTCAAGTTGCTTAAGCTGATTGGATAGTTTCTCATCCTCGTATATGGGTACATTATTTTCCTTTGCCCTTGCGATAATGTTTTCCGCAACCACACCCACCCCTTTAGCAACGAGCCTAGGAGCACTGTCTGATTCCGGATCAAACTTTAGCGCATTTGCAATTTTTCGTTTTGATTCTTGATCTTTAATCATCATTATACCTTCATATCAAAACCAAACTGTGTGCTCTCATCTGACAACAGCTCTTGGATAGGATGACTTTCGCTTCGTAATCTAAAGCTCAACTTAAATTTAAATTGATCAAATCGTTCTAAAGCAGTTTCAAGCTCATTTTTTAAACCTTCAAAGGCTTTTACACTTGCTTCATCAATAAAAGAAAAATTTAAGTCGATATTGTTTTTATTTTTATCGACAACACACCTTACTTCGTCAAAATGCTTCGTATTTAAGGCTATCAATATCTGAAATTGATCTGAATCCTCTTGAGCTTTCTTTTTCTTTCTATAATATAGCTCAACCTGCTGCTGATCTTTACCAATTGGTACATGAATCGGCATATAAATCACTTGATCGTAAAGCGGTTTTGAAAAGTTTGAAAGCTCCTTCACTAGATTAGCTTCTACTCGAGTGTTCACACCTAACTTGCCTTCGGAATCCAAATGCTTAACGATCTGAATTAATTTGTCTTCATCAGGTTCATCACTCTTTAGAATTTCTACCAGCTCATTCAGTTTTTCCTCGGAAAGAGCATGACGATTGATATCTGAAACCAGTTGATTAATCAACGCCTTAACCGTGTCCGGCTGATTGGTAATCAATTGTGAAACTGCAACATTTTTGAGATTAAGGGTTAACTCATTTTTCAGAATTAAAGCCTCCTCTTTAACTCCAAATTGCTCAAGTAAGGCTTTAACTTCCTCCAACGAATGACCCAACCTACTTTGTAGCAGATCAAAAACCTTAACTTTTTCCTGTTCATTTATTTCACTTCCCACCAGTGGCAGAATTCCCTTTAAATTCTCCAAACCCTTATCGTCATTCTTAACATTAGCCGATTGCGACAAAACTTCGGACTTATCGGATTCAATCATATTTTTAAAAACTGGTTGGTTAAAAACTTCCATAGGCTCGCTCACATTTTGCATCTCCGCAAGCTTTACACCTTCCAATACTAAACTATCTGAACCAGCCAGAATACTAGCTCCGGTAGAATTAACTTGAGCCATAGGCGTACTTTTTATCAATTCACTATTAACAATCATATTGTTGTTCACAGGATTGGTAAGGCTATTGTTTCCTCCTTTTCCCGAGGCCAATGAACCCTCAGTTTGCGCTGATAATAAGTTGAGAACCAATTGTTTTAAAGGGGTCTCTAAATCCTTCGTCAGATTTATTTGAGCACCCGTGGCAAGCTCACTAAGTAAAGTTTTCACTTCAATCATACCCTGTCGCATATTTTGAAAGCTCTCAGAATTTATAGGTAAATTTGAGAGCTTAAGCTGATTCAGTATTTGAAGATTTTCTGAGTTTACTGGAAGACCTAATTTCGAAAGGAGCTGCGCATTTGCAGCAGATGCTTGTTGACCATCCTCTTTAAATATTGAGGCTAAAAGTACACCTTCCTGAATGTCATTAATCGTTATCGTCAACATCTGCTGATCTACAAGATTAAGCTGCCCTGTGTTTAAAGTAACCTTATTACCATTAAAGACAAAAGCTACTAGTCCGTTTTCAGGCTGTCCTATGACCCTGCCCGTTAACGTTTTTCCCACTAGTGCTTGCAAATCGGGATTCTTTTGTAAATTTATTGAGTTTTGTACGATACTATTTTGCGTTATCCTCATAATTCAACCCCTTTAAGAAGCTTCTTCTATGCTCAGGCAAAATTCCATGCTCTCTAATTGCTTGATAATGTTGATCAGTGCCATAGCCCTTATGTGAGGCTAACCCATACATTGGATATTTTTTATCCATCTCCTTAAGCATGCGATCCCTAGCTACCTTTGCAATGATAGATGCGGCTGCAATACTAACACTTCGTGAATCCCCTTTTATTATGCTTTCTTGCACAATGGAGATTTCATTTAATTTAACCGCATCAATTAACAAATAATCAGGTGACATTGACATCGCTTCAATAGCTCTTTTCATCGCAAGCTTTGTTGCATTTAAAATATTAATCGTATCAATTTCTTCGTGAGTTGCAACACCTACGCCATATGCGACAGCATGAGTTACAATCTTATCATACAAAGCCTCGCGTTGTACCTCGCTCAATTTTTTAGAATCGTCAATGCCTGTAAGGTCCATTTCCTCTGGTAAAATAACAGCAGCTGCAACAACTGGTCCAATCAATGGACCTCGACCAGCTTCATCTAAACCAGCGATTAATTTATAGCCCATCCGTTTAGCCTGGTTCTCAAACTCGACAATTTTAACCAAACGGTTTTGTTCCTTTTCATAAACAGCTATTTGTTTTTCAACCTGCATAGCCATTTTATTAATACTTTGACGTGAATCGTTTTTAAGTATTTCTACCCATTGATATTTTGCCTTAATAGGAGCACTTAAAATCATAGCTTTAATTTCCGAAACTGTCATAGCATTTAGTTGAGGCAATGATAGCATAAGCCCTCCAATTTTCTAATTAATCAGCTTTAAACAACTTGCGATTAAGATTCCTTATTTTCATCAAGCTCAGCTGCTCTAAGCGCCTTAGCAGCAGCAACAGATTTAGGCGTTTCAAGTGTTATTTTTCCAATTAAGCCTTTTCTAAATTCATCGACGATTAATCTCGAAGCCTTTTCCAAATCAACCTCATTGCCCTTAATTAGGCAGCCTCTTTTACGACCAATTTCAGTCATTATTGCTACAGTATGATCTGGTTCCTCCTCAGGCTCAATGTCTTGTAATTTATATCGGTCATTAAATAGATTTTCATAATCTTCATTTAACAATTGAATCAGATGAAATGCAATTTCTTCGATATTAATTACCTCATCCTTAATTGCACCAGAGCTAGCAAGCTTTATACCAGTTATGTCCTCTTCAATTTTGGGCCACAAAATACCAGGTGTATCAAACAACTCAATTTCCTTATTGATGCGAATCCATTGCTTGCCTTTTGTAACGCCGGGCTTGTTACCCGTTTTAGCCGCGTTTTTACCTGCGAGTTTATTAATAAGTGATGATTTTCCCACATTTGGAATTCCAACGATCATAACGCGAATTGGTCTTACCAGGCGACCTTGGCGCTTTGCCTTTTCAATAACATCAACTGCCAACTGCTTTGCTTCATTGACAAGCTGGGACACACCCTCACCAGATAACGCATTGATTGGAATCGCTTTGATCCCTCTATCAGCGTAATCTGCAATCCACATTCTTGTCCTCACTGGATCGGCTAAATCGTATTTATTCAATGCAACCAATCTTTTTTTATGTCCAATCAAAGAATCAAACTGAGGATTTCGACTACTAATTGGAATCCTTGCGTCCAGAAGTTCAATCACAACATCCACCAACTTTAAATTGGCTTCAATTAAATCCTTAGTCTTTTTCATGTGCCCTGGATACCAGTTTATACTCATAACATCTCCTCTATTTCAATTACAAAAGCATAAAATCATGCTTAGCATTCTTATTTCATTTTATCATATTATGCGTTTTTCTAGACGCTAACTATTAAATATGTCCCAATCATTTTAATCCTTAAGACTTTCGTTATTTAAAACTTCATTTTGCTTTACTTCATTTTTCATTATTTGATTTCTTATTTCTATTGATCCGTTGCCGTATATTTCCCTATATAAATCTAAAGGGACCTATATAGGTCCCTTTTGACTGCGTACAATTATCTTTTTTCTTTAACTTTTGCCGCTTTACCAACTCTGTCTCTTAAGTAATTGAGTCTAGCTCTTCTTACTCTACCTTCTCTTACTACTTCGATTTTCTCGATTTTTGGAGAATGTAATGGCAAAGTTTTTTCAACGCCAACACCGTAAGAAATTTTTCTTACTGTGAAAGTTTCAGCAACACCGCCGTTTTGTCTTTTCATGACAACGCCTTCGAATAACTGAATTCTTTCTCTTTTACCCTCTTTAACTTTTAAGTGTACTTTAATCGTATCACCTACATTAAATTGAGGAATATCATTTCTTAATTGTTCGTTATCGATAGTTTTGATGATATTTTGGTTCATATTAACTACCTCCTTCCCTCGTAGATGTTCTTAACGACGTAAAACGCCAACAGAGGACCATCCGTAATACAACAATCGTTATTATATCATTAAGATCATAGGTTTACAAGACTTTTTTAATGATCTCGCGAACCTTTTTGCTATGATCACCTTTAATATAGGTTTCATACAAATCAGGGCGTCTCTCTTTGGTTATTCTAAGTGCTTGCTCAAGTCGCCAATCATTGATTTTAGCATGATTACCGGATAATAAAACCTCTGGCACCAGCTTACCTTCATAATCTGTTGGTCTCGTATAATGCGGGTACTCTAATAGCCCCATGGCAAAGCTTTCTTCCTCAGATGAATCTGAGTTTTTTAATACCTCAGATACCAATCTGCTAACGCTGTCCACGACAACCATAGCAGCAAGCTCACCACCTGTAAGGACGTAGTCGCCTATAGATAACTCTTCATCAACGTAGCTGTCGATAAATCTTTGATCGACGCCCTCATAATGACCACAAACCAAAATGAGTTCGTCATAGGTTGAAAGCTCTATTACCTTATCATGAGTCAAAGTTTCACCACGTGGTGAAAGATAGATCACGCGTTTTAAATGATTCTCTTCAACAACAATGCTTCTAAGTGCATCCTTCAATGGTTGAACGGTCATTACCATTCCAGCACCACCACCAAACGGGGCGTCGTCTACCTTCTTATGCTTATCCAAAGAAAAATCCCTAATTTGAATTGTATTCAGCTTAATTAAATCGCTTTGTGCAGCGCGTCCAATGATACTCGTCTGTTTAAACGCTTCAAACTGTTCTGGAAACAAAGTCATAATATGAAAGATCATTCCAACATCCCCTCGATCAAATGTACAACAATTCTTTTATTCTTAATATCGATTTTTTTAACAAATTCATCTACAACAGGCAACAAGAATACGCCACCCTGAGCGCGGTTGATTTCATAAAGGTCCTGAGCGGTATTTTGAAGAACATCCTTTAGAACACCTAGCATTTCACCCGCTTCGTCATAGATTTCACAGCCGATCAAATCGACGATATAATGTCCTTCTCCGTCATCTGGTGCATCTTGTCTTTCGATATAGACGTTCTTGTTGATAAAAGCCGTAATCTGATTGATATCATCAAAATCTTTAAATTTCACTAAAACCATGCCCTTATGAGCTCTTGCTGCTTGAAGCTTATACTTTACCTTGCCAAAGCCTTCTATATATAAATATTCAAAATCAGCAAATTTATCGATATCATCGGTATAAGGATAAATTTTCACTTCTCCCTTTATACCATGTGTGTTCACTATTTTTCCGATATTAAAACAATTTTCCATTAAGCCTCCGCGGAAATGTTCTTATGAAAATAGCTATTCTGAGAGTCTCAAAATAGCTAGTGTCATTCATTATTGTATAATCTCTACAACAACTCTTTTATTTTCTTTAGTTGCAGCAGCCTTGACAACCGTACGAATTGCCTTAGCGATCCTGCCTTGTTTACCAATCACTTTGCCCATATCTTCTGGAGCAACCTTAAGCTCAATGATAACTGATTGAGAACCCTCAACCTCTCTCACTTCAACACTTTCTGGATGATCAACCAAGGAAGCCGCAATGATTTTTACCAATTCGCTCATTTAATCACCTCGTATGCTTACTTAGCTTCGTATACGCCATGTTTTTTGAAAAGCGCTTTAACGGTTTCAGTAGGTTGTGCACCATTGTTTAACCATTGATTTGCTTTTTCAACGTCAAGTTTAACTTGCTCACCTTCAGCAACTGGGTTGAAGTAACCGATTTGGTCGATGAATTTACCATCTCTAGGAGATCTAGAATCCGCAACAACAACTCTATAGAAAGGTTTTTTCTTAGAACCCATTCTTGTCAATCTGATTTTAACTGCCATTTTTTTCACCTCCTTAAATTTACCTTATCAATAACACCAGGTTATCTGGCATTTAATTGCTTTATTTAGAAGAACGGAAATTTCATCCCGCCGCCTCTTTTCATTTTCTTTTCCATACCGCCAAATTGCTTCATCATTTTTTTCGATTGATCGAATTGTTTGAGTAAGCGATTGACCTCTGAAACATGAACCCCTGCTCCAGCAGCAATTCTTTTCTTTCTACTACCGTTGATTATATCAGGATCGATACGTTCTTTTTTCGTCATAGACTGAATAATTGCTTTGGTTCTTAACAAGTCTTTATCATTGACCTCAAGTCCTTTTAAAGCTTTGTTATTATTCATTCCCGGAATCATACCTAAAAGATCACTGATTGAGCCCATTTTTTGAATCTGTTCTAACTGATCAAGAAAATCCTCTAGATCAAAGGATTGGGTTTTCATTTTCTTTTCAAGCTTCTTCGCTTTTTCTTCATCGAAGTTTTCTTGCGCCTTCTCTATAAGAGATAAGACATCGCCCATCCCCAAGATACGAGAAGCCATACGATCTGGATAAAACTCTTCAATATCGGTTAATTTTTCGCCAACACAAGCAAACTTTATCGGTTTACCAGTTACCGCTCTAACAGAAAGTGCTGCACCACCACGTGTATCGCCATCGAGCTTGGTTAAAATAACGCCACTTACTTCTAATTGGCTATTAAAATGCTCTGCCACGTTAACGGCATCCTGACCAGTCATTGAATCAAGTACCAGTAAAATCTCGTTTGGTTTTACTGTTTCTTTGATTTCGATCAATTCTTGCATCAACGCTTCATCGATGTGTAAACGACCTGCGGTATCTATAATCACAACGTCATTACTAAATCTGACGGCATGTGCTAAACCTTGTTTTGCAATTTCCACTGGACTCACTTGATTACCAAGCTCAAACACAGGTACATCAACTTTTTCGCCGACGACCTTTAGCTGTTGAATCGCAGCAGGTCTGTAAACGTCACACGCTACTAGAAGTGGTCGTTTACCTTGTTTTTTAAGAAGACTTCCGAGCTTACCACAGGTGGTTGTTTTACCAGCACCTTGTAAACCCGCCATCATAATCACGGTAGGCGGTCTTGAACCGAAGTCGATCTTACTTTGCGTCTTACCCATTAAATTGGTTAACTCTTCGTTAACTAATTTTACCACTTGCTGGCCAGGTGTAAGGCTTTTCATAACCGATTCGCCGATTGCTCTTTCGGTTAATGTATTTATGAAGTCTTTGACAACCTTAAAGTTAACGTCGGCTTCTAAAAGCGCTAGTTTAACCTCTCTCATGGCGTCTTTTACATCTTTTTCAGTAAGCTTGCCTTTACCTCTTAATTGACTAAAGGCACCCTGTAGTTTTTCAGCTAAATTTTCAAATGCCACTCAATGCCCTCCCGTGTCACTCAATTTCAGTAAGCACAATCTTTTTTATTGTGTCTATGAGTTCATATGATCGCGTTGACTCATACGCGTTGATACATTCAAGAATTTTCTCAAACGCTTTTTGCTTATCAGTAAAGCGTTCGTAAAGCCCAAGTTGCTCCTCATAATGCTCAAGGACCTTCTCAGTTCTTTTAATCGTATCATGAACGGCTTGACGACTTATACTATGCACTTCCGATATCTCACCCAATGAGTAATCCATATTACAATATAAATCCATGATCTCATTTTGCTTGTCGGTCAACATTTTACCATAAAATTCATAAAGTGCATCTAATCTCATTTTTTTCTCAAACATAGTATCCTCACAAATTATAATTCATATTCGCAGGTGTGTCAAGCATTTTCACTTTACATTATTTTTCATAATTAATTAAACAACGCTTCGACAAAATCATGTGGATCAAAGGTTTGTAAATCCTCAACCGCTTCTCCTACACCAATTAGTTTTACCGGAATATTGAGCTCATGATTGATGGCCATTACGACACCACCCTTAGCAGTTCCATCTAGCTTCGTTAAAACGATGCCTGTAATATTAGCTGCTTCGTTAAAGACTTTTGCTTGCTGAATTGCATTTTGACCAGTCGTTGCATCAAGAACCAATAAAACCTCTCGTTTGGCATCTGGATACTCTCTATCAATGATTCTAAAGACTTTTGAAAGCTCATTCATAAGATTAACTTTATTATGAAGTCTACCTGCAGTATCACAGATTAAAACATCAACTTTTCGAGCCTTAGCAGCTTGGATTGCATCAAAGATAACGGCTGCTGGATCTGAGCCTTCAGATTGATGGATAACGTTTACGCCTACACGATCTCCCCAAATTTTAAGCTGATCAATCGCTGCAGCTCTAAAGGTATCTGCTGCGGCGATTAGCACAGATTTACCTTCTGATTTGAGATGCTGAGCAATTTTACCAATGGAGGTGGTCTTACCTACGCCATTTACACCGATTACCATTACGATAGTTGGTACATCGCCCACATGAAACGGTTCACTGTTATTTTCTCTAAGCATTTCCTCAACAACTTCCTTGAAGATGCCCTTTACCTCACTCGCATCCTTGACCTTTCTGATTTTGAGCGTTTCTCTAAGTCGCTCAATCAGTTTATGTGTGGTAGGCACACCAACATCTGCCATCACTAAAATTTCCTCAAGCTCGTCAAAAAGCTCATCGTCGATTTCGCCATAATTATTAAACAGATCATCAATCTTATCTGTAATTCCCTTACGTGTTTTATCTAAACCCTCTTTAAGCTTATTAAAAAATGAAAATGCCATAATGCCTCCTCAAATAATAGTTTACTTCTAGTCAAGCTGTGCAGCAATATCTTCAAGCTTGACACTTAGTACCTTTGAAATTCCATATTCCTCCATGGTTACACCATAAAGTGTATCCGCTACCTCCATCGTTCCCTTTCTATGTGTAATAACCACAAATTGAGAATTTTTTGCATATTCTTTAATAAAATCAGCAAATCGATACACATTGACGTCGTCAAGAGCGGCTTCAATTTCATCAAGGATACAAAATGGTGTTGGCTTTGTAGATAGGATTGCAAACAAAAGAGCAATTGCAGTTAATGCCTTTTCTCCACCAGATAGTAAGTTGATACTTTGAAGCTTTTTGCCAGGTGGCTGAGCGATAATTTCTATATCGCAATCAAGCAAATCGTCATAGTCACTTAAGAGTAGCTCTGCGTCGCCACCATTGAATAAATCCTTAAAGGTCAATTTGAAATGTTCATTGATTAAATCAAAGTTTTCTTTGAACATAACGATCATTTTCTTTTCCAAATCCGCAATGATTTTCTCCAAATGACTAATCGCTTCAAGTAGATCCTTTTTCTGCTCAGTTAAGAACGTAAAGCGCGTTGAAACCTCTTCATATTCTTTAATAGCATTTAGGTTCACATTCCCAAGCATCTTTAACTCGGTTCTAAGCTGGTTCATTTCAGATTTTTGATAAGGCACTTCTTCAATCTGAAGTGCTTCTGCAATGCTCATTTCATATTTTTCCCAAAGCTCAGTTACCACTGAATCCTTTTCAACCTCAAGCTTCGCACGTTTTACCTCAAGCTTATGAAGCTGTTCCTTTGACTCCTCATGCTTAGTGGATAATGCTTCAAGCTCTAACGTCAAGCTATTAAGAGATTTATACTCTTCCTGCTTATGTCCCATTTGTTCAGCAATTTTAAGCTGAGCTTTTTCAATATTTGCCTTTAAATCTAAAAGATTCAAGCTTAATGTATCAACTTGCTCTTCAAAAATTTCTTTGTGCTCATTAAACTCAAGATTCTGTTTTTCTCGTATTTTCAAGCGCTGATTAAACAGTTCAGCCTCATCTTTAATTCTAAGTAGCTCTCTTTCCTTGAAATTAATTGATTGTTCCAGAGAAGCCTGCTTTAATTTATTGGAATTAATGCGCTCCATCATTTCTTTCACAGCTATTTCAAGACTCTCAACCGCTTCATCTGCATCTGAAAGCGTGGTCTCAACACTAGAGACAGCCTCATTTAATTTTTCGATACTGAGTGTATTTCGCGTGATGGTATCATTAGATTCATTTAACTCCTCAGTTAACGTGTCCAAATCATGCTGATATTTTTGATAGATATCCTGTGACCTTGATGCTTGCTGCTCGTAGTTGTCTAATGTGTGTTCCAAGCGGACGATTTCAAGTCGAGTTTCATCCTGTCTCTCTCTAATCGATTTGGTAATAGCTTCATGCTCCGAAAGAGATTGCTGAATTTGTTCATTTTTATTGATTAAAACCGTTCTTTCATCCTTTAATGATAAAATCGTTTCACCCAACTCATTGATTCTTCTCTTTCTGCCCAGTATGTTAGATACCTTAGATCTAAATGATCCACCGGAGATTGCACCTCCAGGCGTTAAGATATCTCCTTGAAGTGTAATCACTTTATACTTTAAGTTCTTGATGCGAATCAATCGACTTGCAGTATCAAAATCCTCAACTACTATAATTCGACCTAAAAGAAAATCTGCAAGTATTTCCAAATCAGGGTCTACAGAAACCAGATCCTTTGCAACACCGATAAAGCCCTTTTCTTTCTTGGCTTTAGCAATCATATCCTCCTGCTGACCTTTTTCTTCCAAATTCTCGATAGGTAAAAAGGTAACTCGACCTAAATCATTTCTTCTCAAATAATCAATGGATCGCTTCGCATCGCTTATTTTCTCACATACGATGTTTTGTATCGCTCTTCCTAGTGCTACCTCTATTGCAATTTCATACTTTTTAGGAACGTCCAATAAGGAAGCTACAATACCGATGATGCCACTTTGATCTGGAAGGTGTTTTAAAATATCCTTAACCCCTTTGTCATAGCCATCATACTCTTCTTCCAGTGTTTTTAATAATTGATGTTCCGTTTCACTTTGAGATAGCTCAGTGCTTATTTTATCGAGTACCTTCGCATTTTCACTAAATTGCTTTTTGTTAAATTCGACAAATTGAATGGCCTTTCCTAGTGAATCATTCAATTCATCCTTGTTAACAAGAGCCATTTCAAGAGACTTTGTCACGAGAACCTTGTCATTTTCAGATTGCAGTATTAGATTTTTCTGTGCTTCTATTTGAGCAGTTATCAACTCAATTTTTTCATTTAATAAAAAGCCTCGTTTAACTAACGAATCATTTTCTTGTTTTTTGAGCTCAATTTGATTCAATTGGTCGATTACGTTTTTCTTTTGGTTGGCATTTTCTGACTTTTTCTCACTCAACGCAAATTCACTGTCACTTAATTTATCACTAAGTGTGTTCAGCTCACCAATAAGAACCTCTAGCTCTGAATGAATCACCTGCTTTTCTTCATCTAGCAGATCCATGTTTCTTTTAATACTACTTTGATTTTGCTTTAACTCTTCTATTTCATCCTGCAGACGTTTTATATTGATACCTGTATTGGTGATTTTTTCATTTAAAAGCTCTCTATCACCAATAGTTTTACTCTCTAAATTTTTAAGCTCATGAAACTGATCTTCTAGCGCTCTTATTTCACGATTGATTTCAAAAACCTTTTGATCCTTTTCGTTATAGGACTGCTTAAAGGACAATTGACTGTCCTCTATCGACTTGACGACATCCTGTATGGCTTGAGACTGAGTCATAATCTCCACTAGATTTTGCTCACAAACCATATAGCGCTTCGCGTAGTAATTAAGCTCAATGCTCTTGAGCGTTTCAGACAAATCAATAAACTTTTTCGCACGCTCACTTTCGTATTTCAGAGGTTCAACTCTATCTTCAATTTCAGTTAATATATCCTCAACTCTAAGCAAATTGTCGGTCGTTGATTTTAGCTTCTTTTCTGACTCAAGCTTTCTACCTTTATATTTTATAATGCCAGCTGCCTCTTCAAAAAGGAGGCGACGCTCTTCTTTATTGTTACTTAAAATTTCATCAATACGCCCTTGACCGATAATAGAGTATCCCTCTCTACCTATCCCAGTATCCATAAACAATTCACGAACGTCCTTCAAACGACAAGGCATTTGATTGATGAAGTATTCACTTTCACCTGATCTATGAACGCGTCTAATCACTGTAATTTCATCATAATCCAGCGGAAAAAATTGGCCACTATTATCAAATGTTAATTTTACCTCTGCGAGACCAAGTGATTTTCTATGCTTTGTACCGTTAAAGATAACATCTTCCATCTTGTTACCTCTCAAGGTCTTAACACGCTGTTCACCCAATACCCAACGCACTGCATCGGTTATATTACTTTTACCACTGCCATTTGGTCCGACGACGCAAGTGACACCCTCTTTAAATTCCACTGTCGTTTTATCTGCAAAAGACTTAAAGCCACGCATTTCAACTTGTTTTAAATACACAAAAACACCTCTAAGTATAAAGTATTGTCTCCTCAGTCTGATCTCCGACTGTTACGATTAGCTGATTGATCGAAAGTTGCTCGTCCTTCTCAAAAATAATACAATCGCCATATCGACTCTTTAAATCGATTAAATTCCTTTTCCTTTGTCCTATAAGCTTGGAAAAAGAATTGGGATGCACCTTAACCTGTATGCACGCACGCGCGCCACTTATTTTTTCAATACACTTAACAATTTCATCAAAATAGTATTTTGACCATACTAGCTCGCCAAAAGCTGGGTGAAAGGGTCCTGCAATTACATCTCCATCAAAGTCAATGAGATCCGTTCTTTGTAAACCAATCCGAATTACATCGATATCGGCTCCTATAAACTCGGCTAAAGCCCAAGCGCACATAGCTACTGCACGATCTAGTGATAAAGGCTCATATGATTTCTCAGTATAGTGTATTGCAAGCTCAGTTAAGCCCACAACTAAGGTAGGATATAATCTAACACATTCAGGCTTTAAATCAATTGTCTTTCTGACAGACATTTTAAATTTATCTTCGGTATCCTTCGGTAGCCCTAACATTAACTGAATGCCAAAAGAAATATTCGCTTTTGAAAGCATCTCCACAGCTTCGTATATCGACCGCTCATCATGTCCTCTTTTACTAGAAAGTAACACTTCCTCATCAAAGGATTGACACCCAAGCTCTACCAAATCTACTTGATAAGTCAGCAATCTTTCAATCGTGTCCTTATTAATATAATCAGGTCGTGTTGACAGTCTGATCTTGTGAATCTTTCCAGTAGTCTTTAATTGATTGGCAACATTAAGGTATTCTGTTTGTAGCTTGACATCAATGCCTGTAAAGCTGCCACCGAAAAAAGCGAGCTCTATCACGTCTCGCCTCATTGTCTCAATATAACGATCAACATAACTGTATAATTCGGATGGCCTTAGTGCCTCTGTTACGCCATTGATTTTTCTCTGATTACAAAAAACACAATCGTTTGGACATCCCATGTGAGAAACAAATACGGGAATGATGCCAACGCTATTTTTCATCGGTAGCCAACCTCAGTAAGCCTTGCTTTGCAGCTTCCTGCTCAGATTCTTTTTTACTTCTACCTGAGCCTATTCCAATGACTGAATCATTCAGCTTGACCTCAGTAAAGAAAATCTTAGCATGATCTGGTCCCTCTTCTCGAACAATATCGTATTTTATACGATTCCCTTTTTGAACCTGAATCACTTCCTGAAGTCTCGTTTTATAATCAACAAATAGTTTACCCTGTACAGCATCGTCAATCGTTGGTTTTAATTGCTTTAATACAAAGGTTCTAGCACATTCCATGCCGCCATCTAAAAAAATCGCAGCGATTAATGCTTCAAAAGCATCAGAGAGAATTGAAGCCCGCTCTCTTCCACCTGTCATTTCTTCACCACGGCCAAAAAGCATATATTCGCCCAGCTTTATTTGTCGTGCGGCTTCTCCCAATGAAGCTTCACAAACAATTTTTGCCCTAACCTTGGTCAGCTGTCCTTCTTCAAGCTGAAGATAATGGCTAAAGATAAACTCACTTATAATCAAACCTAATACAGAATCTCCCAAAAACTCAAGTCTTTCATTGTTTTTAAGTTTCTCTTTTTTATTCTCGTTAGAATAAGAGCTATGTGTCAATGCTCTTGTTAGATAATGCGATTCTTTAAAATTATAGCCAATCAAGGCCTCGATTTTTTTAATTAATACCTCCATAGTATCATCCTTTCTTTCTCAGAATGCACTGCATTCGTTTCTGAATTGAAAGGGCACTTAAATATACTATTACATCGTGAAATTATTATTACGTCATAATATATTTAAACGACCTTTAACTGATGGGCACACTTCTTATTTTATAATTTTGAGCCATAAAAAACAATGATTTAATTAAAAATAAAACGCCCAACACAATATAGTAAATAAGACCCATATGTGATAGACGCTTTGATAACCGTATTCCAATAATTTAAGTTCTAATCATTAATCTGCACATTATCATTTGGTACCTTAAGCAATATAAGACCGCCAATGATAAATAAAATAACGATGCTGAGAACGCCATAGTTACTCTTACCTGTAATATAAGTGACATAACCCATTAATAAAGGTCCCATGATCGCAGCAAACTTACCAAATATATTGAAGAATCCAAAGAATTCATTTGATTTGTCCTTAGGAATTAGCTTTGCATAATAGGATCTACTAATCGCTTGAATCCCCCCCTGAACAAGACCAACTAGAATCGCTAAAACCCAGAAATCCAAAGTCGTCTTCATGAAAAATGCGTAGATGCAAATTAGTGTATATATCCCGATTGCGACATAGAGCATCGTTTTACCTTTTAGCTTATCTGCCAATTGCCCAAATAGGATTGCAGAAGGGAATGCAACAAATTGAGTTACCAATAAAATAATCAAAAGCATGTTATCACTAACGCCTAAATCTGAGCCATATGACGTCGCCATTTTAATAATAGTATCCACGCCGTCAATATAGAAAAAATAAGCTAACAAAAATAAGAACGCTGGTTTATGAAGCTTAATATTTTTAAAAGTAACTGTCAACCTTTTGAAACTACCTGCAATAGGATTTTTCTCTCTCGGAATACCATATTTTTGATCGACATTTTTTGTCATCGGTATACTGAAAGCCAACCACCATATTGCGGTCAAAACAAAGGCGATTTTAGGTGTGGTATAGCCACTAAACGGTAAAATCCCCTGCTGACTTAAAAGTATGATTGCCATTGCAATGATAAATGGAATTGTACTGCCTATATAACCTAGCGCATAACCGTAAGTAGATACCCGATCCATCCGCTCATCCTCAGTGACGTCTACTAGAAAAGCATCATAAAACACATTGCTACCAGAAAAACCGATCGCAGTAATGATATAGACAAACAAAAGCATTAGCCACTGTGATTCAGGTACGAAACCAAGAACCAGGTTGGCTGTTACACCTAGTGCTAGGAAAATCATAAAAAACCGTTTTTTAAATCCATAGTAATCAGCCAATGTGCCTAAAATAGGTGATAAAACAGCTACTAGCAGCGATGCAATCGAATTGGCAAAGCCCAAATATGCAGTGGATTGACTTGCCGTTATCCCCATATCTGTCGCAGCAGCTTTAAAGTAAAGTGGAAAGACGGTTGTCGTAACCGTCATAGTATAAGCAGAGTTTGCCCAATCGTAAAGTGCCCAACTGCGTTCCTTTTTTGAATACTTCATAAAGCCCCCTAGTTTTTTATATGACTTTACTCTTTTTTTGTTCGATTCATATTAACATTAGGTTAAGTTTATAAAGTGTTATTCTTCGTCCTCTGATTCCTCTATATTAGCCTTAGGAAAATCCTTAACCTTATCTTTTATCGCTGCCACTAAATTATTATCTATTCCAATTTGAGCATACTTAATCGCATTCATAAACGCCTTAGCATTGGATGACCCGTGTGCTTTTACAACTAAGCCCCCAAGACCTAAAAGTGGTGCGCCGCCATACTCAGTGTAGTCCAGCATTTTTCTAAAGTCCTTAAGATTTTTCTTGAGTAATATACCACCTAATTTTCCAATGGTATTTTTCATAATTTGTACTTTTAATCCACCGACAATTGATAGTGCAACCCCTTCAGTCAGCTTGAGAATTATATTTCCAGTAAAACCATCGGCAACGATGACATCGACATTACCACTTGGCACATCTCTACCTTCTACGTTGCCAACAAAGTTAAGATCCGTTTCCTTCAATAGCTGGTGTGTCTCGATATAAAGAGGTGTTCCTTTAGTTTCCTCAGCACCAATGTTAACCAAAGCCACCTTAGGGTTTTGAATGCCAATTACCTTCTCGGCATACATACTTCCCATATAGGCAAACTCAATTAAATTTCTTGATTTACATTCTGCATTTGCACCTGCATCCACTAAAACTGATGCCCCATTCATCGTAGGATAAATCGTACACAAAGCGGGGCGGCTTATGCCTTTAATTCTGCCGACCTTTAGTAGACCACCTGCTAAAAGTGCACCTGTATTACCCGCTGAAACAAACGCATCAATTTCACCTTTTCTAAGTGCCTTTAATCCGACAACCATCGAAGAATCCCCTTTGGTTTTTATCGCTTTAACTGGTTTGTCATCATTTTCTATTACTTCAGTCGTATGAACTATTTCTATACGATTTTTGTCATATTTATACTTACTGAGTTCATTGTTAAGCTTTGCTTCGTCGCCATAAATCACGATCGTGCTTTGAACTATACTTAGTGCATCGATTGCACCCTTTACAGTTTCCAATGGTCCGTGGTCGCCACCCATTCCGTCAAAACCAATTTTCATGCTACACCTCAATCTATAAAAGAATAATTATTTCCTTTAATGATAAATAAAAATAGTAAAAAAGGCAATAGCCTTATGACTATTGCCTTTTGCAAGAAGCACATGCCTCTTATTATTTCGCGTCTCTGCTGTGGTAATATCCACACTCAGCACATTCTCTGTGTGATACATTTGCCGCTTTACATTTTGGACATTCGATAATGTTTGGAGCAGTCATTTTAATGTTAGATGCTCTTCTCTTATCTCTTCTCGCTTTACCTATTTTACGCTTAGGTACTGCCATATCTTAACACCTCCTTAATCTAAGTGAATAAATTCTTAAGTGCCTCAAGTCTCGGGTCAATTTTCTTTTCATCACACTCACACATACCATTGTTAAGATCTTTTCCACAATGAGGACAAAGTCCTGCACAATCTTCATTACAAAGTATTTGTAGTGGCAAATTTAAAGTTATATCTTCTTCTAATACAGGGACCAAATCTAGTCTGCCATCTTGAATCAAAATCAGATCTTCCTCTTCATCTGTCTCAAGTGAGGTCGTCAAGAGTCGTTCTACCGTATTCTGAAGGTTAACATTAACGTCTTTTAAGCATCTGTGGCATTCGAAAACCAATTCTCCAGAATAAGAGAGGGTTAATTCATAGCGTTTATCCAGTTTTCTGATATTTCCTGAAAATTGAACAGCCGATGCGTTCACACACTCAATTGACTCTAAAAAAGACTTGTCAAGTTCTAAACTTGACTCAAAATCCAATTGATTCTGAAGTCCTTTAATAACCTTTGAAAGTTCAAGGATCATAGTTTCACCTCTTCAATGCAACATTAACATTATAATTATATCAAAGAGGTTTGTCAAGTAAAACTACTTAACTAATTCTAAAGTATCTCTAGCAATGGTTAATTCTTCATTTGTAGGAACCACCATAATTTTTACTTTTGAATCATCAGTACTTACGACAGCTTCTTTTCCTCTTACTTTGTTTTTAGCAGGATCGAGAACCGCACCCATAAATTCAAGGTTTTTACAGATTTCTTCTCTACTTTCAATACCATTTTCACCTAAACCTGCAGTAAATACGATTGCATCCACACCACCTAAAACAGCAGCATATGCAGCAATGTATTTTCTTACGTTGCTATGGTAAATATCAAGCGCGAGGATAGCTCTTTCATTACCAGCAGTTGCAGCGTCTTCAATATCTCTAAAATCGCTGCTTACACCAGAAATACCAAGAACGCCTGATTTTTTATTCATGATGTCGTTCATTTGGTCTAAAGTTAAGCCCTCTTTGCCCATGATATAAGTTACGATTTGTGGATCGATATCACCGCATCTGGTTCCCATTACAAGACCTTCAAGTGGTGTAAAGCCCATTGATGTATCAACTGATTTGCCACCATCGATAGCAGCAAGTGATGCGCCATTACCTAAATGACAAGTGATAATTTTTGTATCCTTAAGCTCTTTGCCAAGTAATTCAGCCGTTCTAGCAGAAACATATCTGTGGCTTGTTCCGTGGAAGCCATATCTTCTTACGTGATCTCTTTCATAATATTCGTAAGGAAGGGCATATACGTATGCACTTTTTGGCATCGTTTGGTGGAATGCTGTATCAAAAACAGCAACATTTTGAACCCCTGGTAACAATTCTTCGATTGCTTTAATACCGATAATATTTGGCGGATTGTGAAGTGGTGCAAGTTCGATACACTCTTCTAGTGCTACCATCACTGAGTCGTTTACAACTACAGAAGCACTGTATTTTTCGCCAGCATGAACAACGCGATGACCTACGGCATTGATTTCTTGAAGTGATGCAATAGCGCCATGCTCAGCGTGAACGATAGCGTCGAGCACTTGAGAAAGTGCTTCTTTATGATCCTTCATAGAAACTTCGATTGTTTTCTTATCTTTTCCCTCTACTTCATGTTTTAATCTAGAGCCTTCAATACCTATTCTCTCTACAAGGCCTTTCGCTAAAACACTCTCATCTTTCATATCAAACAATTGATATTTAAGTGATGAGCTCCCACAGTTGATAACTAAAACATTCATTAATTGCCCTCCTTGAATATATATATCATATGATATAGTAAATATAGTGATTTCGGTCATACATATATATTATAATGTAATTGAATGAATTTTCAACAGGAATAAGAATTATTCGTGAAAAAAACAAACAGCCCTTGGAGGTCTTATGAAGATTGTCGGCATCGTTTCGGAATATAATCCCTTTCACAACGGTCATGCCTATCAAATAGAACATACAAAAGAGATTCTTAATGCCGATGGCATCATCGCTATCATGAGCGGTCAGTTCGTCCAAAGAGGCGCACCTGCTATATATGACAAGTGGACACGTGCTGAAATGGCGGTTGCTTCAGGTGCTAACCTCGTATTAGAGCTCCCCACCTACTACGCAACGTCTAGTGCTGAAGCCTTTGCCTATGGTGCTGTAAAGCTTTTAAACGCCACTGGAGTTGTAACGCACCTATCATTTGGATCTGAGATCGATGACTTAGAGCGCCTCAAAGCTATCGCCGCTCTTTTATCGGATGAGTCCGAGGCATTAAAAGCCGAATTATCAGCCTATATGGAACAGGGCAATACCTTTCCTAGAGCAAGAGAACTGGCACTCAAATCACTCTATCCTGAGCTTTTAAAGAACTTTGATATCAACCAATCCAACGCCATATTGGTACTCGAATATCTAAAGGCACTTAATCGACTAAAGTCAAATATAGAGCCCTTTGTCGTCAAAAGAAGGGGGCGCGGCTATCACGACACTGCTCTTGATGATGTTTTTGCAAGTGCGACAGGCATTCGCGAGGGTATAAAAACGGGCATAGCCATCAACCGATACATGCCAGTCCCCGCCTATCGTATTCTTTCAGAAACAAAGTACCAGCCAGTATTTATAGAGCATTTGGAATTACCACTACTATATAAAATCAAATCCGATTCATTGGAAGACCTCGCTCAAATCAGAGAAATGACAGAGGGACTCGAATATAAAATTCATAAGCTGGCGCCATCGCTTTCCTCTTATAACGAACTCACTGAAACCCTTAAGTCGAAGCGATATACGCACACGAAAATCAGTCGTTTGCTTCTAAATATTCTGTTGGATATAAAGGAAACCATTCAGATAAATGACGAGGATCACTATTTAAGAGTTTTGGCCTTTGACGAGATTGGACAAAAAATCATACGTCAAATCAAGAAAAATGGGTATTATCCTATAATAACAAATATCAATGCCTATAAACGAGAGAATGCTTTACTTGATCTCGACCTTAAAGCAACTGATATTTACTATCTTTCTCAAAAAGATATACCCCTGCGAAGGGGTGGACAAGATTATCTGAAAAAACCTTATATTCACAGGAGGCAGGATGAAAAAAATATTTAATAATGGTTATGTAAGGCTAGTCGATACTATGGGTAGTGACCTATCTGTCGTTAACTCAGCTAGAGTTAGCTTTAATAGAGCAACAGAAACACTTAGACCCGAGGATGAAAAGCTCATAGCCTATCTCGCTAAAAATGATCACACTAGCCCATTCAGACATGCTACCCTACAGTTTGAGGTTTATGCCCCTCTTATGGTCGCGCGTCAATGGTGGAAATATATCATCGGCTCCTCACACCAGGATCCATTTACCGCATGGAACGAATCCAGTAGACGATATGTAACCGAGGAAATTGAATTTTATATTCCTAAAGTGACAGACTGGCGAAGTAAACCAGAAAATTCAAAGCAAGGTAGCGGACCCAATCTAGATGAAAAAATTGGTGGTGAAGCACTTGACCGCCTGCTAGATCAAATAAAATCAGGAATGGAAAATTACAATTGGGCGATAGATTCTGGTATTGCCACTGAACAAGCTAGACTGTTTATACCAAGCGCCTACGGCCTAATGGTCAGATGGTATTGGACAGTTTCTTTACAAGGGGTCGCGCATTTCCTTCAACAGAGAACCGATGATCATGCACAATTTGAGATTAGAGAATATGCACAAGCTGTTAAAGAGCTTGCAAAAGAAAAGTTTCCAGTATCACTGGATGCCCTACTAAATCATCTATAAAAATAAACCTCTATTCAATTGAAAATGATTTGAATAGAGGTTTTATTCGTTTTTCTGCTAAATAGTGATCATCTACATAATGCCTTCACAAAATAAACTTCAAACTTATTATTTATATTCTTCTAGCTCTTCGATGTTTTCACGTACTGTGTGTATAATTTTAGAAAGATTGACCTCAACACGTCTCATAATATCTTCTGCATAATCATATGAGCCAGTTCTGATACCTTCTGCTTTCTCTTCTGCATCTGACATAATCTCTTGTGCCTTCATCCTAGCTAGCCTTACGATCTCATGCTCATTGATTAATTCTTTCGCTCTATTTGTCGCATTTATTAAGATTTCAGTTTCCTGAGCTTTAGCAGTTTCAATAATTCTAAGCTCCTCATGACGTGCATTGTTAACCAATTCATCTGCAATTTGAGTTGCCTCTTCGATGATTTGCGTCTTTTGAGACTTAATAAATCTAACCTGCTGATATTCATCCGGTAGCATCATGTTGATGTCCTTAATGATGCTTAAAAACTCCTGTCGATCAACAAGAATCTTACCCGTTAGAGGCACAGTCGGTGAAGCCTCAAGCTTATCTTCAAATTCTTCGAGCAATTCTAACACTCTTAATTCTAATTCCTGAATTTTACTTGTGCTCATTTGAACCTCCCAACTTTATATTTATAGCCGCTTTTACCTCTTCATTGACAAAATTTGTGATATCGCCACCAAAGCTCGCAACTTCTTTTACTATACTTGAGCTTAAGTACATATAATCCGTTCTTGTCATTATAAATACGGTTTCAATCTCGCGACACAATTTCTGATTAACACTCGCCATCTGAAATTCAGCCTCAAAATCTGAAATGGCTCTAAGACCTTTAACAAGAATGCGAACATCGTTATTTCTTAAGTAGTCAACCAAAAGGCCTTCATGTCGATCAACCTCGACATTTGATAAATGCAGAGTCGATTTTTTAAGCAATTCTACGCGTTCATCAACGTCAAACATCGGCTTTTTATTTCGATTGTACATTACAGCAACAATAACCTTATCAAAAATTTTACTAGATCTTTCAATTATATCTAAATGACCCAATGTTACAGGATCAAAACTACCTGGATAAACTGCAATTCTCATTAAAGCCTCCTAAATACAGTAATGCCAATTTTACCATACTTTTTTTCTTTGATTACCTCTAGATTATTATATTCTATACTGAGATCTGCATCCCCAATCGCATGTTCAACAACAACTAACCCATTTTCAAGCAATAGGTTGTTTTCAGCAATTTTCTCAAGAGATCGACAAACATGACCTTTATTATAGGGCGGGTCCATCATAATGATCTGATATTTGGGAGAACTTTCCTTCTCGAGAAAGCCATAAACCTCAGAAGTGACTGTAACTGCATTTGTAGTTAACTTCGTCTTGTTTAAATTTCTCTCTATAATCGACATAGCGGATTTACTTTGCTCAACCATATAAACTCGACTAGCGCCTCTACTTAGCAGTTCAATTCCTAGCGCACCTGAGCCTGAAAACAAATCCAAGCAAACAGAACCATATATGTATGGCTGCAGCATACTGAAAACGGCTTCCTTAACTCGGTCTGTCGTGGGCCTTGTGTCAAGACCATCTAAGGCCTCCAAAGCGATTCCTCTCGCACTACCTGATATGACTCGCATTCACTCATCCTTTAATATATAGTAACACTTCATTATAACACTTTATGTTTCGGTTTCAAAATCAAAATTTCAATTCTATCGTCTTATTTCAATAGGTATAAGGCACTAAAGTGTAAACCATTTTTCAAGATTGTTATTTTGCTTTTGTATGAGTTCTTTGAACTCTAAATTTCCCATTTGATATTCATCAATAACCGTTTTAATATGCTTTTGAACCTCTGTCAAAATATCCTGATGTTTTATTAGGTTGGCTAACTTAAGCTCTGGAATACCATGCTGTCTCAATCCAAAGACTTCTCCAGGTCCACGAAGTTCTAAATCCTTCTCGGCAACTACAAAACCATCACCAGAATTAACTAAGGTTTCAACACGCTCCTTTGACGTTGACGATAACTTATCACTTAATAAAAAGCAATAGGATTGTTCATCACCTCTACCCACACGTCCTCTTAGCTGGTGCAATTGTGATAATCCAAATCTCTCAGTGTTTAATATGACCATCATCGTTGCATTCGCAACGTGAATTCCCACCTCTATTACCGTGGTAGATACCAAGGCTGCAAGTTCACCAGACTTAAATTGATGCATAATTTCGTCCTTCTCAGTCGCCTTCATCTTACCATGAATCAAGCCTACCTTATGTGGTAGAAGCTTCAATTTAAGCTCCTCATATAGCTCTTCAGCTGATTTCAAATCCATTGTTTCTGATGCTTCAATCAATGGACATACAAAATAAGCTTGCCTACCCTCAGTTAATTTAGACTGGATAAACGCATACATTTCCGCTTGCTTTGATTTTCCTACAAAATGTGTTTTTATGGGTTTTCTACCACTCGGCATCTGACCGATAACGGAAACATCCATATCCCCATATAAAATCAATGACAGCGTCCTAGGAATAGGTGTCGCTGACATGATTAACGCATGAGGTCTTAATGACTTTTGTAATGCCGAAAGTCTTTGCCTAATACCGAATCTGTGTTGCTCATCCGTTACGACAACACCTAGCTGTTTAAAATTAACATCCTCTTGAAGAACAGCATGTGTGCCAATGATTACGCTTATATTACCTTCTGAAATCTGTTCCTTAATCCGTTTCTTTTCAGAATTTGTGATGTTAGAGGTAAGTAGGCAGCAAGCCACCTCAGGGAACAATTTTACAAAATTCTCGTAATGCTGTTCTGCCAATAAGGTTGTAGGTGCCAACAAAATACTTTGATAGCTGTTCTCGTGTGCTGCCAGCAGCGTTAAAAAAGCAATCACAGTTTTACCTGAACCGACATCTCCTTGAACCAATCGATTCATGCTATAACCACTTCTTAAATCCTCACTAATTTCTTTCATAACATTTTCTTGAGCTTCTGTTAATTGAAAAGGCAATCGCCCCTTATAAACATTCAGCTGATCAAGGGAAAAGGGCGGTAAGTTTGGCTTATGATAGTTTAGCTTAAGCAGCATCAATCGCAATTGCAAAAAAAACAACTCCTCGTAAATAAGTCTTCTTTTCGCTGCCTTGTAAGTCTCTCTAGAGCTAGGAAAATGTATTTCCTTTAAAGCAAATTTAAGAGATGGCAAATTTGCAAGCTTAATTAAACTGTCAGGGAGTGTTTCATCCAATTGATTTAAGCAATAAGATAAAACCTGTCTATGAATGGCAATTAATTCTGCCTGTGTTATACCATTAGTTGCATTATAAACGGGTACAACGCTTAAAAAATCTGTGTTTGAAAGTGGTGCGTACTCAGGCTGCATCATTTTAAAATTGGGGCCATTTTTTTCGATTTTACCATAGAAAAAATAGCGTGTTCCCTCTTCAAAATGACTGAGAATGTACTGCGCATTGAAAAAAACAGCCTCCCCAGTATAATAATCAGAGCGCACGTCTAAGATCAGCATTTCCTTCTTGGTTTTAGCGATATACTTCGTGCGTTTTCGAACGACGATGCCCTCTATGACATGTACATCACCCGAGGTGATATCTGATATTTTTTTTACCGTTCTTCGATCGACATATCTAAATGGATAATCGAATAAAACGTCATTATACGTTTCGAGACCGATTTTCTTCAGTCTTTGCGCTTTTTTTTCACCGACGCCTTTGAGCAGCGTTAAGGGTTGTTTAAACAATTGCCACCTCATTATTAAAAAAACAGCAAGGCTAAGCAAATAAGCTTATTTGCACGTCTTGCTGTTTGGATTAATTATTTATTTTACTCAATTGAAAAAACATAATAATACACAGGCTGACCACCAGCATACATATCTACTTCTAAATCAGGATATTTTTCTTCAATGAGTGCAACTACCTTTTCAGCATCCTCTTCAGTAACATCAGAGCCATAATAAACGGATAATATTTCAGAATCTGAGCTTAAAGTATTACCAACTGCTTCTAAAATAACCTCTTCAATTGATTTGCCAACGCCTTTGATATCACCATCCGATACGGCAAGGTAATCGTCCTTTTCAATTGTTAAGTCATTGAAAGTCGTATTTCTAACAGAGTACGTAATTTGAATGGTTTTAACTGAGCTCAGACTTTCAAGCATTGCTCCGTAATTTTCTTCAGCAGTCGCGTCTCTGTCAAAAGCAAGCATCGCAGTGATGCACTGTGGCATCGTTTTTGTAGGAATTACATAGACATCTTTATCGGACAATTCCTTTGCCTGATTGGCAGCCATGATGATATTGCTATTATTAGGGAATAAAAAGATATGGTTTGAACCACACTTATCAATCTCCTTCATAAAATCCTCAGTGCTTGGATTCATCGTTTGACCACCCGTGATGCTACCGTGAATGCCCAAGTCCTTAAATATGTTTATAAAGCCTTCACCCATAGCTACCGCTATAAATCCATAGTCCTCTTCATGATCACTATTGAGCACTGGAACATCATCCTTCGCATCTTCTGATGCTTCAACTGTAGCGTGTGCACCTTCAATAATCGTACTATGCTGATCTTTCATATTTTCAATTTTGACTTTTTTAAGTGAGCCATGCTTTAATGCCTCTTCTAAAGCGACACCAGGATTATTGGTATGCACATGAACCTTAATTAAATCCTCATCTTGTACAAAGACCATACTATCGCCAAGCTTTTCAATTTCAGCTCTTAGGACTGATCCATTCATTTGAGCGCCTTCGATAATAAACTCTGTACAATATGCAAAATGAATATCTTCAGTAGACATAAAGTTTTGCGCTGGTTCATGAGTCGCTTCGGTCATTTTTAAAGTTGAAAAATCAGTTTCAATACCTTGCATCGCATCAAGACATCCTTTTAATATGAAAATCAAGCCTTTACCACCTGCGTCAACGACACCTGCTTGTTTTAAAACAGGCAAATACTCTGGTGTTAAATCCAAGGTCTCTTCACCTTTTTTAATTAGAAGCTCCATGAGCTCAATTAAATCAAGCTCCTCGTGTGAATATTCTACAGCCTTCTCGGCAATTTTCTTAATTACTGTAAGAATTGTACCCTCAACAGGCTTTAAAACAGCACTATAAGCCGTATCAGCTGCATCCTTAAACGCTACACATAGGTCAGCAGAATTTAAGGTTGTCTTTCCTTTACAGCCTTTGGCAAATCCCCTAAAAATCTGAGATAATATAACACCTGAATTTCCTCTTGCGCCCATTAAGGAGCCCTTTGAGATTGCCTTTGAAACCTCTTCTACAGATTCAAATGACATCTTATTTAAACTTTCAATCGCTGAATTCATCGTTAATGACATATTTGTCCCCGTGTCACCATCTGGTACAGGAAATACATTTAGTGCATCAACTAAACCTTTATTTTTATTTAATTCTACAGTTCCTTGCTTAAACATTTTGGCAAGCAACTCGGCATTTATGGTATTAAGCTCCACTTTACATCCTCCCTGCTACTCTTGTACTTTTACGCCTTCAATGTTTAAGTTAACCTCAATTACATTTAAGCCAGTCTGAGTTTCTACGTTGTATTTTACTTTTTCAATAATATTTTCTGCAACGACGGAGAGCTTCGTACCATATTGTACGATCACGTAAAGTTCAATTCGAATGCCATCTTCTTCAATCCCAATCTCAACACCCTTAGAAAGGTGCTCACCCTTAAGGATTTTTGCCAGTCCCGTCTTAGCTGATTTATATGTCATTCCGACGAGTCCATAGCATTCCATAGCCGATACAGCTGCTATTGTCGCTACGACATCACTCTTTATGGTAATTTCGCCAACTTCATTATTTATTTTTATGGACATTACTTTCCTCCTTTTTGACATAACTCAACCATGTTATACTTATTTTAATGGAATATCCACTCAATATCAAGTTAATAAGCTATGAACAGCTAACAAATTACAAAAAATAAGGTTTTATATTCATTTTTTACTTGAACTTGACGTGCTCCTCTGATACAATAAGTTTGTTATGTTGCGAGTCAATCACTCGAAGGAGGTGTAATAAATGGGAAGATCGTGTGAAATTTGTGGTAAAGGTAAAGTAGCTGGTAACAACGTCAGCCATGCTAATAACCATACTAGAAGAACTTGGTCGCCAAACTTAAGAAGCGTTAAAGCATCTGTAAACGGTGGCACTAAGAGAATTAAAGTTTGTAGCAGATGTTTACGTTCTGGTAAAGTAGAAAGAGCTGTATAATATAAAAATGATAGCTACAAAGTAGGTCATGCATCTTGCATGGCCTTTTTAATTTTTTTGTATAAGATATAAAAAGATCCTACCTCACATTAGAATATGAGATAAAAATTCACATCTAGATAAAAGGTAGGATACATAGTGATTTGAATTAAGAATTTGATTAATAAGCGCTAAGCATCTCTGCTAAAAATTAAAAAACCGCTTCCTGATTGAATTGTTATTTTCCCACGATCTGAAATTAGTTCATTACTTACTCCCAAAGTACTTGCAAAAGGAATGGTGGCTTGACTTAATGGATACTTAAATCCTAATAAGCTAACCCCCTTTAGCTCTGTTAATGGTACGAGAGAAACATAGACGGATGCCCCTTGTGTGACATGAGATTCAAATGGTGCGGTAAAGCACTTAACACAGTTCCATTCGTCTATCAATGTCACCTCTTTTTTCTGACTCGCCATAAAGAAGACACTTAGCATATGATCCACACGTCCGCCGAAGGCTCCAAGTATGATTAGCCTTTCCAACATTAGCTCGTTTGCTAAAATAAAGGCAAGCTCGGCATCAGTTTCATCCTTTTCAGCTCTAAAAGTATGAACCTGAGCACTCTGCCAATAGCTCTGAAATTCTGACAGATTTCCTATTGAATCAAAATCACCCAATATATGCGTCGGTTCCAAGCCCAACGCCTTTAATAGATGACACCCACTATCCACACCGATAATTTCATCAAAGCCAGTCAGCCCAAATTGATCCTCCAGCTGTTGCTTTACTCTTTCAGGTATGGTAAATTTTCCACCTAGTGCAATTAAAGCGGTTTTCATAGCGCTGCTCTAAAAGCCTTGACAGTTTTGGAAATATCTTCTGTATTAAAAATTGCAGAACCTGCTACGATAACATCGGCGCCAGCATCAACGATTTCCTTTACATTATTCAGGTTAACGCCACCATCCACTTCAATTTCACATTGTAGATTTCTTTCGGTGATCATTTGTTTTAAGCGTTTAATCTTATCAGTAGTTGATTGAATATAGGATTGTCCACCAAAGCCTGGATTAACGGACATTAACAGTACCATGTCTAGCTCTGGTAATATTTCATCAAGTACAGTCAATGGCGTCGCAGGATTTAAAGTTACTGCAGCCTTAACGCTGTACGATTTAATTAATTGAATCGTTCTGTGTAAATGCGTACAGGCTTCAACGTGGACATTAATCAAATCTGCACCCGCTTTAACAAAGTCCTCAATATAACGATCTGGCGTTTCTATCATGAGATGGACGTCGACAAAAAGGCTGGTTTTTCCTTTTAAAGCGTTTAAAATTGGCGCCCCAAAGGAGATGTTCGGAACAAAGTGACCATCCATTACATCCACATGTAGGTATTCAACGCCTGCTTTTTCAACTTCCTTAACATGATCTAGCAGCCTTGAAAAATCAGCTGATAAAATCGATGGGGCAATTTTTACCATTTGTTTGTTCTCCTTTTCTGTTCTGTAATCTCCTTGTAGATGTATAGATAAGCATCGTATCGAACAGACTCAATTAGTTTATTTTCAATTGCTTCCTTAACCCCACATTCAGGTTCATTAATATGTGAGCAATTATCAAATCGACAGGATTCTGCAGGTATCCTAAACTCTGGGAAATAATCTCCTAAAATTTCTGGCTCAACATCTGCCAAGGACAACGATGTAAAACCTGGCGTATCAACGATAATGCCACCATTTTGGATCTCGAAAAGCTCTGAATGCCTTGTCGTATGCCTACCTCGTTTGATTTTCTCGCTTACTTCTCCCGTCTCGACAGCAAAATCCTCAATTGCATTAAGTAGTGACGATTTGCCCACACCAGATGGCCCAGAAAAGACGCTTATCTTGTCTCGAAGTATTTCTAAAAGCGCATCGATTCCTAAACGTTTAATTGCACACGTATTAATCACACGATAGCCTGCGCGAGTGTATATTCTAGAAAATTGATCAAAATCATAATCTACGTCAAGATCAGATTTGTTAAAGCACAATATGACATCAAGGCCAGCATGCTCAGCTAATACGATCATTTTATCCAATAACATGAGATTGGGATCAGGATTCTTAATCGAGAAAACAATAATCGCTTGATCGACATTTGAAACCGCTGGGCGAACCAAGCTGTTTTTTCGCGCCATTATCTCTTCGATTACACCCAGCTGCTTTTCCTCATCATAGATAGAAATGCCAACATGATCACCCACCATCGGTGTTACCTTTTCATTTTTAAATTTGCCCCTTGCCTTGCACTCGTAAAGAGCTCCGGCAGACTTTACATAGTAAAATCCACCGATTCCCTTAAAAATAATACCCTGATGCATTGATTACTCCTTAAAATTGAATGTCCTGTTGTAATTGAAGAACATCGCCATAATATACCAGTAGCTTAGCAGAACCCGTACCCTTGACAGTGGTTTGAATTAAAAACTCAGGCCCCTCTGATTTCGCATGGACATTTTCATAAATTGTCGTTCTTTGATCACCCTGTAGCATTTCAATTTTGATGGTTTCAGTATCGTTGACAAATTTATCCGTTTCAATAATTACCTTTACATTTAATTCGCTTGAATAGCCTTCTGTGGTCTCTTCAGTTGCCTCAGTCGAGGTTTCACTACCTGAACTAACCACAATACTCACATAGGTTCCCAAATCAACCTCAGAACCAATTTTGCTATTTGTAATGACTTTATCCTTCTCAATCGTCTCACTTGCCTGATAGGTGATCTCACCTAACTTCAGTCCTATTGAATTTAAGGTGCTTTCTGCTTCCCTAATTGATTTTGTCTCAAGTGAAGGGACTATGACAGAATTTGTTTCAGGTCCTTGACTAACAACGACGTCTACAACGGTTCCTTGGGGCATTTTAATGCCTGATTTTGGTGTTTGACTCAAAATCATTCCTTCTGGAAGCTCATTGAACTCATATGTGACCTCGCCAAGAGTAAACCCATCATTCTCTATCATTACCTTTGCTTCTGTCAAAGTTTGTTGCTTAACATTTGGGATAATTGATTGGACACCACCACTGCTTATGACGAGCTTCACAGTGTATCCTGCTTTAACCTTCTCGCCTTCAACTACTGATTGTGAAATAACGTGATCTACCTCGATGTCATTGTGCACACGGTATTCTGTCGTATCGGTTTTTAATCCGAGCTCATTTAAGACAGACACAGCTTCGGCCACTGGCATATCAACAACATTCGGCACTTCAACTGAATCAATTTTAAAGATATCCTGAAACTTACCAATAGCGACTATACCAAAAATAATCATAGCCAACACTAGAGCAGCCAGAATTGCTAAGGTCGTATTGACCTTCTTTTCACTTAATCCAAATAATTTCTTTTTTGTAGGCTCACTGGTGACGTTCGAAGTTACCGGCGCACGCTTTTTGGTCTGGTAGGCCATTAACTCTTCCTCCGTTATTTTAGGCAAAACTGCGGTTTCATGATTATCATAAGTTTGAAAAGGTACGATAAAGGACTTATCTCCTTTTAATATTTTCAAATCCTGAATCACTTCTTCGATATTCTGATATCTATCGTTTGGCATTTTTTCTGTCATTTTGTGAATAATTGATGCAAGTCCCTCAGAAATCTCTGAATTAATCATCAATGGACTTGGCATTTCATCCTTAATTTGCTTAAGTGCTATGGTTACAGGTGAGTCACCTTCAAAAGGTAAGGTTTTAGTTGCCAGCTCATACAGCAGGATGCCTAGTGAATAAATATCACTCCTAGCATCTACAAAGCCACCTCTAGCCTGTTCAGGAGAAGAGTAATGAACTGAACCAATCACTTCCTTTGTGTTGACAATCGTTGCGGTTGTTGCTGCTCTTGCAATACCAAAGTCGGCAACCTTTACACTGCCCTGCTCGTTAATTAAAATATTTTGTGATTTAATATCTCTGTGTACGATTTCATTTTGATGCGCTTGAGATAGAGCCGAACTAATTTGAATTGCAATATTAATGATTGCATCCTCTTTCATAAAGCCCTGCATTTTATTCAAGTAATCCCTTAAGGTATTACCTGTAACCAATTCCATAACGATATAATGAACCTCACTACTATAACCGACATCGAATACATTTACTATATTAGGATGCGACAAACTAGCAGCTGCCTGAGATTCCTTTTGAAACTTCTTAACAAATTCTTCATCTGCATTAAACTCTGGTTTAAGTATTTTTACAGCTACCAGTCTATTTAGGACATTGTCCCTCCCCTTATAGACGACTGCCATGCCGCCAACGCCTATAATTTCTAATAACTCGTATCTATTTCCTAAATTAATACCTAACAATTGCTTCATTTAAGCCTCCTTATAGTTCGATGCAAATCACGGTTATGTTATCTTTTCCACCATTGTGATTTGCAAGATCTACCATCGCTTGCGGAACTAAATAAAAATCTGTGTTCTGAATAAGTTCCAGAAGTTCTAGAGACGACACCATATTGGATAGGCCATCTGAACACAACACGATATGGGTAAAATCATTTATTTTATATTGTCTAATAAAAATATCAAATTGTCGATCCACACCCAATGCACTGGTAATAATGTTTCTATCAGGGTGCTTTTCTGCCTCTTCGACACTTATACTACCAATTTTTACTAGCTCAGCCACTAAAGAATGGTCTTCAGACAATTGTATAATCTCGTTATCCCTAATGCCGTAGCATCGACTATCACCAACATTAACCACCCAAAAAGAATCACCTTCAAAATGTGTAAGCACGGATGTCGTTCCCATCCCACGACATTCAGGATGCTCCTTAACATAGCTTATGATTGCCTCATTTGCTTTCTCAAGAATGGCTTTGAACTTTTCTTCTACACCCAAGGCTGACTTTTCGTTAAACTTTTCTACAATGTTCTTAGCTGCGATTTCTGCTGCAACTTCACCAGCCTGATAACCGCCCATGCCATCCGTAATAACGTATAATGCAGATTCCTCACAAAGGATGAAATAATCCTCATTGTTCTCTCTCATTTTGCCAACATCTGTTAATGCAACTGCCTTCATCATTTACCTCTCTCTTAGCTTGAGCTAAGACCTTCTAATTAATCTTGCTATGAAAAATCCATCTGATCCATGTTGATTGGGAAAGAATGTTTCAGGTGTAAACTCTAATACAAACGAAGGATTACTTCGTAAAAAGGCATCAACAATATCCTCGTTCTCACCTTTGTTTAGCGTGCAGGTACTATAAATTAATTTACCACCTGGCTTTACATATTTTGATGAAACATCAAGTATTTTTGCCTGAATTACTTCTAATTCCTTTAATCCCTCTGGTGTTTTGTTATATTTAATATCAGGTTTTCTTCTAATAATCCCAAGACCTGAACAAGGGGCATCTACAACAACGATATCTGCTTGATCAACTAGGGACTCATCTAAAATAGAAGCATCATAGCTTTCAATTCTACCATTTGATAATCCAAGTCGTGCGAAATTATCCCTGATCTTTTCGAGTTTATCTTCTTGCAAGTCTCTCGATATCACACAGCCTGTATTTTTTAATTTTTGTGCAAAATGAGTAGACTTACCACCTGGTGCGGCGCATACATCAATAATCAAATTGCCATTATTTACATCAGTATGGCTAGCAACCGCCATTGAACTTAAATCCTGAATGATAAAATCACCGGCTTCATAACCATTCAATTGTTTTACACTATTGCCATTCATACTCTTGATTATGATGCCTTCATCTAAATGCTCCGATGAGATCGCGATAACACCTTGATTCTCTAAATTTTTAATAACGGTCTCCCGATCCGTTTTAAAAGTGTTAACTCTTAGTGATAGCTCTGGAATTTTGTGGTTTGCAACGAGCAACGCTTCTGTAAAGGAGATTCCATATTGATCAATCCAGAGTGAGATTAACCATTCCGGGTAAGAATAGGCAATGCTTAGATAGGTTACAATGTGCTTGTTTTTATTGGGCAGTTCGACCTGCTTATTCAATCTAATAAACTGTCTTAGAATACCATTTACAAAGCCACCATATTTTGGAGAAATAGCTTTTGCCAGCTTAACCGCTTCGTTTACTGCCGCTGATTCTGGAATTTTATCCATGTCACTTAGTTGATAGAGACCCATTCTTAATATATTGATAACCGACTGATCGATTCTGCCAAATCTAAGAGAAGACAGCTTTCGAATATAATAATCCAATCTTATTTGATTTTCTAAAACGCCTAAAACAATTTGCGAAATAAATCTTCGATCAATTGATTCAATTTCATAGGAATCAAAGGTTCTATTTAAAACTATATGAGAAAATTCTCTGTTTTCACTAATTTCATCTAATATTCTCAAAGCCAATTTTCTTGCATTTATTTTCATTATATATCCTCACTTATCTGAACTATTATACCAAAGATAATCAATTAATTTAAGTGTCTCAACTGATTTATCAAAATATTTTAATATCCAGACAAAAATCCCACCTTCTAAATGTACACAATAATACAATAGTGGTGGGATTTACGTAACTAAAATTTCCTCATTCAAAAAAGCTTATAGCTAATCTCTGCCCCTATTAAGAAGCAGTAATCTAACCAATTGCCCTATTGCCATTGCTGCTGCTGCAACATACGTCATCGCAGCTGCCCTGAGAACGCGTCTTGCATCGCCGTTTTCTTCGGTACTTAAAATACCATAGCTTTCCATCAATTTAATAGCTCTAGAGCTCGCATCAAATTCAACGGGTAAAGTTAACAGCTGAAAAACTACAGAAAATGAAAAGAACAAAATGCCTATGTTTATTAGCTGTGGCATAGAAAAAATCATACCTGCGATAAACAAAGGCCAGAGTGCTTGCGAGCCCAACTGGGCTGCTGGTAAAATAGCAGTTCTCAATGACAAAGGTGCATAACCATTTGCATGCTGTAATGCATGACCGACTTCGTGGCACGCTACGCTTACAGACGCAATTGAAGGATTATCATAAACTGGCTCAGATAATCTAACGGTTTTTGATCTTGGATCATAATGATCCGTTAAATATCCTGATACCTTTTCTATTTTAACATCATATAACCCATTGTTTCTTAAAATCAGGTCAGCAGCCTGAGCACCAGTTAAGCCTCTCATGTTTCTAACCTTATGGAACTTATTGAAGGTTGATCTTACGCCCATGCTGGCAAATGATGCTACGATAAATAATACTAATATGAGTAAGTAACTTGATCCGAAATACATATTAACCTCCTATTGACCTAAAATCATTCCTAAATTAACCTCATTACCGAGTAAAAATGATTGTGTGGTCATTCTTTTATTACTGCCTAATTGTAATTCAATTATACTTAAGACGCCCTCACCCGTTTTAATCCAAATGCTCCTTTTATCACTCTTGATAATTTCGCCAGCTGAGGCATCTTTAAAGTCGTTCTCGTCTATCACTTCTGCAGAAAATATCTTAAGTGTTTCTTCATTATATTTGGTGTGTGCAACTGGCCATGGATTAAAGCCTCTTATCTTCATTTCAATTTTGCTTGCACTCTCATTCCAGTCAATTTGCGCCAAGCTTTTATTTAACATCCTCGCATAGGTGCTGAGTGAATCATCCTGAACCTCTGGTACAATCTCATTTCTATCAATTTTATCTAGTGTTTCTATCAGAAGCTCTGCGCCTACTGCAGCAAGCTCAGTAGTCAATACACCTGCATTTTTTCTTTCTATAGCAACCTCTCTTTTAAGAAGCATATCGCCAGTGTCAATACCCGCGGCCATCTGCATGGTTGTTACACCAGTTACAGCCTCACCTTCTACGATTGCCCAATTGATAGGTGCGGCACCTCTATATTTCGGTAATAAGGATGCGTGCACATTAATACAACCCAACCTAGGTATCTCTAAAATTTCTTGAGACAATAACTGCCCATAGGCTACGACAACCACCACATCTGGATTAAGCGCCTTTATGGTACTCGGCCATTCACCCAGTCTTATCTTTTCAGGTTGATAAACCGGTAAGCTATACTTCAATGCACATTCCTTAACTGGTGGAAAAGACATTTTGTTGCCTCTACCCTTTGGTTTATCAGGCTGAGTGAAAACGCAAAGAACTTCGTGATGCTTAACCAATTGTTCAAGTGTATCTACTGCAAAATCGGGTGTTCCCATAAATATTACTCTCATTGGTAAAACGATCTCCTTATTCAGCTTTTTCTTCTACTACAATTTGCTTGTCTATATATAGAACGCCATCTAAGTGATCAATCTCATGACAAAGTACTCTTGCCAATAGCTCTTCACCAACGATTTCATAGGATTCTCCATCTACATCTTCAAATTGGACTGTAACAGAAAGAGGTCTCTTAACAATTCCATGGCGTCCTGGAAGACTTAAACAACCCTCTTCTTCCATCTGAATGCCACTTTGATCAACTATTCTTGGGTTGATTAAAGCCATTGGCCCTTCGTCATCATACAAATCAAAAACAATCACTCTTTTTAAAATGCCAATCTGCGGTGCGGCTAAACCAACACCATCTGCATCATGCATTGTTTCTATCATGTCCTCAACTAATACTTCCAATTTTTCATCAAAAACCGTTACTTCTCTAGCTACCTTTCGAAGAACTGGATCATTATCTGTGCGAATCGTTCGAATTGCCATGTTTTCCTCCTGTTAACTTATCTATAACATTATAATATATGAGTAGCATCTAAATCCATACTTAATTTGCAGGTCTTCACGTCGTAAAAATGCGTTTCTAAATCCTTAAGAATTTCCTTAATTTCTGATAGGGCTTCAGGCTTCACTTTTATAATGACCTGCCAACGATATGTGTTATCTATTTTCTTTAATAATGCAGGATTTGCTGGGTAAAGTTCAATATTATTTTGTAAACCTTTTTTTAATATTTTCTTTTTAAGATATAAATGACTTCTTTCGGCGTATTCACTTGCCGTTTGAGATTGGCCAGAACTAAATAACAGGTTGACCAAATTATAAAAGGGTGGATACTTCATTTGTTCTCTATAATTAATTTCGCTTAAATAAAACGATTCGTAGCTAACTTGATTGAGTGCATAATGATCGGGGGAATAGGTTTGTAAAATAACACGTCCTTCATGTGCCCCTCTTCCCGCTCTGCCGGCTACCTGATTGAAAAGCTGATACGCTCTTTCTGAAGCCTGGAAATTTGGTAGGTTAAGCATCAAATCAGCTGAAAGAATGCCTATTAATGTAACATTTTTAAAATCCAATCCCTTTGCAACCATTTGTGTTCCTATTAGAATATCAACTGCTTCTGCTTCAACATCAGATATGATCTGTTCTGCACTTCCTTTTTTAGTTGTAGTGGTTCGATCCATTCTTGCTATTTTTGCCTTTGGAAATAGCTCTGATAGCTGTTCTTCAACCTTCTCGGTACCAACGCCAAAGTATTTAAAATATTGACTCTCGCATTTTGGACATTTTTTGGGGACATAAGTCTCATAATTACAATAGTTGCATTTTACAGATCTTTCGCCTTTAAAATACGTTAACGTCACATCGCAGTTAGGACATGCCAAAGTAAACCCACAGCTTCTGCATGAAACAAAGGTACTGTGTCCTTTTCTGTTGAGAAAAATAATAATTTGCTGTTTTTTATCTAGTGTCTCAAGCATAGCCTCATATAAAGTCCGGCTCAATATGGATTTATTGCCTTCCTTTAATTCCTGACGCATGTCTATAATCTCTATCTCAGGTACAGACTTTTGATTGTGTCTACTGTTCAGTCGTATCAAATGTCTTTTCCCTTCAATTGCTTCCTTATAGCTACCAACCGTTGGTGTAGCAGAACCACAAATCAAAATAGCGTTTGAAGCCTTAGCGCGGTATTTAGATATGTCGTAGGTAGCGTATTTTGGTCGCTTTTCTGAACGGAATGCAGGCTCATGACATTCGTCAATAATGATGATACCAATCATTTCGAGTGGGGCAAATATAGCGGATCTTGCACCTATTACTATATCGTATGCGCCTTGCTTTATGCCCTTCCATTGATCATATCTTTCTCCTGGTGAAAGCTTTGAGTGTAACAATGCGATCCTTTCAGCACCAAATCGAGATGCCAATCTTCCCACCAATTGCGAAGTCAAAGTAATTTCTGGTACGACCACAATTGCTTTCTTTCCTTCATTGATAATCGTTTCAATTAGCTCTGCATAAACCTCTGTTTTACCACTACCTGTAACCCCATATAGTAAAAAATCATTTGATTTATGCGCTCTGTAGGTACTTACAATCTCATCATATGCCATCTGTTGCTCAGGATTAAGGGTTATGTCTCTCTTACTTTCACTTATGGTCATAAATTCAGGTAGGCGAAGAATATTTCTTTCCTCAAGTATTAGAGCTCCCTCTTCACAAAATCGATCGATAATGGATTTCGGTACTTTTAATAGCGTTTGAACTTCTAAACGCTTTGCTTCCTTAAACTTCAACATATATTGTGCTAGTTTTTGTCTTGCAATATGATTGGATGGTATATTTTCTAAATAAGGCTTCAAATAATCAGTTGCAATAATCCAATCCTCTTTAGCATCTACGACACTTTGTTCAAATTCATATCTGAGATCAATTGCACCAATTGCCAAGAGTCTATTGATTGCATTTCTTTTGGTTGCAGCTGCCACAGCTGGTAATAGAGCCTCTTCATTTAATTCAAAATCACTTAATTGATTTATTAAACAATTTTCAACCTTTTTCAGTTTGTGTGTGGTCACATCAAAGTCACTTCTATAAGTATAAATCTTTTTTTGATTCACTTGAGTTCCGGAGGGCAAGAAAAGCTGTAACGCCTCTGAAACCGTGCTGACTGTATCTTGTGCGATAAATCTAGCACAGTCAATCAATGCGCCATCCAAATGTACACCATCCGAAAAGACATAGTGTATCGATTTGATTTCATACTCTACCGTTTCGATTTCTTCTAAAATCTCGACGACAATCCCTTCTAGATACCCCGATCTACCAAAAGGCACAAGAACTCTAGCACCTACAAAAACTCTATTTTGAAATAGATCTGGTACACGATACGTGAAAGGTCGATCTAATTGACTTGTTGTTTTAAGTATGATTATTTGTGCGTACATGAACTCCCTCAAACTGGCTGATAGACATATGTTAAAATACCCTAGTCTGTAAAGACAGTCTAGGGTATTATTTTTTACATTTTACTTATCACTTTTTCAAGTATGATTTTGGCGACCTCAGACTTTTCAAGACAATCAAAAGCAGTCTTTGAGCCATCCTTATCAAAAAGCGTAACGACGTTGGTATCTCCATTAAAACCAGCGCCCTCTTTCGTCACATCATTTGCAACTATAAAATCTAAATTTTTCTCTACAAGCTTCTTTTTTGCATACACTTCAACATTATGTGTTTCAGCGGCAAACCCAACTAGAATCTGATGCGTTTTAAGCTTTCCGACCTCTTTTAAAATATCAGGATTCTTAGCGAGCTTTAACAACATTTCTTCATCGGATTTTTTTATTTTTTCTTCACTATAGATAGAAATCCTATAATCAGCCGGTGCTGCCGCCTTTATAATCGCATCTACGTCTAAATTTTCCATAACTGCTTGATACATATCAGCGGTTGATTCTACAGAAACAAATTTGACACCATTTGGAGGTGATAACTGCGTTGGACCACTGACAAGAATCACTTCTGCACCCATTTTATGTGCCTCAGTTGCAATTGCATAGCCCATTTTACCACTTGAATGATTGGTAATATACCTAACTGGGTCAATTGCTTCTCTCGTCGGACCAGCAGTGACTAACACCTTTTTTCCCAATAAGGGCTTTGGTGTATTAAAGTGATCTAATACAGCTTGTACAATGACTTCTGGCTCAGCTAATTTTCCTGCCCCAACATCTCCACAGGCCAATCTTCCCGCACCTGGTAATATCATGTGGTAGCCGAAATGCTCAAGTCTTTTGACGTTGGACTGGAAAATAGGATTTTCATACATTTTGGTATTCATAGCCAGTGCAAAAAACACAGGTGCAATAGTTGCCATAACAGTAGTCGTTAGCATATCATCAGCGATTCCATTTGCGATTTTACCTATGATGTTTGCGGTTGCAGGTACGATTAAAAAAAGGTCTGCTCTCTTAGCTAGAGATATATGCTCTACATCCCAAGTTTTTGGATCCTCGAACATATCCGTTACAACATAGTTTTGTGAAAGTGATTGAAACGTTAGCGCACTGACAAACTGCGTGCTATTTTCAGTCATAATCACATAGACATTTGCACCTTGTTTTTTCAATCGACTGACGACATCCGCTGCCTTATAAGCTGCTATTCCGCCAGTTACACCTAATACTATATTTTTACCGGTTAGCATACGCGGTCCTTTCTAGATTCTATCTTGTGGTGGTTCTGGGATATTGACTTCTACTTCGCCACTCATTATTTCTTCAATAGCTATAGAAAGTGGTTTCTCAATATCGTGATCAATAGAATCATCCTCTCCATCTATAATATGTCTAGCTCTCTTAGCAGCGACGATACATAGCGCATAACGATTTCCTACTTTTTCAATTAACTCATCAATCGATGGTTTTAACATTTGTCTCCTCCTTAAATCTACGCACAATTTCTTTTATATCAGCATTGACGCGACACTTCTCAGCAGTAATAATCGCTTGAAGTATATCTGTTGCATGGTTAACAGTATCATTTACAATAAAATAATCATAATTTTTAATGAGTTCAATCTCACTGACTGCACTTGAAAGCCGCATTTTTAAGCTTTCAGGCGTTTCTGATCCCCGACCTTCAATTCTCGTTTTGAGCGTTTTCATCGAAGGTGGTAAAATAAACACAAACACACCCTCTGGGTATTTATTCTTAACCTGAAGTGCACCTTGTATATCGATTTCAAGCAAAACATTTTTTCCACTTGATATCTGCTCTACAACAAAATCCTTAGGTGTACCATAGTAGTTGTTATACACACAAGCATGTTCTAAAAACCCATTATTTTGGATCATATTTTCAAAGCGGTCTCTTGTTAAAAAGTGATAACTGATCCCGTCCTGTTCACCGTTTCTCGGTTGCCTTGTTGTTGCAGATACAGATACAAGTATCGAAGGATCTCTTTGAAGAAGCTCCTTACAAATTGTTCCCTTACCAGCTCCTGAAGGACCTGAGACTATGATGAGTAATCCTTTATGATTCATAAAAGCTCCCTTATCAATTATTCGATATTTTGAATTTGCTCACGAATTTGCTCAATATCACTTTTAAGTTCGATCACTAAATTCGAAATGTCGATATCAGGTGATTTTGAACCAATGGTATTGACCTCTCTATTCAACTCTTGTACTAAGAAGTCTAATTTTCTACCGACAGGTTCATTTGATGCCAATATCTTTCCAATTTGCTCTAAGTGTGAGTAGATTCTTACGATTTCTTCGTTGATATTTGTTTTATCCGCATAGATGGCAATTTCATTTGCCAATCGGATTTCATCAAGCTCCGCGTTTAATTCACTTAAAAGCTCAGAAATACGCTCCTTCATTTTCGTTTTATAGGCGTCCACAATTCGAGGTGCCTGGTGTTCAATGATAATAAGCGTTTTTCTTATACTTTCAACCTTAGAAAGAATGTCATTCTTAAGCTGTTGACCTTCTTGCTTCCTCATTTCAAGGATTCTTTCAATAGCTTGGTTGAGTGCTGGTTCAATAGAGCGCCAGTACTCCTCCTCACCTCTCTCTAGATAGGAAACGTCTATACCATCTTGTAATCTAGTTAACATAGTCAATGAAATATCATCTCTTAACCCATATCGTGCTTGAATATCTTTGTAAATCTTAACATATTTATCTAATACGTCATAATTCGCAGTAACTTCATAATTGTCAAAAGCCTTTTCATCTAGATTAATATATACGTCAATTCGACCTCTTGAAAGCTGTGCCTTAATTTTATTCTTAATACGGTCTTCAAAAACGTTTAGTTTTTTTGGCATTTTGATGATAATGTCGCAATATCTATTATTCACTGACTTAATCTCAAGTGTCACATCAAAGGCTTCATTACTGTGCTCGCCTCTGCCAAACCCCGTCATGCTATATATCATGGCTACCTCCAAAATCTTTACATCATTAAATTATAGCATAGTATAACTCGATTATTCAAGTGAAAGCCACAGCTCAATCCTATGAAAATAAGTTGAAAACTTAATCAAGACCATTTCTACAAGTTATTCTAGGTAACTTATGTTCAATTGAAGTCTAAAAGAATAAATGTTATACTTTCTAATGAAACTTACAAAGGAGGCCCATATGTCATTTGATGGTCTACTCATGCAAAAATTAACCCTAGAGCTAAAACAGTCCATAGAGGGTGGTCGTATAGATAAAGTTTTTCAGCCTGAAAAGGATGAGCTCTCACTAATGATAAGAGGAAGCGCGGGCAATCAGCAATTGTTTATTTCAGTTGACGCATCGATGCCTTTTTTTGCTTTAATTGAAGAAAAGAAAGAAAATCCGCAGGCACCACCAATGTTTTGTATGCTGATGCGTAAACATTTGTCTGGTGGAAAAATCCAAAGCATCAATCAATTGGGTTATGAACGTATTCTTGTTATTGAGATCGAATCCAAAAATGAACTTGGAGATTTTGAATTAAAGAAGCTAATAGTTGAAATTATGGGAAAACACTCGAATATAATTTTAACCAAGGCAGATTTTACTATAATCGACAGCATTAAAAGAATCACGCCTGATATGAGCCGAGTTAGATCCATTCTACCTGGCTTAAAATACACCTTTATTCCCTCAGACAAAATCGACTTTTCAGAGAATAATGACCGTTTACTAGAAGCACTTTTTGAACATCATTCTGAGCAAAAGCTTGCTAAATCTTTATACATGACTATACAAGGCTTTAGTCCTTTGATCTCAAGCTATATTTGTCTAAAAATCGGTGTAGACTCTGATTTTATCGTTTCACAGCTAACAGAAATTCATAAAATAGAACTCAAACGTCAATTTGATATAATTCGCGCTCAGCATTCAAACGGCTATGTCTATACAGATGAAACTGGTCTGTCGAAAATGATTTACTTCTTACCCGATATGCGACCTGATTTAAAGCAAATCAAATTTGTCACCCTTTCTGAGGCACTTGAAAGGTTTTTTTTAAAGTCAAATAGAGAGCATAAAATGCATCAAAAAACCTTGACGCTTAAAAAGACGCTCGCCCAGAGAATTGAAAGATATCGTGCTAAGCTTGGTAAGCAGGAGCTTGAAAAGAATGATGCTGAAAATGCGGATCAGTACAAAATATTAGGTGAATTAATACTCGCAAATCTTTACACTCTTGAAAAGGGAATGAACAAAGCCATCGTTCTTAACTATTATCAAGATCCAGCAGAATCAATTCAGATCGAACTGGATACACGACTTGAGCCTACTGAAAATGCACAAGCTTATTTTAAGAAATACAACAAGCTCAAAAAAGCAGCAGTCGAGCTAGATCATCATATTCAGGAAACAAAGCTCGATGTCAATTATCTTGAAGAGGTTCTCACCCACCTTGAAAATAGTGAGGATAACAAGATCATTGAAGACATAAAAACGGAGCTTATCGAGCAGGGCTATATAAAAGGCAGAGTACAAAAGAAAAAAGCAAATGCAAAAGTGCAATATAAGACCTTTACTTCACATAATGGCTATGAAATTCTAGTTGGAAAAAGTAGTCTTCAAAATGATTTCTTAACGACCAAATTCGCCTCAAATAAAGACATTTGGCTACACACAAAAGACATTCCTGGTTCGCATGTCATTATTAGAACAGAAGGATCAACACCAGACGAGCAAACCCTTTATGAGGCAGCCTTAATTGCAGCCTATTACTCAAAAGCAAAGGATTCAAGTAACGTTCCGGTAGATTACACGTTAATCAAGCATGTTTCAAAGCCTAGCGGTTCGAAACCTGGAATGGTTATTTACACACATCAAAGGACGTTGTTCGTTACACCTTCGTATGATGCCGTTCACACCCTTATGAACAGTGCACTAAATTAGGAGGTCATATGAGCAAAAAAACAATTATTCCAATCATGATAATAATTGGAGCTGTATTTATTGTATCGATTTTAATCAATTTTTACCTCTTTAAAATCAAGAAGGATACCTTCGAAATTGGGATGCTCAATTACGATAGAAGAGAGTTTGAATTGGTAGCTACTGATTTTCCGTACACCATTAAGCTCGTTCAATTTGATGCAGAGGATGAACTACTTCAGGCGTACCTTTCAAATGACATAGATGCAATTGTAATCGACGGTTTCTCATATGTAAAGCAATATGGTGACTTTCAAGGTGGAAGGGCTGTTCTTTCAAAGAAAACACCCTTTATCATAAAAAAGTCTGACCTTTCCAAGCCTCCTGATAAAATTGGTAGTGCGTACGAATGGCTTCTAGTTAATTACAACACGCACGCCAGAAATATCTTCAAAAATACGACCTCAGCATTAAATGCTTTACTCGAAAATCAAGTGGATGAAGTATTATTACCTGAAAAAATGCTTGAAAATGCATCCGGCGATTCTACGATAACGCATTTCGGAGATATCGAAATGCTACTCATCGTCAATAGCCTCTGGCTTCATAAGGATCAGGACGAGTCCCTCGATTTGATACGCACCTTAGAGCAAATTACCAGTGATCAATTTATCACGCCAACAGAATCCGGACTAAATGCCATAGTGACCAAATTGTTTTCATCTGAAATAATTGAAACAAGGTATTATTATAAAGATCTTGTTTATACAACTGACACTAGGTAATATTCACTATTCCCTGTTCATTTGTTTATACTTTATTCATAATTATATTTTATACTCTAAATAAACAATTACTAAAGAATAGATATAGGTTGGTGTCTTATGAAACAAACTTCGCATTTTAACGCAATACAGATCTTAGGTATAATGCTATCCGGGTTGGGATTAATCTGCGTTGCTTTTCCTACCTTTGTAGGTCTGTTTGCAGTTAGAGCAATTACATTTTTATTTTTAATCCTTGGCTTTTACTCACTTGTTTTCGCTTTGTTTGTAAAAAGTAAATTGACGATTTTGGTCAGTTTTTCAATATTAGTTGTAGGACTTTATGCGTTTATCAATCCTCAATATGTATTATTCATGCTGGGTATTGGCTGCTTTATCTTAGGGTTAAATGGTATTTTTTTAACCTTCTCAAAATTCAAAAAGCAAAGTGAAAGTACATTGATTTCATCTATTGCACTTATGCTACTTGGCGTGTTTGCGATGCTTAATACAAAGGCAGCTTTATCGTCTGTCATTATGATATTAGGTATTATCATTGTATTTGTTGGGATTATGCTTATCTTTGTAGGCAAAACACTTCCCTTTACAAATAGAACACAGCGGAAAACGGGGCCATTTGTATTTACCTTTAGTTCCACATTTTCGCCACAAGAGCCTAAACCCGAACCCAAGCCGAACAACAGGGTCATCATCAATATTGATGATGATGACGTTGAAGAGATTGATTTTAAAGATGTTGACTAATATTATTATTTTTAAAGCGACGGATTATTCGTCGCTTTCTTGATTTTTTGTACGTAACTTTCTTAGTGAATTATTAGAAAAAACATGTTAAACTATAATAAATCTGACGATTTAGAATTATCAATCTATTCACATTAAGGGGTGCAAGCTATGTTTAAAACGTTCTCATTCAAATTATTTTTAGGATTACTTATCTATACAATAGTCGCTGTAGGCCTAAGCTACTTCGAGCTAAATCTCCTTGTAACTACAGGTATTTTAATCGTCCTTCTCATTACCTTGACACTTATTTACCACTTGTCCCTACGAAATCAGGTTCGATATGTTTCGGAATATCTTGAACGCCTCGGAAGTGGCGATGTCACTGTAAAAGCCAGCAAACACCTATCCAAAGATTTTACTGTTATTACTGAAATCGTCTCATCTAGCAATAAAAGTACAAAATCCATTATTGGAAAAATGTTAACCACTTCTGAACAACTATTAAATCTAATCGAAACCATTAAGCGTTCTGGCGATGAAATGGAAAAATCATTCTCTCAGGTAACAGAAAATGTCTCTGAAATCTCTCAATCCGTGGATAACATGTCAAAGGAATCACTAGATATGCAGCACGATGCAGAAACCATGAGAAAAGATATGCACAGTGTTTCATCAAATTCTGAAACCGCTGAAGAAATTGCCAAGCTTATGAAGGCCAATCTAGATATTAACAATAAAAACACACTAGAGCTTATCAATCGTATGAAGCAAAGCGCTCATAGAAATACACTTGTCTCAGAGGAGGTTTCTCTTCTTCGATCAGAAATGCATAAAATCATTGAAATTGTCAATGTGATCAGTAATATTTCTTCACAGACTAACCTACTTGCTTTGAACGCATCTATTGAAGCTGCAAGGGCTGGGGAAGCTGGTAAGGGCTTCGCAGTCGTAGCTGAGGAGGTTCGTAAGCTTGCTGAGCAATCCAACGAATCCTCTGAAGGTATCAGTCGAATGATTGATGATATTGTTAGAAAAACAGAAGCCATTACTTCTAAAATTTCAGATGAAGTTAACAATGCCAATGAAAACGTTAAATTCGCAGACGATTCAAACGAACTATTAACGGTGAGCTATGAATCTGTTGAAAATACACTTTCTATTATCCGCGAAATCATTCAACAAATCGACCATCAGACGACGTCTACTGAAGACGTTTACAAACTGATAAAGAACATTTCTGAGGAAAGTCAACAGGTAACTGCAAATATTGAAGAAACTGCTGCACTCACAGAGGTTCAGTTGATCAGTTTAAGCACGATTGTCTCTTCATTAGATCATCTTTTAGGCATATCCAACGCACTTGGTTTGGTAGTTAATGAATATAAAAAGGGATTGAAAATTAGCAATGATGTTAAACAAAAAATAAATGCGTCTCTAAAAATGCTGAAAGGCGAAGCAGAATCAATGGGCAAAGCCGGTATACACTCCATAAACAAAGCACAGCTGGCAAATCTTAAAGCGAAATCTTCAGATTATGAATTACTTGCCCTACTTGACCGCGACGGGATAGCCTATGTATTTTCACAAGAAACAGGGGCAAGTCGAATCGACGCTTCGCATCGACCTTTTTTCAAGCACAGTATCAAGGGAGAGGATTATATTTCTGAGCCTTATATTTCTTCCTTAACTGAGAATTATTGCATAAGCATTGCAACGCCAATCAAAACTAATTCAGAAGTGGTTGGTGTAATTGTACTGGATATAACCATCTAGATTTTTAGAACTCAGAACTTAAAAATGTGCAGACCCTAAATGGATCTGCACATTTTTTATAGTTTTTGATAAATGCTAACCTCACTTACCTCATCCATTTCTTCAAGCTTAACCTTGACGACTTCTTTACTAGAGGTTGGTAGGTTTTTACCTACATAATCTGGGCGAATTGGAAGCTCTCTATGCCCTCGGTCAACAAGTACCGCTAGCTGAATCATACTTGGTCTTCCAAAATCAATAATTGCATCCATGGCAGCTCTAACCGTTCTACCTGTATATATAACATCATCTACTAAGATGACGATCTTGCCATCAATTTTAAAACTGACCTGCAGGCCTTTTACATCAGGCTCATAGCTTTTTAAGGACAAGTCATCTCGATACAAGGTAATGTCTAACTCACCTACTGGTAATGATATGCCTTCAATCTTCTCAATTTTTGAGGATAGTCGATGCGCTAAAGGGACACCCCTCGACTTAATTCCAATCAGGACGATGTCCTCAATCCCTTTATTCTTTTCGATAATTTCATGTGCAAGTCGTGTTAATGAGCGATCGATCATCTTATCATCTAATAGCTTCGCTTTAAATTCCATTATATCCCTCCATTATCTTGAAGATTGACACTTTTTAATTAATTCTTGAAAATACTCTGGAAGCTCAGCTTCGAATGTCATTAGTTCACCTGTTGTAGGATGAATAAAGCCGAGCATCTTTGCATGTAGTGCTTGTCCTTCATGCTTAACGCGCTCACTTTTTGCCCCGTACACTGGATCACCTAAAATTGGATAACCCAGCATTGCCATATGGACTCTTATCTGATGGGTTCTACCAGTTTCTAATTTTAATTTGATCAGGGTGTGATATTTATAGCGCTCAACGACCTCATAATGCGTTACAGCCTCTCTCCCACCTTGAAGAACACACATCCTCTTCCTATCCTGAGGGTGTCTACCAATCGGTGCATTTATCATTCCCGAATTGTCTTTTACAACGCCATTGACGATAGCGACATACTCTCTAAGTGAACTTTTATCCTTAAGCTGAGCTGCTAAGGATTCATGAGCCCTATCGTTTTTTGCAATCATCAGTAGTCCGGAGGTATCCTTGTCAATCCGATGAACGATGCCAGGTCGAATCACACCATTGATTGAGGAAAGTCTTTCTGAAAAGTACATTAACGCATTAACCAATGTACCTGTATAATTACCAGGCGCGGGATGCACTACCATTCCCTGAGGCTTATTCACGACGATAACATCATCGTCTTCATACACGATATCCAGAGGAATATTCTCAGCCTCAATTTTAAGAATTTCTGGATCTGGTATGATAATTTCAACCGAATCGTCAACTTTGACGATTTGCTTTTTTATTTGACAGATAGAACCGTTTATACTTACGCGCTCCTCTGAAATTAACTTCTGAATATAGCTCCTTGATAAATCTGCCATTTCTTGACTTAGATAAACATCTAATCGCAAGGGTACATCGTCATTTATCAAGGTTATTTTATTGGATAATTGTCCCATTTCCACACCTCAACGTCCTTCTATTATAACTATTATCAAACATTTAATCAATTTATTACAATAAAAATGCATACTTCTTTTTTGTTTTTGGTATAATAAGAAAATCAGTAATAACAGTATAAACAACCTTGGAGGATCCATGGATCAATATAGAGTTAAAAAAATTATACAAATCGCAACACAGACTGGAAAAATCATGCTGCAAAATGGCGCTGAAACCTATCGTGTGGAAGATACCGTTCAAAGAATGGCTGAATCGCGTGGTTTGTCTGAGGTTAACGTTTTCGTTATACCAACTGGCATTATTATAAGTGCAACTTATAATGATATGACCATTAGTTTGTTAGAGCGCGTTAATCCTGAGGGGATAGATTTAGAATGTATCGATCGAGCAAATGCCTTCTCTAGAGAATTTACTTCTACCGAAATGACACTTGAAGCTGCAGAAGAAAGAATACAAGATCTTAATAGTCCGCCTCGCTTTAAAAAATGGATAAGAGTACTTTCAAGTGGTATGGGAGGCGGCTTCTTCGTTTTAATGTTTGGAGGTACTGCCATTGAATTTCTAATTGGCTATTTGGCTTCGTCCTTGACGGTTCTATGGACGGAGGCACTTGATAATAAGCATCTAAATTTTTTTATTAAGAACATTTTAGGTGGCTTTGCAGCTGCACTCTTTGGTGTCGTATTTGTTAGATTTATTGGTATTTTCGATCTATCAGCCTCAATTAACACCGTCATCATCGGTCCCTTAATGACATTGGTGCCTGGGGTTTCATTAACCAATGGTATTCGTGACCTAATCTCAGGTGAACTATTAGCAGGAAGCGCAAAAATTATGGAAGCACTTTTTATTGCCATCGCACTAGCATTTGGTGTCGGTATGGTATTACAATTTAGTTTAAAATTCATCTCTTAGGAGTCAAATATGATCTATGTTGCACAAGCATTTTATTCATTCTTAAGCGTAGTCGGATTTTCAGTCCTGTTCAATTTACCCAGACGGCTAATTATAGCTGCAAGCTTATCGGGTATGATTGGTTGGCTACTTTATTTCTATTTTCAATCCATTCAAACCACCAATTTTATTCTGCCAGCATTTGCAGGTTCTATTGCGGTAGGTTTGGTTGGAGAAATTTTAGCAGCTGTAAAAAAACATCCTGCTACCCTTTTTATCATCCCTGGAATAATCCCTTTTGTACCTGGATATGGAATCTACTATACCATGCTTCACATTGTGGAAAAGGATTTTAATTCTGCTTTAACAACTGGTGCAGAGTCACTTTTTATCGCCATATCCATTGCTTGTGGCATTGTTCTTGCAACTTCTTTTGTAAGAATTATAAGACCTAACCTAGAAAAATGGCTTACTAAAAAAGCGAAGTAGATGCTAAGCATCGACCTCGCTTTTATTATTGATTGTAAACTTATTATTGCTTGTAAACTGATTATCGATTACACCATTTTAAGTATTCCGCTATTACAAAGTATTGAGTCGGAATCTAAAGGGTATCTATTTTGGTGGCATTACCATTGCTTTTCCATCGATGACAAGCTCGCCATGTTGGTTTGTACATGTTGTTCTTAAAATAAGTCTGTTCTTTTCTACTATTCTTTCGATAACTTCTACCTTTGCTTCAATTGTGTCACCAAATTTAACAGGTTTTTTAAAGCTCAACTCTTGTGATAAATAAATTGTCCCTGGACCTGGTAAATGAACACCTAAAACAGTTGAAATAAAGCTTGCAGTTAACATACCATGAGCGATTCTTTCTTTAAACATTCCCTTTTCCGCTTCTACAGCATTGACGTGAGCAGGATTAAAGTCCCCACTAATGCCCGCATATAAATATACGTCTGACTCGGAAATCGTTTTTGTAAAGCTTGCAGTATCTCCAACTTGAATTGTATCTATCGTTTTTAGCATGAAAAGCCTCCTATTTTAAGCCATTATAAGCGTAAACCACCGTTTACAGATAAATTATGTCCAGTAACAAATGATGACTCATCACTCGCTAAGAATAATACCGCATTAGCAATTTCTTGTGGTTCTCCAAGTCTACCCAACATTGTTTTTTCTCTAATAGGATCGAGAACCTTATCAGGCACAGTTTTCATCATTTCAGTATTTACATAACCAGGAGCAACTGAGTTAACTCTGATTGCTTCGCCTTTTCTAGAGAATTCCTTCGCCCATGTTTTAGCAAGACCAATTACGCCAGCTTTAGTTGCAGCATAGTTCGATTGTCCAATATTTCCATATTCACCAACTACTGAAGCGATGTTAATAATTGAGCCTTTCTTTTGATCTAACATTACAGGAGCGACTGCTTGAGTTAAATTGAAAACACCCTTTAAGTTGACATCGATAACAAGATCCCACATTTCTTCAGTCATCTTGTTTATTAATGCATCTCTCGTAATCCCAGCATTGTTAACCAAAACATCAATGTGTCCATATTTCTTTACAACATCTGCAATAAACTGTTCAATATCTGTACGTTTAGTTACATTAAGTTTGTATCCTTCAACGTTTTCACAAGTGTAAGCTAAATCGGACATATCCACAGCCACTACTTGTGCGCCTTCTCTAGCAAACGTTTCACAAATACATCTTCCAATACCTTGAGCGCCACCAGTTACAACAGCAACCTTACCTTCAAGTCTTTTCATTTCAAACCTCCTAAAATCCCATTGAAATATTGTCGACATAGAATATAGCAATTTTTATGCCAACACCTCTAAAGAATCGGCCATCAGAACAAAAAAAAATATATATATCTGTCATTTTTTCCTGTTCATTTGATGGAACAAATTATACAATACTATTATAACACAACGATAATTATTTGGAGGTAAAAATGGCTAATAATATCAATAATGAGAAAATTAACGCATTTTTAGATTATTTTAACAATACAGGGCGTTCATCCGTTGAATTTCTAGTAGATGGTATCGGTTGGTTAATTCTCCTAAAAGAGAATATCGAAATCGTGTCTGACAACTGGTTTGCATCAACCAAGTACAGTGCTTCTACTGTAAAAATACTAGAACCTGAAACGTCTAGTCTAATCTGTTTTACTAATATTTATCAGAAAAACTTAACTTTCACGGAAAATGCCAATAACGTAAAGTACAATATGTTATTCGATGAGATCTGCATTTTTGTTGATAGAATTATAGCGTTTCATTAAAAGTTAAAATGCTATCGTACTGCGTATAAAAAGCTTGGTTTTAATCAAACCAAGCTTTTATTTGTTCTATATAACAATTGGTCTACATTGCCATTTCGGCTATCTTTGCAAGTGGACTGCGTTCAACTTGCTTAAGGGTAACGTGTCCTGAAAGGTCATAGGGCTTCATTTTTTCTATCGTATAGACCAATCCGTTAGACTTTGCGTCGACAAGTACGTTGTCTATTTGGTTATCGCTTGGATCACCAATGAAAACGAATTTTGATCCAAAGCCAGCACGCGTTAGCATGAGCTTAGCCAAATGGGGTGTGATTTCCTGAGCCTCATCGACGATTACTAAGGCATCTGTCAAGGTTCGACCGCGCATATAGGTAAATGTCTTCGTCTCAATTACCCCGTATTTTCTGTATTGCTCAATAAAATCTTCAACACTAAACTCAGGCTTTTCTGTATAGACGATGTGTCTACCCTTTCCTAAATTCTCTTTTTGCTTTTTAATAACCTTTTGATCGACTAAGTTCTCGATTGCGTCATAGAAGCTTCCCATCCATGGTCGTAATTTTTCTTCCTCAGTACCTGGCAAATAACCAATATCATTGCCTGCTGGTACAACCGGTCTTACAAACACGATTTTGCGATATTGTCCTTGCTCAATCGCTTTTTGAAGCGCAACTGCAGTTGCAAGGATGGTTTTCCCTGAGCCTGCCCCACCTGAAATTGTAACAAAATGAATATCGGGATTCATAAGCAACTCATACGCCATCTTTTGTTCTCTGTTGATAGGTGTAAGACCCCAGGATACTTCATTTTGATATTTAAGAGGTACAATTCTTTTACCATCATAACGCGCAAGAATTTCATGGTTTTCGCGATCCAAGCTTTTAACATGAATGAACTCATTTGGAAATAACGGTTCATCAAAGTATTCTTTTGGATCAAGGCCGCCGCTGAAAATTTGATCAATTACTTTACTATAAAGCCTTTTTTCAATGTATCCCTTATAAAGATCATCCGTGTCAATCTTATCATTTTGATAATCTTGAATTTCTAGACCTATGGCATCTCCTTTTATGGCCATATATAGATCTTTAGTAACTAAAACCGTTTGAGTTGGTTCATAAATCTTTTGTAGCTGTTTTGCAACAGCTAATATCTTAGTATCGTTCTTTGAGTAGTCCAAACCATCAGGTAAATTCGTAAAATCCATATGATTGAGTTCAATTCGAAGCGTGCCACCATTTTCTAAACCGACCCCTTCGGCTAACGATCCCTTTTGACGAATATTGCTGAGCTCACGTGCAGCCCATCTCGCATGATAGCCGACGATGCCTTCTCTTTTCTTTAGATGATCTAACTCTTCAATGCAAATGATTGGAATAATAACATGGTTATCTTCAAACTTGTAAAAACACTCTGGGTCATGAATCATAACATTTGTGTCCAATATAAAATTCTTAACCATATTTGCCTCCTAGATCGTGATAGCTGTAATATAGCATACTTAGATTTTTATATTATTTGAAGCATATTAAGATTTTGTGAATCGCGTAGAAAATTAAAATATTGATAATTTAATCAAATGCTTGCTTAACTTACTTTATTAATTTTTCAATAGATTTTGCATAGATTTGAGCACATTTTATCATCGCATTTAGATCAAAATATTCATCTGTTTGATGGGACACCTTTTCCTGACCTGGAAAGGCAGGACCAAACGCCACTATATTTTTCATTGATCTAGCATAGGTAGCGCCACCTGAAGCGGTTGGCTCACCAGATAAACCGGTCTCTTCTACATAAACCTGAGTTAATACTTGTATCAGCTCTGACGACTTTTCTATATACAAAGGTGCTAAGTAATCGAGCTCTTCATATTCTAAACCATATTTTTCTGCCACTCTCGTTATCCCATCAACGATAAATTTTTTATCTACGGTTACTGGAATACGAGCATCAATCCCTATGGTTTCACCGAAGCTGGATAAATCAATCTGATTTACTGAAAAAGTTAACTTACCAGAAGGCTCATCTTGGCAATTACCAAAAATTAATTCGCCATTATAGGTAAAGGCTATCTTTTCACTTAAAAAAGCGATCATAGGCGAATCTGTACCTATTTCCTTTAGCGCCATTGCCATTCTAACAATTGCATTGACACCAGCATTTGGTTTAGCTGAATGAGCACTTTTACCGATGACAAATAGCTCCTCTTCCTCAAGATCATGATCAAATCCCATCTTCTTTAATTGTTTTTCAAGTCGATAGATATGATCCCCATGATAGGAAGCTGATTCTGGAACAGCGTTCATAGCAGTTCCGCCTCTTACTCTAAGCTCAGATTTTTGACTGGTTTTTAATTTGAACTGAAGCAAACCTTTTTCAGCGTACACAACCGGGAAATTTGCATCAGGTGTAAAACCTGCAACGGGAATTTCTTCTCTTGATGAGTACCGACAGATTCCACGCCAGCTTGTTTCTTCGTCTGTTCCAATTATAATTCTGACCCGTTTATTAAATTGGGCGCCTGTATCTATGACGGCCTTTACGCCAAAGATTGCTGCAATTAGTGGTCCCTTATCATCTATTGCGCCTCTGCCGAAGATCTTTCCATCTTCAATTTCTCCTCCATAAGGTGCATGCTTCCAGTTTCCTGCATCTCCCTCGGAGACGACATCAATATGCCCCAATATGGCAATCATTTCTTCACCGTCACCATATTCAGCATATCCATAATAGCCTTCAGGATCATAATAGGTTCTAAAACCAAGACCTTCACAAATATCTAGTGTCTTTTTTAATGCAGCATCAATTTGCTTACCAAAAGGCTTCACTTCATCTAATTCATCTAGTACACTTGGAATCGCTAACAATTCCACCAAAGCCGAAATCATTTCCTTTTGATTGTCAACTACCTTATTACGAACCATCATAACCAACGCCCCCTTTTCCTTGTGTCGCAACTAGCTGTTTTAATAATATATAACCTATCTTGTGTCTATAAATCAATAATTTGTGTCATTAGTATAATTATTTTTATTTACAGCCATATGAACAAAAAAATTCGCAATATTAAATTCTTCGGACGTCGGTCCTCGGCAAGCCTGCGGAGCGTCCTACGAATTCAATATTGCGAATTTTATATACATTTTTTTTCAGTCTGTTTATTCAATAGTTAAATTTAATAGTTAAATTAAGTACCAAAATTAATTGTCTAAATAATCAACTAAAATTAATTTATAACATCAAAACTATAATTTAGAACTAAAAATAACTTAGTTCTTTGTGACGAATACACCAACCTCGTTTCCATTGAGCTGATGCATTTCGTATGGTTGATCTTGACCAGCTACTAGAGCGGTTGCCAATGTTTCTGACTTGATATACTCAGCATACGCTTCTACAGCATTTGCAAACGCTTCTGGCGCTTGGTAGAAAATCGTAATTTGATCCATCATTTCATAGTCATTTGCTTTTCTCATTTGTTGAACTCTTGAGATTAGTTCTCTTGCGTAACCTTCTGCGATGAGTTCATCCGTTAATTGCGTATCTAGGATGATAAAACGGTTATTTTCCATTTTAACAGTGAAGCCTTCCTTCGCATTGATGTTAATGAGAACGTGCTCAGCAGTAACTTCAAACGGTTGGCCTTCAAGCTCAATCGTAACACTTTCGCCACCGTCGAGTTTCATCGCATAAACTTGTGGGTCTAGCTTGTTTAGCTCAGCCGTGAACGCACCCATGCCTTTACCGATAATTGGTCCTAGTACTTTAAAGTTTGGTTTAAGTTGGAAATTCATATAATTAGGAAGGTTATTTGTAAACTCAACGTGTTTTACATTAAGCTCTTCCATTAAAAGTTCCACTAAATCGCCGATTAATTCTTCATATTTACCATCTACGATGATTTCGTTGATAGGTTGTCTAACTTTGATTTTAACCGATTCACGTGCGGATCTACCTAACGTTGTTAGATCTCTTACAAGGTCCATTCTAGACTCTACGCGTAGGTCGATTAACGACTCAACCACTTCAGGATATTGACTTACGTGTACCGAAGCCTCTCCAGTTAAGTTTCTATAGATTTCTTCTGTGATGAACGGTGCAAAAGGCGCAGCCAATTGACAGACTGTGATAAGGACTTCATTTGTCGTGTTGTAAACTGATTTTTTATCCTCTGTTAATTCAGAATCCCAGAATCTTCTTCTTGATCTTCTGATGTACCAGTTTGATAAATCTTCACTTACAAACTCTTGAATCTTTCTTACTGCTTTAGTCATATCAAATACATTTACATCTTCACGTACTGCTTTGATTAATGAGTTCAGTTTAGATAAAATCCATCTGTCTAGCTCTGGACGATCTTCTGGTTTCACATAGAAGCTGTTAACATCTATCTTATCTGTGTTGGCATATAATGTGAAGAAGTTATAAACGTTCTTGATTGTACCAAAGAACTTAGAATTAACTTCAATCAAACCATCTTCGTCGAATTTGGTTGGCGTCCATGCTGGTGATACATAGTATAAATACCATCTCACCACGTCTGCACCATATTTGTTTAAGAGTTCAAAGGCATCTACACCATTGCCTCTTGACTTAGACATTTTCTTACCAAACTTATCTAAGATCAGGTCGTTAACAAGAACGTTTTTATATGGTGATTTGCCCATTACAAATGTACTAATTGCGATTAAGGAGTAGAACCAGCCTCGCGTTTGGTCAATGCCCTCACAGATGAAATCTGCTGGGAATAAGGTTTCGAAGATCTCCTTGTTTTCAAATGGGTAGTGATGCTGTGCAAAAGGCATCGAACCACTGTCGAACCAACAGTCGATAACATCAGGCACCCTGTTCATTGTGCCACCGCATTTATCGCATTTTAAGTGTACATCATCCACATAAGGTCTGTGTAGTTCAATATCAGTCGTAATCGTCTCAACCGCTCGATCAACAAGCTCCTGTCTAGAACCAACTGAAGTGGTATGACCGCAGTCACAACGCCAAATATTAAGTGGTGTTCCCCAATATCTACTTCTTGAAATTGCCCAGTCATTTAGGTTTTCAAGCCAGTTTCCAAATCTTTTTTCACCGACATAGTCAGGGTACCAATTAACTGAGTTATTGTTCTCGATTAATTGATCCTTTAATTTTGTCATCTCGATATACCAGCTTGGTTTTGCATAGTATAAAAGAGGTGTACGGCAACGCCAGCAGTGTGGATAATTGTGATCCATTCTTTGACGTTTGAAAAGCTTGTTGTTTTCAGCTAGCCATGTAACGATTTCTGGGTCTGCATCGATAACAAACGTGCCTTTCCAAGGTGTTTCTGTGTATTTACCTTCTTCATCAACGGGTTGTAGCACTGGTAAATTGTATCTTACACCTGTATTGTAGTCATCTTCACCAAATGCAGGTGCAGTATGAACGATACCAGTACCATCTTCTACAGTAACGTAGTCTGCACAAGTAACAAAGAAAGCTTTCTTATCTGTGTTAACAAACGGCATGATTTGCTCATATTCAACGTACTCTAAATCCTTACCTTTCATTTCTTCGAGAACTTCAAACTCACCTTCTAACACTTTTGGCGCAAGATTTTTCTCGATATAATAAACTTCATCGTTGTATTTTACTTTTACGTAGGTTTCATTTGGATTTACAGTTAATGCAACGTTTGATGCAAGTGTCCAAGGTGTCGTTGTCCAAACTAGGAAGTACTCATCTGCATCTTTACGTTTAAATTTAACATAGACCGTTACGGTTTTGATTTCTTGATAGCCTTGTGCAACCTCATGTGAAGCAAGACCTGTTCCACATCGTGGACAGTAAGGCAAGATCTTGTGTCCTTCGTAGATTAATCCTTCTTCGAAGAATTTGTTAAGGATCCACCACTCTGTTTCAATATAATCATTTTCAAGTGTGATATATGGGTGATCAAGATCGATGAGATATGCCATTTTTTTCGTCATTTCTCTCCAAGCATCTTCATACTCAAAAACAGATGAACGACATTGATGGTTAAAGTTCTCAATCCCATACGCTTCAATAGCTGATTTATCGTTTAATTTAAGTCTTTTTTCAACTTCGATCTCAACAGGAAGACCATGTGTGTCCCATCCTGCTTTACGTTTAACTTGATAGCCTTGCATCGTTTTAACACGGCACACAGAGTCTTTAAGGGCACGAGATATAACATGGTGAATTCCCGGTCTACCATTTGCGGTAGGTGGTCCCTCATAAAAAATAAAAGCAGGCTTACCCTCTCTGCTATCAACACTTAACTTTAATAAGTCGATGTCTTCCCAATAATCTCTGACGAGTTTTTCGTTGTCTGCCACTGCATTTTTAGCCAATTCTTTGTAGCTCATCTTAGTCATCCTTTCAATCCGTATTTCAAAAAAATAAAATCCCATAGCTTGCGCTATGGGACGAATAAACCGTGGTACCACCCAAATTTCACTCATAGGAGTGCTTCATTCATGATAACGGTATTTAACCGGTTCTCGCTACTGTGAGTTCACAAGAACAACTATGGGTGATATTCATTATAAAGCGCCATGTCAATTTTCACCAGCCATTGACTCTCTGAATGGATTTATAATTACTCGTCCCAATATTAGTTTATGTCTTATTAGTTTTTTATAATTATAGCTGAATAAAGATAAAGCGTCAACAGTATTTGTTACTCAGCCATTGTGTCATCAAGTGCTTTAAGCTGATTTTCAACTAGCATTTTAAAGCGCATTTGGAAGGATTGTAACGCATGCTTCGCTTCTTCGTGTCTTTTTATAACCGAGAGCACTTCGTTATTTGCATCACTAATGATCGATTTTGCTTGATCATCTGCTTTTTGAATGATGAAATCCGCTTTTTCATGCGCTGATTTGATCATGTCCTCTGAAGTACGCTGTGCAAGAATCATCGCTTCATTGATGGTTTTTTCCATCACCTGATAACGATCCAGCTGCTTTTCCATCTCACTAATTTTTGCGGTGGTTTCAATGTTGACCTGTATTAATTCTTCCATGCTTCTAACGATCAATGCAAGGTATTCTTCTACTTCCACTTCGTTATAGCCACGTAGACTTTTTGAAAACTGTTTGTTCTGAATATCAAGTGGTGTCAACATATTTCTTCCCCCTTATCGCTTATAAAGTGACAAAATCACTCTAATTCTATCTTTTTTCGTGGTGCCCTCTATTGCATTTAAAATCATTCTTCCAAAGCCACGAACAGAAATCATATCATTTTGGTCAATCTGGTAATCCGTCTTTGAGCAGATCTGGTGATTGACCTTAACCCTTTCAGACTCAATGAGCTTTTGTGTTTCAGATCTGGATAAATTATAGCCTGCTGCTATAATGGCATCCAGCCTTAAACTCTTAACGGTTGTCATCATCTCCTGAGTTTCGATAGCTCTTTCTAAAGCTTGATCAAGAGGTATCTGTCTGATTGATATTGATGCTCTCCCTACTTGATCAAGATGCATGCATATATAATCCTCAAGCTCTTTTGAAACTAATACTTGAGCATTTTTCTCTGCTATTACAATGTCTCCGATTTTTTCACGTTTGATACCCATTGCCATGAGAGCGCCAAGGACGTCCTTATGTTCAATTTTATTAAATTTAGTATTATACGTTATCTCTAATAAGCCAACCGTGTTATGAGGCAACACAGGCTCAGAATACTCAGTTCTAAAGATGAGCCTTGCCCGTTCTGCACCATTAAATCCACCAAGTCTTTCACATAATAACTCATCTGCATATCTTGAAGCAATCTGTTCAAAGCAATAAATCAAGTCTGGTGTGAGAAAATCACTAACATTGGTTTCAAAATATGCCTCAGTATCGACGAGATCATCTAGGGTTTTTAGAAAAAGCCCATCTGCATCGATAAATGAAGCATATTGTTTGAGTATTGCATTTTTATTTATCATAACCAAGCACGAACTAATCCCATAAGCACTTGAAATATTACCAAAGCGACAAATGGGCTAAAATCCACCATATTACCACCAATCTTCAGCCTAAATAATAAGCTTCTAATTGGGCTCAAAATTGGCTCTGTGATTTGAATTAAAAATTTCATAATTGGATTTCTAGGATCTCGAATTAACCAAGACAACATCGCTCTACCAAATATAAGGTACGTGATCACTTCAAAAAAATAAAATAATGCTACTTTTAATATATCCAAGCTACTTCCCCTTTCAATTACTCACGAAGCCAACTGTTAATTGGTGTTTCGCTTTTATTAATGACGTCTCCTGTTATGTCAACATTTTGAGGTGCTAATATGAAGATGCCCTTAGCAACTTGTTGAATATGACCATCTAAAGCATATAATGCACCTGAACAAAAGTCAAAAATCTTACGACCTAGATCCTTGTCTAAATCCGAAATATTCATAACAACGGGTCTTCTGCTTTTAAGTGTATCGACAATATTTGTAGATTCCTCAAAACTTTTTGGGTTAAATAAAACCACATTCATTTGTGCATTTGAATGAATGTTTAAGATTTTATTAGACGTCTTAATCGTATTCATTGATTTATTCGATGCATCTGATATAGCGTTTAAAGTCATACTCGTCTCTTCTGTTTCTAAATCTGTTCTCTTCATATCCTGATAGAAATCCTCAGTTCTATCTTCAGCTTCTTCATGAGAGTCAACACCCCAGAAAAACTTAATCTTGTCAATAAAGCGATCCGCCATTTATATGCCTCCTCTTAGGATTTAATAATTTCTTTTTCCATAAATTCTAGTGCCCACACGAATCATGTTGGCGCCTTCTTCGATAGCTATGCCAAAGTCACCTGACATTCCCATCGATAGAAATTTCGCTTCAACATTATCGGCTTTAATATCATTAAGGCGATCAAATAAGCCTTTCATCACCTTAAAATCAGATCTTAATGTTTCTGGGTCATCTACAAATGGAGCGATGTTCATCAATCCACAAACCTTAATGTTCTTTAGTTGACTTATTTCTTGAACAAGCTCTATCACAGAATCAGGCGATACGCCAGACTTTTGTGTTTCATCTGCCACATTAACCTGAATCAAGATGTCTTGTATCTTGTCAATTTTTTGCGCTCGATTTGAAATTTCCTCAGCCAGTCTTAAACTGTCAACAGAATGAATCAAATCAACCTTATCAATTATATATTTTACTTTATTTGTTTGTAAATGTCCAATCAGATGCCACTTTACACCCTTCACAATTTGGTCGTATTTTCGCGTTATTTCTTGAACCTTATTTTCACCTATATCTGTTATTCCATAAGCAATTGAAGCATTCATAACATCTGCTTCGTAGGTCTTTGTAACGCCAATAAGTGTAATTTCATCTCTTTTTCTTGAGGCCTTACTACAAGCCTCATTGATTTCTAATTCAAGTTCTGCTAGTTGTGTTTTCAGATAACTTAACGCCACTGTATGCCTCCACTACTATTTAATTCTATCGCCTGCCTTGTACTGGCTCGCACCACGAACGACCTCCTGGTTTTGTTTAATACTTCTAACAATGCCTTTCGCTTGATCATAGTACTGCTCATTATATACGATTGCAGCTTCATCATCGTATCCAAGTATTTTGACAGGTGTAAAGACCAGTTTTCGTTCTTTATCAACCACATAGACGCCAATTTGACCATCTATGTTTACGATAGAATCCATTTCAATTTTTAGACCTCTATAATTTTCTCTCACGATGCTACAATTGATAACCCTACGGGTAAAGAAGCCTTCAAAGCCTTCTCTAAGCTGGATAACAGCAACTGCATTTTTATCATTTGTAAACACGTCGTAAACTTCACCCTCAAGGGTCTTTCCATCGATGACGACGGTTATCTTCTGAACGTTTTTGTAAGTTTCAATTTCCTCGTTCGATACGATTGCAGCGATAAAGTAATTAACATTATCGACGATCTTAAACAATTTATCCTTCGGCTTTACTGAGGCATGCACTAATGAGGTTTCGTTTAGTACCAAAGAACTAATCTCATCATAGTTGATGTTATACAAGTTATCAATAGTCAGAAAGTCCTCATATCCATCGGTTTTATACGTTAGGATACCACTTGCAGGTGCATAAATGGCTTGTTTTTGCCCTTCTAAAAGATTTCCTTCGCCGATGGTCTTTTCAGCATATGAGGCAGTTCGGTTTGACAAGAATTTATTTTCAGTTTGAAGCTTTTCTAAACGATCCAGTTTTTGTATTAGCTGCTGCTTTAAAACTGGAATCTCGTCAAACTGCTTTTCATTCATACTAAAGATAATTTGATTTTTCAATGTTGTGATATCATACTCAAGCGAATTATAATCAAACTCAATCTTTTTCCGATTTTCCTCACGTTCATCCGTCGTAGCTTCTACTGATGCTGTGCCATCATTATAAATTTCAGCAATTTGATGGTTTTTAGTTACGACTTCACCCTCGTTTGCAAAATACGTGATTTTACCAGTTAAATTCGTGTCGACGATCAACTCATTTCTTAACACCAAAGCAGAATATTGATTTTCAATATTTAGATTACCTACCTCAACGAGATAGGTTGACTGTTCATTATAAAACAAATCTAATCCTAGCCTTATGACAAAATAGAAAAAAACGCCGACAACTGCTAGGCTCACCACTATTCTGCCATATTTTGGCCGTCGTTTTTTGCGTTTCTTAGTCGCCATAATTTACCTCATCAAGCGTGTTATTTCCAGCCGTCTAAATTAGTTGCATAATCATCGAGCTCGTGTTTTCTTTGACGCGTCATTAAATGTCCTACTGCTTCTCTGGCATTTTTCCCTTCGTATAGCACGCGATAGAGCTCTGTTGTAATCGGCATTTCAATATCATAGCGTTCCTTTAAAAGATAGGCTGCTTTAATCGTAAAAGCACCTTCAACAACCATGCCAATCTCCTTTGTCGCTTCTTCTAGTGGCTTTCCCTGACCAAGTAAAATACCACAGCGTCTGTTTCTACTGTGCATACTTGTACAAGTAACAATTAGGTCACCAACACCCGTTAACCCTTTAAAGGTTTCCATATTTGCCCCCATTACGTTACCTAAGGTCGCAATTTCCTTAATACCACGAGTGATCAGAGCTGCTTTTGCATTGTCGCCATAGCCTAAGCCATCACTTACACCAGCACCAAGTGCGATGATATTTTTCAGTGCACCACTAATTTCCACTCCTATAACATCTGGATTGGTATAGACACGCATATAGTCATTAGAAAACATATCTTGAACCAATTCTGCTGACTCCCTTGACTTAGATGCAGATACCAAAGCAGTCGGCAGCTTTAAGGCTACTTCTTCAGCATGTGATGGCCCGGATAAAACAACAAATGTAGCTCCAGGTAATAATCTTTCTGTAATTTGTGACATCGTTTCAAGTCCATCTAAATCTATGCCCTTAGAAACATTAACTATAATTGAATCCTGATTTATATATTGCTCTTCCATTAATGATTGAAGCGTTTTGCTGTATTGCTGTGATGGTACAGAAAACAAAAATAGATCGGTCTCAGTAAAGGCCTCTTCTTTATTATTTGTAAAAGCAATCGTCTCTGGAATTGTAATTTCCGGGAGATATTTCGCGTTTTTATGTGTTAGGTTTATTTCATCGATTTGTTCCTTATTTCTTGCCCAAACTTTAACCTGGTGACCATTTTCATTTAGCACCATGGCAAGCGCTGTTCCCCAGCTTCCGGCAGCAATGACAGTTACTCTCAAATTGTCCTCCTTGCGATGAATCAGTTGATTAAATCTATCCTATATTATACCACAAGATAGCATTAATCTCTATCTTACTCCTCGCTATCCTCTTCATCTTCGTCGTAGTCGTAGTCATCATCCTCTTCATCTTCATCGTCTTCATCGTCTGTTTCATCCTCATCAAATATATCATGAGGATTATGACGAATTAATGGATTGCCCTCGTCATCTTCGTCCTCTATTAGATCATCATCCAAATCGTCCTCAGGTCGTGGCCCTTCATCATAAGGTAATTCCATATTCTGCCTCCAGCTCAATGTTAAAGTAATCCTTCAAAAAAAGGCACAGTCAAACTGCGCCTAATTGATCAATTATTCGTCCCCTCTTGCTTTAACCTTAAATACAATAGGTGTTCCCTCATAGTTAAAATTTTTTCTAATTTGATTTTCTAAATATCTCACATAAGAGAAATGTGCAAGCTCCTTCTCATTAACAAATAGTACAAATGTAGGCGGTTTCACAGAAGCTTGAGTTGCATAATAAATTTTCAAACGCTTTCCTTTATCCGATGGAACTTGATTAAGTGCGATTGCTTCATTAATTATGTCATTTAAAACACCAGTAGAAATACGCAACGCATGATTGTTATTCACATATACAGCTTGTTCAAGTAGCTGCATCAATCTTTGTCCCGTAAGAGCTGAAACAAATGCTACTGGTGCGTATGCCATAAATGGGAAATCTTCTCTTATACGCTTTTTAAATTCATTGAAGGTGTGATTGTCTTTTTCAATAGCATCCCACTTATTAACGACAAATATGGAGGCCTTCCCCGATTCGTGCGCATAGCCCGCTACCTTTTTATCTTGTTCTGTTATGCCTTCACTGGCATCTATCAAGATAAAACAAACATCGGAGCGTTCAATTGCAGCAATTGTTCTAAGAACGCTATATTTTTCAATTGACTCGTTAACCTTTGATTTTCGTCTTATTCCTGCAGTATCTATTAAAACAAATTTCTGATCTTGGTAAGTAAATGGTGTGTCGATTGCATCCCGTGTGGTACCTGCTATAGGAGAGACAATAACTCTATTTTCTCCTATAATTTTATTAACCATTGAGGACTTACCAACATTTGGCTTACCTATCAATGCAATTTTAATTGTATCTTCATCCTCTTCAAGTACTTCATTGCTTGGAAACAAAGCCACTATTTCATCCAAGAGATCGCCTAGCCCCATTGCATTTACAGAGGAGATCATCACTGGCTCACCAAGCCCTAAGGTATAGTAATCATAAAAATGATCTGGTTTTTTGTACTGATCAATTTTATTTAAAACCAGAACAACTGGCTTTTTGGAAACTCTAAGCATATGAGCTATTTCATCATCAGCAGTTGTGTAGGTATGTTTACCATCACATACAAAAACGATAACATCTGCAGTGTCTATGGCGATTTGAGCCTGATCTCTCATTTGAGATAGTATAATATCATTTGATGAAGGCTCTATACCACCTGTATCAATCATAACAAATTTATGTCTAAGCCATTCGCAATCAGCATAAACTCTATCCCTTGTCACGCCTGGTGTGTCCTCAACGATTGAAATTCTTGCACCAGCAATCCTATTAAAAAAGGTCGATTTTCCGACATTCGGTCGTCCAACGACAGCAACTATTGGTTTTCTAAACATTTTTACCTCCGCCTGTTAGGTTGTCGATTAAAGCATAGCCAGTACATTCAACCTTAATAAAAGGCAAGCTAAAAAACTGCGACAACTCTTCTAATGTAACATCATCTAATAATATTTCTTCTGAATCGCGAAACATCGCACTAGGCAGTAAAACCTGATCATAGCGATTCTGATCCAAAATCAACTTAATTTGCTCTTTAATATCTTTACCTGTCAGTAGTCCAGCAACCGTAATTCTTTCACCAAAAAATCGGTTGACTATAGTAGCGACGTCGACCTTTAGCTCAGGTACATGCTTCATAATATCCGTACAGAGAGCTTTCACAAAAGGTCCAGCTGCAGTTCCAGTTACAATTAACGATTTAGGATATGATTTGTTTGCGAAAGCTTTGGAATTTAAAACCTCGCTCACCTCAGTCGTTAATTTTCTTATCATACCGATGCCATCCTCAAGCTGAATATATGACTCATACGCTGCGTCTTCAGGAAATGATTGCTCGGCTAATATATAAAATTCATCTGCTAAAAATGCAAATCTAGTATCTAATTTATCAAGTGCAAGCTTTTGAAAACGATGCACTCGTTCTATGGTATCTAATGCACTTTCCTTATTAAACCCTTTCATTTCAATGAGTCCTTCTCTGAACTGTGTTAGACCAATTGGAACGATAGCAACGCTATTAAGGTTTGGATGAAACTGCATTAAATCCGATAAGGTTCTTTCTAAAGCTGCTTTATCGTTGTAGCCTGGACAAAGAACAATTTGAGCATTAACAACGATGCCACCGTCGATTAATTTTTTAAGGCGCTCCATAATATGCCCTGCAAAGCGATTGTTAAGCATTACTTTTCTAAGCTCTGGATCAGTTGTGTGAACAGAAACATTAATCGGACTAATTCTATAACGAATAATACGGTCTATATCCGCATCCTTAAGATTGGTTAAGGTTACAAAATTGCCTTGTAAAAATGAAAGTCTTGAGTCGTCATCCTTAAAATATAGGGATTCTCTCATTCCCTTTGGAAGCTGATCGATAAAACAAAAGACACAGTTATTGGTACAGCTCCGGGCATGATCGATTATTGGATTGTCGAATTCAACACCAAGTGTTTCATCAAAATCCTTATCAACCTCGATTTCCCAAATATCACCGTCTTTTTTTTCAATTTCTAAAACGACAGATTCATCATTGATTAAAAACATGTAATCGATGATGTCGTTAATAGGATTTCCATTTATTGCTATTAATCGATCGCCAACCTCTATTTCCAACTCTTCAGCAAGAGAATTTGCCTCAACTGATTTTATAAAACTCATTTTTCTACCTTTCTAAAAAACACAGTACAACCAATATTCTATTTTAATATACCACCATATGAATTACAACTCTTATTTTTTTGATATAAAGGAACTCAGTGAACCCCTAGGATATCCTGTTCTTCTATGAGAATGGTATAAATCTGCCATACATATGGTGCAATCCGATATGGTTTCAATTTTAGAATTTGGAACGCCCGCTTTGACTAATATCAATCGATTTGCAAGCTTAAGATCAAGATCGTATTTATCCTCGTGTGGATTTAAAAAAATTTGATTGAGAAGTTCCTCATGGTAATTCAAAGAAAAACTATCATATACCCTTTGATCCACTTCATAGCAGCAGACCGCAGCACTTTGTCCAATTCCGACATTAATTTGATCCTTTTTATAGCCTTTTTCATTCAAGATTTGTATAGCTTCAAGTGCCATTAAATTTGAGGTGCCCTTCCATCCGCTATGCACGGTACCAATCCACTTTTTATCATCTGTTTCATAAACGAGCGGTACACAATCCGCATAAAAGGTCATTAAAACAACGTCATCGCGCCGTGTAACCAGTCCATCTGTTTCTGGCATTACATAGAGCTGATAGGCATCTAGGGCTGAGTTTGATGTATCGATCCTTCTCATCTGATCAAAGCTAAAATCATCTGTAATTTCGATTACCTTATTGGAATGAACCTGCTGAGTCGCTATAATTATATTATTTTTAATTTTCAAATCCGACAAGACACGATGTATGTTTTCAAAAACTGCTATTTTGTCATCATCACCAAAAAAGCTGGTATTTAAAGTACGATAGGGACCTTGACTGACACCGCCAAGTCTCGTTGTAATTCCGTTCATATTAAATATATTGTCAAAATGCTTATAACGATTTGTTATGTCCATCATCGGTGTCTCCTTTCAAAAGCTTGACTAATCAAAATCATAAAAAAAAGCAGTAATCACTGCTTTTAGTATAACGTTTATCAAAATCAAAATGACCTTGAAATGCTTCAGCCCTTCGCTTTTTCATGAAGTAATTTAGTTAACTCATTTATAAAGGTGTTGATGTCTTTAAATTGGCGATAAACTGATGCAAATCTTACATATGCTACTTCATCTAAATCCTTGAGGCCAGACATGACGAGCTCTCCAATTAATTCTGATTGAATCTCCTTTTCCATGGACGTATGCATACGCGTTTCAATTTGGTCAATTAATCGTTCCATTTGCTCCATTGATACAGGTCTTTTTTCGCAAGCTCTAATAATGCCATTAAGCACTTTCATCCTGTTATACGATTCGCGTGTGCCATCTTTCTTGACGATGATAATTGGTATTTCTTCAATTTTTTCATAGGTTGTGAATCTTTGGGTACAATTAATACATTCTCTTCTTCGTCTTATTACATGACCGTCATCAGTTGGCCTCGAATCGATGACTTTGGATTCTAAACTGCTACAATATGGACACTTCATCACTTCACCTCTTTTTCAATGGTTTTCTTGATCTAACGAATATCGCCATCGGTTTAAAAAAAAACCTTGCTAGAAGCAAGGTTATCTTTTCTTTCTTAAAAATGTCGGAATGTCAAATGTGTCATCCTCATCCGGGTCAGCTTCTGTAGGTTGAACCCTTACAGTTTCAGTTTTAACTTGTTGCTTATTCACTTTTACTTCCTGTCTGGTTTCAACTTTAGGTAAATCAAAGCCAGTTGCGATAACAGTTACCGTAATTTCATCCTTTAAAGATTCATCGATGACAGCACCCATTATGATGTTTGCTTCTGGATCTGCTTCTTGGTATACCAAATCAGCAGCTTGTTGAATTTCCATCATTCCAAGCGATTTGCCACCACGAATATTTAAAAGTATGCCCTTAGAGCCTTTGATTGAAGTTTCTAATAATGGACTATGAATTGCTTGATTGGTCGCTTCTATAGCGCGATCTTCCCCACTTGAAGATCCGATACCCATGTGTGCTAAGCCTTGCTCAAACATAATCGTTTTAACATCGGCAAAGTCAACATTGATAAGTCCTGTTTCAGTAATTGTATTAGAAATACCTTGAACCCCTTGACGCAGAACGTCATCTGCGATGGTAAACGCATCGAGGATTGAAGTTCTTTTTTCAACGATTTCAAGTAAACGATCATTTGGAATTGTAATTAATGTATCAACGCGTTTTTTTAGCTCCTCGATGCCTTCCTCAGCGTGCTTCATTCTTCTCTTACCTTCGAATGAAAATGGCTTCGTAACGACACCAACTGTTAGTATTCCCATTTCTTTGGCAATTTCAGCAACGATAGGTGCAGCGCCTGTACCTGTACCACCGCCCATACCAGCAGTGATAAATACCATATCGGCACCTTGAAGTGCTTGAAAAATATCATCGCGACTTTCCTCAGCTGCCTTCTTTCCCACCTCTGGGTTAGCACCTGCACCAAGTCCTCTTGTTAATTTTTCACCAATCTGTAATTTATATTCAGCTGCCGAGCTGTAAAGGGCTTGTTTATCCGTATTGATTGCGATAAATTGCACGCCTTTTAAATTAGACTTAATCATTCTGTTAACAGCGTTATTTCCACCGCCACCAACACCAATTACTTTAAGCTGGGCAAATTCTTCAACAGCAACATCAAATTCTAACATGAAAATCCTCCTTATCCCGCAAAGTAATAATTCTCAGGTGTTTATAATCTTTATCTATTAAAAACAATATACTCTAACTTTAATTTTATTAATTGTCCTTATAAAACGTCCCTGACTGGAAATAATCTAAGAGTTTTCCGCAATATGTATTGCTTAAAATACCTAGATTTCCACTACATATAGTATATACTCTTTTTATATTTTTTGGAATATTTTTTTTTACAAAATCGTGCGTTTTAGTCCTTTACACTTCATTTTAGGACTTAATACCTAAAATTTGACATGTATTTCACATACTTTATACTATTTTCCTCTATATCGATCGATGGTATAACGTCGAATGCTACCAATATTATTAAATAAACGTGTACCGAATACAAAGATAGCTGCATAATAAATAGGCACACCAAGCTTATCCCCTAAAAATGACAATAGGATTGCCATAATTGCATTTACAAAAAAACCAGTAATAAAAATAACGCCGTCAAACTTATTTTCCAAGCTTGCTCGAAGTGCACCAATGATAGAATCAATAGCTGCTAAAATTCCAACTGAGATGTACAGTGATGAAATTGTTGAAAATTCAAATGGTATATAAAGTCCAAGCAAAATACCTAATAAAATACCTACGATAGCAATTAACATATCTATACCTCTCAATTCAAGTATTCATAGCTTACGAAACCTTCATACGCAGGTATCGTTACGCTTATAGAAGTGTTCACCTCTACAAAAACACCCCAGCTTCTTAGACTTTCACTAAAGCTTCCAGGTGCATTGATTGCCGATTCCAAAAATTTACGATCACCAACGGCTTCGATGATGTAAGGTGGCGCAAAAACCTGATCGTTGATTTTAATAGTCGGTCCAGTGCATTGTATGTTCGACTTGTTAAACACGACGCGCTGTCCATTGATGGCGATCGCCTCAGCGCCAGCATTTCTCAGGTCATCTACCATAGCTCTGATATCGATGTCATGTACCAACACCATGTTAGGGTCCTCATCCTCAATTAACTCTCTCGTCCCATCGGTTACGATAATTACAACCCCCGGTCCCTCCACACGTGTAAGGCCAGCCGTTTCTTTCGTCAGCTCGATTTCGGATTTGAGGAACCCTTCATAATCAATATCAGTATCATCCTTAGCGGTTTGATAAGCTTCGATTTGTGCTCTAAGTTCTTCAACCTTACTATTTAATTGTACTAACTCAGACTTTTGACTTTCAAGTTCTATACTCTGTGCATACATTTCTTTAATTGAAAGGTATTTAATCCCACTATCAAGCGCCTTTATTTGTAGCGCAATCATGAGTCCTAATAGAACTGAAAGCAATAAAAACCGCTGCTTTTTACTCATCTATTTCACCGTTGTCGCATACCTAAATTTTATACTTCCGTTAAAAGCACCTATTTCTAAGCTCTCAACCTGTTTCACTTCTACATAGTAGCCAGCTTCCTGTAAACTTTGAACCACACCAAATCGGATATTAATAGCACTGTCAAGTGTTTCAGAGCTACCAATTGCCTTGATCACAAATGGCGGAGAAATTGGAATTGTATTGACATTGACCTGACTCCCTGCCAAACGAACCTCTGTGCTGTTTACCATTCTTTGTTCATTTATAGAAATCGCTTCTGCCCCAGCTGAATTCAGCTCATTGATTAAGTCCAGAAGCATTTTATAATCCAGCGCAATGTTCTTCTCTAATCCAACATTTAAATCCTTCGGAGGATTGTCAATCGTCACCAATATACCCGTTCCTGAAACCTTAGTCATACCAGAAAAGGCTTTATATCGATTAAGCTCATCGGTTAAGCTCTTTACAACTGCATTTTCCTCAGAGGCTGAGTTTTGAATTTTATCCAGCTGATCTTCTAGTCTTTCTACCTCTTCAACAAGTCGTTCTTTTTCAGCTTTAACTGCTGAAAGTTCATTTAAAATCTCTGTCGTCTTTTGAGTTGGGCTTTGACCATTTAAATAAGTCCCTTGAACAAACTTCATTTGAAAGGCAATAAAAACCCCCAACACAATACATGCGATACCGATCCAAATATTATCTTTCTTAAACATATTTACTCTCCAAACGGTCGATAGACTGGCAGACCATCGCTGCTCACATCAATCGTTCCAGTAGTCACTTCATCCTGCTTTAAAGAAGCATATATATTGATAAAAGCATTAAACTTGCTTTCAATATTCTCACCTACACCAAATTTCACCTTTAATTGTCCGATACTCAAAACGATATTTCGATCCTTAAAAATAATCAATGGATCACATTCAAGCTCACTCTCTTCAATAAGCTGTAACAGGTCGACGATATTCTCAAGTACATAAAGCTGCTGCACATCGATTACTTTTCCTGCTGAATAGCTATCAAAGGCAAAGCCTTCTACTGTAAAACCATCATTTTCCTTAGCCAATACTTCTAAAACATGTAATTGATCATCTAAGGAAAGGACGATATCAGAGTATCTTATATTAAAGAAATGCTTTCTATAAACGATTTCAAAGGTAATCGTATTTGGAAACTGCTTTGTGGCGGTTGCATATCGAACATATGGATGTTGCATCAATTTTTTTGCTGCTTCATCTGTATTGACTTCAAAATAAGGCGTTCCCTTTTCTATACCTGAATACCTCAAGATATCGTATTCGTCCATATGCTCATTCGGATTAAAATTGATTTCATGAATTCGAAGCAAATCCGTGTTAAAGTACAGATATACGCCGCCCGCAATTAACCCGAGTATTACCAATGCGATTAATATTCTCTTTAATGCCTTTAGCAAGTTCGCCTCCGATTAATCACTTACTTTTCTAATTACAGCTGCAATTGCATCCATTGTTTTGGACAAATCTATTTTATTACAATTGGTACGCATTATTTCTAGCTTCGTGCGATCCTTATAAAAATCAATAATCGTATGTCCCATTAAGGACTCATTCATGTCTTCTTCCCTCATAACGACACCCATACCATACTTATCCATGAGCTGTGCATTTAGTAGCTGATGATTATTAGCAACATTAGGTGAAGGAATGATAACAGAAGGTGCTTTTGATGCTATTATTTCATTTATAGTCGATGCACCCGCGCGTGATATAACCAAATCAGCAGCACTGAGATATACCGCCATATCCTTCAAATAAGGTAAAAGTGTTACATTCTCTCCGACATCATATACACCCTTTTCAATATCTTCTAGTACATATGGGTAGTATCTTGAGCCCGTTTGATGAATGAACTTAATATCCGCATAATTCTTGAATTGCGCATAACTTGAGAGCATAATATGATTCAGCTTCATTGCACCATTACTTCCACCCACTGTTAGAACCATCATCATGTCTTTAGGTAATCCAAGCTTCATTCTCGCTTGATCTCTTGGTGTTGTAAAGAATACATCTTGGATTGGCATTCCAGTGTAGATGGTTTTATCTGGATGATGAAAATGCTGCTTGCATTCTTCAAAGGATACCATAACCACATCCACAAAACGACTTAATAGTCTATTGGTTAAACCTGGATAAGCGTTTTGTTCATGAATAATCGTTGGAACACCTTTAATCGCACCCACAAATACAAGCGCGCCAGCAACGTACCCCCCCGTACCAATAATCAGATCAGGTTTAAACCGTTTGATGATGCTACTGGCCTGCCACATCCCTTTAAACAAAGTTCCAATTGATTTTATCGTCTTAACAGAGAACTTTTTATTTAATGGCGCAACATCGATACCGACATAATTAAATCCTTTTTTTGTAACGATTTCCTTTTCCATACCAGTTTTTGATCCAATATACATAATTTCAAGGGGTCGAAATTCTTTTTTCATTTTTTCTGCTATTGCGATTGCTGGATAAATGTGTCCACCTGTACCGCCACCAGTAATTAAAACTCTCATAAAATTCTCCGAATTCTTATTCTTCTTCGTTTTTATCCTGTCGCCGCACTGAGTGCTTCGATATGTTTAGCATGATGCCTATTGAGCCAAGCAATATGGAAATACTGGTTCCTCCATAGCTAATAAAAGGAAGCGTAACCCCAGTTGCAGGCATTGAAGAAGTCGCTACCGCATAATTCATAAGGATTTGCAGACCAAGCATACTTGTGATGCCGGTTGCAATTAACATTGAAAATATATCCGGCGCATTCATAGCAATTTTAACACAACGATACATCAATATCAAAAATAATATTAGTAAACCTACCGTACCAATAAGGCCAAGCTCTTCACCAACTGTTGCTAAAATAAAGTCATTCTGAGGCTCAGGTATATAGAGCTTATTTTGCGTACTCATGCCAAGTCCAACGCCAAAAATGCCACCTGTTCCTAAGGCGTATAGTGATTGAACTACCTGATAGGACTCGTCCTTATCGTACTGAAACGGATTCAGAAATGCAATAAGTCGATCCCATCTATAGGGTGATATTTTAACAAAAATCCACCCAATAATACCAGCTATACTTGTAAATCCGATTACATAAAACCATCTTAGCCCAGATACGAATAACATAATTGCCATTACACCAGCAAGGATGACAGCTGTACTCATATTCGGTTGCTTCATGACTAGCATGAAAACAGCGCCAATAATAATGAGATAGATCAGTAGCACTTTTAACTTATTAAGTGATTTATAATTGAGCTCTAAGCTAAATGCAAAGAATATTATCATCCCAATTTTTGCAATTTCAGCAGGCTGAAAGCGTTGCCCCATAATGGAAATCCATCTTTGCGCGTTATTTACCGTAACGCCATTAATTAACACGTAAACCAATAAAAACAAGCTCAAGACAAATAACGGAATAGCAAACTTTCTATATATCTTGTAATCGACAAATGAAGCGACGATCATTGCTACGATGCCTAAAATTATCCATCCCAAATCGGACGTAAAAAAATGCATCTTATTCTGCATCTTATCGATTGCATAATAATAACTCGAACTAAAAACCATTAAGAGTCCAAAGGATACAAGAATTAGGGTTATTACCAACAATGGATAGTCCATTTTATTTTGCTTCATAATTGCCTCTCAATCAAAGTTACTTTAACTCCAAAACACATTTTTTAAAATGCTCACCACGTTGCTCGAAGTTGTCATACATATCCCAGCTTGCGCAGGCAGGTGAAAGCAAAACCACCTCACCACTTAGCGCATTTTTATGTGCAAAAGCAACAGCCTCTTCCATAGAATTCACACAGGTTATTTGTTCAAAGCCATGATTTAGCGCTTCTCTTTTAAGTATTTCTTTAGTCGCACCAAGCAAAATTAGATGCTTAATGGTATCGCCAAAAACATCAAACATAGGTGCAAATTCACTTTTCTTGTCATATCCTCCAGCAATTAAGTAGGTTTTAGCTGTCATAGCCTGAATTGCTTTAATTGTCGAATCTGGATTGGTCCCCTTTGAGTCATTATAGTATTTTACACCACTAATTTCTGCGGTAAACTCGATTCGATGCTCAACCCCCGCAAAGGTTTTCAACCCCAATGCAATGGTCGTGACATCAATCCCAGCCAGATAGCATATTAAGCTAGCAGCAAGCGCATTTTCCTCATTATGACTCCCAAATATTTTCATATCTTTTACTTCACAGATGTCGACAATACTTCCATCAAAACGAATTCTAATCCATCCGGATTCAATAAAAGCGCCTTCGATTTCTACGTTTACTCTAGAGAAATAAAGCTTTCTTCCTTTTGCATGAGCACCCATTTCACGTGTTTCAAGATCGTCAAAGTTCAATATTAAAAAATCAGCAGCCGTTTGATTTTCAAAAATTCTCATTTTCGCTTCACTATAGCCTGCCATTGTCTTATGTCGGTTTAAATGATCAGGGGTCAAATTTAATATTGCAGCAATATGTGCTTTGAAATCAACAATAGTTTCAAGCTGAAAGCTACTTAATTCAGTAACAAATGTCGTTCTCTCATCGGATTCTAGTGCTTTTGAAGCAACCGGTACGCCAATATTTCCAACCGTAAATGCCTTTTTACCTGATAAATCAAATATCATACCGGTTAAAGCAGTCGTCGTTGTTTTACCGTTTGTGCCAGTTATTCCGACGAACTGACCTTTGCTGAAACGATAAGCAAGCTCAACCTCACCAATAATTTCAATGCCATTATTTTTTAGATTCTTAACAAAAGGAATATCTAATGGAATACCTGGACTAATTACTGCTAAATCATAACTAGATACGTCATCTGGATGATAGCCGTAAAAGGCTGAAGCTACAAATGGCTTAACCTCATCTACCAAATCCCCCAATTGCGTTTCGTCCTTGATGTCAGTACAAGTAATCTTTGCTCCTAAATGATGCAATAACGCGATCGCTGAAACACCTGATTTTGCCAATCCTACTACGATTACTTTCTTATCTTTAAGCATAAAATCTCCTCTATTCCAATTCTATTTAGAATAACGCCTTCGTTATAATTTATCTCGTATTAACTAAATCAAATAGCTAATGAAACAGGCAATAGCCGTTACAATTGAAAAGCGAGTTACAATTTGTACCTCACTCCAACCCACCATCTCATAATGATGATGTATAGGTGCCATTTTAAATACGCGTTTTTTTGTTTTCTTATATACGCCAACCTGAATCATTACTGAAAGCGTTTCTATAAAATAAATCAATCCAAATATTGGAATGAACAATGGCATTTTTAACAATACTGCCATTGCGCCTACGTAGCCGCCAAGTGCCAATGAACCAGTATCGCCCATAAAAACCTTAGCAGGATACCAATTGAATTTTAAATAACCAATTAATCCGCCAAGCATAGCTGAAGCCATAAGGACGACAATCCATTCACCTGACAATGCGCCCATAACGATAAAAAATACTGAAACAACTGACGTAATAGTCGCCGCTAGACCATCCAAGCCATCGGTTAGGTTGACCGCATTATCTGTCGCTAAGAACACCACAAAAATCAATGGCAGATAAAACATCCCTAGTGAAACAGGGGAATTAATAAATGGAATGTAGGTCTCAGTTCCCCATGTCATCGAATAAACTGCAAATCCAATTGCCAAGACACTTTGAAGTGCAAATTTATGCTTGGCTCTAAGTCCTAAATTATGCTTCTTCACAACTTTTAGGTAATCATCTAAAAATCCAACTGCTCCAAAGCCCAAAATCGCAAGAGCGACAAATGCGACCTTAGCAAGCTCAAATGTAAGCGTTAAAGCGACTGGAATCAAGAAGGCCACTATAAAAATCAAACCGCCCATCGTCGGCGTACCCCCTTTATGGAGATGTGATTGTGGTCCCTCTTCTCTAATTGCTTGACCAAATTTCATAGCGTGTAATCTTGGAATAACAATTGGTCCAAGCACAAGGCTTACGATTAAACTCAATATGAAATACACAATTGCATTTAGAGTCATATTATCAAATAAATTCATGTTTACTCCTATTTTATAGCCTTTCCGGCTAATTAGATGTTTTATACATTGCTTTCTATGGATTTACTTCATCTACCGAGATGATTACCATACTGTCGGAATCCACTTTGGTTCCTGCAACTGGATATTGATTGGTCACTGGTAGCGTATGATCCTCTACACCTATTGGCGATATTGAATACGCTAGACCGAGGGCGTCTATTTTTGCCTCAGCCGCTTCTAAGGTTAAGCCTTTCAAATCAGGAATTTCAATGTTTTGTTTTACTTCAATGTCTGGGACAATGTTTTTATATCTCAGAATATCCTGTAAAATATCCTTGACGACAGGTGCCGCCACTAAGCTTCCTAAAAATAAATCCTTAGGCTCATCCACAACCACTAGAACCACATATTGAGGATCATCAATTGGCGCTATTCCCACGAAAGAAAGGGTAACCACATCTGCTGCATAGCCATTCTCTGTAAACTTCTCACTCGTTCCTGACTTACCTCCAACGCGTATCCCTTCAATATATGCCTTTTTACCTCCGCCTGTTTGAACTGCTTTTTCTAGCAGAACGCGCATGTTATCTGAGGTTTCTTCAGAAATTACACGTCTGATGATTTTGGGTTCAAAGGTTTCAGAGATACTACCATCCGCATTTTCTATTGACTTAACAATCATTGGTTCAATAAGATTACCGCCATTCACAACTGCTGAAATACTTCTAATGAGCTGAAGCATTGTTATGTTAATTCCATGACCATAGGACATGGTAGCTAGCTCTACTGGACCAATATTGGATTCAGGCTGATATATCGAATTTCCTTCTGCTGGTAAATTAATCTGAGTTTTTTCAAATAAACCATACTTATCAAGATATTCGTACATTGTACTTAGACCAATTTTCTGACCAATTTCAATAAAGGCGGGGTTACAAGAATTAACAAAGGCTTGTGTTAAAGTCTCAAGTCCATGTCCAACTGGATAGCTGACACACTTTAAAAGTGTTCCATTTACTAACTTAGAGCCTGTACAATAAAAAGTCGTATTAAAATCAATCAGTTTTTCTTCCAGAGCAATTGAAGCAACAATCGCCTTAAAGGTCGATCCCGGCTCATAGGTATCACTGATCATTTTATTGCGCCATACGCCATTCCAATAATTGATTTTTTCATCATTGGTCATAGCATTCCAGGTCGCATCATCGATGCTTTCATCAGGCTTTCTAGGATCATTTAAATTGAAATCCGGCTTTGATGCCATAGCAATTATTTCTCCTGTATTCGGGTCCATAACAATAGCCGAAACTGATTTGGCATCGTGTGCCTCCATTGCTGCTTCAATACGATCCTCTACAAAAAACTGAATACTATCATCAATGGTTAAACGAACCGTTTTACCGTCTACTGGTGCTTCCAGATTGTCCTCTCCATATGCAAGCTGGCGGCCATAAACGTCTGTAGTGACATGGAACAATCCCGATTCACCCTTAAGAATACTATTAAATGCCAACTCAAGACCAGTGAAGCCATCTCCATCGACATTTACATTACCTATAACATGAGAAGCCAAGGAGCTATACGGATATAATCTTTGGGTGTCCTCAGTAATTGAGATGCCACGTATCCCCTTTCCCTTCAAAAGCTCTTCTTCACTCTTAGAAATGTTGCTGACAATCTTAACAAATGTTGATTGTGAGCTGACGAGTTTATCTATAATAGGCGTCACATCGAGTTCAAGCGCATCGGCAATCAATTGGGCAGTCTCGGTCGGTTTGGTAATAATGGATTTTTGAGCCCATACGGAGTAGGTTTTGACGCTAAAAGCAAGCTTGTCGCCATTTCTATCCACTATATTACCTCTTACCGCAGGAATAACGATGTTTTTATTTTGTTGCGCTTTAGCCATTTCCGTCAGTTCATCGCTCCAATATACCTGAATATAAATCAAACGACCAATCAAAGCTAACATTAAGATGCTGACGATAAAATATAAGAAAAAGAGCCGCCTTCTAAAGGTTCCCATTTATTGCCTCCATTTAATCACTAATACTATTATAGCGTACTCAACTAATTAATCAATTTGAACTGTTTCTAGAAATTCTTACAATTTATCTATTAATAAATCAAAGAGCCCTAGACTATGGCTAATAGCTAAGACTAGGGCTCATTACTTCTTATTGTGATCAAGGATTAAATAACATACCTAGAATTTCTTCAAAGAATGGTTTTTGTTCCGTCACATTAACTGGTTCAACTAAAATCTCACCACTTTCATCCTTGAGAGCAAAATATTGGCCGCCATCAATGTATACCATTTGCTCAGCCGATGGGTAAACCATGTTAAGTTCCTCCATTGCAATCTTCTCAATGTTTTTAAGCTCGGTTTGATTTTCTATATCTGCATTTAATTCTTCTATTTGAGCATTCAGCGATTTAATCTCTGATTTAAGATTAAAAATATCGTATTTAGCTTCATTCACCAATGAACTCTTATAGATATAGGTCGACATCAACATAGCGATAAAGACCACAATTGCAACCGTACTCAGCATAGTTAAGAAGTTATGCTTTGCTTTCTTTTTCGCATTTTCCTTCTCTAAACGCTTTTTACGAATGCTGATGATCTTCGCATTTTGTGTTGAGTTGAATTGTTCATATTCGTGATCATACATTTCAACCATTGCCGACATCTGTTACCCCCGCACACTGTCTTATTTTTTCTCTATGACTCTTAACTTTGCACTTCTTGCTCTTGGATTGCTTTCTATTTCTTCATCCGAAGGTAAAATTGGTTTTCTAGAAATCAATTTTACTTTTGGTTTTCCCCCACAGACACACACTGGAAATTCAGGTGGGCATGTACAGCCTTGAGCAAGTCTTCTAAATGCATTTTTTACAATTCTATCTTCTAAAGAATGGAAAGTGATAATCGCTATTCTTCCACCCTTATTCATTCTCTCTACTGCCTGTTCTATTGTTTGTTCTATTATTTTAAGCTCGTTGTTAACCTCAATGCGAATCGCTTGGAAAGTTCTTTTAGCAGGATGTGGTCCATCCTTTCTCGCACCAGCTGGTATTGCTTTCTTGATGACTTCAACGAGTTCGAAGGTTGTCTCTATTGGTTTTTCGATTCTCTCTGCGACGATAAACTTTGCAATTCTGTTCGCCCAGTTTTCTTCACCATACTCAGAAATGATTTGAGTTAATTGTGCTTCACTATAGGTGTTAACAATTTCGTAGGCTGTAAATGTATCCGATTGATTCATTCTCATATCGAGCTTGCCATCGTTCATATACGAGAAGCCTCTCTCCGCTTCATCTAATTGATAACTGGATACACCCAAATCTAAAAGCAATCCATCAATTTTTTCAATGCCTAGCTCATCTAAAACATAGGTCAATTTAGAAAAATTACTATGGAAAGGAACAAACCGATTTTCAAAGATTTTAAGACGTCCTGTCGCAGCATTAAGTGCATCTGTGTCCTGATCAATTCCGATTAGCTTGCCACTATCTAGGAGCTGTAAAATTTTAAAAGAATGTCCGCCACCACCTAAGGTGCCATCAACATAGATGCCATTTGGTTTTACATTTAATGCTTCTATACATTCTCCAAGTAATACACTAACATGATTAAAACTCATATAAACTCCTTTAGAATCGTATTCCTAGCGCTTCCATATCTTCGGCTAAATCATCCATGTTCGCCGTCATGAAGTCATTGTAAGATTCCCAAGTTGCCGCATCCCAAATTTCTATTCGGGAGCCAGCGCCGTTAACATAAACCTCTTTATCAAGATTTGCATGTGCTCTCAGTGTTTGCGGTACAAGAATTCTACCTTGCTTATCTAACTCACACTCAGTTGCCCCCGCAAAGAATGACCTTGCAAATGCTCTTGCATTTTTGTTCGATAGTGGTAATTGCTTAAGCTTCTCTTCGAAAATTTGCCACTCTTCGAGTGAAAAGACGAACAAACAATGGTCAAGACCTTTAGTTATGTAGAAGCTTTCTCCCAGCTTCTCACGAAACTTTGATGGGATGCTTAATCTATTTTTTGCGTCGACTGAGTGTTTAAATTCTCCAGTAAACATAATCGCTCCATCAAATGACATTATTTTTGAAAACTCATGGTCTTTCTACCCACTTTGTGACACTTTATACCACTAATTAATCTAATTTTAATCTTTTTTAATAAAAATAGCAATAAAAAAAAGCGACTTTTATCGATAAAAGTCGCTTTTTTCAACATTTTAGTGCCTCAGTCCTACTGTTTATTTTCCTCTTGTATTACCTCATTTTGTGAAACACTATTTGTGGTAGTATCCTTGGAATCTGAGTCAATTTTCCACCAGCCTTTTTTTCTTGCCACCGCTATAAACACTATGCCACAAACGATAAATATGAGACTGATAAACTGCGCCATGCGAATTGGCCCAAGCATTAAGCTATCCGTTCTGAGGCCTTCTACGAAAAATCTACCCACTGAGTAGAGGATCAGATATTTTACAAAATGTTCACCATAGAATTTTCTCTTCTTGAATATAAGTACCAAAGCTGCAAATACAAGAACATTCCAGATAGATTCATACAAAAATGTCGGATGCACCTTTACACCATCCACCATAATTCCCCAAGGTAGATCAGTCGGTCCACCATGCGCTTCTTGATTAACAAAATTACCCCAACGCCCTATCGCCTGACCTAAAATCAAAGGCATGGCAACCATATCCGCCATATCACCAAAATTAAGCTTTTTCACTTTGCATACGATGTATCCACCGATTAAACCACCTATGATACCACCGTGTATTGCCAAACCGCCTTCTCTAAAAGCAAGTATATGACTAGGGTTTTGCGCATAATAGTCCCATTCAAATACCACATAGTAAAGTCTTGCGAAAACAATTGCCATTGGTAAAATTACCAGAACAAGATCTAAAATATCATCTTCCTTATAGCCGTATCTCTTTCCTACCTTCATTAGTATCAATGAGCCTATCAACATGGCACTTGCAATGATTATGCCATACCAAGCAATACCTATACCAAAAATTTCAAATGCATAACGATCCATAAAATCTCCTTGTCTTTCCTATAAAGTCTCTGACTATAATTTATTTAAATAGCCTATCGTGTAATTGTCTAGATCAATAAAATCCTTTATTAATGCGATGGCACAATCTACAGTAACCAATTGGTACGCTTCCAGTTGAGCAAAAATGTCGATTTGACGCATAACCGAATGTGTGAAATTATTCGCTATAGATTGCAATGAGTTAAATGATACAATTGAACGACCATGCATTTTTCGCTTAAGCCTTATAAAGCCTTCTTCGTCAAAATCTTCTAGCTTCAATCTTCTTAGTTCATTAAAAATCTCTTCCTTTAGCCTTATCACATCATCACTTTCATTGCTAATTGCAAAATAGGCAAATCCTTTTCCAATCTGAATATCAAAATCAAAATACTCTGTTACAATTCCTAGATCATACATATGTTTAAAAAAGCGACTACTTCTTCCAAAATACTGATCCATGATTAATCTTAACGCAGCGAGCTTAACCTCACTGTCTTGATCGAAATAGCTCGGGTTCCCCTTAAAGCCAACCGTTACCGAAGGTCGAGTAACATCCTTTTTCACTTCAATCTCATTTGCAACTACTTCATAGGGTTCATCTGGGATGATTATTTCAGGCTTAAAGGTACGCGATTTATATTCATCTGTTAGCGCATTTTCAATAATTGGTAGTATCGCTTCTAAATCAATATTGCCATATAAAAAAAGCTTCATGTTTTTGGGCGAATAAAAATGCTTATAGCAGGACAGGATAATTTCAGGTGTTATATTCATAATCGATTCTACACTACCTGCGATTTCGTCCTTAACTGGATGGTTGTGATAAAATGCATTAAAAAAAGTGTTGTAGAGCTCCCATGAAGGCTCATCCATATACATTCTTATTTCCTGCTCTATAATTGATTTTTCCTTCGCCACAGATTTATCGCTGATGTCCGTCTTCTGAACCATCTCAAGAAGATTTTTTAGACAGATTTCAAAGTTATCAATGGTTTCGAAATAATAGACGGTTGATTCAGAGCTCGTATAAGCATTAACACTTGCACCCAGCTTTTCAAATCTTTCAAAGGTACTCTTGTCTTGATCCTCAAAGATTTGATGCTCTAGAAAATGTGCCGCACCATGAGGAATTCCATAGGTGACGCCATCCAAAACATAATCATTGTGCATACCACCGTATTGTGTAGCAAAAAATGCGTATTTCTTTGCAAAGTCCTGTTTACGAAATACATATATATCTAAGCCACATTCAAGCTTTGTATTTAAAACCTCATCACCCATATATTCAAAGCGACTAATTGCCATCTTCTGCCTCCCCAACAAGCCTTGCTATTGTATCCAATTGAATCCCCTGAAAGGCTTCAATAACGGATTCTCTAGAAATCTGCTTTGCTTCTTCAATTCTTTTCTCAATATCAAAATCACCAGTCGTTTGCAATATACCATAATAGTAATTAATAAACGAATTAGGGTAGTCTGAAATCGATCTTAAATTAGAAATCAAGGACGTTTTAGCGGTTTCAAATTCAACATCAGAAAAATTACCATTTTTAATATCATTTACTTCTTTCATTATTAGTGCCTCAGCTTCATCAAATCGATTCATATCAATTCCAGCATAAATCATAAGAAGTGATTTGAATTTTTCAATGCGTGAATAAATAGAATAACACATCCCCGCTTTTTCTCTTACATTTCTGAAAAGCTTTGAGCTACCGCCTCCGCCAAGCATAATGTTACCAATCATAAGTGACTGATAATTAGGCGCATCAAATGACATATTTGTCCTCAGACCTAAACAGAGCTTTCCCTGTGTAATATTGTGCTTTTCGATGACGGTTTTAACCGACTCAGGTCTAAAGTAAATTCTTTCTCTCGGTACAACGGTCACTTCTTTTCTATTTAATATCATATTTTCTTTAATTAATTTCGCCATTGGTTCTATTTCAAAATCTCCGATGACACAAATGTCAATTTCAGAAGTCGACACAACCCTTTCAAGCTGCATAGCCAAATCAACAGCTGTAATTTTCTTCACGTCCTCAACATAGCCGAATTCGTGAATCATAAAAGGCTCCTCACTACACATACTCTCCACACAAGTTGTAATCACCCACTCGTCCTTGTGGTCTCTTCTCGCTTGAATCTCAGCGATAAGCGCTTCCTTTTCAAGTGAGATGATTTCCTCGTCAAATGCACCATTTATCAATTTGGGACGCGTCAAAAAATCACTGATTAATTGAATCGCTGATTCATATAAATTTTTAGAATCAACGTATTTTTCACTTGGCGTTTGCATTTTTAGCTGCAGCATTTGTCTTTCACCGTACTTGTGTACATCTGTGACAATTACGCTACCATACATCATATCAAGCTCTTTGCTAATTTCCTGAGTGTCATTAAATTTATAAGTCGCTTGATCGATCACCCTTGATAGCAACGCATTAAGTGACACCTCATCCCTAGTTAGGGGCCGTTTCATGTAAATCCCAAAGAGCACTGTTTTAAATTTGTTCGACTTCACAAGGTGTAATTCAACGCCAGGATATAGCGTTAAATCTTGTATCTGATTAATCATAAGTCACATCCTATTCTTTGATTCGTATATGGAATTTTAATTTTCAGCGTCATAAAGACATTATAGCTTATTTACATCTTATTGTTAATACGCTATAATATTTTGATGTGATTGAAATACGGAATTAACAAATGATATAAAGGATGGGTTAATATGAAATTAGGTATAGTAGGTTTACCAAACGTTGGAAAAAGCACGTTGTTCAACGCTATTACAAAAGCAGGTGCTGAAAGTGCAAATTATCCATTTTGTACCATCGAACCAAACGTTGGTGTCGTATCGGTACCGGATAAAAGATTAGATGTCCTAAGAGATATGTACGATTCTAAAAAAATCGTTCATACAGCTATAGAATTTTATGATATTGCAGGTCTTGTTAGAGGTGCTTCTAAGGGTGAAGGTCTTGGCAATCAGTTCCTTAGCCACATAAGAGAGGTTGCTGCTATCGTACACGTTGTTAGATGCTTTGAGGATGAAAACGTCATCCACGTTGAAGGCAAAATCGGACCACTTAGCGATATCGAGACCATCAATTTAGAATTAATCCTTTCTGATGCTGAAATATTAGAAAGAAGAATTGCAAAAACCTCAAAGCAAGCCAAAGGCGATAAAACACTTGGTTCAGAGCTTGATATGTTAAATCGTGTAAAAGCTGTTTTAGACGAAGGTTTATCCGTAAGAACCATGGATTTGAACGAAGAAGAAAGAGATTTCGTCAAATCACTTAACCTCTTATCCTTCAAACCGATTATCTACTGTGCAAACGTTTCTGAAGAGGACGTTGTCGGTGGCGTTGAAAACGACCACGTAAAGGCAGTACGTGCATTCGCTGAAACGGAAAATGCTGAAGTAGTCGTCATTTGCGGAAAAGTCGAACAAGAAGTCGCAGAACTTGAAGATGAAGATCGCGCAGCTTTCTTAGAAGAATTAGGACTCAAAGAATCCGGACTTGATCAGTTAATTCGTTCAAGCTACCACCTTCTCGACCTAATCAGCTTCTTAACAGCTGGTCCACAAGAAGTTCGTGCGTGGGACATCCGTAGAGGCACAAAAGCACCTCAAGCGGGTGGTAAAATCCACTCTGATATCGAAAGAGGCTTTATCCGTGCTGAAACGATTGCCTTTGAAGATTTAAGAACCTACGGCTCAATGGCAGCTGCAAAAGAATCTGGTAAGGTTAGATTAGAAGGTAAAGAATACGTCATCAATGATGGCGATGTTATTTTATTTAGATTCAACGTGTAATTGTTCGCAAATATCAAAACCAAAATTAATATCAATTTGAATTAAATAAATAAGGCTCAGAGTTTCTACTCTGGGCCTTTAATTTGTTCTATTTAAAATCATAAAAGTATGACTTCTCTACCCTATTCTCTGAAACAAATCTTACCCCTTCTTTTTTTAATAGCAGAATTTGCTCCATTTCACCAGAACCGCTTAGAACAATTTCGCCTTTAACATTGACGATTCTATACCAAGGTAGACCTTCCTTTTTTGACAGTGAATGAAGCACTCTGACTACCATTCTGGCACCCCTCGGATGTCCCGCTGCTGCAGCCACAGCTCCATAGCTTGCGACCTTGCCACTCGGAACTCTTCTTATGGCTGAAAGTATATCGATTGTAAGCTGACTGTATTCTTTTTCCATTCGAACCTCCAACGGTCAAAAGCAATTGCTTAATCATCTGTAACTCATAGCAACATATGATTAAGCAGTACCTTTATCAGCTCCCACCGACTTGTATTGGCTCAGGAACTTCGACCTCGACAATGCTGTGATAAACCACTGCGCTAACGACGATTACACCGCCAACAAGTGCCAAGATTCCCGGTTTTTCTCCAGTACCAAAGAAAACCCAAAGTGGATTTAATAATGGCTCTAAAACTGGTATCAAAATCCCTTCTAAAACAGAAACATGTTCAATTCCCTTAGTGAAAAAGATGTATGAAAAGCCGAGCTGAAAAATACCTAAAAGTAAAATACCAATCACATTCGTTCCAGTAAAGCTTAATCCGCCATAGAATGGAATACCTGCAACAAACATCATTGCATTACCCCAAATAACGATTTCTATCGGTTTACGATTTTGTATTTTCTTAAGACTGATGATCATCAGTGCCATGGAGATCCCTGATAAAACCGCTAGGATATTCCCTATAATGCCACCGCCATCGATGTCGCCGATAAAAAATAAAATCATACCAACAAATACGATTGCTACAGTTGTATAGTCTTTCTTACCAAACTTTTCCTTAAGAAAGATACCGCCGATAACCAATGCCCATATCGGTGAGGTAAACTGAAGTAAGATTGCATTTGCTGAAGTTGTTAACTTATTTGCCGAAACAAAAAGCATGACCAAGATCATATAATTAAACGCTGCAAGCCATACAAACTTATCAGGCTTTTTTGGAAAACGCTTATATACGATTCTGAAAAACAATAACATTACAAGTGCAGAAATACCACTTCTCATCCCTGAAATTGCAAGTGGATGCCACGATACCATCTTAATCAAAAGACCACCTGTGCTCCATAACAGAGATGCGGCAACAACAAATAATATCGCTATAATACGTTGGTTTTTAAACATATGACTACTCTCCTGTATGATCCCTGAAATTATTGTTAATACGTTTTAAGAGGCTTAGGAATAATTCTCTTTCTTCATTTGAAAGCCCTTCATATGCAGTTGCTACTACTTTCTTAGAGATATTTCTATATTTTTGCTCAATGGAGCTTCCTCTATCAGTTAAGGCAATAAATGAGACGCGTTTGTCATCGGGATTAACCTTTTTTTCTATATATCCTTGACTTAGTAAATGATTGATAAGAACCGTTACAGTTGATTTATCCTTGCCAATTCTTTCAGCGATTAACTTCATAGTAACTGGCTCTTTGGATTCATATAAAACCGTTAGAATACTTCCGTGTGAGGGTATTATATCCGATAATCCCTCTTTTTTTAATGCCTCATCGATAAAGTGATGCATATTTTGCCTAGTTTTACTTATAAAATAAACGATAAACTGATCTTTCATTTCTCCTACCATTACCTTTCTAGACTCATTATAATCAATACGCAAGGGACTGGCAATGAAAATAAATGACTGCTAAAATTAGTTTGACATAAAACTATTTTAGTTCTATAATCACCCTTATAAAGGAGGTTGAATTATGAAATTTAAAGCTTTGAGAATTCATTTAGAGCCTGAGCTCATTCGTTCTATCGAGGTCATTGACGAAACCTATTTACCAGATAACGATGTTTTGATAGAAGTCCATTACTCATCACTTAATTATAAAGACGCCCTATCTGCAAGTGGTAACAAAGGCGTCTCTAAGAATTATCCACACACCCCTGGCATTGATGCTGCTGGCGTGGTCATAGAAAGTAAAAGTTTAAAATGGAAGGCAGGAGATCGCGTCATCGTCACAGGATACGATCTAGGTATGAACACATTTGGTGGTTTTTCAGAGTATATATGCGTTCCTAGCGAATGGATCGTCAAATGCCCCGATCAACTCGATCTCAGAGATGCGATGTGTTACGGTACTGCAGGCTTTACTGCTGCTCTATCGGTTGAACAGATCGTTAATAATGTCTCTCCAGATGCCGGTGAAATTCTTGTTACAGGTGCTACTGGCGGCGTTGGTAGTGTTGCTATCGCAATCCTCGCAAAGCTTGGCTACAAGGTTGTTGGCGCATCAGGCAAACCGCAATATGAAGGCTTTTTAAAGGGTATCGGCGCTGAAAGAATGATTCTTAGAGATGAAATTGACGACCATTCAGGTAAGCCGTTACTTCGTCCAAACTGGGCGGGTGTTATAGACACAGTTGGTGGTAATATTCTTGCAACTGCTCTTAAGTCCACTCAATACCAAGGACACGTAACCTGCTGCGGTAATGTAGCAAATCATGAGTTTACAACCTCCGTATACCCTTTTATACTAAAGGGGATTACGCTACATGGTATTGACTCTGTAATGTGTGATGCTGTAAAAAGAGAAGAAATTTGGGGGTTGATTGCTGATAAATGGTACATTGAAGGCTTCTCAAATGCCGTTTTAGAGATTGGATTTGATGAGGTTATTGATCAAATCAACCTTATATTATCCGGGAAACATTTAGGAAGAACCATCGTTAACCCTAGAAAATGATAAAAAGCCCTTCTAAACTGGTTTAGAAGGGCTTTCTTACTTAAGAGCTTGCACTCGCTGCTGCACCTGCACTGGCTGCGGTTGTTGCCGCTATTATTGCAGCTGTCTGAGCTGCAATCAAAGCATCGATAGAAATACTTATCGTAAGCTTTGTTGCCTCTGATTTTAGCGTTTCATCTATCCATTGACTTGAAACCAGAGATGATGCTAGCATTACATTCATTCCTTTTCCTAGCCACTTAAACTTTTTAAGAGTTGAAAGGTATTTTGTGAGTTCAATCCACTCACTTACAATTGTCTCATCTTCAAAATAAATAAGTGCAATAATACCTAAAGTTGCATAATAGGTAGTTGGAATGTTAAGCTTTGCCTCCTTTAACTGCCATTTCATGTTGAAACATATTTCAACCAGTTCATCTATACTTCTATTAGATAAAGCCAGTATATGTGACAGTCTTTGAAGCTCATTACCTTTATAAAAGCCTTTGATATTGAGCTTTTCATATGCTTCCTCAATCCTTCCAAGATCGACCTCTGAAGCAGCTAAAAGCACACTCATGGAATAATCATCACCACTCGTTAAAAACGGATGATTTTTTTTCATTTGCTGATAAATATGCTGTGCCTTCTGAGCAAGCTGACTAGGAGCTTGCTCCTTAGAGGTTTTATATAGTGCATAGCTTGCAAGTGGTAGATACATGCCCGATTTGAATCCATTTTCCTTTAGTGTTGACTCGCAGCTTCTGATCTGATGAAAAACACCATCGGTCGAATCGCTCTCCATGTGCATTAAGCCTGCGAGCATAAATCGATTAGAGCTCCTGAAGTTTGAAAAAATCCCAGTCTCCTTGTTAATCATATCTAAAGTATTTTTAAAGGTTTCTTTATTATATCTTTTATCATGCTCTGTATATAAAAGTGCAACAAAATGTTTGGTTAAATTATGCTCCCACATAAAGTCCTTTTCAATGGTTTTATATAGCTCTAGCATTTGATCTGCCTTGAATTTAAGTTCTGTTTTCATATAATCCTCCAATCTACTATACAGAGCATAACAACCCAACCTTCTTTTTCTCTAAAAGAATTATTAAAAAAGTATTATTTTAATTCTCTAATTTTACTTTCATCGATTTCATTTAAGGCTGCGCAGCCAGTCATTAGCATGACATTTTCAAGCTCAGACTGCATGAGATCCACGTAGGCTTTAACCCCTTCACGATCGCCCCCATATACAGCTGTAACAAATGGTCTTGCAATCAAAACAGCATCAGCACCTAAAGCAATTGCTTTAAATACATCGGTTCCCGAACGAACACCACCATCTATAAAAATTTTCATTTTTCCTTTAACTGCATTTGCAATTTCAGGTAAAACATCCAAGGTTGCAGGCGTCTCATCGAGTACTCGACCGCCATGATTTGAGACGACAATGCCATAAGCACCTGCTTCAAGAGCTGCAATCGCACCCTTTACAGTCATAATACCTTTTACGATAAAGGGCTTATCAGTAGCACTTATTATTACTTTTAAGGTTTCGGTTGTCATAGGAAAAACTGGCTTTCCTTGTGCACCAAGGATTGACAAGCCTGCAGCATCGACATCCATTGCTATGGCAACCGCGTTTGCTGCTTCTGCTATTCTAATTTTTTCAATTACCTCATCTACTCTCCAGGGCTTTATAGTTGGTACACCAAACCCATCTTGAGCCTTAATTGCCACTGCCGTTCCTTCAAATACTTCAGACTTCACACCATCCCCAGTAAAGGCAATCGTACCTGCATTTTTACAGCCTTCAATAAGTGCTGTTGAATAACTAAGATCATCATATAGATCACTGTAATGCATTTGAACCGCGCCAACAGGAGCAGCAAATACAGGCAGTTTAAATGTTTTGCCAAAAAAAGAACACTCCGTCGTCGGCTTAGTCACTTCATGGAGCGTATCCATTTCAACACCGTATTTTCTAAACGCATTGTAATTTCTAACAAATCCGATGCCCGTACCCTTGCCACCTGGTCCAGGAATTACCCCTTTACAAGCTAAGCCATTGCAGCTTGGACATACCTTACAATGTGGTCCAATGTTTTCCTTTGCTTTTTTTACCATCTCTTGATAAGTCATTTCATACCCCTTTATTTCTTTATTCTTTCTACATTATAAGCAAATCCTTTATCTATGGCAACCTTGTTAAACTTCTATAATCTAGTAGACGAATGACTCAGTTCAAGGTAAAATAGGTTTAGTTAAAAGCAAACAAAATACAATTATGGAGTAACTCATGAAAAAAAGCAGAATCGTATTATCAATCGCACTTATCTTAATCATTTGTCTCGGTGCGTTTTACATTTATAAAATCAACGTATTTGAATCCTCAAATCTCAAATCAGTAGATATTAGAACCGGTAATTTTGAAACACCGAATGTATTTGAGACTGACACAAAAACGACTACAATGCTCTTTAACAGTATTACAAGTCTTGATGAAACTGAGTTAATTATAAATGATCTCGATATAAGAATGAAGTTTCAAATGATTTTGCTTAACAACTGGAATCTCGTTAGAACCTATCACGTGTATTTTGACGAATCAAACGAGGTTTTTTTGACCATTGATAACAGCAAGACGCTTTATCGCGTTACAGACCCTACCTTCTTCTACAGCTATGACGGCTTTGATGCTTTATACGATGCACAGCTTCCACCAGAAATGACGATCACACTAAATCAATCAGAGCTTTCATTTGAACAAAATGAAATCAATTGGAAATATAAAAAGCTTAACGATGATTGGTACAACTATCATATAGATGCAAAATCAGTAAGTGTTGAGTCCACGGAGATACCTACAGTCACTTCAAACGACGATATTCTTGGCGTCAATCTACCTAAGCTACCAAACGAAGCTCAGCTTCGAATTTTAGATACGACTGATAACAGCCTAGCTTTCGAGGGCGTTGTAAATGTTAGACAGCTACCTTTTCCTGATTATGATGGAACGTTCAAGTACGAGTTAAAGCTGGATTGGGAAAATGCATCACAAGGCTTTAGTGGTGACACAGCGGTTTCCTTTAACGTTAGCATCGATCTTCCAGATGTGTTTACAGTTTCTAAGGAAATAGTAAAGCAGGGTGATTTATTGGTAGTAACTGCTTATCATGTCAATGACATCGATAAAATCATAGTGGATCAAAATTTAATGGAGAAATTCACATGGTTTAAAACAGGTCATATATATAGAGGTTACTTCCCAACGAATTACAACACTAAGCTTATGAAGTATAAGGTCTCATTTACCAATACAGAATCCGAAGAGGTTACTTCAGTTGAGATTGAGGTTGTCGGTCGAGATTTCGTTGTTCAAAATTTAACCGTTGACCCGAACGTGCAGACCAGTACGCAGAGTGATGCAGGCTATAAAGAATATCGAGAAATTTTTAATCCATCGAGAGACGTAAGTGCTCCTGAAAGATATTACTCCGAGCCGTTTATACTGCCAACACTGGGTAGACTGAATGCTGAATTTGGTGAAACGAGAAGCATCAATGGCGTCCCTACCCAATATCGACACGGCGGTATAGATATAGGCGCAGCAAGGGGTAGCGATGTACTAGCAACCAATACTGGCAAAGTCGTTTTGGCTCAATTACTCATACTGACTGGAAACACGGTCATCATCGATCACGGTGAAGGGCTTTTCAGTATTTATGAGCATCTTGATTCACTTTCTACTACGCAAGGAGAAATTGTAGAACGTGGACAAGTTATTGGACAGGTTGGTTCAACTGGCTTTTCAACTGGACCGCATTTACATTTTTCTATGTCCTATTATAGAACTGAGCTAGAGCCTGGATATTTCTTGTACGGTGAACCGATTACTAAGGAAAATTATACGACATTGATGAAATAAGATATAAAAAAACAAAAGTAAAGCTGCTATCAAAAGGTAAGATAGCAGCTTTACTTTTTTATTATTGATCTAGTGTTTATTATCATTCGTTTATTTCTATAAAAAAGGCTTTATGGCTTCAAGTATTTGATTTTTTACGTCTTCCTTAACGTTTCCATTTTCATCAACTGCAGAATCATTTAAGTCAAATCTAACCTTAGGACAAAGATTAAACTGCTCAAACCAGAGCTCGTAGTTACGTCTCAAATCCTCCATGTAGTCTCTAGGTATAAGATCGCCCTCTGTTGAACGCGCTCTTCTATTGATACGGTCCATCGCAGTATCTACGGTTACATCAATATAAATTAATACCTGTGGTGGCTTTATATGCGCCAACATGTTATGAAGTAAATCCCTATAGATTGTAAACTCATCCTTCGTCATTTGTCCTCTCTCGTGGATGGTCTTTGCAAAGATTTCATCACCATAAATTGAACGATCTAATATCGCATAATTGCCTTCACTTTCGATTCTCTTCAAATCCTTAAATCGATCATTTAAAAACATAACTTGAATAATAGCACTCCATCTCGTCTGATCTGCATAGAAAAGATCGAGCATTCTTTGAGCAAGTGAGTCCTTCCCATCATCTTTTAATTCCTCATATAAAGGGATATTCAAACACTCACTTAAGAATGTTCCAACTGTACTTTTTCCAGCACCTATTATGCCATCTATCACTATAGCCATGTTTCTACTTGCTCCTTTATCATAATAATTTTCAACGTTTGTACAGGTATATGCGATTGCCATTGTCACTCCTATTATTTTCTAATGATAGTTCCCCCACCAACTAATAACTCTCCCTTATAAAAAACAACTGCTTGTCCAGGTGTTACAGCTCTTTGCGGCTCTTCAAAGGCAACCTCAAGTAGCTCGCCATGCCTTGTAATTGTACAAGGAGCGGTCTTTGCACTGTATCTAATTTTGGCTTCACAGCTATAAGGTGCGTTTATATCGTCAAATGGAATAAAATTAACGTCCTTTGCCCAAAGTGTTGATTTGAACACAGCATCCCCTTCACCCAATACCACCTTGTTAAAATCAGGATCGATGTCAACAACATACATGGGTTTACCAAAGGTTAGACCCAGCCCCTTCCTTTGACCGACAGTATAATTAACAATCCCTTGGTGTTTGCCTAGTGTGTTTCCTTCTGTATCTACAAATACACCTGGGACGATATCAAAATTGCCATTTCTTTTGAGAAAACCGACATAATCCTGATCTGGAACGAAACAAATTTCCTGACTATCTGATTTTCTCGACATCTGTACATCAAATTGTGCAGCAATTGCCCTAACATCCTCTTTTGACTGAAACTCTGAGAGAGGCATTAGAATATGCTTCAATTGCTCTTGAGTAAGATTATATAAGGCATAGGTTTGATCCTTCGCTACAGCACTTGCTTTTTCGACGATATAACGGTCTAATGCTTCATCATAACTAATTTTCGCGTAATGACCTGTCGCTACGTAATATGCTCCTAATTGATGTGCTTTTTCCAAGAGCGCTTCAAACTTAACATACTTGTTACAGGCAATACACGGATTAGGTGTTTCACCTTTTTGGTACGCGTCTATAAAGTAATCAACAACGGTTTCCTTAAATACGCCTTTAAAATCCAATGCATAAAATGGGATACCAATTTGTTCGCAAACGCGCCTAGCATCCTCTACAGACGATAAACTACAACAGCCACCATCTTTTAAAAGATGCGCGTCTTCTAAAAAATCATCCTGCCATAATCTCATATTTACGCCAATAACCTCATAGCCCATTTGCTTGAGTTGATAAGCAGCAACTGTACTGTCCACACCACCACTCATCCCAACGACGACTCTATTTTTATTTAACATATTATTATCCTTTCAACATTACCTTTGTTTGCTCTATCACATACTCAATATCCGCTTCTGTCGTTAGATCTCCAATAGAGAATCGGACGCATTTTTTTGCATCTTTTTCACTTAATCCGATAGCCTTAATCACGTGAGACGCATTTAAGGCACCAGAGCTACATGCGGATCCACTAGATATTGCAATCCCTTTAAAATCGTAATTAATTACCAAGCTATCGCCATCTATCATCGGAAAATAAACATTTAAAATTCCCGGGTGGGCGTCTAATGAAAGCGGATCGCCCAATACCTTTAGTCCTATCTCAAGTGCCTCAAGACCTTCTATCAGCTTTAACTTTAACGCCCTTCTATGCTTACAGCTTAATGCTAAACGCTCTGTTGATAGCTCTAAAGCTTTTTCAAACCCTATAAGATATGGCAGGTTAATGCATCCTGAACTGAGTATTGCATCATACCACCAAGGGTCTTTGACATATAATGCCCCTATTCCCTTTGGTGCATAGATCTTATGTGCAGAAAATGATGCAGCGTCCACTCCCAGCAATCCCAGATCAATTTTTGTGCTTCCTAAAGCTTGAACCGCATCGACGTGAAAGAGTGTCGGATGATCCATTAATCTTTCTGATATTTGCTCAATCGGCTGTCGAGTTCCAATTTCATTATTCATCATCATGACTGTAACCAATGCCGTATCAGGTGTATAGATTGCATCAAATTCAGCCATATCCAATACACCATTGCATTTCACCGGAACAAGCTGTACATCAAAGCCCTCTGATGCCAATCTCTCTAAAGTTTTATAAATAGCTGCATGCTCGATTGTAGAGGCAATAATTTTTTGACCATAGCCTCTCAATCTTTGAAAATAGGCAGCCTGTAAAATGAAATCACAATCTGAGGTCGTTCCACCACCATTAAAAAAAACACGTCCTTTAGGCGCGTTCAAGACTTTTAAAAAATGGGATTCGATTTTTTCTATCTGAGAACGCTCAGGTACCTCTTGAAAATAAGGTAACATCGCTTCAACTACCTCCTGCTTCACAGGTGTAGTTGCCGCATAATCTAAATATATTCGTTTCATTGAATTCTCTTTCCTATAAAAATGACAGCCTTAAAATACAGTTCCTATTATAACATAATCCCCTATTTTTAGACAGAAAAAATGGATGCTGGCGATGCATCCATTTCTTTAGAGGTATTCAATAAAGTTTACGTTTTGGGGTACCTACTACTTTTAAGGGTAATAAGAAGTTAAGGTGTTACGAGTATAAGGAGTTTTTATTGATAATGATTATCAATTTCATGTACTTAATATACCATGCTTTTTTATATCTGTAAATACTTTTTTAAAAAAATATTTTATATTTTTTAGATTATGTTACTATAGAATAAATATAGGTCGCAATTAAACATGGAGAATGCATGAACGAACTCATTTTGACGCTAAAAGCATATATCATCTTATCCTTTCAAGACTTGGTAAGAATTAAATCCAACATTCAAAATAAATATGCTCAGTTAGATTCAAAGGAACGTGCTGAAATTCTTTCTTTAGCAGTGCATACTTTACTTGAAAAGCATCTTGAAGGTGTTGATGAATTAAACCGGGAGCTCATTAAAATTAAGATTCTATCAAATACACTTGCGAACCACATCTATGACATTTCAAGACATGATATCTTTGAGTCCATTCTGCAATTAGATATTGATGCAACCAAACGCATTGATTTAGCAGAAAGTTGGTTATATGAATCCGTTAAAATTCCCGTTCCAAGATGGGCAATTGCAGATTACTTGATTGAGCATTATCATTTCACTTCAGATATTGAGTCTTTTAGAAGCTCAAATATTGAGTCTTTTAGAAGCTCAAATCAAGTCATATCCCAACCAACTACTAAGGACAGTTTTCCCTCATACGACGATTTAGAGGTCAAGTGGCGCCAAAATATTAGAGAAAATATCAAATATACGTTTAATTATGAATCCCTTAATCGGTTTATTGCTAGACATTTTACCATTTTTTTGATCATCGTTCTACTTGCTATTTCTGGAACGTTTATTGCCTATCTTCTCAACCGATCACAGGAGCTCGATACCCATATTCAAATCACGGGTCAAATGGATTATCTACATTACCATGGCATCTCTTCGCTTAGTGAGGTTTATCTGATTAGTGAATACGATGGCGTCAGTAAGCTTCAAACCGATAGCAGTCAAAAAAGTAAGCTAATAGAGCTAAGTGTTTCAAAAGAGATATTTCCCTTTGGTCTTGTGACACAACGTCAGCTTTTTCAATATCAGCCAATCAATATTTTCGAAATAAAAAAGTACATTCAGGGCTCAAGAAATGGTCTAATCGGTGAAGCTGAATATTTTAATGTTCTCATGAGAAAGGCATATCAAAATAATATTGATCCGCTTCTTCTTTTGGCGATTATCGGTCAGGAGCAGTCCTTTATCCCCGCATCACACGGTGAAAAAACGTTGATTATCAATAACCCCTTTAATGTCTTTCATAGCTGGACGGAATACAATATTTCTCTTGAGGACAGCACTCAAATAGCAATTAATACCATCAATTCACGACTATCAAGGGCAAGTAAAGAAGTACAGCCCTTTGATTGGCTAAATCTCACCTATGCTGAGGATACCAACTGGTCAAACGGTGTAAGACTAATCTACATCCACTTATCCGAGCTAGGAAAACTTGATTTCAATGAATAAAATACATGATAAGGGGTATGATATCGACACGCGTCAGAATTGAAAGGAGTGTGATATTTATGCCTTATAGGGGAACGAATTCTAAGAGAAACGTCGTGCATGATAAAGCTCGCAGTACTATTAAAAGCAGTTCTCGAACCCACTACCTTCACGAAAGAAAAGAACACGATCACGAACTAGAAAATGCAAGAGATCAAATCTTTAAGCTTCATAACGATGGTTACCATTTCACAGAAAAAGAAGAAAGAAATCATTCGATTTACGTCACTTTCGTAAGAGATATGGACCAAAAAAAATGTGAAATGGCGTTCAAATTCCCAGACAATTATGACAAACTCAAAGCAGAGTTTGCTTCGGATAGGAATTAATAAAAAGTGCACAATTAATAAAAAAGGCTGCAAGTTTAACTTGCAGCCCTTTTCTTACTCATCTTGATACAAACTATCAAAGCCTATTCCCTCTCCCCAGACAGCGTTAACTGGGAGAACTGAGACAAATGCCTTAGGATCGTTAATTGAAATAAAATCTCTTATCAACATTGATTCTCTTGGCGAGCATAACGTAATCAGCTTGACTCTTTCAAGATTTGTATACCCTCCAACTATTTGATATTTTGAAATGCCTCTTTTCATCGTTCTCAAAATATAATTTTCTATTTCCTGCTCTTTTTCACTTATAATTTCTAGCTTAACGACCTTGGATGAAAATCCATAAAGCACAACTTCTATTGCCTTCATAGCTACCACCTGAGTTAACAAACCATATAAGGCAACTCTTGAATCAAAAACGAATGCTGCTAAGAAGATAATGCCCATATCTAGAAATGCAATTATCAAAGAGATACTCATAAATCGAAACAGTTTAATGTTTATGATTTTAGCTATGGTGTCAGTTCCTCCTGATGAAAAACCACCCTTTAGAATTAACCCTACTGCACCGCCAGCTAAAACACCGTAAAAGACTGAACCAAGAAACAAATCGTTTTGTGTAATATCAAAATTAAACTGACTGAACACAATTAAAACAACTGGAAATAAAACTGAAAACACAACGATTTTACCCGCTTCCCTCTTACCAAGCGTTGCTCTGGTAAGTACAAGAACGCCCATAGAGAGTACATAATACATAATTCTGTAATCTATGTTAAAAACCTTTTCAAGTACCAGCGAAAAACCTGTAATACCGCCAGTTATCATACCATTTGGTTTCAAAATAGAAGTAATTGCAATTGCTAAAATAATAGAACCCAAAATGACGTAAATTAAATCTGAAGCCTTTATTCTTTTATCCTTTTTCATTTCATCCTCTTATATTCATAAGGCGAAAGCCTTGTATTTACTTTATTGACAGTGATAATTATAGCATATTAATTATGGAATACAAGTCTTGAACCGTTCATAGTTTCACGATTTTTATTAAGCTTTTGTATCATTAGATTTACACTCTTATTAATTACATGAAATTCACTTGACATGTATCCTCTTCGTCTTATAATGACATAGGAAGACAGTTATTAAACTTCGCGTCGAAAGGTAGAAAACAATGCAAACAGAAAACAAAACAGTTCAAGAAAATGACAATTTGGAGAATGACATTCCGCTTCATCAATCAAAATTAAAAGGCTTCTGGAAATTTTTACTTATCATTTGTGCAATTGGAATTTTAGCCTTTGTTGGCGTCGCTATAATGACAAAGGATCGAATCAACATACTTGTAATGGGCGTTGAAGGCACTCGTACTGACACGATGATTTTTATGTCAATAGACCCCGATAGAAACAAGGTAGATGCCATCTCTATTCCTAGAGATACTTATTTCCCAACTGAAGGGAAAAATGGTGCCGGTCAAGCAAAATTGAATGCCATCTATGGCTTTAAAGAAATTGGTGGTGCAGAGGGTGTTAAAAATGCTGTATCTAAAATTCTTGGTACAGATATCGACTACTATGTTACAGTTCGTTACGATGCAGTTAAGGAAATAGTTGATTTAATAGGTGGCGTTGAGGTTGATGTGCCATTCCGTATGAAATATGACGATCCTTATTCAGTTCCACCACTCCACATAGATTTTCAACCGGGTGTACAAGTCATAGATGGTGATCAAGCTATGGCATATTTAAGATTTAGGAAAAATGCTGATGGCTCACACAGTGGTGGTGACATCAAGAGAATGGAGAGACAACAGGATTTCTTGAAATCAGCTGCTAAATCTGCAATTCAAATTAAGCTGCCATATATCGTGTTAAGAAGCTTATCCTATGTTGAAACAGATATGCCTATGAGCAAAGCATTACTCATAGCGACATCGATGATAGGAACAAAAATGGATGATGTTATCCTACAAACGATTCCATCAAACGGTACAGGTACAGGTAAGGATGGATTAAGCTATTTCTACTATGATCCAGATGGCACTAAGGCATTGATGGATCTTATCAACAATGGAATGACTGAAATACAAACCGAATCAACAGAGGAATAAAAAGACATAAAATAAGAGCTGCACCGTATCTATTTCCTTAGATTTGGTGCAGCTCCTTTAAATTCTGTGGATTCTGTTAGTGCATCATAATCCCTTGCTCAAGCTGTGTGAGCTCAGCAGCTATTTCATCCTGATCAAATCCATAAAAGGTCATTTCATATAAGCACATTGCAATCAACTCTTCCAATTTGATATCAAGATTTTCTTCCAAAACCATTGTTGCATTAGCCCACTCTTCCCATCTTGAAAATCCCAATGCAAAATGTATGTCTTCCTTCTCAGAATAGCCTGCAATGCTTAAATAAGCCTCCTCATCGATATCTTCCTCAAAATCTTCATCTTCAGCAGGATCAATTAAAGAAATTGTAATAATGAAATCTGTAAATGGTACTTCTGGTGTGGTTTCTATAAAGTTTAATACTTGTTCAAAAGCATACTTGTCAGCCAAACACTCTGGGTATGATAAAAGCAGTTCTGTAATCACTGCCTCTTTGGTTGTCGTTGCCAACATTTTTTTCAGCGTCATATCTTCATCCTCGCATTTTAGTTATTCATTCAAATATATTATAGTATTTAACTTATTATTTCAAATGAAATTATGTTAAAATGATGACAGAATTCAATTTCAGGAGGTAATATGACTAAAACTATTGGTTTTCTAGGTGGAGGTAACATGGCATCGGCTTTAATCGGTGGCTTACTTAGCAATGAACTTTATCAGCCAGAAAATATCTATACTAGTGTAGCGACAAAAAAGTCAGTGGATAGATTAATAAAGCAATTTGGCATAAAGGCTGCTTTGGATAGCCATCAGGTTATAAAAAGCAGTGATATTGTGGTAATCGCAGTTAAACCCTATATGGTCACAGAACTCCTAACAGATCTTAAAAATGACTTCAGACCTGGACAGGTAATCGTATCTATCGCCTCAGGGATAACTCTAGATCAGCTAAAAAGGCTTTTACCTGAACAAAAAATCTATCGCGCAATGCCGAATACACCTGCTTCTGTTGGCAAAGGAATGACTTCTTTAGCTACGATGCTTTCCGACTCTGAAGGCTCTAGAGAGTCCGTTACAGAGCTCTTTAAAGCAGTTGGAGAGGTCGCATGGATTTCAGAGAAATTAATGCATGCTGCAATAGCAGTTCACGGATCATCACCTGCATATGTTTTCATGATGATTGAAGCCATGGCTGATGGTGCAGTACTTGAGGGTATGCCTCGGGATAAGGCCTATCTTATGGCTGCGCAAAGCTTAATTGGCGCAGCGACTATGGTCCTTGAGAGTGGCTTACATCCAGGCGCATTAAAAGATCAGGTTACTTCACCAGGTGGCAATACCATCGCAGCAATATCAGTTCTTGAAGCAACGGGTTTCAGATCCAGTATTATCAGTGCGATTCATGCTGCCGCTGAGAAGTCTAGGGAAATGGAAGCCGGAAAGTTATAAGAGCACATAGAATAAATGGCTCTATAATAGATCTAGGAACTTCAAGCCTTCAAGTTTTACCACAAGCGAGATTGTGGCTAAACAAAAGCCATAGATGAGAGTCCTCATATATGGCTTTTGTAATATTTTATTACCAATCTTCTTTCACCGTTTACTTTGACAATTTAACTTTAATGTCGTAGAACCACTCTCTATTGATTCCCTCTAGCCCTAATGTGGATAACAGATAATCTATCGTCCATCCGACCAAATCGCCATTGATAGCAAATTCACTTGAAGCACCTTCAAAATAAGCCTTGCCATCCAAATTGATTAATCGATCGTACAACATTTGTATCGCTTCACCATCCAGTGTCGCTTCTGGTTGATAGGATTCGCAGAATGGAATCGTACGATTAACTCTATTGAGGTCTAGTTTTACCCCCTCTTTAACAGCCAATACCCTTGCGTATTTAAGATTTTGAATTTTAATTTGCTTTATATTTGCATCAAAGGTTGCGCGATCTGGCGTTCCAAACAAACGACATGGTAATGGACGGGCATTATAAATCAAACATCGCTTATCATCTCCTAGGAAGGGACAGTAATTGGTCGTTCCGAGTTCGGATAAATAAAACCTAAAAATTCTACTAACAGTTGCTTTATAATCCACTTCTGACAGCTGCATTAGACCATTTATTAATACATTACCGAACTCAACATTGGTAAGGTTTACCGATTCTGTACAGCAGTTCGCACAGCCCATACAGGTGCCATTTGGTATTTCACTATAAACCCTATTTAGAGATTCAAAATAGGGTACTAATTTATTTGCTTCTTCTAACTTCATATTAAGCCTCTATTCGATCAGATAAACCAATCTTTGTAAAAATATACGGTGCCACAAACGCAACACTAAACACCGTTAACAAATATCGGATTCCTATAAACATATTTTCATCTGGTAAAATAGCCTTTAATCCAATGAAGACACCTGCCGTTATACTCATACCGAGTACGATTTTTACAAACTGCTTCGTTAAATTAGTTTTCGTACTAAAGCTAACCCATTTTTCTTCCATCATTTGTCCGATAATAAAGGCCGAAAATGCAGCAACTGCCTTTACATAATTTTCAGACGTAAAGAATATAAGACTCACAACGGATAAGACGACTAGGAAAAGTGTCATTTGTTGAACTTTCATTTTATTATCATTTCTTAGAATCCAGGTAACGATAACAACTGATAAAATCCCAATAAGCCAACCGCCTAGCACATCCTTAGGCCAGTGAACCCCTAAGTAAATCCTCGAAACGCCCACCAAAAACGGGATGATGGCCGATATTCCCCATAGCCATTTCTTCTTAAATAAGCTTGCAACCGCCACATAAAACGCAGTTACCGTTTGAGTATGCCCACTTGGAAAAGAAGTTCCAGTAGCCGTTTCAACCCTTAGTGCACGTATATCAAGCACTTGGAAAGGTCTGAGCTCATTAAACATCTCTTTTAGCGCACTGTTAATCACACTTGAAAAGGTTAGACAGTAAACGATGAATACTGTATTTTTTTTGCTTACACACCAATATGCGATCCCTAGTACGAGTATGTAAAAATACTCTTCACCTAATAATGTAATTAAGATAAAAATACGATCAAGAAATGGCGTTTGTATGCTTTGAAACCAATTTATAATTGAAGTTTCCATTTTAGCTCCTTTGTGATTAAGTTATGGTTTTAATTGACATATCATGATATCCTTTATAAAATACCTTTTCTACAAAGGAGTCAAATATGAAATATCCAATAGAAAACTATAAGACTGCGAGTTTATATAAAAAAGCAAGCGATCTTCTTTTCGCAGTTGCGATACTACTTAGTCTATATACACTGATAAGCACACAGTTATTGAGAAATCAATTGCCGCCAGGTGTTTGTCCAATTGATAATCGGTCTGAGCTTTATGCGACCACTATTGTCCTTTTAATAATCTCATTTATCGTATCACTATTTGATCGAAAAAAAAAGAAGCAAGATGTGGAATAAATTAAAATGTACCTAAACTACGAAAGGTGCTAAGGATATCTCCTAAGAGATACATTAGCACCTTTATTATTTGATTCTCAGCTCAATTATATGTGTTTGCTTAAAGCAATCGCAAGCTGAGACGGACATGAAGTGTTCTTACCGCCACATTTAACATCCTTTAACTTTGCAACAACCGTCTCAACTGCTTCGCCAATTATCATGTTACTAAGACCAATTGCATTTCCTGGACATCCACCTACGAACTCAACCTGTGTGATCTTGCCTTCTTCTATTTCAAACAAGATTTCACTTGCGCATACACCTGATGTTTTAACTCTTACCATTATATCCCTCCAAAGCTTACTTTTACGTCAAAATCCATTATAAAGCTTTTCGAGGATAAAACAAGTTTTTTTAACAATAATTAAAGATTTATTCTCTTTTCCAGTAAATAACCTGTTCCTAAATACATAAGAACTGAAGAAATTAGGGTTGCTGCAATTGCGATGTTTAATGTCGTTCCCATTCCAAGTAAGGTGAAACGCTCAGCAGATAGATGAATGGTTTCAAAAGTGTTATTTAGTACGGTTGACGCTAAATCGGCAACCTTACCTTTTAAAATATTAATTAAGATAAATATACCAAATGTAATAAGGCCCTTAAATCTATTGTTACTAAACAAGCTTTTAAATAGCGCAAAAGACAAGTAGATGGTTAATGCAAATTCAATAATCATGAATACCATTAACATAAGTAGCTTAGTGACAATAATTATTTCAGATGTGCTTAAATTCAGTAGTGATAAGTTAAGCGATTCTAATCCCATTATCTTTAAATTAATGAAGGCTATTGATAAGTAAATTCCAGCAATTGCAACTCCTTCAAGTAACGCAAATATCAATTTACCACCAAGTAACTTATAACCGCTGTTTGGCGTCATAAATAGCATATAGCCCTCTTGCTTAAATAAATCATTTCTAAAAAGAAAAATCAAGTCAATCAGGTATAGTAAAATTAAGCCAACTGCTAATGCACCTAGGAAAATACCTAAGATTTCTTCAGTAAAATTATCTCGAATTACCTCATTTATACTAAAATACTTGTAAAGTGCGTAAATCTGACCTAAAACAATTAATGCTGCTGCAAGCATGAAAGACATTCTCTTTCTTAAAAACTCAAATTTGACCAGCTTAAGCATGTTTATATACCTCCCTATAAATTTCCTCCAGAGATTGCCCTCTTTTGATACGCATTTCTTCCGTTTCGCCTTGAAGAACAACCTCTCCCTTTTCAAGGAATATTACTTCATCCAATATTTGCTCAATTTCATCGACAAGGTGGGTTGAAATGATCATGGTACTTCCTTCGTCGAATTGATCAATTATACATTCTTTAATCTTTGCTCTAGAAATTGGATCCAGACCATTTAGAGGTTCATCCAGCATGTAGATTTTTACCTTTCTAGAAATGGTTAATGTTATTTTAAGTCTAGCTCTCTGCCCAGTTGAAAGACTTCCAACCTTTTGCTCTAAATCAATATCCATAAACGACAATAATTCTAAAGCCTTCTTCATATCGAAATCGTTATACATATCTCTGTAAAAATTAACGGCTTCCTTTACCTTCATCCAGCTATAAACGTAGTTTTCAGTTGGCATATAGGCAACCATTGCCTTTGTTTTATGAGAGGGTACTTCATCACAGATGGTTATTTCTCCTCCAGTTTGCTTATGAAGATCTGCAATTACTTTCATCAATGTCGTTTTACCGCTGCCATTTGGTCCAAGCAGTCCATAAATTTTTCCTTCTTGAAATTTTAAATTAATGTTGACCAATGCTCTTTTCTTTAAATAGTTTTTTTGTAGATTGATACAATTTATCAAATAGTTCATCGACTTGCCTCCTCGTAGAATTTGATCTTCCTAATGACATCCTCAATATTTAAGTTTAAGGATCTCATCGCTTCGATAAAGAGCTTTACTTTCTCATCTGCTAAACTCTCCTTGAGTTCGCTAATCTTCCCCTCATCTTCAGTTATAAATGTGCCCATCCCTCTTTTAGTAAAGCAAACCTCTTCCTGTTCAAGCTCTCTATAAACTCGCTGTACGGTGTTCGGATTCACCTTTAGTGAAACAGCCAAATCTCTTGTTGACATCATCTTTTCCCCCTTCTGGAGTTTTCCAGTTACGATATCGGTTTTTATCAGTTCCATAATCTGAATATAGATAGGAACATCGGTTGTAAAATCCATTGAGTCACCTCCTGTAAAAGTGCACACCCTGATTTCATAGATTTAAAACAGAATAATATAAAAACGGTGTGTTAGTGTACTACTCATATAGTACACTAACACAATACAGCTGTCAATCAAAAAATAAAAAAAGATGTAATTTTAAATCACATCTTTTTGAGTTCCTATAAAACTTCATACACGATTCATACTAGAATCTAAAATAGATAAATGGATTAAACTTCTCTCCAACTAAAAAGACAATAGAAATCAGGAAAATCATAATTAACCAAAGATCAGTGAACACCTTATACATCAACCGATGTCCATTCTCAATCCTTTTAATCAGATTGCCAACAAATGGTGAAGCGGCAATTGCAGCTATTATCAAAAATGGTAATGCATAAAGCATGTCTTGATAAACAAAAACCACTTGATTTAGCCCTGATGGTCTGTATTTTACCATTCCCTTTAAAACCATAATTAATTGACTTGAATCTTCTAGTCTAAATATAACCCATCCGACGATAACGATTAAAAGCGTGTAGATTCTCCTAAAAAGGTTAGGTAACTTTTCTAGATATTTACCTAGAAAGATTTTTTCAATTAGTAACAAGCAGCCGTAATACAAACCCCATATTACATAATTCCAGCTTGCTCCATGCCATAATCCTGTCAGCATCCATACGATAAAGATATTACGATACTGCCATTTCCTATTGCCACCCAATGGAATGTAAACATAGTCCCTAAACCACGTGCTTAAAGAAATATGCCATCTTCTCCAAAAGTCAGTTATCGACTTTGCGATATAAGGATAGTTAAAGTTTTCAAGAAAGTGGAATCCAAATATACGTCCTAGCCCTATTGCCATATCACTATAACCAGAGAAATCGAAATAGATCTGAAATGTATAAGCTATCGCTGCAAGCCAAAGCATCGAAGTACCAGGTAGCCCATAGGGACTATTATAGATCGTATCCGCAATAATTCCCATTTGATTGGCGATGATTACTTTTTTTCCTAAACCGATAATAAACCTTCTAAAGCCTTCAGCGACTTGACTTAAGGATTCAACTCTACTGGTCAGCTCTTCTTCAACTGTAATGTACCTAACTATAGGTCCTGCAATCAATTGAGGAAACATAGTAACGTACGCCGCCATTGTTAAAAAGTTCTTTTGAACCTTAACCTGTCCAAGGTAGACATCTATACTATAGGACATCGTCTGAAATGTGTAAAAACTTATTCCGATAGGGAGTGGTAACTCATGAGATTTAATACTTGTATTAAATAAGGCATTTACGTTATCAATAAAAAATCCTGCATATTTGAAAAAGAAAAGTAGCCCCAAATTCACACATATAGATAGAATAAATAGAATTCTAGCCTTTTTCATTTGATGCTTAGATTTTGCTTTTTCTACCCATTGTGCAAAATAAAAATCGTTGAAAATAGAGACGATCATAATCCCGATATAAACGGGCTCTCCCCAAGCGTAGAAAAAAAGTGAAGTGACAAATAACCAAAGGTTCTTCCATGTTCTAGATGGAAGCAAAAAATATACACCAATTACAATTGGTAAAAACAAAAATAAGAACACCAAACTAGAAAAAACCATACTGACCCCTAATCCTGGATATTAAAAGTATCGCCAACAAAGAAATAATAATACCCCATATTAACTGCAACATTTATATCATTTTCATTGACGAAATCACCAAAATCAAAAGGTTTTCCCATCGCTTGTTCGTAATATCTAAAATCTACAAAATACGTTTTGTTAAAATGTGATGCAATCGCATCCTTTAATGGATTTGAAAAGGAATCAATAAAGAAAACCGCATTTTCTTTTTCGGGTTGATTAAAGTCAAACTCCACCAAACCAAAATCAGCACCATTACAGTCGCCATAATAATTTTCTGCTACCTTTTGAGTGAATTGTCCATTTATAAATTCGTACTTTTGACCATAATAGCCTTTATAGCCATTTATATAAACCGTGTACTTTTCAGTTTTAGGAACGATAAACTTAAATCGATCTGCAGTAGTGAACTCGTTTAAAAGTCTTGATTTATAGCCATTATATTTAAGGTTAGTAAGATAAAGATCAAAATCCAGTAAAGGCTCATTCTCCCCCTTTATAAAAAGGATCAAGGAGCGGTAACCCTCTAACTGTCTTTCCGTATCCCAATGGTGATCGGTTCTGTAAAATCCATTGATATACGTTTCCAAAGAGTCAATAGTAAAGGCTTTAAACCTCGCCGGAGATTCAAACTGTTCTGAAAGGTAATTGGATAAGTCGTGAGTAATTTTTCCATTGATGAAATCGAGATCCACATCACTTTCAATATAGAAATTATAAAACTGCACCTCTGGATAATTAACTGCAAGCTCGTTAATCGTTTTGGCTTTCGTACTTAAGCCTTCTTTTGCTATTGCAAGAGGCACTGAATTGAAAATTAAATGCTTTTCATCAACGGCTTCAACCAATCCTTCTCCCTTTGGTACGAGCTCTATCTTAAAATTTGTATCGTCAATAGACTGCCACTTCAATAGGCTCATATAGGGCTTCTCATAGGATTCAATTTTCTCTACCCTTGGTACAAAGTCCAAAATTTCATCACCCGCCTGAACTGAGGCTTCAAAAGCTGGTGGTTCTGTCGTCATTTCAATTTCTTGAGTTGTACTTTCAGTTGACGCATTTGATATAGAGCTATCAGTTTCATTTGTATTATTTGTCGTGTCTACGACTTCAGTTGTTAAGGAATCAACCATCAAACCCATGCTCATTTTCTTCAAGGTTAGGTATTTATCTTTTAATGCTTCACCTAAAATTAATTGATCAGAAATGGCTTCCTCTAGCGTATCTTGGAACGAATGATTAAAAAAAGTATTCAGCGTAAATACAGGGAATTTCGCAAGCTTTTTATTTTCAACGACCGAGATGTCTTTTATACCTCGAATAAAAATACCTACAAACAAAATCATAAAAATCAAAAGAATGGATGTTAAAAATGCGATATGACGTTTCATTGCGCCTCCTATGTAATGCTATTGGTAGAATAACATTCGCCGAACAACGATGTCAACAGTCACTATTTTAAATCTACGTCATATACCATTCCGATTTTTTCTCTAATTTCATCCATTTTCTTACTCAGTAACAAAGTGAGCTGATGAGTTGCAATTTCTGACTCTTTAAGTCCATCGAGAAGGCATTGATTGACGTGTTCAATTTCATATTGATAACCCCATAAAAAAACACCTTCATTATTATTGACCATATAGAGCTGATCATTCAACGTGTATACCTTTGTCTCCCAAAAATTCTGAGCCTCACAGCTACCCTTTGTGCCAATAACTCTCATTTTGTTATCAAAATTTTCAAGAATAGACGCACTGAGCTTAATCTCAATATTTTGGCTAGAAATATCTCCTTTAATAATATGTGTGCCATCTACTCCAGTCTCAGTTAAAATTGTTTCTACCGAATCAATCCTTGGCAATTCACCAAACAGATGCCAACACATCAGTAGATTATATACCCCTACATCTAGCAAGGCACCACCACCCAGTGCACGGTTCATTAACCTATGTGTCTCATCAGCATCACTTTTAAATCCAAAAGAACATTCAAATGATTGTAGATCACCTATTTTTCCTCCAAGGATGGCCTTCTTAAGTTCAATTTGTGCTGGGAGAAATAAACTCCAAAGTCCTTCCATAATAAAAATTTTGTTAGCTTTTGCTTCATTGATAATAGGAAGAGCCGTATTATAGTTTAATGCAAATGGTTTTTCACATAAAACTGCTTTACCATGGTTTATTGCTTTCATTGCAACCGCCATATGAAGCGAATGTGGAACAGCTATATAAATAATATCTATAGATTTATCATCAAAAAATGCATCTTCATCGCTGTATGCTTTTTCGATTCCATGTACCTCGCAAAATGCCTTAACCATATCGTCATTTCTACCATATGCTGCAACAATCATCCCATTACTTACTGCTTTAAAATCATTAGCAAGTTTGTTGGCGATTGTACCAATACCATAAAATCCCCATCTAATCATCTTTACCACCTCATTATCTGTTTAATCTCATCAAACGTATTGATTATCCAATCATAATGTTCACTTGGAATCTGCTCATGCAATCGATCGTAACCATGCCCTATAAATAGTGCGGTCTTCACTTTAGCATTTCTCCCAGCTAAAAGGTCGATTTCACGATCGCCTATCATGATGGTCGCTTCAGGAATCAACGCATGACGTTTCACTAAACTCAATATGGCTTCTGGATTCGGCTTTCGTTCATAACCCATTGAATGGTCTATACTTTCTATCAGTAAGTCATCAAAGCCAAATTTCTCTAAATAAATCCGTGTTGATGTTCCGCGGTGCGTCCAAACGAAATTCTTTCCACCCGTTTCGACGATCCACCTACAAATTTCAAGCGCACCCTCAAACGGTATCAAAGTATCCGCCTCGAATGACAGTCTATTTTCTCGATAGGTTTGATTAAACTGTTCAATAGTAATCCCTTTGGCATCTAGCTGTGGTTTTATCCTTTCTATTGCAGTCCCCATAGAAACGCGCATGTCTTTGAATACGCTTTGCTCATTTGACGGGATTCCGTATTGCTCAAGTGTATAACAGAAGGACTTAACCATCACTGGATACGAATCAAATAAAGTTCCATCAAAATCCCATATAACATTATAGGCCATCTTGCACCTCTCTATTTTTATTCAATATTATATCACACGTCTATTTCATAGATGGGTAGTTTAAAATGAAATTCTGCGTATTTTTATACTTAAGAAATAAAAAAAGCCAACCGATTCAGTTGACTTTATCTTTCGTTCAATATCTAGTTGTATTAAGCAATCATATAATTTTCGATCACCTGAGCGACGCCATCGCGTTCGTTGGTATCTGTGATATGATTCGCTGCATCCTTAAGCGCTTCAATTGCATTGCCCATGGCAACACCTAATCCTGCATAAGTGACCATGGCCATATCATTATCCGCATCGCCGACGCAGATGACGTTTTCTCTATTGATTTTCTTTAGATCAGCAACCGCCGCAACACCCACACCTTTATTAACCGATGGATGTAAAAACTCTAAAAAGATTGGCGCACTTCTAACTATGGTATACTTTTCCTTCACCCAGTCTGGTAACTGATGTAACACGCGATCCAACTTCTCAGGCGCATCAACCATCATCACTTTAATTAGGGTTTCAAACTTTGGAACCTCGTGAACTGGACAGACATCCAATTTGATGCCATTTAAACTCGCTTCTATCTCTGTATACGGATTATAAACTGGTGTGGTCACATAAGATTCTGTGAGCGCTTGAATATGAACATCAAGTACCAAGCTGAGTCGATAAAGCTCTGCATAATCTTCATGCGTAACGTGGCTCTTTAAAATTGCCTCTCCTGTTTTTACATTTTGAACGAGGGCACCGTTAAATGCGATTACAAAATCGTTCTCAGAAGTCATTTCCAGCTCTTCAAGCATATGTCGAATGCCAGCCAGTGGTCTTCCTGTTGCGATAACCACTTGTTTCCCTTGTTCTCTTGCTTTTAGGATCGCTGATTTGTTACGGTCAGAGATTTGTTTCTTCTCATTGAGCAAAGTACCATCCAAATCCAAAGCGATTAATTGATAACTCATAACATTTCCTCATTTCAGTTAACATAATACAAAATAAAATAACACAACTGCACCATAAAATCAATGCAAATTGTGTTAATTTTACTTTATTTGCCTTTCCGCCAATATCGACTCTAAGAGTCCTTTGCAGCCTTTCAAAACATCCTCGTAGGTCAAATCAAAATCTCCAGTGTACCAAGGATCTGCAATATCCGCATCGCTTCCTGCATACTCAAGCAGCAGCTTCACCTTACCCTCCGGATCCTCACCAATGATGCGCATGAGATTTCTAACGTTCTGATAATCCATGCAGACGATGTAATCGTACAAATCATAGTCAGAAGCCTTAAACTGAACTGACTGTTTACCCTCAGAAACGATGCCATGCTCTAAAAGCTTCTTTTTCGTCCCTCTATGAACTGGATTACCAATCTCTTCACGACTTGTCGCACTTGAAGCGATGAAAAACAAATCACTCAAGTGTTTTTTATCAACCATATCCTTGAACACAAACTCTGCCATAGGGCTACGACAAATATTACCATGGCAGACGAACATTACATTAATCATATAAACGCTCTATCCTTTCATAAAAATAACCAACTTCTTCATACTTCACATCTAAAAGCGTAAACTGTTTGGTAAAACGTGCTTCGCCTTCCAGCTTCTCATAAAACCCTCTGTACGGGTTGCGCTCCAGCGCCCATATCAGTAAGGATGCATCTCCCTCTAGTCGCTTCAGCTTTTCAGCTGCATATGAGACGAGTCCTCTTCCTAAGCCATAACCTTGATAGTCATCATAGATATAGAGCGCATAAATTTCACCTACATTTGATAAGCCATATACTTCAACTTCTCTACACGCACCATAGCTGGCATATCCGACTATAGTGCCATTGACTTCAGCCACTACCTTACGTTCGATGCGACCTTCAACCATACGCGTTCCAAAATCTGCGATGGTCGCTTGAATCCGGTCTTGCTTTCGATCTGGTAATGCCTCTAAAAAAGCATCTGGAAAAATGCCCTTGTATGCACTTTGCCAGGTTCTTATGTTGATCTCAACGATTGCAGGAACATCTTCTATTTTTGCATCTCTAAAGACGATATAACGCGCATCTGGTTTCATACTGCCTCCATTGGTGTAAATTCTATTTTAATTAGATTACTGCTCTGCATCAAAACAACTGAAAAAATCCACTTCAAGCATGATTTCTATCGCATAGCCATCCCTTCGATGCTCCAAAACCTTTTTAACTTTTGTTCCATAATTACCATATGCCCAAAGCGGACTTCCGTAAGCACCGACGACTAAATAATCCAGCTGTCGCGTTATATTGGAAACGATCTGACCACCCCTTGCGAGTATAAACAATTCAACATCCGTTTTTTGACCATACTTAAAATCACCTGTTAAGCAAAAAGTTCTCCCCTTCACTTGAACGGTATCGGTTGTAGACTTTAAAGTAATCTTTTCATGCGTCACTTGGTTTGATGGTTTATTGTAGTATTGCCTTTGCTCTGTTAAAGATAACTCCGATCGTCCTCTTAAATGAGGTTTGTAAAAATGATGCGCCCACTGATCCGTATATCCAAAATGTTCGACGATATGATAAAAAATGCCTTGACACCCCTTTGCATCAGAAAGTGCATCGTGATGCCTTTCAAGTAGTACGCCGAGAGTGGCACAGAGATAATCCAAACTGTTACGTCTATAATTTAAAAATCGCTTTGCTAACACTACGGTGCAAATATATTGAAACACTGGGATTTCAAGACCATAATGTCCTAACACCATGGTCAATACGCCTAAATCAAAGGTTGCATTATGGGCGACGATGATCCCTTCTTCAAAATAGTGCTTAATATTGGGCCAAAGCTGATCAAAGGTCGGTGCATCCTTTACCATATAAGGCGTAATTCCAGTTAACTGTATATTAAATGCGTCAAACCTCGTTTCAGGATTGACGAGATAGTTTACCTCAAGTACAGTAACACCATCCTCTACGACGACGATACCTGCAGAGCTGATGCGATCATTAAATCGATTGGGCGTTTCTACATCAAAAAAGACAAACCTTGTCATATTAACTCCTATCTACTTTTGGTACAAACTGTTAATCTCTTTATTATAGCATAAAGAATAAGCCCAATATTTAAATATTAGGCAAATTGAAAAAACGAAAGGTCTATTTGTATAGACTTACTCATAAGAATAAGAGAAGTCCACTGTATACCCCTGATTTGAAAGCGTTTGGTTTGTAAGCAAAATCAAGTCAATTTTATGGATTTTTTGATCAGTATTTCCGATAGTGAATACAGTTGGGTTATCTTGTGTCAGCATTTCAAAAAATGGCGTCATCTCTTGCTCTGCAAGGTGTATGGCGCTATCGCTGTATCTAGACAAAGTAAAAAAACCTTTGTCCGTATTAAAATAGATGGCATCGCCAGCCTCATATGCTGAGTGAATGGCTTCGCCACCAAGCAAATCCAAAAACGGATCATCCACATCTATTATTTTGATACCGTCTGAGAAAACGATACCTGACCGCTCAGTAATACCTTCGTCTTTTTCATATACGCCAATAGCGAACGCTTCTATACACAACTCTGGATTTAGCCATACAGAAATAGATAAATTCAAGTCTTCTTTTATTACTGAAAATGCTGCTGGATAGGACATTTCATTCCAATGATGAAACCCTATTGCATCAATTTTACCAAGCTTATCTTCCGCTTCTTTTAAAGTGTCACCAACCTTAAGTCCAATTACGGAAGCACTGCCATCATAAATAACAGTGCGAACCGTTCCAACACTAACGGTATCGCCAGGTGCTATCCTTTTAGTATAGGGTTGATTAGCGATTTCTGCATAAACCATCAAATCCTCATAAGCTAGATAATTCCCAGCCCACCAATCAACTTTATCGGGAAGTCCCATTTGATTAATCAGTTCTGTGCCAAGCATATTGAGTGCAATTGAACTTAGTACAGGATCATTCGTTATCGCTCTTAATGGTATCTCATCTGTATTTGGAGTCACATTTGAACTTGATGTTATTTCTGGATTTGATGTAAAATCGACATCAACTAACTGAACGCCTTCCAAGGACTCCCCTTTACTTAACAGTTCTTCTCTTATTTTCAGTTTTTCAGATACAAATGATTTTTTATTTATATCGAAATATTGGACCTTATAACCATTTTCATAAAGGTAGATCAACTGTTTTTCTTCAAAAGCATCGGTCTTTTTATCACTGGAAACGTGTGAAAAAGGTTTTGAATCCCAGAAATGCCAATAAACATCGCCAGATGCGAGCTCAACCAATCCGATCCATCGCTCATATTGTATGATTTGGTAGCCATTCTCGATGTCCTTGAAATATCCCAGTGAAAAATTGATCAAGGTTTGATTATAGACAGGAATGGTTGCTACTCTTTTCACTTCTTTTATAGTGCCTGATTCGAGAATACAGACCTCTATGGTATAAAAATCGGCATCTACATGCTGATTTAATAATCTTATTTTTTCGTTTGCATAGGCATTCCGAACTGCTAGAAACAACTGTCCTTCATTAGCATCCTGACGCCTATAGTAATATGTATGCTCTATCTCTTCATTTGGTTCATTTGGTTCATAAGTTGTTATAATAGCGCTGGTTGTGGACTGAGGTGTATCTTTATCACCAGTATCCAATTTGACTTCGCCATTAGGACCGACATCATTTGCCAAAGTGTCGTCATTCAAATCGATATGTGTCGTCTTTCTCCAATCATTCTCGCCAATATAATCGCGATATCCCGCTATTAGTACAAAATATAAGCTGATTAAAATCAAACTCAACCTGATCGCTTTATCACGCACAAAATCCTCCTATTCTCTAATAGCACCATAGGCTTTACGATTTTCAAATAAAAACCCGATGAGGTGTTTGTAATAAGGTATAAAACGCTCTTGAACCATCATGGCCATAATTTCATCGTAGCTTGCCCATTTCACTGCTTGAACTTCCTCGTACTGTAGAAGTAACTGATCCAAATCGGGAGTCTCATTAAGTTCAACCAGATAAAAGTCATCAAATCCATCGTCGAAATTGATGGTTAGATGCGGTCTGACATCTGATAGGTCAATTTTAAATCCCACTTCTTCAAGCGTTTCTCGCTCTGCTGCAATTTGGCTGGTCTCACCAGCAAGCGCACTCCCACCTACAGATACATCCCAAAGATTGGGCCATCCTGATTTAAAAGTCTGACGATGTTGAATGAGCATTTCTCCTTTGGGATTAAACAAACAGACGTGAACCACCATATGATAAGAATCTCTTTCCAGTTTGTGACCGCGCTCTGCAGTTTTGTGAAGTGGTAGCCTGTCCTTATTATACAAATCCCATAATTCTTTCATATTACGACTCCCTGTTAAAAATAATTAAATACCGACTCCCTGTTAAAAATAATTAAATGCTTTTCAAGACTGCCAAATGGCTATTTCACCTTACTCTTGACTAATTTATCTTACTCTTCACTATTTATCTCACTCTTGATTAATTGATCTCACTCTTGATTAATTGATCTCACTCTTGGTTTCTGATTCTCTGCTAACCACTACTAATGTGTTCTTTTGAAAAAAAGCGAGCTGCCATACTAAAAACGGCATCATAGAAATGAGCAAGCCAATGCATTTTAACCAAAGGCTTTCTGACTGAGGGATAATCCGGTTAAGCGCCAGCATTAGTGATAACTGATAGCCATTGAAGAGCAGAAAAGATTGTTCTAAAATGTTGTTCATTATGATGTTGCTGGTTTCTGAGCTGAACCAAAGGACCCATAAAACAGTACTGATAAAAAGGGGTAAGGCAACAGAAATTTTATTCCAAACAGGGTCGATCATTTTTAAAAATGCTTTGCCTGAGAAATAAAAAATCACCAAATAACCAATCAACAAAATTGCAGAAGGGATCGCTTGCCACATATAGTGTTTTGTCTCCGCTTCCTTCGTTACCCAATCTGAGATACTTGCATCATAAAAAATTCTAAATACGACCAGTGACAGGATGCCCATCAAAAGATGAATCCAAAGACTGGTAATGATATTATCTAGAATTAAGGTGCTTTTAGTTTTATCTGACAACAAACTCCCCCCAGTTAAATGCTTACTTCAACTCTTTCCCACACGATGGACAGAATTGATAGCCTTTTTCTAATTTTTCACCACAATACGGACAGAATCGATAAACTCTATCAGATGTTTCTTCGTATCTTGAATCCGCTTCATAAATTAAATCGTTTTCACGGCTTGAAACATCTTTAACTTTTGAACTATCCGCATATCGGTTCGCTTGGAACAATTCATTCAAAGGATCACTTTCTTCCCCGTCGTCTGTAATGTCATATAATGACATACGATTTGATCCAGTTGTATTTTTAAAATTAAAAACGAAATTGATGACACCTATCAAGATAAAAATTAAGCCAAAGAAAACCATTACACCTGGTGCCCCCATACCCGCAACTGAAATGGTCCAAAAGATTCCAAAAATAATCGATACGACTGAACCAGCAGCTCCCATTGCCGATGGTCCTCTTCCAGGTTTAACACTCCTCATAGATTCCTCCATTATTTTGTGATTTTTACTTAATTCAAACACCATCAATGGCTTCAATAACATCAATTACTTTATTTCTTTTACTTACTAATAGCCATATGCCCCTTCAATAATTAGTAGTTCAATTCTCTTCTCATCAAATTGCCCTTGAATCGTGGTCAGGTAATTGCAGATTTTATCTGCCGATTTACACTCAATACAGTACCCTAGCTTGGTACAAGGTGTATTCTTACCAAGACGTACAGCATCTAATGGCGCTGCAACTTTTTTGATTCGCTGTATGGCTTCTTGCTCGTTCTTCACTATTTTGTTGGTTCCCGCAATGAGAAAAACCTTTTTAGGTCCATAAATGATAGGTGCCACACGACTGCCATTACCATCTAGATTGATGATTTTCCCATTTTCTGTTATGGCATTGACACCGCTGATAAACGTATCTGCAGAGAAATTATCCATATAGAGCTGCTTCTTTTCGCTCTTAATAAGCTGTTGATTGTATTTATCTAAGAAGTTAACGCCTTTCTCTCTTAACAAGTGATAGACATTGAGCGCCTCTAAAGTCATCGAATCCCCTACACCAACCGGTGTTCCTTCGATAATATTCTGATCTAAATATCTAAGCAGTTCTGATTTTGTCTTAAACAGCTCAACTTTGATTCGGTTCATCCTGAAGGCTTTAATTAATGCTTCGTACATTTCATTCTCCTAATGGTTTAATAAGTAATCAATTTCAGGGTCAATCCCCATAATATAATCTTCAATAGAATGAGATATCCAAACATCGGGTGAAAGCGTCTTGCTGATAGACTCTTGAGTTAAATCTAATTTTGATAATTCCGAATCGGATAGAAGTTCAAAATAATCGGATGAACAACTGATCCACCAGCCTAAGTTTGGCAACTGATAGTTTTTAGGAGCACCAAAATGATTTGGTGAATTTCCGGTATCCTGTCCAACCGTTGTGGCATCTAAAAGTGTCATTGCACGAGTGACATTGATAACGCCTGACGAGAAGGTCGCATTTCCCACGAGAACATAGAACTCACTAGAAAGTGCGGATTTGTATCGGCTAAGCTCTGCGATTAGCTTATATGAAATAGCATCATTGCCCCCTTTGCAGTATCTATAATCTAAAATAATCTTCTTAAAATTCTGAGTCTTGATCATTTCTATGATTTCGCTATTAAAAAGAGTCGTAGGTTGAGTAGTATCCTCAGCCAAGATATTATATTGAATAACCAAATTGTTATCGATATTGAGCCAACGATAATAACCCGAAGGATCGGTTTCTGGCGTCGCTTCACGTGGCAATTGCTTTAACAAAACAGTTGAAAAGCCTTCCTTTGTTACCCGATCAAGCGCTAGAGTCGCCTCTTCCCCCTCGTCGTTCATTACCGTTAGAAAAATATTATCCATTGGATCTAAAACACCTATAAAAGCCAATGCATCGTAATTATATAGCCAATTTGTAAAATTGGTTTTTACCCATGCTTCGTTTTCATGTGGAATGATTTCTGATAAGGCGCTAAAAACAGAATCTATATCGATTTGATTGATCCCGACAAGCTGCCATCCCAAATAATCAGCTTCAGCTTCTGGTAATACAGTCAAATACCATTTGTCATCAAATGCATCCACCTTAAATGGATAATAGCTAAACTCTGACATCAATAAACTGTCAGACATAATCGTCGTATGTGAGTCCCCTAGATCGGTCAATATCTTTTGTAACTCAAAATAAAGCGTCTGCTTTGATAGTTGATCTGCCTTTTCATAGAGTTGTCTTTTTAAAGCGACATAATCAGATTGAGACAAGTTACGATATAAATCTGGGTGTTTCTCTTCAAGCGTTTTAAAGAAGAAGCTCAGATCCTCAGCATATTTTCCATTGTAGTTTATCTCTTGAGATGTTGTTTCTTCATCTGTCGAAACCTCATCAGCGGTTGTTATAGAATTGATTTCACTGCTATATTCAGTTGTTTGAGTTTCAATTTCGTTTGAATTCTTTGTCGTACATCCAGCAAAAGTGACTGAAAAAAGCACCACAAAAGAGATTAAAACGAAACGAAGTAGACGATTCATGCTACCTCCTGTTTAGTTTCCTTAGCTCAAAATTTCAAACGTCTTTGTGCCTCTGATCTTTTGATTGATATATCGATTCCGATTAAGTGCACTTATCTTATCCACTTCCTTTTGGCAATCGTTAATAACCTGTTCCTTAAGCCCAGTTAACGATATGATGACCGAAGGATTCATCCCCTCTAAAATCATATTGATAATGGCGAATTTCTGAAGTCCCGTTAAAGTAAATGGATTTTTACCCGTCACTTTTTCACCGGTTTCTTCCTCAAAAGCGCACTTGACCTCAGTCAGGAACTCATGTGCCAAGTCATGTCTCACAGGCTTACCTGATGTTTTTACAAATAGTAATTCTGTATCCTCAAATCGCATTTCTTCCCTGAGTTGAAGGTATTTTTCAAAATCCTCAACCAGTGAATATGGCAGTTCTAGGAAAAGCGTTCTATTCGCAACATCCTTGTAGCGAAGCTTCAAAATTCGTCTTTGGAAATCATAATCACTTACCAACATAGACGCGACACGGTCCACATTTAAACCATAAATTAGCAATAGTTTGACGACGATTTTCACACTCATGGCTTTAAAATTATTTGCGTTTAATTGTTCAAGTGCCTTCATCATAAAACTCACTTGATTTTGATCAATCGGCGGATAGGCTTCCCGATCCTTTAAAACAATGCCGTAAGTTTTGAGACGATCATCCACTTCTTGCGCTAAAGCCGAAAAAGGCATCAACCTGCCTAAAGCATCGTTGGGATACTTTTCTAAGATCACGCGTTCAAACAACTGATTCAATGCAATTAAAAAATCATCAATGGCTGACTTACTACTAACGTTCTCATTGTTTTTAATGTAATATACGGCACTTTCTATGATACTCTCTCTATTAAATTGCTCTATAAAAACAGCATCAAGCGTAATACCATTTGCCATTTTTTCTAAAACATATGGTGCGAAATAATCCCTTAACTTAGGCACATATTGGTTAAACTTATGAATGGTTAAAAGATCGCCAAAATCCTGTTCTATCAGTGATACGATGTGTTTATTCATTTTCTTGCTCCTTTAATTTGCCAAACGAATGTTTGCTATCTCTATTCTACCATAATATTTTATTCTTCTTCCAAATTAATGGTTTTTTAAGATTACATTCCTGTGACATAAAAATAACTACCCTTAATCGATCTTTCATTAATTAAACTTAGACCAAATCAAGGGTAGTTAATATTTTATTCCCAAACACTAATCGACGCGATAAAGGCTTTGAACTGCTCATAGGTCTCACCTTGCTCCCATAGAGTCGTCTGAATCACATCCTTTAACCCCTCTGCAAGCTCAGCTTTATCAAAAGAAACCGACATCTTCTGATCATCTGTATCGCTAAACTCAAAGGAAACCGTCTCCACATTTTCCACCAGCGCAAAGGTCATTAAAGCATTGCGTTTTAGAATTTCATAATTCGGTGAATCATTGATCAATGTATCATCTACAGCGATTTCACTTGCAAGCACCACAGTGACACCATATGGCATTTCACTGGTTGTCATCTCAAAGTGATCGTAGCTTGACCAACTCGGATAGGCAAAACCACCGATGATGCCACCGACCTTGCTCGCGTTGCCAACATAGTTGGTTCTATTGGCATATACGGTTTCAAGTGAAGTATAAAATGGTTCTTCCTCTAGTTCAAAAAACCATCTAATTGAATTATGTCTTTCAGGGGTGTCGTAACCAACCGCTAGATAAAGATCACCATTGTTCTGTTTAAAAAGCCAATATGTGGTCCCCGCTTCATCCGATAGCCTAGATACATAACGCTCATCTGCTTTGTCGATTATTTTTTTTGCATCACTTGAAGCCAGTAGGTTGAATGGATCTTGAAAATCCGCCGCAGTTAAACTCACCTTTTCAAGAGGATCGCTATCCACCCAGTTTACCTCTGACGTTTCCTTACGGCTAATCACGTTCTGATCGGTAATGGTAAAAGTGGGATAGGTCGATTCAAAATAAGTAAACGAATAGATCGGATCTTCATATACCTTACTGACGACACGATAGGTTTTCCCAGTGAAATCGCCTTGTATCATCGGATTCGTAATAAGCGTTACTGCAAGAACGATCAAAGCTAGAGTTGCAACGATGCCCACCCAGGATTTTGTCTTTTTAAAGCGAAGCACGTTTTTAACCCGCTGCTTCGTATCCCCTTCACCAAAAGCCACTGGAGAAAATGGATATACAGGCTGTCCAACCGCTAGACGCAGCATCGAAGTCGAATAAGGTTTCTTAATGTTATGCCCATATTGCTGAATGACCGCTTCATCACAGGACATCTCCATGTCGCGCATCGCAAGGTTAAAACCAAGCCATACTAAGGGATTAAACCAATGTAGGGTTAGGGCAATACACGCAAGGCTTCTCCAAAGCGGATCAAAACGACGGACATGCACCTTTTCATGAGCAAGTATATAATAGCGTTCTTCATCGGATAGAGTCGCAGGTAGTATAATTTTCGGATTAAAAACACCGATTACAAAGGGCGAACTAAAATGTGATGATTGATAGACGCCATCACCTAGATAAACCGCTTGTTTGACCCCTTTATATAGACGATAACCCTTAAAGAGATTGAATCCCAAGAGCACCACCACACCGATTAACCAGATCGTGAGCAGAACGCCTTCATAATTCAATGTTAAATTATTCTGCGCTAGGTTTGTGACGGTAAGAGTTGAGGATAAAGGTTTTACAATGCCATTTGCTATGGGACTTAAAACGGTATGGCTGGTTGTACTGATGATGCCAGCACCGAATGCTGACTCAGACATACGCTTCGTAGGCGCATCAAACCATCCCACTCCGCCAAGTAAGGACCATCTAGACATAACTGAGAAAGGCACCAGCAGTCTAAACAATGCAACCGACCAAAGCAGATAGCTCAAATTCTTAGGCAATCTAAATGCCAATCCTCTGAACAATAGGATGATGAGAATTGTCATACTTCCGGTCAAGCTAAGTTCGATGATTAGATCGATTAAGGTTTTCATTCGTCTGCCTCCTGATGTGTGTCGATCATCCTTTGTATGGCTTCTATCTCATCGCGATTGAGTTTTTTCTTTCTTGAGAAAGCCGCAATAAAGTTAGGAAGCGAGTCGTTAAAATTCTCTCTAACAAAAGCTGTCCCCTGTTCCGACTTAAAAGCCTCTCTTGAAAGCAAGACTGTAATCTGTCCATCCTCTTGCAAAAACAGCTCTCGATCGCAAAGTCTTTTTAACATCGTATAGGTCGTCGTCCTTTTCCAATCAAAAGCATCTGAGCAAAGTGCAATTAATGTTTTAGTCGTAAGAGGTGCATGATCCCATATGAGTTCTGCTAAGCGCTCTTCCATTTCTCCTAACTTATGCTTTTCCATCTGGTCCTCCTGTGATCAATCAAAACTGATGTTTGAAATAAAGTCTATCAATTAATTATACTGTTCTTCCAAAATAAAACTGTCTAACGCTATTAGACATTTTTAGTCTAATAACGTTAGACAGTTTTGTCAAGTCATTATTTTCTTAAATCACAAGATCTGTCTTTCATCTGTTCCCATTCACTCTTTAAAAGTCGATAACACACGCGATCATATAAGATGCCATCGATGGCACTGTGCTTCACTAGGTGTGCTTCTTTAACCATTCCTAGCTTGATCATTATATTTTCTGAGGTAACATTGGCCTTATTACAGCCTGTTTCAATTTTTATGATCCCGCCTTTTGTAAAGGCAAAATCTAAAACCGATTTAGCGGCTTCAGTCACATACCCTTTTCCCCAAAATGACTTTAATACAAAATAGCCCATTTCTGCAACTGCACCTTCAGTAGCTTGCTCAGAAATCGTGTAGCCTATATCTCCAACATAGTTGCCGGTAGCCTTCTCCTCTATCGCTAAGAAAACCTTAAGGCGGTTGTCGAGTTTTGCATGTTTCATCGCTTCAAATAAATTTTCCCTTGATTCATCCATGGAATGCGTTCTTAAATCCGATATAAAATAGGTATTTTCGTCACTGGATAATAGCTGATGAAGTCCCTCTAAATCCTCGTATTCATGGTCTCTAATGATCAATCGATCTGTTTCTAATCTTATCATGGTGAAGTGCCTATGCTTTCTATGGTATAATGGTCGTTCTCAACTTTCATAATTGCAAAACCCACCTGACGATACGCATCCTTTTGATCCTCAATTGACTTAATATTGCCAGCAAGTACAGGTTCATAATTTGACGCTAGCTTAAATTCAGATTCAAAATAAAAACAATAACTTAAAGAATCACCCGCAGAACGATCCTTTAACCCCTCGAAATCTACTCTCTTTAATTCAACAGTCTCAATAAACGGACTAAAATCAAACAGATTTAGAGCACTTTCTTTCAAGTAGATTTCTGAGAACTTATCTAATAGTGACTGTACCTCTGAACGACTGTCTTCTGATATTAAATCTGATATGTATAATTCACCATCATTATTAGTTATACTAACTTTCGCAGTATAATATTGGCTATTTAGTATATAGCCAACTGCATATTGGCGTGTTTCCGTCGGATTCAGACCGTCACTAACATGTAGATCAGATGGATAAAATGTCATCTTTATATTTGTATCCACCTCATCCTTTAAAAAAGCATCCATAGCCTCAATAGAAGGAGACACGGTTTTATTTGATATCGTTTCAGTATTTGTATCAGTATCCTCAGTATCCTCAGCACTCACAGTACTCTCAGTCCTATTCTTTTCTAAGGTTGACATTTGAGCACCATCAACAGAGCTTAGATTGCTATTGACATCATTGGGTTTGCAAGAAGACGCTAGAAAAATGACTGCTATCATAATTGTGATTACAGTTACTTTTTTCATTAGTAATGCCCCCTTTTGGGTTGATCTTTAGGTGGTCTTAGTAACTTTATGCTTACTTAAACCAAAATTCCATAATATCGAGTGGCTTCCCCGCTTGATTGGTGATGACGTATTCTTTCACAACCGTAGCGTGATAAGATTCTGGAATTTTTCGACTCGAAATATTCCTTCGGTCTACAGGGTACTTAAAGAAATCGTACACCAAATTCTCACGACCCCAACTAACCAACCCTTCTATCGCTTCTTTACCAAGTCCCAAACCATGTGCATCTGTTTTCAACCAAATACCAAGCTCTGGATTAAGTGAGTTGATGCCATGAAGACCACAGCAGCCCAAAAAAGTATCATCGTTTTTATCTTTAATGACCATTTGCAAATCCTTTTTAGCATCGAGCTTATTGACTGCAGTAGTAACGAACTCCTTTGTATCTTCAATTTCACCTGTTGGAACTGGATACATATACGTTGATACATTTGTCGTAAAATGGTGAAAAACATCAGAAATATCTGTTTCAGATATCGGTACTAGCAATAGCCTTTTCGTTTGGATAACAACCCTTCTCAGGTTCATGACACTTTGTACCTCCTTAATTTATTGCCGAAAAATATGTATTCAAAATATTCAAACGAATTGCTTTCCAGATTATTATATCACCTTGTTCCTAAATCGAATATTAAAGTCTCATTAAAGCATAAAACTCAGCTTCCATTTTGAAAGCTGAGTTTAGGTGTAAATTTAATTATGCTTTTATAGTAACCACATTCTTATAAACATGTTTTCATGTTTTCATGTTTTCATGTTTTCATGTTTTCATGTTTTCATGTTT